>VFQP010000120.1_pt1 | contig 221369 bp, 199 predicted proteins | sample 3512351 | NCBI WGS metagenome assembly VFQP01 (sample SAMN10412372, study PRJNA504923) | tailings metagenome | isolation source: Relicate 1 Philex TSF1 revegetated site | place: Philippines: Tuba, Benguet | collected 2017-08-29 | reverse complement strand
TTCAACAGTGGAAATGTTTTTACGGCAGAGTTGATACCAGAAGGCAGTAATACACCCTACACGAGTCTGAGTTCTCGCAATACAACGATAGTAGGCAATACGATTCGATTTCGGATAGATGAGTACTTGTCGAGTACCATTACCGATGCCCAAAAGCGCTTTAAGGTACGAGTTCGCAGCAGCAATCCTGTAGGAGTGAGTGTGGAAGATAGTGAGGTGTTTACGATAGTGAGCAATCCAAGTGTAGTAGCTCAGGCCAATTCCCAGAAGAATTTGCAACTATGCGAAGGTCGAGTGTTGGTATTGTCAGGGACGAGTGGTTTTACGAGTTATATCTGGACGGGACCGGGGAATTTCCGACTGACGTCAACGGTTGCGAATTTGACACCCTTTTCGGCAGGACCAAGTAGCAGTGGAATGTATCATGTTCGAGCGGTGGGGAGTTGTGGGGAGTCTCGCGATAGTGTACGAGTGACGGTGAGTACGGTAGCGAAGCCGAATGCAGTGAGTGAGAAGAGTACGTATTATGTAGGGGAGACGATAGGGTTGAAGGTAGAGAATGATTTTAGCATCTGTCCACCGGCTTGTGACTACACGATAGGTTGGACGGGTCCGGGGGGCTTCACGGGTAGTGGATTGAGTGTAAGCAGAGCCAATGCGTCGGTGAGCATGAGTGGTAGTTATATTGTGACGGTGCGTAGTGGGGTAGGATGTGAAAACAAAGACACGGTATTGGTGACGGTATCGACCAAGCCAGTGACGGGGATTACGAATGTGAGCGTAAATACAAATTCGGTCTGTCTAGGGTCTGGGATAAGTGTGAGTTTTGGGATAGAGCCTTCGGATGGGGTGGGTAATTTTAGTGTGTTTTTGGTCGATGGCAGTGGTCAGAAAGTAGGGGGGAGTTTAGGAAGTGGAACTCAAAGTCCGCTACAAGCGATGCTTCCGGCGAGTATAGGAGCAGGAAGTAATTATCAATTGTTGGTAGAGAGTGGCACGGTGAGAGGCACGAGTCGTGCGATTGGGATTTTGGCTTCTGCTACGGCCCAAATGCTCCAACCTAGTCGAGATACCTCGATTATTTATCGCAAGACGGGTAATAACTTTCAGGTACGGGTAAGACTCACGGGCAGTGGCCCCTTTACGCTTACTTTCAGTGGAGGTCGTACGGTGCGTGTACAAAATGCGGGAGATACTACTTTGAGTTTTCGGATAGAGACAGCGGGTCCCTTTAGTATACAGAGTGTAAGTGGAGCTTGTGGAGGGAGTTTGCGAGGCGTACAGACGGTTCAGTTGGGACTTAAGCAAGTCGTTGCTATCGAGGAAAAAGAAGAGGATATTAAGTTTGAATTGTGGCCTAATCCAGTAAGGGAGAAATTGGAACTGCATAGAAAGGGAAAAGTAGCAGTAACAATGCCTGCACAAGTAGAGGTGTTGGATATGAGTGGGCGGGTGATGTTAAAACATGACATGATACAAGACCGAGAAGAGATAGATTGTAAGGGTTTGTCGGTCGGTAGTTATTGGTTGCAGATAAAACAAGGAGAATATAAAGCGTCGTTTAGGTTTATCAAAAATTGAAGTTATAAGGTGGTTTTTGAAGAGAAGTTTCAAGCTGTATGACTCAAAAGAAGGGTGTTTTTTAGAATATACTTGATTATCAGGACAATAAACTATATTTTTATAGGCTTCTGATACGAAAAAGTTCAATCTGTGCATGAGTATGATGTCATTTTTAATACCGTTTGATAAAAACATATACTTGGGGAGATATTAAACTTTTTGTTTTAAGTAACTTGCCATCAATGCCTTGATCAAAATACTAAAAATGCTGATTTGGAATGAATTGAACTTGTAACAAAGACGGGAAAGGTTCTCAATGTTAAAAAACTAGAAAGGAAATGAAGCGTAACGCAATTTTACTGTTTTTGTGGGGAATGAGTTTTTGCAGCTGGGGACAGTGGAGTGGTGACCTAAGTCAGAATGATCGTGTTAGTGGTGGTGGAATGAATTCTTTTGGCTTTAGTGCAGTGACGGGAGAGGATGGAAGTGTAATGGTGATATGGTCTGAAAGAGAAGGAAATGCGGCTATCATGTATGCCAAAAAATACCGCGCAGACGGTACAGTCTCTTTGGCTAAAAAAGAAATATTCAGATATACTTCAAGTGAGTCGTGTTCCAGGGCCACTTTTACGGGAGTAAGTGCCCAAAGAGCGTCAGGTTCTGATGATGTTTTTGTGCTTTATACCTTAGGCACTCAAATCAGCATCCTATCAAGTGCCGAAACTTGGTATCTACAGTATCAGATTATATCCTTCAATGATGCCTCACCCAAAATTCCTGTCATAGATGGCAATGAAAGTCGAGGTATCAATTTAGGGTACAATTATGGTAGCGGAGCCGATGTTTTTGTTTTTTTAGAAGCGATGTTTATCAAAGGTGGCGGCGGTCGTCTAGCAGTGGCGTGGCAACAAAAAAACAACCCCTCAGATACAAAAAGAGGCGGTGGAGGCAATTTAGCCAATGGCACTGACATCAGGTTGGCGATTTTGGATCCTAGTAACCGCAGTGCACCTACTGCCTATTTTCATGAAGAAGCAAGTGGAGAGCAAACACTCCCTAAAATGTATGCTACTGGCAATCGAATTTTTGTTTCTTATGTAAAAGACGGAAATCGTCTAGCGGTGAGGCGTTATAACTGGAATGGCACTACCATCACCAAAGATTGGGGTGGTAGCGAACGTTTGCTAGGAAATGTGACAGATTTATACGCTAATGTCGGTATGCAAGCTTCAGATAGTGATACTGGAGACATGTATGCTCTTGCGAGTCTCTCTTCGGCCGACAATACCGTCAAAAAAATCCAAGCGCATCGCTTTGATGTTGCAACAGGTACTTTTCGTGAAGCTACGGATTTGGTAGGGGCACAGCAAGTAGGACCACCCCGCATGGCGGGTGGAAATAGATTTCGCCCTGTTTTTATTTATACAAGCAATGGGCGTCAAAAAATCCAACGTTTCGAGGGGCAAAATCGTAAAAGTGCCGAAACAGATATTACGTTTCGAACCCATTCTGGGGATCCTACATTTGGAGGGACACTCATCAGTGAAAGTCCTGATAGATACCTTCTGGCGGGCGAAAACCGTGATAACGGCGAAATATATGCCCAAATAATCAGATTTGACAGTGATACTGGTGAAGGAGTCAGAGAGTGGGGCAATGATGGTAAAATTATTAGCAATGCTTCGGGAAGTAGAAACGGCCCCCAAAATTATATGCTCAATAGTAATGCTTACCTGTTTTTGTGGCGAGACCTGCGTAATCGTACCAATGACTGTACGGGAGATGCTTATTTACAGGTGGTTGATAAAGACGGAAATCCTTTCAAAGTTTCGATTTCCAAACCTACTCTAAATCGCACCAACTTATGTACGAAAGACACGTTGGTAGTGACCTTTACGACGACTGGGACTTTCAACAGTGGAAATGTTTTTACGGCAGAGTTGATACCAGAAGGCAGTAATACACCCTACACGAGTCTGAGTTCTCGCAATACAACGATAGTAGGCAATACGATTCGATTTCGGATAGATGAGTACTTGTCGAGTACCATTACCGATGCCCAAAAGCGCTTTAAGGTACGAGTTCGCAGCAGCAATCCTGTAGGAGTGAGTGTGGAAGATAGTGAGGTGTTTACGATAGTGAGCAATCCAAGTGTAGTAGCTCAGGCCAATTCCCAGAAGAATTTGCAACTATGCGAAGGTCGAGTGTTGGTATTGTCAGGGACGAGTGGTTTTACGAGTTATATCTGGACGGGACCGGGGAATTTCCGACTGACGTCAACGGTTGCGAATTTGACACCCTTTTCGGCAGGACCAAGTAGCAGTGGAATGTATCATGTTCGAGCGGTGGGGAGTTGTGGGGAGTCTCGCGATAGTGTACGAGTGACGGTGAGTACGGTAGCGAAGCCGAATGCAGTGAGTGAGAAGAGTACGTATTATGTAGGGGAGACGATAGGGTTGAAGGTAGAGAATGATTTTAGCATCTGTCCACCGGCTTGTGACTACACGATAGGTTGGACGGGTCCGGGGGGCTTCACGGGTAGTGGATTGAGTGTAAGCAGAGCCAATGCGTCGGTGAGCATGAGTGGTAGTTATATTGTGACGGTGCGTAGTGGGGTAGGATGTGAAAACAAAGACACGGTATTGGTGACGGTATCGACCAAGCCAGTGACGGGGATTACGAATGTGAGCGTAAATACAAATTCGGTCTGTCTAGGGTCTGGGATAAGTGTGAGTTTTGGGATAGAGCCTTCGGATGGGGTGGGTAATTTTAGTGTGTTTTTGGTCGATGGCAGTGGTCAGAAAGTAGGGGGGAGTTTAGGAAGTGGAACTCAAAGTCCGCTACAAGCGATGCTTCCGGCGAGTATAGGAGCAGGAAGTAATTATCAATTGTTGGTAGAGAGTGGCACGGTGAGAGGCACGAGTCGTGCGATTGGGATTTTGGCTTCTGCTACGGCCCAAATGCTCCAACCTAGTCGAGATACCTCGATTATTTATCGCAAGACGGGTAATAACTTTCAGGTGCGGGTAAGACTTACGGGCAGTGGTCCCTTTACGCTTACTTTTAGTGGTGGTCGTACGGTGCGGGTACAAAATGCGGGAGATACGACCTTGAGTTTTCGGATAGAGACGGCGGGGCCATTTAGTATACAGAGTGTAAGTGGAGCTTGTGGAGGGAGTTTGCAAGGAGTACAGACGGTTCAGTTGGGACTTAAGCAAGTCGTCGCTATCGAGGACCCAATACCTACAGATTGGGTCGAAATTTCGCCTAATCCCGTTTCGGATAAACTCACCCTAAAACTCAAAAATTCACTCATTATGCCTGTTCCATTGCAGCTACGACTGATAGATATGCGGGGCAATCTTATCACTACACAACAATTCTTAAATCAGAGTTATGAGCTTGATTGTAAGCATCTTCCGATAGGTAGTTATGTGTTAGAAGTAAGCCAAGGGAAACATAAAGAATCATTTAAGATTATAAAATATTGAAGATGAAAACGACACTGGTGTCTTTAGTGCTTTTAATGGGCCTGCTGGGTTGTAAAAACAAAGATATAACTGCCCAATTAGGCCGCGTGTGGATTGTAAAACAGGCGATTCATATTGATAAAAATGGAGGACGAAACGTAGTGTATGATAAGACCAATGGCGTAAACTTATTTAACTACGAACCTTTTCTCCTAGACTTGACCAATGCAGATGCTTTGAAATTTACGGATGTTGCAGTGGGAGGTGATAGATACGATTTTGTGGGTAAATGGCGTGTAGATGAGAAAGTAAAACTAGTGTTGTATGATTTGAGTCCCGAGCCTACGTGTATCGATGACCGCTCCGATTGTATGAAAGACGGAATTCAGTTTTTTATCAACTCTGTTTCTGATAATGAATTGAAAATCAACAGGCTGTATAGTAGTGATAAAACAGGAGATACTCTTAATGAATACATCCTTCAAGCTAAATAGGAGTGATAAAAATTGGTAATAACCACAAATGAAGCTGATTTCTATCAATATAAAGCCTTATCAGTACCTTACTTTGATAGGGTTGTTTTCGTACAATGCTTATAGTCAGAGCTTAAATCTGAATGTGTCGGGAGCTGGTAGTAGGGCAACGGCGATGGGAGGGGCTTTTATTGGAGTGGCCGATGATGTCACGGCCGTGTATTGGAATCCCGCCGGTACTGCTACTATCGACTACACCTACGAAATGCTCGAAGACGGGCAAGGCATGCATGCGCTCGTATCTGGACGCAATCAATCCCTTCAAGTGACCTCCGAAACCACACCTGTCACTTATACCCCTCGTTTTTCTCCTAGTTTTGTGGGTGTAATGATACCTTATAAAAAAGCTACTCTGACGGGCAAACCCGTAAGCTTGGGGCGATTTGATCCAAGTATTGTTTTTTCGGCCGCTTATCACAATGTAATGGATGGAAACAATTATCAAACACAGCAAACCCTCCCTTCATCGTCGACTAGTATCAAAAGCAATCTCAACATTAGCACCGCTTCATTGTCAGCGGCTTATCAATTTTCTCCTTATATGTCGGTGGGTCTTACCGCCAATTATTGGTTCGGTTTAGGAGGAAAACTTAGCTATACTGCTACCCAACAGTCTGATAATTTGACCCGCACGGGCACTGGACAATATCGTATTAGTGGGGTTAATTTTATTGGAGGGCTGATGTTTGATTTTTATGACAACAATCTCCCTTTGCGTTTGGGATTTAGAGTTTCTACGCCTTTTGCTTTGCGCAATAAATACACCCTTGATGGGACCGTACAGCGAGGTAGCTTGGATTTGCAAGAAAGTAGTCTTTACAATCAAAAGTATAAAATGCCCTTTACCGCAGGAGTGGGAGTGGCTTATCGTCCTTTTTGGAGATTGTTGCTTACGGGAGATGTAGAGATATTGCCTTATAAAGGGCAATCGGTTTCCCAAACTTTTTTTGAATATAACCAATACAATAGCCTCTTTTCTAGTAGCTCGCTTCCTTTGGTGGTCGATAATCCCGTCAGGCCCGTGTTGGCTACCGAAAATCTTTATCAGTTGAGAGGAGGCGGAGAAGTGTTTTTGTTGGATAGTCGTTTGTTTGAAATGAGAATCTTAGGAGGCTATCGTCAACAATCATACCTCAACAACGATGGTAGCAGCAGCATTGCCAGAGGCTTTAGTGCAGGCGTATCGGTGTTTTTTGACCGTTTTAAGATTCATGGAGCTTATGAGCAGCTCAAATACCAACAAGGAGTAACTAGTATCAATCATCTAACTCGTACTAACCTCACGCTAGATTTGGTAGTACTTCTTCAAAACTAAGGCAAACCAATTGTATGACAAGTCGCCCTTGGCTCATCGCATTTTTATTGATTGGGTTATCAGTACAGATAACCTTGGGACAGCAATTTGTCAATTTTTATAAACTAGGTGCCAAACTCAATCAGGAAGAAAAATGGAGCGAATCGGTCAAGTATTTTGAAGAAGCTCTCAAAACCAATACACACGATAGCAAAGCGATTGCTTCGCGTACGGGGCGCCCTTCAGAATATTATCCAAACCGCGAGTTGGGTATTGCACTTTTGATGTTGGGCAAAAAAGAGGAGGCGAAAAAGTATTTGGAAAAATCATATGCCGACGACCCTACTGAGCGGACGGTGGGGTATCTCAAAAAAATTGACCCTAATTGGCAGGACCCGCGATTTATTGCTGAGACCCCCAAATTGGCCAAACCAAGTTTTGAAAAGGAAAGGGTTGAAAAAAGCACCGAAACTTTGGAAGGCGGACAAACCCTCACCTTAAAAATCCCGGTTAGGAATGAGGGAGAAGGGCGTTTTGAGAAAGGATTTATCCGAACCTCTTTGCCCAATGCCATAAAAGGAGTGGAGTTTGAACCGACGGTGGCAGTGGGAGACGTAAGAGCTGGTGCCAACCGCGTTGCTCAAGTGACGCTCAAAGGCTCATCACTGCTCCTAGATGGCAAAGCCTCAGTCACCTTGAAGTTGGAAGGTGAAGGTGGGCAGCTTTGGGATGAGATCGAAATTCATTTCAAAACCCTAAGTCCTGCGGCTCCTTTATTGAAACTCGGAAGTGTATTGGCTGCCAATAGCAGTAAACTTATTTTAGAAAAAGGCAGACGCTCCAAAGGCGTAAAGTTTTCAATCAAAAACGAGGGAAGGGGATTGCTCTCTAAGCCAAAGGTTACGGCTACTTTTAATGGCACTCCTGTGATGTTTACGCCTGCCTCAGTGGCTACTATTTTACCTAACGAATCTGTTACTTACGCTTGTGACCTCTTTGCTCCTTCAAGTATGGTAGCTGCTACTATACCCCTAAAAATAACGATACAAGACCCTAATGGAACTTACCAATTTAGTGACGAATGGGCCATACCTGTACAAGAGCCTCAAACGCCCTTGGTACATTTTGAATCTCCATTGGTGAAGTGGGAAGGTACTCGGGAAGGATATATTACGCCTCTTTCAAGACCCGTCATCAAATTTAGCATTGTCAATGAAGCCGATGAAGAATCAAAACCACTTATGGTCAAGGCTTCTTTGCAATCAAATACTGCGAGTGGCATCGCCGTTCTGGCTTCCTCACAAGCACTCAAAGTAGATGCTAACGGTAAAAAAACGGCAGAAATAGCCTTGTCTATCAATCCCAAACAGCTCAAAGGAGAGCAAACTCGCTTGCTATTACGGATTGAAGATGCGCAGCAAAAATTAATTGATAAAATCGAAATTGAAGGTAAGGTATTGTCCTCTTCTAAAATTGAGCGTCAAAATTATACCTATAGCGACATTTTGAGTCTGGTCGAAACCAACATCTTTGGAATGATTGACGAATACCAAAGTTATTTCAACTTATTGGGGAGGCCTCGTCAGTCGGCCAATGTAATCGCAAGTTACAAACGACAGTTGGTGCAGGAGTGTTTTATGGCAAAAAACAACGAAAAGGTTTATTTTTCACCCAAAATTATTTTACCTGATTCACTGATTTTTGCTAAGCGGCTCACCGCCGATTTAGAACTAGATACTTATCTTAACAATATCGCTTCGGTGTGGTTCGATAGTTGCCAAACAACCTTAAATACGGAAGCCGCCCGATTCTCCCAAATTCAATTAGGCTCCAAGAAAGAGCCCTATTTAGACGTATTTCTGCCTAAAAAAATCCACGGTCGTCTCAATGCCCTTTACGGCAAAATGAACCTAGACAAGGAGACGATGACAAGGTTTAGGTTTTATTTCAAACCGGTAGAGCTTCCCGACGGCAATCTAGCTTTTGAGGATATTTATATCAAAAGTGTCAGAGAAGCTACTTCCAAAGATACGATAGGGACATTGACCAACGAAGAGCTTAAAAATGAAGCTACCAAAGAAGCAAAAATGGGCATGGCGATGTCGTCGCAGTTGAGTGTGCTTGTAAGTGATTTAAAGAAACAATTACCCTCAGTTCCAAAACAACAGATTTATTTAGAGCCACTTATATACGATGGCGCTGGGGGATTTACCAACTACGTACCCGAGGTAAGCCGGCAGATGATTAGGCAACTCGAAAAAATGCAGCCACGCCTGAAAGTTGTTAACTCAGATGAATGCGTACTGACGCAAATGGTACCCAAACGTGATTTTATCGTATCGGGTAAATTTGAAAAATCGCCCCAAGGATTGAAGGTGATATTGGCGCTACAAGACGGAAAGACTTTTGAAAAAATGTGGGAGGGCTTTTCGGTGATTACAAATTTTAATCAATAGCGAGGATTCCAAAAATTTTAAGAAAATGAGGATGAAAACCAAAGGAATATGGATGGGGATGGCTCTTGTGATGCTGATAACATTGGCGCAGGCCCAGACCAATGAAAAAGAGAGTAGTTTGCCCGATTTTCAGGGAGAGCTGCGCGAGATTAGCCTGGAAGAGTTGGAGGGACCCTACAAAAAAAGTACCGAAGAAACGATATTGGAATTGCAACGGTGCATTCAGATTATTGGAAGCAAAGAAACCACCAAAGACAAAAAGGATTTGGCTTTCAAAAATGCGATTCAGATGTTTATCCCTGGCTCTACGATTCAAGTATCTTCTGGTAAAAAAGGAGCTAAAGTAGAATCGTACACTGTAGGCGAATACTTGCGTAGACTGAGGGCGTTGAATTATCAAGAAGTCGAAATCACCTTTGATAAAGTATACATGGGGAGTTATCGAAAAGGACCAGACGGCAAGTATTATACGACTGCTACTTTTGAACAAAAATTTAAGGGCACAACCGCCGCTGGTACTGTCTATGAAGATAAAACCAAAAAAGCCGTAGACGTATCTATGGAAAACACCATGGACGATGTTGACAAAGAAGTGAAATGGATGGTAAAATTGGGAAATATCAAAGTACTTGAGACAAAAACCCCCGACAAACCTATCAATTAAGTAAATGTGTAAATTTGAAAATAACACATTGGTAGCCAAATAATTAAGTTTATATAATAAGTGTTATCTTCTAACCCTAGTCTAAAGGCGGAACACCGATGCAACGTGGGGTTTAAGGAGTCACAGATTATTAATAACATCCAGTTTAATTTTGCATAATTACTTAAGTAGTAGAACAGACTTAGAGTATAACTGTTTCTAAATTGATGATAATCATAACAGGTAACGATTAACTATGCCTTAGCACTTAATTATGAAGTGGGTTCGATATACTTTAGTGATGTGGATAGGCTGCCTATTCACAAATAGTGTATGTGGGCAGATTGCCATACCACATGCCAAATCGAAAGCGCCTTTGTCCTCGACTGAAAATATTCGTCAGATTGATGAATTTTATGACCGATTTAATGCGTACCGGCTGGCCAACGGACAGAAAATCAGTGATTCATTGCGACGAACTTCATTGCGAGCTGAGCTGATTCGGGGATTAGTCAATGCAGAAGATACTAAATGGCATAAGCCCGAAGAACGAGAAAAACTTTTGCGTTTTATCAAATTGGTATGTGACGAAAACAAACCGCGTTACTTAGAAAAATTTGATGATAAGATATATGCCATTGCTTCTTGTAAAGTAGAGTATTTTAGTTCGCCATCCACCACCGATTTATTGTTTCGTCGGAAAGTAGAAAAAGGCACCCACTCGTGGCTCTTGCAAGGTGTTTCGGATGATTTTATGGTTCAATTTGAAAGAAAAACGGAACAGCGGGCGGTAGTACCTAATGCCCATGAAACCAATTTTCTGAGTCTTTCTAACGAACTACATGCAGGAGTACCTTTACGAAACTATACAGACACAAGCTTTCGTTTTGATGCCTTGAGTGCATTTGTGTTTGCGGTCGACAACAAATTTGTGAAATTTAATGAATGTGACCATGTTACGGTTTTTGTGACTGGAATCGAGGGGTGGATTATCAAATTAGAAGAATATACCCGCGAAAACACTAATTCGGGTTGGTTGATTAGTGATCTGATTGAAACCAAACAAGAAACTACCCAAGCACTTATCTTCAAATATAAATAGACAGCGATATGGGAGCTTTAGAAGTGGCAATCCAAAGTTATTGTGGAGCGGCAGATAGGTTGAATGTTTCGCCTGAGGGTATAAGAAACGATGTTGATATTGTAATGAGGGCTTTTCCATTGGGAAGAATTTTTCTCCATCATTTTTTAAATGGAGGTGGAGGGAATCTCATTATCCCAACGGAAGGCATAATTGAAAATGATGAAGGTGTAAAAACAAATATTCAAGGTCATCTTTCCAGAGATATTTCATCGGAGCAAGGCATTATTCCAAATAATCAAGGCAGATATCATCAACGTAACTTTCAGATGGCATTTGGAAGTCTTAACTTTCAGTGGAAAATAGCTCGACGCACCCAAGTTGAAAATGGGGAGATTTGCATTGTTGACTTGTGGTTTGTGAATCGCTATCGTTGGCATGAAACAGTCGCTAGAATTTCGCAGTGTATGCACCGAGCATATACCCGATCTTCAGGTATGGAATATGATATGATTGGTAAAAGGGTGTTTTATATTTATCGGAAACGTACAGAAGGCCAAGATACATTTCTCAGATGTGACCAGAATACCCCCTTTTTACGAGAACTTAGAGAGCGAAATCAGCCAGCACCCCATACGGGTAGAGATGTGGGGGTGATATATCCCGATAGTCAATCTTATTTTGAAATTCAATAAATTAAGGTAGACCATTCCAGTGAGTTATCAAATCAAATGTAGTATTACTCAGATTCACTGTTAGTTATGAATGCTCTTATTTTTGCATCCCAAGAAAGACAAGGCTTTTTGCCTGCTGCGGGAGCTTTTCGGCAGTATTTAAGGCAGGAAGGGTATCAAGTAAATCAAATAAGTTTTGAAGTCAATGCCCTAGAAGATTCTTCTGAAAGAGATTCGGTAAGAACACAAATTGGTAATTTTCAGAACAATTATGATTTGGTGGCTTATTTTGGGCATGGAGGAAGTCATTCTCTTATCTCTTCCGATATGACGGTCAGGCAGTTTTGTGATATTTTTAGGGGTAGAATCAACCGTGGCGCAAAGATTATACTGTATGCTTGTAGTACAGGGACTCCTGGTGGATTTGCGCAGCAAATCAGCCGTCAATTTGCTGATTCTACGGTATATGCCCACACTACTGCCGAAGACGCTACCCGCAATCCCGCCGTGGTAGTATATCCAGAGCTTCATCCTGTGGCTAACCAAAACTATATCGTTCATCCTAACAGCTATTTGTGGCCCTTTTGGGTACGGAAAATACTAGAAGCTAACGGCAGCATGTATTGGCGTGAATACCCTTTTCAAAATATCGAAATCATCGGAAAAGAGTTATTTGAATATGCTATCCAAAATCACTCATTGATAGAAGAAGAAGCGGCGGCTTATTTGGCCGATGAACGAGCAACAGAAGGAGCAGCTCGTTTGGGGCGTCGCTATGCCCAAGTCACCTCGCGTGCATTGCGAATGGTAGGGGGAGTTAGGGCTTTTGAGGCTCATCGTGGCGAATCTTCGAGAGCGCAGCGTATTCGTCGACGTGCCGAAGAAGAAAGCGCGCGTTTAGCTATGGCTGAAGCAAGAATGGAAACCGTAACTTCAATGAACTCACTAATAAGCCGTATAGGGAGTTTACCACCTGTAGAGGACATTCTTAAACTGATGCGATTTCGGAGATAGTAGTTTCTTAAAAAATTGTTTCAGAGAAGTTTTTTTACCGCTTGATAACATTCTATTGACCTATACAGCATAGGGCCTTAATATTGAGTTTTACTTAATTCGTAACAAAATGCTCAACGCTAATCTTGAATTTGATCAGATTCCGCTCAGTCATCGAAGATCGTTTAATGGACTTCATGCTCAAAAACAAAAAATAGCAGTAGGTACCTTACTTTACAAGTTTACTGACTGGGAAGTTTTCAATTCTTATACAGACACTGCCAACCAACTCAAAGAATCGGTCTCGGCTTTTTGGGGCACTTTGGGCGATTTGCATGATGTATTGGCTTATGCTACTCAGTCCAATAAGAGTTTGCTAGACTGTATTCGGCGACGTAATGCGGTATTGCACAATTGGAATGGCCTTAATTCTTTGGTGATCATACGACTTCGACAAGACGTGGTTGGATTTGTGGGAAATATTGGTCCCCAAACCGAAAAAGGCTATGCCGAACAGTATATGAAAAGGCAGGGCTATACCGCCGCTATTCAGCTCTGGGGCGGAGCTTCGCAGGTGTATTTGCCAGGACTTACACGGCTACATGTAGAAGAAGTAGTACCTTCTGCTACCGTATTGGTACGTGATCCTGTACCCGATATCGTGGCCTTTTTGAAAGAATATGACCTAGTATAAATCATGCCATAAATAGGAGGACAGCTCTCTCAATTGGTATATTCTAAACAAAAGCTACCGTTTACTCAATAATGCTTGACATTGGAAGGTGTCTTTTCTAAGTTTGAAAAGTGTTATGATAAAGTGAGTTCGGATTTTTAGGTTCTCGGCACAAGACTTCTAAACACTTAAACCCTTTATGCTTTCTACCCTTACATTCAGTAGCGACCTCAAACGTGCGGTTCAGATAGCTCAGTCTGTAGCAAAAGAAAATCAGCAGGCTAATTATTCGCCGGGGCATTTGCTCAAGGGAATTTTGCATAATGACGTAGGGCTGTCGAGTATCCTTGCTTCGTGGGACGTCGATGTACACTACTTGAGAGATTGGGCAGACATTAGGATAGAAAAATATCCCAAATCCGCACGGCCAGTAAGTGATATAAAAGGCGACGCGCAAGTGCAAGCCGTGTATGAGGTATCAGATGTGATACGAATGAAGTTGGGCGAAGAAGAGGTCTCTCCTTTGGCTGTTTTGACGGCTATTGCAAGGCCAGGGGTAGGTTTTCAGAAAGACCAACTAAAATCATTTCCTCTTACAGAGACCGAACTGCTCGCCAAAGCTATGGAAGGGGCTGGGGTGCAAAGTAGTATAGCTCCTGCCAATGGGAATAAAAATAACACGTCGGGAGGCACAAAGACTGATACTTCAGGACAAAAAACATTACATAAGTATTGTGTCGACAAAACGGCCATTGCAAGGGAAGGAAAACTCGACCCCATCATCGGGCGCGATAAAGAAACCCGTATGACCATCGAAATCTTAGGTCGCCGTACTAAACCAAACGTAATCATTGTGGGAGAACCTGGGGTAGGAAAAACTGCCTTGGTAGAAGGGCTTGCCCAATTGATTGTTGCTGAACAGGTGCCGGGGCATTTGCAAAATGCAGCTTTGCTTCAACTAGATATGGGGGCTTTGATTGCGGGAGCTTCTTACAAAGGAGAAATTGAAGATCGACTTAAGAATATCATTGCCGAAGTAAAACAGTTAGAAAGAGCTCTGCTTTTTATTGACGAAATCCACATCTTAATGGATCCGCAGAGTGGGGCAATGGGACTAGTCAACCTCCTCAAACCCGAACTTGCCCGTGGCGAGCTCACCGTAATTGGGGCTACTACACTAGATGAGTTCAGAAAATACATGGAGCCTGATGAGGCCTTTAGTCGTCGCTTTGAATTGGTGAAAGTAGAAGAGCCCGACGAGACAACAGCCGCCCGGATGATTGGTAAAGTAGTCCCTTTATTTGAAGAGCATCACCAAATAAAGGTAGGTGAGGGCACTATCTCCGAAACCGTCCGCTTGGCAAGACGTTATATCAAAGATCGCCGATTGCCAGATGCTGCTATTGATCTCATCGACCGCACCATGGCCGCTATGAAACTCATGAGCGAAACTACGCAGCGCGAGATTGATTTTTTGCGTGAAGAATTGTCGCTTTTGCAAGCTTCGCATGGCGGAGGAGATCCATTGTTATACCTACAAGAATTGCGTTGGTTCGAACGGCAGTTGCAGCATCGGCTAAGTCCCATTTTGTTGGGTCAGCTGGAAGAACAACTTGATTTGTCCCAGCTAGAACTACCTGAAGCGGTTGCCGAACATTTGCAACTATTGGTTGAGCAATTAGAAACCTTAGGAAAGCGAGAAAAAGAAGCGGTTCAGAAACATGATGTTGCGGCGGTGGTAGCTCACAAGACGGGTATTCCTTTAGGAAAATTGCAATCCAAAGAACGTGAGAAGCTGCTACAACTAAACGAACACCTCAAAAAACGGGTCATTGGGCAAGACCATGCGATTCAGGTTATTGCAGATGCAATTCTCGAAAATCGTTCGGGATTGAGTCGTCCGGGGCAGCCGATTGGGTCTTTTTTCTTTTCGGGACCTACTGGCACCGGAAAAACTGAACTTGCCAAAACGATGGCAGATTTTCTGTTCAATGACGAAAAAGCCCTTATCCGCTTCGATATGTCGGAGTTTAAAGAAGAACATTCCGCAGCGGTTTTGTACGGAGCGCCTCCTGGCTATGTAGGTTATGAAGAAGGGGGGCTATTGGTCACTAAAATCAAGCAACAGCCTTTTGCTATTGTATTGTTTGACGAAATAGAAAAAGCGCATCCTTCGGTTTTTGATTTGTTTTTGCAGATTTTGGATGAAGGAACCCTACACGACCGTCTTGGGCGCGAGGGTGATTTTTCGAATGCCATCATTTTATTTACTTCCAATATCGGTGCAGAGTGGATTACCGAACAATTTGGGAAAGGCACGATTCCCGCCTCTAATGACATACTTGATTTGATGACTAAGCATTTTCGGCCGGAGTTTTTGGGGCGTCTCACCGAGATTATTCCATTTAGTCCCATTACTGAGAAAGCCGTTATCAATATCTTCAATATTCAGTTGAAGCCTTTAGAAAAGCTATTGGAAAAACAAGGAATTACTTTGCAGATTGACGATGAGGCACGTAAAGCCCTTGCACTTGAAGGCTTTACACCAAAATACGGCGCGCGTCCTATTCGTGGTGTGATCCGTAATCGCATTCGCCGGCCTCTGTCGAGGATGATTGTGGCGGGCGAAATCGGCAAAGGCTCTGAAGTAAGACTGAAATTGGGGGAGAATGGGGAGTTTGAATGGGAGAAAGTGTGACCTTTCGATAATATTTTAAAAATAAATATACCCAATGGGATTATCTTTACCTAACGTTACGTGGATTGGAGTAGGTGCTAAATATGGCGGTTTTTTGGGCGGTATCGGTGCCGAAACTACTACTGGATGGATGATGAATTTAGGTTCTTATGACCGCGTCATTTTCAATGTTGAAAGTATCAAAATAGGTCTTGGTCTAGGCGGGGGAACGGGGGCGTGTTTTATTGTGGCTCTCAATTGCCTAAGTCCACAGGCTCTAGTAACAGACACTTATGAAGTGCAAGGAAACATCGACTTAGGGGTTTCATTGGGTAATCGTTGGGGAGGATTTGCACGAAGTGCGATACGGCATCTTCGCCCGTTTATGGATATGGGACCTCAAGCTGCTCGAATGATTATTGAGGGTTCTAGGCACGCAGATGACCTTCGAAACTTGGGGCATTTGCTGTATAACAATTATGGATTGCTAACACAAGGAAAATCTACGCCCCAATTGATAACGATAGATATACCTGTAGGTGGTTTTGCGGCAGAGTTGAGTATTACGAGTAGTTTCCAAAAGTTTTCGATTGTTGATTATATCGTAGCTCCACCTCAATAAATTAAGTAATAAAGACCCCAATAGGGATAAATACGTGATTTTAAAATCAAGGGTTTTTACGCTTAAAAGATTGATAGTTAAGATGTAATTTTGTTTTGTCAATAAGGTAAATGAAACTAAAATTAGATGTTAACAATCATGGGACTAAACTTACTACTAAATAGGAGAATATTAAATTGGGTATCAAGGAAAATAGGACACCAAGTAGGAAATGGCGAATGTTGGACATTAGCTGAAACAGCCCTCAGAGAATCAGAAGCGCGGACGTCCAGTGATATTATGGGTGCCGACAATCTCACCGCAGATGCCGATTATAGATGGGGAGAGTTAGTAGGAGAATTATCCCAGTTGGCTGAAGGAGACATCATTCAGTTTCGGAATTATGTTGTGACCGTTGATAATGGCTCCTCTTGGTGGCAGGAGAGTCGCCCGCACCATACCGCGATTGTAGCTTCAGTAGGGGCAAATGGTGTCGTTGAAGTGTTGGAGTGTAATGTTAAAGGCTCGCGGCGAGTACAGCGAAATACGTTGTATTTTCAGCGGAGTAGCAGTGTATCAATAAGTGGTAGTTGGTTTTTTTATCATCCTCAACCACGTGCGTAAAATAAACATATTACGTAAAAATACCTGATTTGAAAAATTGCGTATTTTCACTATAAAATCCTTGAGAATCAATAAATACCTTTGTAAGGTCAATCAAACAAACCCCTAACAACCTTTAACTATGGCAATCGAAAAACCTCAACTCGGCGGCGTCATCATTGACGAAGGCACAAGCGAAGCAATCAAGCTTCTGCATGATAATAAAACGGCGATTGTGAGCAAGTTTACGGCCGATTCTATGAGTCAAGCGCCCGTAGAAGGAATTCAAAAATTGCAAGAGGCATTTGACCATTTTCAACCTCAAGTAGACATTACGCATACAACCGAAGAAGGCCAAGAAGTAAACGAAACTTTGAACTTTACGAGCTTGAGTGCCTTTACTGTCAAAGGGATGATTGAGCAGAGTGGATTTTTGCAAGAATTGAAAGGTAAAGAAGATGACTATCAGACGCTTATCAAAAGACTGATGACCAACAAAGTATTTCAGAAACTTTTGGCCGACCCTGCTGGCAAAGCTGCTTTTTTGGAAGCATTGAATGCAATGATTGTCGAACTTGATGATGTTGATGGCGAATAACGCCCCATTCACATTTGACACTAATCTGACTTTATGACTCACTTTTGCAACTAATAAGCTTATCATGGCACAAGAAGAACAATTACCCCAGTCAAAAGAACTCACCAAAGAAAAAGCCGCTCCACGTCCTCTTACCCAGACCGTTCAGCAACTAGCCAAATACGGCGGTTTTGAATTTATCAAAACAATCGTGGATGGTACCGAAAACATGGACCCTACCAAAAAAGCAAGAAAGGCCATGTTTATGGAAGAAGATGAAAATAAAGCGGATCGTAAAAAGCTAAAAAAACGTCTTCAAGCGGTGGCAGATTTATTGTCTGCTCATGATAATGTAGCAGATATGGTAGCTGAAGCCGAAGAAAAAGCCGCTTCTGCTAGTGAGACACTTAAGTCAAACTTGCTCAACTGCCTGAGCCAAACAGAAGAACTCGAACGCTCTTATCGTTCATTGGCTTTGTTTTTTGAAAATGCCGCCGAAGAAAAAATCAAAAACTTAACACTTTTTGATGCGGGACTTGATGCTACTACCGACACCGACGGCTTCAGCAATCCCACTGGAATCTTTGAGCAAGTTGCCAGGGAGCTTCGTGACAACTACGATCGTTTTGACCTTACCAACAACTATTCATTGCTTGTATTGCCAGGCTGGTTGAAAAAAAACACCATCGTAGACAAGTGGGCGGAGCTTGCGCACCAAAACAAAACAATGCTTTTGACAGATTATCGCCACTTAGACAGTGCCGAAGACGTAGAAGCAATGTTTGATAGAGACAAACTCACTGGTTCTGATCCACATAAGGCGCACGTAATGATGCCTTGCAATTGGGTGGTAGGCCGTGAAGCCAACACTGAGATTGGCGAAGAAGAGCACCTTTTTATACCCCCATCAATGGCTCTTGCTGGCTTACTTTGGGGCGGTAATATCGCCCAACCAGCCGCAGGTTTGGCACATGGTAAGCTCAAGATGGCTTCTGGTACTCGCTTTACGATGCGCAAAAACGAAGTCGCCCAACTAGAGAGCAAAGGTCTTATTCCGCTCATTTATGAATGGGGAAGAGTAGTGCCCCAATCGGCTAAAACATTGTTTGACGGAGATAATGTAGGCTTACAGACGTACAGTGTGGTACGGGTTTTTGATTGGGTGGGTAAGATTATGCAAGATTTCTTGAATCGCCGTACTTTCGAAAATATCGACAATCGCATGCTCGAAGACATCAAAAAGCAGATGTCGAAGTTTCTGGCCGAGATTCGGGGACCAGGCAAAATCATCGAAGACTATCGCAATCTAGAGGTAAAACGGAATCCTGCCAAACCTACGCACGTGATTATAAACGTGGATTTAAAACCGTTTTTTCCTGCTAAGGTCTTTGCTATCAACATGACAGGTACCAAGGGCGACTGGGACGCTGATATTAAATAACAACCAAAAAATACAACAAAATCATGGGACAGCCTGCCGCAAGAGTAGGGGATAATCACGTATGCCCAATGGTAACTGGAGTGGTGCCTCATGTGGGAGGACCCATCTTACCCCTACCAATCGTATCAAAAGTTCTTATCGCAGGAATGCCCGCTGCTACTGTAGGAACGATGTGTACCTGCGCAGGTCCTCCGGATACTATCGTGAAGGGGTCGGCTACTGTGTTTATTGAAGGTAAGCCCGCCGCTCGTATGGGAGATATGACGGTTCACGGTGGTACGATTGCAATGGGCGCTCCTACAGTCTTAATTGGAGGGTAATTCAGGAATTAAACAATCAAATTTTTAACATAACAAAAAATCACTCTTAAACTTTTACAACCATGGCACACAAGGCAACAATTACAATCGACAGTGAAGAGTTCGAAGTATTACATTGTTCATATAGTATGCATCAGCATGTGAATCCTCATACCAACGAAACCACTTCAGAGGTTTTTGGCGGCAATATTGACGTGACTATTGAAACTCGTAATGCAAACGCCAAAATCATCGAGCTGATGACTCTACAACACAAAGATGATATAGATGGCGAAATCAAATTTGCCAACCAAAAGGGGGAAGAATTACGCACAATTAAATTCAAACATGCTTCGGTTGTCAATTTCAGTGAAACCTTCAACTTATCGGGAAGTGGCACGGGTACTCAGACTTTTACAATCTGCTCTAAAGAGTTAGATATCCAAGGTAATATCTTGAAATTGTTGAGAGAGTAATTGTAAAATTTTGCAATACAATTGGAGGTAAGTCATCATTAATTCAAACTTTTTGGGAAAGCCACCTGCTTTTTTCAGGAAGTTTGAATTACTAATTATAAATGTTTTTCTATTGAGACAGTTATGCCGATTTTAAGTGATGCTCAAATTATTGCTGCTATTTCAGGAATCCAAAGCCTACGTGGGGCGGGAATTGGGTATCAAGGAGGAGGACGCTCAAGGGTGATAAGGGAAGCCCCTGCCCCTTATGCAGGAGATATTTGGGTAGTGATTGAAGAGCAGAGCGTATCTAGGCAAGTCGCAATCGAAATTGTTAGAACATCCCAAAATAGTGGAAATTACGGGGAGGTTTCGCCTAATAACGTTCCTCGAAGGGCACCCGTACGAGACTCAAGATGGGGTAGAGAAGCGGTAGGAGCGGGGTTTAGCTGTGCAATGGCCGGCTTGGCCGCTTCAGGAGGTGCAGCAGCCCTAACCGCGGCAGCCGCCATGACAGGCCCTTTTGGGTTGATTATTGCGGCCGCCGTTTGGATTGGAGGTGCTGCAGCGGCAGCACAGTGTGGTATTGGAGTAGGGAGACTTGCAAATGAACTTATTTCACCCGAAAACAATGATATCCTTGATGATAATGCCTACTATCGGACCGCAACTTTTGCTATTGATATGATAGGGGTGTTGTCGGGGGTAGTGGCAGCAGGTCCGGCTATCAGAACCCTTGTACTTCGAGTGAATGGAAATCTGATAAGTCGAGGCGTAAGAGAAGGATTAAGGGGCGCCAACTATGCTCAACGTGGAGCTGCTATACGATCAGCTCTCAATGAAATGAGTGCTGCCGAACGTCAGGCTATTATGGCTGAAATCAACGCTACTGAAAGAACTTTAGGTCGGGGTTTGAGTCGAGCTGGTGCAAGAAGAGCTACCGAAATTATCACCCAACAAGAAGCTCAACAACTTAGAGAATCGCTAAGAGAAGTAGGAATCTTGGCTATTCAGAGCTCTGTAAATATGGTTTCTTCAGAATACGTAGGCTCAGCGAGCGGTTCACTAAATACGATGTCGTCTGGCGAATCAAGAGCACAGTTAAGTAGCGATGTATCGCTGATAGTGAGTAACATCATCCAAATTACGGACTAATCATCATGGCAACTAGTACTTTTACATCAAATATTGAGATAACCATCAATGGGACTACCATCCCTAGGGTGAATTATCTGCGTATCAATCAGCGTTTTGAGTCTCATCATAGCTTCGAAATCAGTGTTTCGCCTTCGACTTTAGCGGGCCAATCTGAAAGACTTCGCAACGTAGCTGACAGTTTTATGGGGCAGCGAGTCGCCGTCAGAATGTCACAGACAAGAGAAGGATTTCCGACTCAAAACAATACTTTTATTGGCGTAGTGATGTCTGTAAAGTTGGTAAGAGGACAAAGCCAAAACTCTAGTTATTTGATTACAGGATTTGGTTTAAGTATTTTTTTGGCGATGGGTCTAGGTACTAGATCTTATTCAGAAAAAACCCTATCAGATATTGTGAATAGCACCTTGTCTCACGATTGGGTGCTCAATTCGCCCACTTATACTACTCCTATTCCGTACGTTACTCAATACGACGAAGACCGATTCCACTTTCTACAACGTTTGGCAGACCGCTATGGGGAGTGGTTTTATTATAACGGCGAAAAATTAATTTTTGGCAAGAATGCGCGCCCTTCGACGCCTACCATTACGCTAATGCACAGCCGTAATTTTTTTGATATGGAGTACGGCCTTCGCATTACACCAGTCAAATGGAAAACGTCTTATTTTAACTATGAAGAGTTTCAGCGTTTTGATGCCGACTCGGCTGCTGAGCAAGTAAGCGGATTGAGTTCGTTGTCACAAATGATGCTCGACCGCTCAGAACAAACTTTTACTGACAATGGTCTCAACGAAATTGGTTATCAGGATTTTGTGACAGAAGCAGCATTAAAGCAAGCTGTAAAAGTAGAAAAAAGCGAAAGAGCCAATCAATTGGCCATTATTTCAGGACGTACGCCTGAAATGGAACTGAAAATTGGAAATTTAGTAAGTATCGTCGAGCCTATTTATCAAAATGGGGAGATTGTGGATAGAGTGGAATATGGGACATTCGTGATTACGGCCCTTTATCATAGTGTGGATGGAAGTGGAGTCTATCAAGCGTATTTTGAAGGAATTCCACAAGACACAGATATGCCACCCGTCAACTACAACGTAATTCCTCGCAAAGCTACCCCTCAGGTGGCCATCGTAAAAGATACGGCAGATCCTTTAGAGTTGGGAAGGGTACAGCTACAAATGTGGTGGCAAGGAGTAAGAGCCTCCGAACCAGATCAACTTACGCCCTGGGTACGGGTGGCTATGCACATGACAGGCAAATCAAAAAGCTATTTTATTCCCGAAGTAGACGATACCGTGATGGTGGACTTTGAGTACGGGAATCCAGATTTACCATTTGTAGTGGGAAGTCTGTATGCCAATGATGCTGGCCCACGAAAACCGGGAGGTGAACTTTTTCGTTCGGATAATCATATCAAAGGAATTATTACTCGGGCTCAAAATCATATTATCATTGATGATACAGATGGCAAAGAAAAAATAAGAATATTCAATAAAGAAGAGAAAAATTTGATTGAACTCTCCCTTGATGGTACGCACATTACTATCAAAAGTGAAGGAGATATTAATTTTGAGGCAGGAGGAAACATCAATATGAAAGCCCAGAAATATGATGTGACTCTCAAAGATATGATGCGAGTAAATACGGAAGAGAGTGTATACATAAGTGCCCAAAAAGAAGTCGCTGCTTATACCGAAACCGGAGGTATCTTCTTAGACTCAAAAGATAAGCTCAATCTCAAAAGTGCCATGGGCACAGAAATGACCTCCGATATGTCGATAACGGTGGATGGGTTGGATGTTAGTATTGATGCCAAAACCAATACCAATGTGAAAGGCAGTGTTCAGCTAAATCTCGAAGGAGGAACTGTTGCGGCTCTTTCTGGACCAATGGTCAAAATCAACTAATACTGCCATGCCCGAAGATTATTATCCTATGCCGCCGTCGTTTGGGGCACTCATGAAAAAACAACCCGTGATTGAAAAGATATCGGCACAAGAATCGATAGCTCAAAATATCTCTTTGTATTTGGCGTCTAAGCCAAAGGAGTATTATTTTGATAATCAGTATGGTTGTATTGTGCATGGCTATGATTTCAGACAGCTCAAAGACACCCCTAGCAAAGACCAAATCAAACGGAGTGTGGAAGAATATTTAAAAAAGTTTGAGAAGCGAATCGTAGTCAATAAGGTAGATATCAATATTGATGACGTAGAAGAAAAAGTAGACGGAGGCAATCCAAGGATATGCCGCTATATTCAGATTGTGATTGCGAGTACGCTTATTCAGACGCAAGAGCGTCTACCCGACATGAAATTTCGATTGGTAAGGTATTCATAGGACATTATTTCGTAAGTTTTTGCCCTAAAACTTACCCCCAAAACCCTCGCTTTTCATCCCTAAACCTATGTACAACGAACCTCGTCGCTATAAAAACCGTGAGTATATCCGAAGTGAAATGATTCGGGAAATTGCGCGTTTGTGGCATTATGATGAAAGTGAGCTTGCTGTCGAAAGTTTTGACCCTTTGGTGGGTATGCTACTTGGGGCATTTGCAACGGGCCTAGAAAATGTACATCATGAACTCGACAATTCGCGCAATCGGGTAGTACAACGCCTCGCCCAACTGCTCACGCCCGACGTACTCACGGGACCGCAACCTGCCCATGCTGTCATGAAAGTCAGCATTTTGGATCCTTTTTATGAAGTAAGCCCTGAGCAGGTCTTTACACTCAATGCCACCGGAAAAGAGTTTCATTTTACGGCGGCTGGGAATTTTGTACTTCATAATGTAAAAATCAACAGGATAATTCAACAAAGCCGTATTCGCGATTTGAGCGCAAACAACCCTCGCGAGTATTTTATGGATCAAGCTCTGCCTTTGGATGAAATGTGGGTAGGCCTCACCTTGGATGAGCATTTAGAAGAACTTAACAATCTCGCTTTCTTTTTTGATTGGCGCAACGACCCCAATCGGGCCATGCATCTCAACAGACTGGTGGATGCGCGCATGTTTACACAGCAAGAAGAATTACAAATCAAACAAGGAGTAGCTCATCGAAATGAATTAGGGGGCTTGGTAGAGGAAGTAAGCGTGTCGGCTCGTATTGAGCGTCTTGTAAGGCGACAATACGACGCGCATTTTATATGTCTCAGCAGCCGCAATCGACAATCTGGTGCGGAGCTTCCTATACAACGTCTGAAAAGCAAATACCCAGAGGCAATTGTGTCTTTTTTAAAACCCGACGAACTTCAAAAATACTTTCCAGAAGAGCTTTTTTGGATTAAAATAAAATTTCCGGGTGGGCTTTCGCCCGAACACCTTTCGCGGATGTATCTTGATATCAACGCTTTCCCTATCCTCAATCGGAAAGCCAATAAGATGCTGCAAGACCTACGCCCTGTCTTCAATGTGTTTCCGGTAAAGGTTGAAGAAGGTGAGTTTTTTGCTGACATGATAAGCATCGAAACACCTATGGGCACGAAACTTACCAATGTACAGCATTTTAGTCGAGAGCTCACCAATCAGTATTTGCTACGGCAAGGGGGAGTGGCAAGATTTGATGAGCGTGATGCATCGGAGATATTGGCCTATGTGGTCGATTTGCTCAGAGATGAAAGTGCTATTTTTTCGGCTTTAGGCAAGGGCGAAATCGAAACTGATGTGGAAGAAATCCGAAAAAGATTGGAGCGGATTTCGCAAGTAGTAAAAAAAGATACTTTGCAAAATTTGTTTGTAAACGTCAAAACCAACGAAAAAAGTGGGCGCTTAGACGTGCGTTATTGGACTACAAAAGCAGATATGGCCAACAATATAGCTTTTGGTACAAAGCTTAACCGTGACCGTACCAATATCGCCTTTACCGACGAGATGACAGTTTTGCTTACTACTACCAAAGGAGGACAGCGGCCTTTGCAAGGAGACGAAAATTTACCCGTTTTTAAGAAGGCCGTTTTATCGCGTGGACGAGCCGTGACTATGGAAGATTACAAGGCTATCTGTATGGCCGAGCTAGGCGATAAATTACAGCGGGTCGAAATTACCAAAGGATTTATGATGGGGTCCTCCCGGTACCAAGGAGTTCAGCGGACACTCGACGTAAATTTAATTCCCAATTCCCAAAAAAATATTCCTATTGAGCAGTGGAACGATTATAAAATGCAAATAAAGTATATCTTAGAGGAACAATCATCAGGGATTTTACCAATAAGAGTACTATTGAATGGAGTCGAATAAAAAACCAAGCATGGATAAAACCGAAATCCTTCAAGCCAACCTAGAGCAAATGGCCGTCAAACGTCTGCGGGTAGAAGCAGTCGTGGAGGAGCTTATTGCCAATGGTTTTTGCCGAGTAGAAGAGATTGTGGTTTATCCAGAGATGTCCTCGGTGAAGTTCTTTGAAAGAGATGTACTCTCGGTCGAGCCTATGTTGAATCAACTGGGCGGTATGGATTGGCTAAAAATCGAGACTCCCCGTGATGGCCTATACGATACTCTTCCCGAACGGCTTTTTCATCAGCCTTCAGGTCGGGTAAAAAACAATGATGTTTGGGAGGAAATTCGTGCCGAAGAAGAGCGACAAGAGGCTGAAGCAAGGCAGTTTTTTTTGCCTTTCGACAATGCCCTGTACCATCAAAGAATCAAAATTGAGCAATTTGAGAAACAAGCACTTGCCGGACAAGATGAAGGTTTTTTGAAAGAGTTCTTAGAAATATTTTGGCCTAACTATACCGATTTGAAATTAAATGCACATCAAAAAGCATCTCTTTTTCAAATCACGACCTTAGCCTACAAGGCCGCAGGAAATTTGGCTGAGATGCAAGCGTGTTATGAACTAATACTCGGCCAGCCTGTGAGTCTTTCCTACGAAGATTTTGAATACGAACTTCCTATGTCCACCCCTTTTAAGGGGCTAGGAGAAGCAGGCTTGGGGGTTGATTTAGTAACCGTCTCTCCTTCGCTCACAGATGATAGTCGGCGTTTGAAAGTAAGCGTGGGCCCCTTATCGGCTAGGGAGATGGAAGAGTATGTTCCTAATGCAAAAAACAAAAAATTGGTGGATTTCTTAGGCGATATGTTGGTGCCTATTGAAATGGATTGGCGTTTGGAGTTGTTGTCTGAAGAAAAACAAGCTGGTTTTCAGCTGAGTACATCAGGGGCAGGAGCGCTTTTAGGATTTACTACAGTTTTGTGAAATTAGAAAAGCAGTCTAGGGCTTTTTAAAGAAATATTGTTAAAAACGATCATAGCAGGCAGAAAGTGGCGATAGAATGAAAGTTTGAAACTACAATTCAGTCATTTTATTTTTAAAACTTATTATGTCATCAACTGTACTTACGCTTTTTATTGGAAATATTGTTTTTGGAATAGCCAATTTGGGCATTTTGGCATATTTAAAATCAGCAGAGATATTCTCTAAAAAGTTGCTAATGCACATTTTAGGAGTATTTGCCATGTTTGCTGCTTTAGGGGGAGTGGTAAGTCAGATTAGTTCAGTAGGTCTTGGATTTATTGTATTTGAAACTGGGGCACTGATTCTGGGAATTGTCTTTGTCATGACCGCCTACAAAAGTTTTCGTACTTGGCTCTCACGCGACGAATTTACGCCCGGTTTATGGCTATGTATAGCGTTGATGTTTTTTGGGATTGCGGGTTTTATTCTTTCCTATTCTTTGATTAAGAAGCAGGCAGTGCTGCTTACTCCTTATTTGTCACTGGGAGCCTTACGTTATTTATTACCTTACTTGTTTATAAAATCCTACGATTTTTGGCAATCTATCCCCATTCTCCAATACCGTAAGTGGTACTATCCCCTCAATTCGAAAGTGCCTATTATTGAACTGCGCAATACCCAACGAGTAAAAATTAGGATTTTCAAGCAACCCAACAGCTCTGTTTGGGAAGGACATGAGTTTGAAGCACCAAAAGACCGAGAATTGGGTGAATGGATGCAGTATATGATTGAGCTATACAACACCAAAGTAGACCCTGCACACCCAATCATAGTAGTGGATGCACAAACTGGCAAACCCTTTGGCTGGGTTTTTTACAGAACCTCTTTCTTTGGTTTTGTAAAGACCTACTATGACCCTAATAAGACATTTACCCAAAACAATATCACAACTAGCACTCCCATAGTGGCGCGCAGTTTTATCGACTAAAATCTCACTTATGGCAACTTCGAAGTATCAGCCTATCAATTGGGTAGACGGCATGAAAATCACCAAGGAGCACCTCTTGGGAAGTGACTTGGCAGCTATTGATGCCATGAAAGAAATAGCCCGTACTCACCTCAACAGTTATACTTACGGGCTATTGCCGGCAGGTGATGGCAATGTATGTCAGCTCATTCAGAATGGAAATGAATTAAGTCTTCCTTTTTGTAAGGCCGTTACACCGGGCGGAGTAAGGGTGGATTTTCCGGTCTATGCCAATCAGCCACCCCTGACCTGCTCTTTGTCGAGTATCCAAAACGAATTGCTCAACGACCGAAGCTCCGAATTTTATGTTTTGCTTATTGTGGATCCTACGGCGGTAGTTCCTTTTGGCGAACCCAATCCCCAAGAGACTCCGTTGCGGCTGCCGCATTGGATGCCTTCACTTCGGCTAGCGGTGGCTACTGCTGAGCATATTCGACAAAACCCTTCTGGATTGCATCACTTGGTGGTAGGGAAGTTGCGTAAAGTCAATCAGCAGTTTAATTTGCTATCTTCGGGAGAATACGTGCCTCCATGTATCAATATGGCGGTCCACCCGACCCTCGTTTGGTATTATGATTTGTTTGATGCATTGATTGGTCAAATTGACAAAAATGCGGAAACTACCGTTCAGAATGTGTACCTCAAAGCGCAGGATGATTGGTCCAAAAATGTAGGAATCTTAGCGCAAAAAGTAGTTCTTCACATTGCTGATAGTTATGACCAATATCGATTGATACTAAACGAAGCACCGCCCGCTCATTTTGTAGCTTATTTTGCCCGTTTTGCTCGTGTTTTTTTAGGAACCTTGAGGTGTTTGCCTCAGCGCAATAAAGAATATATGTACAACTATTTTGGACAACGTTTTGGCGTAACTCAAGCTACCTTCGAATCCAAACTCAATATGTTGGTAAAAATTCAATACAATCACAATGACGTGGTTGCGAGCTTTGCTATCATCAAAGATTTTCTTGACAATCTCAACGCCATATTTAACGAATTGAGTGGTTTGGAATACGTATACAAAGGTGATACCGATGGCGGTTATCGAGGGAGAGAGCAATACCGATAAAATCCTATTTAACAACCTCTAATACATGAAAACACCCTTTTGGAAATACTTGCTTGTGGGGCTATTGTTTTTTGGATTATTAACACTGCTGTGTTATCGTCTTTGGGCTCCCCAAAACAAATCAGTGACTACTACCGAACTTTCGACTCAATCTGAAGAAGATTTTGTAATCAATGCTCAGCTGATGGATACCCTTTACCGCTCGTATCGCGTGGCTGTGAAGGGTACTGACCCCATTGCGGCTGTGCAAGCAAGGGGGATTTTTCAGGGGAAATTGAGCGAAATGCAAAAGAAACCAGCAACTTCCAACGAGGGAGATTCTTTGTTTCGGAGGGTAATCAGAAATTATTATGGAGTAATCAAGGTCAATGAGGAAGCCATCCAAAATCAAAAAGGATTAGCTACTCAAAAACTGGAATTAAAAGATAAAATAGACCAACTTACCCGAATGAATCAGCGTTTGGAAAGACAAATTGACAATATATCACTACAACCACTACCGTCTCAAGGTGCGAAGTAATTTCAAATGATTAGCGACCCACAACCCTACATTGACTATGAAAGCAATAAATGACGACATGCGTAGTACACGAATCATCAACTTCGGACTTTGTTATGCCGGGTTAGTGGTTTTGTTTTTGATTTCACTGTATTTGAATTTTAGAAAAATTCCCGAGATCGCGTCAGAAATGAACCGTACTACTGCCGCCGAAATGCAAGGTTTTTTGCAAGAAACCACCCGTCTTGATGATTATGTACGGATACTGACCAAACCACAGCAATACTCCCCTGCTCAGTATCAAAAAGTGTTTGGGTTTATCAACCAGTTAAAAATTTATTATAACAAGCCTTTATTTTTGGCGGTATTGAAAAGTTATGAAGCCTTTGTGGGAGATTTGGGGAATGCGCGAAATATCCAAGACGATGAATGGGCTCAGCTAGCAACCAAGTACAATCAGTTGCTGGAAGAGAGAAAGCAACTTGAACAACAATTGAGCGATTTGCAAAAACAAAGAACTACTTTCTAAAATATGATTTTTCGGATTAGTTTGTTGATGATGGGTTTAATTTGGGGAAACAAGCTGTTTGCCCAAAAGATAAACTTTGATGAATACAAAAAAAGAGCCGATGCCTGTTTCAACAAGCAAGATTATGAATGTGCTAAAGAAAACTACGAGCGAGCTTTGCGTATTCGTAATGAAGAACCTTATTGTAAAAGCCAACTTCAAAAAGTACAAAAAGCCCTCGCAAAAAAAACGAGTACGCCTGTTACCCCTAATCCTACTCCTATTAAGCCCAAGCCTACGAAACCTTCGACTTTAAGTTTTGTTTTAGTCAAAGGAGGGACTTTCCAGATGGGTGCTCCCCAAGGAGCGGTAGACGAAAAACCTATGCATTCGGTGACGCTCAAAGATTTTTATGTAGCCACGCACGAAGTGACCGTAGCAGAATACAAACAATATTGTAAAGCCACCGCAAAAGAAATGCCCACTCCTCCCAATTGGGGATGGCAGGATGACCACCCCATCGTAGGAGTGTCGTGGCAAGAGGCGGTGGAGTATTGTGAGTGGTTGTCAAAACAAAACGGTAAAAAATACCGACTCCTTACCGAGGCCGAATGGGAGTATGCCGCCTCTGAAGGACCCAAAAAAACTGCGCCAGAAGAAAGTGGATGGTATATCAGTAACACCGACGGTGCAAGCCCCAAAAACGTAGGTACCAAAAAAGCCAATAAATGGGGCATTTTTGATATGGGAGGCAACGCCGCCGAATGGTGCGCCGATTGGTATGATAAAGGATATTATGCCCAGAGCCCCTCTCAAACTCCCGTCGGGCCAGCCCAAGGTACTCGCAAAGTGGTACGTGGGCGTTCGTTTGGGGATGAACCCAAATCACTTACATTTCGCTATGCCTTGCCACCCGCATCTAAGTCCCCGACAGTAGGCTTCCGAATTTGTTATGAGGACAAATAAATTGAAGAATTTGTAGGATTTTTTGAGTCGTACGGTTATTTCTATCCATTCTTCCCCTTTATACATCGTGTATTAATCTTAATCTAAAAAACCTCATGAAAAAAACGATGTATTTTGGTAGCCTTCTGATATTGCTGTCAGTAAGTCTATGTTTTGGACAAAAGAAAAAGAAAGATGGTTGGATTTCGCTTTTTGATGGTAAATCTTTAGAAGGCTGGAAAGTAGGCGAAAATGCCAGTACTTTTAGCGTGGCTGATGGGGCGATTGTGGTCAATGGCCCTCGTGCACACATTTTTTATGATGGCCCCGTGGGTAATCATAACTTCAAAAATTTTGAATTCAAAACCCAAGTCATGACCACACCAGGCTCTAATTCTGGGATATATATTCATACCCAATACCAAGAAAAAGGGTGGCCTTCAAAAGGGTATGAAATACAAGTAAACAATTCTCACACCGATTGGAGACGTACGGGTAGTTTGTACGGTATTGAGGATCTGAAAGATGTATTTGTGAATGATAATGAGTGGTACACCGAGCACATTATTGTACAAGGGAAGAAGATTACCATTAAAATCAACGACAAAACCGTCATTGAGTATACTGAACCTGACGAACCCAAAAATGGCGACCGAAAACTGAGCAGTGGAACTTTTGCGTTGCAAGGCCACGACCCCAAGAGCAAGGTTTATTACAAAGATATTATGGTAAAACCATTGGGTGATTAAGCGCCCCTATAGATGCCAATTCTGTTCATCGAGGAGATTGTCGAGTGTCTTGTCAGATTCAATTTCTGGAACGGAAAAAGATTCCATAGAAGTGGGTATTTCGGTATATAAATCATTCTCCCATACTTCTTCTATGGTTTCGGTGTCGGGGGTTTCGACAATCTCTATTACTTCGGCGATTTCGGTATCGGAAGGTAAGGGAGGAGCATTGGGGTCAAGAAAAGTACTATAAAACATATCGTTGCGATAAGCCAATGGCTCCCCCGCCGAAAACCGTTCAAAAGAAATCGCTACTGTATCCCAGTCTTCTTGTAGTACGGCCTCGGTCAAAGTTGGAAATTTGCTCAGACCGGGGTTGTACGCAAAATCGAATAAAATGTGTTTTTGCTTTTCAGATAGATTTTCCCATGCTATCATATCATGAGTGACGGAGTCATTTTGATTCGCAAAATCCACTAATTGCGACCGAACCCTACGTTCGTATTCGTCTACCAATACATGGTCAAATAAGGCTTCTTGTTGGGCTTCAGTAATGGCAAGCTCATGCCGATGAGCTTCTACCCACGCTTGTGCCTCGGGGCCAGTTTTGTAGGCAGCCTCCATAAGCTTTTCGGCAGTGTAAGAAGGAATCCCCGCTTTGGTAAGGTCGTCAAAAATCTCAGAAGGTGTACGGCTACCCATGTCATAGCCAGGGCCAATAGTGACCCCTGATAGCCCTCCCGGAAAATGAGGCACTAGACTTTGGCCTTGATGTCCAATCTCTTGATGATATGTAAAAGCATATTTTGCCATGAGCTTTGTTTTGTTTGGCTGAACACTAAGCAAATTTAACATCCTATAAAGTTATTCCCTAACCGAAAACTAAAAAGGTTAAATATCCTTAAATTTTAGCGAAAATATTTCACTAAAAAACTGATAGTCAGTAGTGAAATCTAGAAAAATCATACTTCAAACGAGCAGGCTTCATCGGAGACCCAAAACTTTGCTAACTTTGGGGCGTGAAAAAGTGGCTGTACATTATTTTCTTCGGTTTTTATGCCCTCTCAGCGTTGGGGCAAATCAGGCTTCCGTCGGGTGGTTCGTTGGGTTCTGGGCAGACCCAAGGAGGGATGGGGCAAGGTGGGCAAGTGCAGATTGACGACTCTACCAAAATGATATATGGCCCCCATACTACCAAATACATGTTGGAAGAGGATGTGTTTAACAATGTGAAAGCGCTTTATCGAGTTGACACTTCTTACGATGCTTTTCATCGCTATAATTTTGTTCAACGTTCTGATTATCAATTGGTAGATTTGGGAAATTTGGGAACAGCTTCTCGTTTTGTGTTTTTCAGACCAGTTGAGCAGATTGGTACGCAGTTTGGTTATGAAGCCTATACCCCCTACGCTTACCCTATCAATGAGGTGAAATTTTATGATACCAAATCACCTTATACCAATCTCTTTTTGACTTTGGGTGGATTGGGGCAAAACATTGCTCGCTTTGACCATAGCCAAAACCTTACGCCTCGTCTTAATCTAGGTATCAATGCGCAACGCTTTACTACCAACAAGTATTTTGGTACGAGTGGGTCGTCAGATTCGCAAGTAAACCTTACGCAAAACTGGGCCTTTGTATTTCATGGTAACTACCGCTCCAAAAACGATAAGTATATTTTATTGGGACAGTTTAACCACCTTAATCACAGTGCTTATGAGCAAGGTGGAATGACCCCCGATAGTCTCAATTTTAGAAATGGGACGATAGAATACAATAATCCCTCGGCTATCCTCAAAACGGCCCAATCGTGGGAACGACGCAACAATTGGCACGTTTATCATCAATATGCTTGGGTGCCTGGTTTACAGTTTTATCACATTTTTGACTATAAACGAACAATCAATGTATATTCGGATGCCAATTTAGCCAATGCACAGACCTACGGTTTTTATAGGGTTTATTATCCTGATAGTACTACGAGATTCCCTACTTTTTCCAAAGTTCCGATTTTATCATATTATGATTATTTGTACAACTCCACTAGCACGCGTCAGGAAGTAAAGTTTAGGTTGATTGAAAACAAATTTGGTATCAAAGGCCGATACAAAGGATTCAATTATCGAGCGCACTATCGTCAGCGTATTGTGAGTATGGTTGAAAACCATAACCTAATAACCCCTCCTAAGCTGACAGCGCTTCAAACCATTGTGGCTATTGACTCCACAAATGGCACTACTACTCGGCGACGCTTCGAAAACTTTGTAGGGCTTTGGCTTGCGTACTACTTAAAAGACAGCACACAGCGAGCCACCGCTGAGTTTGAGTATTTGTTGGGACGCGACTTTAAGCTGAAAGGTGAAATAATAAGTAAATGGTTTTCGGCGGGTTATTATTCAGTATTTTCGTCGCCAACTTTACTTCAGCAATATTACCATAGCAATCATTTGCGGTGGGAAAATGATTTTAATTTGATGAACTCCAACAACATTTATGGGCAGATAAATTTTAATACAAATACCATCAAATTGGCCCCTCGCTTGGACTATCATTTAATCAACAATTATCTTTATTATGATACGGCAGCGGTGGTGAGGCAATTTGCTTCTCCTTTTAGTATATTGAGGGTAGGGGGAATTGCTGAATGGAAGCCTCGTAAATTTCAATTCATTGCTCACACCTATTACACTCTTTCTTCCAACAACGATATCATTCGTATTCCACGCTTTTTTGCCAACTTCCGTGCTTCTTTTGATTTTATCTATGCCAAGGTGCTGTACCTTCAAGTAGGGGCAGAGATACACTATAAGTCGGCTTATTATGCGGATGATTATATGCCGCTTACGCAGCAGTTTTTTCTCCAAAATCGTATCAAAACCGAGGGTGTAGTTTATTCGGAATTATTTCTCAATGCCCGCATAAAACGAGTCAGATTGTTTGTAAAAATGGCCAATGCGGCACAAGGGTTACTAAACCCTGGTTATTTTTCTACTCCTTATTATCCCGTTGTGGGGCGTTCGTTGGGCTTTGGTGTCAATTGGCCCTTGTTCGACTAATTTTCGTCTATATTTCTCCCCTGTTTAGTCGAGTCTAGGTTGTAGTTGGTCGTTTTTCTCCAATTCCTAACTCTTTAGGTGCAACATTTGTACCTGAAATTTTGTCATAAATAGTAGATAATCCTTCTGAACAATATACTCACTTAAATAATTCTAATGAAAAAGTTTGTTTACGTTTTAACAGCCGTATTAGGTTTTTCTTACTCGCTTCAAGCTCAGTTTCCAGGTGGTGGAGGGTTTGGAGGCGGTGGTCGTGGAGGCGGTGGAAACCGGGGATTTGGTCAAGAACAACAACAGCAACAAATGCCTGACTTACCCCGTGGCAATGGTCGTGTATCTGGAATAGTCCTTGATTCTTTAACTGGTAAGCCCGTCGAATATGCTACTGTGGCTCTTTTTGAGGTAAAATCAGGAAAGCCTATCGATGGTGGTGTGACGGATGTAAAAGGAGCATTTTTACTCAAAGGTGTGCCTGATGGAGAGTTTAAGTTTGTGGTGAGCTTCATTGGTTACAAAAACTTTGAAGTAGCTAAGCTTACGATAGGCAAAGGAAATAAAGAACAAAATTTAGGGAATATCAATCTCCCACCAGATGTTCGGAGTTTGGCAGAAGTGACAGTAGTAGGTGAAAAACCTATCGTTGAAGATAAAGTAGACAGATTGGTATACAATGCCGAAAAAGACATTTCTAATGCCGGTGGCGATGCCGGAGATGTATTGCGTAAGGTTCCGATGTTGTCGGTTGACCTCGACGGAAACGTGTCGATGCGTGGTAGCCAAAACATCAGAGTGCTTATCAATGGTAAACCTTCTACCATTGTAGCAAACAGCGTGGCAGATGCCTTGAAAATGATTCCTTCGGATCAAATCAAGACGATTGAAGTGATTACATCTCCTTCTGCCAAGTATGATGCCGAAGGTTCGGCGGGGATTATCAATATCATCACCAAGAAAAATACGCTACAAGGAATTACAGGCTCGATTGACGTGGCCGCAGGAAACCGTTCTAGCAATTTATTTGGGAATGTGAACCTTCGCACCAAAAAATTGGGTGTGTCCATCAACGGTGGTGGGCGTATGATGTACCCGCCTACTGGTGGTTATATCAATATCAGTCGTCAACTTCCTTCAGGTGACTTTTTGCGTACGCGCCAAGAAAACGACGGACAGCAACTTGGAGGCTTTGGCAATGTGCAATTAAGTCTTGACTATTCGCCTACTACCAAAGATAACTTTACTTTGAGTGTGCGTAACAGCCGTAGGGCGTTCAATCTTGAAAATACCCAGCAATCGTACAGCATTTTTGGAACGGTGACTACGCCTACGTTTGGTAATCAAATTGATACCAAAAATATTGGTAACAACTTAGATGTCAACTTTGATTATACCCGTAAGTTTGAAAAAGAAAACAAGGAGTTTAGCGTGTTGGCACAGCTAAGTCAGAATACTGGTGACAATAGCTACACTCGTGACCAATACAGAGGTGCTTCGGCAGGAGAGATTTTTTATCGTGAAAGCAACCCCAACAAGAGTTATACTCAAGAGCGTACTTTGCAGATTGACTACCAAGATCCTTTGAGCAAATATGCCCAAATCGAAACAGGTGCCAAGATGATTTTGCGTCATATCGAAAGTGATTTTCGCTTCAACTACGATAGCACAGGAAGAGGTAATTATATCGCCAATCCGCAACGTACCAATATCTTTAGCTATGATCAAAATGTGTTTGCGGGTTACTTGTCTTTCTTGTTCCAAACTACCAATAAGTGGGGTTTCAAACCTGGGCTTCGCTATGAATACACTCAAATTGGCGCTCAATACCAAGATGCCCCTAAAGTGAATTTGCCAAATTTTGGTACGTTAGTGCCAAGTGTAACAGTGTCAAAAAGCCTCAAAGGTGGTAAGACCATTCGTTTTAGCTACAACCGCCGTATCCAACGCCCTTCGGTGCAATTTTTGAATCCTAACGTTTCGCAAAGCGACCCTTTCAATGTATCGTTTGGTAACCCCAATTTGGATCCAGAATATACCAACAACTTTGAAGTCAATTTGAGTACTTTCTTCAAAACAACTACGCTCAATTTTTCAGCTTATACTCGTTTGACTACCAACTCCATTGAAACGGTACGTTTTAGAGGAGGACAGGAATTGTTTAATCAGCTTACGCAAGCACAAGGTGTAAGTGTGGGTAATGTTGTGATAAGCAATAACACTTTGTTGACAACCTACCAAAATATCGGTAGCAATAGCGCCTATGGGTTTAACGTATTTGCGATGGTGAAGCCCATTCGTACCCTTACTATCAATGGTAACGTAGACGTTCGCTATATTACTCTTAATAGTCCAGCATTGGGAGTGAGCAATCAAAACTGGACTTTCAATCTCTTTGGTCAAGTTCAGTATCAGCTTGGCAAAGATTGGAGCGCTCAATTGTTTGGTTTTGGACGAGCTCGCGAAATCCAACTTCAAGGTACCAGAGGGGGATTCATGGGATATAGTCTCAATATCTTGAAAGAATTCAAAAAACAGCAAGCAAGCCTTGGTTTTGGTGCTGAAAACTTCTTACAGAATGCTTTCCGTCAGCGTACCAACTTGGAAAGCAATACCCCTGGCAATGTATTTACCCAAGAGCAGGTCAACTTAATGTATAACCGTGGTTTCCGTATCACTTTCCGCAAGCGTTTTGGAAAAATGAGCTTCGACGGCAACTTCTTCCAACGTAAGAAAAGTGTCAACAACGATGACTCCAAACAAGGTGGCGACAATAGTGGAGACTCGGCAGGAGGTCAAGGTGGCCAAGGTAGCCAAGGTGGCGGAGGCCGCCGTGGCAACTAATTCAAGCAGCTTTTCCTTATATCCACTCCGTTAAAAAAAAGTCCCTTCCAAATAGTATTGGAAGGGCTTTTTTATGGGGAAAGTTTATAAAACTTAGTGCGATACTACTTTTAGTCCAATAATGGAACCGATAAGGGTAAAAATGAAAAACAAACGCCAAAAGTCAGTGGATTCTTTGAAAAATAAGATTCCTATCAGTACCGTCCCCACCGCACCAATACCTGTCCACACGGCATAGGCTGTTCCCATGGGTAAAATCTGCGTGGCTTTGTAAAGAAGATACATACTAATAATGAGGCTTAGAAAGAAACCTACCATCCAGCCCATAGCAGTAGTACCAGTGGTTTCTTTGGCTTTACTCAAGCAGGTTGTAAAAGCTACTTCAAACAAGCCTGCCACAATCAAAATCAACCAATTCATGTTTTTGGAATTTTTAATAAGAGAAAATGAATTCAAAAAAATGGGATAAACACGCGCACAAAAAAAGTTGCCCCTTCCATTATTTAAAAAGTGCTAAATAATGGAAGGGACAAAAATATTTTTAAATATACCTTATTTTAGTTTCTTATTAAAAAGCCCAATCGTTCGTTCCCAGGCCAATTTGGCAACGGCTTCGTTGTAGCGAGTGGGAGCGGTGTCGTTGTTGAAGGCGTGCTGTGCCCCTTCGTATATGTAGAGTTGATAATCAGTGCCCGCTTTTTTAAGGGCTTCTTCATAGGCCGGAATACCCGCATTGACTCGTTCGTCGAGCGCGCCATAATGTAGCATCAAACTAGCTTTGATTTTGGGCACATCAGAGGCCTCGGCCTGACGCCCATAGTAGGCTACGGCGGCATTGAGGGTAGGTACATTGACTGCTAGCTGATTGGCCATCGCTCCGCCCCAGCAGAAACCCACACAGCCCGTTTTGCCAGTACAGTCGTTGCGACCTTTCAGATAATCAAAAGCTTTGACAAAATTGCTAAGGTTTTTCTTGGCGTCCAATTGACCAAAATAAGTACGTACTTGTTCGGCGTCGGCAGGCGTGCCTCCAAAAGGCGAAAGAGCATCGGGTGCAAGGGCAATAAATCCCGCTAACGCTACCCGCCTTGTCACGTCTTCTATGTGAGGATTGATACCACGGTTTTCGTGGATGACTACTACGGCAGGATATTTGCCAGGAGCAGCTGGGCGTGCCAAATAGCCTTTCATTTGGGTGTCTTCTCCGGGATAAGTGATATTTTCGGTGATTAGACGCTCATCACTAGGTTTGACAGTAGTGGCATGTGCATAGTTAACTTCTAATAAAGGCAAAACCGCCATTGCTGCTGTAGTGCTACCTGTGAGCGTAGTGAGACGTTGTAAAAAATCATCTCTTTTAAGTGGCTTGTGGGTATATTCATCAAAAAGGTTTATGATACGTTGATCCATGTGCTAAGTGTTTAGGGATGATAAGTGGTTTGAAATGACTAATTTACGACTATTTTTCGATAAAATAGTTAAGTGATTTGTTTAAGATTTTGAACTGAAAATGCAGTGCCTATGGTACAAAAAGAGCTTACCCCAAACTATCACTTGGGGTAAACAATGGTGCTGCGTCTTTGACGCAAACTAAATAGTTGATTTTTATCAGAAAATTATTTCAGGATTTTGCAAGTTAAACAAAAGCGCCGCCCGTATTTGACGAGCGACGCTAAGTTGAGATTTTAGAAAAGTCTGTAAAGTTTAGCTCCCAGCCAACTTTAGACAATCTTCTAATGTAAGTGTAGTAGGATCAGTATCTTTTGGAATCTTGATATTTCGCTTACCTACCGCAATATAGGGGCCATAAGGACCTCTCAATACTTTTACCGTTGGGTTTTCGGGAAACTCACGGATGGTCTTGTTGTTTTCGACTTCGCGTTTTTTCTGAATGATTTCTAAAGCTTCTTCTCTCGTCAGGCTTTGAAGGGTTTTGCCTTTAGGTAAAGAGTAATATTTATCATCATGTTTGACATACGGTCCGTATCGCCCTGTACCTGTAGTAAGAGGCTTGCCTTCGAGTTCGCCGAGGCCTTCGCCTTCATTGGCTAGGTCGCCACGCTTGAGACGAATCACTTCTATGCAACGTTCGGCTTCTACCGTATAGGGGTCGTCGTTGCGGTCGAGCGAGTAGTATTTATCATCATGCTTGACATAAGGGCCATATTTACCGACACCAATAATCATAGCTTTATCTTCAAAAAATCCAACTTCGCGTGGAAGGGCAAACAGCTCTAAAGCTTCCTCTAAGGTAATGGTTTCGACGAGTTGGCCTTTTTTGAGGTTAGCGTATTGGGGCTTGCTGTCTTCGGTGGCTTCGCCAATTTGGACATAGGGCCCAAATTTCCCAATTCTAGCCGAAACAGGCTTTCCGGATTTGGGATCGAGTCCTAGCTCTCTTGCTTCTGCTTTTTTAAGAATTTTGGAGCCTTCTACTTCTCCGATTTTTTGATGAAAGCCTTGATAAAAACCATCAATCATCTGTTGCCAAGAAAGCTTACCTTCTGCGATTTCGTCAAATTCTTTTTCGACATTGGCAGTAAACGAATAGTCAACCACATCAGGAAACAACTCAACCAGAAAATCATTCACTACCATGCCTGTATTGGTGGGGAATAATTTTGCTTTTTCAGCACCAAAATTTTCTTTTCCTTTGGTTTCTTTGATTTCGTTTTGTTTCAGAACCAGTTCTTTAAACTCTCTTTCTTGTCCCTTTTTATCTTGCTTGACTACATATTCTCGCTTGATAATGGTCGAGAGAGTAGGAGCATAAGTAGAAGGACGCCCAATGCCCATTTCTTCTAGTTGCTTGACCAAACTTGCTTCCGTAAAGCGAGGTTTGGGGCGCGAAAATTTTTGGGTTGCTTTGAGAAAATTGAGCAATAATGATTGTCCAATCTTGAGCGGAGGAAGCATCCCTTTGGTTTCTTCTTCTTCGTCGTCTTTAGATTCTAAATAAACTTTCAGAAATCCGTCAAATTTGATGATTTCTCCTTGGGCTATAAGTTCTTCGCTAGTGGTCGAAATCCCGACAGTGGCAATGGTGCGTTCGAGTTGCGCATCAGACATTTGGGAAGCGATGGCACGTTTCCAAATCAATTCATACAAACGCTGCTCGTTGCGGTCGTTGCTGGCTTTGAGTTCCCCAAAATTAGTAGGGCGGATGGCTTCGTGAGCCTCTTGGGCCGATTCTGATTTGGTTTTATAGACTCGTTGATAATGATATTTTTGACCGTATTCGTTGATAATCTGGTCTTTGGCTTTTTGAAGCGCTTCTTCCGACAGGTTGGTGGAGTCGGTACGCATGTACGAAATCTTCCCAGCTTCGTAAAGCTTTTGGGCGACGGTCATGGTTTGGGATACCGAAAAACTCAACTTGCGAGAAGCTTCTTGCTGAAGGGTGGAAGTGGTAAAAGGTGGTGCAGGCGATTTCTTGCCGGGTTTTACTTCTAGATTTCGAATACTGAAAGTAGCTCCTTTACATTTTTCTAAAAAAGCGCGAGCTTCTGCTTCTGTTTCAAAGTTTTTGGGCAATTCTGCTTCCAATACTTTGCCGCCTTCGAGGTCGAAACGCGCTGTTACTTTATAAGAAGATTTAGATTCGTGAGCATCTATATCACGTTCACGCTCTACAATAAGGCGCACAGCTACCGATTGTACCCGCCCTGCCGACAAAGCACTATTGTTGCCTATTTTGATTTTCCGCCAAAGTACCGGTGATAGTTCATAGCCCACAAGACGGTCCAATACCCGTCGGGCTTGCTGAGCATTCACCAAGTCCATATCAATAGAGCGTGGATTTTGAATCGCTTTTTGTAAAGCACCTTTCGTAATTTCACGAAATACGATTCGTTTGGTATTGTTTGACAATCCCAATGCTTCCTTCAAATGCCACGAAATCGCTTCTCCCTCACGGTCGTCGTCAGTAGCTAGCCAAACCTCATCTGATGACTTGGCTATTTTTTTTAACTCATTGACAACCTTCGTTTTTTCGGGTGAAATTTCGTAAGCAGGAGCATATCCATTTTTAACATCTACGCCTAAGTCCTTATCAGGCAAATCACGAACGTGACCGAAGCTTGATTTGACTGTGAAATCATTTCCGAGGTACCCTTCAATGGTTTTGGCCTTGGCCGGCGACTCTACAATTACTAAGTTTTTCGACATGGTGGGTTGATTTAGTCCCATAAATTACTGTCAAATATAGGAGAGAATTATACAAAAAAACAAAGTACATTTTTTTAAAACTGTTAGAAAGTAGACAAATTAAGGCGTTTTTTGGGGGGGGCGTTTTAGAAAAGAAACGCTACACTAACGGAGATTTAAGAAGAATAATGGGATTGTTAAGTACTTTATAATGAGTGTTTTATATGTAAATGGTGTAGGCAGAAGAACGATATTTATTTTATTCTGCTTTTGGCAAGCTAAAAATATCTTGACAGACTGGTTAATTTTTTTGAATTTGGTAGGAAAAGACCGTTTGTAAGCCATAAAGACCGATAACGACAAACGTTTTTTTGGAAAAAAGAGGGAGAATTACCAAAAAAACAAAAGCATTCCTATCTTTACTCGCTTGATTTAACCAACTATTAACCGACACTAAGCGCTATTTAACACACTTCATGGAACGTTTTACTGGACTGATTGGTATTATTTTGATTTTAGGCCTTGCCTACGCACTTTCCAACAACCGAAAAGCTATCAATTACCGTACCGTAGGGGTCGGGCTTGGCCTTCAATTTGGACTAGCGGTTTTTATTCTCAAGACTTCAATTGGCCAAACCCTCTTCAATTGGTTGGGACAAGGAGTTCAAAAAGTCCTGAGTTTTTCTGACAAAGGTGCGGAGTTTGTTTTTAGTCCTCTGGTAAAACCTTCGATTCTCAACAAAGCTTTTGGTGCTGGCAATGACTTCATTTTTTTCTTCAGTATCGTTCCTACTATCATCTTCGTGGCGGTATTGGTCAATATTCTTTACCATATTGGCCTCATGCAACGCATTGTGGCGGTACTGGCACGACTCATGAAGTGGCTCATGGGCGTTAGTGGTGCCGAGGCTTTGTCCAATGTAGCGAGTGCTTTTGTAGGCCAAGTAGAAGCTCAGATTATGATTAAGCCTTACTTAAAAGGAATGACTAATTCCGAGCTGTTGGCTTCTATGACGGGTAGTTTTGCTTGTATTGCAGGGGGCGTGATGGCTACCTATATTAAATTAGGTGTGCCAGCTCCTTATTTGATTGCGGCAAGTTTGATGGCTGCTCCGGGGGCGTTGGTCATTTCAAAAATTGTATTTCCCGAAACCGAAACCTCCGAAACGAAGGGAGTTGTAAAGTTGGAAATCAAAAAATCTCATGCCAATCTGCTTGATGCCATTGCTGCCGGAGCAAGTGAAGGCTTAAAGGTAGGTTTCAATGTGATTGCGATGCTCATTGGGTTTATTGCTTTGATTGGGTTACTAGATTTCTTCTTGGGAAAAATCGGTGGTTTGTTTGCTTTCCCTACCCTAAGTCTCAATTTCTTATTGGGTAAGGTGTTTTCGGTATTTGCGTGGGCAATGGGTGTCCCTTCCAAAGACGTAGAAGTAGCGGGAGCGTTGATGGGTACCAAAATGGTTATTAATGAATTTGTCGCTTACCTTGATATGGTACATATTAAGGATACTCTTGATGCCAAAACCATCGCTATCACAAGTTTTGCGTTGTGTGGCTTTGCTAATTTTAGTTCTATCGCTATCCAAGTAGGAGGAATTAGTGAATTGGCTCCTAATCGTCGCTCCGACTTGGCGCGCCTTGGCTTTAAAGCATTGATTTGTGGTACATTGGCCTCTTATATGTCGGCTACTTTGGCGGGTTTGCTTTTATAATTAAATATTCTACCTTTTCCCCGAAAAAGGTAATTCAAACATTAACTTTCCCCGTCGGGGTGGGGATTTACTACTATGGGACGTTCACGTTTTGGAGGTCGATTGTTGGTTGGCATTATTATGGCAATCGTGGCCTTGATTGGATATTTTAGTAAAACTCAGGTGAACCCCGTGACGGGCGAAAAACAACACGTAAATCTTACACCGCAAGAAGAAGTTGCCTTGGGATTACAAAGTGCTCCCCAAATGGCCGCTGAATTTGGTGGTTTATACCAAGATACTAAAGTACAGGCTTTGGTCAAGAAGGTAGGACAAGGAATTGTACAAAATACGGAAGTAAAAAATTCGCCTTATCAATTTGACTTTCATGTATTGGCCGACCCCGAAACTATTAATGCTTTTGCCGTGCCAGGAGGGCAAATTTTCATTACGATGGGCTTGCTCAAACGCCTCAAAAGCGAAGACCAATTGGCGGGCGTGCTTGGGCATGAGATTGGTCATGTGGTAGGGAGGCACTCTGCCGAGCAAATGGCCAAGCAAGACCTTTTGGGAGGATTGGCGGGGGCGGCTTCGGTAGCTCTATCTGATCCTAATTCCCCCAATGGAAGTGCGTACATCGCACAGTATGTGGCCAACCTCGTCAATCTAAAATATGGTCGTGACGATGAACTCGAATCGGACGATTTTGGCGTGAAATACATGGTGGCTACGGGTCGCAATCCTGAGGCGATGATAGAAGTGATGGATATTTTGGCGCAAGCAGGTGGGCCTAACCGCCCTGCGGAATTTCAAAGTACCCATCCAAGCCCCGAAAACCGAGTCATGAAAATCAAAGAGGCAATGGCGAAGTATCGGTAGAAAGATGCGTATCGTAAAATTCTTTGAGAATAGAAACGTTTTGTATTTTTACTAAAAAGATAGAAAATGAGCACTAAACTAACTTTAAATCTGGATAAAAGCGTAATTGAAAGTGCGAAAGATTATGCTAGGAGTCATCATACAAGTCTTTCGAAGCTGATAGAAAATTATTTAAATTCACTAATGGCAAGGGAGAAAAATGAAACTACTGTAAGTCCACTTGTAGAAAGTTTGACAGGAATCATTCCCCAAGATTCCGAGGATGAAAATCAAAAGGAGCATTATGATTATTTAAGTAATAAGTATTCCTAATGAAGAAAATCTTTGTTGATACTAACATAATACTGGATTTACTTCAAAAACGAGAAAGCTTCTATATTGAAGCACAAGAGCTTTTTACTTTGGCTGATAAAAACGAAGTAACGTTATATGTATCAGCATTAACACTTGCAAATATTCATTATTTACTTGCCAAACACTATGGTTCAATAGGAGCTAGAAAAATTATTGCTAAATTCAAAGTACTTGTTGAAGTGCTTGCTATGGATGATAAGATTATAGAACTAGCTCTAGTCTCAGATTTTAGCGATTTTGAAGATGGAATTCAATACTATACTGCGCTCGAAAATAGCATGGAAGTGATTCTCACAAGAAATAAAAAAGATTTTAAAAATGCTACCTTACCTGTGTTAACCGCCGGAGAATATCTCAGATTGTTCAAATAATTGAGCCGCGCTTTAGCACTTAAATCAATCCCTAAACGGCGAATTTACTTACAATGAACCCAAACTTCATGAAACAAACCCTTCTTGTCTTTGCCTTGTTTTTGTCTCAGCTGTCGCTGTGGGGGCAGTTTAACCGTGGTGTGCAGTGGACTAATGATGGCAATGGCTACATCCGACTCGAAAATAAAGAGATTGTCCAATATAGTCTGCCCAATCTAGAAAAGAAAACGCTCGTATCGGCGCAGCAACTGACCCCCAAAGGACAAGCGGCCCCCCTTACTATTAGAAGTTATGCGTTTTCGCAAGATGGTCGTAAAATCTTGATTTATACCAATACTGCTCGCGTATGGCGCTACGATACCCGGGGCGATTATTGGGTGCTGGACCTCGATAAAAATACCTTAACTCAATTGGGAAAAGGGCGTCCTACCTCTTCATTGATGTTTGCGAAGTTTTCGCCCGATAGCAAAAAAGTAGCCTACGTAAGTGAGCGCAATGTATACACCGAAGACTTAGCTACCGGAAAAATAACCGCCCTCACCAAAGACGGAACCACTCGCCTTATCAATGGTACGTTTGATTGGGTGTATGAAGAAGAGTTTGATTGCCGCGACGGCTTCCGTTGGAGTCCTGACAGTAAAAACATTGCCTACTGGCAAATCGACGCTACCAAGATTCGTAATTTCTTAATGATTAATAATACGGATTCGACTTATGCCTTCAATGTACCAGTAGAATATCCCAAAGTCGGTGAACGCCCTTCTCCTTATCGAATAGGCGTAGTAAGCGCGGCTGGAGGGCCTACGAAGTGGATGAGTACCTTGGGCGACCCTGGCAATACCTACGTGCCACGCATGGAATGGGCCAATGCCAATGAGTTGATTATGCAACACCTCAACCGCAAGCAAAATGAATCCACAATCTTTTATGCCGACATCAAAACGGGCAAAATCACCCCTATTTATGTAGACAAAGATGATGCTTGGGTCGAAACCAAAAGTAGCTATTCTTGGAGTGATTCGCCAGAAGGCTGGGATTGGGTCAACGACAAAAAAGAGTTTTTGTGGCTAGGTGAAAAAGACGGTTGGCGGCATATTTATCGGATTTCGCGCGATGGTAAAACCGAAAAATGCCTTACCGTGGGTGACTATGATGTAATGTCGGTGGTGTCGGTGGATGAAAAAAATAACGTCATTTTCTTTACAGCTTCACCCGACAATGCCACGCAGACGTATCTTTATAAGGTAAGTTTGGACGGAAGTGGTAAAGCCGAACGCGTTTCGCCTGCCGGCCAAGTGGGCACCCACCGCTACGATATTTCGGGTAATAGCCTCTGGGCTTCGCATTCTTTTTCGAATGCTAATACGCCTTCTATGAGTGAGTGGATACGCTTGCCAGAGCATAAGGCGCTCAAAGAATCGGACGATATTGCTAAGAAATTGGCAGCGGCGGCTTCCACTCCCAAAAAAGTCGAATTTTTTAAAGTAAAAACCGACGACGGTATTGAGCTAGATGGCTGGATGGTAAAACCTACTGATTTTGACCCTTCTAAAAAATACCCCATTGTATTTACCGTTTATGGCGAACCCGCAGGCTCTACCGTCAAAGACAGCTGGGGCACCGGACGCAATGGATTGTACGTGGGTGATATGGCCAAAGACGGATACATCTACGCTTCTGTTGACAATCGCGGTACGCCTTCACCTCGTGGGCGGGCTTGGCGTAAGGCTATTTATCGTAAAATTGGCATTGTCAATATCCGTGATTTGGCAATGGGAGCCAAGGCTATTTTTGCCCAAAACGCATTTATTGACACAAGCCGCGTAGCGGTTCACGGCTGGAGTGGCGGTGGGTCTTCTACGCTCAATTTACTTTTTCAATACCCTGATTTGTTTAAAACAGGAATTTCGGTAGCAGCCGTAGCCGACCAACTCAGCTATGATAATATCTATCAAGAAAGATACATGGGAATTCCGCAAGAAAACCGCGAAGATTTTGTGGCTGGCTCGCCTATTAGTCACGCTAAAAATCTGCGCCCGACCCAAAACCTTCTCTATATTCATGGTACGGGCGACGATAATGTGCATTACCAAAATGCTGAAAAGCTTGTCAATGAGCTTGTAAAATATAATAAACAGTTTCAGTTTATGCCTTATCCCAACCGCTCGCACGGGATTTATGAGGGAGAAGGAACTTCACGGCACTTGCATACGCTTTTTACCAAATACTTAAAAGAACATTGCCCCCCCGGAGCTAGATAAGCTTTTCTCAACAATCAATCCCGAACAGCCCCAAAGCGTTCGGGATTTTTTATCTTTGCATAAACCTATATTACTATGGAACAGCTTGCATTCCAACATCGGCTAACAATAGAGGAGTATTTAGCTTTAGAAAGAGAAACACATACTAAATACGAATATCACAACGGGGAAGTTTATGCAATGGCTGGAGGAACGCCTACCCATAGCTTAATCGCTAATAATGTAGGAGCGTCGCTCAATCTTTCGTTGAAAGGAAAGCCTTGTTTTGCTTACAATAGTGACTTGCGCATTGCTACTTCACGCAATAAATATGTATATCCAGATGTGTCTGTAGTATGTGGTAAAATAGAATCATTTGAAGAACTAAAAAATGCCGTTAGTAATCCCGTCCTGATTATAGAGGTTTTGTCAGAAGAGACAGAGGCTTACGACCGGGGAGGGAAGTTTATGCGCTATCGAATGATTGATTCTTTCAAAGAATATGTTTTGATAGAACAACGTTTTCCTTTGGTGGAAGTCTTTTCTAAAAATGAATGGGATAAATGGGAATTCAGAACATTTACTGACCTTGATTCGATTGTAATATTGCGTTCAGTAAATATTGAAATTCGGCTTTCAGACATTTACTATGGGGTGGCTTTTTCGTCATTTGAATTTTAAAAAATGATAATTCCTCACGACTTAGCAAAATGCTTTAGGCCGTAAGCAATAAGCTTTTATTAAAAAAGGTTTTGAATCCTAAACAGGCCTCCGTTGTGTTTTCCTAAAAATCTCACAAAAAATGCCTACTGCTTATAGCTTATCGCCTAGGGCTAGGCAGCTACAAAAAGAACAAGTTTCTTCTCTCTTGCTTTTTTGAATTTTCCTGCTAATTTTGTTTAGCTATATCAGCACCCCGCCAAAGTGCTTAGGAAAAGATCATAAGTGCTACACTTTCAATGGTTTTGATTTAGAAATCTACCCGTTGATTTTTAAACATTCCTGCTTCATTTTGGTTGGTGAATCAGTGCCTAACCCTAAAAAAACGCAATGAAAGCTTGGTGTCTTTTCCTATTGATGTGTGCGATGGTTGGCAAAGTTTCGGCCAATTCGATTTTGATTCCGATGGACGACAAACAGTCTAATCATCTCAAAGCGTATGGCGTGGCGTATTGGGTTTTGAAAGAAGACCTTGAAGTCGATTGGTTGCTCAATTACCGAGGAGGGAGTTTTATGACCAAATATACTTCCAATATCGAGAGAGAATGCCGCTTACGGGGGGTGTCTTATGAGGTGATTTCGGATGCTACCGTCAACTCTCTGGTCAAATCAATCACGCATCCTGATGTAAATATGGATGTGGTCAAATTGCAGAAAGCAGCCAAAATCGTGGTATATAGTCCCATCAAAATAAGCAATGCCACTTTTGAAGACACCGACGCTGTGCTGCTGGTACTGAAATACGCCGAAATCCCCTTCGAAATCGTCTATGATGAAGAAATACTAAAAGGAGACTTGGCTAAGTATGACTGGCTTCACCTGCACCACGAAGACTTCACGGGGCAGTTTGGACGCAATCGTCGGCGTATGACGCTCGACGATATTCAGGCACAAGAAAACATCGCCAAAAAATTTGGTTATAAGAAAGTCTCTCACCTCAAACTCGATGTAGCGCGAACAATCAAAGGCTTTTGTGCAGGCGGCGGGTATTTGTTTGCGATGTGTTCGGGGGCAGAGTCGTTTGATGTGGCTTTGGCGGCGGAAGGGGTAGATATTGTAGGGTCGGTTTTTGACGGTGACGGCATCGACCCGCAAGCGCAATCAAAACTAGATTTTAGTAAAACTTTGGCCTTTGAAAACTTTAAATTGGAACTCAACGACGACGAATATCGGGGTGGCATGTCGTTTTCGAATATCAACTCGTCGGCAGGGCAAGGGTGGGGCGATGAAGGCTCAGGTTTTTTCTCTCTTTTTGATTTCTCGGCCAAATGGGACGTAATTCCCGCGATGTTGGTTCAAAATCATACTTCTCAAATTAAGGAGTTTTTTGGGCAAACTACGGCTTTTAATAGAAAAACAGTCAAACCAAGTGTATTGGTCATGGGGCAAAGTAAGTCTTCCGACCGTTATATTTACGGAGAAGTGGGACGCGGACAGTTTACTTTCTACGGTGGCCACGACCCAGAAGGACAACGTGGATTTCATCGGATGCCTACCGATTTGAATCTTCATCCGCATTCACCAGGCTATCGCCTGATTCTTAACAACGTATTGTTTCCGTCGGCCAAGAAAAAGAAACGGAAAACATAGTACAAGGTTTAAACAATGTACCACGGAGTTACACGGAGCTTGTCACAGAGTAGCACGGAGTACTTTTTTGACATTTGCCCCGTAGGGGCTACAAATTGGTAGGAAAAGGAATTTGTCACCGAGTCAGGCATTACAAAAGCAAGAGTGGTTCATTTGCCCCGTAGGGGCTACATATTGGTAGGAAAATGAATACGATAAAAAGTGCTTTGCTCCGTAGGAGCTATACATTCTCAAAAGGAGATTAAAGTAGTGTTGTACCACAGAGTTACACGGAGTTTGTCACAGAGTAGCACGGAGGGCTAAAACTTCGTGGCTCTCTGTGTCATTCACCGATTTTGTAATGCCTTTTCCGAATCACGCAACAATTTTTGTAAAGCAGGATCTAAATCAGGGGCATCCATTGGTTGGAAATGACTATCAAGTCGTTGTTTGTTATTGAGATAAAAATTGACGGGATTGAAAGCTCCTCCATCATGCCGTACAAACTGACGACAAAGTTTGGCTTTTTCACCTCGTTCTGTCAATTCTTTGATATTGCTCAAATGCGGATAGGGGTTTCTGTCGTTGTTTTTAAACAACAAAAATTTTTCATTATCAATCAAAGAAGAAGAAAGAGCAGTGAAACCTCGGTGGTCTTTGCGGAGCGATTGGGTACCTTTCTTGGCTGAGATATAAATATTAGTGAGTAGAATGGCCATAAATTCTTCAATGGTATGATAATCAAATTGCTGCATGAGCATAGTGCCTCTCTGATAACTGCCACTGATGATTGAAAAAGCGTGGATTAATTCGTGTAAAAGTACCTCATCGGGACTAGAACCGGGGCCTTTGTTGACCCCATCCATAAAAGAAGGCGCTATCGCCACCCTTATGCCGCCATTCCAGCCAGGAGTAGTTCGATAATCTTCGGCGCAAGTATTGCCTTGGGTACGAGTGGGCGTGATAAAAATGGGCTTACCTATTTCTCTAATGCCTTGAATGACGCCGTAACCAGTCCAGTTAAATTTCATGATTTCGAGGAGGGTACTCAATACTTTAGCCTCAAATTGTTTCCAATCAGCATCTGTATTGAAAACATGCTCGTCGCCGATCGCTACCTTGATATTTTGGGCGTATTGAAAAGAAGTAATCATGGGGCAATTTGAAAATTAGATAATTTGAAAATGGTTTAGTTCAACCTATTTCCAAATCAACCTGTATTCTAAGGTAGGGTGTTTTGTTGAAAAACACTGGGCAAAATGAGCCAACAGCGGCACTGATTGAGTAGAAGGAGGAATGTATATATATATCGGTAGCTCATCAAAACGTTTTTCACGCCCATACCTCATAGGGGGTAAAGATGATTTATCTAAAATAAGACATTAGGCTTCATGATTTATCCAAACAAAAGGGTAAAGTAGATGATACTTAGCCAAAAAATATCTTTTTTTAGAACAAGTACTTATTTTCTTACCCCAAAAAATGCCAATCTCTGGCAATTACCTGTTAATTTTGCATTTTGTTTAGGAATTAATAACACAACTTGTCAATATCACATGTCAACAGCAACTGGAACGTACGTACCGTACAAAGTAAAAGACATCACCTTGGCCGACTGGGGCCGCAAAGAAATTCGTTTGGCTGAGGCCGAAATGCCCGGCTTAATGGCCCTCCGCGCTGAGTATGGCGAATCTAAACCTTTGAAAGGCGCACGCATCGCAGGATGTTTGCACATGACAATCCAAACCGCCGTTTTGATCGAAACCCTCACGGCTTTGGGTGCGGAAGTAACTTGGTCTTCTTGTAACATCTTCTCTACCCAAGACCACGCCGCCGCCGCGATTGCAGCAGCGGGGATTTCGGTCTATGCGTGGAAAGGCATGACAGCCGAGGAATTTGACTGGTGTATCGAGCAAACGCTATTCTTTGGCGAAGAGCGTCAGCCTTTGAACATGATTTTGGACGACGGTGGTGACTTGACCAACATGGTCTTTGACAACTACCCCGAGTTGATTGAAGGCATCGGTGGGTTGTCGGAAGAAACTACTACAGGTGTACACCGTTTGTATGAGCGTATGAAAAATGGCACCTTGTACTTGCCTTCTATCAATGTAAATGACTCCGTAACCAAGTCAAAATTTGACAACAAATATGGTTGTAAAGAATCATTGGTAGATGCGATTCGCCGCGCTACCGACTTGATGTTGGCCGGAAAAGTAGCCGTAGTGGCCGGTTATGGTGATGTAGGAAAAGGTTCAGCTGAATCACTCCGTGGCGCAGGCTGCCGTGTATTGGTGACCGAAATCGACCCTATTTGCGCGCTTCAAGCCGCAATGGACGGTTTTGAAGTAGTAACCATGGATGAAGCCGCTACCCGCGCTAATATCTTCGTAACTGCTACTGGCAACATCAACATCATCAAAGATCGCCACTTCAAAGCGATGAAAGACAAAGCGGTGGTGTGTAACATCGGTCACTTCGACAACGAAATCGACATGGCATGGTTGAATACCAACTACGGTGACACCAAAGAGCAAATCAAACCACAAGTAGATTTGTACACGGTAGACGGTAAAGAAATCATCGTATTGGCCGAAGGTCGTTTGGTAAACTTGGGCTGTGCGATGGGACACCCTTCGTTTGTGATGTCAAACTCATTCTGTAACCAAACCTTGGCGCAAATTGAGCTTTACACCAACCCTGGCAAATACGAAAAACAAGTGTACATCTTGCCTAAACACTTAGATGAGAAAGTGGCCAAATTGCACTTAGGACACATCGGAGCCAAACTCGAAACCCTCGATGCGGAGCAGGCCGCTTACATCGGTGTGACGGTAGAAGGGCCGTTCAAATCTGATTTGTATCGTTACTAGAGAGTTAGCGATTCTGATATAACTAAAGCCTCGGCGAAAGTCGAGGCTTTTTTATGCTTTAGGCAGCGAGCTTTATGCTTTAAGCAGTAAGCTTTAGGCAATAAAAAAACACCAAGAAACCCTCTTTCTCCAATAAGGAGAAAGGGCCGGGGATAGAGGTTGTTTCTTTAACCCCCTTTCCCCGCAAGCAGAAAATGCAGGTGCTAGAAGTTGTTCCACCAACCAAAGAAGCCCCCTTTCTCCAGTAAGGAGAAAGGGCCGGGGATAGAGGTTATTGCTCTCTCCAGCAAGCAAAAAAGGCAGGCGCGAGAGGTTATTCCACCAACCAAAGAAAAACCCCCTTTCTCCAGCAAGGAGAAAGGGCCGGGGATAGCGGTTCCCTTTCCCCGCAAGCAGAAAAGTCAGGCGCTAGAAGTTGTTCCACCAACCAAAGCCCCCCCTTTCTCCAGCAAGGAGAAAGGGCCGGGGATAGCGGTTCCCTTTCCCCGCAAGCAGAAAAGTCAGGCGCTAGAAGTTGTTCCACCAACCAAAGCCCCCCCTTTCTCCAGCAAGGAGAAAGGGCCGGGGATAGCGGTTCCCTTTCCCCGCAAGCAGAAAAGTCAGGCGCTAGAAGTTGTTCCACCAACCAAAGCCCCCCCTTTCTCCAGCAAGGAGAAAGGGCCGGGGATAGAGGTTGTGTTACCGTACGATAATTTTTTGTGCCAAACGTGGGTGTTTTGTAAATATTTTTTTTTATTTGTCAAAATATAAACCATTGTTGAGTTTTATCCCACTAGATAATATACCATTTAGGAGAAGTGGCAGGAGGGGGTGAACAACAAAAATGCCCTGAAGGATTGAATTTCCTAAATAAAGGCTATATTTGCATATTCTTGGAAAAATACAAATCGGCTCTATGTTCAAAATCTCCCGAAAAGTAAACCTCCTAGGAGTAGGAATATACCTCCTAGCTATTGTTTTGTGTGCTTCTTGTGTAAGGGTAGATACGCGTAACATCACTTATTTTCAAAGCCGAGATACTTTAGCGTACCAAGTGATGCCTCCTATCACTCCCCAAGTGACCCGCATCCAACCCGATGATATTTTGGCGGTGGTAGTAAGTAGTTTGAGTGAAGAATCGAATGTGTTGTTTAATGCCGCCAATGAGAATGGGTTAAACATGTCTAAATTTGGGGGAGGTATGGCAGCTGGTCAGCAACCTTTAGGGTATCTAGTAGATTCTACGGGTAAATTAGAAATGCCATTGATTGGACGTGTAAAAATAAGTGGTTATACGCTCGAACAGGCGGCAGATACGATTAAACAAAAGCTACTAGTCTATTTGAAAGAACCCACCGTGAATATTCGTTTCCTGAATCATAAGTTTTCAGTGTTGGGTGAAGTAGGTGATCCAGGGGTATTTAATTTAATTGATAACCATACTACTTTGCCAGAAGCTTTGGCTATTGCTGGAGATTTAACCATCTATGGCCTGCGCAAAAATGTAATGCTAATCCGTACTACCGCCGAAAAAAGAGAAGTAGTGCGCATCGACCTTACCCAACGTGATTTTTTCAACTCTCCCTACTATTATTTGCGCAACAACGACGTCATTTATGTAGACATGAGTAAAGGCAAAGTAACAAATACCGATCAGCGTTTGCAGCTGTTGCCTGTTTACATAAGTATCCTAAGTACGGTATTAATTGTCGTCAATCTTTTTAGAAGATAATTTCTTCATTTCTTAGAGATAATAGCTTTTTAGCTTTGTCTTAGTACTTAATCAAGCAGTGAAAAACGAATACAATGGCAAATAAAGAACAGGTCTATTGGGAAGACCAAGAAGAAGAGTTTGATTTTAAAGCGTTTTTTTGGAAATACCTCCGTTATTGGTATTGGTTTGTTATTTCGGCCTTGATTGCGCTGGTGGGAGCCTATTTTTACGTACGTCAACAAGTGCCTATTTATAAGATTAGCGCCGTTTTGCTTATTAAAGATGAAAGTAAAGGGGGAATGGCAACCAGTGAGGCATTGAAAGATTTGGAGCTTTATTCTAGTAATAAAATCATTGAAAATGAGATAGAACTGCTCAAGTCACGGGCCATGCTAGAGCGGGTAGTGAATGATTTGAAATTAACAACTTCTTATTACCAAAAAGGGAAAATACGTTCTGAAGAAGAAATTTTTGGCACTTGCCCTCTTTGGGTTCAAGCAGGTACTTTGACCCCCTTGGCCTATGCCGAGCCTATGTGGATTAAAGTGTTGAACAAGAACGAGTTTCAGTTGCAAGATGAAGACGGCACTATCAAAGGCAAATTTGGATATAGTCAAAATGTAAAAAGCGATTACGGCTCTTTTAGGGTATTTTTGATTGATTCACTGTATCGACATGATAATGACCTGATTCAGGTTCGCTTTGCTTCTAAAGATGCAATGATTCAGCATTACCAAAATGCTTTACAAATTGAATTGGTAAACCAAAAAAGCACGGTCTTGCGTTTATCCATTGAAGATGCCTTACCTCAAAAGGGCAAAGCGGTGCTCAGTAAATTATTGGAAGCTTATAGTTTCTCTGCCTTAGCCGATAAAAACCGTGAAGCGACCAATACCATGCAGTTTATTGATGACCGCTTGCGCTTGATTACGGGAGAACTGGGAGACGTCGAAAAAGATGTCGAAACCTACAAGAGTAGCCAAGGTATTACGGATTTGAGTGCCGAAGCCAATCTGTTTTTGGAAAAAGTTAAAGAAAATGATGGCAAGCTTAACGAAGTAGATATTCAACTCAAAGTATTGGATGGGGTAGAAGCCTACCTAAAAAGTAGCCAATTAGGGGTGGCTCCCGCCACTTTGATGGTCTCTGACCCTGTGTTGACGGGTTTGCTCAGCAAACTCAATGAGCTTGATAATCAACGAGAAAAACTAGCTCGTACCACGGCGGCGGCCAACCCCTTGCTGGAAACAGTTAACACCCAAATTACCAATACCAAAGCTGCTATCCGAGAAAATATTAATAATCAGCGAGAAAGCTTAGTCATTACTAGGAATAGTCTCAAAAGCCTCAATGGCCGCTTTGAAACCGCAATTAGAACTATTCCGCGTAAAGAAAGGGAGTTTATCAATATCAAAAGACAACAAGGCATCAAAGAAAGCCTGTATCTGTTGTTGCTCGAAAAGCGCGAAGAAACGGCTATTTCGTACGCCTCTACCGTGACGGACAGCCGCGTGGTAGATGAGCCTTACAGTAGCCCTGGCCCCGTGCGTCCTAAGCCAAACATGATTTACCTTGCAGCGTTGCTGTTAGGCTTGGGTGTCCCTTTTGCGGTGCTGAGTGTCAAGGCGATGCTCAACGACAAAATAGAATCTCGGGCCGAAATCGAAGACAAAACCCGTAACATCCCTATTCTGGGGGAAATTGGACAGCGCCCCAAAGAAGTAGATGGGCCGCTGTTGGATACCAACAAGCGTAATTTTATCGTGGAGCAGTTTCGTATCCTACGAACCAACCTCAATTACTTGTTCAAAGGGGAACAGGCGGTCAAAAAGGTGCTCATTACTTCTACCATTACGGGCGAAGGCAAAAGCTTTGTGTCGCTCAACTTGGCCTCTAGTTTGGCCAAAGCCAACCACAAAGTGGTATTGATCAATGCCGACATTCGCAAACCCAAACTACATGAGTATCTGGGGATTCCCAACGAAGTAGGTGTGGTTAATTACCTGATTGGTCGCAAAAAACTGGACGAAATCCTCTTACCTACGCGGGTCGAAAACCTGACTTTTATTGCGAGTGGACCCGTACCCCCCAACCCCGCCGAATTGTTGGGAAGTGAGGCCATGAAAAAATTGATAGAAGAGCTCTCGCAACGATTTGAGTACATCCTTATCGACTGTTCGCCCCACGGTCTTGTGACCGATGCCCTTTTGGTCGCTCCTTTGGTGGATGTGACGCTCTATTTGGTACGGCACGACCACACACCCAAAACGGCGCTTTCGTCTCTGGCGCAGTTAGCCCAAGAAAAAAAGATGCCTTCCCTCTCCTTGGTCTACAATGGCGTCAAAGCCGGTGGTGCCTATGGTTACAGCTACGGTTATGGCTATGGTTACGGCTATGGCTACTATGGTGAGGAAGACAAAGTCAGCTGGTGGAAACGGTGGAGGAAGAAAATTTGAAAAAGTGCCCCTTTAGGGGCTGTATATCGGTAGAAAATAGAGAAATCACATATAGATGTCCCTTTAGGGGCTATATATCGGTAGAAAATAGGGAAATCATAAGTAAATGCCCCTTTGGGGGCTGTATATCGATAGAAAATAGAGAAATTACATGTAAATGGGGCTGTCCAAAAAGTCTGACTGGACCAAATTATCTTTGGTTTTAACCTCATCCCAACCCTTCTCCTTTCTGGAGAAGGGCTTAAAAAGTCTCCCTCTACTGAAAGGAGAGGGGGATTTAGGGGGTGAGGTTGAATAGGTACAAATGAAAATTAGGCAATAAAGACTTTTGAGACAACCCCTATACAAACCCCCTATTCAACATATCATTTCAATGGCCTTATTCAATGACCTATTCCTATTAGTTACAAAAAGCATACAAGTAAACGCCTCAGAAAAATCCAATTTAATCCCTTAACCTTCTATTTTACACGTCATTCGATAATTTTTTTGAACTTTTTTTAGAAAATGTGCACTATGGTATCTTTTTTTATATACCTTAGTGTTATAAAAGCAAGAGGGACACCCTCTATTAAGCATTAAAAAGCTTAAGTTATTACCGTTCTTACCCTACAAAATATATCGTTAAAAGCCTATTTTGCCAAATAATCCCTAGGAGGCAGGTAGTGTGAATTCGTATGTTATAAGCGGTTAAAATGGTATTTAGCCGCGACGGCGGCCTTACAAAAAGGCTTAAAAAGAAGGAAGGTTAAGTGGATAATCCCACTTAAAAATACAAAAGATGTAAAAACATCTAACAGGTATCTATTATCCTTTTTACTGAGAAACACAGTTTTTAAGAAATAGCCACACAACCGTAGAGAGTGTTAATTAATATAATATCTAACGGATATATTGATAACGAATAACAAATGACCAAAGTAGCATTAATAACGGGGATTACGGGTCAAGATGGTGCCTATTTGAGCGAATTACTGCTCTCCAAAGGCTATACCGTACATGGTATCAAACGCCGCAGTTCGTTGTTTAATACCGACCGCATCGACCACCTTTATGAAGACCCGCACGTAGAACATCCTCGTTTTATCTTGCACTATGGTGACCTCACCGATTCCCTCAACCTGACGCGCATCATTCAGGAAGTACAACCTGACGAAATTTATAATTTGGCGGCAATGAGCCACGTCAAAGTGAGCTTCGACGAACCCGAATATACCGCCAATGCCGACGGGATTGGTACTTTGCGTATATTAGAGGCCGTTAGATTGCTGGGTTTGGCTCAAAAAACCAAAATATACCAAGCTTCCACCTCCGAATTGTACGGTTTGGTGCAAGCGGTTCCTCAATCGGAGTCCACACCTTTCTATCCTCGTTCGCCTTATGCCGTGGCCAAGCTGTACGCTTACTGGATTACGGTCAATTACCGCGAAGCTTATGGCATGTATGCGTGCAACGGCATATTGTTTAATCACGAATCTCCCCTGCGAGGTGAGACCTTCGTGACGCGCAAAATCACCCGCGCTGCCGCCAAGATTGTGCTGGGCCTGCAAGATTGTCTTTACATGGGCAACATCGACGCGCAACGCGATTGGGGGCACGCCAAAGATTATGTGGAGGCCATGTATTTGATTTTGCAGCAGGAGCAGCCCGAAGATTTTGTGATTGCCACGGGCGTGACTACGCGTGTGCGGGAATTTATCCGACAAACCTTTGCTTTCTTGGGTGTGACTTTGGCCTTTGAAGGCGAAGCCGAAAACGAAGTAGCCACGATTGCCCAAGTAGATGAAAATCGTTTGTTGGCTCTGGGGATAGCAAAAGGGCCGCATTTGGCCGAAGGAACGACGGTACTCCGCATCGACCCGCGTTACTATCGACCTACGGAAGTAGAACTATTGATTGGTGACCCCACCAAAGCCCAAGAAAAATTAGGCTGGAAACCTAAACATACCCTTGCCACTTTGATTGAAGACATGGCGCTATCTGATCTCCGATTGTTCCAAAAAGACCAATTGCTGTTGAAAGGAGGTTTTGGGGTGTTAAATTATTTTGAATGAATCAAATAATTGGTATAAATAATGTTATCAGGTTATATGATACGGAATAATAATATTAAAAAGAAAATATTATACTTGTTTCAATTTACAAGCGGACAATTAGGGCTGCAACTTATAAATTTAATAAATGGATTTATGTTGATAAGATGGTTAAGTGTTTCAGAACAAGCCAAATTTAGCTTAGCTTTTAGTATACAGAATTTTATTACTTCATTATCTGACTTAGGATTTACTAGTAGTATAATTGCCCTAGTAGGTGTGGAAATAAATGACAAAAAAAAGATTGGAGCATATGTAAGTGCAGCAAAACGTTTGCGAAACAATTTATTGATAATAAGTGTTTTAATTGCGATTTTTGCGCTGCCAAGTATAGTTAAAATTCAAAATTGGGATTTTGGTGAACTAGGTTTTTTGTTGCTTCCAGTTTTGCTGTCTGTTTATTTACAAGCTGACTTTAGTTTATATAGTGCAGTTTTAATAATGAAAAAAAAAATGAATGATTTGTATAGACCGCAAATATTCTTCTCGTTTTTAAAATTATTATTAAACTGGATAATTAGCTTTTTGACGAACCTTGAGGCAATTTTTATCTTAATTATAAATTCTATATTTTTATTTTATTCTATATTTTTTTTAAAAAAGAAGTCTAGTGCCTATTTAACTTATCCACATAATGGTTTTGAAAGTGAGAAAAAAGAGATGGTGACGTACTTAAAACCATTAATGCCGAATTTAATACTTAATGCTTTTATGGGGCAAATTCAAGTTTTTATTATTTCACTATTTGGAAAAACTAATAATATAGCTGAAGTAGCAGTGTTGAGTAAATTTGCTCAAATATTTATTTTTTTTAATGCAATTAACGGTAATATTATTCTGCCTTTTATTGCAAAAATTCCCAATGAAAAATTAGGTTTAAATTATGTAAAAATATTGATATTATCTCTTGTTTTGTCTTTTTTTATTTTGTTGACTGTATTTTATTTCCCTGATTTATACTTGTTTATTTTAGGGGATAAATATCAACATTTAAAAAAAGAGATATTTATAGTGGTGTTAAATTCATGTATATCCTATATAGGAGGGGTTATGTGGGCAATGCATAGTGGTAGAAAATGGATTTTTTGGTGGGGTAGTTTAGCATATGTTATATGTACAATAGGGTGTCAACTTGTTGGTATTTATTTATTTGATTTGTCTAGTACAATAGGAGTATTGTATATATCTACAATAAGTAATACGGGATTGTTGTTGGTTCACTGTATATATGGGTTTATTGGGTTTAGAAAGCTAAAATATGAAACTTCTTGTTAGAATTTATAGGTTTGTTGAATCTTATGTTGAAAAACAAATTGTTAATGAAAGAAAGAAAGAATTTTATTTCTGTGGAGAAAAAGTTGTGATTAATAAAAATGTTAATATAATTTATCCTCAAAATTTTTCTATTGGAAACAATTCTTTAATTGCAGATTATACTACAATATTTGCTTTTTATGGTGTTTCGATTGGTGATAATTGCTTGATTTCATCAGGTTGTGGAATATCAAGCTTAAATCATAAAATTAAATCTTTAAATAGAACTATAGATGATTATGAAAAAGCGTTACCTGTTGAAATTGGGGATAATGTATGGATTGGCATGAATGTTACCATATTACCAGGTGTAAAAATTGGAACTAATTCTATAGTTGGTGCGGGTAGCGTTGTCACAAAAGATATACCTAGCAACGAAATTTGGGCAGGTAGTCCAGCTAAATTGATAAAAAAAATAATATATACATAAATATAATTTATGATTGTTGTAGGGTATTTGTATAATAACAATGGAATGGCTACTTGGTGTATAGAAACGTGTCTTGCTTTGCACAAAAAAGGGCTTAATGTTATACTTGTTAAATCAAAAAAAGTTGTTTTGCCGGATAATTATCCTGTAAATTATTTGGATTTTGATATAGATGAAGGAGAATATCAAAATAAATTTTCTAAATTAATTAAAAGAATGTTTGATTTTGCCTTGATTGCTTTAAATCTAAAACACCAAAATGGTTTTTTGAAAAAACTTGAGGAAGTTTTAATACTTCATTCTATTAAACCTTACTGTTATTTACTTAATCAATCAAATTTATTTAATAAATATGTTAAATGTGATCAATATGTAGTAGCATGGAGTTCTAACCCGACATTATGGGGGTACTTAAAAAAAATACTTTTTTTGAAAAATGGTGTTCAATCTATCTTTTTTAATATTTATAACGCAATTTATTGGTATAGAGTTGATTGGTATGCTTATTCAAATGCTAAATATGTATTATCAGTTTCTGATAAATTGACAAGGGAAATTAGCAATAAAATCTCTACTGTAATTACCTTATATCCATGTATAAATTCAGACGACACTCCTGAATTTAAAAAAAATGTAAATAAATCTAAAGTAGTAAACTTTGTGATAATGGCATTGAAGTTAGAAGAGAAAAGGAAGGGGATAAGGGAAATAGTTAGGGTTTTAAAAAGTATTGGCAATAAAAAAATAAATCTGAAGCTTATAGGAGATTGCTCGGATAGTTTTAAAGATTGGGTTTTAGATGATGGTTTTTCTGCGACTTTTACTGGAGTTTTAAGTAGGCAAGAAATAAATGATGAATTATTAAGAGCTGATGTTTTCCTTTTTGGATCCATAATAGACGATTGGGGCTATGTACAATTAGAGGCAATGAGTAAAGGATTAATAATAGTTTCACCCAGAAGAAGTCCTTTTGATGAAATTGTAGGAAATAATAATTACTTATATGACAACATGGATGATTTGAGATATAAATTGACTTTAATATTGCAAAGTGAAAATTTGAATAGTGATAAAGCATATTTTTTACAAAGATTTAATGATTTTTTTTCGAGTTATAAATTTTCTAATAAACTTTTGGATTTAATTCAAAATGGTCTATGAAAAAAAGAATTAATAAGGTGTTCATTGCATGTTCAGGTTTAGGTAATATTAATAGAGGTTATGAGACTTTTGCTAAAGAATGTTTTGATAATTTAAGGAATGTTTCTTCTGGTGTAAATTTTTTTTTAATAAAAGGAGGTGGTACAAGCCAAGAAAATGTATATGTAGTGCCTAACTTAAAAAGAAGAGGTGGGTTGGCGTATTTTATAGGTAGAATTATAAACAAGGAAGGGTATTGGATTGAACAAGTTACTTTTTTTATTGGAATGATTCCTTTAATACTTATAAAAAAACCTAATGTTATTTTTTATAGTGATTTTATTTTAGGTACTTTTTTGTGGCATTTTAAAAAGGTATTTAAGTTGAGATATAAGTTGCTTTTTTCAAACGGTTCTCCAAATGGAGCGCCTTTTAAAACAGAAGACCATGTGCAACAATTATTGCCATACTATTTAAATGAGGCTATGCAAAAAGGAGAGCCTTTGTCTAAGTTTACCTTATTACCTTATGGGTTTAAAATAGATTTAAAAAAACGTTATTGTGATATAGATAAAATAGGAGACTTAAAAAAGAAGTTAGGTTTTGATTTGAATCAAAAAATAATTTTATCTGTTGGGGCTATTAATCTTCACCATAAAAGGATGGATTATTTAATAAATGAATTTGCAAATTTACCTGATGATTTTTTTTTGATAATGATTGGACAAGTTGAGGCTGAATCAGAAAAAGTTATTCAACTTGCAGAAGAAAAAATAAGAGGTAGATATAAGATGTTTACTCTTAAATATGAAGAATTAATTAATTATTATATAATTTCTGATTTTTTTGTCTTATGTTCTTTAAATGAAGGATTTGGTAGGGTTTTGGTTGAAGCATCAAGTTATGGACTGAAATGTATTGTTCATCACAGTGAAATGTTTAAAGAGTTGTTAGATGATAATGCGATTTATGTTAATATGAATAACCACTATGAATTGACTTCTGCAATTTTAAATGCACCACTTTTATATAATAAGAATAAATTAATCGAATTTTCTTATAATAATTATTCATGGGATATTTTATCTAAGTTATATATTGAAATGTTTAACAAATTGGATTGTATTTAAATATATGTTTTTGTCTATTATTATACCAACAAGAAATCGGCATAATTTGCTTAATAAGTGCTTAGAGTCTTTATTCTTAAGCTTAAAAATCTCTAATATCTCTAAGCATGAATATGAAATTATTATAGCTGATGATAGTTCAAGTTATGAAACAGAAGAATTTATTTTAAATAAAAATTATGAAAATTTAAGGATAGTTAAAGGTAAACAAAGAGGACCTGCAGCTAATAGAAATATAGGTGCTAGCTTAGCTAATGGGGACTGGTTGATTTTTTTAGATGATGATTGCCTTCCCGATTCTGGACTTATATCTGAGTATATGCATATGATACAAGAAGGAAATGTTGACGTTGTGGAGGGGTGTATATATAGTGATACAAATATACCTTTACTTTTTACAGCTCCTCAAAATAAGAGTGGAGGATATTTGTGGTCTTGTAATTTTGCTATCAAAGTTGAAGTTTTTAATTTTCTTGATGGTTTTGATGAGTTATTTATATATCCCAATTTAGAGGATAATGATTTATATAGAAGAATTCTAAATAATAATTTTAGAGTAAAATTTAATTATAAAGCTAGTGTTTATCATCCTCCAAGACCAATTATAAAGCCTTTTATACAAGCCAAATATCACTCTAGTTGGATTTATTTCCATAGAAAGCATGGGAGTAATAAGTCGATTTTTGATTTATTATATGTTATTTTGCTTAATCGTACTAGAGAAATATGGGTAAAGCCCAAAAGCGTTGCTTCATTTGTTGCTTTTTATTTTATGGTGTTAGAGCTGTTCTTTACTTTTAAAAATTATAGAAATGAGAATTTTGAAAATTTATTTGTTAAAAGTTAAAGATATTCTTAAGCTTTATAGGACTAAAATTCGTCTATTTAATGTTAATTATAATAACTTGTATCCTTGGACATTTATTGGAAAATATTGCGTGTTTTTTACTGATTTTTCAAGCTCTATATTTTTCAATAACTATTTGACAATAAATAATTTTGTTAGTTTTTATTTAGATAGCAATACTAAGCTTTTTTTTGGAGTTAATGTTTATATCGGCGATTATTCGACTATACGTGGTTCTAACTCAATACTAAAGATAGGAGATAACACTATGATTGCACAAGGAGTAAAATTGATTGGAGCTAATCATAACTATATGGAGAAGGAACGTTTAATAATTCATCAAGGCATGAATTTTAAAAAAAACTATATTTATATAGGTAATGATTGTTGGATTGGTTCTGGTGTTACAATATTACCAGGTGTGAAAATTGGAAACGGGGTAGTAGTTGGTGCAAATTCTGTAGTAACTAAAGACATTCCTGATTATGCTATTTCTGTTGGAGTCCCTGCTAAAGTTATTAATTTTAGAAAGTAAATGAATAAAATTATAGTTCATATTTCGGAAGTTGATATATCTCAAAACGGCGGTATGGCACGTGTAGAGTTTTTTTTGAAAAAAGCTTTTGAAGAAAAAGGGTATGGTTTTGTTCATATAGGCCCCGCTGAAGTTGGGAACTGTGTTCATAAAGCTTTATTTCCCTATTATGCTTTTTGGTATTTTAAGAAACTCAAAGTTAATCCCACTGCTTTAATCGTACATGAACCTTTATCTGGAGTCTTTGTTAAATTGGGCTATAAGTGTTTTTTAGAGAGTCATGGTATTGAAAGAAGATCATGGGATTTGATTAAGAATATAAGTAATATAAAAAGTAAAATACTTTACCCATTATGGAGATTAAGAAATTGTGATATTGGATTGAAATATTCAGACAAGCTTCTTTTAATAAATAGCGAAGATAAAAAATATGTAATGGACGTATATAACAGAACAGAAAATGATATTTTTGTTTTTAAAAATGGGGTTTATAAGTTTCTAAAATTTGAGAGAAAAGTAAAAGAAAAAAAATTTACTATTTTATTTAACGGTTCATGGATTGAACGAAAAGGTAAAAATGTATTGATTGAATCAGCAAAAATTCTTTATAATAGAGGTTATTTTAATTTAAATTATTTACTTATTGGAACAGGGTTATCTGTACAAGATGTGCTCAGTGATTGGCCAGAGTATTTAAAAGACAATGTAACTGTAATTCCTAAGTTTGATTCTACTGAAGAATTTAACTTTATAGCATTAGCAAATTTATTTGTTTTGCCAAGCAGTTATGAAGGGCAGCCATTGAGTCTTCTTCAAGCAATGTCTCTAGGTATATGTTGTATTACAACTAATATTTGTGGACAGAAAGATATAATAAAAAATGGAGAGAATGGCTTTTTGTTTAATGTCGGTGATTATGTTGATTTAGCAAAAAAAATTGAATACTGCTATTTGAATCCTTTAAAAACCAGTATGGTTGAACAGCTTTCGAAATCTTCAATGAGCTTAAGAGACTGGGATACTGTCTCAAGTGAAATAGTTGATTTTATAGAGTTTAATCTATGAATAATCTGAATCTATGAATATAGTTTTTGTATGTGGTTCATTAGAACTAGGTAAAGATGGGGTTGGTGATTATACCAGAAGGTTATCAGCTGAGCTTTTAAAGTATAATTTTACTATAGGTATTATTGCATTAAATGATAGATATATTAATAATGTAAAATATGAGATTCAGACTGAGCAAGGGTTGAAAATTGATACGTTACGTTTTCCTTTGTGTATTTCATGGAAGGAAAAAATACAAATTTCAAGGAAATATATTGATAATATTGACCCTGACTTTTTAAGTTTGCAATATGTACCCTTTGGCTTTCATAAAAAGGGGATGCCTTTTTTTTTAGGTGATAAACTGTTGAAAATTGGAAGAAATAGAAGATGGCATGTAATGTTTCATGAATTATGGGTAGGTATGAATAATGAAGCAGAATTTTCACAATATTTAATTGGTAAAATTCAAATGGTGTTAATTAAAAGTATGCTAAAAAAAATAATTCCTGTTCAAATTCACACACATATTGAGGTCTATAAAATGCAAATAGAAAATCTTGGTTTTTTGGTCAAAATTCTTCCGATTTTTTCTAATATTCCTTTTTGTGGTAAAATGATAATAAAGCAAAATAAAAAATTTATTGTAGCAATATTTGCTAGCATTTATTCTATAAATAAATTAGATTTTTTTATAAATGAGTTAAAAAAAAACAAAAATAATATAGATATTGATTTTGTTTTTTTTGGAGATAATGGTAGACTTTTAGATGTCTGGATTGATGCTTGTAATAAGCATAATGTGAATTTTGAAGTATTGGGTGAGCTAAATTCAGAATTTATATCTGAGTTATTGACAAGTGCTAATCTTGGAATTGTTACTACACCTTATTTGTTGATTGGAAAAAGTGGTGTAGCCGCTGCAATGAAAGAACATCAATTGCCTATCATATGTATTGGAGATAATTGGTCAATTAAAGGTGAAAGAATAATTGGGGATCAGGATATATTTCCTTATACAGTAGGTTCTCTTTCTTCTTTTTTTGATAAAGAAATAAAGAATATTTCTTATTATACTATAAAGGATGTAGTAAATATTTTTATTTCTGATATTTCAATGGAATTTAAATAAAATATTGTATGAATTTTAATATTAATAATGCCCGAATTTCTTCTTTATTGTCAATTTTTCATAAGGGGTTTGTTTATCTTAAGTGGTTAATAAGATACAATTTTACCATAGTGTTTCCGCAAAATTTTATGGTTTTTTTTGTCCCTAAAGAAGTTTTATCAGGTCCTTTTAAAGGTATGAAATATATTTCTAAAAGTACTGGGAGTGTAATTCTTCCTAAACTAGTTGGTACATATGAAGATGAATTACATAGTATATTTTATGATTTAAAGAAGAAAAATTATAAAAAATTTATTGATATTGGAGCTGCTGAAGGTTATTATGTGGTAGGTGTAAAAAAATATTTACTTACTAAAGTTGAAAAAACTATTGCTTTTGAAGCAACTGCTATAGGTAGAAAATATATACATCAACTCAGTAGAGAAAATTGCGTTGAAGGAATTGAGTTAAGAGGCTTTTGTGATAAGCTTTCTTTAAAACAAGAAATTGATAATACATATACTTTTATATTAGTTGATATAGAAGGAGGTGAGTATGAATTACTAGACCCTTCAATTCAAAATTTTTCTAACTGTGATTTACTAGTCGAATTACATTTGCTAAATGGTTTTGATGAAGTAAGTTTCGTTGAGAAATTTAGGAAAACTCATAAAATAACTGTGATTGAAATGAAAGAAAAGTTTTTGCCAATTGATGTTAAATTGCCATTCATTGTTAAGAAATTTTCTAATTTTTCTGTTAATGAGTTTAGAGGTTATCAAAAATGGGTTTTATTAGAGTCAATAAAATAATTTATTCATGAGAATATTGATATTTTCCCACCTTTTTTTTCCTGATGTAGGTGGTATAGAATCTTTAACTGAAATGTTTGCCTATGAATTTTCTAAACAACAAAATAAGGTAGTAGTAGTAACTTGGTCATTAAGTATTGTGGAAGATAGCTTTCCATTTAAAGTTGTAAGAAATCCTTCAGTGTTTACTCTATTCAAACTTATAATGGAAACAGATGTAATATTAGAGAATAATCCCTGTTTACGTCTATCTTGGATAAATATATTCTTAAGAAAACCTATCGTTGTAGCACTTCACACATGGCTTAAAAATGCACAAGGAGAAACAGGAAGGAATGAAATTATTAAATTGAGCTGGTTAAAAAGAGCAACCCATGTAATTTCTTGTAGTAATGCTCTCAGGCAAAAGGTTTATGAAAAAAGTATTGTAATTCATAATGCCTATAATAACCAACTTTTTCGTGTTATCCCTAGTATAATAAAGACTAAAGACTTTATCTTCGTAGGAAGATTAGTCTCAGATAAAGGGGTAGATTTGGCATTAAAAGCTTTTAGTGAATTTGTTAAAGAATACCCTGATAGCCATTTTACTATCGTTGGTCAAGGTGATGAGTATGAAAAATTAGAAACTTTAGTTAATGATTTATCTATCAATAACAATGTCACTTTTAAGGGAACTTTAAAAGGTGAGAGCCTCGTAAAATGTCTCAACCAACATCGATATTTATTGGTGCCTTCTATATGGGAGGAGCCATTTGGTATTGTTGTGTTAGAGGGTATGGCTTGTGGTTGTGTTCCCATAGTTTCTGACGGAGGAGGACTTCCCGAAGCTGTTGGAGATTCTGGTTTGTTATTTAAGAGAGGAGATATGAATGATTTATTTAAATGTATGAAGTCGATTAAAGGTTCTTCCCAAACTGAATTTGATTTAAGACACAAGGCTACAAATCATTTAAAAAGGCACTATGTTGAAGGTGTAGCGCTTAATTACCTTGGAATACTAAAAGAAGCTTTAAAAAAATGAAATTAAAAGTATTGTTAATTCACCCTACTGGAAATTCTTTTGTAAGAGCTTTAGCTAAAGGCTTGAATGATTCTATGCTATTAAGTGGCTTTTATACAACTTTAGCAATTTTTAACAAATCTTTTTTGTACTATGTTGCAATAGGACCTTTGAAAGAATTAAAGCGAAGAACCTATACTAATGAAATAAAAAATATAACTTATTTATTTCCATGGTACGAAACTGGTCGTTTTATAGCTTCTAAATTAAATATTAAATGGTTTAATAAACATGAGAGTGGCTTCTTTTGCATTGACAGTGTTTACCAAACCTTAGATAGATACGTAGCAAAAAAAATTAAATCGCAGACTAAAACGATTGGAGTATATGCGTACGAAGATGGGGCAGTGAGTTCTTTTTTTGCTGCGAAACATAAAAACATGTTTTGTTTTTATGACTTACCCATAGGTTATTGGAAAACTATGCGTGAGTTACTATCTGAAGAAAGGGAAAGAAGACCTGAATGGACATCTACGTTAACTGGATTTAAAGACTCAGAAAAAAAACTAGCCAGAAAAGATGAAGAATTGCGATTAGCTGACCATATCTTTGTCGCAAGTAGCTTTACAAAAAAGACACTAGAAGATTTTTCTGGGACCTTAGCACCTGTTTCGGTGATTCCTTATGGCTTTCCACCCGTTTTTGAGGACAGATATTATATGCCTTTAAAAAATCGTAAATTGAAGCTTTTGTTTGTTGGAGGGCTTTCGCAACGCAAAGGAGTTGCTAATTTGTTTGAGGCAATTGAAAATTTAAGGCATAAAGTAGAATTAACAATTGTGGGTCATAAATCGGTGGACGATTGCAAACCGCTTAATGAAGCTTTACAAAAATATCGCTGGATTCCTAGCTTACCTCACAAAGAGGTTTTGGAAATGATGAGAGAACATGATGTTTTAGTGTTTCCGTCTTTGTTTGAAGGTTTTGGTTTGGTCATTACTGAAGCAATGTCTCAAGGTACACCCGTTATTACGACTGAACGTACGGCGGGTCCTGACCTAATTGAACACGGTAAAAATGGCTGGCTCGTAAAAGCAGGTGATACGGAAGCATTAAGATTGATGATTGAATATCTGATCGCAAATCCAGAACAAATTGGGAGTGCTGGCAAGGCTGCGATGCATACTGCAAAGCAGCGCCCTTGGCAGGTATATGGCGAAGAAATGGCCAACAAAATTCAACATTTATTAGTGAATGATGACCCTAGCTAATACAGAACTAATACACGCATATACTGTCAAGCAAAGGATAAGGCTTCAGAAAGGAGAGCGTACTTTGAAGAGACTGATATGGGGGTATTTTATCTTACTTATTTTTGAAGGGGCTCTTCGGAAATGGGTGCTACCTAGCTTAGCCTCTCCATTACTTATTGTAAGAGATCCAGTGGGAATCGTAATGATTTTTGTAGCTATTCGACATGGTTGGCTAAAGATGAATTTCTATCTACTATTGGCCTTATTTATTTCGTTTGTTTCTTTGTGTTTTACTCTTATGATAGGGCACGGCAACATAGTAGTTGCTTTGTATGGGTTACGGATTATGTTGATTCATTTTCCATTGATTTTTATTATTGGAAAAGTTTTTGATAGAAAGGATGTTGTCCAATTAGGCACCATATTGTTACAGATAGCAATTCCCATGACGATACTAATGGCTATGCAATTTTACAGTCCTCAATCAGCTTGGGTCAATAGAGGGGTTGGGGGGGACATGGAAGGGGCTGGATTTAGCGGCGCTTTGGGTTATTTTCGCCCTCCCGGTACTTTTTCGTTTATTACTGGGCTTACGGCTTTTTATGGATTAGTAACAGCTTTTACATTTTTCTATTTATTAGATGCTAAAAGTAAAGTTAATAAATGGCTTGTTTATATTGCTACGGCCTGTGTATTGATGGCAATTCCTCTATCCATTAGTCGGTCTTTGTTAGGAGAGGTAGTTGTTTCGACAGTTTTTGCGATAGCAATGATTGCTAAAAAGCCTAAATTGCTAGGCCAAATTCTGTTGGCTACGGTAGGTTTAATTTTGGTGGTTGGAGTATTGAGTTCTACTCCTATTTTCCAAACGAGTACCGAAGTTTTTATGCATCGTTTTGAAAGTGCTAACAATGCCGAAGGAGGAGCAGAAGGAGTATTGATTGATCGTTTTTTAGGTGGAATGTATGGCGCAGTTATGGAGGGGGAAAAGCTGCCATTCTGGGGTTATGGATTAGGGATGGGCACCAATGCAGGGGCAAAGTTGATGACAGGTTCAACAGGCTTTTTGATTTCAGAAGGTGAGTGGGGGAGACTTATTGGTGAAACTGGATTAGTATTAGGTCTAATTTACATTCTTATTAGAAGCATATTAGGACTAAGGTTGTTTGCTCAATCTTTCCAAGCGCTAAAAAAAGGTAATTTCCTACCGTGGATGTTACTTAGTTTTAGTTTATTAAATTTAATTCAAGGGCAATGGGCGCAGCCTACTGCTTTAGGCTTTGCCGTTTTGTCAGTAGGATTAACAATGGCTGCTTTTAAGGAAAGGAGAATTGACTAATGCACATGATTTTTTTCGTTCATCCTTATTTTCTTGGTTCTCAAAGCATGCCTCGCTATGCAAAATGGTTGAGTGAAGGAATGAAAGAAAGGGGGCATCAAGTAGAAATATGGTCGCCCAAAGCTAAGTTTTTTAACTTGAACGTTCCCACAAGTCTAAAAAAATGGTTGGGTTATATTGATCAATATATTCTTTTCCCTTTTGAAATAAAGAAAAAAATAAGAAACCTCCCAGAAAATACTCTATTTATATTTACTGATCATGCCCTAGGCCCTTGGGTGCCTTTGGTAGCCAATAGGCCGCATATTATACATTGCCATGATTTTTTGGCTCAACGCTCAGCCTTGGGAGAATTTAAAGAGAACCCCACGAGTTGGACGGGTAAAATTTATCAATGGTACATCAGGAGAGGGTACCGAAAAGGGAAAAATTTTATTTCTATTTCCAAAAAAACACAGGCTGATTTACATCGTTTTTTAAAAGGAGTACCTAACATCTCTGAAGTTGTTTATAATGGACTGACAAGAGATTTTCAATGTGTTTACAATAAAAATGAAGTTAGGGAAAAACTATACCAAGAGATTGGGATTAATCTTGCTGAAGGATTTATACTACATGTAGGTGGAAATCAATGGTATAAAAATCGGCAGGGAGTTATAGAAATTTATGAGGTATGGAGAGATAAATCTTCAAGAAAACTACCATTATTGCTGATGGGTAATGCTCCTAGTGAAAATTTACAAAAGTACCGTCTATTATCAAGGTATAAAAGAGATATTCATTTTGTGAGCAATGCGTCGGATGAATTAATAAAATTGGCTTATCACGGAGCTGATCTCTTTCTTTTTCCTTCATTAGAAGAGGGTTTTGGCTGGCCTATTGCCGAATCAATGGCTTCAGGTTGTCCTGTAGTCACTACTCAAAAGGAACCTATGACTGAAGTCGGGGGGGATGTTGCGACATATATTGAACGCCGGCCATCAATAAAGGACAAAGTAAGTAAATGGGCTTCTGATAGTGCTATTGTGGTTGAAACTTTATTAACATTATCAATTGATGAAAAAGTACTTCTTAAGCATAAGTGTGTAGAACACATACAAATTTTTGATTCATTTCGAATTCTTTTAAAAATTGAAGAAACTTATCTAAAACTGGAGAAAGTTGAAAATATTGAGGGTTATATTTAGTATGGATCCTTCTTTAGGGGGGCCAAGTCAAGGGATTCGAAATATGATACCTGCTCTTGACATTATAGGGATATCAAATGAAGTTGTATGTTTGGATCAAAAAGATGATAAATTTGTTAAAAATTTACCATTTCCTGTTCATGCTATTGGTAAATCTAAAGGACCTTGGAGATATCAAGAGTCATTAATGTCTTGGCTGACTTTGTATTTAGAACAATATGATATAGTAATAGTACATGGTTTGTGGCTTTACCATGGTTTTGCTGTTTATAAAGCACTAAAAATATTACAAAGACAAAGAAAGTCTGTTCCTAAAATGTATGTGATGCCCCATGGAATGCTCGACCCCTGGTTTCAGCGAGCGGAGGGGCGTAAATTGAAAGCGATTCGGAATTGGGTATATTGGAAGTTAATAGAACAAAAAATAATACACGCGGCCGAGGGTATTTTGTTTACATGTGAAGAAGAATTGAGGTTGGCAAGGGAAACTTTCCGACCTTATGCTCCCAAACGTGAACTGAACGTGGGATATGGGATACAACCACCTCCTCCCCGTTCCAAGGAGATGGATATGGCATTTTATCAGCTATGTCCTGAAGTACAAAAATCTCCTTATTTGCTTTTTCTGAGCCGTATTCACGTCAAAAAAGGGGTTGATTTGTTAATCAAAGCATATTTGCAACTTAAAAAAGAAGGATTGGCGCTACCAAAACTTGTTGTGGCGGGACCGGGATTGGACACTACTTATGGTAAAGAAATGGTTCAATTGGCGAGTGTTGATAAGGATATTGTTTTTCCGGGAATGTTAAGCGGAGATGCCAAATGGGGGGCATTTTATGGCTGCGAGGCTTTTGTGTTACCAAGTCATCAAGAAAACTTCGGAATATCAGTGGTGGAGGCGTTAGCATGTGGGAAAATAGTGTTGATTTCTGACCAAGTGAACATTTGGCGAGAAATAGAAGGGGGTAAAGCAGGGATGGTTGAGCCTGATACTTATGAAGGCATGATAAATCTGTTAAAACGATGGTATAAGACAGAAAAAGTGGGGTTATCTGAAAAGGCCGACACTACCTTTCAGCGGTATTTTTCCGTAAGTGAAGCTGCAAAACGATTTAAACAAATTCTAGAAATAAAATAAAAGATATATTGGTTAATGGCATGTTTTATTAATCTATAAATGGAACTATCTAGACAAATAAAACAAGATTTAAAAAGATTTGCACTGCCAACTGGATTTAGAGGTAAACCAGCGTGGTTTGTACAATTGTGGTGGATTACTGAAGCATTACTTTTTAATAGCTCTCCTCAGTTTTTTTATAAGTGGCGAATTCTTTTACTTAAAATATTCGGAGCAAAAATTGGGAAAGGCGTTTTAATTCGTTCTTCCGTTCATATACAATTTCCGTGGAAAATAGAAATTGGTGATTATAGCTGGATAGGTGATGAAGTTGTATTATACAGTTTAGATGATATTGTAATAGGTAAAAACGTAGTAGTATCTCAGCGTTCATATATATGTACAGGTACTCATGATTATAATGAATCTACTTTTCCTATAATTTCTAAGAAAGTAATAATCGAAGATGAGTGTTGGATTGCTACAGATGTATTTATTGGTTTAGGCGTTACTATTAAGAAAGGTACAATTGTGGGAGCCCGTTCTTCTGTATTTCATTCTTTACCCCCAAATATGATTTGTTTTGGTACACCAGCAAAACCGATTAAATCTAGACTTTAATTTTGCCTATAATTTTATGAAAGTTATAGTAATCGCAATATTAGTTTTCTTTGTTTCTATTATATTAATACTAAGCTGGGTCCCTAATCCTAACATTGGAAATATATTACCCGTTCCGGCAAGTATTCGCTATTGGATCAATGCCAACGGGAATGTACGTACTGCCGTGCCGCTGGGCGTGTTGGGATTTGGAGTAGAGTGGGTATTGCAATCACAAAATAAAGGTTGGCGGTGGCGCGGCTGGGCGTGGTTAGGTTTGGTAAGTATCGTGGCCGTGGCCGAACTTGGTCAAATACTCTTACCCAGTCGCTATCCTGATTGGGGGGATATTTTTTACGGTGCTCTAGGCGCTGCCCTAGGGATAGTAGGAGCTAAAGCAGCTAAAAGATAATTCAAAACCTCCCCTCGCCAGAAAGGCCGTGACGGCGTACCGTGAGGGGGTGAGGGAGAGGTTAAACAAAATGAAAACAATCAGCATATTAGGGATTCCGTTTTGGGATGATTCGGTGGAGTCGTGCTACGAGCATCTCAATCAAAAAGGAGGCTTGATGATGGCACCTTCGGGGCCGGGCTTGGGGAGTATTGCCCGCGAAAAGGAGTATTACGAATCGGTACAGCAAGCCGATGTGGCAATACCTGATAGCGGTTATATGGTGTTGCTGTGGAATTTGTTCCGTCGTCCCAAAATCAAACGGCTGTCTGGGCTGGCTTTTATCAATTACTTTATGGAGCAGTTTCCCCGAGAAATTAATAGAAGTTTGCTTCTGGTGAATCCCACCCCTGACGAACAGCGTGCCAATATAGCCTATCTACAGTCTTTGGGGGTGGCTATCACGGAGCAAGATTGCTACATTGCGCCCCTCTATGCCAAAGGCAAAGTGGAAGATGCGGCCTTGTGCGCTTTTATCGAAGCCAAAAAGCCTGATTGGGTGTTGATTAACATCGGCGGTGGCACACAAGAAATTTTGGGAGCTTATCTCAAAAAGCACCTTAGTTACCAACCTGCTTTGGTATGCACAGGAGCGGCGATTGCGTTCAAAACGGGCAAACAAGTACATATCCCGGCATGGGCAGATCAATTGTATTTGGGGTGGTTGGTGCGGATTGCGTCAGCGCCGTCGAAGTACTACAAACGTTATTTAGAAGCGATTCCATTACTAGGGTTGATTATTCGTTATGGCGAAAAAAAAGTCATAAAATTTGTCTAAAATTGCCTTCTTTTTTAAAATATTACCGTTCGATAACTTTTTCTACAAATTTATGTACCGATTGATAGTAATTTAAATGGTATTTGGTATAATTGTGAGGAAGTAGTTCATTATTAGTGCATTAAAACTCTGTCATATATTCACGCAGAATTTTAACTAACACGATTAATAGAGCTTCTTCTCTAGCAGTTTTGTTACCTTACTATTGAAAATTACTAACCATGAAAATTCTCCACCTCGTAGCAGGTATGGATATTAGTACGGGAGGGGTAACCCAAGCTGTATTATCCATAGGAAGAGGATTAGAGGTACTAGGTATTCACAACGAAATTGTATGTTTGGATGAAAACAGTCAAGAAGTTCAGTGGATTTCCATTCCCACTCACCGACAAGGTCCCGCAAAGACCCCTTGGAAGTACGGGAAAAACCTTATTCCGTGGCTTAGGCAAAACTGGGAGCGCTTTGATGTGGTGATAGTGCATGGCCTGTGGCAGTATCATACCTATGCGGCTTATCAAGTATGGAGAGAGAAAGGTAAAAGTAAACCAATATACGTGATGCCTCACGGGATGCTCGATCCCTATTTTCAAAAAGCGAAAGGAAGGCGCTTGAAAGCAATTCGAAATTGGCTTTTTTGGAAGTTGGTAGAGCGAAATATCGTCAACAACGCGACAGCACTGCTTTTTACCTGTGAGACCGAACGCTTACTAGCTCGGGAAACTTTTACACCCTACCGGCCAACGTTGGAAGCAGTAGTGGGTTTGGGAGTAGAAGCCCCACCGCTTTATGAGTCAGGTATGACGGTAGCCTTTTGCGAAAAAGCAGGACTCTCGCAGGGAGAGTCCTATCTACTTTTTTTGAGTCGCATTCATCCCAAAAAAGGCTTAGATATGTTGGTCAAAGCCTACCTAGAGGTAAGGCAAAAAGCGCCTTCTTTCCCAAAATTGGTGATTGTAGGGCCGGGTATTGAAACGGATTTTGGGCAAAAAGTGGCTAGTTTAGTAGGACAATCGGAAGATATACGCTTGGTAGGAATGCTAACGGGCGCTGCCAAATGGGGTGCGTTGTATGGTTGTGAGGCTTTTGTGCTACCAAGTCACCAAGAAAATTTTGGGATAGCGGTGGTAGAAGCGTTGGCCTGCGGAAAACCCGTGCTGATTTCGGATCAAGTAAATATTTGGCGGGAAATCGCCGAGGGAGAAGCAGGCTTGGTCGCAAAAGATACCGTAGAGGGTACTCGACGTTTGTTGATAGAATGGGAACTACTAACTGCTGAGAAAAAGAGCAAAATGGCGGAGCAAACCAAAAGAGTATACGCACAGTATTTTTCGATAGAAAAGTCAGCAACCAATATAAAAGCTTTGATAGAACAAAATCTTGAGGCACAAACGACAGCCGTATAGGTCTCAGGATTTAAAAATTGTTGCTCTTCAAAAGTTTTTCATGTGCTAATATATAATAAAATATACTAATATTTGATAATACTTTTAAAAGAAAATTTTGTATTTTTTGTATTTTAAAAAATTTATATTATTGATTATGAGTGATTTGTGTTTTTTGGGTTTAGACTTTGTTAGTTAGTTATAATAAAAAAGCGTATATTTGTAATATACTATAAAGTATTCAATCCCTACGATATTTATTGAAAAAGTACAAGCACCCACAAAACTTGTGATTTGTGTCTGTGCTAGGTGCTAATGGTCTGTGTGGTAGAATGAGGTAGCACTTGATCAGAGTGTGGAAATGCCCTTTGGCAAAAAGTAACGATACCCCATAATCACAATTAAATACACTGATAGTAAACGAATATAAAAATAACAATCAAAAGTAGTATGATGCATGGATGATGTGCGTGTATACTCATACGTTAGTTTAATTAAATAAAATAATCGTAATGATATAACCTGCATACTTAACAATTGAAGACAATGAAAAAAAGAATGCTCTCTTTCATGGTGTACGGCTTGGCGTTGACGCTGGTCATGTACAACTGCTCAAAGGGTGACCCGCTGGGACCCAATGAAAAAATCATGGACGGACTGAAAAAGATTGAAATGGAAAAAGTGGAAATCGAAAAGTCTGAGCCTGCCAAAAGTACGCCTGGGTCGTTTGAGGCGTCAGCCAAAGTAGCGGAAATCGAAAAATTGGTGGCGCAAATTACCCCTTCTGGTGCGATTCCGGCCAATCTCAAAACGTCGATTGAGGAGTTGTCGTCGGTATTGAATACGACTGAAGTCGCAGCTCTGTCAGGAATTTCCCCCCAAACACTAGCGGCGATGGAATCAGGCGCAGAGGCTCCTGCTAATATCAGGGCGATTTTGGAGAAAGTAGCCAATGATCCCCGCCTCAAAGCTTACATGAACAATGTGGTATTGCCTACGCTAGATGAGTCACCTTTGGTAGATAAAACAAAAGGTCTACAAATCCCTAAAAATGCGCGGATAACTTCTGATCCTTTGTCGCAGTGCTTGAACGTCGTAGAAAACCAATACAATGCCACCGTTACTACGTTACAATCTAACCGCACCACACAGCTTGCACAAGTAGAGGCTACTTATCAACAGACTTTGACCAACAATGCCGCCACTGAAACTAGCTGTATCTCGACTGCCACGGCTCGCTACCAACCTTTGAGAGATGCGGCTCAGGTATCGAAAGCAGCGGCAGCTGCCGCCCTAGAAGCCGCTAAAAGCTCGCTTCCGCTTGCCACTTATACAACCTTGAAAGCGATGCTTAACCTTGGAACGGTGGTGTTTATCACACAGCTCAACAACTTTGAGACTACCGACAAGAAAGTATGTACGCAAACCAAGTTGGTCAACAATAACAACGCTTTGACCGCGCGCAACAACAGCAATGCAGCCGTGGAACTTGCCTATCAAAATGCTCTTGCGCAGGCCAATGCAGCCAAAGCAGCGGCAATCGCGCTTTGTGAGGAACAACACGATCAAGGATAATCATTGCTCGTCGATGCAACAAGCAAGACGAAACCACCACACTTTTTTATTCCTCTTTTGGGTAATGGTGTGGTGGTACTTACCCACCTCCGCTCAAGTGAATCTCTCGGGGAAATCAGGACTGATGTATACCCCCTCGGCCGTTATGACAGATGACGGTTTTTTTAGAATAGGGTATAATTACAATCCTATTAGGTACGGACTGAGAGGCCGTAACGAAAATCCCGAACGTATCTTGTTTGCCAATGTGACGATTCTGCCCCGTTTTGAAGTAGGGGTAACGCTCTTGCAAATGATCGATACCCCTACAAGCGATGTGAGTGAGGGGATTGGTGACCGAGGCATGGATTTGCGGTATCAAGTACTGAAAGAAACCAAAAAACAACCTGGCTTGGCGGTGATTATGACGGTGCCTTTTACAATCGACGGAGCGATGCTTACTCATGTAGTGGTGGCCACTAAGCATTTTGAGATAGCGCGTGATTGGAAATTGGAAGTAAGTGCGGGCTACGGAAGTCCTTATTTTGTATATCGGAAAGGAAGTACCACTACCAACTACAGTTTTTTGTCGAACTTTGTGTGGCAAAAGAAAAGTACTTGGCGCTATCAGAACCATTATTTGGAAGGGCCTTTTGGTGGGTTGAGCCTGAGTTTTCGTCAAAAAGCAGGGTTGATGGCAGAGTATGATTCTCAGCATTTAAATATAGGGGCTTACGCCACTTTCTTTAAAAAGTGGACTGTGCAAGCGGGCTGGCTCAATGGAGACCAATTTATGTTTGGGACTTCTTTTGGCGTCAATCTGCTCAAGTTGCCTAGGAAGGTGAAGTAATTGTTAATCGTGGTTTTGCGTCGGAGACGCAGTGCCGTTGTTGCCCCAAATCATAGTTTGAGGCAAGTTTTTGCGTCAGAGACGCAGTGCCGTTGTTGCCCCAAATCATAGTTTGAGGCAAGTTTTTGCGTCGGAGACGCTATGCCGTTGTTGCCCCAAATCACAGTTTGGGTCAAGCTGTTGATAAGAAATAAAAAAGTAAGTAATGATAAGAAGTAGACTGTTGATTTTAGTAGGATGTCTGGGTATGGGACAGGTGTTGGCGCAGACTGTCTCCCCAAAAGATCAAAAACGCAGTCGAAATTTTGAAAATGTTTGGATAGATAGCCTTACCAAGACCGTCTATTACGAACAACGTCTCTACCGAAATCCATTTATCGGACTGCACGAGATGCGGAAAGTGGTGAAGGATTCAAGTATTCGGGATTTTGTACCACTGATGCAGGGGATACCGATTGCCAAGTACCGGCTAGGACCCACTTTAGAAATACTGCCCTTGAGTGAACAAGAGCGATTATCGTACAGGGCCTTATCGGTCTTTCCTTACCAACGACGTGATTATAAATTTGATTTTTGGATTCAACCCGTCTTCGCTGCCCGTTTTGGGAATTTTTTGAAACCTGTGCGGAGCAATGCCAGTATTTTGCTCCAAAGCCAAGTGTATTTGTTGCCTGGGTTGACGCTGTATTGGGGAGTGCTTTTTCCCATTACCAATGAGCTTGACAACCGCCCGCAGATTGTTAGACCCGCACCCGTATTTTTGAATAAATTTTACGCCAAAAAAGACCATTTTTTAAGTGCCTCGTTGGGCTTTTTTCACAACGATAAGTACGGACTGAATGTGCAATACCGTCGCGTGGATTTTAACAAACCGTGGTCTTATGGTTTGGAAGTAGGAGTAACGGGCAATTATTACTATCCGAGAGGGGGGATTTATTATGACCAACTTTACGAGTTGTTGCTACTAGCAGATGTGGCCTATTGCTTTCGACCGCTTGATCTTACCCTTAAATTAACGGGGGGGCAGTTTTTGTGGAATGACAAAGGCGTGAGGTTTGATTTTATTCGGCAGTTTGCTAACGTTGAAATTGGGCTGTTTGCCTTCATGACGCAAAATGGCTCCACGGCAGGTTTTAACTTTGCGGTGCCGATTCCTCCGGGAAAGATTATACAAGGCAAAAAGGTAAGGCTACGTACGACAGAGGAGTTTAGATGGGAGTATCTTTATGCAGGAACTTTTAAGATTGGGGAGCGCTATCAGGTAGGGTATCAACTGGATCAAAGACTGCGACAGTATCATCAGTTTTATTTACAACGGCAATACCAGCAATTGAAATAATATATACCAAAATGATATTTGTATTTTTTTGTTTTTACGGACAATAGTTTATGAACAATTACCGATAAAAATCTCAAAATCAGAATATATAACAAGTTTAAGAATTAATAGCGATTTTAAAGGGATTTTGTAAATAAGGGTATCATTCGATAAGTTTTTGGGAAAATATACCATTTTTTATTATGAATTTTTAAGAATTGTTCGTAAAATTGTGCACTGCGCCCTGCTTGTGAGATAAATCGAATGAATATCGGTTTATATTGTAAAAAAGCAAGAATTTGTTTAAGTGATGCATTGGCCATTTCATGCCTTTACCTAAGCAAATTATATAACGATAAACAAGTATCCACCTTAAAGTTTTAGACGTTATGGCACAGAACTCATTGTTACCTAGTGCGGTCAATTACCGAATTCATAGGCGCCAAAGCTACACACGCTTGGTGTCGGATGGTCTTGTTGCACTTCTTTCGTATCTTATTGCGGCTCAGTTGGTGGGGCGTCATTTGAGGCAAGTCGATTTGTTGGTGGTGGGTGGTTTGTGCATGACTTGGTATTTTACTTCAAAAGCTTCGAAGCTATATGATGATTTCCGGACGGTGACGTTTGTGGATGAGATATTGGCGCTTATTCCTAATGTGATTGTTCAGTTTTTGGTGATTTCGGTGTCGTTGTTTTTCCTAAACGACGATCTGCATGCTCGTTTATTTGCGGTGGTATATGTGGTGGCAATGTCTACTATATTGACCCTCAAAATGTACAGTTCTCGCAAAATCTTACGGTACTTTCAAGCCAAGGGTTTGAACCAGCAAAATTTGGTGATAGTAGGTGAGAGAGAGCAGGTCGATAGTTTGAAAACATTGATAGAAGGCAATCCGCAGTTTGGGTATCAGATTGCGGGGCTATGGACTTACAAAGTTGCTGATCGCTTGCCTTTGACCGAAACACTTAATTATTTGAGAGGTCTGATTCAGCTGCAAGCCATTGACGAATTGGTGATAGTGCAAGGGCAGTTTGAAGAAAACTACGTAAGAGGACTTATCAACTGGGCTGATACTAAAGGTATTTTGGTACGGTTTACGCCAGGTTTTTTTCAGTTTAGTGCTTCTCGCTATTCGTTAGAATTGTTTGGTAATTTTCCTTTAATAACAGTGCGTAGCACACCTCTCGAAATGGATTATTGGTGGATGGTAAAAAGAGCTTTTGATGTGATTTTTAGCGTTGCGTTTTTGGTATTGGTAGCCTCTTGGCTATTTCCTATCATTGCGATTGCGATTTGGCTAGACTCAAAAGGCCCGGTGTTTTTTATTCAAGAGCGCTGGGGAATGAAAGGCCGTAATATTGGAGTATGGAAGTTTAGAACCATGCACCACAATGCCCCAACGGTCAAAGACAAAGGTGGGTTTCAACAAACGACCCAAAACGATGCTAGAGTGACCAAAGTCGGGAAGTTTTTGCGTCGTACCAATTTAGATGAACTTCCTCAATTTATCAACGTATTTTTGGGGAGTATGTCGGTGGTAGGGCCTCGACCACATGCCGTTAAACATAGTCTCGAAACCTTACCTCATATCAGCAATTATATGATTCGTCATCGTATCAAACCGGGCATTACGGGATGGGCACAAGTAAGCGGTTTTAGAGGAGAGACTCACGAAATAGGACTGATGCGGAAACGGGTAGATTATGATATTTGGTATATCGAAAACTGGAGTTTGGTATTAGATATGCAGATCGTCATTCGTACCGCTTATAATATGCTCAAAGGTGATCCGATGGCTTATTGAGCTTTAACGGTAATAGTTATACGTAAACTCGTAATAATACAAAAAAGCCCTTCTCCTGACAGGAGAAGGGCTTTTTTGTAAAGGAGGAAAGTCTTTTTGTCAAAGTGAGGGATTGAGCCACTCGTAGTTGGAGAGTTGGCGATTGAGTTTTGAGTCTGCCGCAAAGCGTTTGAGTGCTTCGAGATGTTTTTTGTGGTGCAAGTCGGTACCCAGAAACGACACCATGTTTTTTTGGAGGAGATTGTGTCCTACTGTACTTACATGCTTGCCATAGTAGCCCGTCAGAGAAAGGATATTGATTTGAAACAAGCATCCTAGCTGGTGTAAGTGCTCAAGCTCGGCCATTGAAAAATAGTAATAACGCTCAGGATGAGCCAAAATGGGCACAAAACCACGGGCTTGCACTTTGAAAATCGCGCTTTCGTAATTGAGTACGGGGGCAACATACGAAAGTTCTACCAGTAGGTATTTAGCGGCGATAGGGAGAACAGTGTCGTTTTCAATGAGTTTGTCAAAGTTTTCATCGATCATGTATTCCGCCGCCGCTTCTAGTTTGATTTGTAAACCTACTTCAACGATTTTTTCTTGAACTACTTTGAGCACTTGCAAAATCTTCGCAGGAGTGTTAGGATAGAGGTCGGTCATTACATGAGGAGTGGTGATGACTTTCTGAAAACCTAATTCTTGTAGATTTCGTAAATACTGTAGGGTACTTTCTAAATCAGGGCTCCCGTCGTCGATACCAGGAAGTAGGTGGGAGTGCATGTCAACTTCTAGTTTCTCGATAATTTTAGGGTTACTTTTTGTAAATAGTTTGGTGATAAGGGACATAATTATATGGTGTTTAGGATTATTCTATTGTATACTATAATAATTTGAATCACAGTGTTTTGGGTGAGGATGTTGCCGTGAAAGTAATGCTTTTTGATAAAAAAACATAGTCGAATAAGGATAAAAAAATGGCAAATTGGTATATGAATTATTGACGATTTTTGGAGTCAATCACGATCGTAACAGGGCCATCATTGAGGAGAGAAACTTTCATGTCGGCGCCAAATTCGCCCGTTTGGATGGGTTGCTCCAAAAGTGTAGACAATTGACCTATCATTTTTTCATAAAGTGGAATAGCTACTTCAGGTCGAGCGGCTTCGATAAACGAGGGTCGGTTTCCTTTTTTAGTACTTGCATGTAGGGTAAACTGACTGATAAGCAGGATATTTCCGCTAACAGCCTTGAGGTCGAGGTTCATTTTTCCTTCTTCATCCGAAAAGATTCTCATTCCGACTATTTTTTTTGCCAACCACTCTATGTCTTCGTCGGTGTCGGTATGAGTAATGCCTAATAAAACAAGAAATCCATTTTGGATTTGGCCTTTTATTTGGCCTTCGATTGTGACGGATGCTTCGCTCACTCTTTGGATGACTGCAATCATAAACAATAAGATAAGGTATATATTTTGTGCAAAATAAAGGTTTGTACTAATTTGCAAGCTAACTTCCCCAAACCTTTTATATTATGATTCGTTTGTTTCCATTTTTATTATTAGGACTTGTAGGTTTCTCTTTTTTGAGAACCACCCCACCCACGACTCGACCCAATATTATATACATTTATGCCGATGATATGGGCTATGCTGAATTGGGGTGTTATGGACAAAAAAAAATAAAAACGCCGCATTTGGATAAACTCGCAAGCGAAGGCATTCGTTTTACCCAACATTATACTAGTACTCCTGTCTGTGCGCCGGCCCGTTGTCAATTGCTTACGGGTAAGCACGCGGGGCATTCGTATATTCGGGGCAACTACGAATTGGGCGGTTTTCCAGATTCTTTGGAAGGGGGGCAGATGCCGCTCTATCCGGGGGCTTTTACGATTGGGCGGATGTTGCAAGGGGTAGGCTATACGACAGCCTGCATTGGGAAGTGGGGACTTGGGATGGCCAATAGCAGCGGAAATCCTAATAGTCAGGGGTTTGATTATTTTTATGGCTACTTAGACCAAAAGCAGTCACACAATTTTTATCCTACTCACTTATGGGAAAATGGTAAGTCGGTTCCGCTCAACAATCCGGTAATTGATGTACACAAAAAACTCACGCCCGAAACGGCAACGGAGGCGGCCTTTGCTTATTATAGAGGGAAGGATTATGCGATTGATAAAATGGCCGAAAAGGCATTGGCTTTTGTGAAAGAAAACCGAAATCGTCCTTTTTTTCTATACTTACCTTTTACGACGCCGCACGTTTCGCTTCAAGCACCCGAAGAGGCTGTCAACGAATACATAGGGAAGTTTGATGATAAACCTTACTTAGGAGAAAAAAGCTATGCTTCAACTCCTTATCCTAGAGCGACTTATGCGGCCATGATTACGTACATGGACAAGCAAGTGGGGGCATTGATGCAATTGCTCAAAGACCTCAAAATTGATGATAATACCATCGTGATGTTTTCGAGCGACAATGGTGCTACTTTCAATGGTGGGGTCGAAGCCGCTTATTTTAGGAGCGTGGCAAATTTGCGAGGCCTCAAAATGGATGTATACGAAGGGGGAATTAGAGAACCCATGATTGCGCGGTGGCCCAAAAAAATTCCTGCCAATCAGGTCACCGACCATGTGTCGGTGCAATACGACGTGATGGCTACTTTGGCTGACATAGCAGGATATACCAAAACGATTGATACAGATGGCCTTTCTTTTTTGCCCACTTTGCTCGGCCAAAAAACGAAACAAAAAAAACACGCCTATCTCTACTGGGAATATCCCGAAAAAGGTGGACAGTTGGCGATTCGTATGGGGAGTTGGAAAGCTGTCAAAACCGAAGTTCGTAAAAATCGGAAAGGGCCTTGGGAGTTGTATGATTTGAGTAAAGATGAAAGCGAAACGACCAACGTAGCCGCTCAACATCCTGAGTTGGTTCGACAGTTTGATGAGATAGTGGAGCGGGAGCACGTGCCTTCACACCTCAAAGAATGGGAGTTTGTATCGCCTAAATTCGGCCAATAGAAGTTAGAGATTGTTCAAATTTTAGGCTGTGCGTCGGAGACGCAGCACCATTTTTTTGACCCAAATGATAGTTTGGGTCAAGCTATCGCTCTTGTATGTTATGTTGTCGTAGAGTTATTTCTTAAACTGCAACATCCATTTATAAATATCATAAACCTCACGCTTTTCATAAAGCCAATGAATACCGTGTCCTTCGTTTTCGAGTTTTGTATAGGTAATACGGCCTTGACATTTTTCTAAGGTTTTGACTTTGCTATCGGTTTCAGAAATAGGAACTACCTCATCTTCAGTGCCGTGGAAAGTCCAGATGGGGATATTTTTGAGAGAACAAAGGCGCTCGGTGTCACTAAGCCATGCGCACAAAGGTACAAGCGCGGCAAAGGTATTGGGATAATCTTTGGCAACTTCAAATACACCACCGCCACCCATGCTCACGCCTGTAAGATAGATACGGCTAGGGTCGACACGGTATTTGCTTTGTAATTCTGCGTATAAGACCGAAAACCAATCTTCAGAAAACCAGTATTTGTTGCTAGGACACTGAGGAGATACCGCAATAAAATCAAAATGCTGCCCTTGTGCCACGGCGCGCGGAATCCCGTAGCCTTTTAGCTTGTTTAAATCATCGCCGCGTTGGGAGCTTCCGTGGAGATATATCAAAAGGGGATATTTCTTGTTGCTTTGTTGGTAGTCTTGAGGTAAATACAGATGATAATTGTATTTAGCTTTGGGCTTTTCTAGGTGTTGGGCTTTGCTAGTAAAACCAATAAGTGTGCTGAAAATCAATAAAATAGCGGTGCGTTTCATGCGTAATAGTAGGCTAATTTTAAATCAAAAAGCCAGCCTATATACATAAGCTGGCTCTGGGATAAAGGTAAAAGAAAAAGATTAATTTTCTGCCACTTCGTGGGTGGGAATGACGCCCAATTTTTGTCCTACTTTCACAAAAGCTGCGACGGCGCGTTGGAGATGCTCAGGCTCGTGCCCTGCCGAAATCTGAACGCGAATCCGGGCTTTACCTTTGGGAACCACAGGGTAGAAAAATCCAATGACGTAAATACCTTCTTCCAAAAGTTGTTTGGCAAATTCCTGTGCGAGGGGCGCATCATAGAGCATAATCGGTACAATGGGGTGTTCGCCCGGCAAAATATCAAATCCAGCTTCTGTCATGGCTTGCCGGAAATAGCGGGTGTTGGCTTCGAGCTTATCGCGTAGGTGCGTTGAGCCACGTAATATTTCTAACACTTTGAGCGAAGCTCCTACAATAGAAGGAGCTAAAGTGTTGGAAAACAGATAGGGACGCGAACGCTGACGCAGCAATTCGACGATTTCTTTGCGGGCTGCCGTAAATCCGCCCGAAGCTCCGCCCAAGGCTTTGCCGTAAGTGCCGGTGATGATATCGATACGACCCAACACGTTTTTGTGTTCGGGAGTACCGCGCCCTGTTTTTCCCATAAAACCACTGGCATGGCATTCGTCTACCATCACAAGTGCTTGGTATTGGTCGGCCAAATCACATATTTTGTCTAGCTGAGCAATGGTACCGTCCATTGAAAATACGCCATCCGTGACTATCAATTTGCGGCGACAACTAGCAGCAGCTTGAAGCTGTACTTCCAAATCGGCCATGTCGTTGTGCTTGTACCGAAAACGTTTTGCCTTGCAAAGTCGAATGCCGTCGATGATAGAGGCATGGTTGAGTTCGTCCGAAATAATGGCATCTTCTTCGCTCAAAAGTGGTTCGAAAACCCCGCCGTTGGCGTCGAAAGCGGCTGCGTACAAAATACAATCTTCCGCCCCTACAAAGGCAGCAGTTTGGCGTTCGAGCTCTTTGTGAATATCTTGGGTACCACAGATAAACCGTACCGATGACATGCCAAAGCCGTGATTATCAAGGGTTTCGTGGGCGGCTTTGACTACCTCAGGATGCGACGACAGCCCTAGGTAATTGTTGGCACAGAAGTTTAGGACTTCACGCCCGTCTTGTACGGCGATGACCGATGATTGGGGCGTGACAATGATACGCTCTGATTTATAGAGGCCTGCTTCTTGGATAGAGGCCAATTCTTTCTGAAGTTCTTCTTTGATATTTCCGTACATGATTTTAGAGAATTAAGAGGGGGAGTTAGGCGACTTGGTGATACATTTCAGTCAAGTGCGTAATCATTTCATGGGTCATTTTGGGTAAATCGAAGGCTGGCTTCCAGCCCCAATCATGGCGAGCTACGGAGTCGTCGATGCTCTTAGGCCAAGAATCAGCAATGGCTTGGCGAAAGTCGGGCTGATAAGTGGGCTTAAAATCAGGGAAATACGTTTGGATAGAAGCCGTGACTTGTGCAGGGGTGAAACTCATGCCTGCCAAGTTGTAAGAAGTCCGAACGCTGATTTGGTGGGCAGGAGCTTCCATCAACTCTAAAGTAGCCCGAAGGGCATCGTCCATATAAATCATGGGCAAAAGGGTGTCTTCGGTCAGAAAGCACTCAAAATCAATACCTTGTACAGCGGCATGATAAATAGCAACGGCGTAGTCGGTAGTGCCTCCACCTGGCATAGACTGATAGCTAATCACCCCCGGATAGCGAAGCGAACGCACATCGAGGCCATATCTTTTATGGTAATAAACCGACCAGTTTTCGGCGGCTACTTTACTGATTCCATACACCGTGGCAGGGTCAAGGAGAGTGGATTGGGGTGTTTCGTATTTGGGGGCGTGTTCGCCAAAAGCGGCAATCGAACTCGGTACAAATACCTTCTGGATTTGGTAAGTACGGGCTACTTCCAATACATTGAGGAGGGTTTGCATGTTGAGGTTCCAAGCCCAAAGTGGGTCGGTTTCGCCTTTGGCCGAGAGTACCGCCGCCAAGTGATAAATCTGCGTAACACGATATTTTGTTACAATCGTTGCTAGGGCGGCGGCATCGGTCGCATCGAGCGTTTCGAAGATAGAGGTAGATTGCAATGAAGGGCGAATATCGGTGGCGATTACCCGATCATAACCGTACAAATGCTGGAGCTGAGGCAAAAGTGCCGTCCCAATTTGACCATTAGCCCCAATGATTAAAACAGTGTCTTGCTTCATAACATAACCCTAAAAAGGGTGATTTTGGGGGTGTTGATAAAGTGTAATTAATGGTACAAAGTTAATTGTGCCGTGATAATTAATGAAATAGTTGTTATAAATCAGTTAATTTTATGGTTTATTTGTGATAAATAAGCGATTTTTGCTAAATTGTACTTATGAGTGATATTATAGAAAGAAAAATTTTTGGTAATGGAACAACTTGATGAAATTGACAAAAAACTACTAAGGCTACTACAAGCCGATGCTAAGCTTACGACCAAGGAATTGGCTGCTACCTTAGGACTCACGCTCTCACCAGTATATGAGCGAATCAAACGCCTCGAAAATCTGGGTTTTATCAAACAGTATGTGGCCATTCTTGATAAGGATTTGTTGGGGCAGCCGATTACTATTTTTTGTCAGGTCTCAATGCGCTATCATGACAAAGCATTTATTGAAAATTTTGAGGAAGAAATCCAAAAATTGGAAGAGGTACAGGAGTGCTACCACATGGCAGGGCAAGTAGATTTTTTACTAAAAATCAACGTCGCAAGTTTGGACGAGTATCATGGGTTTGTCAGAAACAAACTTTCGAGGATTGAAAACATTGGCACGCTCAATAGCACCTTTTCTTTAAAAGTAATCAAGAAAAGCTTAGGCTATAGAGTGTAGATGAGGGTGGTTTGATACAGTGAATAGAAACTGACGACGGTCAGTTTTTTGAAAAAAAAGCATTTGGAGGCAATGCAAAATGGAATTTTATGACTTTTTGACTCAATGTAAGTGAGAAAAGAAGCGTCAAGCGACTGTAAATGGGGCAGTGTTATAGTCATTTCACCGGGCAAAATAGTCATTTCACCGCCAAAAAGTTAGATTTCACGGTTCAAAAAGTAGGTTTCGCCGAAAACCTGACGAATCTTACTTCCATTGGTAAAAAAAAATCCATTATCTTCGAAACATCAAACAAGGACAAAAATATAGCTAATAGTTGTTTGGTTTTGAACACAACATAGAGCTAAGATTATAGATATTAAAAGTATTTTCAAAGTAGGGTAAAGTGTGTAGCACTGCCCCCGTTCCCTTGGAGCGGGGGCATGTTTTTTATAAATACCTGAATCTCCCAAACTTAAAATTACGCTATTTCTTTGCGGTAGTCGCGGGGTGTTTTTCCAGTTACCTTCCTAAAAGTTTTGGTAAAGTGGGAAAGATTGTTGAACCCATTATGGTAGCATGCGTCTGTGATAGACTGGTTTTGCATAAGCATCTTGCAAGATTGCTGAATACGGTACTCATTCACAAAATCAGTAAAAGTCATCTGGGTTATCTTTTTGAAATAACGGCAAAAGGAAGGTACTGTTAAGTTGGCTAAATCTGCTATTGTGTTAAGGTCAATTTCGTTTTGATAGTTTTGCTCCACATAGGCATATACTTGGCGGATGCGGGCTTCTTGGCGGTGACTATGTTCGTAACTAAGACCGCTTATATTTAATAAACTATATTCTTTGGAGGTGGCAAGGCTTTGTAAAATAATAAGAAGCTGGATGAGTCGCTCAAAATGATTTAGTTGTGGTAGTTGGCACATTTGAATAGCCACTTGGCAGCGGGTTTCGCCATAGAAACTGATACCTTGTTTGGAGCGCTCAAAGAGGCGCTTGACGTCCTGAAGTTCGGGACTTTGCAGAAAATGTTCTCCCAAGAAATCGGCTCTTAGCTGAATCACGATTTCTTCATGCTTATCTTCAGCACCATACCCAAAGTTGAGGTGGGGGATGTTGGGGCCGATAAACATGAGCGCTCCTTCTTCAAAATAAGAAAGGTGTTGCCCGATATGGCGTTTGCCGGAGCCTTTGTGGATGTAGACGATTTCGTATTCGGGGTGTTGGTGCCAAAAAAAACGATCATGGTCAGCATACCAATGAAGTACTCTAAACGAACTACCACGGTCAGGGGTGATGTTTTCGTATTCGGTTTTCATGCTTGATTGTCATTAAATATACCTTAAAGGTGTCAGAGATGTTAAAATAGAACAAAATATGGCAAAAATGGAATTCTTAGCTTGATTATTTTTTGTTGATATTTGCAAAATGTTCTGCGAGCAGACTTTTCTCACAAACGACCTATGATAATATTGAAAGGGTGGCTTAGGCCACTTTTTTGCTATTGGAAGGAGCTTTGGAAAATTAAGGGTGTTTTGTTATATTTGAAGTTGTTCAAAAAAAATAAAGACTCTTTTTCTATACACTGTTTCTTTTGTAGTGATTGTTTTGCTTTTATGAAAGTATCTTCTAGTCAGCCTTTTAAGATTATTTATTCCCTTTTCCAACATGAGTATTTAGGGTATTTGTTTGGGTCGTATGTGGTGCAGGTCAATAGCAAAGGAGAATTGACCTTGCTCAATCAAATACTTTCTACCAAAAATGTGACTGAATTTGCGGCGGGTTTAGAAGAAGGAGATGCGGAGTTGGTCAAATCCATTGAAGCCATTCAGCAAGATGCTATTCTAAAAAAATTCAACCCTAAGAAACTCACAGCAATCGATTTTTTTTTGAAAGTATACGACCCCCAAAAAGGAGATAAACTTATCCAAGAAGCAATCGGTGGTTACCTAGAGTCGATCAAAGCCGCGATTTTGGAAAAACTGCCTGCCACACGTATATATATAATGGGCAATGACAACAACCCTGCTTGGATGCCTATTGAGCAGATGCAAGGCAGTGCACGTGTTTATTTCCATTTTGCCAGAAAAGAAGAAAATACGCATTATTATCCTATCATCAAACACAACGGAGAGCGCCTTACTTTATGGCGCCAAAATGCGTTTTTGGTATGTGATGAGCCGGCTTGGTTGCTGGTTGACAACAAGCTTTATCATTTTGATAAAAACGTAGATGGTAAAAAAATTCGTCCCTTTCTTACCAAAAACCACATAGTGATTCCTCGCAATGTCGAAGAACAATATTTTCAGCGTTTTGTAACCCCTTTGGTGGCTTCCTACGAGGTCTATGCCGATGGATTTGAGATACGACATGAGCGTGCCGAATTAGTGCCTGTATTGAGTTTGTCAGAGCAGCACAAAGTGGTCGAATCTTCCCTTTTTCAGACTGAAAAGACTGATAACCAAATACATGAAGACGACAATCTTCAGGTGACGTTGGAGCTACTGTTTCAGTATGGCAATTTTTCTTTTAAATTCGACAGCTTTGCGGCACAAGCCAATGTGAGCTTAGAAAAAAAAGACAATAGTTATATTTTTCATAAAGTAAAGCGTAATATACAGATCGAGAAATCGAAGATATTTTGGTTGAAAGAACAGGGGCTAGAGATGCGCCAAGGGCATTGTGTATTGCCCAGGGGGGAAGCGTTTGAGTGGTTGAGAGTGCATCATTTTGAGTTGGAAGAGGCGGGATTTGTGGTAAGGCAAAATGCCACCAACCCCAAACAATATTTTTTGGGATATTCCTCCATTGACATCGCTTTTGAAGAAGCCCACGACTGGTTTGATGTATATGCCAAGGTACGATTTGGGGAGTACGAAATCCCGTTTGTAAAACTCAAAAATCTGATTTTGGCTCGAAAAAAGGAATTTGCGCTTCCCAATGGACAGATTGCGGTGATTCCTGAGATTTGGCTTACTAAGTACAACGAACTGTTTGCCTTTGCTGAATATGATGCTGATAGCCAAAAATTTACGCTTCGGAAGCATCATCTTGCTCTTGTGCAAGAATATGCTGAAGACAGTTTGGCAAAGGTACTCATGAATCGTAGACTGGAAAAATTGAAGGATTTTGAAGAAATCGACGAAAGTCCTTTGCCTGAAGGATTTGTAGGAAGCCTACGACCTTACCAAAAAGCGGGCTATGATTGGCTCAATTTTTTGAGTAGTTACCGTTTTGGTGGCTGCTTAGCCGACGACATGGGTTTGGGCAAAACCGTCACTACCTTGGCTATGCTGCAATACCAAAAAGAACAAGGGGCAGATCGACCGTCGTTGCTTATCATGCCCACATCGTTGCTGTACAATTGGGAACTAGAAGCCAAGCGGTTTACGCCCCACATGCGGGTATTGGTCTACACAGGGACGTATCGTGACAAAAACCTGCATCACTTTGAGGGCTATGATTTGGTGCTGACATCTTACGGGATTGTGCGTATTGATATTGAATTGTTGCAGCAATATGCTTTCCATTATATCATATTGGACGAGGCACAGGCTATCAAAAACCCTTCTTCTCACATCACAAAAGCCGTGATGCAGTTGCAGTCTAAGTATCGGCTATTGCTTACCGGCACACCGCTCGAAAACACAACGATGGATTTATGGACCCAAATGACCTTCGCAAATCCGGGGCTGCTGGGAAGTCAATCTTATTTCCGAAATCATTTTCAGTTACCTATCGAAAAGCAACATGATGAGCAACGAACCAAAAAATTGTATTCACTCATTAAGCCTTTTTTGCTTCGTCGTCATAAGTCGCAAGTGGCACTTGACCTTCCTCCCAAAGTGGAAAGCGTACACTATTGTCAGATGGTTGAAGAACAAGAACAACGCTACGAAGAGACCAAATCTTATTATAGAAATTATATTTTAGAACAGATTGAAGAAGCTGGAATGGCTAAATCGCACATGATTGTACTGCAAGGCTTGACCAAATTGCGACAGCTAGCCAATCATCCACGCATGATTGATGAGGTCTACGAAGGAGAGTCTGGGAAATTAGAAGAGATACAATCAAAGTTGGAAGAATTGTTGAAAGGAAATCATAAAGTATTGATTTTTAGTCAATTTGTTAAACATTTAAGTATCGTACGACACTATTTAGATGAAAAAAATATCGTATATGCTTACCTAGATGGCTCTACGCACGACCGCCAAGGGCAAGTAGCGTTTTTTCAAGAAAATGAGGACGTTAGGATATTTTTGATTTCTATGAAAGCGGGCGGATTGGGGTTAAATCTTACAGCAGCTGATTATGTGTTTATCCTTGACCCTTGGTGGAATCCGGCCATTGAAGCCCAAGCCGTAGACCGTGCCCATCGGATTGGACAGCAGCGTACAGTGTTTACTTATAAGTTTATTACCAAAAACTCCGTAGAAGAAAAAATCTTGGATTTGCAGCGGAGCAAGCAAAAACTTTTTAACGATATCATTACCACCGAAGAGAGTTTTGTAAAGTCTCTGACCAAAGAAGATATCATGGAGCTTTTGGCTTAAGAAAATGGTCATCTATCTCAAAATAAGTAGCTTACCTCGGTATTCGTGTCCGTTTTGTTTTGATTGGATAAGGTATACATAATTGCCATTAGGAAGGGGCTTGTCCAAATAATTGCCATCAAATAGGCGAACGGAGGTTTTGTTTGATAGAAAAACGAGATTACCCCAACGGTCAAAAACCTTTACTTCTGCTTCGGGATAATCTTCAAGACCTTTGATTTCCCAGACGTCGTTGTGGCCGTCGCCATTGGGAGTAAAGACGTCGGGAATATAAATACGAGACAATACGTAGACCGTCATTGAATCTTGAGCACTACAGCCCTCATCGTCCGTTACTTTTAGGGTATAAGTGGTGGTTTCGGGAGGAGTAACTGTGGGGTGTGCACTTTGACTATCATCGATATAGATAGGTGGTGTCCATTCATATTTAAAATTTGAGCCTATATCTCCGTCGAGTTTCAGGGCTTCACCTTGAGAGATACTGTGGGTATCTGCCAAGGCTATATTAGGAGGAGCATTGATGACCACAGTTCGGGCAGCTTTACCACTTTGGCAGGCAAATGTGCTCGTAATGGTATATGTGATTTCGTGCGAACCAACCCCTGCTTTGGTAGGATCAAAAGTATTGTTGACCACGCCTTTTCCCATAAAAGTCCCGCCTGTAGGGCTTGCACTGAGCAATACTGCGGGCTGCGAAACTCCACAAAAGGGAGGAATAGAATCGAGCTGTACTACAATGCTAGGAATTTGAGTGACTTGAAAGGGCGAAGAGATTGTTTGACATTGATTGGTATCAGTGACGGTGACTCGGTAGGTGCCACTCTCCCTTACACTGATTTTATTTTGAGTGGCGCCGCTGATAGGCTGGTTGTTGCGCGTCCAACCAAAGGTCTTGAGTTGGTTTCCTGAGGCGGTTAAAATGAGGGTGGCGCCTTCGCACAACTCATTGGCGGTCGACGAAATGTTTACAGAGGGAAGTGCTGCTTTTTTGAGAAAAAAAACACTTGATTCGGCAAAACATCCTTCTGGAGAAGAAACTTTAACGGTATAATTACCCTCATCTCCTGCGGCGATGCTTGACTGATTGACCCCTACGTAGGGCTGATTGTTTCGACGCCACTCATAGGTATGATTGGGAGCAAGCGGAGCAGACAAAGTCAGGGTATTTCCTTCACAGACGAAATTGGAGGGGGCCGTGATGCGTGCTGTCGGTGCAGGAATAATAGTCACGGCTTGTGGAGACGAGAGGTTAGAACAATTGATCATACCTGTTACTCGCACGGCATAAGTACCTGTTTCGCCTGTTTCAAAATAAGACGCCGATGCGTTTGGGATAAGGCTGCCATTTTTAAACCATTGGTATACAGGAGATGTAGCGTTGGTGTTGGCGGTGAGAGTAAGACTTTGCCCCTCACATATTTGACCTGACCCAGTGGACAGCCCTATATTAATGGATGGTTTGGGGATGACTACTACCGAAATCGTATCGGATGAAATAGACGGGGGACATGCATTGGCGAGCGTTACGGTACAGCTATATGTACCTCCCTGCCCGGCGGGAACGGCCAATACCGAATCGGTTTTTCCAGCTAGTGGGTTACCATTGCGTAGCCATTGTAACGAACCTCCTCTTGAAAATCCTTTGAGGTTGAGTTGGAGAGTACTGTCTTCGCATATAGTTGACGAAAGCAAAACCTGCGGTTGACCTAATTTAGAAATAGTAATGCTTGGTTTTTCGTTGGGGCGGCAGTCAATCACTGACAATACAAACTCATACTCAATAGCGCTATATTTCGTATTGCCCTGATAAGCATCTGCTCGGATTACATACACGTAGGTACCTGGTTGTTGTACACGTCCTGTGATTCGTCCTGTGTTAGGATCTATCGATAAAGGAGCGGTGGTATTAGAAGTGAAATTTTGTGCCGAATAGCCTGAGCGATAGCTGAGAGGAGTATTAGAGCGAGGGGTTGCAAAAGAGTATTTAAGAGTGAGATTAGGACTAGGAGGAGTTCCTAATTTAAAAATAGGGCTAGCAAAATCAATATTTTGACCATTGCAAACTTCAAAATTACCCAAAGCTAAGGGATTGGCCACGGGCGTATGGGTATGACCTGCCCGGTATTCCACCAAATCAGCGGGACCTATTTCCAACCTTAGTACTACAGGAGTATTGGTTTGGGTCAGGTTAGTGACATTGATGCGCTGACCAATAGGGGATGTCTCGGCATAATATCCGCCTATTTCATTATAAGAAAGATTATAAAAATCTAAAGTTGAAAAAGTGTAAGTAATTTTTGTTAAAGAAATATTTTGTCCACAAACAGAAGTATATGTATATGGTTGGGAGGCTTCAACACTAGAGTTAGGTTGTGGTGTGAGAACTCCATTTTGGATAACTCCCCCGGTTCGGGTTGAAGATATAAGGGCGTTGTTGTTGTTAAAAATATTCAAATCTAAAAACGGGGGCATCCGCAACAAGTCCTCCGTAGCCACAAAATAGGTTGCTTTAAACTGATGTGTATTGTAAAACTGCCCCGTACTTGAGGGGGTATTGGCAATGGTATAATCGGCCAAAAAACCGCCGTAAATCCGAGGTGCTTGGGTATGCCCTTTTGACACAATTATAGATGCTGTTATCAAAAGCCACCAAAAAAGTCTCATAACGATAGATGGAGTAGAATCAGAATTTTAGAGCAAGTTAGGGGTTGGCAAATGAATTTCCAGCATCCAACGCGTTTTTATCTCAACAACAATACCTGTCCGCGATAAGTATGACTAGCTTGCGGCTCAGTTTTGATTGTGTAGACATAGACACCTATAGGCAGAGGTTTGCTTTGGTAAGTACCATCAAAAGCTACTTGTTTGGTTCCAGTATGATAATAAACCAGTGAGCCCCAGCGGTCAAAAACCATAATCTCCGCCTCGGGATATTCTTCAGCTCCGTGTAATACCCAAGTGTCGTTGATACCGTCTCCATTGGGCGTAAAAACATCTGGAATCCCGATGCCTCTGATGATACCAATCAATACAGTGTCAGTGGCAGTGCAGTTGTGACTATCAGTTATGAGGAGCTGATATTCAGTGGTAACTTCGGGAGAGGCAATAGGAGAAGGGGCAGAATCATCATCAAGACCTTGGGGAGGAGACCATTGGTAAGTATAACCTACGCCCAAATTTCCATTAGCATTAAGTTGAATACTAGCGTCTTGGGAAATAAATTGGTCATTGCCTAGGTCGACTGTAGGGAGTGCCCATACTTCGGCGGTTTGGTTAGTTGCTCCAATGACACAAAAATTTGGATTGTCGAAACGATAAGAAAGTTCGTGAATACCTGCCCCCGCTTTGTGTGGGTAAAATTTTTCGCCTATTACTCCTTTTCCACTAAATAAACCACCCAAGGGAGAGCCTATTAGAGGGATAGCTGTGGTATCACTGACACACCGTGAAGGAATCGGATGAAAGGTAATGGGCTGATTTTGACCAAGCGAAACCACATAAGGATTAGATTCGCCAACGCACTGATTTTGGTCAATCACCTTCACTGAGTAAGCGCCTGCTTGGGTAGTGACGTAAATAGCGGTATTAGCAGTCGGAAGCAAAGCATTGTTTCGAAACCATTGGTATCTCACCAACGGTTCCGAAACGAGCGTAGTAAGTTTGAGAGAGTCATTGGGGCACAATATCCCTCCAGCTATTGGAGATGAGACGGTGACTTGAGGGTTAGGTACCAGAAGGAGAGCAGTAGTAGGTGATGTAGACGTAAAGCACGCACCTGTTTTGGTCAACACCACTTTATAAGAACCTTCTTCGGTGACTACCAGCACGGAGTCGTTTTGGTTGGAGATAAGGGTGTTGTTTCTAAACCATTCATACTTGACGTTGGGCTGGCCTGCTCCTGCATTGAGCTGCACCGATTTTCCCTCGCATATTTTAGAAGAAACGGTGGTTTGCGGATTTCCGACCTCGCTTAGGCGGATGGTAGCGGGTGGTGGTGGGAGACATTCCTCCACTTGAATCTGGTATTCACGGTAGATTTCACTCAAAAGAACCCCCGCCCGACTATGGCGTAGCAAAAAGCCCACCGAAAAAACACCTGTACGAGTAGGCCGTGCCGAAACGACGAGATTGGCTTGGCCTTGGGATGAAAAAATAACGGGTGGCTGTGGAACGACAAAATTACCTCCGGGCAACATTTGATTTTCAGAAAATCCAGTTTTCCATTGGGCGTTTTGATAGGGAACGGAACCGCTGGGGTTGGAAGTAAGCGGTGTCTTATTGGTGAGAGATAGATTAAAATTATTGGAAGTAAGCCCCGTTTTTTGTGGGTCAGATACCACCATTAAGCTAAAATTACTTTCGGCGTTGTTACAAAAAAAATTGAATGAGTCAGGCAGCCATTGAGGGGCAGTTTTGCCAGCTTCGGCGGGGTCAAAATACTCCCAGAGGTACTGGGGCGAAAACCAATGATACAATACTACATCTGATGACGTGATATTGTCGGCGGGGTTGCGGGGCCCCACGGGTGCATTGACAATGTAATATCCCTCAGGGTCGTTGAAAACTTGGGGCGTAAGAATGAGGTTTTCGGTGTATTTTACAAAAATATACTCTACATTGGAGCTTCGGTCGCAAGAGGTAGCGGTTTTGCTTTGATTGGTGTAGGAGCTTTTGGTGGCCGAAAATTCGCGTATCAATTGATGGTCTTTTTTACGATATATCCCCAATCGTAAATTGGAAGGAAGGGTAGTATAAGCGGCTTTATCAGTAAAAAAAGTACAGACAATACCGTAAGAATAAGGCAGTGTAGTGTTTAGAATTTGGCGGTCTATCTGCCCTCCATAAATTCGTTGAGCCCTAAGAGGTACATAGCTCAAACTGAGAAATAGCATCAAACCAAATAAAGACCGCATCATACCGTTTCAGAGAAAAACTACCAAATTTAGCAAAAAATGCAAAGATTAGACGTCGCATTTTATCAAAAGTATGATACTATTACCCTCGCACAGCGATTGTTGGGCTGTGAACTTGTACACGATAGTGCCGAAGGTCAAACGGCTGGTATAATCGTCGAAACCGAAGCATATATCACTGGAGACCCCGCTTGTCATGCTTATCGTCGCAAAACTACTCGCAATGCTGCCATGTTTGGTGCGGCAGGTTCGGTGTATGTTTATTTGATTTATGGAATGTACCATTGTATCAACGTCGTCAGTGCCGAAGAGGGCATGGGAGAAGCCGTACTTATTCGCGCCCTTGAACCAACCCGAGGAGTGGATTTGATGCAAATGAGAAGGTCTATCAAAAACAAAAAAACTGTCGAAGGATTAGAAAGGAACACACCTTTAAAACAGTTATGCAATGGCCCCGGAAAATTGGTACAAGCGATGGGCATTTCTTTGGTAGCGCACAATGCCACCTTTTTAACGGAAGGTTCACTTTATATTAACGCCCCCTCAGTCTCTAATGTTGAAGTGGTCACTACCACCCGTATCGGAATCACCCAAGGAGCGGATTTACCGTATCGATTTTATATAAAAAATAATGAGTTTGTGAGTAAGAAGTAAAGGTATTGGCCTCAATGAAAAGTTGAGGCCACTGATAGGAAATGATGCATTTTAAGGAAGTAGCCCTAATTCTTTCCTAACCAGTTTGGCCCCTTCGCACATGGCTTTGAGTTTTTGTTTGGTGGCCCAGCGAGCGGTTTGGCTCATGCCACAGTCGGGCGCAACGGCCAGTTTTTCGGCTGGTACATAAGGCAAAATTTTGCGAATGCGTTCGGCTACATCTTCGGAGGTTTCGATATAATAACTCTTCACATCAATTACTCCCACGGCTACGTCCACTTTTTCGGCAAAACGCTCCAATAAATGCACATCCGTAAAATTGAGGACGGTCATTTCAGAATGAATTTCGTCGACTGTCATATCCAAAAAATCAGGAAGCATGGGCGCAATGGTCTTTTTGCCTACCGACCTACCTTTGTAGTTGCCAAAACAAAGGTGCATCGAAAGGCGTGTTTTGCCCACACCCGGCGCTACGGTTCGATTGAATATGTCCACAAAACGTTTGGTATCTTCCCGATAGGCATAGCAACTCATCGAAGGCTCATCCACACAAATCTCAGGTACGCCAAGAGCGACCAAATCTTCGATTTCTTTGCGAACAAGGGGAAGCAGCGCCTCGGTTACTTCCCAACGGTCTTTGTAATGCCCGCCAGGATTGAGCCGTCCTGAGAGCGTATAAGGGCCCGGAATCGACATTTTAATCATTTGACCAGCGGGAGCAAGACGTTTGAGACGTTTGTATTCCTCTACTACACCCAGCCCTTTGGGAGCTGAGAGAGGCTCTATGATGCTATTTTTGCCGCGTTGGTCGTGGGCGGGAGGCCCGTATTTGCGGGTTTCGGTGCCGTCATTGACAATCCCTTTAATAAACCCATAAAAAGACAAATTGAAATCAAGGCGGGTTTGTTCACCGTCGGTGATGACATCTAGCCCTGCACTCACTTGATCGTGGATGGCAGCGACGACGGCGTCATCAATCATTTCGGAGATGTCGGCAGGGCCAAATTGGTCGAGATTCATGCTCGCGAATTCGAGCCATCCCGGAAACGGCATCGAACCTACAACGGTGGTTTTAATAGGGACAGGTTGCATAGCAAAGTAATGTTTTGGAAGGTTTCTGATTTTTTAAATAATACCCATTTCTTTTAAAATGTCATGGGTGATTTGAATACGGCAAGGGCCAAAAGTTTTGTTGTTGTTAGAATCGTCGCTATAGAGCCTTGTTGCAAAAAAATACACATTTTTGCCCTTTTCTACGTATCCTACGTACCAGCCTACGTGGCGCAAGTCGGTACTCCATTGGGGATTGATTTCGTTGGCCCAGCCCGTTTTAGCCCTGATTACGTAGTTTTCTCCTTTTTCACGAACCATGATTTCTTTCACTTTTTGGAGGGTTCTGGGTGAAAAAGGGAGTTTGTTTTCGTAGAGTTTTACCAACAACTCGATTTGTTGTTGAGGGCTTATTTTGATACTTTGACCTAGCCAAAAATCATCTACGCGAGCGCTTATGTCCTGATTGCCGTAGTTGATTTGGGAGAGGTATTTTTTGTAATTATCTTTCCCAATACGGCGAGCCATTTCTTGATAAAACCACACAGTCGAGTTTTTAAAGGCAGTTTTTAAATCGTGGTCGGCATTCCAATTGTCAATACTTCTTTTTTTACCGTCCCACTTGAGTACTTCACTTTCATCTTTTACCACACCTAGTTCCAATGCTATCAAAGAATTGGGTATTTTGAAAGTACTAGCTGGAGTGGTTTGATGCGTAAAATCGGCTTTATTATAATAGGTATAACTCTTTTTTTGATAATCATACAGTACAAAACTGCCTGTTTGATTACAAGCTTTGAAGTGCTTTTCGAAGTCGATGTTTTGGCCGAAAAGAGTAGTTGCAAAAACAAAGTTGATGAAGAAAGTCAAGTTAAGTTTCATTGATGAATAGATATATTGTGAATAGAAAATTAGCCGAGCCATTGATACATCACATAAGCATCTACCAGCCCTAGCTGCTGGTGACGGAAGGCTTTGGGTAGCGTACCGACGATTTCGAATCCACATTTTTGCCAAAGTCGGACGGCTACGTCATTGGTCGAAACGACACAATTAAACTGCATGGCTTTGAAACCATGTCTTCGTGCTTCTTCCATTGAAAACCGACACAGTTTTTCAGCAATACCTCTTCCGCGATGTGCGGGATGCACCATATAACCAGCATTAACGACATGATTGCCCAAATCGGGTTGATTGGCTTTTAAGAAAAATGTACCCACAATTTTTCCTTCTGTTTCAGCTACATAGGTATATTTTTCGGGAGCAAGCCATATCGCCAACATCTGTTGCCGTGATGAATCAGGCGCAAATACGTAGGTATCTCCCAATTTGATGACGGGTTGAATGATTTCCCAAAGAGAATCACTATCGGAGTGATGTGCCAAACGAATTTGTAAATCCATATTATTTTTTGGAGGATCAGTTATTCAGCCTTTCTAAGTTTTTAATGTGTTGAATCTAAGATACTTGCTTCCCTAAACTTAGAAAGTCTATTCTGCACAGTCACTTATATAGCTTAGAAGACTTTCTAAGTTTTTAATGTGTTGAATATAAGATATTTATCTCCCTAAACTTAGAAAGTCTATTCTGCGTAGTCACTTATATAGCTTAGAAGACTTTCTAAGTTTTTAATGTGTTGAATATAAGATACTTGCTTTCATAAACTTAGAAAGTCTATTCTGCGTGGTCACTTACATAACTCGGAATCCCTACTTTTTGGTACATTTTGGCGATACGGTGGGCGTGTTCGTCGTAGGCACCTTCAAATAGCTCTACGGCACGTTGAGGACCTACCACGGCGGTAGCGCTCAACACCTTGGGAGGCTGCCCTGCTTCGGTAAGCAAGCGAGCGGTTTCGGCTTTGAGGCAATTGATAACGGTGGCTCCACCTACGGTAGAACCCGGTGCTACGGGTGTATCAAGAGCGGGAATGTGTACCATTGCATCACCTACGGGTGCTCCCGTATCCAAAATGAGATCAGCAAAATCGGTCAATTTTTTACCATCGGCTCGTTTGGAAGTACTTGCTTCTGAGTGCAAACTGGTAACGAGAGCGACTACTTTGATGCCTTTTTTCTGAAAAATTTCGGCCATTTCTACGGGTACAATGTTGGTGCCCGAAGACGAAATCACCAAGGCGGTGTCTTGCGCCGAAAGGTCGAAATTGCGTAAAATTCTGTCGGCAAAACCGGGTACATTTTCCAAAAACATCGCTTGCCGTTGGCCATTGGCTCCTACGACAAGGTTGTGAAAAGTCAATGAAAGCTCCACAATGGGATTGAAACCTGCAAAAGACCCGTATCGAGGCCACATTTCTTCGACCATAATACGGCTATGACCGCTTCCAAACACGTGCACCATACGTCCGGCTAAAATACTTTGAGCAAACCAACTAGCGGCGATAGCTATCTGTGATTCTTGGGCTTGGACGGTTTCTAAGATGGACTTACATTTTTCGAGATACTGCTGAATAACACTCATAATAACGGATAGAGGTGATGAAAATGGGTAGATTTGAAAACTATTTTGATTAAATAAAGAGGATTTATAACGTACGAGTAAGGGCAAAACCTGCCGCCCCAATTGCCCCAGCCATGTCGCCAAAATGAGCTTGAACGATAGGCGTTTGCTTACCTCCCGGACGCCACTCATAAAGGTTCAGATATTGTTTTAAAGGGCCAAAAAGAGCATCGTCGGCCAAGGTAATACCACCCGCCAATACAATTAATTCAGGCGAAAGGGCATTGGTAATGGATGAAAGCGCTACTGCAAGTTTTTGGACAGAAGTGAGCCATACTAGCGCAGCCCAAGCGTCTCCTTGGCGATAGGCTTCTACCAATTCCCAGGTAGATTGAAAACGATTTTTGGAGCGTTTAGCTACTGAGTAGTTCCCAATCGCATATTCCAGACTACCCGGTGTACCCACGATACTGACTTCATCGTCGGTGGCATGGAGCGATAGATGGCCCAAATGCCCTGCCATTTGGCTAAGTCCTTGGTAGAGTTGACCGTTTATCAATAACCCCCCACCGACGCCTGTACCTAATGTAAGTAGTACTACATGACGGTAGCCTTTGGCGACGCCAAAAGTAGCTTCGGCCATAAGCGCCGAATGAGCATCGTTGATAACGTGGGTGGTTTGCTGAAAATACTCACCCCAATCAAAATTTTCGAGGCCAGCAAGGCGATTGGGTAAAAATGAAATACATCTATTGTGAGCGTCTGGGAGACCAGGGGATGAAAGACCGATACTATGGATAGGCTGCTGCCAGTAGTTTCTCAAATAATTGACCATTTCGAGCACATTGGCGCGCCATTTGCCTTCGAAGTCATCTTGTGTGGCGATGTAATGTTGTTTTAGGATTTCTCCTTCGTCATTGACCAAGATACCTTTTACATTGGTTCCACCTAGGTCGATGCCCATTGCGATTTTCATAGGTTTGACACTTTACATTTAAGTGCTAAAGCACAGGTTAATTTAAACTTCATACTGACCTTCCGAAAGCTCCCAACCGCCATCTATCGAAAGCACTTGACCAGTGGTAAATTTGGAATAATCTGACATAAAATACACTGCTGCGCCGTCCAAATCACTTGCTTGCCCGTTGCGTCCACCGTCGAGGGGCTGTTTGGTTTTTACAAATTTCATAATGACTTCGTCTTGGGAGGCTCGCTGACTCATTGGAGTTTCGACGAGAGCGGGAGCAAGCACGTTGATGCGGATATTGTGAGAAGCATAATAGGCCGCAATTGATTTGCTAAATCCTACTATGGCTGATTTGGCGGCGGCGTAGGCGTGTGTCACAAAATAGCGAGGCGAAGGTGAAAACCCCAAAACCGAGCTCATGTTGAGAATGGTTCCCGCCGTATTTTGGGCTAAAAATTGCTTGACTGCTGCTTGATTGGAGAGCATCAGCGAGTTAAGATTAAGCTCAAAAGTTTTGTTCCAGCCTTCTAAGCTCAACGCGTGCAATGGCCCGTCGCCGTATTTACGACCACTTCCACCTGCTACGTGATAAAGCCCCTCAAAACTCCCAAATTTTTCGAGGGCTGTTTGGATGGCTTTGTCGGCAGTGTGACTTTCGGTGGCGTCTCCTTCCAATACGTGTGCGGCATTGCCCAATGAGCTTTGCGCTTGTAGACAGCTTTCTGCATTTCGACCTACTGCCACTACTTTAGCACCTTGTGCTACGAAAGCTTTGGCCGCCGACAATCCCAACCCCGTGGTTCCACCCATGATTACAATTGTTTTGTTGTCGAGCCATTTGTCAGGATTCATCACTATTTTTGGTAAAAAAATGGAGAGTTTTTAAACTTATTATAAAAAGTTGAAAATCATTTTTTCTAATCTAAATTATTAGATATCGCACAGAAGATTTGAGTTAAAATGATTCCTTGGGAAGAATGAAATAGATTTTAATAAATTTGAATTGGATTTAATATTCTTATAATGAGTGGTTTAAATGTTTTTTATGCGGAAAGCTGCTTGTTAAGAATATTTTCTAATAATATACATCAATGATAGATTGGAAGCGTGATTTGGAGCAATTTTTATGGGAGCTAAATGACGGATTTACGGAGATTGCTTCACCGCTTATGATAAAGACTTGGAGGCTCGCTTCTCATTCGCTTCTTATTCATAGCGTATCTTTGAGTGGGCTTTCATCTGATTGGTTAGAAAATATCTTTTTACCTTTTCAAAAAGAAGTATTAACCCATCCCTCAGGTATGAAGCACGTTTTTGTGTGGGAAGATGTGTGGCGTACCAAAACCGATATTGTCAAATCTCGTTTGCGTGCCTTACTCGGGAAAACGCACCGCATTCCTGCTCGCCTGACCCAAGTTCGGCGTATTGACCAACCTACACTTACGACTTTTTTAGAAACAAATCACTTACAAGTACCTACTTTTGGGAAATTCAAATATGGGTTGTTTTTGCCAAATCGTTACTTTAGAGTACTAGCCGCCCAAGACAACATTCGTACAGATGAAGAGCTATTGGTGGCGGTGGCGTCGTTTAGTGGGGCAAAAAAAATTACCAGAGATTATGAAGTTTATCGTTCTTTTGAATTGATACGGTTTGCCAATTTGCTCAATTATACCGTGGTAGGTGGAGTGGACAAATTGCTGAAAGCTTTTATCAAAGAAATGAATCCTGACGATATTATGACGTATGCAGACCGCGATTGGTCAAACGGAGAAAGCTACGAACGTCTTGGGTTTTTGTTCCAAAACGCTACGCTTCCCCAAGACTTTTGGGTTGATTCACTCACTTTTGAGCGACACTACGATAAGAAAGAGAATGACATAAAGGTATATAACTCAGGAAATTTGAAGTATTTGTTGGATGTCAAAAAAAACAGAAAATAACTTGCTAGTGATACTTGGCCCGACGGCTTGTGGCAAAACTCGCTTGGCGACGCACGTGGCTTATGCCTTTGGCGGCGAAATCATCAGCGCCGATTCGAGGCAAGTATATCGTGATATGAACATCGGTACGGGCAAAGATTTGGCTGAATATGAAGTGCAGGGGCAGTCGATTCGGTATCATCTCATTGATATCGTAGAGGCAGGCGAAGCCTATCATGTGCATCGCTTCCAACAAGACTGTGAGGCTGCGATTACCGACATTCTGGCGCGGCATAAGGTTCCTATTTTGTGCGGTGGAACGGGACTGTACATCGAGGCGGTGCTGAATCAACATCAATTTACAAGTGTACCTATTGACGAGCATTTGAGACAACAACTCTTTGCCCTGACCGACGACGAATTGCGACATAGATTTGAGTCATTGCCTTCAGATTATACGCCTTTGGCTGATACCTCCACGCGCAAGAGACTGAGTCGTGCGATTGAAATTGCCACTTTTTTGCAAGAAAATCCTTTGCCTTCTTCTTCAAAAAAGGAATTGAACTATCAAATCATAGGGCTTGATATTCCGGTAGAACAACGTCGGGACAGAATCACGCAGCGTTTGCACCAACGTTTGGAAGAAGGTATGGTAGAAGAGGTAGCAGGGTTACTGAATAGAGGCATTCCGCCCGAAAAACTGATTTACTACGGATTAGAATACAAATTTATCACCGAACACCTCCTAGGTAATCTCGACTATGGCACGATGGTTGAGCGACTCAATGTAGCTATTCATCAATTTGCGAAGCGACAAATGACTTTTTTTAGGAAAATGGAACGTGACGGATTAGCAATTCATTGGTTAGATGCGCTACGACCTATTGATGAATTGGTAGAAGAGGTGAAAATTTTGTGGAAGAGGTGTTTGGACAAAGAGCCTTTTTGATGATTTGACAAAGAAAATTTGAGTAATACAGTTGTGAAAACATTCAAAATAAACGATATGATTATAAAGAAACATCAATGGGCAATCAAATCAATCATTGGAGGGCTGTGTGTAGCAGTGATTTTGTGGGGATGTGGAGAAGAAAACGCTGTGACAGAACCAAAACAAACGCTGCCCGCATTGATGGCCAAACAACTAGAAGATACCCTCAAAAACAGCGGGATTGGCTATGCTTTTACCATATATGAAGGTACTACAATCATGGCGCAAGGCAGCGGGGGTTTAAAATCCACGGTCAATGATGCGGGTGGACAAAAAGCATTTATGGTCGATACCAAACTCCACATAGCAAGTATGAGCAAAACCCTGACTGCGATGGCTTTTTTGAAAGCTGCTCAGCAGAAAGGACTGAGAACTACCAACAAAATAGCCAATTATTTGCCGTCAAATTGGCCCAAAGGGGCAGGAATTGACCAAATCACTTTTGGAGATTTGTTGACGCATCAAAGTGGGATACGCGGTTTGGGAAATAATTGCCAAAATGGAGCTTTTAGCGAAAATGTCTATTCAGGTCTTAAACAATTGATTGGGAAAGGAGCTAGCAGAGGTAGTTATTGCTACCAAAATGCCAATTTCGGTCTGTTTAGAGTGTTGATTCCGAGCATAATGGGCTATCAATTTACGGGTGATGACAACGTAGATGATACCGAAACCCAGAAACTTTACCTAAGTTTTTTACAAAAAGAATTGTTTGAGAAAATAAACCTTCAAAACGTTTCTCCTTTTCCAACAGGAGAGATAACGTACACTTATAACTACCCTCTTACGGCTTCCCAATCAGGCTGGAATCCAGGGAATTTTAGTGCTACTATGGGCGGTTATGGGTTGTATTTGACGGCTGCTGAAGCCGGAAGTGTATATGCTTCAGCCTTATCGTTGACTGATAATACAGTGTTGAGTCCAGCCTTGGCAGATTCTCTTTTAATCAAAAATCTGGGGTGCTATAAGGCTACTTCTAGTGCTGGTACTTATTATTATCATGATGGCTGGTGGTATGAATACTTGGGTCAAAATGGCCGGGGATTGCGTACTATCTGGATGAAATTTCCTCAAAATATCACCTGTGTATTGTTTGTAAATGCCTTAAGGTATCAGAATGGAAGCTTGGGATTCCCTTTCAATAGCGGTAGCATTTTGATTTTTGTATATAATGCTTACACCAAAGCCATCCAAGCCAAAAATCTAAGACAAAGTGCCGAGGTGCCTCCTTTGAGTATCGAGCATCCCGAACCGCACTAGGCAAAACGATAGTATGCAAAGCGAATTTTCTGTAAGTAAGGCCGCGAAAAGAATGACTAACTGCTATTTATTCCTTACTTTTGCGGCACTTTTCAAAGAGGAGTACTACTTAGCGTTAGGCAATAAGCAGTAGGCAGTAGGCATTTTTTGCGATTTTACTCGTTGAGTAAGCAAAATCATTTTTAATAAAAAGCTTATGGCCTAAAGCGTAGTGCTAAGTAGTTATCAAAATTAAATAAAGGAGCGTAGGGAAAGATGGCTTTCCTGAAGCGATGCTTGATTTACTAAAATCTAACGAGAATCCAAAAAACGATTTAAAAATGCTCAGAACGCACACTTGCGGAGAACTCCGAATTTCAGATGTTAACAAAGAAGTAACCCTCAGTGGATGGGTACAACGGATTCGTGACAAAGGAGGGATGATATGGATTGACTTGCGCGACCGCTACGGAATTACGCAGTTGATGCTAGAAGAAGGAAAAACCAGTGCCGATATCCTCGCTCAAGCCAGAAGCTTAGGAAGGGAGTTTGTGGTACAGGCTACGGGTGTGGTAGCGGAGCGTATTGCCAAAAATGATAAAATTGCAACGGGAGATATTGAAATCAAACTAACGGGCTTAACAGTACTGAACCCGGCCAAGCTACCTCCTTTCTTGATAGAAGACGAAACCGACGGCGGTGACGACCTCCGTATGAAATATCGCTATTTGGATTTGCGTCGGAATACAGTTCGCAAAAACCTCGAACTACGCCACCGTGTAGCGCAGCAGACGCGTATTTATATGGATGCCCAAAACTTTATTGAGGTCGAAACTCCCGTGTTGATTAAGTCAACACCCGAAGGAGCACGCGATTTTGTGGTACCTAGCCGTATGAATCCGGGGGAGTTTTATGCCTTACCGCAGTCGCCCCAAACTTTCAAACAATTGTTGATGGTATCGGGTTTTGATCGTTATTTTCAGATTGTAAAGTGTTTCCGTGATGAAGACCTTCGCGCCGACCGTCAGCCTGAGTTTACCCAAATCGACTGTGAAATGTCGTTTGTAACCCAAGAAGACGTACTGCAAATGTTTGAAGGGTTGATTCGTCATTTGTTTAAGACTGTCAAAAATGTTGACTTACCCGAAGTTCCGCGCATGACTTATGCCACGGCCATGAAAAAATACGGCTCTGATAAGCCCGATGTGCGTTTTGGGATGGAGTTTGTAGAATTGAAAGGTGATATTGATGTCATATCTGGTAAAAACTTTGGGGTGTTTGATGCAGCCGAATTAGTGGTGGGTATCTGTGCCAAAGGCTGTGCCGAATATACCCGCAAACAAATAGACGAGCTGACAGAATGGGTAAAACGCCCTCAAATCGGTGCCAAAGGCTTGGTATATGCTCGTTATAACGCTGATGGTACCATCAAATCGTCCGTAGATAAATTTTATGGCGAAGAAGATTTGAAAAAATGGGCAGAAGCTTTTGGGGCGCAGCCGGGTGATTTGATGTTGATTTTGGCCGGAGAAGCCAACAAAACTCGTAAGCAACTTAATGAACTTCGCCTCGAAATGGGAAGCCGTTTGGGACTTCGCAATCCTAATGAGTATAAAGTATTGTGGGTGTTGGATTTTCCGCTGTTGGAGTATGGCGAAGAAGAAAACCGTTGGTTTGCGATGCACCACCCCTTCACTAGCCCCAAACCCGAAGACATCGAACTACTCACTACCAACCCTGGCCAAGTACGTGCCAATGCCTACGATATGGTAATCAATGGTACCGAAGTAGGAGGGGGGTCTGTACGGATATTCCAGCGCCCTTTGCAGATGCAGATGTTTGAACTTCTGGGCTTTAGCCCCGAAGAAGCCAAAGCACAGTTTGGGTTCTTGATGGAAGCCTTTGAGTTTGGTGCACCGCCACACGCGGGTATCGCTTTTGGATTCGACCGTTTGTGCTCAATATTTGGCGGAGCCGATTCGATTCGTGATTTTATTGCTTTCCCTAAAAACAATTCTGGACGGGATGTCATGATTGATTCTCCGTCGCCGATTGACCAAAAACAATTGGACGAACTCAAGATTGCGACAAAAGCTTAAAATGAAATTGTAATCCTATAATCATTTAAAAAACTCCTCATTTTGGTGAGGAGTTTTTGCTTTTTAATGGGATACATTCTTCACCCAAACGGAAAGATGAGTGATAAGGGTCAAAATTTGTGGAAAAAACGCCTCACTTTCGAATATAGTTTTAAGCTATAATATCGTTTTTTTAATTCTACATCATAAATTGCGCCTTTCGTCCCATTTTCAATCGTATGTACAATAATTTTAACCAACTTCCAGTTTTAGTAGCAATTGTTTGGAAGTTGTTGCAAGAAAATAATTGGGTCGCCAATCATTTAGTAATCAATCTTATGACAGTTTACAAAAAACAAATAACCGCCTCTGCGGATAACCTAACAGCCCCTCATTCATAGTCTATGAACCTCATTGATCGTATCAAAAACTACTTCAGTCGTGAAAACTTCAAATCCGATCCCGAATTGGTGTCATTTTCTGATTTGGAGCCACCCCAATCGCCCTTATCGGCGTCGGTGGTAAAATCTGTGGGGGCTTTTACCCCTCCTACGACTGTTTCTACCCCTACGGATTCTACCGTGATACCTTCCTCAATTTCTTCTATGCCTACTGAGCGTAGCGAATATTTAGAAGAAACACCCGCCGAAACCAAATCGTGGGTCTTTACGCCACCTGCCACACCCGTAGAGTGGCCAGCATGGCTTGAAGATGAGACGCTTTTGCGCGATGAAGGAGTAATATTTGGGCTGTCGGAGTCTAAACCAGAGGAAAAAGTGGCCATTATTAAAAACTATTTTGTGCATCAAACCGCTGGTTTAGAGCGCGAAGTAGAGCGCCATGGCGAAAAGATTCAGGAATTGAATTTGTTTATTGAACAAAAAGAAAATCGCATTAACGAATTAAAAGAAAAAACGTATCAGCTCGAAAATCGTAGGCCAGAAGGAGAGCATTATTTGCTTCGTACGGTCGTTGGTACGATTTTTTCGATAGCTATGTGTGTCGGCAATTATTTTCTGATTGATGACACCCTACGCCCATTGTACCCAAATAGTCAATGGATTGCGATTGGGGTGTTTTTGGCCGGAATGTTCAATTTGTTTGGCAGAGTATCGTTCTTTCATGACACTGACAGTCCAGTTTCATGGCGTCGAGGGCTTGAGGAGGTTGGAATGCCTTTCGCTGCCGCTTTGTTTGTATTTGTGCAAGCACTCCAAAACCAAAACTTAGTTCGGGCGGGTGCTTTGTTTGTTTTTGTGTTTTTCTTGTTTTTGTTTGCCGGCAAACTCCTTTTAAGCAACATGACCGTACTTCGCAATGACTTACGGATTTGGTTGACTGGGTCTAGCTTAAAAAAGGAAAAAATGAGTAAAACCGACACATGGGATGCCGAAATCAACCGCCTTACGTCTGAAATAGATGAATTGCGGGTGCAGAAGTGGCAGATTTTACCGCATCTCAACCGTGCAGAGGCAGAACTAGCGCGAGTCAATGCGCGCCGAGATGCTTTGATTAAGATGTTTGAAAGTGAGTTTAATTTGGCTCGTCAACTTCGTGAACGCTTATCTGACCGTCAGGTGAGAGATATACATTCCTCCATCAACCGAGGACAATAAATGATAGATTTTAATATCATAACTTAGTCATTGAAAACATGCAAGAAGAAAATCAGCATACCAACCAACAAGACTATGATCATGGTTATCATAGTGGTATAGAGGGGTCTGAAAATCGGAATCCCTACGAGAGCTATTTGTCGAGCCAAATTCACTATAATTGGCTATCGCAACGTATTACCGATCGTCGCAATGAAATTCAGCGCATTGAGCGTGAGATAGATGAGACGGTGGTAAAACGAAAAACAGCGTTTGACCGTTTGCAAGAGTTTGTACAAAAAGTAGCTAAAACCACCAAAAGACTCACTGAACTTACTCTGCAAAGAAATGCCATCGATGCCGAAACCGACAATCTACGCTCACGACGCAAACAGACCCAATCTGAATATTCGCTTTTGGCGGGTTTGTTCTTTTTTGCGGCGGGTTTAGCATTTGTATTTGGTGACCTCATTATCTCCCACGAAATCGTGGCCTACGCCCTCAACATCCGCAATTCGAACGAAGCTTGGGCGTTTGCGGTTGGCTTGGCGATGATTTCAATTTTGTTAAAGCCTGCTTATGACCGTCTTATCGAAAAGCCTTACGTAGATCAGCATACCCAGCAGTCGCGTACACGCTATGCTTGGTTTAAAGTAGGGTTGGCGGGTTTTGCCATTGTGACTTTGGGGATTTTAGGATGGTTTCGCTACGAGGCGTATCGCACCGACAAGCTCAAAGAAGCTATTAACAAGTCGGTCAAAAACTTACAACTTGGGGCAACTCCGCTCGACCCCACAAGTACTATTTCTCCTCAGGAACAGCAGGCTTTGTTGCAAAAAATTGAACAGCAGCTATTGCGTTCAGATGAGTTGAATTTAGGGCTTGTCAATAGTCCGTGGGCTTTGGCTTCGTTTGTATTGAGTGGGATTTTGTTTGCCTTAGCGGGGGCTGTTTCGTTGGGGATGGCCTTGCCAGTATTGCAAAATTTCTGGTATCGTTGGCTACAGATTGACCCTCGTTTGTGGCGACTGAGCCGTCGTCGCAAAAAAGTCGTCAAACAAATAGAAGGTATAGAAAAAGAACTGGCCGAAGATACCACACAGCGTGATATTTTGGAGAATGAAATAGCTATCTTGCCCAATCTGGATGAGTTAAGAGCAGACCGTACTAAGAAGCGAGACGAGTTAGATCAACTGATAGAAGATACGCGCTTGGCTCAAACGGATAGCCGCATTGCCTCTTTCAATGATGGTTATGCCAAAGGAGAGATTGCCCGTGAAATGATGAACGAAGAAGAGTTTACGCAGTTCAGAAATTCCATGCTCAATACGCACAATTTGGCCGTAAAAGCTTCATCGTCTTCTGATCGTAGTATCAACTATGGAAGTCCCAACAACGCTCGCCGCTCCAACGGACTGCGTCCTCATCAGATGATTAGAAAGATGATTACGGATGATCTGAATGGAGAGAAAGAATAAGAGTCTATCGTTTTTCGCTAATACAAGAAGCCCGCTCACTCAGCGGGCTTCTTGTATTAGTATGGTATGTCATTAGTTACTCCATGCTTCTTCCAAAGTTTGTTTAAAAAGAGCGTCGAGTTTAGAATACTCAGGCGGATGAATGTTAGTAGAAGTTTTGAGGTAATGATTATAAAAAGAAATTTTATCTTCTAAAAAGTCATTAAGTGCTTGGATTTTAGGAGATTCATGAAGCTCTTCTCCCTTGGTTTTTCTATCCAATAATGTTTGAATTATGGCTAATAAACCTTCATCGGACAGTTGGCTATCAAGTAACTGCTGAAACGCAATCGGAGGCATAGTTTTGTACTGTCTAATCCAATCACAAGCCAAAATAGGACGTAGCACATAAAAGTATTTTTTTACTTTAACGACGTCTTTCTGCAAATAATCGCGGTAGTTGCCTTCTGCCATATGTAAGTAGTGATGCAAACACGAGTGCGGATTGACGTATTCGTTTCCTAAATCACGTAGTTGTTGAGCAGTAGAAAACGGCTCTGCATAAACAATCGGACTTCTTAACCATTCCATAAGGGGAGGGTTAGACTTTCTAAAAAGCCGCAATGCTTTTTTTAGTTCCCAACCCGCCAAGTCGATGTCATTGGCTAAGATTTCTTCTTGATGGTCTTTAGGTAAGTCTATTTTTAGATACCACTCAAGACGATGAATATAAATGTATCTCACGTCCCAATCACTGTTGACAGAGGCAAATCCCCAAGCACGGCTTCCACTTTCTACTGCGTACAAAATCTTGATGTTGTGCTGTTGTTCGAGGCGAAGAAGTTCTTTTTGAATTTCTTGAATCATTTTTTAGCATTGAGTGTAAAAAAATTACGACAAAGCCCCTCTTTTCCCTAGTTCAATTACTTCAAGGTTGGAGATTTTGCGCTGGTCGAGGCTAAACCTCAGCACTGTGCGTATTTTATGAAAACCTTCTCTGCCGGCTGCACCAGGGTTGAGATAAAGCATATTGTGAAGCTGTGGGTCACGCATTACTCGCAAGATATGCGAATGCCCACACACAAATATATCAGGAGTTTGGCTTTTGAGTTCGGGTCTTACTTGAGGGTTGTATTTGGGAGGTGCTCCGCCAATGTGAGTCATCCAGATACGAAAACCTTCAAGCTCAAACCGCTGGTGCTCAGGTGCTTGCCAGCGTACCTCTTTGGCATCGATATTGCCATAAACTGCTCGTAGAGGCTTGAATTTTGCGAGTTTTTCTAAAATTTCTACATTACCTACGTCACCAGCATGCCAAATTTCGTCACAGTTTTTGAAGTAGTCAAAAATAGCTTCGTCCAAATAATAATGCGTATCAGATAAAAGGCCAATATGAGTCATATAAAGAAAACGCTTTTGTTAAAAATTATGCCATTACACTGCGTATTGCCATTGCAGTCATGATAAAAACAACTAGCCAGCCCGCTGCTTGGAGCCAAAAGGGATGTCGATAATTGCCGACCAGTCTTTTTTGACGGACAGCCACAAGCATCACCGCTAGGGCTATGGGGAGAATAAACCCATTGAGTGTACCGACAAATACCAACACTTGAACAGGTTTTCCAATCCAAACAAATAAAAGGGTGGAAATGCTAATAAAAATGACCGTTAGATAACGATGATTTTTTTCTAAAATAGGGTGAAATGTACGTAAAAAAGACACAGAAGTATAAGCCGACCCAATCACAGAAGTAATGGCGGCACTCCACATCAATACCCCAAAAAGACGGTACCCGAGAGGCCCAGCAGCGAGTTGGAATACGGAGGCAGGTGGATTTTCTTTGCTAAGAACTAACCCCGTCGCGACGACTCCTAAAGTGGCCAAAAATAAAAAATAACGAATGATAGAAGTCACCAATATACCGGTAGTGGCACTTCGGTTGACTTGGGGAAGGGCATTTTTTCCTTTGATACCAGCTTCTAGCAAACGATGCCCTCCGGCAAAAGTGATATATCCACCCACTGTCCCACCTACGAGGGTGATAGTGGCAATCGGGTCAAATTGTTGAGGCAGAAGTGTCTTTGTGATAGCTTCTCCTAGGGGAGGATGAGCCGATAATACTACGTAAGCAATCATGACTAGCATCAATAACCCGAGCCATTTGGCAATGCTGTCCATGAGGTAGCCGGCTTGAGGTAGTAAAAAAATCAATATGGCAAGTGAGGCACTCAATATAGCACCTGTTTTCACATGGAGTCCACTCATGACCTCAATTCCTAACCCTGCGCCTGCCACGTTGCCGATGTTGAAGGCAAATCCGCCAATTACGATTAGAAACGACAAGAAATACCCAAGTCCAAAAAGCAAGTCATTGGCGATGTCTTGGGCGCGTTTTTCGGTAATGGCAATGATGCGCCAGATGTTGAGCTGCGCTCCTAAGTCAAGAAGGATAGACAGTAAAATTACAAATCCAAAGTTAGCCGCGAGTTGTTGGGTAAAAACCGTAGTTTGAGTCAGGAATCCAGGGCCTACGGCAGAAGTGGCCATCAGAAATGCGGCTCCCCAAATAGTATTTTGCTGTGATGATGAAGTGAATTTATTAGAAGATGACATTGAGGCTGGTTTAGGTGTATCAGAATCTCCTCTAAAACTAGCAGAAAAAAGGATTCACCCCACCAGATTTAAGCATCAAAATTGAGAAAGTAGTTGGTTGGGGTATCGAAAAAGAAACAGAGAGCTGAATAGTCTTACCTCTTCCCCCCACCTCAGGGAATGGGTGGGAGGAAGAGAGGCGTTTCTTTTTTACCCCAAAATCATTTCTTTCATTTCGGCTCGAATGCGTTTTTTATCAATCTTTCCGACTGAAGTTTTGGGAATCTCTGTTACAAGCTTGATGTGGTCAGGCACATACCATTTGTTGATTTCGCCTGCCTCTACTTTGGCTTGCAAATTTGCTTTGATAGTCTCAGGCGTTACTTTGTCAGCATATTCTGGTTTGATAACGACGATGGCGTGTGGACGCTCGCCCCATTTTGCATCCGCAAAACCAATCACCGCCGACTCTGCTACCCCTTCTATTTGTGATAAAAGGTTTTCAATATCAAGTGACGATACCCACTCACCACCCGTTTTGATGACGTCTTTTACGCGGTCCGAAATCGTTACGTAATAGTCTGGGCCAATAGAGGCAACATCTCCGGTATGGAGCCATCCTTGGCTCCAAAGGGTCTCGGAGGCTACTACGTCTTTGAAATACCCTTGGGTCATCCACGGGCCACGAGCCACCAACTCGCCCACGGCTTCGCCGTCATGGGGCAGGAAGTTGCCTTCATCGTCCATGATTCTTAACTCTACAAATGGAGCCACTTTCCCCGCTTTGGTTCTGAAAGGCAATTGCTCTTCAATGCTCAATTGAAGCTGTTCATCATTAAGGTGCACCACCGACATGATAGGCGCTGTTTCGGACATACCATAGCCTTGGGTGATATTGATGCCTAATTCTAAAGCAGCTTTGGCAAGCCCTTTGGTGAGTGCTGAGCCACCGATGAGTACTTTCCATTGACTCAAATCCACTTGCTTGGCCACAGGGCTATTGACTAGCATGGTCAAAATCGTGGGTACACAGTGCGAGAAAGTTACTTTTTCTTTAAGTAAAAGTTTCAGCAACATTTCGGGCTCGTATCTTCCCGGAAATACTTGCTTGAAATTGAGCATCGTAGCCAATAGCGGAAATCCCCAACCATGTACGTGAAACAAAGGCGTAATCGGCATATATACATCACGGTTATCAAGCGGCAAAGCTCGATACCCTGGAAAATACGACATCAGGCAGAAGGTGTGCATCACCAACTGACGGTGCGAAAAATACACTCCTTTTGGATTGCCCGTTGTACCCGTCGTATAGAAAGTAGTGGCTAGGCTATTTTCGTCAAAATCAGGAAAATCATATTGATCTGATGCTTTGGAGAGCAAGTTTTCGTATTCACCAATCGTCTTAAAAGAAGTGGGAGTAAGTGAAGCCTCTGGGTTTTGGTATACTTTATCACTCACCACAATAAACTTCTCGACAGTGGTCAGTTGGTCTTTTACTGCTTCCACAATCGGGAAAAAATCTTCATGTACTATCACGAATCTATCTTCGGCATGATTCATTGTATAAAGAATCTGAGCCGGAGAGAGACGTACATTGATGGTATGAAGTACTGCTCCAATGCAAGGAATCGCAAAAAAACACTCCAAATAACGATGACTGTCCCAGTCCATTACGGCTACGGTATCGCCAGCCTTTACACCTGCTTCGGTAAGTACATTGGCAAGCTGACGCACACGTTTATCGAAGGCAAGGTAATCCATGCGATACAAATCACGATAAACAATCTCTCTCTGTGGATTGTACCTAGTTACTTGCTCAAAGAGCATTTTTATAATCAATGGCGGGTCATAGGCCGAGGGCGTACGGGGAACAATTCTGGTCTGAATCATGGATTGGTTAAAGATTTGTTGTTTGGGTAAAGTTATGTTTTTTCTTTGAATAGAAACAAAAAAAGCACACTAATTAGCTATATGCATTAGGCGGTAGGCGATAGGCTTTTTTAGTAAAAAGCTTTACTTGCTTATTGATAAGACTAATTTTAGTGGCTACCAACATTGTTCATAATCCCTTCATTTTGATTAGATTTGAACTTTTGTGGGAAAATCTCCTTTATCTTCTTAAAACCAAACAAACCTATCTATTTAACATACACCTTATGATGGCTATTATTGAAAAAATTGGCAATGTACGTCGTTTTCTATTGAATCAAATTAGTGATTTGTCGCCCGAACAACTCAATGAAATTCCGAAAGGATTCAACAACAATGTAATCTGGAATTTGGCGCATCTTGTGGTGGCGCAGCAGTCGCTTTGTTATTTACGGGCTGGCCAACCTGTAGTCATTGACGAAAGATATATGCCTCTTTATAAGCCTGGTACTAAACCTGAAGGATTGGTAGATGCCTATGAAATTGAAAAAATCAAGGACATGATGTTGAGTACCCTTGATACGCTCAAAGTAGATTATGCCAATGGCGTTTTTGACAATTACCCAGTTTCATCCATCCGTTATGGTGAAATGGCTAGCATCGACGACGCACTCCAATATGTGCTATTTCATGAAGGAATTCATTTTGGATACATTATGGCGTTGAAAAAACTCCTCTAACTATTCTTCAATATTTTATCGGCTACTGAGGGCGCGATTCTTTGTAAGAATCGCAGCAGTTTCGTTTTGCCTATATTGATTTCGAACTGGTCTTTTTGGAAGCTTTTCATAAACTCCTCCACTAGTTGCTGTGGACTTATTTTTCCTTTACCTCTTCCTGCGGTCATGGGCGTTTCGACCAAGGCCGGAATGATTTCAAAAACCTTGACCGAGGTTTCTTCGAGTTGATACCGAAGTGCTTTGGTACCGATATGAATTGCGGCTTTGGTCGCACAATAAATCGGCGCCGATTTTTTTGGTGCAAAGGCCAAGCCCGAAGAAACATTGACAATCGCCGCCCTAGGCTGCTTAAGTAACAATGGTAAAAGCCCCTCAATCAACTGAAATACACTCGTAAAATTGGTATGGATTTCAGAAGCAATTTTGTCATATCCTACCTTCTCAGAAATAAAGGAATAATTATACTGAACGGCAGCGTTATTGATAATCAGATTGAGCGACGGATATTGCTTACTACACTGAATGATAAGTTGTTGAACAGAACGCTCCGATGCCAAATTACATACAATAGTATCGATTTTGGGAAAACGTTGTTTGGTTGCTTGCAGTTGGGCTTGGTTACGAGCCGCTACAATGATGACATTGTTTAATTCATAAAAACGAGTAAGAAGCTCAAGACCGATACCCGAAGTACCACCTGTGAGTAAGATTGTGTTGCCGTGGGTTTGCATAAGAGATTGATTTTGGATGAGTTATGATGTCATCACAAAACTATCGACCTGCTTTGCCAAAAGCATTTACATAGGTAAAGAAATCATCTACCCGATATTTTTTTACGAATGCGGCTCAGTTGGGTGGGGCTGACTCCCAAATAAGAAGCAATGTGATATTGAGGAATCATTTGCTCTAATCCAGGATATTGATTTTGGAAAATTTCGTATCGCTTTTCGGCATCGAGCAATACGAGGTCTATCTCTCTTTCTTCTTTTTGTACAAAATAAGCTTCTGCAAGTTTGCGAGCGATTCGCTCCAAATCACCATGATTGTCGTATAGAGCGGTGAGTTGCCGAAAATCGGTTGTCAATATTTCACAATCTGTCAGGGCCTGTAGTACAATAGTAGTGGGCTTGTGGGTAATAAGAGAAGCATAACCTCCTATAAACGAAGGGGTAACAAAAAAATGTTTGTTGTATTCTATACCCTCACTCGTCCGATAAAAAGCCCGAACCACACCTTTGCGGAGAAAACCAATTTGGGTAGCTATTTGCCCTTCTTGCAGAAAAAAAGCACCTTTTTTGAGGAATGTTTCTTCAAACAAAGGTTGTACTGCTCTCCACGTATTGTCGGATAGCGGTGAAAAATGGTTAAAAAATTGGTACAAATCTTTCAAAGCAGCTAAAAATTGTTGACTTTTTAGAAATATAACCAATGACCTTTCCAGCCATGTCTCTGATTAAATTCAAGGGTTGGGGCAGGTACTTTAAGGGTATTAAGCATAAAAAACAAGGTCTTAAGGGCTTTATGACGCGTCGGAATCCGACGAAAATCCACATCCAACGACAAATAAAACTGCCGATATGGATTGTAGCCTAAGGATTGGCTTTTCTCAATTTCGGCTCCTACCATGTCGTGGATGCCATAGCCCAACGATACACTTAGCCATTTGGGTAGTCGGGTATTGGGCGCAAACGACGATACATTCACTGAAAACCAATACGTTTGTCCATTATAATCTTTGAGCCATTGTTCACTGAAGTTTCGCCCTAGCAGTTCAGGGCGGATTTTGGCGAGATTGGTGGGATAAAAAGAAAATTTGGGTTGAATACGCTCTTCTCCCCAAAGGGCATACTGAGCTAAATACATAGAAGGGCCTACGATATTGGCAACCATATCGCTTGGCGAAAACCCATAAGTAGGATATTGAAAGCCATCGAGTATTTCGATAGGGGTCAAAAACAAAAAACCCGACAAGGCACCATACAAGGCTGCTTGGCGATTGGTAATCCCAGTTTTTTTATAAATCACCGCCGTATGACGACAAATCTGATAGGCCGTAAAAAAATGACCTACCTTATCGATTTGCAACCACTCGTGAGAGTCATCGTTGATACTAAACCTTGTGAAAGGTGTTTTGTACCAAGCTTGACTCAAACCATAGATAGAAGCACTATAAGCCAACGACTCCCCCGCCAATATCCACCGCAAAGCCCGGTAATTGGGACGTGGAAGACTGTCGGATTGTGCTTTAACACTGTTGTTACAAACTAGAAAAAACAGAAGAAAACAAAAAAAATAGTGGATATTTCTCACGGTCAATAACTGCCCTGATACTTTCTTATGCCCCATTCCAACGTCGCTAAAAGCAAGAGTAAGAAAAACAACCATTTGTTTTGAATCAGCTCGGAGAGGTCTTCGGTACTATCTAAGCGATCAGGGGCTTTGTTTTTTATTAAATAATCCTTCAAACTTTCGATTTGCTCTCCTCTCACAAACTGTCCTCCCGACTGCTGTGATAATGATCTCAACATGCCGAAATCGGCGGTAAGGTTAAGAGATTCGAGTGCTAAATCTCTCACAATAAATTGCCCGGTTACATTTTCGATTTTATTGTTGAGACTGGTGGTAGCTTTGTATTGATATACTCCCTCGGTAAGCCCACTCAATTCAAATCTCGAATTGCCTTCTGCATTGGTATAAGTATAGGCTTGCGCTTTGCCGCGCTCGTCCGTAATTTCGAGGCGGATACTTTGCCCGTACGTTTTCTCATAAATATCATTATACACTTCCGTTTCGAAAGTTACTTTATCGCCTACATTGTATTCGTTGGCAAGTGGGTAGACCCTAAATTTTCGTTTATCGTCTTTGACCGAAATCAATTGGATGATTTTTTGAAGTAACTCGTCAACCGCTTCTTGTTTGTCGGTAAGGGCGTATTCTTCTAATCGCCATTGCCAAATACCTTCTCCTGCCAACACGGCCGATTTGCGAGCACCACCTGTGTTAATCACTAAAAGAGGTTTGTTGGTTTTGAGATTTCCTACATTTTGGTACAATACCACCTCACTCCCTGGCATAAGGCGATATTCGCCAAAAGGCACAGTAAGGGGTGGCATTTTTTCTAAAATAGTTAATTTTTCAGGGTCTAAATTTAGTAATCGGAAATTGGGGTTAAACCTTCCCGAAACTTTGTCGATTTGACCTGGATTTGCACTGATACTTAAAGCCGAATTGAGCTGACTTGTTTTGGTAGTATTGGATTGAGTTCCTAAAATAAAAAATACGGGAGTATTGTCGCGCTGAAGATAGCGCTGTAAAATATCACCACCTACATTAAACAAATCGGGGAGTTGGTGGAGAACGATTAGATCGTATTTTTTTTCAGGATAGGTTTCCGAAGAAGGATTCAACCCAAATATTTTCACATCTACCTCATAATTAAGGTTTTTCTCCAAAATCGTACGAATCGCCTTAATGTCAGGATGAGTAGCAAGGGCCAATAAAAGTACTTTCTCTTTGCCGTCGATGATATCGATATACACATCGCGGCGATTGTTGCGCGGGGTGAATTCGCCTTTAAGGGTCTCAATCTCAATCACATAGTGTTGAACGCCTTTTTGGGTAGAAGTAGTTTGGAAGGTGATTTGTTTAAAATCTTCTTTTTGTCCAAAAGTCACGCGTTGACTTGAAATAGTATTGCCGTTTTGACGTAAAGATATGGTAGCTGTTTGTCCTTGAAAACCACTAGCTACTATATCAGCCTGAATCGGGAATTGGTTGCCTAGGTAGGCGATTTTATTAACGGCAATAGCCTTGATACTCAAGTCACGTTTGGGAAGGGTATCACCCACGCCCACGCTGTGAATTCGAAACGGGTATTGTCCATAAGTGGGCGAAAGACCTTGGTTGCTAATACCATCGGTGAGCAAAATCACGTCGGTAAGGTTACGCCCTTCGTAGTTGCTTTTTGCCCCACTAAGTAAGCCCGACAGATTGGTAGTGGGACGGTCAAAACGGAGTTTGGTAATGTCTTCTTGGTAATTTTCGCTATTGAGCGTTTGGACAGCCACCTCTATTCCCTCGTCGGTTAGGGTTTCGCGAAGTTTGTCTAAAGCCTCTAAAAACGTAGGAGCATAATTTTTGACAGACTCAGAATTATCAATCGCCAATACGACCTTGGGGCTATCAGTAAGGGTTTGAATGCTTCGCAAGAGAGGATTGAGCAGCAAAAAAGCGATGATACTTACCAATGCCCCCCGCAAAATGGCCAACAGGATGTTGAGGTTTTTGCTCCAAATGGGTTTGGGTTGGTAAAGGAAATATGCATAAGCCGCTCCCAACAACAGGCAAAGCCCTACGTACCAAGGTGAAGTCTGAAAGATAATTTCGTTTAAGAGCATTTTCTATAATGGCATTAGACATTGGACAAACTGAGCAAATACCGCTTCGGCTGTCCAATGTCCAGCGTTAAGGGTCAATAAGTTTACATTACCATTCCACCATCCACTTGCAGTACTTGTCCTGTAATATATTTAGACAAATCTGATGCCAAAAATACGGCACTATTGGCGACTTCTTCTGGCTGACCGCCGCGTTTGAGCGGAATACTTTGTTTCCACTCTTCCACAGCTTTATCGTTGAGTTCACCCGTCATTTCGGTTTCGATAAAGCCAGGAGCTATGGCATTGGAACGAATATTGCGCGAGCCTAGTTCTTTGGCAACTGATTTTGTAAATCCGATGATACCCGCTTTGGAGGCTGCGTAGTTGGCTTGTCCGGCATTTCCGGTAAGTCCTACTACTGATGTTATATTGATGATTGACCCACTTTTGGCTTTCATCATCACCCTCGTTACGGCTTTTGTTAAATTAAAGATTGATTTTAGATTAACGCGAATTACCTCATCCCATTGTTCTTCGGTCATTCTCATTAATAGGCCATCGCGTGTAATGCCCGCATTGTTGACCACTACATCTACTGTGCCAAAGTCGGCCACCACTTGGGCGATGAGCTCTTCGGCTGCTTTAAAATCAGAGGCATCAGAGCGATATCCTTTTACCTTGGTGCCAAATTGTTGTAGCTCTTCTTCAAGGGCCAAGCCTTTTTCTACACTTGATAAATAAGTAAAAGCTACTTGTGCGCCTTCTTGGGCAAATCGAGTAGCAATAGCTTTGCCGATACCCCGAGAGGCACCTGTAACGATAGCTACTTTGTTTTGTAATAGAGACATTTATTTATTTTTACGGGTTGTGATATTTAACTTAGGGAGCACTATATATATAGTTTACGCTTTTTATCATAAATCTCGCCCCTTTATTTCGGAAATACATTGGCCTCCACAATCTCACACATGATGTGTCCGAGCAAGATATGGCATTCTTGGATACGGGGGGTATCTTTGGAAGGAATATTAATCAAAAACTTACTGATATCTTTCATTTTTCCGCCTGTTTCGCCCGTCATCGCAACCGTAATCATTCCTAGCTCGTTGGCTACTTCCAAGGCTTTGACTACGTTGGTAGAATTGCCCGAAGTCGAGATACCTACCAATATATCGCCTTCGCGTCCCATGGCTTGTACAAGGCGCGAATAAATCACATCATAGCTATAGTCATTTCCTACAGCCGTCACATAAGAAGAATTGACATGAAGGGCTTCCGAAAACAAGGGCGGACGGTCGTAGTAGAATCTTCCGCTAAACTCTGCGGCGAGGTGTTGGGCATCGGCGGCACTGCCACCATTACCACAAAAAAGCACTTTTTTACCGTTTTGGAAGGCAGTAGTCATGGCTTCTGCTACTTGTGCAACGGTACCGAGGAGGGCTTCGTCGGCCATAACTCGGATTTTAGTATCAATAGAGGCTTGAACGATAGCTTGGATGTTGGTCATTAAAATACGTTGTTTAATCAGGGGGCAAAAATAGCAAAATTGCGAACTCTCCGAAAGATTAAAACTTACGAGCAGCTCCTAAGCGGCTAATTCTTACCGAAGATTCTTTTAATTTTTCGATTTCTCGAATCACTTCTACGATACCGCGCATCGGGATTTTGACCCACGACGGTCGGTAGCTAATTTCATAGCCTAGTTCGTAAACGGCTTTTTCGAGCAAGAAAAAGAGCAGCAAAAAGTTGATTTCGATTTGACTTTTAAAAAGTGGATGAGGCCAGCCAAAAGTTTCTAAATAAGATTCGATGTAGGTATCGCGCATAAGTTTATACCACCGGTCGGATACAATCTGTAGTTTTTCGGATGAAATACCCTGCGTTTCTCTACTTTCAAAAAGTTTAGCGCTTACTGCATAATGATAACTCCTGATCATCCCCGCCACATCTTTGAGAGGGCTATGTTTGATTTTACGGTCTGCAATGCTTGCTTCGGGTTCCCCTTCAAAATCAATCAAAATAAAATCACCGTCTTGGGTCAATACTTGTCCTAAGTGATAATCACCATGAATGCGGATGCGGAGTGATTCGAGAGGGCGGGTGAGCATTTCATGGGCAAATTCGTCAATCAACTCGCGCGCTTCCATGAATATCCACGCAAGTTGTTGGGTAGATTCGTCGAGCTTTTGGTAGTTTTCAATCAATAACGCATAGCGGCGGTCGAGCAAATCGGTAAGGCGATTGACCAAAAAATGCCGATAAAATTCATCAAAAGGCTCAGGTGCAAATTCTGCGGAAGCTTCGGGCGCAAAAAGCCCTTTGTGCATTTCGCCCGTACGTTTGCCCAACAAAACTACTTCATCAAATACCTCTTCTTTGATTCCAAAAAGCCCCTGCGGCACGCCATACATAAAGTCATTGAGGAAATCGCCCGTCAAAGCCCAGTTGTCTTTGTTGGTATTAATGGCCTGTTGCATCATGCCCAAAGTGATGTCTGGTAAGTCGTGGCGTTTCCAAGTGACACTACCCGCGTAAGCTGGAATGTGTTTGAAATCGGAATGTTGGGTCAAAAAACTTACCATTTCTACTTCGGGGTTAGTCTGGTCAAATAGCTTTCTGTATAACTTCATAAAGTATTTGCCATCAAAAAGCATCGCAGAATTGCTCGAATCTACTGGCAGCACTCTGCTTTCTACTTCATGAGAATCCGCCTCCGACAGTCCTTTGCCTCGCTCAAAAAACAAACTATTGGCTTCCTCTGATGAAGGAAGGCTGTGGTTATGATAGATATTGCTAAAAATGTGGTGCCGAAATTGTGCATCATAAATGGCATCGATAAATTGAGTCTCCTCCGATTTTTCGAGGATACCTTTCTCTGGTATCTCTATCGCCGCACTTAATTGGCTCAATGGAAGCTGATAAAACTCCGAGGGACCGTCATGATAAGTAGTTTCGACAATCAGAATGAGGGCATTACCCAAAGGCAATTGCTGACGGATATGAAAGCTATCCTGAGCGCGTGCTTTGCCCGCAAACCATCGGCAGGTGTTAAAATAAACAGGAAAAACAATATTTTCTAAATGACTGATTTGGGATACGTTGAGTGTGTTCATTATGATTTAGGGCTTAATAATCAATGCTATGGTTTAATAGCCGACATGTGCAAGTGCGAATCGTTTTTGGGGGCATGGTAGATTCTGATGGTTGCTTTCTGAAAATCTTTTTCATCGGCCTCGCTGATATTCATGAATTTTTGGGGATTTCTATCTACCAACGGAAACCAAGAACTTTGAATCTGTACCATTATTTTGTGCCCTTTCTTAAAAGTATGTAACACATCTGGCATACGCACTTTTACGTCAGTGATTTGATTCGCGACAAAAGCTTCGGGCTTTTCAAAACTATTCCTAAATTTTCCTCTTAGTACTTCTGCTCTTACAAGTTGCTGATAACCAGCCAAGGTGATGTTTTTAGGGTTGGGGCTTGGGGCAGGTGTATCGTCGGGAAGTACGTCAATCAATTTTACAATAAAATCGGCATCACTCCCCGTGGTAGAGGCAAAAAAATGAGCCGTAAGCGGGCCTGCCAATGTAACATCTTCGGTGAGAGGTTCGGTTTCATAGGTAAGCACATCGGGACGACGAGCGGCAAAACGCTGATCTTCTATCATATATTGATTGTTGCGACGTGCAAAAACTCCGTCGGTATAAGGAACAGGTTTGTGCGGGTCGCTGATGTATTCATCAAATCCCTCCGCATTGGCAACTTCTTCCCAAGTAAGTTTGCCATTGGCCTGAAAATGTAATTCTTTGGCTTCGCGGTTTTTGGGTGGCCACGTCTCAAAAGTTTTCCATTCATTGGTGCCTGTATCAAAAACCGTGGCTTCGGCGGCGTTCCATTGTCCTTTGTCTTTTAGATAAAAATTAAAAAACTTCAATTCCAATTCTTCCTGAAAGTACTTGGCGGTGTTGGAACCAAAATTGAGATTGCCAAAACTAGACCAATCTGGCCGCGACCAAGCACCATGCGTCCACGGCCCCATAACAAGCTGATTTTTATTAGAAGGAGTTTGCTTTTCAATAGCTTCATACGTCCGTAAAGCGCCAAACAAATCTTCGGCGTCAAACCATCCTCCTACTACCAAAGTGGCAGGTTTGACGTTTTTGAGGGCTGTACGGATATTGCGCGATTTCCAATACTCATCGTAGGTTTCGTGTTGGAGGTATTCGTTCCAAATCCGCCCTTTATTGTTGAAATACGCGGCATTATTGGCATTCTTAAGCGGGCCAAGTTTCAAGAAAAAATCATAGGCATCTTTGATTTTGGCACTAAACAGAGGATTATAATTGGCAACGGGTTGACTGGGTTGGGCGTCAAAATAGCTCAAAAAACTAAAGTTGTCCATGAGAAAAAAAGCACCATTGTGACGGGCATCATCTCCCACAAACTCATCCGTAACGGGCGCTTGGGGCGATACTGCCTTGATGGCAGGGTGAGCATCGGGCAAGGAAGCAGAAGCATAAAACCCTGGGTAAGATATTCCCGTAATCCCTACGCGCCCGTTGTGTTGAGGTATGTTTTTGAGAAGCCACTCTACGGTATCATAGGTATCAGTGCTTTCATCGGTGTCTTTGGGTGTTTTTTTGGAAAACTGATGAGGTGTCATTTCTTCAAACTTTCCTTCGCTCATGTAGCGTCCTCTCACATCTTGGGTCACAAAAATATACTTCTCTTCCGAAAGCAATTGACTTGGGCCGGGGCCATTTGTGGTGTAGTTTGTTTCGCCATAAGGCCCTGCCGAATAAGGTGTACGCTCCATCAAAATGGGGTATTTTTGACTGTTGTCTTTTGGAATATAAATGACAGTGTACAGCTTCACGCCATCACGCATCGTAATTTGTCGATCCCATTTTGTATAATTATCCTTTACAAAATTAGAAGATTGGCCATGGCTGTTTGCCAACAAAATAAAAAAGAAGAAAGCGGATAAAAGGGTTTTCATAGAGTATTTTCGAATACAATTGATGTTTTGACAAAAGTAGGATAAAACATGAGTTACACACCAATTCCCCCTCAAAAAATGGACACACAATCGCAGCGTAGAAATTTCATCAAATCGTTGGCAATAGGTGCATTAGGTTCGCTTGGTAGTGAAGCGGCACAAGCCCATACGGTGGCTACGCCCAAACGTCTTAAGACAAGTCTCAATGCTTATTCTTTCAATGCGCCTCTCATGAATGGCAGCATGAATCTTGATGACCTCATTGATTTTTGTGCAGAAATTGGCTTCGATGCGGTAGACATCACGGGATATTATTTTAGAGGTTATCCTCAAGTACCGAGCAACGAATACATATATCATGTCAAAAGAAGGGCATTTCGGCAAGGATTAGAAATAAGCGGAGCGGGCGTGAGAAATGACTTTACCCTTTCCGACAAGGAAAAAAGAGAAAAAGAAGTACAACTTGTAAAAGCATGGATTGAAGTAGCCGCCAAACTAGGTGCCCCCGTATTGAGGATTTTTTCAGGAGTGCAAAAAAATGAAGGCGTAGCGCGAGAGCAGGTACAAGAATGGATGCTGGAATCTATTGACGCCTGCGTAGCCTATGGCAAGCAAAATGGGGTGATTATCGGATTACAAAATCATGCTGATTTTATTCAAACAGCGCAGCATGTTATTTCTGTTTTTGAGGCGATTGAGTCCGAATGGTTTGGGCTTATTCTGGATACGGGTAGCTACCGTATCGGAGACCCTTACCAGCAAATACAGCAAACCATACAATACGCAGTAAACTGGCAACTGAAAGAAAAAATCTTTGTAGAGGGGCAAGAAGTAGATACCGACTTAGAGCGAGTCATTAAAATGATAAAGCAATCCGATTATCAAGGATATGTACCTATCGAAACCCTCGGCCCCGGTGACCCTAAGGTAAAAGTAGAAGCGATGTTGAGGAAGGTGAAAAGTTATTTGTATATTTGAATTATTCCGATAAAAAACTGCTATTTTCTTCTATTTTGTGTACTTAATATTGTACTCATCTGTGTTTTTGATAAAATAGTTGTACCTTTGCGGGTCTTTTTGAAGACAAGTTAATTGTTGAAAATTAATCGTTTAGCTAACCTAAAGCGAATCTTTCACAATTGACAATAACACAGTTAACAAAACAACTCAAATGCAAAGCATCCGCAACATTGCCATCATTGCGCACGTTGACCACGGTAAAACCACTCTTGTGGATAAGTTTATCCACTTTTCAAAACTGTTCCGTGAAAACCAACAGTTTGACGACCTCATTTTGGACAACAACGACCTCGAACGCGAACGGGGTATTACTATTGTCTCTAAAAACGTATCAGTACGCTACAAAGACGTAAAAATCAACATTATAGATACGCCAGGCCACGCCGACTTTGGGGGTGAGGTAGAGCGTGTACTCAAGATGGCCGATGGCGTTGTGCTTTTAGTAGATGCTTTCGAAGGACCTATGCCCCAAACTCGCTTTGTATTGGGCAAGGCTTTGCAATTGGGACTCAAAGTGGTATTGGTCGTAAATAAAGTAGATAAACCCAACTGCCGCCCCGACGAAGTACACGAATCGGTTTTCGATTTGATGTTTAACTTAGAGGCCAACGAAGATCAGCTTGACTTCCCAACCGTTTTTGGTTCTTCAAAACAAGGCTGGATGGGGCCTGATTGGCAAAAACCTACCGATGATATTTCTTATCTTTTGGATGTCATTGTGGAGCATATCCCTGCGGCACCTGTCAATGAAGGGGAGCCTCAAATGCAAATTACATCTTTAGATTATAGCTCTTTTGTTGGGCGTATCGCCATTGGTCGCGTGCATCGTGGTACTTTGAAAGAAGGTGCTCAACTGGGTCTTTGCAAATCAGACGGAAGTGTAAAACGCGCTCGTATCAAAGAGTTACAGACTTTTGAAGGGCTAGGCCGTCAGAAAGTAAGTGAAGTTTCTTCGGGTGATATTTGTGCCGTGACAGGTTTGGAGGATTTTGAAATCGGAGATACCATCACGCTTTACGAAAATCCAGAGCCGCTTCCTCGTATCTCAGTAGATGAGCCTACGATGAATATGTTGTTTACCATCAACAATTCACCTTTCTTTGGTAAAGAAGGCAAGTTTGTAACTTCACGTCACTTGCGCGATCGCTTGTTTAAGGAAATGGAGAAAAACCTTGCCTTGCGCGTAGAGCCAACCGATACTGAAGATAAATTTTTGGTGTTTGGGCGCGGAATTCTTCATTTGTCGGTATTGATTGAAACCATGCGCCGCGAAGGTTATGAACTACAAGTAGGGCAGCCACAGGTGATTTTCAAACAAGATGATCGTGGACAACGTCTCGAGCCGATTGAGATGCTAGTGGTAGATGTACCCGAAGAATCGGCTGGAAAGGTAATCGAGCTCGTGACTCAACGCAAAGGAGATTTACTTGTGATGGAGCCACGGGGCGATTTGCAACATTTGGAGTTCGATATTCCGTCGCGCGGGTTGATTGGACTTCGTTCTAATGTATTGACAGCTACGCAGGGAGAAGCGGTAATTTCTCACCGTTTCAAATCTTATGAACCTCATAAAGGGGCGATTCCTGGGCGTATCAATGGTTCGATTATTTCGAAAGGAACTGGCCCTGCTACTCCTTATGCCCTCGACCGTTTGCAAGAGCGTGGTAAGTTTTTTGTAGATCCAAGCGAAGAACTTTATATGGGTATGGTAGTAGGTGAACATAGCCGTCCTGGAGATATTGTGGTAAACCTGCAAGAAACTAAGAAATTGACCAACATGCGTGCTTCTGGCTCAGACGACAACGTTCGGATTGCACCCAAAATCAATTTCTCATTGGAAGAATCAATGGAATATATCCAAAAAGACGAATACCTAGAGGTAACGCCTCTTACGCTTCGTATCCGTAAGATTTATCTTGACGAAAACGAGCGTAAGCGTTATTCAAAAGATTTGGAAATGGCTTAGGCTTTTTCATCCACATAAAAAATCCCCCTCTTGCTCGTCAAAAGGGGGATTTTTTTATAGATAAATAATAAAATCGCAGCGGCTTATCATCAAACTTTTTAGGGTATTTATTTTTCATAATTCCCTGACAACCCACATACACACAACCGATTAACGGATATACAGCTGTGAGACTCCTAATGTTTGGGGCAATCACAAGCATTGCGCTTACGAAATAACCCCCACATAAATCCTTTGCGCTGACGATTACGCTTACGTTTTCGAAGCAAAGACTTTTCGGAAGCGGCTTCTACGGTCGCTTTTTGATTTGTATTGACTTTGGCCTCTGCTTCAGGGGCGTCTACTTGCAAAAGGACAATGGTCAGAATGAGCCAAACGCTACGTTTCATGATATTTTATGTCTAATTCAAAAAGTTAAAATATTATAAATGATTATTGGGTACTTAAGCATAATCAAAGTAACTGTTAATATAACAATTGACTGTGCCTAAGCACTTATTACCAACGCCGACGTCCTGAACGATAGTCGCGATGACGATGTCTACTTTCATATCGGGGGCGATAATTATAACGTGGAGGAGCTACATACACCCTCGGACGAACTACCATAGGAGGCGGTACAACCCGCGCATATGGCCGAGGAGCATAATAGCGCGACCCATAATAATCGGGACGCCCACGATAACCTCCGTAAAAACAACTACTCAAAAAAGTAGTTAATGCGATAAAGGTAGCTAAAAGAGTGATTCGCGATTTCATAGCATGTCAGAGTTTGGTATGTAAATATATAACGTTTTTTTGTTGATTTTCTTTCTAATGACAGTTTAAAATGTTAATACCCTCATCTTTAGGAAAAGAGTTTTTTTTATTTTTGGAAGATATTACAAATATAACTTAGTCTGTACCTTAACTTTTATCTCATGAAACAACTATGTATCGTATTGGGCTTGGCCACTTTGCTGATTTTGGCAAACGCCACCACCAAGCCTGTAGCCAACGTGGCGCAAGCCGTGAAAGATTGGGAACGTGCCAAGGAGTACACCAAAGAGTATTTGGATGCGATGCCTGAAGATGGCTACAAACTCAAACCCACCCCAGAGATTCGTTCTTTTGCGGAGCAAATGATGCACCTTGCGGATGCAAATTTCGGATTTACGGCTGCGGCTACTGGCAAAGCAAGCCCTATGGAGAGAGGAGCTGCCGAAAAAGCTGCTGCTACAAGTTCTAAAGAACAAGTAATCAAAACCGTAATGGATAGCTATGACTTTGCTATCAATGGCTTGAAAGGAATGAGCGATGCCCAACTCGGAGAGACTATGAAGCTTTTTGGACGGGATATGACCCGCGAAGTAGCCTTTGCAAAGTGTTTTGAACACCAAACCCACCACCGTGGTCAAACCACTATTTACCTTCGCTTGAAAGGTATTAAACCCCCAAATGAAAAACTGTTTTAACAGCAACAGGATTTTACTTAGTTCTCCTTTGGAGGAGCTTATATCAAACCCTTTTTGCCCTCGGCTTATCCTAAAGTCGAGGGTATATTTTAAGTAAAGGGGCAGAAAAGAGCTATGGAGCTGTTTGTATTGAAGCAGCTTAACCAATTAGAACTTCTCAATACAGAAATCAAAGAATTCAGATTAATTATGCAAGAAAAATTAAGCGAGTATAATATTGAAGAGTTAATTTCCCATTTTGAGAAGGGAAAACGGTTAAAATATTTATTTTTCTGGGGGCATCACCCAAGTAAGAATGGAGACATTACCCAATCGTGTCTGAGCCAATGGTGGTTTTCTCCTTTCGTCGTCAATAGCGTGAAATATAATACGGCAGAGCATTGGATGATGGCTCAAAAAGCTCTACTCTTTGATGATATTGAGGTATATCACAAGATTATAAATACTCAATCTCCAGCGGAAGCTAAAGCGTTAGGGCGTAAAGTGAGTCATTTTGATGAAAAAATATGGCTTAGGGAGAGGGAACGCATTGTGGTGGAAGGCTCGTGGCACAAATTTTCTCAAAATGAAGATTTAAAAGCTTTTTTGTTGAATACCAAAGACAGAATTTTGGTGGAAGCAAGCCCAGTTGACAAAATCTGGGGCATAGGGCTAGCAGCAAATGACGAAAAAGTGGAAAATCCTAAACTCTGGGAGGGACTCAATCTGTTGGGATTTGCTTTGATGGAAGTGAGGGATAAGTTGAGAGAAGACTAAAAATTCAAGAATCAAGTGCACGAGTCTCGTAGCTACTTGTATTAGTAGGATTAAAAATAGTCAGCTAATTATTTGTGGCTGTAGTTCTAATTAGAGAGATATATGGAGTCAATTTTTTCTTTGAAAAATATAGAGATACGTTTACAAGGTTGTATTCAAAAGTTTTTGTCTGAATTTTCGTTAACAGAAAACAATCAGGATATAATCTCTTTGTGTATTTACTTTGACGATGTTAACATTTCTGTCTGTATCTCTTTATATACTAAGAAAGATTATCTAAAGGGAATAGACGTAGGTGATGTGCCAGCTTGGACTTTTTATGATATATGTAATCTACATTATGATGAAGATTTAAGGGATGATTTTGAAGCGTTAAGTGCGTTTATAAATTCATTTTATGATTCTATTCAATCAAATAAAGTTAGGAGCTCTTTAAGAGTAGATTTGGTGTTGACACGTTTTAGGCATATCATTTATAATATAGTAGAAAACCTTTCTTATACAGGATTAAATCGGACAGATGACTTTTTTACTTGGGCATGTGATTTGTATGGAGTTCATGATTCGTTATATGAAACTGTACCTAATTGGATTTTAGAAAAATATTTTCCAGGGTTCATAGAAAGGTTGGATAAGGTTAAATAAGATTCGTTATCTCCAGTTTCATAGAAACTGATTAAGAATAGTATTTTTGCTCAATGAAAGATGATTCTGATAAATATTCTTATTGTATGTCATCAGTTTGCTATTGTGGGTCGGAGCAGGAGTTCGAAGATTGTTGTGGGGGTATTATCAATGGAAAACGCAAAGCTGAAACAGCTTTAGAACTCATGAAGTCGCGCTACTCGGCCTATTGTAAAGTGGCGGGAACCTATCTAATGGCCACTACGCATCCTGCTACACGATTTCAGTATCACCAAGAATCAATAGAAGCTTGGGCGAGAGAGTCGGAATGGAAGGGGCTAAAAATCATCTCAACTCATAAAGGTACAGCCGTAGATGAGCAAGGAGAGGTAAGTTTTCAGGCTTTTTATAAAGATGAGCAGAAAAAAAGCCGCGTGCATTATGAACACTCGCTTTTTGTGAAGCAACAAAATGAGTGGTTTTATCACTCTGGAAAAATAATACCGATTAATCGCAACGATAGTTGTCCTTGCGGGAGCGGTAAAAAATATAAAAAATGCTGTGCGACTTAGGCTAAAAAAGTAAAAGCGGTGGTTGATATCAAACCACCGCTTTTTATTAGTAAGCCTTGATACTTAGCAATTAAGCCAAATCAAAACGATCAAGATTCATAACCTTGGTCCAAGCGGCTACAAAATCCTTTAAGAATTTTTCTTGCGAATCGCCACAGCCATATACTTCAGCAAGGGCGCGAAGCTCCGAGTTTGAGCCAAAGATAAGATCCACGCGTGTCCCTGTCCATTTGAGTTCGCCAGTGGCACGGTTGCGACCTTCAAACACATCTTGATGCGGAGAGGTTGATTTCCAGGTAGTACTCAAATCTAGGAGATTGATGAAGAAATCGTTGGTAAGTGCTTCTGGACGAGTCGTAAACACTCCGTGTTGAGATTGGTTAAAGTTGGTATTGAGTACACGCAATCCACCCACAAGCACGGTCATTTCGGGAGGAGTGAGGGTGAGCAATTGCGCTTTATCTACCAGCATCTCCTCGGCAGTGGTGGTATAGTGTTTCTTTTGGTAATTGCGGAAACCATCGGCGATTGGCTCAAGTACGGCAAAAGATTCTACATCAGTTTGCTCTTGTGAAGCATCGGTACGGCCAGGCGTAAATGGTACACTTACTTCTACACCTGCATTTTTAGCGGCTTGCTCAATACCAGCACCTCCCGCCAAAACGATGAGGTCGGCGAGGGATACTTTTTTGCCACCTGTTTGGATAGCATTGAATTCTTCTTGGATGCTTTCAAGTATCCCGAGTACTTTAGAAAGCTGCGAAGGGTTGTTGACTTCCCAGTACTTCTGCGGTGACAGGCGAATACGGGCACCATTGGCACCACCGCGCTTGTCGGAGCCACGGAAAGTAGAAGCAGAAGCCCAAGCAGTAGATACCAACTCAGACACCGAAAGGCCAGATGCAAGAATGTTGGCTTTTAGGGCTGCCACATCGTTGTCATCAATGAGTTCATGGTCTACGGCTGGCACGGGATCTTGCCAAATAAGCTCTTCGCTAGGTACTTCTGGTCCCAGATAACGAGCGATAGGGCCCATGTCGCGGTGGGTAAGTTTGAACCATGCTCTTGCGAAAGCATCAGCAAATTCATCGGGATTTTCGAAGAAACGTCTTGAGATTTTTTCGTAGGCGGGGTCCATTCTCAAGGCCAAGTCTGTCGTAAACATGATGGGATTGTGGCGCTTTTCAGGATCGTGGGCGTCGGGTACGGTATTAGCTCCCATGCCATGTTTGGGTTTCCACTGATGTGCACCCGCAGGGCTTTTGGTCAATTCCCACTCATAACCAAATAGATTCCAGAAATAATTGTTGCTCCATTTGGTAGGTGTGGTAGTCCAAGCACCTTCCAAACCACTCGTGATAGTATCGCCAGCGTTGCCGGTACCAAAAGTATTTTTCCAGCCAAGGCTTTGTTCTTCGATGCTTGCACCGGCGGGCTCAGGGCCTACATATTTGCTAGGGTCGGCGGCACCGTGCGCTTTACCAAAAGTATGTCCGCCCGCAATGAGTGCTACTGTTTCTTCGTCGTTCATGGCCATACGTCCAAACGTATCGCGGATGTCGCGTGCAGCAGCAATAGGGTCAGGGTTGCCATTGGGGCCTTCTGGGTTCACATAAATAAGCCCCATCTGAACCGCTGCTAGGGGATTTTCGAGATTGCGGTCGCCAGAGTATCTTTTATCGTCGAGCCATTTGCCTTCTGAGCCCCAATAGATGTCTTCTTCGGGTTCCCAAATATCTTCGCGACCACCGCCAAATCCAAAGGTTTTGAAACCCATAGATTCGAGAGCGCAGTTGCCTGCCAAAATCATCAAATCGGCCCATGAGATTTTTTTGCCATATTTTTGTTTGATAGGCCAAAGCAAAAGACGTGCTTTGTCGAGGTTACCGTTGTCGGGCCAGCTATTGAGTGGTGCAAAACGTTGGCTTCCTGAACCTGCTCCGCCGCGACCATCAGCGATACGGTAAGTACCTGCGCTGTGCCACGCCATACGAATAAAGAAAGGGCCGTAGTGACCATAATCGGCAGGCCACCAGTCTTGTGAAGTAGTCATCAACTCCACAATTTCTTTTTTTACGGTAGCTAAGTCAAGCGATTTGAACTCTTCTGCATAGTTGAAGTCAATGCCCATCGGATTAGACAATGAGGAATGCTGACGAAGGATATTCAATCGCAATTGATTGGGCCACCAGTCTCTGTTGCGTGTGCCACCACCAGCACCTTTACTTAAAGAAGCACCTGAAAATGGGCATTTGCCACCTTCACTGTTGACATCATAAACGGAGGGGTTTGAGGGGGTATGTTGTTCCATTTTATAATATTGATTATTTATTTAAGAAACTCTGTGTTTATTGGTTTTATGAAAGAAGAGTAGGGTGAAATGTATATTTTACTTCAAATTCTTCCAACTTGTATCTGGATTTTTCCATGATTGGTTTTCAAAATTACAATAAGCTTTTTGATAAATCAAATTGATTGTTTTTATATCGATATAGTTTTTGTCTATAATTGTGGTTGTTTCCGAAGTTATTGATAAAATTGTAAAGTTATATGATTGCAGGTCAGTTAATTGTAAAAAATAACTGAGAAATCTTACTCAATCATAGACATAATTGATAATAATAACCATCAGTATATTATAAACACAATGATTTATATCACCCAACTTATTTATATAAGGCCAGGCCAAGAAAAGGTTTTTGATGAGTTTGAAAGCGTGGCGATTCCTCTCATTGCCAAATACCACGGGAAGCTTTTGTTTCGGGTACGCCCTTCGGACGATTCTTATATTGCATCTCACATAGAGAATCCCTATGAGATTCACCTTGTTGAATTTGGGACTCAGCAAGATTTTGAAGATTTTATGAAAGATGAAGAGCGGAAAAAGTTTTTAAGTCTAAAAGAACAGGCCATCAAAGCTTCGGTATTGTTTAAAGGTACCAAGCTTTAAATGTGATAAAGAGATACAGGCATTAAGGATGAGCTGCTACCCATACTTCGCCATCTTCAAAAAATTCTTTTTTCCAAATAGGTACAGTTTCTTTAAGAGTATCTATTGCAAACTGACAAGCTTCAAAGGCGGCGCGGCGGTGCGCGCAGGCCACGGCAATCACTACGGGTATCTCGCCCACTTCCAAAATACCCACGCGATGATAAATTGCTATCTTAAGAACGGGCCATTTTTGGGCGGCTTCTTCAGCAATTTTTTGCATTTCTTTGATGGCCATTGGTGCATAGGCTTCAAATTCGAGCCGTAATACTGTTTTGCCTTTGGTCTGATTGCGGACTGTACCTACAAAGGTGACAATTCCGCCAGCAGCTTCTGAAACTACGGAGTCAAAACAAGTTTGTGGATTGAGGGTTTTATCAGAAAGTTGTATGTCAATCATGTCGAATCAAAAGGGATAAAAGCCAAAAATAGCAGGTTCATCCTAAAAATCTTCCGTTTCCCACAAATCTCTGTCAGATAATACACTTTTTGATGATGTATTTTGTTGTACTTCCAAATCCATTCTAATCATTTAACCATGAATCGTTTGCCTTCTATTCTCATAACTATAGGCGTCTTTTTTTTGTTGGACTTGTATGTTTTTCAAGCTGTTCGTACCCTAACTCGCGGCCTATCTCTTGATGCCCGCCGCCTTATTCACGCTATTTATTGGGCTATTCCTATTGTCAGTTTAGGGATTTGGATTGTGACGCAGTTTTTGATGCCTGCCGACTCGCTCAGTCGCATGACACGCCAATTCATCTGGACGGGGCTATTGATTCCTTATTTTGCCAAGGTATTTGCTTTGTTTTTTGTGTTGCTCGATGATGTCGTACGCTTTGGAAAGTGGGTCATAAGTTTGTTTGGAGACCAAGCTGCCGCACCAAGTCCGGCGGTGGGAGAGCCTACAATTCCGCGTTCAGAATTTTTGATGAAATCTGCTTTGGCTGTTGCCGGAACTACCGTTGCTGGTTTTACATATGGCATTATTTCAGGAGCGCATGATTACCGGATTCGTCGGATAAAAGTACCTTTGAAAAACTTACCTAAGGCTTTTGAAGGTATCAAAATCGCACAATTATCAGACATACATTCTGGTAGTTTTTTTAATAAAACAGCAGTAAAAGGTGGAGTAGAAATGTTGATGGAACAGAAGCCAGATTTGTTTTTCTTTACGGGTGATTTGGTTAACAACACTGCTGATGAAGTAAAAGACTACATCGATATTTTCAAAAAAATTAAAGCCCCCCTCGGGACCTTTTCGGTGCTTGGTAATCACGATTATGGGGATTATTACCAATGGCCAAGTGCCGAAGCCAAACGCCGAAATTTACTAGATTTGAAAGAAGCACATCAGCTATTGGGCTGGGACTTGTTGGTTGACGAACATCGCGCAATCAAAGTAGGTAACGAGCAGATTGGTTTGTTGGGAATTCAAAACTGGGGAATGGGTGGTTTTGCCCAATATGGTAGTTTGGAAAGGGCTGCTCAAAACACCGAAGATTTTCCTGTTAAACTTTTGTTGTCGCACGACCCAAGCCACTGGAATGCTCAAGTAACTACCGATAGATTTAAGGATATTGATGTGGCTTTTGCAGGGCATACGCACGGTATGCAATTTGGGGTAGAGGTAGGAGGGTTTCAGTGGAGCCCGGTTCAGTATCGTTACAAACAATGGGGTGGATTGTACACGCAAGGTGAGCAGCACTTGTATGTCAATAGAGGTTTTGGGTACATTGGCTACCCTGGCAGAGTAGGGATTTTGCCTGAGATTACGATTCTGGAATTGGTGAGAGGATAAAAAAAACGTCAGTCGTCACTCGGATGCCCAAGACAGGAATATCTTTGGAAAAGGGTAAAACTTAACAAGTGGTATAAAATCTAACACTTGTTAAGTTTTACCCTTTTTTTTCTGTTTATTAATTGTTGTAAATTTAAACTACTTGAATTTCAGCGCTTTGATTTTGCTGTCTTTTAATTAAGCGATTTACACGATACATCATCAATATACACAGAAGCGTAATCACTGCGGCTACTCCTCCAAGGGTATTATAGTGTTCTAAAGGGCTGAAATTGTCTTTTTGAACCACAATCAAACCTGCTACAAAGGAGGCAATTCCGCCCGCTATTTGTTGAAGTGAAGAGTTGATACTCATAAATGCCCCTCTATCTTGAAGTACAGGAAGCGCAGAAATCATCGTAGTAGCCGGAACCATCCGACTCATGATGCCAGCCATCATCAAGACGTTGAAAAAGATGATAATGCCAAGGGGAACTATACCCAAATTGGTGTAAATCAAAATCATGACCACCATCCAAAGTGAGGCGCCAGTGAAAAGTTTGTATTTGTCTATTTTGTCACTAAGACGACCAATAAACGGCATTATAATCAGCGAACTAATGCCCGCTACCATGAAGATAAGGGGGAGTTGTTGGGGAGTTACTTTAAGGTTGTTGATAGCATATACACTTCCAAAAGGCATCATCATAAATCCCCCAATAGACATAAGCGCCGTGGCCAAAAAGCCTATTCGATAATCATGTTTGGTAAGAGTATGCCAAAGGTGAGCCCCTGCCTTACGCTCACTTTGATGCTTGAGGTGCTGGTCGACGGGGCGCATCATTTGGATGATGACTATGGTCAAAATAATGCTTAATCCTACGATCATTAAAAAGGGAGATTGCCACCCCCAAATATTAGCCAAATAAAGACTAATAGGAATCCCTAATACCTGACTTGCCCCAAAGCCCATTTGTACAAAGCCCATGACACGGCCTCGTTGCTCAAGATTGAAAAGGTCAGTGATAATTGCCATACTAATTGAGCCGATGACACCCCCAAACAAACCCGTCAGAACGCGAGCCGCTACGATGGTTTCGTAGGTAGGAGCGAGGCCACAAAAGAGCGTGCCTACGATAAACCCAATGTAGAAAAATAGGAGTAATTTTTTGCGGTCATACTTGTCGGCAAAGCCAGCCGTAAGTAGCCCAGATACTCCCGCACTAAAGGCGTAGCTCGATACCACAAAGCCAAATTGAGAAGGAGTGATTTTCATGGATTTCATCAGTTGGTCGCCCAAAGGAGACATAACCATAAAATCTAGCACGACGGTAAATTGGGTGAGTGCGAGTAGAGCGACTACCCATTTTTGATAGTTCGAAAAAAGCGGTTTTTTGTCTTGCATCATGGTTGTTATCGATTTTTATTTGTCAGAGAGAAGAAAGTCTTACTTCTCTAAAAAGTGGATATATTGTTTGAGGGCTTTTTCTAATAAGTCTGATTCAAAGTCCGTGTCGAAAAAGGAGGTTTGAACCTTTGTTTGTTTTTTGGAAATGACTTTTTTCCATATGCCTGTTACTTTTCCATCCACTACGATGATAGGTTTGAAGATGCCATTTCCCGTAATCGCCTCTTGGTGTTTGTTGGGCGAAAGCGATGCCGTACGGTCTTTATAGCTGACCATAAACTCATCAAAAGCAGGGAGCAGATGCACGCTATGAGTGGATATAGAAGAAGAGTTGAGAAAATAATAAAGTTGGTCGTTTATTTTTTCATTGATAAAACTAGATTCCACCAAGGCAACAGCCTTTCGCGCGTCAGTGATTTTGAGTCCCGACCACCACGCAAAATCTTGTACAGTAGCGGGGCCGTGACTTGTAAAATATTTGAGGGCTAGCTTTCCTAGTGCTTCTTCCCGATACAAAGATTGCGTAGCAGGAATACGCTCATCGACAAGTGCGTAGGTGATTTGTTTGTCGCGCATAGGTCCGTTACAAACCAGGCAATTGAGTTCGGCATACGCCATCAGATGCGCCGCTCTCAAATCGGAGGTAATGATACCTGCTTGTTCAATTTGGGTCATCAGCTCACTTCTCGTAAGATAGTTGTGACCCGCTAAAGCCGTGGTCATTACCTCACTAGCTTTACGGAGTATTAGATCATCTAGCTCTAGTTTACGATTCATAGACGCTACTAACTGTTGTACATGAGGAGCCGTAAGCGCCATTATCCATCGGAGGTCTTGCGCTGCTACCCAATGCCACGTAGGACGCATGATGTGTGTGCGCACAATTTGTCCTTCTGTGATAGCCTGCTCCACTTGCGAGTTGGTAGTTTGTGGAATACGCAGCCCAATGCCCCATTTGGACATGGTATAATCTTGCGCTTGCACCGCTCCCAAGTGTGATACTACCTCGGCGGGAGTCGGTAAATCGCTATTGATAATTTTTTGGGACAGGAGCCGATAAGTTGCAATATGGATAGGCTGCATATATTAATGGGTTAGTTCTTCACAAATAAAACCAGCGTTGGATACCAATCCTTGAATTTGAGTGCCTATGCCCTCCGTCGTTTCGATTCGTAGCACGCAGTCGCAATCTTCACAATCGACCGTCCAGCGTCGAATGTCAGCTACCGCATCCAATACTAGTCCTATGCTATATTTGTGGGCCTCGGTTTTGATGTCGGTTTTGAAGATGAGTATTTCGAATGGAATTTCCATGATTTTTGTAGTGAAGACGATTCATACGTTAAAAGATAGATAATCAAGAAGGCGTTAAAGCTTTGATGGTAAGTGCTAGGGTTTGCTCTATGATGTCATTAGAAATTTTAAATGGCTGTCCTCCGATACTGCGTCCTTCGTGATGAAATCGAATCAAATTGTAGAGCGGTGCGTAGGCTATTGACCAAAATACCTCTATGGGCATAGGAGTAAGCTCGCCACGCCTGATGGCATTTTTTACAAACATTCCCATCGAGATTTTGAAGTCTTCTACAAAGTTTTTCATTATTTTTTCCTTAAAAGAAGAACTTCTAATCTGTTCATAAAATTCTGATTCTAAGCGATTTTTGATAGCGTATTGAGCGCGGTTTCGCCATTGAATGCGGAGCCCTTCGGCAAAAGGCAAATCTGCATGAAAATCTTTCAAAACACTTTCACTGAATTTTTTGCCGATGATTAGCCCAATACTCGTAATGAGGTCTTCTTTGTCTTTATAGTAAATATACAAAGTGGCAGGGGAAACCTCCGCCGCTTTTGCCAGTTTTTGCATACTAAAGCCCTCTAATCCGTGAGCTACGATAAGCTCAATGGCTTTTTGCTGTACTTGTATTTCTTTGTTTTCGTCACGTGTTCTCATGATGGATACAAAGATAAATGAATGTTTGTTTATTTTTAAATTAAAAAATGATTAAGTAGTTTGGTTAAACGCAGGGAGCGTTTTGAACGCTCCCTGCGTTTAAATGTTAGCGCCGCCCGCGTTTAAAGCTTTATTCTACAAATGCTAATTTGTTCGCTACGAAAATCTGCTTATAGCCTTGTGTGTGCATACTTAACGCAGGGAGCGTTCAAAACGCTCCCTGCGTTGAAATGTTAGCGCCGCTTGCGTTTAAAGCTTTATTCTACAAATGCTGATTTGTTCGTTACGAAAATCTGCTTATAGCCTTGCGTGTGCATACTTAACGCAGGGAGCGTTCAAAACGCTCCCTGCGTTGATATGTTCAAAACGCCGCCTGCGTTTAAAGCTTTATTCTACAAATGCTGATTTGTTCGTTACGAAAATCTGCTTATAGCCTTGCGTGTGCATACTTAACGCAGGGAGCGTTCAAAACGCTCCCTGCGTTGATATGTTCAAAACGCCGCCCGCGTTTAAAGCTTTATTCTACAAATGCTAATTTGTTCGCTACGAAAATCTGCTTGTAGCCTTGCGTGATCTTTAAAATTGAAGACTTGACCATCCATACGTACTTGATCGATTTTGGCAAAATCAAGGGTTTCTACTAGCCAACCCGCTTTTTGAGGAGTCATATGGCTTATAATACCTTCTTCGGGGAGATTTTTGTCGGGAGTACAATAACAAGCTGCAAAGCCATAGTTCACATCCACGGCAGGCGACCACGTAGCCTCGCCAATGGTTTGCGAGACTACCGTATAGGCTTGATTTTCGAGGGCACGAGCGCGAGCCCCTACGTGTACACGCGTAGCCCCTCGGATGGTTTCTGTACAACTTGGCACCAAAATCAGTGACGCGCCTGCTTCACTAAGTTTTTGACTTCCAATGCTAAACTCCACATCATAGCATATCTGTATCCCAAAACTGCCCCATTCGGCTTCAAAAAGCGTCAACACTTTAGGAGAGGTTTGGATACCCCATTCTTCATCTTCAAAACGAGTCATGAAAAATTTGTCCTGATAGCCTACCAATCCTTTGGACGAGAAGACAAATGCGCGATTGTGTGCTTTTCCATTTTCGATAACAGGGATGCTCGGAGCCACAATCACGACTTGATGCATACGTGCCAAATTCTCAAAAACTGCGCAAAAATCGTTTTTGATGGTGTCAAGTTCTAGTATTTGTCGCCTAATATCAAGGCGAATTTCGTCGGGAAAGATACTCACCAATTCCATCGAGCCATACTCAGGAAATACCAAAAGCTGCGCTTGTTGCTTCACAGCCTGAGCGACCCATTCAGAGGTGTGCTGTTGCCATGCTTCAAAATGTATATGATGACTGATAGGGTATTGGGCAGAGGCTACGGTAACGTTCATTTTATAATTCTTTTTTCCAATAAACCATCGGTTTTACAGTAGGAGAGGTATCGCCTACATCAAGCCATTCAAAACTGCTTTGTAAGCTTGGGTCTTTTTGATAGCCTCTTTTGAGCCAAAAGACATCGTTGGAGCGGTAGTTTTGGGGTTGAGCAGGGTGGTTCTCTACTCTTACTACGGCACAAAAACAGGTAATAGTATAAGTGCCAAAACTTTGGGCATGAGCTTCGCGTTCGTCAAAAAAACGATGACCTAGTCCTAACCCTCGATAGGCAGGAAGTAAAATGCTTTCGCCAAAATAAAATATTTTACTTAAATCATAACCTGCTTCCTCAAAGGGCAAACGTACTTCGGGGGTTTCGTTGAGAAGTGGAATACAGGTGGTAGCTCCTACCATTTGTGGGCCGTCATATACTGCAAACAAAAACCCTCTTTCGGCATTGGCGTAGGTTTGTAAGTATTCTTTTTCGTGAGAAAGTGTACCTTCATATAGATAGGGGAAATCTCGAAAAACAGCGATACGGAGCTGACCTAGGTCTTCAAACACGGTAGCGATTTCGCCACCGTGCTTGCTGATAAAAGATAGATTCATGCGTCAGATTACGAAACTAATTTAATCCAAAGAGGTAGGTTGTAATAGGTGGTGACGCGGGTGATTTTGCCGTTTTTTACTTCCAAAAACGCCCCTGCTGGCAACACATACTGCTGTCCATGAGCGGGAGGAAGGCCTTCTTCAGCTTGCTTGTAAGTGCCATTGACCACAAATTCGGCGGCGATGCGGCTATCGTCTGAAGCACTAAAAAATACCATGTTGGTCAGGGTTTCTTCGTACGATTCGTCCATGTGCTGCATAAATTCCGTGAACTTTTCGTTGCCGATTCTGACCTCGCCTTGGTTGGGCTCGTGGCGCACTTCGGGGTCTAGCAAAGACAACATTCCCTCCCAGTTTTTTTCATTAAAATAAGCGTAGTACTGTCTTACGATGTCTAAAGAAGTCATTTGAATAAAAACGAATTTTATAAAGTGTAGCAGATTATACAATCATATTACCCTTTCGTACGGTAAAGAGTTCCATTTTCGACTACATATAGCATTCCTCCCATGGCAGTCATAAGACTGACTTCACTAAGGATACCTTTAGGGCCAATTTGTTCATAAGTTCCAGTTTTGTCAGTACGGAAAAGTGTACCGTCTTTCTCAACGCTCCAAAGGAAACCACCATCGGCCACCATTGCAACTGTATTTTCCCAATCTCCCTCATCACCTACTTGTTGCCAACGAAGCGTACGCATGTTGGTTTTGTAAAGAGTACCTTTTTCGACAGTCCAAAGGTGGTTATCCATTGATTCTAGCATTTCAGCAGAGGAAAACGCTCCATTGTCACCGATTTGAGACCAAGTTCCATCTTTGTTTGTTTCGTAGAGTGTGCCGTTTGTCTCAATACTATAAAGTTTGCCGTTTAGCCCTACCATGCCTATGGTATTCTTCCAATCACCTTTTTTTCCTACTCTTTCCCAAGTTCCTGTTGTGGGGTTAGTGTGATATAAATCTCCATCTTCCACTGTCCAAATTTCGTTGCCCATAGCGACTAGAAAATTGACGTTATCAAATTCTCCTTTGGTGCCGATTTGTTCATAGCTTCAGTTTTTATCAGTTTTAAAGAGTGTGCCGTTTTTTTCGATACTATATAGGTATCCGTTCATCGCTACTACATCAATTGTATTTTCCCAGTCACCTTTTTTTCCTATTTGCTCCCATCTTTGAGCAAAGGTAGAACTTGATAAAAACAGAATGATGGTTATTAAAGTAAATGAGAAGGAAAACAAGTTTTTCATTGAGATTTTAAGTTTAGATTAGAAATCTCAAATGTAATCCAAACCACATTAAAAAAACATTAACTTTTGTGAGTCTGTTTATCCCTTGTTGAGAGTGATTTTTTAGGTTTAAGTGGCTGATAGTCAGTGTGAATATTGCATTGTAAAAGTTGAATAGATGTTGCTGTAACAGAATAAAATACAGCTAAACATGGAAAATTTCATCAGGACTTTCCATGTTAAAATCAACCAAACTTAGTTCACTGCTCGGCCTAGGGGAAAACTAATTGTCAATCACCTTAAGGAGCGTAGATAAATAAACACCTGTATTTACAAACCAAAAAAACCTAGCTCATGAGCTAGGTTTTTTTGGTTTGTAAAGAATAAAATGATTTTATTTTTCGCCTGACATCTGTCCAGTTTTACTACCAGAGGTTTTGGCGGGGGCGTTTTTGACATATTTGTCGAGCCAGCCGTTCATCTCAAATAGCATATGCAAAAGCGATTCTTTGGCAGTATAGCCGTGGCTTTCGTAAGGTAAGAATACCAATTTTGCAGTGGCACCCATGCCTTTGAGAGCGTTGTAATAGCGTTCTGATTGGATCGGGAAAGTACCGGTGTTGTTGTCGGCTTCGCCGTGAATCATGAGAAGCGGTGTTTTCATCTTTTCCGCATTCATAAAAGGCGACATTTTGTTGTATACATCAGGAGCCTGCCAGTAGGTACGTTGCTCATTTTGGAAACCGAAAGGAGTCAAAGTACGATTATAAGCACCTGAGCGGGCAATTCCTCCTCTAAACAAATTGCTGTGTGATAGTAAGTTGGCTGTCATAAATGCTCCATAAGAGTGACCACCTACTCCTACACGGCTGGCATCTACCACCCCAAGTCTTACCCCTTCGTCGATAGCCGCTTTGGCACTGGCCACGAGTTGTTCTACGTAAGTATCGTTGGGCTCTTTGTCGCCTTCACCCACAATCGGAATAGAGGCATTTTCGAGTACGGCATATCCCATAGTGACAAAAGCCGCACCCGTCCAGTAGCTAATACGATTGAACTGGTAAGGCGAACCATTGACTTGGCTAGCGGCTGCTGCGCTTTTGAACTCCGCAGGGTAAGCCCACAAAAACGTAGGTAGCGGGCCATCTTCTTTTTTATAGCCAGGAGGCAACAAAAGGGTAGCGGTCAAATCTACGCCGTCGGGGCGTTTGTAGCGGAGTTGTTGTTTTTGAATCCCTTTGAATTGTGGGTAAGGGTGCGGGAAAAACGTAATCTGAGTCAAAGCCGGCTCGGCAGGCTTTTTGCCTTTTTTGGGAGCAGGCTTGAGGTTACGAATAAAATAGTTGGGTTGCTCTTCTTGGGATTCGCGAGAGGTAAGAATCAATCCCTTTTGGGCATCAAGGATGCTGATAGGGCGCTCAAAATAAGGCGCTTCCGAACGCCACAAGCGGGTGCTTTGTTTGGTGGTAAGATTAAAAATATCTACAAAAGGACGGTCTCCTTCGGGAGAAGCTCCTTGGCCAGTGAGGTAAATTTCATTGTTGGGGGTAAGGTCCAAAACATATTCACCATACGCATTTTTTTTCAATTCGGGCGAGCCTGGGTTGTTGTAGCGGTCTTCCGAAGAGCGGTCAAATAGTACCACTGGATTGGCTGGGTTAGTTGGATTGACCCATTTTGTCAAGGTTTTACGAGTACTGTACCAGCGTTCTGAAAACAAAGCCACTTGGTCATTTCCCCAAGTAACGCCCGCAAAACGATAGGCGGCATTGTACAATTCTTTAGGCGTTCCTGAAAAAGGAGCCTCCAAAGCGTATACTACATCGCGAACATCAGCTTTGCGTTTGGGGTCGCCGCCGTCTTTGGCTTCTACCCAATAGACAGTTGCAGGAGCGTCGTTGCGCCAGTTGTGGTTGCGTTGCCCCATGGGCGCTGCATCTGGTCCCCAAGGTACGTTTTCGTGTAAAGGGGTGTCTGTAAGGGTTTTTACAAAACTTCCTGTACTACCATAAATGTCAATTTTGGAAGGGAAGCGATTGACAGTTACCAGATAGGAGAAAGGACGGTGAATGGTTTCAACCATCACATAGCTTCCATCAGGCGAAGGGGTTGCACTTGCAATAACACCCATATTACCTATTTTTTGGATTGCACCCGTCAAACTGATTTTAGCCACTTGGGCAGTACCATAGTACTCAAAAAGCGTTTCGTCGGTAGGGTTTTTGAGCAGATCCTGGTAGGTTGCTGCTTGGGCTTTTTTGCCCAAGTTTTCTTGTACGGTTGGCCCTGAAGGTACGCGACTGATTTCGGGAGCGCTACCACGCTCGGCAGGAATGATTTTGGCAATAATGCTTTGATTGTCTGAAACCCACTGATATGGACCTCGTAAAGTGGCATTAAGAGCTACATCAGAAAGTTTGGCAGCGGTAGCAGTGGCCACATCGGCTACGTACAATTCAATTTTGCTTTCGGTCGTGTTAGTAAAAGCAATTTTACTGTTGTCGGGCGACCACTGAATATTGGCTAATTTAGGGTTAGCAGGCAAACCCTTGATTTGAATGTCTGTAGCGCTTGCAGATATTTGTCTCAATTTCAGATTGTTGACATATACTGCACGACTTGGACCGCTATTGGCAGGGTTGAGGCGTAAGCCTGCTATTCGAAGCTCTGGCTCAGAAAGCTCTTCGATGGTGGTAGTCGCTGTGTTTCGTTCAGAAATCAGCAGCCATTGACCTTTGCTATCAACACTTACCGTAGGAGTAGGTGGAGCCAACACCAAATCAGCCAGCGGTTTGGGTGGTGTTTGATAGCCGACATTGTCTTGCGCAAAGGCTGTAAACCCGCCTAGACACAGCAAATACAATAGTGGTTTTCTCATGAGTTTTAGTTGTTTTTGAAGTGTGTCAATCTACTTTTACTATTCATCTACTCTAAAGCGTCCAAAGAAGCCTGAGCGTTTCCCGAGTTGTTCTTCCATATCGCTAAGTTCGATTTTGAGCGCGTGAATGGAAAGCGAAATTTCCCAAACCGAAAGCCCCAAAGCAGCTATCTGGAGCAATAAAGCAACGAAAAATAACATTTGTGCGGCAGATTGGTAATGTAAGTAGATGAAAAGCATGGAAATTGCGCTCAACAGCAAGCTCGTCACGATGATAAACTGTATGTTTCTAATAATATGCACACGTCGGTGGAGGTGTTTGATTTGTTCGACGTAGTTGACGTCGGGGGTGATTCTGAATTTGTCGTGCAATTCGCGAATGAGGCTCGCAATCGCTAGATAACGATTGGTGAAGGCAATCATCATCAAAGATACTGTAGAAAACAAAATGGCTGGGGTACTTATGGCGAGTTCCATGTTTTTATTGAAATTGTAATTTGCTAGGGAGAAGCCGCTATGTGCTATCGGTTGAATCTCTTAAAATCAATGTAAATATACCAAGTTAAGAATATCCCCCAACTACTTAATATATCTATCCCAACTAAGCGGCGAAAAAGTTGGAATAAACACAATAAAATTAGTTTTTGGCTCAAATTCAACTTGGATTAAAATTACCTTTGTCCAAAATTTTGACAATGAAAGAAAACGTTTTTGATTCCCACAAATTTAAACTTTGGAAGGGGCATTTGTTAAGTAATGGCCTTCAAATCCATAATATTGATGAAAAATATACCCGTCATAATAGCAATGGCGAAGCTCTTTTTTCACTTTTAATGCTCGATGCTACCACGCCCGAAGGCGACAAAATCCCCCCTATTTGTTTTTTGAAAGGTGAAGTACTTTGTGTGTTGGTGTGCCTGATAGATGAGCAAACCAAAGACAAATACCTCTTGCTGGTAAAACAGCGCCGCATCTGCGATGGTTCGATGACGTACGAGCATCCCGCAGGTATGCTCGATAGTGAATCGGATGCCTATAAAGTGGCCGCAAAAGAGGTGTGGGAAGAAACAGGGATTCAATTAGACAGAAGTCAATTGGTACGCCTGTTAGATTTTCCCACTTACCCTTCTACAGGTACGAGCGACGAAGCAATGCACTATTTCTATTGTGAAATCGAACTTCCATTAGCTCAAATCAAAGCCTACGATGAGCAATTTATGGGAGAAGCCTCTGAGCATGAGCGCATCGTGACTTGTGTGTTGCCTTTTGTAGAGGGTCATCGACTTATCAACAATGTCAATGGTATTTTACTGGACTTTTTATATCTAAAGGCTATTGGTGATTGGGAGTTGATGGCAAAACTGTAAGGTCTTGGCATGGTTTTTTGAATCAGTATAACAAGAAGTACTCAATACAAGCAAAATGAGTAAGAGGTAAAAACTGTGCCATAGTTCTCACTGAATGTTTGGAGTTGAGTTTTTGATAACCAATTAAATACTTAACACATGAAAACAATTAAAAAAATTGCCGAAAAATACCAAGTAAGTGAAGAAACTGCCCAAGCTCTGCTGATGGGGCTGAAAGTCACTGGTGGACGACAAGTACAGTTTAACATAGGCGAACTGGGCGGAATGGGTCAATGGCAACCCGGAATGATCATGGTAGGAGATATGTTTGACATAGGTTTGAAATACAAAGTAGACGGATTATGCACTGAGCTATCGGAACTAGTTCGTTCAGAGGAAGAAACGCCTAAAACTCCCACTAAAACCACTTCCAAAACCAAATCGCCTCCAAAAACTGAAAGCACAAATACCAAATCTTCTGCCTCATTTCGGGGAAGCCAAAATGGGTATCATTATGCTTATTTTTCCTCAGAGGATAAGTTAGAGATTGAGCATGAAGGTAAAATTACAAAGTATAGTACCAAAGGTTATCCGCTTTCAGGAGTGCAGCAATCCCAATCAAACAGTGCTCAAAATCTTACTTTTAGCTATCCTGGAGGTACGGTAAGTGTCAAAGATTTGAAAAAAATAAAATAGACTTGATAACAATCCTAAAAGCTCCAAGGCGAAGCTTTTAGGATTGTATATCTTCTTCTACTAAAGCAAAGTCTTCAGCGTGTACTACTTCATTAGATATACCCGCACCCATAATACGCTTGCGGTGCTGTATGCCCCATGCTCTCATTTCGTTCAGAACATTGCGTAATGAATGCCCGTAGGGAGTTAATTCATATTCTACGGTGACAGGAACAGTGTCGTACACGGTACGTTTGACCATTTGATTGATTTCTAACTCACGCAATTCTTTAGACAACATCCGAGGGGTAATGTTGTGAATAGATCTTTCTAATTCTTTGAATCGCTTTTTGCCCTGTATTAAGGCACCCAAAATGGGCAGTTTCCATTTGCCACTGATGATGTCAAGACAGTCGCGAACGGGTACTACATAGTCTGCACAATTGGGCAATTCTTCTTTCATCATTTTATATAAATCGTTTAGTTGCTATAATAGAGTATATTACTATACTTTGGTATAGTAGTTACTTTTGTATAGTAAAGGTAGCTACCTTTGCTGTTGATAAAAAGAGTATCCATAAAATAAATTACAAAGATGATATTAGTAACAGGAGCGACAGGGCATTTAGGTTCAGCTACGATTGATTTTTTATTAGAAACAACGCCTAGTACACAAATAGCAGCATTGGTGAGAGATGTAGCTAAAGCAGGCAACCTCACGGAAAAAGGGGTTGAGGTTCGTCAGGGAGATTATTCGGATATCGATTCACTATCAAAGGCTTTTGAGGGAATAGATACTTTGTTGTTGATTTCATCAAGTTCAATGGAAAACCGATTTTTACAGCATACCAATGCCATAGATGCCGCCAAAAAAGCGGGCGTAAAATACATTGTATATACAAGTGTAGTGAAGCCATCTTACGAAACCAAGTTTTTGCCAGGTCTTGATCACATCAAAACCGAAGAATACCTCAAAGCGTCAGGGCTAAATTATGTTATTTTTAGAAACACTTTTTATGCCGAAGTATTGCCGATGTTGTTGGGTAATGCACTCGAAACAGGGGATTGGTATTATCCTGTGGGAGATGCCAAGATCAACTTAGTAGCACGTTTTGATATAGCTGAAGGATTGGCAAAGGTACTCGTAGCCCCCGAAAAGCACCTCAATCAGGTATATGAAATTACCTCGGGTGAGTCGTTATCGTTTACCCAAATTGCTGCCCTTTTGACCGAAGCGAAGGGCAAGACGATTACTTATACAAGTATTCCGACCGAAGCTTTTGTGGGTGGATTGCAACAAGCGGGTCTGCCCGAACCCGTCATAGGGATGATTGGAGGGATAGCAGAAGCAATCAAAGATGGCGAACTAAGTACCACAGATGCTGCCTTGGAAAATATCTTAGGTCGTAAAACGACCCCGTTGAAGTCTTGTATAGAATTGTTATAACTCACATCTTTATCAAACCAATCTCATGAAAATTACGCTTTGGATTGTTCAAGTATTGCTTGCGGCTATGTTTTTGATGGCTGGTTTCATGAAACTGACGACTCCAATCGCCGAGTTGGCACCTCAAATGCCCTGGGTTAATGATTTTTCGGAAGGTATGGTACGATTTGTGGGAGCAGTAGAGCTGCTTGGAGCAATCGGCCTTATTTTGCCTTCGCTTCTGAGAATAAAGCCTATTCTGACTCCCCTTGCTGCCTTAGGACTGGCTACGGTGATGATTGCAGCGGCGGTTTATCATGCGCTTAAAGGTGAATTTGCGGCTATTGGTTTCAATTTCGTATTGGGAGCTTTGGCGTTGTTTGTGGCTTGGGGAAGATACCAAAAGGTCCCTATTAGTGCTCGTTGAAAATTATCAACGATTTAGGCTAGAATTTTGCCAAAATAAACCACTTTGGTAACTTAGCAACCGCTTAGTGTGTACGCACTAAGCGGTTTTTGTTTTTTCACCTCTTAACCGATAGTCATGTCTTCTACTGTTTTGGAGCGTTTTCTTCGCTATGTGCAAATAGATACTCAATCAGATCCTCATTCTTCTACTCAACCTTCTACCGAAAAACAAAAAGATTTAAGTCGGGTTTTGGTAAATGAGCTTTTTGAAATGGGGCTTGTAGATGCTCATTTGGACGAGTATGGCTATGTATATGCTACTTTACACGCCAATACTCCCAAGCTTAATGTTCCCGTGATTTGCTTTTGCTCGCACGTAGATACGGCGCCAGATTGTTCGGGAAAAGGTGTAAAGCCACTTGTGCATCAGCAATGGGATGGCTCAGATATTGTTTTGCCGGAGGATATATCGCAAGTTTTGAGAGTAGCTGACCATCCAGATTTAGCAGCCCAAATCGGTAATGATATCGTGACGGCCAGTGGGACTACGCTTTTGGGGGCTGACAATAAAGCAGGGGTAGCCGAAATCATGGATGCCGTTTATCAGCTTGTCAATCATCCTGAGATAAAACACGGCACTATCAAAATCCTATTTACGCCCGATGAAGAAATAGGGCGAGGAACTGCCAAGGTCGATTTGGAGAAATTGGGGGCAGATTTTGCCTATACGATTGACGGGGAAAGCCTCGGAACGCTCGAAGATGAGACTTTTAGCGCCGATGCGGTCAAAATCACAATTTATGGCGTTAGTACTCACCCTGGGTTTGCCAAAGGGAAATTGGAAAATGCCCTTAAAATAGCGGGCGATGTGTTGGCCGCTTTGCCCAAAGACCGCCTTTCGCCCGAAACCACCGAAGAAAAGGAAGGATTTATTCACCCGACACACATAGAAGGCATTCTCGAAAAAGTAGTGTTGGAGTTTATCATTCGTGATTTTTCGGTAGAAGGTTTGCACGAAAAAGAAACTTTTTTGAAAAATATTTTGGACAATATACTCGTCAACTATCCTCACTCTAGGGCTGATTTTGAGGTGATTGAGCAGTACCGAAATATGAAAGAAGTGTTAGACCAGCATCCCCAAGTAAGCGAATACGCCCTAGAAGCCATCAAACGCTCAGCCTTGACTCCCCTAAGAAGAAGTATTCGAGGAGGAACCGACGGCTCGCGTTTGTCTTTTATGGGTTTGCCTTGCCCTAATATTTTTGCGGGTGAACATGCCTTCCATTCCAAACTAGAGTGGGTATCGGTGCAAGATATGCAGAAGGCCGTTGAAGTGATTGTGAATTTGTGCCAGATTTGGGAGGAAAAAACGTAAATTCAGTTGGAAAACAAACAAGTAAAATTCTTTACTATATACCAAAGGAATAAGACATAAAAAAATGATATACTTAAAAAGTTAGTTATTTTGTATTAAATGAGCTTTTTGTAAGCTCATTTTTTGTTTATTAGCACTTCATATAAATAAAAACAAAAGTCATGACCCGTTACAGCCTCTTAACTTTTACTATTGTACTAAGTCTTTTGTTGAGCTCCTTCCAAATGGACGATGCTTGGTTTGACAAAATTGTGAGTAAATTTCAAAGTTACCAGCGTAGCTATCCTCAAGAAAAAGTCTATTTGCATCTAGACAGGCCCTATTATTCGGCAGGAGAACGAATTTGGTTTAAAGCCTACCTTGTAACGGCTATGCTTCACGAAGCCGATTCCATCAGCCGAGTGCTTTATGTGGATTTGGTAAACAAGCAAAATGGAAATATCATTTTGATGAAAAAAGTCGCTATGTCGGGTGGAATAGGAAGGGGGGAGTTGGCTCTTGGAGACTCGCTAGCAGTAGGAGAGTACCGTTTAAGAGCGTATACCAATTGGATGCGTAATTACGACGATTCTTTCTTTTTTCAACGAGATATAAAAATTCTGCGTCCCGATTTTAAAGCGTCGTCATTGCCACCAAACCCTGATGATATTGATGTGCAGTTTATGCCAGAAGGTGGGCATCTTGTAGTCAATTTAGAAAGTCGAGTTGCTTTTAAAGCACTCAATACCTTGGGAAAAGGAACCGATATTACAGGAGCAGTATTGAACCAAGCCAATGATACTGTGGCAGGTTTTAATACTGGGCATTTAGGGATGGGCTTTTTTAATCTAAAACCTGAGTCTGGGCAACAATATAGAATAGAAGTTCGAAAACCTAATGGACAATACGTCAAATATCCGATGCCCGAGATAGTGGCTGAAGGCTTTGTACTGACCGTCGATAATCTCTCGAATAAAGATAACATAAGGGTGATTGTGAGGCATAATAAAAACGTGACTCAAGGAGAATTAGCACTTTTTGCACACACAAGGGGACTAGTAGTATACGGTGCCAAAGGGGCAATGGCAAAAAAAACGCTGCTTTTTAGCGTCCCACGCGCTGAATTGCCCGAAGGTGTTATTCATTTTACGTTGTTTGATGAGCAAGCAAAGCCCGTAGCTGAGCGTTTGGCTTTTATCAATAAAAACCAACAATTAAATATTCAGGTTGCGACTGATAAGCAAGTCTATAAATCGCGCGAAAAAGTAGAGGTAGAAATTACCGCCAAAGACGCTAATGGACAGCCTGTGAGCGGTAATTTTTCGTTGGCAGCCGTTGATGCTGGTCAAATCATTGACAAAGAACTTTACCCTAACAACATCCGCTCGTACTTTTTGTTGACTTCTGATTTGAAAGGAAATATTGAAGAACCTGCAAGGTATTTTAGTACCCAAAATACCAATTCAAATGCGCAACTTGATTTGTTGATGATGACCCAAGGCTGGCGACGGTTCAATTGGGCGTCGGTTTTGGGTGATTCTTTGGGCACTCATCCCTTTTTCTTAGAGCAGGGTATAAGTTTCCAAGGCAAGGTAACGCGCCTCAATAAAAAGCAACCCGGTAAGGTAAAACTGACTTTCATGATGATGCAAAAAGACAGCGCTCAGTCGTTTTTGACGGGCGAAAGCACCGAAACAGGAGAGTTTGCAGTATATGACGTAGACTTGCGAGATACTACCAATCTGTTGGTACAGGCTGTTACGGAAAAAGGCAATAGAAACCTCGTTCTTAGTCTTACGCCCATTCAGCCTGCCAAAATGACGGTGACTAAAGTACCTTACAATCCAGTCGAATTTGACGCCAACGAATTGGCGGAGTATCTCAGACGAACCGAAGAATACCTGCGCATTGAGCGGCAAATACGGGCAAGCCGAGAGCAAATGCTACAAGAAGTGGTAGTAAAAGCAAAAAAAGCTGACCCACTAAAAGATGATGGACGAAGGGCACTTTATGGTAATCCTGATGCCACTGTGAAATTTGACCAAATCAATACAGCAGGAGCTATGAATATTTTTGATGTGATTCAGGGCAGAGTAGCGGGGGTTACTATCACGGGAAGTGGTATGAACCGAACAGTCCAGATTCGGGGAGCGGCCAATTTTAGTGGCGTAGTAGAACCGCTTTTTGTGTTGGACGGCACACCCGTTGACAAACAAGCTATCATGAATCTCCCACCGTCGGACGTAGATGCGGTCGATATTTTGAAAGGTGCTTCGGCGGCTATCTATGGGAGCCGTGGCGGAGGAGGAGTGATTGCGATATTGACAAAGCGTGGTGGTAGCAACTACGATTGGTCAAAAGAAGCGGTTCCAGGCACCTTAGTCACCAAAATCTTAGGATACAGCCCAGAAATAGAATTTTACGCTCCTAAATACGATACGCCCGCCCCTGAGCATGTTCGACCTGATTTTCGTCCTACTGTATTTTGGGCACCTCTCATTCAAACCAACCAAGAAGGAAAGGCCAAAGTAACCTTTTTTACCTCCGATGCCAAATCTACGATTCAACTAAAAGTAGAAGGTATGACCAGTGCAGGGAAAATGGGCATAGGGCAAGGGCAGTTTAAAACTTCTGAATAAGCAATTAGTACTACCATTGAAAATAGACAAGCCTGCTGAGAGTTTCTCCCGGCAGGCTTGTCTATTTTTTACCACTTTTCAAGTCCTAACAATTTCTTGCCTAGTTCATTGAGTTCGGCACGGTCATATTTGATTTGCTCCCAATGGCGAGGGTCACCCGGAAAAGCGTAGCCTTCAGGGGCAATGCGGTTTTTCCAAGAATTGATGCGCCATTCGCGCATCGCATCATTGTCTTCTTCGGCGGGCATCATTGAGATATACTGGGCGATTCTGACTTTATCTCCTGATAGGTTGGGGCGAATTCCGTGCGGCTGACTGCTATTAAATATCAGTAAATCACCCGCTTCGAGTTTTACTTTTACAAGTTTGTCTTCCAAACCACTGATGTCGGGCTGGAAGCGATTGCGGTCGGCGGGTTGGGTAAGCTTCCAAGTATCGTAAGTTCTGAAAAGCTCAGGAATACACTGAAATCCGCCCATATTTTCGTCGGTTTGGTCGGCAAGGGCGAGTACCCCCTGTACGTTTTGGGGTTTGGTTTCGGGGTCATAATCCCAGTGAATAAACCCTTTGTATTCAAAACCCGGACGAATGGGGAAGTTGAGGTTGGCCCGGTCGATGGTAACCCATAGTTTTTCTGTACCCCACACATCCACAAAGGCATCATAGACCCGCTGCATTTGGCGATTGTTCCAGAGATGTTGATGGTTGTATACTTCTACCATTCCGGTGCCCGTCAACTCCTTCATTTTCATTTCGGCGCGCGGTGGAGCATACCACGTTTGGGGATTGTTGGGGTCTTTTTCTTCAAATTCCCACAAAAATTCTGCGGTTTTTAGGGCTTGCTCGCGTGGTACTGCATTTTTGACAACTACGTAACCGTTATGTATCCAAAATGTCCAATCTTCTTCGGTCAAAACTCTTAAAGACTGTCCATTGGAGCGGTCGCTGAGTTTGATATGACTACTTGTAGCGGTAGAGGGGTTACCGGGTATTTCTTTATGATTCTGATTCGGAATCATGGTGGGGGTCATTGTTTGCGCTTCCATGTTTTGTAATATTTTTGATTGAAATAATAATACAAAGATAATGGAACCTTAAAGCCAATTTCTAGCCTTCAAATTGCCAAAATTTGAACTATATTGATTTTTTAAGGGTATGTTAAATTTGTAATTGTTGAAAATTATACAAATAGATGAATGCTGAGCTTATCTTGTAGCTGGTAACTTCAACAAATAACCGGCCAAATCAGCGAGGTCTTTCTCTTTGAGTCCTAGCGACGACGGCTCTGGCATGAGGCTATTGGTGAGTTGTTTGCGAGAGGCGATATTAGTAGCTTTGATAGCGGTAGTTTGACCGCCTGCATCTTTGAGCACCACCGTGGCGCCGTCACCCACAATAAAACCATAATAAGTATTTTGGTCTTTGGTTTGGATAATCCACGGTTCATAGCCAAAAGCCATGCTAGCGCTTGGATTGATGATGGCATCAAGTAAACCGGGTTTGTCAAACTTCTTGCCAATCAACGACAAATCTGGGCCGATGTCTTTGCCGTCTTTACCAAAACGGTGGCAAATGGCGCAATTGGTTTGGAAAATTTTCTGCCCCTTTGCAGCGTCACTTGGAAAGCTTGCTGCCAAATTGATTGAGAGTCCCTTGCCGCTTGGACGTGGGAAATAATCGCCCGCCATCATGCGAATGCTACGGTCGGGATTGTTGAAAATATGCTCTGCAATGACGGGACGTACTTCTTTAGGAATTTTGTATTCGCTTGCGGTTGCCAAAATCAACTGTCCCCCAAACACATCAGCCGCGAGGCTTTTTGCAGCATTTTCACGGTCAGGTTTGGAAGCTAAGGTATCAAGCATTATTTTTTGCCATTCGAGCATTTTTTTCTGTTCAGGAGTCAGTTGTGCCGCAGCGGCTTCTTGCCAGTTGAGGAGGTCTTGCCAATCGTTGGTTTTACGGAAATTGACCCAATAAAAAGCTTGCTCGGCTACGTCTTTAAGCTGATTTTTAGAAAGTTCAAGCATCGTGAGCGCTGCTTCTTTGTCTTTGATAAAAGCCAAAGCCGTAATAGCTCTTTTACGCTCATCGGCGGGTAGGGTAGCCGTGGTTGCTCTTGTTTTTAAATCAGAAAGAGCTGTTTTGGGGTGAATTCTCCACGTGAGCCAAGCTTGCTGAGGTGTCCATTGAACTGGATTTTTAGGCCAAGAAGGGCGAAGGTCACGGTAGATATCCTCCTCTTTACTGTCCAATCCAATTCCCAGGGCTTCAAGGTAATAGCGGTCTTTCCCGTCAAATTTAGCAATGAGCGCTTTGAGAGGATTTTTGGAAGTTTCGTAAGGAACATCCCGCAATGCAATGGCGATTTCGCGTAGCAAAGCCACATCTGTAATGCTATTGATAGCCGGAACCCACGAAAGGTCGTTGGCAGGATAGAGCTGTTTTAGTGCTCTGAAAGCCGTGATTTTGAGTTGATTATTAGGATTGTTTTTGAGAATTGTAGCTACTTCAGCTTTTCCTTTTGGCCCCAATTGCGCCAATAGCCACACCGCTCTTGCTTGTATAAAAGGATTGGGTGCTTTAAGCAAGGCTTTTACTTCCGGTATTACTTTTTCTCCTTCTGCTTTCAGTGCCACAAAACCGAGGTTTCTTACGTTGATAGCGGGATTTTTGAGTGCTTCTATTTGCCCAGCGGTAGTGTTCAAGTCAAGTTTGGGCGTGGTGAGTTTTTTACCTTTGGGCGTAATCCGATAGATGCGACCATAGCCGATTTTGTCGTGCATTTGGTGGCCTCCTACGACAGCATCGTACCAATCGGCCACATAGATAGCACCATCAGGGCCAGTAGCAGCATCGCTTGGGCGAAACCATTTACGTTTATCCTGGCCTGTTTCATGCCAAATGTAATGTTCGTCCACTTTAGGAAAAGAACTTATCAAATCAATGCGTTGACTGAGGTCGTAGCCTGCGCCCTTGGGTTTGGGCCAATACATCCATACTACATTTCGACCTGCTTCACAGCTCAGTACCGTACCTCGGTATTTGGAGCCAAGGGCGTCGCCTTCATACACGAGCATACCCGTAGGAGAACCTGCGCCGGTATTGTCGCTAGCGATGAGCACACCAGGGTCTTCTTGGTGCCAATGAGCCGTAAACATATCTTGATCGGGGCGGCGGTCGGCTTGCCAGTAGCGTGTACCGTCGGCGCTAAAATAGCCCGCATTAGAGCCTTCCATGACCCAACTTGTACGACAAGTTACGACTTGGTCGTCGTTGTCGTTTTGCCAATAGTTGCCATAACTATCGATAGCGGTTTCGTAGCTATTCCTGAAATTGTGCGCCATTACTTTGAGTCCCGTTGCATCGGGATTCATACGAAGCGCCAAGCCACCCACCCACACGCGTCCGTCGTCGCTTTTCTGATTGCCTTGGTTGTTTTTGTTGTAGGGAGTACCGCCAATATAAATACTTCCTGAGCGAAGCGTCCAGCCGCTTTTGTCTTTGACGAGATGTGAGCCGGCGTTGCCAGTATTGAAATGCCAAAGTCCATCAGGCCCTGCCGTAAGCGAATGCAGCGAGTGATCGTGGTCGAGTCCACCAAAACCCGTCAATATGATTTCTTTTTTGTCGGGCACATCGTCGCCGTTTTCGTCGGTATATACAATGAGATTAGGCGCACAGCTTACGATTACTTTGTTGCCAATGACTCCAATCCCCAAGGGCGCCACCAAATCTTTGTCTTGGACAAACACCTTCGACTTGTCGGCTTTGCCGTCGCCGTCGGTATCTTCCAAAATCACCACCCGGTCGCCTTCGGCAAAACTGAGTTTTTGGTCAGGTTTGTTATTGAAATTTCGGTAGTTGACCGCCTCCGTAATCCATACCCGGCCTTTGGCATCGATGTCCATATTGGTAGGATTATGAAACAAAGGTGTGGTAGCCCAGAGCGTCGCTTCGAGGTCTTCGGGTACATATACTTGATTAGAATCTCCTTGGGTTACTGTTTGATACGCTTGTTGGAGGGTGTTGGTTCCGGTAAAAGAAAGGGCAGCTACCAAGCCAGCACAAGTGCCTAATATGAAAAGGGTATGGCGCATTACAACGAATATTAAGGTCTTAAACTCAAAAGAAAAATAAGTTTCTCAACTACTCAAAAACTTATTATAAAGAGTTTTGTGCTATCATTGATAACGCTCCAAAGCAGCTTGGTGGTATTGACATACTTGTTGAATTAGTTTTGCAGGTGATACTACCCGTACTTCAGCTCCTAAGCGAGCTAGTTCGTACACAATTTCTTTGTTGATGATGAGGTGCAGCTTTACCCTAAACTCTGAGTCATTGTCGTATATTACATCTTCGGGATGATAAGGAAAAAAAGGCTGCGTTTTGAAATAATTGGCTTGGAAAGGGGTAAAGCTCAAAATCACTTCTTCTACAGGTTCTTGGTCATAAATGGCGATACCAAGTGCTTTTTCAAAATAAGCTTTGGAGTCAAAAACGGGCACTTCGTCAGCGTTTTCAAATGCGGTAAGGGAGCTTTCTTCGATGCGTTCGAGGCCAAAGGCGCGGATGTGTTGGCGTGTTTTTTCCCAACCTACCACATACCAACGGTTGCGGTGTTCTTTGATGAGATACGGAAACAGGTGGTAGGTATTGCTGACATTGGCCTCAAACTTGCGGTGCTTGAAAGTGACCCACTGTCTTCCCCGCATCACATCGAGTAGCGGTGCGATGAGCTCTCCCCCTGGAATGACCGGGACGTACTCAAATTGAAGGTAGTTGTTTTCTTCTTTGGGTCTTTGAAATCGGTATTTGACGGCTTGGTCGAGCTTGGTCACGGCCGAATTCAATTCTTTGAAAGGCTCAAGGTGACTAAACTGACGTAGGGTTTGGACGGCTGCATCCAAGGCAGCTAATTCGCTTTTGGTAAGGTGGACGCGCATTTCGAGGTCGAAGGGCTGACTGTAGTAAAAGCCTTTGATTTTGTAATCATATTTGATAGGAGCTTGATAAAGCTCTCGCATCATCGCAATGTCTTCTTTTAGGGTACGTTCTTTGGCTCCGCAATAGTTCATCAACTCTAGTTTGGAAACAGGCTTTCCACCCCAAGCCTGTAGTCTCTGATTGATTTTTTGAAAACGTTCGTACTGAGTCGGAATAATTTTTTTCATCTTTTTAAAAAGGCGTGCATGTAGATTGCACGCAAGGTAATTTACTTTGTTGCAGTCATTGATACCACTTGATAAATTATGATAACTATCAGTCTTTATGATAAAAAGATTCTTTAATTTGAGATTTTAAACCATACCGTGTTCCAAAATACATACAGCTTTATTATGCGCTTTAAGATATACCTAAAACCTCTACGTGACCGACAAAAACTTTTGTTTAATTACCAATACCCTTTACAGGCTTGGATTTATGGGTTGTTGGCGCGGGCAGATGCGGATTATGCTACATTTTTGCATCAGCAGGGCTATGAGTTGGCAGCCACCCGAAAAACATTTAAGCATTTCACTTTTTCGAGTTTGGTGATTCCACGCACGGAGCCCATTCGAAAAGGAGATACGTATATGGTGCTTCGTTCGGATATATTGAGTCTTGTTATTTCGTTTTATGTAGACAAAGCCGCCGAGGGTTTTATCATAGGATTGTTTCAAGAGCAGCAGCTTTGTATTTACAACCGTGAGTATCGCGCCGACTTTGTGGTAGAGCGGGTAGAGACGCTACCCGTGGTGCCCATAGATGCGACCATGGCCTTTCGTACGTTATCGCCGATGGTAGTGGCCAAAAAAACAGACAGTTTAGATCAGTATTTAGCCCCGACAGATGCGGAATTTGGACGATTTTTTGCGGTCAATTTGGTCGATAAACTACGTTCGATACAGCCTTCCATGCACATGGATGTAGCAATTGCCGAGCGACTCGTGAAGTTTGAACTCTTGAGCGACCCTGAGCGCATCAAAAAACGAGGTATTTTGACCAAAGAGGGGAAAGAAAGGCTACAGACGAAAGTGATTGGTTATCACAATTTTACATTTGCGTTAACGGCTCCACCCGAACTTATTGAAGTGGGGTATTTGGGAGGATTTGGCCGCTATAGCGCGATGGGATGTGGGTGTGTGGAGGTGATTAGTGCTTCATCACCTTGACGTTCAAGCGTTGGAGGGTTTTAAGTAAATCAGCGTTTTTGGCCTGTGATGCCTCCTCAATGGTTGCAAATTGACCAAGTTGTTTGGGGGATGCCATATTGTTAGAAACTTATTTAATACTTTTTATTTTGGCTATGAATTCGTCTTTTTTTAGAGATTTTCCTTTTAAGGCACGAATTTCTTCCCAAGACATTTCTTGGATAGTTTTTCCTGTAATACTATTGACCGCAGTACTCTTGTCTGATTTCTTGTTCATTTTTAAAATTTTATCATTTGATAAGTTTTAAAGAATAAAATTGTCTTTACATGTAAAAGTAAATACATTGACCCAAAAATCACAATTAAAATGATAAAAGAACTTTCACAATTCGTCCAGATGCTTGATCCAGAGTTTAAAGCTTTGGGGGTAAAACCAAAAGAAGGGCTACATATTTTGCTCAATATTCAAACAGATGGTGGACGTATTTTTATTGATGAGTTTGCAACTCAATATGAGTATTTTGCATCAAAAAAACATTCAGGCATGCTCTCTGAACTTCTTATAAAATGCAAAAATATTCAAGAACTCTCATGGACGTTAGATTATGATAAAAAACCGTATTATCAGAAATGTTTTGATATTCCAGAAAAAGGTATTCTGTCAGTATCTCCATTTTGCTTTGCTACTAAGAAAAAATCTTTAACTGGAGGAAGTAAGTTTCTTAAAGACGAAAAAAAAGTTTATCAACGGGTAGAAAGATATTTTAACTATACAGACAAATTAATTGTAGAAAAGGAAGGGTATTTATATCAAGCACTACTACTCAACTATCTGAGAGACTGGAATAGGTTTGAAAATTTTGTAATGAATTTACCAAAGTATGATAAGTTGGATGAAGAAGAACATATAATTATTCAACTTGATATACCTATTGAGTACTATCAACAATCGTATTCAAAGTATTTAGATGCCTATTTGTTCAACAATAAGAAAAGGTTTAGTAATGGCATAGAAGAATTTGGAATTAGTAATTTCTTCAATGGCTTTAACGATAGTAAGCCTTATTTGAAGCATCAGACGGCCTCTTTTGAACTATCTGGGTTAATAAATCGAACTGTTGCACAGGAATTATTTGAATTTAAAACAATCGTCAGTAGAGATATCCTGCCGCGTCCGCTTCCTATTTTTATTTATCAAGATGAACTCAAAACGGAAGGCAAGAAAAATATACGAGATGCCTCTATTTCATTGTTCAAGCAAGATGCAACTTTAGGAAAACGGCGAGGTTATAAAGAAATTATTGAAGACCTCTACAAAGATTACAAAGACCAACTCGGTAATTACTATTTGCTTTTCTATCAAGCGGGAGAAATTAAAGATTTCGACTTTGTCCCTAAGTTTGAGTATGAACTGAAGGACGAAAAAGGGGCTGCTTGGGAAATAAAAGACCTATTTAAGATAAATTATCGGAGACACATTGAAAATGTTTTTGATTTTCAATACGCCGTCCTGCTACCTGTATTTAACAATGCACTGATTGTTAAAACCAAGACAGGAGACTTTCAACACCGTTATTTTGATGATATAGATGCAAAATACTGTAAGTCGGATGCTACGTTTCTTATGGTAATGACTTATCGGAAAGCCTTTTATGACTTTATCTATAAATCGAAACGAGAAGCGGTCAACCAACATACATTTGATAAAATTATGTTGAGTAGCATTCTTGATGATATTCGTTTGGATGAATTTAAAAATAACCTTAATAGCCAGAACATTAGCATTCGTCAGAAGCTAAATATCTGGTTCAGTCTTTCAGAAAACTTTAACCAACTTACTTTAACTAGCGAAACTATGGCAAGCAAATTACAGGCTCATCGGGCTTACATGAAGCAATTGGCCAAGGGAGAAGCCTCCATTGAAAACGACGAACAATACGCTTTTGCCGTCGGGCAAGTGATTTATTACTTGCTAAGAAAAAGCAAAACGGCTGACCGCAGCTACAAACGCCTAGAGCCTTTTATGCAGCAAGTTCAGTCCAAAGAATTGAATAAAGCGATTGCGCGATTATTTGATACTTATAAACACGAAAACTTTTCGACAAAGTTTCGTACACCATTTGCCGAAGTGCTTGACTATGAAACTAAAACGAATATTCGCGACTTGATACCGTCTATTTTAGCAGGAGTGTTCTCAGAAAATGAGCTTTTTAGCGATAAAGAGAACAATGAAATTAAAGAAACTCAAAACGAAACAGAAGAATAAACCACATAATCATATATTAAGATGAGTACAGCATTCAACAACCGAATATTTGGCTGTGTTATTGTAAAAGCCATTAATGCAAATTACAACGCGGATTTTACCCACCAACCGCGTACCCTTCCCGACGGGACTGTCTATGCCACAGATAAAGCCTTGAAATATACGGTACGAAATTATCTAAATGCACAAGGGGAAAAGTTATTTTTCTTTAAAAGATTGAATGATAATTTAAACCCATTTGATTTAGATGGAACATATAATTATTTATTCCCAGAAGATAAGGAAGGGAAAGAGAAAAAGGCAACTATTTCTAATTTGCTATCTTGTATTGATATACGTTTTTTTGGTGCCACTTTTGCAAATAAGAAAAAAAATATTTCTCTTTCATTACATGGGCCAGTACAGTTTACTCATGGTGTTAATAAGTTTGTAGAAGGCATTATTTATTCAGAGCAGATAATGTCTCCTTTTGCAGATCAAAAAGAAGACAAAGAAAAGAACAAGGATAAAAAAGGAGAAACTTCTTATGTTGAATCGCAAGCTTCCACCCTCGGGACGCAATTCAAACTTAAAGAGGGGCATTACGTACATCATCTCTCGGTGAATCCGCGAAATCTGGAAGACTTTAATAAAGCCGCAGGGAGTGAAGGGCTCACCACCGACGACATTTCCAAACTAAAAGAAGCGCTTCGTTGTGGAGCTACCTTTTATGATTCGGCTTCTAAGGCAGGGGTAGAAAATGAGTTATTGCTTTGGGTACAGTTGAAAGAAGGCTCTAAACTTGTGTTGCCATCTTTTGTGGAATTGGTCAGTGTCAATGAAAATCGAGAAGTAGATTTAGCCAAAGTGACTTCACTACTTTCAAAACCGCACATCGCTGCTGAAATAGAAACCATTGAGTTGTATTTCAACAAAGAAGTGACAACGGTTATTAATGCACCCCAGAATGCGAAGCAACTCGAACTGAACTAATAAAGGTATGAGTACTGAAAAATTAGTGTCGTTTGACCTGCGTGCCGATTTTGGATTTTTCAAAAAACCTGATTATAACGACGGTTTGTTATTGTCGTACAACATGATTCACAAACCAGCTTTATTGGGTATTTTGGGGGCTATTATAGGGTTAGCAGGTTATCAGAGGAAAGGAGAATTTCCTGAATATTACCAAAAGTTAAAGGGTATTCCTGTGGGCATCGAACCATTAGAAGGATACCATGAACGCGGCAATTTTCAAAAAACCTCCGTAAAATATACCAATACCGTAGGTTATGCCAACCTCGATGGGAATCTGTTGGTGGAGGAGTCGATGCTTATTCGACCTGCATACCGATGCTATGTATTGTTAAATTTAGAACAGGGCGAGCAAGAACATCTTTATCGAAACCTCAAAGAAGGAAAGGCGGAGTATATTCCTTATTTGGGTAAGAATGAGTTTCAGGCTTCTTGGCTCGATGAAGAAGGAGAAAATACGTTTCGGGAGTATGAGTTTCAAGCCTTTGATTACTCTGTCGATTTTGAAGTGAGTTCTGTTTTTGTCAGAGAAGACCCTCTTAAAAATCAAAGAGTCGTATTGAAACCCTCATTTAGAACTCGAAATGAAATTCAGCGAAAAGGAAGTTTTACGTACTTTGAACGTTTGCCTCAAAAATTTGATGAACAACTGTTTCAATATGTGCTTTTTGATTTTGCTTACTCCGATTGGCTATTTTCAAAGGAATCGACGATTTACGATTTATACGTAATAAGTAATCAAGAACTGAAAGGAAAACTAATTCAACTGTTTGTGTAAAATGCTGACAATTGAAAATTACGAAAAGGAACGTATTAGGATAGCTTTGGCTTTGAAAGAGCATCATCATTATTGGGCGCATTTGCCGTCCAATAACGATGGTGTGAGTAATTTACTCCCTGAAACTCTCTCAGAACATTGCGAACTTGTATTTGACTACTTCAAGTCACTATGCAGTGAGCATAAAATGGAGGATATTATAGATGAACTGGTGGAAGGAGTAGCATCTCAAGTAAACTCTACCAATGAAAAAGAAAAGGTAAGAAACTTCATTAAGTTGATGTTTTATAATGTTGTTACTTTTCATGATTTTGGGAAAGTAAATGAGAATTTTCAAGTAATGAGAATGAAAAATAGTGCTCATTTTTCTGAAAACTCTTCTTTGACATTGAACCCTCCTTACGGGCATTCGTTTCTGGGGACTTATATTTTTTTGGCATACCACTTTGAAAAACTGGTTGAATTAGAACTATCGCAAGAAGAAGAAGGGCTACTTGCTTTGTGTATGTATGGCTTGTCCTATCCAATATTTTGTCATCATAAGCCAACATTAAGTGACCCTTTGGAAGATTTTCGACGTTATTCCTTGCACGAATGGTACAATGAGTTAAGTGAATATTTAAGGTTGTACAGTGTGGACTTTGATGAAGAAATGTCGGACTATTTTCTTGGAGAACAGTTTGAACATTATTGGCAAGATTATTTTAAGAATGGTTCTACGGCCTTCCCCCTGTTTGCCCTCATTAAACTTAGCTTTTCTCTGTTAACCGCCTCGGACTATTTAGCCACACATGAGTACATGAGCGAAGCACCTACGAATGATTTTGGTGTTTTGAAACGAGAAAGAATAGTTGAGTTTACGGAGTATTTACGTTCAAACGGGCATAATAAACAAGCGTATGAAGCCTTGGAAGGTTACCGCTTTACCTTTCCAACCGAAAAGTCAAAGAACAATTTGAATCGACTTCGCCAAGAAATGGCAGTTGAATTGATTCAAACGGTACGGAAAAATACGCACAAACGCCTTTTTTACATTGAAGCACCCACAGGAGGCGGAAAGACGAACCTTTCGATGATAACGCTAACAGAACTGTTAATAGCCAATCCAGAACTGAACAAAGTATTTTATGTTTTCCCTTTCACAACGCTTATCACGCAAACGTACAAAGCGTTGAAAGAGACGCTCGGTTTGAAGGACGACGAATTGGTTGAAATGCACTCTAAGGCGGGTTTTTACAGTAAACTTTCGAAAGAGGAACAAAAAGATGGCGAATACGGGGACGATAAAAAGGACTTTATTGATCATCTGTTTGCGCTTTACCCGATTACTGTCCTTTCTCATGTCAAATTTTTTGAAGTTCTGAAAACGAACAGGAAAGAGACGAATTATTTATTGCACCGACTAGCAAATTCAGTAGTAATTATTGACGAAGTGCAATCTTATAACCCAAAATTGTGGGATAAGATTTTCTATTTTATCAGTCAGTATGCTGAGTTTTTTAACATTCGTTTTGTGTTGATGTCGGCGACTTTACCAAAAATCAGTGATTTGGACATTGGCCTATCTCAAAAACCTGATTTTGTTGAATTGTTACCTAATGCTCGAAAGTACATTTTGAACCCAAATTTTGCCGAACGCGTTACGTTCGATTTTGAACTAATGCAAGGTAAGATTGAGTTGGAGGAACTAGCAAACGCTGTTATTGAAAAATCACAAGATTATGCGAAAGAAAAAGGGAGTGTACGAACTATCGTAGAGTTTATTTACAAAAAATCTGCTTCTGATTTTCAGCAACTTATTAGCGACAGGGCCAACAATGGTTTTGATTCAATTTTGGTTTTGTCGGGGACAATAGTAGAGCCCCGACGTAGGCAAATTATTAACCAAATCAAACGCAGCAAGCAGGGAGAAAACATTTTGTTAATAACCACGCAGGTTGTGGAGGCTGGGGTGGATATTGACATGGATTTAGGTTTTAAAAACCGTTCATTGCTTGATAGTGACGAACAATTAGCAGGGCGTGTCAATCGAAACGCAAGCAAAGATGGCTGTAAGGTCTATTTGTTTGATGTGGACGAAGCAGATGTTCTTTACAAAGCAGATCATCGTTTTCAAGAGACAAAAAAAATCCCCATTGAAGAGCAACAGACAATTTTGAGAGACAAAGATTTTAAGTTTCTATACGAAAAGGTGTTTTCCAAAATTGATAAGATTAATGAAGGAAATTGGGCTGATAATTTTACAAATGGCTATGAACCCGCTGTTAAAAAATTGAGATTTGAAGAGGTGGATAGCGGTTTTAAAATTATTAGCCAGCGAAATGAGTCAGTGTTTGTGCCTCTTGCAATTCCTATTAGGGTTGATGGCAGTGAAGACGAGAAAATGGAGCTAGTTTTTTCGGAACATGAGCTAGGTTTCCTAAATTCTTTCGAAATTTTACCCACAGTGAAGGAAGAAATAGAGGGAAAAGAAGTTTGGGAACTGTATCGAAATTTGGTTTTTCGCCAAATTAAAGCCAAAAATGAGCGGAAAGGTTTTGATTTAAAAGCAGAAAATCAACTGCGCACGTTGCAGGGTATTATGTCTAAGTTTACATTTTCTTTGTTTGCCCATTCAAAAATTATCCCAAATTTAGAAAGCCAGGGCTTTTTGAAAGAAGAATTGGGATTTAAGAAAGTAACAGAACAAGCATTGATCCTGGAAACGCCTGTTTATACACTAGACGGTGGATTAAATGAAAAAGCAATCAACGTAACCGATAATTTCTTCCTATGAACATCCTCAAACGTGGAATTGTTATTCAGACGAAATTTCTGTATCCAATATAGACGTTGCCTGTTCGTCGGTAGATAGAGACGTTGCATGCAACGTCTCTACGACGCAAATGGACCGTCTGTATGATTCTGCGATTGGTGCGCTTATTCAGCGTTTTGGCCGTGTCAATCGTAAAAGGGGTAAAGGCATTTGTGATTGTAATATATTCAGGCAAGCCAATGAGACTGACAAATATATTTACAATACTGAAATCGTGAGTAAAACATTGCAAGCATACTGGCTTGGCCTTTTGGTAGATGAAGAAGAATCTTGGGGAAACAATAGTGATACCTCAATTGATTAGTATGATCTTGTTTTTGTGTCCAATATAGAAGTTGTCTGTTTGTCGGTAGGTAGAGACGTTGCATGCAACGTCTCTACGACGTCGATTATGGGTTACGTTTTTGCGTGAATGTGATAGGAAAAAAAATCAAACGTACCACGATGTAATCCTGCGATATTTATGATGAATCTGCGGATGATATGTAGATACGTTGCATGCAACGTATCTACGGTGTCGATTATGGATTACGTTTTGATACGAAGAAAAAATCAAACGTACCACGACGTAATGATCCGATATTTATGGTGAACCTGCGGATGATATGTAGATACGTTGCATGCAACGTATCTACGCCGTCGATTGTGGATTACGTTTTGATACGAAGAAAAAATAAACATACCACGATGTAATGATGCGATATTTATGGTCGAATCTGCGGATGATATGTAGAGACGTTGCATGCAACGTCTCTACGGTGTCGATTATGGGTTACGTTTTTGCGTGAATGTGATAGGAAGAAAAAATCAAACGTACCACGACGTAATCCTGCGATATTCATGATGAATCTGCGGATGATATGTAGATACGTTGCATGCAACGTATCTACGTCGTGGATTATGGATTATGTTTTTGCGTGAATGTGATAGGAAGAAAAAATCAAACGTACCACGACGTAATGATGCGATATTTATGATGAACCTGCGGATGATGTGTAGAGACGTTGCATGCAACGTATCTACGTCGTGGATTATGGGTTACGTTTTTGCGTGAATGTGATAGGAAAAAAAATCAAACATACCACGATGTAATGATGCGATATTTATGATGAACCTGCGGATGGTGTGTAGATACGTTGCATGCAACGTATCTACGTCGTGGATTATGGATTATGTTTTTGGTGTGATAAAATACCACGGTGTAACCCTGCGATATTTTTGGTCGAATCTGCGGATGATGTGTATAGACGTTGCATGCAACGTCTATACCAACCCAACCCGGTATCTGTTTATTATAAAAATGAGGCAGATGTGGAATAATAAGAAAACGTACGCCACAATAATAGAAAGAAAACAAGATTGACCAATCATCCTTATATACGTCTAAATCATAAAAAATTAGACATAAAATGGGAGAATTGTTCAATAACAAATATCGTATCGAATCAGCACGGTTGAAAGGCTGGGATTATGCGTCGGATGGGGCCTATTTCATCACCATTTGTACAAAAGACCGAGAACATTTTTTTGGAGAATGTCTCAATGGTAAGATGAAATTGTCAACAATGGGGGCGATTGTACAAGGATTTTGGTATGACATACCTGCCCATTTTCCGCAGATTAGGTTAGATGTTTTTGTGGTGATGCCCAACCATATTCATGGGATATTGGTATTGGATAAATCATTGTTAGGAAAAAATGCCGCCGATGACAATGACAATGACGACGTAGAGACGTTGCATGCAACGTCTCTACAACCACAACCACAACCACAACCACAACCACACACACCTGCATTTTATCAGGCGATTTCGCCCGATGCAGGATCAATAGCCACAGTGGTTCGGTCATTCAAATCGGTTTGTACTAAACATATTCGAGCCGTATTTCCGAATCAAAATTTTGCTTGGCAAGAGCGATTTTGGGATACGATTATTCGAGATGAAGCATCGTGGGATAGGATAAGTAATTATATCATCACCAATCCTGCTAATTGGGATAAAGATAAATTTTATGAACCATGAACATCAACGCGACCCTCATCAATATTTTCCACATTTGCAAGCGTGAAATGTGGCTTCATTACCATGTCATCAGGATGGAGCATACCTCAGAAGTGGTGTATGAAGGCAAATTGATAGGGGAGGAGAGCTATCCTTTTCGAGCCGATAAAAACGAAGAGGTGGAAATAAGCTACACATTACCTGAAAGTTCAGGGCGAAATGAGGTCGTTTTGACGGCCAAAATAGATTTTTTTGACGCCAAACGAGGGATTGTGCATGAAACTAAAAAATCGGCGGCGAAGGAATGGGCGCACGTAGCACAGGTGCAGTTTTATCTGTATTTATTGCAGAAAAATGGCGTTGAAGTTAGCCACGGCGTTATCGAATACCCCAAATTACGCCAAACCGAACGGGTGACGTTAGACAAAGAAGATGTACTAAGAATAGAAGCGAGTATCGAAAAAATCAGGGAGATTTTAAAGCAAGAGCAGTGTCCGCCAAAGTTACCGATTTCAAAATGTAAGGCTTGTAGTTATTTTGAATTTTGCTGGGTTGGCGATGAATAAGAAATTATTGAAAGAATGAAAAAAAGCTATTATCTCTTTAACCCAGGCCGACTGAGCCGAAAGGACAATACCCTGTGTTTTGTGCCGGTAGATGAGCAGGGCCATGAAGGGCAAGCGCGTTATATTCCAGTTGAAGGGGTAGACAATTTGTACTGTTTTGGAAGTTTGGATGCCAACAGTGCCATGTACAATTTCTTGGGAAAAAACCACGTATCGGTACATTTTTTTGACTACTATGAACACTATACGGGCTCGTTTATGGCGAAGGATTATTTGTTGGCGGGCAAAATGCAGGTAGAACAAACGCGGTATTATTTATCTGACAAAAAGCGGATGGTAGTAGCGAGGATCTTTGTAGAAGGGGCGGCTTTTAATATGTCCAAAAACTTGAAGTACTACCAAGGGCGAGGTAAAGACGTGGCGAAGTCGCTGGGTCAGATTGAAAATTACTCATCGTTGATTGCCGAAGCTGGAAATATTGCAGAGCTGATGGGGATTGAGGGCAATATCCGCCAAGCGTATTATGGTGCTTTTGGGGAAATTATAACTGATTTTGAGATGGGAACTCGAAGCAAGCAACCCCCTCAAAACGAGGTGAATGCGTTGATTTCGTTTGGCAATATGATGTGCTACACAGTGTGTTTGGATCAAATTTACCATACCCAACTGAACCCAACCATCAGTTTTTTGCATGAACCAGGAGCAAGGCGGTATTCGTTAGCGTTGGATTTGTCAGAGATTTTTAAGCCATTGCTAGTAGACCGAACAATTTTTACGGTACTCAACAAAAAACAAATACAAGCCAACGATTTTCGGCAAGACATCAATCGGTGCGTATTGAAAGAAAGTGCTAAAAAGACATTTGTACAAGCGTTTGAAGAACGGTTGAAGGAGACGTTTAAGCATCGGTCGTTGGGTAGAAATGTGAGTTATAAGCATTTGGTAAAATTAGAGTGCTATAAGTTGCAGAAGCATTTGTTGGGTATCGAAGTCTACAAACCCTTTAAAATGATGTGGTAAAAGCCCCTACTATAATTTGAAGAGAGTATGTATGTGATTTTGGTATATGATATTGGTGAAAAGCGGGTGGCAAAGATGTTGAAGCATTGCCGCAAGTATTTGAATTGGATTCAAAATTCGGTGTTTGAAGGAGAAATTACGGAAGTAAAGCTCAAAGAAATGTTGATGGGTGCGCGTGCGATTATGAAGGAAGAGCAAGACAGTGTAATTTTGTTCAAGAGTCGGAATGAGCGGTGGTTGGACAAAGAGATCATTGGGGTAGAGCGCAGCAATATTGATAATTTTTTGTAGGACGAAAGTCGTCGAAGTCCCAAAACTGACAAAAGTTCGTTGACATATTGGCTAAAAATTATCCTGTGAGAGAGGTAAGTGGCTGGAAATGAGGAGTCGTCGAAGGCTAAGCAAAATCAAGCAATTAACCTTCGACGACTTTTTAGTTGAAAAATCCAATAAAAAACCTTAAAATTGAGTCAAAATAGCCGTTTTTCGCACGGCTTTTAATTGTACCATTTAGGAATTGAAACAAATAGACGACGGTAAGGCGTAAATAGGCAAAAGCATCTTTTAATTGTACCATTTAGGAATTGAAACAGTACGCCACCGTGGGTTTGTCGTAGTAGAAATATTTCTTTTAATTGTACCATTTAGGAATTGAAACGCGAGGGCAGGCTACACCCCCACCACCGCAAACCTCTTTTAATTGTACCATTTAGGAATTGAAACAGGGTTTCAAGAGCTTCCATTTCACTCAAAAGCCTACTTTTAATTGTACCATTTAGGAATTGAAACAGGGTTTCAAGAGCTTCCATTTCACTCAAAAGCCTACTTTTAATTGTACCATTTAGGAATTGAAACAGGGTTTCAAGAGCTTCCATTTCACTCAAAAGCCTACTTTTAATTGTACCATTTAGGAATTGAAACTTTTTCATCCTGACGAAATTACCTATACATAGTGCCTTTTAATTGTACCATTTAGGAATTGAAACTACGCTTCGATTGATGACACCAAGGACGGCACAAGAACTTTTAATTGTACCATTTAGGAATTGAAACAGGGAAAAATTACGATTTAACGCGTCTCACCGACGAACTTTTAATTGTACCATTTAGGAATTGAAACTTAAAACAATGGCCTTGGTTTAGGCCGAAATAAGACACTTTTAATTGTACCATTTAGGAATTGAAACAAAATATGCCCATACTGTCAATACAATTTCCCTATCTTTTAATTGTACCATTTAGGAATTGAAACTCAAGAGCCTTTGAAAATCCAGCATCAAAGGTGAACTTTTAATTGTACCATTTAGGAATTGAAACCCAGCCGCCAGCAACTTGGCGGAACTGCCAGACAGTCTTTTAATTGTACCATTTAGGAATTGAAACTGGATAATTCAAGGTTGGAAAACAATAGAAACAAGAGCTTTTAATTGTACCATTTAGGAATTGAAACCAAGTACAGATGCACAAAAATTTCTTATTGAAGAACTTTTAATTGTACCATTTAGGAATTGAAACCATCGTACCCTCTTTTTCTGAGGTTTCGTACAATTTTCTTTTAATTGTACCATTTAGGAATTGAAACATTATCGTCAAAATTGCAGACCTTAAAGATAACATGCTTTTAATTGTACCATTTAGGAATTGAAACGCATCTTTTACCAACGCCTTGCTGTATCCCTCGCCCACTTTTAATTGTACCATTTAGGAATTGAAACCAAGTTGAGAAGGATTTTTGAGAAGAAGATTGTAATTCTTTTAATTGTACCATTTAGGAATTGAAACATTGGTGTTATGTGATCAACTTCGAGCGGTTTATCTTCTTTTAATTGTACCATTTAGGAATTGAAACTATACTTTTTGAAACCACTACGTCTATTGACGTTGACTTTTAATTGTACCATTTAGGAATTGAAACTAATTCGTAAGTATGGAACAACACTGTTAGAATCGGCTTTTAATTGTACCATTTAGGAATTGAAACGGTGATAGACCGCTTTCCATTGGGGATTTCCGGGACTTTTAATTGTACCATTTAGGAATTGAAACGTCCGACGTGCTAAAGCTCCATATTGTGGCACGTTCACCTTTTAATTGTACCATTTAGGAATTGAAACTAGTAGTAACAGTAGGCGCAGTCTCCCACGCCTACAGCTTTTAATTGTACCATTTAGGAATTGAAACCTGCTAGTCAGGATTCTTTCTAAGTTTTGCAGATATTCTTTTAATTGTACCATTTAGGAATTGAAACTTAGCGTAAAAGACTTTGTTCAACTCGTCTTGCACCTCCTTTTAATTGTACCATTTAGGAATTGAAACCTAAGTAACCATGAACGAATCACAAATCAACCGTCCCCGCTTTTAATTGTACCATTTAGGAATTGAAACAAGCCCATACAGTGGATTGTACTTATCATCTTCGTTCTTTTAATTGTACCATTTAGGAATTGAAACGGCTGAGCAAGACTAACAAGAGCCACGCTGTCAGCTTTTAATTGTACCATTTAGGAATTGAAACACTATCACGCCAACTACCCTAGCGAAGTGACAAGCATCTTTTAATTGTACCATTTAGGAATTGAAACTGTGCTCATCGATGCTAGCGTGGCGCGTGAAGGTGATCTTTTAATTGTACCATTTAGGAATTGAAACAGCGCAAGGGTTTTGGGTCTTGAATAGCGCCACGTACTTTTAATTGTACCATTTAGGAATTGAAACACCCTACGAAGTATAGAAACATCCCAATAAAGCTACTTTTAATTGTACCATTTAGGAATTGAAACGCAAGTCCCATTGCTTGACGTGTTAGTCGAACAGGCCTTTTAATTGTACCATTTAGGAATTGAAACTAAGGTTTAGGTATTTATAAATTTTAAAAAACTCTTCTTTTAATTGTACCATTTAGGAATTGAAACATGTTTTATTGGGATTGGCCAGCAAGAGTTTAGATGACTTTTAATTGTACCATTTAGGAATTGAAACATGGCAGACCTAGAAATCTTCTCTTTCCAGCCCCCAACTTTTAATTGTACCATTTAGGAATTGAAACCAAAATGCTCAATATATCATGATTATAAAAGAAACTCTTTTAATTGTACCATTTAGGAATTGAAACAATACTTTGTAAATAGCATATTCGCTAGGTTTAAGCTTTTAATTGTACCATTTAGGAATTGAAACTCTATAAAAGTTACATAAGGATTAAGACCGTCTAGGGTCTTTTAATTGTACCATTTAGGAATTGAAACTCGCCTATCTTGGCATTGTTGCCTATCGTGGCATTGCTTTTAATTGTACCATTTAGGAATTGAAACTGACGTAAACCCACTGACGGTTCCGGTCGATGCCGCCTTTTAATTGTACCATTTAGGAATTGAAACATATTCGTTTCTACCCTAGTTCGGCCTCTAATCCTACTTTTAATTGTACCATTTAGGAATTGAAACATATCGGTGCGGGTTCTGGCACACTCTTAGTAACACTCTTTTAATTGTACCATTTAGGAATTGAAACTCGATAACTATATTTTTGGTTTGAACGCCATACTTCTTTTAATTGTACCATTTAGGAATTGAAACTTTTTTTTAGCTAAGATGGCCATAGGGTCGTCCTTCCTTTTAATTGTACCATTTAGGAATTGAAACAATCCTCTATATATATAACCGATTCGGATGATGTGTGCTTTTAATTGTACCATTTAGGAATTGAAACAAGTTTGAACACAAAAATTCAACCCTTTTTGAATTTGCTTTTAATTGTACCATTTAGGAATTGAAACAAATGGAGTCGTGGCACTGTTGAGCCGTTTTTGACCTTTTAATTGTACCATTTAGGAATTGAAACTTTTTTAAGTCCTTTTTAGTCCATATGCCCCAAATCCTTTTAATTGTACCATTTAGGAATTGAAACGGAACGTCGGGCGGAACAATTGTACCCCAAGGTAGCACTTTTAATTGTACCATTTAGGAATTGAAACTTACTACTACATCAGATGGCAAGAAAAATGAAAAACTTTTAATTGTACCATTTAGGAATTGAAACACAACGTTCGGGCGCAGTCAAAACTAATGGGCGCAAGCTTTTAATTGTACCATTTAGGAATTGAAACTAACACTCCTTTGCGTACTACTCGACGCATTGACGAACTTTTAATTGTACCATTTAGGAATTGAAACATGGATGAGCTTAATCTTAAAAGCCAAGGGCATTGACTTTTAATTGTACCATTTAGGAATTGAAACGCATTGATTCCATACAGGTTGATGAGGGCTTTATTGACTTTTAATTGTACCATTTAGGAATTGAAACGCATTGATTCCATACAGGTTGATGAGGGCTTTATTGACTTTTAATTGTACCATTTAGGAATTGAAACGAAGATGGTTTAGAAGTTATCAAAAACGCCAAACTTCTTTTAATTGTACCATTTAGGAATTGAAACGGAACGTCGGGCGGAACAATTGTACCCCAAGGTAGCCTTTTAATTGTACCATTTAGGAATTGAAACAAAGCAGTTCTTCGTTCGGCACTAGGAAATATAAGCGTCTTTTAATTGTACCATTTAGGAATTGAAACTCCAAATACTCCCACCTCTTGTAAGCTAGGGTGGCAACTTTTAATTGTACCATTTAGGAATTGAAACAGGGTGTTATAAGTAGGCACTTCGTAGTCTTCGTTACTTTTAATTGTACCATTTAGGAATTGAAACACATTTGCACGAACATTGAAGAGTGGGCGAGAGAGTTCTTTTAATTGTACCATTTAGGAATTGAAACAAAGCTAACAAGGAGCGGCCACGCAAGCTGCATCGAAGCTTTTAATTGTACCATTTAGGAATTGAAACTCGCGTAGTAGCTTGAAAAATTCATTGAGCTTCATTCTTTTAATTGTACCATTTAGGAATTGAAACGTGAAGAGGTCTGGAAAAACCTGAGTCCCAATGCATCTTTTAATTGTACCATTTAGGAATTGAAACTGTACTTTTTCTAGCATGGGAAAAATAGTTTTATCTTCCTTTTAATTGTACCATTTAGGAATTGAAACATAGTGATGGTATTGATTTGGCTAAAATGTACAATAGCTTTTAATTGTACCATTTAGGAATTGAAACAATTAAGTCTATTGGCAATAGTAAATGCCTGTTCTTTCTTTTAATTGTACCATTTAGGAATTGAAACACTATAAAAATTGACACCTCTTCTTGAATAGGAGGACTTTTAATTGTACCATTTAGGAATTGAAACTTGGTCAATAATTGTATCTTCTGTTTTTATTTGGCTTTTAATTGTACCATTTAGGAATTGAAACTTATTAATCATCACAATATTGCCAGATCCGTCTATTCCTTTTAATTGTACCATTTAGGAATTGAAACTTCGGCGTCATCCCCATAATGAGTAGCACTATTTTCGCCTTTTAATTGTACCATTTAGGAATTGAAACGCACGAAGATAATCCCAACTGCTTTACAGATAAAAACTTTTAATTGTACCATTTAGGAATTGAAACGTAATTGGTACCGCATTCCGCATCATCCATGCGGCGCTTTTAATTGTACCATTTAGGAATTGAAACTTCTCCTTAACTACGTCACTCAGGACAAAGCGGCCTTCTTTTAATTGTACCATTTAGGAATTGAAACTTCTTTAAAAGCGTACAAAAAATGAATTTCAAGAATACTTTTAATTGTACCATTTAGGAATTGAAACATGATGATCAGGTCGGTTTGCTTGCTTACCTTATCGTACTTTTAATTGTACCATTTAGGAATTGAAACGCAGAATCGCATTGCGCAGCTCGTCACCAATGGACACCTTTTAATTGTACCATTTAGGAATTGAAACATGTGGAATCTGTAGTCCTACTTTTGGGGTGGTTGCTGCTTTTAATTGTACCATTTAGGAATTGAAACAAGCTAGGGTCGTCGCTGTATCCGCGAAACTCGAAACTTTTAATTGTACCATTTAGGAATTGAAACTCGCGTTACCTGTATTGAAAGTGCCATAAAAGGCACTCTTTTAATTGTACCATTTAGGAATTGAAACTAATCCCACGGCTCCAGCTTTTCGCTCTCCGAGTTTCCTTTTAATTGTACCATTTAGGAATTGAAACATGCCTAACTTAGCTTTAATCTGCTCTAAAAGTCTGTCTTTTAATTGTACCATTTAGGAATTGAAACGCGGAAGGTGCTCTCCAAACCCACCCTTCCACGCTTTCTTTTAATTGTACCATTTAGGAATTGAAACACCTCATGGGGAATGTTTCAGGTCATGGGCTTTAACCTTTTAATTGTACCATTTAGGAATTGAAACACCATTTGGGCGTAACTTCTAGCAAATCAACATCTTCTTTTAATTGTACCATTTAGGAATTGAAACAGGCGAAGTATGACTAGTTACGAAATTAAGCCTGGGCCTTTTAATTGTACCATTTAGGAATTGAAACATGTCGTTTCCTATTATTTCTGTAACTTTCATTGTGCTTTTAATTGTACCATTTAGGAATTGAAACATTTTTGAGTGAGACAGAATATGCGTTTTTGCATTGGCTTTTAATTGTACCATTTAGGAATTGAAACTTACCATGCTTCGACTGCCCTGGTAATAGGCGCGTAACTTTTAATTGTACCATTTAGGAATTGAAACTTCGTAAACCAACTGCTAATGCCACTGTCTATATAGTCTTTTAATCGTACCATTATAGAAATTGAAAGATTTTGATTGCGGGGTGAATTTGTGAGAACAAAAAAGAGTTAACCAAGAAATCCCCAATCTCTTTGCATGAAAACTTTAGCCGATTTGTTGCTGTTGGGCGACCCACGTTTGTACCAAAACTGTGAGCCTATCTTGCCTACCGAAAAACACTTGGTGGGCGATTGGGTCGCAGATCTTCACAATGTGATGCAAGAGGTACGCGCTAAACATGGCTTTGGAAGAGCTATCGCCGCGCCTCAGCTTGGTATTATGAAACGGCTCATTTATATGAATATTGACCAGCCTGTGGTCTTTATCAATCCCACACTTACAGACTTAAGTGACGAGCTTTTCGAGCTTTGGGACGATTGTATGAGCTTTCCCAATTTATTGGTGAAAGTCAAAAGGTACCAATCAATTACGGTTCACTATCTTGACCCTCACTGGCAGCCCCAAAGCTGGACTATGCATGATAGCCTTGCCGAATTGCTTCAACATGAGTACGACCACCTCAATGGAGTACTGTGTACGATGCGTGCTATCGACGACAAATCCTTTCGATGGCGTCTCTGACGTTTTTCGCTTTATCCTAGTCAAAGTCCATTTGTTTCTTTGGTTGTCGTTATCGAAAAAACTACTTTTGCCGTGGTTTTTTGGTAAAGACTGCTGTCATTTTTCCCTAATCAAGTACTAATCATTTTTTCAGGATTTCATGAATCGAATCGTCCAACTTTTCCAACGTCAAGCTACTCACAACCTTAACGTATACTTCACCGCTGGTTTTCCACAACTTACCGATACACGTCGCATCTTGAAAGCTTTACAAGCATCAGGGGCTGATTTGGTCGAAATCGGCATGCCTTACTCTGATCCCGTAGCTGATGGCGAAACCATCCAGTTGAGCAATCAAAAAGCCCTTGAAAATGGAATGAGTGTGAAAGAGCTGTTTGCCCAATTGAAGGGGATGCGTGACGAAATATCGCTGCCGGTATTGCTTATGGGCTATGTCAATCCTGTGCTGCAGTTTGGGGTCGAAAACTTCTGTCAACATTGTGCCGAAGTGGGTGTCGATGGTCTTATCTTGCCAGACATGCCCGTGGATGAGTATATGCAGGAGTACAAACCCATTTTTGATAAATATGGTATTCTCAATATTTTCTTGATTACGCCACAAACATCCGAACAACGTATTCGGCAGATTGACGACAATAGCGAAGGGTTTATCTACATGGTATCGTCGGCCAGCGTGACAGGCTCTCAGTCAGGCGTAAGTCATGACATGGAGGCATATTTTGAACGGGTCAATGCCATGCAGCTTCGCAATCCTCGCTTGATTGGCTTTGGAATCAAAGACCATGAAACTTTTACCAAAGCCTGCCAACATGCCAGTGGGGCTATCATCGGTAGTGCTTTTATCAGAGTGCTTCAAGAAAGTGAAGATTTGGAAAACGGAATTGCATCTTACGTAATGAGCGTAAAAGGTAAATAAATCCTTTTTTCGTCTTACCTTTCGACAATAATTAAAAAAAAATGATGCTTGAAAACATGAAAAAAATTGTTGTTTCGCTCGTAATAGTGCTGAGTACTATCACGGCTGCTACCGCCCAAACCGCTGAGGAAATTATCGCTAAGTCGATAGAAGCACGGGGAGGAGCGGCAAAACTAAACGCCCTCAAATCGATGCGCATGGAAAACGTAATCAGTGTGATGGGTATGGAGATACCCTCTACGTCGGTGATTGTCCATAACAGAGGAATGCGTAACGAAACCGAGGTAATGGGCCAAAAAATAGTGGTAGGGGTCGATGGAAATAAAGGTTGGATGGTTAATCCAATGACTGGCTCAACAACGCCTATTCCGCTACCCGACGACCAACTCAAAAACTCGATGAGCCAAATGGATCTTTCGGGTATGGCCAACTACAAAGCAGCCGGAGCTACCGTAGAATTGCTCGGGAAAGAGGCCGTAGACGGCAACGATGCCTATAAAATCAAAATGACGACCAAAGAAGGAGGGGTATCGACTTACTTCATTAGCGCTAAAAATTTCTATCCTATCAGAATGGATATGTCGGGCGAAGTGAATGGGCAGGCGTTCAGTGCTCAAACCAAGATGTCGGATTATCGGGTGATTGATGGAATTGCGTTTCCGTTTTTGATGGAAGTAAACTCTCCTCAAGGGGCAGTAGTAGTCAATACCAAAAAACTCGAAGTGAATCCAACCGTGGATGAGAGTATTTTTGTGCAGCCCAAAAACTAAAAGGTATTCTTTCCAAAATTACGAATTACTTTTTCCCGCAGATTTTGCAGATTGGCGTAAATTTTGTTGATACTATCAGCGAAATTTGTCGAACTCCGCAAACTGCGGGAATTGTTTTTCGGTAAAGTGGTTAAATCAATTTCAAAACGAAGCTTTCTAAGCTTTAGAAAGTCTATAATCTGTACTAATCGTGAAAAAACTTCTTTTATTAAGTTGCTTGCTTTTCCAGCTTTCTGTTTCCGCCCAACAAATCAATTTCTTTACCAACGACATTCGTCAGGCATTTAACATGGCGCGAGCACAGGGGAAATTGGTTTTTGTGGAAGTTTATTCTAAAACTTGTGAGCATTGCGCGGCTTTTGAACCCATTTTCAAAGAAAAGGCCGTCGCGGATTTTTACAATAAAAATTTTATTTCTTATAAATTAGAAGTAACAAGTCCTGATGTGCGCAACTTCTTGACTCCTAAGCGTTTGTATGCACCTTCGTTGCCTCTGTTTTTGTTTTTTGATGGCAATGAAAACTTACTTCACTTTGCGATGAGCAATCCTACCGCCGCCGAAACTATCAAACATGCCCAAAATGCGCTCAATCCTTCGGTGCGAGCGGCTACTTTTCGGAGTCGTTATGCTTCAGGTGAGCGAAGTGACAATTTTTTGATTGATATGGCCATGTATTGTCGAGTAGTATGTGATACTACGCTCAATATCAAAATCATGGAAGAATATGCTCGCCGAAAGACACCCGCTCAGTACGCAGACAAAAACAATTGGTTGGCGATATCGAAGCTAGTTATGGATGTCGAAAACCCGATGTCAAAATACCTTATCAACAACATGGGAGCATACAAAGCTAAATATGGCGCCAAAGAAGTGAAGCTCGTGGCCGAAAATCTCATCATGGGGTCGTTGTATAGTGGGAGAGGAGCCAAATACGACGCGGCTAAGATTCAGCAAATGCGTCAGTATTTGGTCAAAATCGGCATTGAGCCATCGGCTGCCAATGCCCGTACCTTGTTGCCTGAAGTGAATTATTATTTTGCCAAACGCCAAACCCCTCAGGCTACGGCACGTGCAGAAGACTATCTCAACAATGCCAAAGCACAATTGCCTGATTACATGTACATCATCAAGCTTTTTAACAATCGCGCTTCGGATGCGAGTTTTGTACCGACAGCTAGAAAATGGGTCAACAAAGCCCTTACCTTGACGGCTGCCAATAGCCCCGAAGCACAAGAGTTAAAAGCTGAGTTAGCCAAAATCAACGCTCGAAAATAGAGAGTACGCTATAGCTTTTAAAAAAGAAAGTCCGTCTATCTGCGAAACAATAGCTATTGTAAACAGATAAACGGACCATTTTTTTTATAAAAAACTAGACCGAAGCCAGTTGTGTTTTTAGTACTTCTACGGCTTTTTTGGCTTCATTGTCAAAATCTTTCCAACGGCATTCAATTGATAGTCCGCCTTTGTATTTTATCTTTTTGAGGGCTTTGAAATAAGCCGTAAAATCGTCGCCTTGCGCACCAGGTGCGGTACGGCCTTGCTTTTCGGCAATATGGCAGTGAGTGATGTATTTGCCGTATTTTACAATTTCTTCGGGACCTTCGTTGTCTTTCATCATGTGATAAATGTCGCAGAGCAATCTAAAACGAGGATGATTGACGGCTTCAATGATTTCGACGCCTTCGCTCAGGCTATTGATAAAATTGGTCTCGCTTCGATTGAGCGGCTCTATTGCCAGTGTGACACCGTGTTTTTCGGCCAAAAGCGCCATTTTTTTGCTTAACTCAATATGCTGCTCTTTGGCTCTCTGACGATCAAAGCCATCTGGAATGGCACGTGAGCCGCCACTGCCAAATACAATATGTGACGAACCGCATTCTTTGGCTCTTTTAAGAGCCAAATCGGCACGTTGGAGAATGGCATCGTGGTGGGTGTCGTTACCGACCGATTTGAGACTACCTGGAAAAAAACTTACATATGAACGCACCGGAAATTGGTGTGCCTTGAGTGATTCTAGGTTTTTTTTGTATTGAGCATCACCTGCTTCTGGAATCAAAAAACGACCTACATTTTCTTCAATAAATGAATACCCCAGACCTTTAAGAAAATCAGCTTTATCGTAAGAAGTACAAATCCCGAGCGGAAGCAATAGCCCCTTGCGGTTTTCGAATAGAGATTCTGATTGAGCCCATACGTTGGTAGCTGCTACACTAGCAATAGTTCCCGTTAGGGTTTTTATAAAATTTCTTCGAGAGTTGTGAGTTTCAAAAGAAGTCATTCGTTAAAATGGTTTGTTTTTGTTACAAAGCCTTACTTGGCAAGGTCTCTACTGCAAAGCAATAATATATTTTGTTTTGATGAAGATTTGATAAGAAAAAATAAAATACCAATTGATAACGCTGGTAAGGTTTTGAACCTTACCAGCGTTATGCTACCTACTTGGCCTAAACGTAAACGTTGGAGGGGAGACTAGCCCCCGCTACCAACGCATTTACGGGGCATTTGAAACAAAAAAGGGCTGTTAATAGATTACTTTTGAGCTGTTAATAGAAAGACAAATAGCGTGGAGAGGCTTAGTGTTCGACTGTATTGACAGGTTCGATTCTATAGACCTGTATTTCGGTAACGTATACTGTTTTGTTGTCTTTGTTTTTGTAAGAACGATAATTGAGCTTGCCTTCTACCGAAACCGCTTTTCCTTTAAACGCGAGACGTTTACACACTTCCGCTACTTTCCCAAATGCCACTACATTGTGCCATGTAGTGCTAGTGATTTCTTCATTGTTTTTGTTGGTGTAGGTTTCTTTGGTCACGAGCGTAAATGAGGCCAATTTGCCATTATCAAAATTACGTACTTGAGCGTCTTTGCCTACGTTGCCAATCAATGTTACCTTGTTCATGTTCCTTAAAAATTTATGTGTTTGATATTTGTTTCGGCCGTCTTGCTGAATCGGCGATACAAAGGTGCAGCATCTGAGTCGCTCGATTCGGTTGGTATTCGTTTCTATATGGATAAAATTATTTGTAAACGTTTGTAATCGGATAATGTTTTTTATATATTGCAGTGTAAAACAATACATTGATCCTACCAATGGCAGCAGTGAAAGAATGTTTAGAATGCGGTGAGAAGATTATTGGACGAGCAGATAAAAAGTTTTGTTCGGATTTGTGTCGCAATGCCTACAACAACAAGCTTAATTCGGATTCCAACAATTTTGTCAGAAATGTCAATAACAAATTGCGCAAAAATCGACGGATTTTGGAAGAGATTTGCCCAGAGGATAAAGCGAAAGTTTCCAAAAATACCCTTCAGAGAGAGGGTTTTGATTTTACTTATTTTACCAGTACCCGCACCACCCAAAAAGGAGCTACTTACTTTTTTGTGTACGAATACGGCTATTTATCGCTCGAAAATGATTTATTTTTGATTGTAAAAGATGATAGACGATAGTGCTTATTATCAGCTTTTTGGGGTGCTATTTTATATTGATAGAGCGATTGAAAGGCAATTGTCTCTAGTAATTGTTCAGCTAAATGTTTAGTTTTGAACCCACATTTCTTTAATCACCATTTATTTATTTTTATGAAAAAAAGTCTCCTTTTTTTATTTCTAGTATTTGCGTTGGTTGCTTGCAACAAAGACAAAGAAGAAGAATGCATTCCTCCTGCCGTCGAAAAAAATATTTTGGGTGCTTGGTCTGGCATTGCCAAAGTCGATGATTTAACCTCTGACCCTTTTGATGTAACTTTTAATGAAGACGGTACTTATGCTGACCCCGAGGAGCTATTGTTGGGTGGCGAAATCAATGACATCGTGCTGACCGACAGAACTTGGAAGATAGAAGCCAATAGGCTTATTTTGCGGGTAAGCAAAGGGTTTAATGCGTTGTCGTTGGAGTATATAATCAAAGAAAATAGTTGCGACAAAATTGTAATTCAATATTTGGATCTTGGCACAGTCGAACTAAGAAAAAAACAATAACTTTCTACCAAAATAAAAGTCGCCGTGATAGTTCTATCACGGCGACTTTTATTTTGGTAAAGCGATGATTACTTTGTTTTTGCAAAATCGGCGGTAATGGTGTTGATTTGAGCATCGCTCAGAGATTCAGATGCAATAACGGTACGATAACGAAACGTAGTTGATTCTCCTTTTTTGAGTTTGAGATTAAGTTCTTCGGCTCCATTGCTAAATATTTTTTGGCCTAGAGGATTTGCCGCAAAAAGCCCATAGCCTCGGGCGTGCCAATAAGTAGGATAGCCCACATTTTTGGGATGGTCTATTATTACTAGATTGACGGTTTCGTTGCCCATTTTGCCGCGTAGATTGCACCATTTGGCTCTTTTGCTCCACACAGCTTCGCCTTCTACCCCTTCACTATTGCGATAGCTTCCAGTGACACCGGCGTTGTTCATGACAGGGACTTTGGTCGCGATACCGCTCGCATCCGTAAATACCTCAGGTTTGTCAGAAGGGTGCTCCAATTCTCTGGCTACTCGAATCGCAAAAAAGCCATCTTTGACATCCTTAAACGTGACATCAGTTTTGGCCGTTAGGGTTGTGATACGATCTACGGTGCGGGTTTGGTCATCTCCTTTAAATACATAAGTGGTGGTTTCGGTCAGCATAAGACCTCCGTTTTTGTCGAGCCAGTCGGCTGTGACGGTAAGTTCTCCCTGTTTTTTGCCACTTTTTATACTTTTGATGCCTGTATGAACGATTGTTCCGTAGGTATTTTTGGCGTGATTTACGGATAGTGAATTGTTCCAGAAATCGTGCCCATTGGCATCTTCATAGTTGAGCCACATACCTACATGGTGCGGGTGATCTACACGCTCGCCTGGACGTGGATTGATGGGCCACCCACGCGTAATATCGGTGCCGTTGACGGTTCGTAAGGGATACAAAACAGCCTTCTTCAGCACATCGGGTCCGGGATAAAAATAAGCTGTAAAAGGTTTACCGTCAATCGTTACTTCTACTTTTTTGTCGGCAGCATGGTTGGTTAGTACGACTTCTTTTTGCGCTAGGCACACAGAAGCAGTCAGGGCGAGTACAAGAGTTGAAAAGGATTTGGTCATGTTTTAAAAAAACGGATTAATAATTGTCTTGGATGATAAAAACGTATGATTTTAGTACAGTTGTAAAACGAATTTTATGACCTTATCAATACGTAATTTTAGGTTGAAAGTACTATTGAAAAGTGGCGAAGCACCTTATTTTACCCGCAGTTTATGTAAGTTTGCAGCATGGCAAAAAAGAGAAAATTTTATGTAGTATGGGAAGGCCGTAAACGTGGCGTATTTACGGAGTGGGAAGAATGTGAGGCGCAAATCAGGGGTTTTGCAGAGGCAAAGTACAAATCATTTGACAATCTAAAGGAGGCGGAAGAAGCCTTACAAAAAAGTTATTGGGAGTATATATCGCCCAAAACCGCCCAACCAGCCTTAAAAGTAGCACCTGCCAATATCGGTAAGCCCAACCTAGATAGCATTGCTGTAGATGCTGCTTGGAACACCGCCACGGGAGATGTAGAATACCAAGGAGTATACCTTCGTACGGGACAAAAGATATTTCACCAAGGCCCATTTAAAGATGGTACCAACAATATCGGAGAATTTTTGGCTATTGTGCACGGGTTGGCCTATCTTCAAAAGCACCAAAGCAACCTGCCGATTTATTCGGATTCTAAAACAGCAATTAGTTGGATAAAACGCAAACATGCCAACACGAAATTAGAAGTGACGCCGGAAAACAAACCACTCTTCGAATTGCTTCAACGAGCCGAAGAGTGGTTGTCTAAAAACAAGTATGCTAATCCTATCCTCAAGTGGGAAACGGAGTATTGGGGCGAAAATCCAGCCGATTTCGGACGAAAATAGCGATACTATCTTTACCGAATAGTGTATTGTTTATCAAAATTGACAATCCATTTTTTTGCAATAGGCAGTATTGTTTCTTGCACTGGATATTCAGCAGGGGATTCGACCAAGTAGGTGGCAGGGTTTGGAAGCTCGCGACGCTTGTGGATAAGGTTCAATTTGAGGTTTTCAAACGTAGTCGTAAAACTTTTGCGCACCGTGTCTACGAGCGTTGTATGTACACTGCTTTGATTGCTGTGTTGGACGAGTCGAATTTGATAGTGGTAGATTTGGGTTTCGCTATTGTGACCCCGATATATAAACACATATCCTTCTTTGAGGTGGAGGGGAATAATACCCACGGGCATAAAACTGAGTTTGGCTTCGATGTCGGCATAGTGAGATTGACCCTCTGTCAGCGTTTGCTGAAAAAGTGGCAGAGAATACTCCAAAATGCTGTCAATTTCGGATAAGTGTTCGCTTTCCTGAAATTTTTCGTAAATAAATTGTTTTTTTTTGAGGTCTATTCCTTTGAGCTTTTTTGGAAAAGAAGCCACGATTTGCTCTTTAGAATCTTTGAGGTTTAAGGCTGCTTTGTAGTGCTTCTCCACAGAAGGCAAGTCAGGGAATAGGCGCGATTGCTTGAAATTTTGATTAACTCCTTGTAAATAAGCCATTAAGATGTATTTCTTGTATTCAAAATCAATCCATCCTTCGGTTATCCAATCTTGTTTTAAACTAGCCATAGACATATACTTTTAAAAAACTACTTTGGTCATATGCCGCCTCCATAGTCTGAATATTCAATAAAACCTTCGTAAAATGATGCTTCATAGATAATTATAAGCCAATTTATGAAAAAAAACAATATTGCCAAATAAAATACAATAAAAATATTGATACTGCCAATGATTATTTTGGGTATGGCAGATTTTATAGATTCGATTGTGTTGTTACTGCAAAAATGGCAGAAAATGAGCTTAAGATACCGTTGGCATAGAAAATGCTATATTTGCCCTCGGAAAACTTATCGGTAAGTTTCAACAATTATAAAACTAATTAAAACCCCTGATAACTATGTCAGCAGTTGCAGAAAAAGTAAATGTTAAGCCGTTAGCAGATCGCGTGCTCGTTCAGACCGCACCTGCAGAAGAAAAAACCGCTTTTGGTATCATCATCCCTGATACTGCGAAAGAGAAACCCCAACGTGGAACCGTAGTAGCAGTAGGCCCTGGTAAAAAAGACGAGCCTCTTACTGTGAAAGTAGGGGATACTATTCTCTACGGCAAATATGCAGGCACTGAGATTACTGTAGAAGGTCAAGAGTATCTCATTATGCGCGAATCTGACATTTTCGCTATTATCTAAATCTTTAATTAATGCATAATGTGACAATTTGAAAATTCGGTAATTGGGATTCAGTTACTGATTCAAGCTTTCAATTGTTTTATTTTCAAATTTTCAAATTCACAAATTTTCAAATTTAAAAAAATGGCTAAGAAAATATTTTTCGATACCGAAGCACGTGACAAAATAAAGAAGGGTGTTGATACCCTTGCAAATGCTGTTAAAGTAACGCTTGGTCCTAAAGGTCGTAATGTTATCATCGATAAAAAATTCGGCTCACCAGCTATTACTAAAGACGGTGTAACTGTAGCTAAAGAAATCGAATTGAAGGATGCTATGGAAAACATGGGTGCTCAACTCGTGAAAGAAGTAGCTTCAAAAACTGCGGATGCCGCAGGTGACGGTACTACTACAGCTACTGTTTTGGCGCAAGCTATCTATACAATCGGATCTAAAAACGTAGCCGCTGGTGCCAACCCAATGGATTTGAAACGTGGTGTGGATAAGGCCGTTGGAGCGGTTGTTGCTAACTTAGCTGCCCAAGCTCAAACGGTAGGGGATGACTTTAGCAAAATTGCTCAAGTTGCTACTATCTCTGCCAACCACGACGAAGAAATCGGTAACATGATTGCCGATGCTATGAAAAAAGTAGGTACTGAAGGTGTAATCACAGTAGAAGAAGCACGTGGTACCGAAACAGAAGTTAAGACTGTAGAAGGTATGCAGTTTGACCGTGGTTATTTGTCGCCTTATTTTGTGACAAACGCCGAAAAAATGGAAGCCGAATTGGAGAAGCCTTTCATTTTGATTTCTGAGAAAAAAGTATCTTCAATGAAAGAGTTGCTTCCTATATTGGAAGGTGTAGCTCAAACTGGCCGTCCTTTGTTGATCATTGCTGAAGACGTAGATGGCGAAGCCCTTGCTACGTTGGTAGTCAACAAAATTCGCGGAGCATTGAAAGTATGTGCCGTAAAAGCCCCAGGCTTTGGCGATCGTCGCAAAGCTATGTTGGAAGACATCGCTATCTTGACAGGTGGTACTGTAATCGCCGAAGAGCGTGGATTCAAACTCGAAAACGCTGACCTTTCTTACCTTGGTCACTGCGAAAAAATCATTATCGACAAAGACAATACAACTATCGTGAATGGTTCAGGTGACCAAGAGCAAATCAAGGCTCGCGTTAACCAAATCAAGTCACAAATCGAAAATACTACTTCTGACTACGATCGCGAAAAATTGCAAGAGCGTTTGGCGAAATTGTCAGGTGGAGTAGCTATCCTTTATATTGGTGCTGCTACTGAAGTAGAAATGAAAGAGAAAAAAGACCGCGTAGATGACGCCCTCCATGCTACTCGCGCTGCCGTAGAAGAAGGTATCGTGACTGGTGGTGGTGTGGCTCTTATCCGTGCTATCTCTGCATTGGATAGCCTTGAAGGTATCAATGATGACGAAACTACAGGTATCAATATCATCCGCCAAGCTTTGGAGTCACCTCTTCGTACAATCGTTGCCAACGCAGGTGGCGAAGGGTCTGTGGTAATCAACAAAATCAAAGAAGGCGAAGGTGGTTATGGATACAATGCTAAAAATGATACTTACGAAGATCTTTTTGCAGCAGGTATCATCGATCCTAAAAAAGTAACTCGTCTAGCCCTCGAAAACGCTGCTTCTATCGCAGGTTTGTTGTTGACCACAGAATGTATGATTGCTGACGAGCCAGAAGAAAATGCTGGCGCCGCTGCAGCTGGTCATGGACATGGCGGTGGAATGGGTGGCATGATGTAAGAATCGGCTTTAGCCTTATTTATTATACGAAAGCCCTCGGACTTCCGGGGGCTTTTTTAAGTTTGTTTGGATAGTTATTTAGCTGATTTGAAGTAAAGGGGGATTTATATTAAAGCTACACCTATTTTTTATAAAGAATATAGCACCGTACAGCGGGTTACTTTCTGTTCAAACCATTATTTTACAGCCCTAGTGAAAACTTAAGTTTTTTTACAAAGACAGAAAGTGGAGAAGGAGACAGAAATTTGTTGGTAAAGTATCTGTTTTTGTCGTATTATGTTTTTGTTATGTAGAATCCTTTAGCCCGATAAAAATTTTCGTTATATTGTCCAAACTTTTCTGTCAAATTGACAGCCCTGCGTATGAATCTTGATCCAAACGAATTATATACACGACTGATGCTTGCTGAGTCAGATTTAGATAGCCTTGAAATCGTACCATTAGGAGGACGTGAAGGTGATGATGAACCCATCGAAATGCCTGAAGAGCTTTCTATTCTTCCACTCCGAAACACCGTTTTATTCCCTGGAATGGTGATTCCTGTGACGGTGGGGCGTCAAAAATCGATCAGACTTGTCAAAAAAGCTTACAAAGGAGATCGTATCATTGGGGTGATTGCTCAGCAAAACCAAGATAAAGCCGAGCCCGCTAGTACAGATTTGTATACAGTCGGAACCATGGGGCATATCATCAAAATGATTACACTTCCTGATGGCAACACTACGATTATTCTTCAAGGGCGTCAGCGTTTTAGAATCAAAGACTACGTTCGTGAAGAGCCTTACATGATTGCGAAGGTGTCGCCAATAGAAGATTATTTTCCAAATCAGAACAAAAAAGAGTCGAAGGCGTTGATTCAGACGCTTAAAGATTCGGCTCATAAAATATTAAGGCTCAATCCCGATATTCCACAAGAAGCTAGAATTGCCCTTGACAATATCGAAAGCCCTACTTTCTTGACGCATTTTTTATCGTCCAACATAAACGCCGAAGTTGCTGATAAACAAGAACTTCTTGAAAAGCCTACTATTCCAGAACAAGCCACAAAGCTGCTGGAATTTATGCTGAAAGAAATTCAGATGTTGGAGCTTAAACGGGATATTCAGAGCAAGGCTAGTTTAGATATTGACCAACAACAACGTGACTATTTTTTGCGTCAGCAAATCAAAGTGTTGCAAGATGAACTTGGCATGGAAACTCCCGAGCGCGAGCTTGAGGATATTCGTTTTCGGGCCTCAAAGAAAAAATGGTCGGAGACGGTGCAAAAGCACTTTGATAAAGAAACCCAAAAATTACAACGCATCAATCCCATGGCGCCCGATTATCCCGTGACGCTCAATTATCTTGAGCTCATGGTGGATTTGCCTTGGGGAGAATATACCAAAGATAATTTTGACCTGAAGCGTGCTCAGAAGATATTGGACTCTGATCACTTTGGATTGGAAAAAGTCAAAGAGCGTATCATCGAATACCTTGCCGTACTGAAACTTAAAAATAGTCTAAAAGCACCTATCTTGTGCTTGTACGGCCCTCCGGGCGTGGGCAAAACCTCCTTGGGAAAGTCAGTGGCGAAAGCACTCGGACGTAAATATATCAGAATGGCCCTCGGAGGATTGCACGATGAAGCGGAGATTAGAGGCCACCGTAAGACTTATATCGGCGCAATGCCTGGCAAATTGATTCAGAATATCAAAAAAGCGGGCTCTTCCAATCCGGTATTTATTCTGGACGAAATCGACAAAGTAGGTTCTGATTTTAGAGGTGATCCGGCATCGGCTCTTTTGGAAGTGCTTGATCCTGAGCAAAACAATGCTTTTACTGACAACTACCTTGAGGTAGAGTATGATTTGTCAAAAGTACTTTTTATTGCTACTGCCAACTCGCTTGATACCATTCACCCTGCTCTTCGCGATCGGATGGAGATTATCGAGCTAACAGGCTACACGGTCGAAGAAAAATTACAAATTGCGAAAAAATACCTTGTTCCAAAACAGCGGAAAGATCACGGTTTGGATACCAAATCTTTTAGCTTAGATGATAAAGCGATTCTGAAAGTAATAGAGTACTACACCCGTGAGTCAGGGGTACGAAACCTAGAGCAGAAGATTGGAACGCTGATCAGAAAAGTGGCTAAATCGATTGCTATGGAAGAGGAATACCCCAAAATCATCAAAGCTGAGCATATCGAAAAATTGCTAGGGCCTGAGATTTTCGACAAAGATTTGTACCAAGACAATCATACCGCAGGGATAGTAACAGGCTTGGCGTGGACGTCGGTAGGAGGCGAAATTTTGTTTATTGAGTCGAGCCTAAGCCGTGGAAAAGGTGCTTTGACGTTGTCGGGACAATTGGGAGATGTGATGAAAGAATCGGCCATAACGGCATTGTCATATCTCAAAGCTCATTCGGATACTTTGGATATTGATTATCGGATTTTTAGTAATTACGATTTGCATATTCATATTCCAGCGGGGGCTGTTCCTAAAGATGGTCCTTCGGCGGGTATCACCATGCTTACGTCGATTGCTTCGATTTTTACGCAGCGCCGTGTAAAAGCTCAGATTGCGATGACTGGCGAAATCACACTCCGTGGTAAGGTATTACCGGTGGGAGGGATTAAGGAGAAAATTTTGGCTGCTTCGCGCGCTGGTGTTACCGAAATCATCATGTGTTATAAAAATCGGAAAGATGTAGAAGAAATCAAGGCGTCTTATGTTAAAGACCTCAAATTTCACTATGTAGATAATGTAGAAGAAGTATTGGCGATTGCGCTTTTACCCGAAAAAGTAGAGAAACCGATGACGTTTGTTTTCTCAGATGAAAAAAAAGCCAATCTTCTTGAAACTGAGCTGAATTAAGAAGAAATCTGATTTGGGACAGAAAATCGTATTATCAAAAAAGGGAACTGATACAGTTCCCTTTTTTGATGGCCAAACCCTTCGTGAAATCTAAAGGAGGTATTCTTCTACGGTACTTTCGGCATGAATGCTAGTATTGTGCAAAAAAGTCTCAATACGGTTCATGGCCGTTGTCAGTTCATCGACTGTGGGTAAAAACACAATCCTGAAGTGGTCGGGTGTAATATAATTAAAGCCTGTACCAGCCACGAGCAATACCTTTTGGTCGTTGAGAAGTTGAAAGACAAAATCTTCGTCGTTTTTGAAATCAAACTTACGCAGGTCGATTTTTGGGAAAACATACAAGGCCCCTTTGGGTTTGACGCAGCTAATGCCCGGAATCGAAACGAGTCTTTCGTAAACGAGATTCATCTGTTTATGAAGTCGGCCTGTGGGAAGTACCAAATCATTGATACTTTGATAGCCCCCTAAGGCAGTTTGGATGGCATATTGGGTAGGTACGTTGGCGCATAAACGCATACTTGCCAAAAACGTCAGTCCTTCAATGTATGATTTTGCTTTGTGTTTAGCACCGCTCAAGATAAGCCATCCACCTCGGAAGCCTGCCGAGCGGTAGTTTTTTGATAATCCCCCAAAAGTAACACAAAGGGTATCTTGTACCATCGTGGCAACGGGATAATGCTTCGCTCCGTCGAAGAGGATTTTGTCGTAGATTTCGTCTGAGAATAATATCAAACGATGTCTTTCGGCGATTTCGGCAATGCGCTGAATCGTCTCTTTTTCGTAAACGGCTCCCGTTGGATTGTTGGGATTGATCATCACAATCCCCTTGGTTTTGGGCGTGATTTTCCTTTCTAAGTCATCCAGGTCTGGATTCCAGTCACTTTGTTCGTCACAAATATAATGCACTGGTTTGCCGCCACTTAGGGCTACCGATGTAGTCCATAGTGGATAATCTGGCGAAGGTACTAGAATTTCGTCTCCTTCGTTGAGTAAGGCTTGCATGGCCATTACAATCAATTCACTGACCCCATTTCCAATATAAACATCATTGATTTCTACCCCTTTGATACCTTGGGTTTGGGTATAATGCATCACTGCCTTGCGCGCGGCAAACAATCCTCTTGAGTCAACGTATCCTTGGGCGTTTCGGATATTAAGAATGATGTCGTGAATAATCTCATCAGGCGCATCAAACCCAAAAGGAGCAGGGTTGCCGATATTGAGATTGATAATCTTATATCCTTGACTTTCAAGCTCTAAAGCTTTTTCGTAGATAGGGCCTCTGATATCGTAGCGGAGATGTTCGAGGCGGTTGCTTTTTAGGATTTGCATAATCAGTACTAGAGAAAATGAGTCTGAAACGAGCTTTATAAACTTCTCTCAAACCCCATACCAAACGCAATCATCGTCTGCGATTATTCTTGTTATTACGGAATTTGTCGCGATTGCGGTTGTTATTATTATTACTATTATTATTGTTGTTATTATTATTATTACGATTGTTGTTGTTGTTACGGTCGCGGTTATTATTGTTATTAAAATTCCGCTGGTTGTTTTGTAAGTTGCGTTGGTAGCGTTCGACATTGGTACCTTTGTCGCGCGGGGTAGATTCTACCAGCCCATTTTGTCTTAGATAAGCCAATTCTTCGCTGAGATGCCCTTTGGAGATTTCGTCTAATTGCGTAAAAACGACATTGTCATCGGGATTATCTTTGTTCCAAGTGTTGTAGAATGTTCTCATTTGACGAATCAAATAAGAGATAAAAGCCAATTTTTCTTCACGGTCAGAGCAATTGATTGCTTTTTCGACCAGTAGCAATAGGCTTTTTCCGTATTGTTTATATCTGATAGCAGATTGGCTATAAGGTACTTGTAAAGGTTTTTTTCCCACAGCTTCGGGCGAAGGAGGCGGGAAAGGGCTGTCTACATCAAGTTTGAAATTGGTCATAATGTAGAGATCATCCCAAAGTTTTTGGGAATAATCTTGGCCATCGCGCATATTGGGGTGTATTTGCCGCATCAATTCGACCAAGATATGCGCATATAAAGTGCGCTTTTCACGATCTTGGATATTGACAAGGTAGTCAGCTAATTTTTGGACGTTGCTTCCGTATTCTTTCAAGGGAGAGGACTGTTTAAGTACTTTTGTATTTTTTTAACAAAAAAGCGATTTTGTGAATAAAAGCCAAATTGTTGCTTGCCGTAAAGTTACGAAAAATCAACTTACTTTGGCAAAATGAGTCACTCGTTGTAATTTTGACCTTTTAATTTTTATAAATGCGAATCTAAGCAAAACAAACCACAATTCTCCCTTACAAATGAGTAAAAAAGTAGATGTCAGTATTGCTTTTTACGGAAAGCCCTATCAGGCCATTATAACAATCAAGACTTTGATGAAATATAGTGGCCAGCACATTGACAAAATTTATATATCACGCGAGCGTCTCCAACCCCACAATGATTATATAGGTATTTACAAAATCATCGATTATTTCCGAAACACTGATGTCAAGCTAGAAATTCAATATCCTCACCATTTTTTGGGACTGGGCGTGTCGGATTATGAGCGAGCTAAAAATGATACCCGTTTTCGGCATAGTATTTTGTACCAATATCCTTTGGAAATGACCGATAAAAAATACCTCTGTATCATGCACAATGATATGCTTTTTTACGGAGATATGATTGGAGACATGCTTAAGGAGTTTGAAAAAGGACCTAAAAATCTCGCGGGCGTAGGATCGATTGGTCAATGTTGGAGCTGCCCAGCGGGACCAACTTGGGGGAATAAGTGTGATTCGACAAAATTTGAGCAGTACGTACCTACGCAAGCAGAAGCCATTGCTTTGGCAGAGGCGCACGATACCCCTCGTAAAGATATTCAGCTTCGGGTGCTTAAAGCAGGGCGTGTGCATATATTGCCCGAATGCCGCCTCAATGAATATTGTGCGATGATTGATGTAGAAAAATACCGTAAAGAAACTCTGCCACAGGGTGATATTGGCTGCTATGGTGGAGGCTGGAAAGGAGTGGATACGGCTACAATTTGGTCGCATGATATGTACCAAAGAGGCTATACCTTCAGGCATCTTACTTTGGAAGATTATACACGTCACGCAGCTTTTGATACTACTGGCAGCGGTACCAAAGCCAATTCAAGCTCTGAGACTTATTGGAATGCTGAAAAGAATGCCGAGAAATATATCAACGAAAACTTTGGCCCTCTCCGTTTTAGTTCTTACGTAAACCGCGCCAATACTTACGATACCATCAAGCGTAAAGTATGGCTGGGCATCATTCATACGTATGGATTTGCCAAGAAAGTAATCGGTAAAGCCTAAAATAAGACAGTCAACAAAGCGCTCAATTTTTAGCGGCTTGCTATCAATTGAGTGCTTTGTTGTTTTTATAAGCAAAATTTTATATCCTATTTTCCGATTCGCTTATTTTCAAATTAACACATTTCTTTATCTTTAGCTTTTCCTAACCACCTTCATCACTTATGGCTCTTAACTATATCTGGCTTGCGTTTTTTTTGATTGCGTTTGTAGTAGCACTTCTCAAATTTATTTTCCTAGGGGATACCGAAATATTCAAGCTGATTGTCGAAGGTATGTTTGATTCGGCCAAAGTGGCAGTGATGGATATTGCGCTTCCTTTGGCTGGGGTAATGACATTTTTTTTGGGATTGCTCAATATTGGAGAAAAAGCGGGTGCTATCAATTTTTTGGCTAGAATTATTGGCCCCTTTTTTCACCAGCTTTTTCCTGAAGTTCCTAAAAATCACCCCGCTAATGGGCAGATGATTATGAATTTTTCGGCCAATATGCTAGGGCTAGACAATGCCGCTACTCCTTTTGGATTGCGTGCTATGCAAAGTTTACAAGATCTTAATCCTAGCAAAGAGACCGCTTCCAACGCCCAAATCATGTTTTTGGTATTGCATACATCGGGACTTACGATTATACCATTGGGGGTGATGGCCCAGCGGTCGATTTTGGGTGCTCAAGATCCTTCCGATATTCTGATACCTTGTCTTATCGCTACTTATATCGCTACGGTGGCAAGTATGGTGATTACGGGAATTTGGCAAAAAATCAATCTTTTCAATCGAATTTTTGTGACTTGGGTAGGTGGAATAAGCCTTCTCTTAGGTTTGCTGTTGTGGTATTTGTCTCAACAATCGAAGGAGCAAATTGAAATCATTTCAAAAGTTGGCGGGAATCTAATCTTGCTAGTAATCGTAGTGGCGTTTTTGCTTGGAGGATTGCGCAAAAAAATCGATTTGTTTGGGACTTTTGTCGACGGAGCTAAGGCAGGTTTTGAAACTTCCGTAAAAATTATTCCTTATCTGGTAGGGATGCTGGTAGCAATCAGCGCCTTTCGTAATGCGGGCGTGATGAGCTATGTGGTAGAAGGTTTCAAATACATGATTGCGCTTACGGGGATTAACACCGATTTTACGGATGCAATGCCAGTGGCCTTGATGCGTCCTATCAGTGGGAGTGCCGCACGAGCACTCATGATAGATTCAATGAAACAATTTGGTGCTGATTCGTTTGTGGGGCGATTGTCGTGTATGTTTCAGAGTTCGGCAGATACTACTTTTTATATTGTAGCGCTTTATTTTGGATCGGTAGGTATCAAAAAAACCCGCTATGCGATTATAGCAGGTTTGATTGCTGATTTTATTGGCGTGACGGCGGCTATATTCTTAGCCTATTTCTTTTTTCACTAACAAGCTATTTTACCAACGCGAATAGCGTGACGCCCTCCTTCAAATTCGGTAGTCAGAAAAATCCTAACACACTCAAACGCCGTCTCTTGGGCAATAAACCGGGCTGGTAGACAGATAATATTGGCGTCGTTGTGCTGACGAGCCAACGCCGCCAAAGGAGTGTCCCATACCAGTGCAGCCCTGATACCTTGGTGTTTGTTGGCAGTGATAGCCACACCCTGCCCACTGCCACACACCAATACACCTTGGTCAAATTCGCCTTTTTCGACGGCCAAGGCTACTGGGTGAGCAAAATCGGCGTAGTCGGCCGAGTCGGCACTGAAGGTACCAAAGTCTTTTACTTCATATCCTTGTTGGGTAAGCCACTCTACCAAAGGTTGCTTGAGGAAAAAACCTGCGTGGTCACCACCTATTGCAATTTTTTTAGCCATGAATTGAACTATATTAAGAATTATTTTCGTTATTGTTGTCCTGCAAAGGTACGAGTGTAATGCACACGAAAAACCCTGCTACTTTAATATTTTTGTAACCAAAGTCGGTGTTTTTGAGTTTCTTTATAGAAGCTACAAAAATAAGTAGACCCTTAAACGCAAGAAAAAAGCCATGTCAGAAATTGAATTATTAAATGAAGAAAAACGAATCAGAGAAGCCTTTGAAGATAAAAACTGGAATGAAATAAAAACCGCCGATTCATGGGTAATATTCAAAGTGTTGGCGGAATTTGTGGAAGGATTTGACAAATTAGCAAAAATAGGCCCTTGTGTGTCTATTTTTGGTTCGGCCCGTACCAAACCTGATCATCCTTATTTTAAAATGACCGAAGAGATTGCCGCTAAGTTGGTACGGCATGGCTATGGGGTAATCACCGGTGGTGGCCCTGGTATCATGGAAGCTGGTAACAAAGGTGCTTTTGAACAGGGAGGTAAGTCGGTTGGGCTCAATATCAAACTGCCTTTTGAACAACATAGCAATTTGTATATCGATCCTGACAAAAACATCAACTTTGATTTCTTCTTTGTCCGCAAGGTAATGTTTGTCAAGTATTCTCAGGGATTTATTGTGATGCCAGGAGGATTTGGGACCTTGGACGAACTCTTTGAAGCCTTAACTTTGATTCAGACCAAAAAAATTGGACGTTTCCCGATTGTAATGGTGGGCCGTGCGTATTGGTCGGGGCTGATTGATTGGATCAAAGAAGTAATGCTGGAGACGGAGCGAAATATCAATCCCGAAGACCTTAAGCTTTTTAGCTTGGTAGATACCGCCGACGAGGCTGTCAAAGTAATTGATGATTTTTATGCCAAGTATTTGTTGAAACCGAATTTCTAATAAAAACACTTGCTGCAAAGAGGCTGTCCAATTACTTTTTGGGTAGCCTCTTTGGTGTTATTGGACTAGTTGTGAAAACAATTGGCTAAGTGTATGCTCAGCATCTATGCACATACCCGGATGCACTGCGGAGGTTTGGACTACGGTGCTGCGCGCGGCGGTCAGCCACCGAAAACGAGAAGCAATAGGAAGCTGACCAATCACTCCACCTTCTTTTCGACCAGCACAGATACGTTCAAACGAACGAAGCCGCTCGTATAGCTCGGCACTATCAAGCGGGGATGAAAAAGCTTTGAGTTTTTCTTCGTTGATTTCAAACTTAGTCTGTAAAAATCCTTGAGAGGCGCAATATACAATGACGCCCACATTGATGAATTCTTCGCGTTCTACGCGAGGCACCACCCGAACGACGGCGTACTCAAATAAGTGTCTTTCTTGCATTTTGTGCTTCGTTGACAAAAATAGCGGAGGCGGCTAGGCGCTCATTTAAAAATTGGACATATACATGGCGACGCTCTTGGGGCGACATGCTAGTGGAGTCGTCGCTCAGCCATTCGTCAGGAACGAGTGCCACGATATTTTCTATTAGGGCAGGTGTCAAAATGGCGCGGTATTCTTCGTCCACTACCTCTAATTCGGCCGCACGTGGAAGCAATACATGATCTTTAATAGCCGCAAAAGGACGACGACACTGGCTTGCCCACGTATCCCAGTTATGATGAAAATAGAGTGAAGCACCGTGGTCGATCAGCCACAAATCGCGGTGCCACATCAGCATATTGGTATTGCGTGGGGTGCGGTCTACGTTGGTAATGAGGCAATCTAGCCACACGATTTGGGAGGCGAGGCGAGTCCCGACGTTAGTAACAAGAGCATCAAAAGTAATGGCACCCGACAAATAATGTACTCCCAAATTAAGACCTACGCTTGCTTTGAGGAGATCTTGGATTTCTTCGTCAGGCTCGGTACGGCTAAAGGCTTCGTCGAGATAGCCAAATACAATTTCGGGTACTCGAAGCCCCAACGCTCGGGCGATTTCACCCGAAATCAGTTCTGCAACAAGGGCTTTAGGGCCTTGGCCTGCACCTCTAAATTTCATCACGTACATGAAATCATCGTCGGCATCGACGATGGCAGGTAAAGAACCTCCTTCTCGTAGAGGAGTGACGTAGCGTGTCACATTGACAGAACGCAAGAGAGGAATGGTGCTCACAAATTGAGAAGTTTGAGGTGCTTAAAAACTAAATATCTAATGCCTTAGAAATCTATTGGATGCAAAAGTAGGATACTTTTTGGTTTCCAAAAAATAATCGTCAGCCTTCGTCAAAAGAGGATTTTGGTAGGTATGTGTCGTTTGTTTTGTGCTTTAGCGGTTAAAATAGGTAATTTTGGCATTTCGAAACCAGACGATGCGCACCAAAAATCCTTTTTTTAGATTCAAGCAATTTACGGTTTGGCACGACCAAAGCGCGCTGAAAGTGTGCACTGAGGCGTGTATATTAGGAGCGTATGTATCAGTAGAAGGTTTTAGATACGGACTTGATATTGGGGCGGGAACGGGCTTGCTATCCTTGATGATGGCTCAGCGCAACAGAGCGATTGAAATCAGCGCCGTCGAAATTGATGAGGCGTCTTATCGACAAGCCACTATGAATATACAGCAAAGTGATTTTGGGTCGCAAATAAAATTGTACCATAGCTCTATTCAGGATTGGGAACCTAAAGATTCCCGTCTTTATGAGCTTATTGTGAGTAACCCACCTTTTTTTGCGAATCATTTGCCCTCAACCCATCAAAGGCGTAACCGCGCCTTGCATACCGAAACCCTTACTTTAGAGGAGTTGTGGGAGAGTGTGAGGCGTTTGATTGCACCCAAGGGGCGCTTTGTGGTATTACTGCCCCCTTACGAAACACAACGTTTGGTTGAAGTGGCTGGCAAAACGGCTTTTGTCCCTGTTAGACAATGCAATATCTATCAAAAACTAGACAAGCCACTGTTTCGGCAGATTACAACATTTGAGCGAGAAAATCGACCTTGCGAGGTCCAAAATCTATATATTCACAATGCGGACGGTACGTATGCTCAAAGTTTTAAAGATTTATTACAAGACTATTATTTGAATTTTTAACTTCTGTATTTTCTAAAAAATAAAGACAGAAAAAACAAAAAAAATTAACTCATGAGAAAAATTATAGCTACCTATTTTCAACAATTACAAGATCAGATTTGTCAGGCTATCGAACTGACTGACGGCACCGGGAAGTTTCAGGAGGATAAGTGGGAGCATCATAGTGGTGGTGGTGGACGTACTAGGGTGATTCAGCAGGGAGATATTATCGAAAAAGGGGGCGTCAATTTCTCAGCAGTAGAAGGCCAAACCTCAGAGGCACTAATGCGCCAGATGAATCTCAACGAACGGGCCGATTATTTTGCTACTGGCGTGTCGATTGTGATGCATACCCAAAGCCCGATGGTACCTATTATTCACATGAATGTGCGGTATTTTGAGATGTCAAACGGCACCAATTGGTTTGGGGGGGGAATAGACCTCACGCCGCATTATGTAATAGAAGACGATGCACGGTGGTTTCACCAACAATTAAAAAATACCTGTGATAGGTATCATCCCGAATATTACCCCCGGTTCAAAAAATGGGCCGACGATTATTTCTATATTCCCCATCGTCAAGAAACGCGGGGTGTGGGAGGGATTTTCTTTGATTATCTCAAACCATCACAACAAACTACCGAAGAGCTATTTGAATTTGTAAAAGCGGTGGGGGAGACTTTTGCTCCTACTTATACCCATTTAATGTCCAAAAACAAATCATTGCCTTTTGGGGAAGAGCAAAAACACTGGCAATACCTACGTAGAGGTCGCTATGCGGAGTTTAATCTGGTGTGGGATAGGGGTACAAAATTTGGTCTCGAAACGGGTGGTCGTACCGAATCTATCTTGATGAGTCTTCCACCGCAGGCGCAGTGGGAGTACAATCATAGCCCCCAGCCTGATACTCCAGAAGCCCATACACTTTCACTTTTAAAAAAAGGCATTCCTTGGGTTTAAACGCTAAAATCTGGACTTTTTTTCGTATATTTACACTTTAAATTTAGTGCCTAAGCTGATTGCAAGCGGTGATTTTGAATGAATTAAACGCACCTTTTGCAAGTCACATTTTTCCAATATGAACGAGACCTACGAAACCCAACCTGAAGACAAAGACCCCGATAAAGATGCACTACACGACCAGTTGGCTGTGGCTGATATGTACCAAAATTGGTTTTTAGAATATGCTTCTTATGTCATTCTAGAGCGTGCAGTCCCTAACATAGAAGATGGCCTTAAGCCCGTGCAAAGGCGTATATTGCATGCCCTTAAAGAAATGGATGATGGCCGTTTCAATAAGGTTGCCAATGTCATCGGTGCTACCATGCAATACCACCCGCATGGCGATGCTTCTATCAACGAAGCGATTGTCAACATGGGACAAAAAGATTTATTATTTGATACCCAAGGAAGCTGGGGAGATATACGAACAGGGGATGGTGCCGCTGCGGCTCGTTATATTGAGGTGAGACTGTCGAAGTTCGGCAATGACGTTGTTTTCAACGAAGACACCACCGAGTGGCAAATGAGTTATGACGGGCGTAAACGAGAGCCTGTTACTTTGCCGGTCAAATTTCCATTGCTATTGGCTACCGGAGTGGAGGGGATTGCGGTGGGGCTTTCTACCAAAATTTTACCTCACAATTTTATAGAACTCATCGAAGCATCCATTGCTCTTTTGAAAGGACAACCTTATGCTCTGTATCCCGATTTTCCGACGGGAGGATACATAGATGTGAGCAATTATAATGATGGCCTTCGTGGTGGTAAAGTTAGAGTAAGGGCCAAAATTGAGGAGGTGGATAAAAAAACGTTGGTCATCAAAGAGATACCATTCAGTACGACCACTACCTCCGTCAAAGACTCTATCATTAAAGCCAGTGAAGAGGGTAAAATCAAAATTAAAAAGCCCGAAAAAGGAATGCAAGCGGTTGAAGACCTCACCGCTAGAGACGTGGAGGTTGTGATTCACTTGGCTCCTGGTGTGTCTCCAGATATTACGATTGATGCGCTCTATGCTTTTACTGAGTGCGAAGTGAGTATTTCGCCCAATGCCTGTGTCATCATCGATGAAAAACCGCATTTTGTGACGGTCTCTCAAATCTTAAGAGATTGTAATGACCAGACAGTTCATCTGCTTAAGCGAGAATTAGAAATCAGGCGGTTTGAGTTGAAAGAAAAGCTTTTACACAGTTCATTAGAGAAGATTTTTATTGAAAATCGTATCTACCGAGACATTGAGGAGTGTGAGAGTTTTGAAGCAGTCATTCGGACGATTGATGCGGGGCTGACACCCTATAAGTCGGATTTTTATCGCGAGATTACCGACGAAGACATCATTCGTTTGACTGAAATTCGAATCAAGCGCATTTCGAAGTTTGATGCTTTTAAGGCTGATGAAGCCATGAAAAAGCTAGAAGAAGAGCTGAAAGAAGTAGAAGATAATCTAGCGAATCTTACCCGTTTTGCGATTAATTACTACAAAGATTTACTCAAAAAATACGGAAAAAATCGCGAACGCCGTACCGAAATTCGTTCCTTTAATACCATCGCAGCCACAGTGGTGGCGGCGGCCAACCAAAAGCTGTACGTCAATCGGGAAGAAGGGTTTATCGGGTACGGACTCAAAAAAGACGAGTATGTCATGGACTGCTCTGATATTGATGATATTATTATTTTTAGACGCGATGGCAAATACAAAATAGTAAGGGTTTCGGACAAAGTCTTTGTGGGAAAAGACATTATTTATGTTTCAGTTTTCAAGAAAAATGATGAACGTAAAGTCTACAATTTGGCTTATTTAGATGGTAAGTCTGGAGTGTCTTATGTGAAGCGTTTTGCGGTTACGGGTATCACGCGAGATAAGGAATATGACGTAACATTGGGTACCAACAAATCAAAAATTACGTATTTTAGTGCCAACGACAACGGAGAAGCGGAGGTGATTACAGTCAACCTTACGGCTCAGTCTACGGCGCGAATCAAGGTGTTTGATTTTAACTTTGCCCAATTATCAGTCAAAAATCGCTCTGCGATGGGCAATGTTTTGACTAAGTATCCTGTGCGAAAACTAGCCTTTAAGTCGGCAGGAGCGTCTACTTTGGGCGGAGTGGATTTATGGTACGACGAGGTAATGGGCAGACTTAATCGTGACGAAAGGGGGACTTACCTAGGAAACTTCGACAACGGTGATTTGATACTCGTGCTCTACAAAGAAGGTAGTTATGAATTGACGAGCTTTGATATCACGAACCGTTACGAACCCAAAGACATTGTACATCTAGAAAAGTTTGAGCCAGAGTGCCCTATCACGGTGGTATATTTTGAGGCAGGACAAAAGCAGCATTTTGCCAAACGTTTTAAAATAGAAACTTCGACGGTAGATAAGAAGTTTTCTTTTATTGGAGATACCAAAGGGTCAAAGCTAGTGTTTGTGTCGACCGATGCCCACCCTCGTATGGAGGTAGTCATCGAAAAAAGCAAGCACGAAATCCAAAAAGAAACAATGGTACTCGATACTTTGGTAGAGGTGAGAGGTTGGAAAGCATTGGGTAATAAAATATCTAATTTTAAAATTAAGGACATTAAACAAATTAGCTCATTGCCAGAAACTAAAAAAGAGAAAAGTGTGGAAGGTGCTGATAGTGAGGAAGGCAAGGGCGCGAATGGCGGTGATGATACCCCAAATGATAATGGGCAGTTAGGTTTGTTTTAAATGTGTATAATTTTTTAATAGTGTTAGAATTTTAGGGATATCAACCTAAAAAATGTACTTTAGGATGGTTAATGATTTGGTTTGATTCATTTTGTGTAATTGACTTTGAAAGCAGGACTCCTCCATATTAGGGCGTTTTTTTATTCACGTAGGCTTCGGGTTTCTTTGATGAAAAAACTCGTTAAGGCTGGTTTGTGGGTGGGCTTTAGTGTGGTCGTGCTAGTGCTTTTATGTAATTGGATTGTCGTTGATACCACCCGTAGTAAAGTTTATTTTGATCTGAAATTACTTCCCTCTACGGATGTAGGTTTGGTACTAGGGACGAGCAAGTATGTGGCAAGAGGAAAAGAAAATTTGTTTTTTAGGTATCGCATGGAAGCTTCGGCACTTCTCTACAAAGAAGGAAAAGTAAAATACTTAATTTTGAGTGGTAACAAAGAAGCCGAGACTTACGACGAACCCAAAGCCATGAAGCAGGCACTCACCCAGCTAGGTGTACCCGAAGACGCTATGCTATTAGACACGGCAGGCTATCGTACTTATGATTCGGTAGTGCGCTGTAGGGAGGTATATGGGCAAGAGCGTGTGACGGTGATTTCGCAAAATTTTCACAATGCCCGTGCTCTGTATTTGGCCGAGCACGAAGGCCTTGATGCCATTGGGTTTGCGGCACAAGATGTGCCAGAAGGTTACTCAGTCAGAACGCTCATTCGAGAATACCTCGCGCGCCCCAAAGCAATGCTCGATGTATATGTATTGAAGCCTGAAGCAGGAGTAAGAGAAACCCAAATATTTGACTTTCCGAAAGCTGCTAAGGCTTTCGGAAAGTAAGTATCCGCCTTCTTATACCGAAAGCTGTTTCATCCATTCAGCATCTACTTTCATACTTTCAATCGAAGAGCTAGGATATTGCTCTTGCTCCACGATGTAGTACTTAATTCCAGCTTTTTTCGCCGCTTTCAAAATAGTATCAAAATCCATGGCGCCTTTGCCCAAGTCCTTTTGGGATACGCGACCATTGTCCAGGACCATATCTTTGATGTGAACTAGCTCGTAGCGTTTGCCATATTTTTCGAGGTGAGCTACGGCATTCTGTCCTGAGGCTACAATCCAGCACAAATCTAGCTCAAACATTACATATTTAGGGTTCGTATTGGCAAGCAACAATTCTTGAGGAATTTGTCCTTCCATTGCCTTAAATGAATAGTCGTGGTTGTGATACCCAAATTTCATTCCAGCCTTGGTTACTTTTTCACCTACTTGGTTGAAGAGTTCCGCTTTTTTCTTCCATTCGTCAAGGCTTTTTTGGGGGCCCAAATAGGGGCACAGCATATACTTTAGACCTGCTTCTGCTCCTCTTTCGATGTTTTTGTCAAGGTCTTTGTTCATATCGAAGTGAGTACTGACCATTTTTACCCCTAAATCTCCCAGAAATGTTTTGCATTCTTTAGGACTCATTCCCCACAAAAAATCAGGCCCACCATAGCTTTCAAATTGAGTATAGCCCATTTCGGCCAGTTGCTTCATGGTACCTTTGGGATCTTTGGGCATCAAATCACGAACACTATATAGTTGTACTCCAAATTTTTTGAGACGTTTGGCTTCTGCAAAAAGGCTGCTACTTAGGACTATACCCGCTCCAAGTGCGGTAGACTGCTTAATAAAATCGCGACGATTCATGAATAATAAGTTGGTTAGTGATGTATTCAAAAAACAAAAAAACGAATAAAAAGCATTCTACTTGCATGGGTCTAAGTATTTTTGTCGCCTCAAACCAATCAATCTAAAAACTGTGTCCTTGTTTCATCAAGTTATTTTAAAGCCTCATCGAGACGAAGCTATTCGGCGTTTTCATCCTTGGGTGTTTTCGGGAGCCATAGGGCGCATCAAAGGCCAACCCCAAGATGGCGACGTAGTAGAAGTATGTGACAGCAAAGGAGCGTACCTTGCTACGGGGCATTTTCACCAAGGCAATATTGCCGTTAAAATTTTTAGTTTTCAGCAGGTTACCCCAGATGTTTTGTTTTGGAAACAAAAGCTTCAAAAAGCGTGGATGCTAAGAAAATCAATCTTACATGAAGGCATTGTAGAAAATATTACCAATTGCTATCGGCTTGTTCATGGCGAAGGAGATGGCTTACCAGGACTCATTGTGGATTATTATGACGGGGTGTTGGTGATACAGGCCCATTCGATAGGAATGTACCGTTCGTTGGGAGAGATAAGCCAAGCCTTAGCTGAGGTGTTTGGTACGGAACTCAAAGCAATCTACAATAAAAGTGCCGATACCCTGCCCGAACAATTTGGACAAACGATTCAGAATCAATATTTGATGGGTACAAGTCAGGTACCGCATGGTGTCAAAGAAAACGGTCATACTTTTATGATAGACTGGGAGACAGGCCAAAAAACGGGTTTTTTCCTAGATCAGCGCGACAATCGTCAACTATTGGGGAGGTATGTCAAAGACAAAGACGTTTTAAATGCTTTCTGTTATTCGGGTGGGTTTTCCATCTATGCGCTAGCTGCGGGAGCCAAGTCGGTAGATTCGGTAGATGTCTCAAAGAAAGCCATTGAACTAACCAACAAAAACGTTGAAGCTAATTTCGGAGAAGAACAGCGCCACCAAGCTTATGCGGAAGATGTAATGGCTTTTTTGAAAAAAACTTCTGATACTTATGACGTGATGGTACTAGATCCTCCCGCTTTTGCCAAAAGTATGTCAGCTCGGCACAGGGCAGTTCAGGGCTATAAAAGACTCAATGCAGAGGGGATTCGCCATCTTAAGTCCAATGGCATTTTGTTTACCTTTTCCTGCTCGCAGGTGGTAGATCGCGAATTGTTTTATAACACAGTAGTGGCGGCGGCTATCGAAGCAGGGCGTCAGGTGCGGGTACTACATCAGATTACCCAGCCACCCGACCATCCAGTCAATCTTTTTCATCCAGAAGGAAGCTACCTCAAAGGTTTGGTACTATGGGTTGAATAGCAAAAACATCAGGGTCTTTCAGTAAGACCCTGATGTAACACTCAACTATCCAACCCTCTTACTACTTACTTGAAAACTATCTATGTAGAAGTATCAACGAAGGCCGTGCATATCTAACATGACCTGTTTGGTACTTTTTTATTGATTTACAATCATTCCTTTTAATCCTCCCAATACGCCAAGTAGCTCATTTTTTTCGGTAGTTGGTACTTTAAACTTATCAAGTGCCATTACCAAATCATTAACGAGGGAGTTAAATTCATCGTCGGTGATTTTCATTCCTTTATGGGCAGTCACCATGTCTTTGCCTTTATATACTTGTGGTCCTCCACTTGCTTGGCCGATTTGATCGATGAGATTGTTGCGTAGGGCAGTTACACGAGTCGTTTTTCCAGCCGCTACTTCATCAAGTAATGGTTTAAAAGTACGCACCATTTTGGGGTCGGCAGCTACGTTTGCGATGAATTGGTCAACTACCGCTGAGATGGCATTGACACCTCCGAGGCGCTCGTATAAGGTAGGTGCGGGAGTCTCTTCTTCTTTTTTGCAAGAACTCATCAAGGTTACTAATGCTACCGAGAAAATCAATAATGTCTTTTTCATGTTCTTTAAAATTTTAATTGTTTGGTGTTAATAAAAACATACGTTTGGGATAGTTGTCTTTTTAGAGGGGGTTTATTTATCGAAAACAAAGGGCATACTTTGCACGCTCAAAAGCTAAAATGTACTCATGGGGAACCGGGCATTCAGGGCCCGATGGCTCCTCACCTTCAAAGGATGCGTTTTGAACATCTGTGCTTGTAATGTTGCTCACTAGTTGCGTAAGTGATTGGGCGGATGTTTGATCAGGGTCAAAAGTAATACTTACGAGCTGATTGGTAGGATTGGCTGCGCAAGCAGTCACACCCGAAGTTTTACTTACTTTTTCCTTTACTTCATTAGCTTCATTGAGATTAGTAAGGCCGTTTACTTTCAAAATAGTCATGCTTATGGGTTTTACATAAGCATGCATAGGAGCAGGTTCCCAATTGGCATATACCACAAAAGCTCCAAAGAGTATAGCCAAGGTATAAGCCGACATTTTTAGTGTTTTTGATAAGATTGCTTTCATGATTGGAGGTTGTTTTGTCGTACTTACGGCAAGTGTCCTTAAAATAGATTTCGTGGGTTGATTTTTTTTTTTGAAATTGCATCTTCGCAAAATGAATAAATCCATTCTCTTTTAACGATAAGTGTACATAAGTACAATCAGAAAGACTCTAAAACCTTTATATGGGAGGAAAATTGCCAAAATACAATGAAGGCGAATTGGTTGAAATGCTGCGAAGGCAAGATCGTCAAGCATTCAATTATTTATACGACAACTACTCCGATGCTTTGTATGGCATAGTGTTGAAGGTCGTTCGCTCAGAAGAAACGGCACAAGACTTGTTGCAAGAAATCTTCGTTAAAATCTGGAAAAATATTTCCCAATACGATGTGGGAAAGGGACGGTTGTTTACTTGGATGCTCAATATCGCACGTAACACTTCTATCGACTACTTAAGGGTCAATCGTCCAGAAATCCAAGAGATTGATTCTGCCGTATATTGGGTAGAAGGGAATCAAAACATCTACAACGAGCTAGATAGCAACGAGCTGCGTGAAATAGTTTCGCAACTCAAACCGGAGCAGCAGACGCTGATTGAAATGGTATATTGGGGAGGTTACACGCATGAGGAGGCCGCCCAGCGGCTTAGCATGCCCCTTGGAACGGTAAAAACTCGTGTAAGAAGTGCCCTCAGGGATTTAAGAAAATTTTTTAGTTCATGATTAACACAAAAGAATATATCGAATCGGGGGTTTTGGAAGACTACCTTTCGGGCAATGTTTCAGAACAAGAGCGTCGAGAAGTGGAGTGCCTTTCTAAAATCTATCCTGAAATAAAGGCTGAGCTTGAACAACTTAGTGAAGCAGTCGAACGCTATGCTTTTGCCCATAGTGTGTCTCCTCCTGCGTCGCTTAAAGAGAAAATTATGGCGCAATTGGAATTTAAAGAGGAAGAAGTTCAAGAAGAAGTAAGTACTGAAGACGAGACGCCGGTATTACCGCTCAATTCCCGCAATAATTCGTTTCAGTGGGGATGGGTTGCTGCCGCTTCGGTAGCCGCATTGATTGGCTCGGTAGTGTACTTTAATGCTAAAGTAGATACCCTATCTCAAACAGTAGCAAAGCAGCAAACTGAGTTGCAACAACAAACACAACAGCTCCAACAGCAAACCGAGTTAGTAGCAGGGCTGAGCAGTGTCGATAATCAATTTGTGACCCTGAAAGGCGTAGAGAAGTCGCCCAGCAGTGCGGTGAGAGTAGTGTGGAATGCCAAAACCCAAGAAGTACAGCTAAATGTGCTTTCATTGCCTACACCAGCCTCCGATAAGCAATATCAGTTGTGGGCATTAGTAGGCGGCAAACCAGTAGATTTGGGGGTGTTTGATGTGACGGGTTCCTTACAAAAAATGAAAGCAATTCCGCAAGCGGATGCTTTTGCCGTGACCCTCGAACGCAAAGGAGGAAATCCAGTGCCTACTTTATCGGAGTTGTATGTGATGGGTAAGGTGACTAGCTAGGTGCTTCCTTTTAGGAACAAACAAAAAAAACTCCGCTACCAGTAGCGGAGTTTTTTTGTGACTTTTTTGATAATCAGCGTCTCTTACTTTAGGATATTGGCATCAATTACCAGCTCTTTTTCCCAAATATTCTGGTTGTTTTTAACAAAATCTTGGTACTTAGGGTGATTTTGGAAAGCAGTTATGTCATCCTGGCTACGAAAAGTAAGATAGTGCATCGCATCGTATTCAGGCTTACTAGCTACGCTCAAAGTTTTACCTCCTGAGTAAGCTACCATTTGAGGAATTTCGCGGCGCAGTTGTGCAAATTCGTTCATGTGACGCTCAATGTCAGCCACTGAAGCATCGCTTTTAAACTTGATACAAACGATTTTTTGGATGTTTGCTTTTTGGCTTGGAGTATATGCACCATAAATGATGAGCATAAAAACGCAAAGTCCAAAGATTGGTTTGATGTATCCGATGATTTTTTTCTTGTTCATGATTGAAAACTTATTGAATCGATTGAAATAACGGTAAAAACTGATTTTTAGAATACGTTGCAAAATTAACGTTTTTAAAAAATAAAATTGTATATTTTTAATAAATAATTGTATCTATTTTGTATATATACAATTTTGCCAAATCAAATTATGATGATATTAAAATGTTCAAAACACTCTTTTTAGATTGCTGACTACTGTTTTAAGTGAAAAAAATCAAAAAGTGCTCATTTTTCTGAATATCAGTTGTTTTGTAAGGGTAATTTTTATGTTTGATTCAATTTTTTTTATAGAAATCATATTTTATGAAGCCAAAAATCACAATTTTACAATATAGGTTTTTGGGTCAAAACAAAATAAAATTTTGTTGGATAATCCTTTTTTTGAGGATACTGAGGGCGATTAATTATAAAATGTATCTCCTCATTGGGCTCAGTTTGTTTTTTTTAGGCGCAAAAGAGCGAATGATGTGGGGTTTTTGGGCGCATCAGCGTATCAATCGCTTGGCCGTATTTACATTGCCCATTGAAATGCAGCCTTTTTTCAAAAAACATATCGCTTATCTTACCGACAATGCCGTCAATCCCGATAAGCGTCGCTACGCAGTAGTGGGAGAAGCGCCTCGGCATTATATCGATGCAGAAGCGTATGGAGATAGTGCTTTGTATAAGTTGCCCTATTATTGGCCAGATGCTGTCAAACGATACGGAGAAGATACCTTGGCTCTTCATGGAATAGTCCCGTGGGCCATTCAGATGTATAAATATCAACTTACAGAGGCATTTCGGCAACGAAACGCAAGTCGTATTCTGCGGGTAGCCGCTGACTTGGGTCATTATATTGCCGATGCCAATGTGCCATTGCATACCACTCGCAACTACAACGGACAGCTTACTGGACAGGAAGGAATCCACGCTTTTTGGGAATCACGTTTAGCGGAATTGTTTGCCGAAGAATATGATATGTTTGTAGGAGCCGCTTCTTATGAGCCTAAGGTCGCCCATAGGGCATGGCAAGCGGTACGTCAGGCCAATGCCGCTTTAGACAGTGTGTTGCGATTTGAGCGTGAGTTGTCTCAAAAAATAAGACCAGAGCAAAAGTTTGTACTTGAAGACCGGAATGGGGTAATTGTAAAAACCTATTCTCGCGAATTTAGCCAAAAGTATCATCAAATGCTCGACCGACAAGTGGAGCGGCAAATGAGGACATCAGTGAAGATGATAGGCGATTTTTGGTATACATGCTGGGTGGATGCAGGACAGCCTGATATGGTGTCTTTGGCAACGCTGAAAGAAAATCAAGAAGAACAGACGGCAGAAGAGGATGAAAAACGAAACTGGCTAAAACGCTTATTGAATGTACGTTCGGAAGCCGAAAACTAAAATCAGTGATTATATATTTGTCAAGGGATTCTTTAAGAATGGACAACAAAACTATTGCTAATTCCGCAACATATGGAAACTCTTGCCCGCGAAAACCTTGCTGAATGGAAACGTATATTGGCTTATTGGGAAAAGTACACGCCCGATTATGAGCGGGGAGGATTCCACGGTCGTGTTACCTACGAAAACCAGCCTGTGCTAGATGCTCCTCGGTCTATTATTCTTATTAGTCGTGTATTATGGACGTTCTCTTTGGCTTATCGTCACTTCAAACGCCGTAAGTATTTGGTATTGGCCGATAGAGCTTATCATTATCTCTATAATCATTTTCGTGATTCTAAAAACGGCGGGGTGTATTGGTCGGTTACGGCTTTGGGCGCGCCGCTCGAAACCCGTAAGCAGCTTTATGGGCATTCTTTTGCCATCTATGGGTTGAGTGAATACTATGCGGCATCCAAGTTTTTGCCTGCTTTGGATTTTGCAAAAGAGCTTTTTCAAGTGGTAGACAAGCATGGGTACGATTCGTCTCAGGGAGGATATTTCGAGGCTTTTGGCAGTGATTGGAGTGTCGTGGATGATTTGATATTGAGTAAGATGCCTTGGAACAAATCCCAAAATACGCATTTACATATCATCGAAGCTTTTACTAATTTGTATAGAGTGTGGCCTGACGCGTTGCTGCGTCAGCGGGTGATTCATTTGACAGATGCTTTTTTGGATAAATTAATAAGTCCAGATACTTATCGATTGCGTTTGTTTTTTGACCAAAATTGGAAACCCAAAGATGAGACGATTTCTTATGGGCATGATATTGAAGCTTCTTGGCTTCTGTGGGAGACCGCCGAAGTACTTGGAGACCATGAGCGTAGCGAACGCGTCAAAAAAGTGTGTCTCAAAATGGCCGAAGCCGCATGCACTGGACTTGGCGAAGACGGGGCGTTGGACTATGAGTTTGATCCCGCTACCGGCCACCGCAACCAAGACCGGAGCTGGTGGGTACTAGCCGAGCAGATGGTAGGGTTTTTGAATGCGTATCAACTCAGCGGAGAAAGCCATTTTCGGGTAAAAGCCGATAAGAGTTGGGCGTTTATCAAGATGTATTTTATTGATCGTCAAAAGGGAGATTGGTACGGTACTGTCAAGGTAGACCATAGTCAGGTGAAAGGCGATAAAGTGAGTTTTTGGAAATGCCCTTATCACAACAGTCGCGCTTGCTATGAGGTAGTACGCCGATTAAGTAATAAACATTAAGTGAAAAGAGTGGGGGGCTAAATACAAAAACCTCCCTAAGAGGCAACTCAAGGGAGGTTTTTGATATAAAATTAAAAGTACTACTGTAAAACCACTACATCATACCCAACTGCTCTGCCGCCTTCTTTTTCGTCGAGGGTGAATTGTACCCGATCACCAATGAGTAAGTCATTGAAATCATAATCACGAAGACTTGTATAATGGAAGAATACGTTGTTGGGAGGATACTTTATAAATCCAAAACCTTCTTTTAAAGATAAAATATAACTTTCTTTACGGTGGTCGCCCGTTAAGTCAGTATCGGGCGAGACCTCTGAGGTGTTTTCGGAAGCTACTTCTCCTTGTTTAGTAAATATCTTTCCTTTGTTTCTGGGTACAAATAGTTGATTAGTAAGTGCTTCATCGCGACCATTAATGACATCTTGCATCGCAACAGGGTAGGTTACTTCGGCTAACAGGTCTTGAGAAGTGCGCGTATAAAATCTGCTACCATCCTCGTCGGTATATTCAAAATCCCAACCTAATACCATGACACGAGTCCCTAGAGTATTAAGTTTCCGAACAAGAGGTACATAATCGCCATCAGCTGCAATCAGTACCAACACATCAAAACGCTTGTAAAAAGCCATTTCAAAAGCTTCGAGTGCAAGCCAAACGTCAATTCCTTTTTCGTATTTTTTTCCAAGTGAGCTTCTTACTGGAAGATAATGAGTAGTGACACCTTCTGACATTAAGATATCGTCAAAAACGCGTTCATAATACAGTAAATCTCCTCTTTGGCTAGCTTCGCCTGCGGTGAGGCGCCCCCGAAAATAATGAGCATCAACAATTTGACATAATCTAGTTTCGCTATTTTCTAATTCGGCTACTTTTTGTCTGACAAAATCGTGAAGGCCATTGATACTAATTCGACTGCGACGTTCGTGAGTGTAATTATAGTAATTACTTACATGCAAAAAATAGTTGCCGTCATAAAATACTCCGATACGGGTTAGACTATTGGGATTTTTGTTAAACATAATTTTAAGTAAATATATAAGTTGAAAGTAGGGTATGATTGCGGGTAATTTGGTAATAATATACTGATTAAAACAAGAATACAAGTAGTCGACTTCAAAAACTTTAACCGTGATTGAAGACGGATTGTTTGAGGAAGAGACTTAGAAGGCTTTGGTCTTATTTAAGGAGATAAACGTTCGAATTTCCAATTTTGCTCGTGGGATTGGTATCTGATCCGATCATGGAGTCGGCTAGGGCGTCCTTGCCAAAATTCTATCTCGCTGGGAATCAGACGATAGCCACCCCAATGAGGAGGTCTAGGAATGGAAATATTAGCAAACTTCGCCTCATAAAAAGCAAGTTTTTGATTCAATACATCTCGGCTTTCTATTACTTTACTTTGGTCAGATACCCAAGCTCCTATCTGACTTCCTCGCGGCCGAATGGCAAAGTAAGCGTCAGACTCCGCATCACTTACTTTTTCGACTTTACCCAAAATCCGTACTTGTCTTTCTAGTTCGGCCCACCAAAAGGTGAGTGAGGCAAGGGGATTTTTTTCTAAATCGGCACTTTTATTGCTATTATAATTGGTATAAAAAACAAAACTAGAATTGTATACCTCTTTCAATAAAACAATACGGCCGTGAGGTTGCCCTTCACTATCCACGGTACTTAGGTGCATAGCGTTAGGCTCAATCACTTGGGCGTTTAGAGCTTCGTCAAACCATCTTTTAAACTGGTCAATCGGGTTTTCTAAAACATCTTGTTCCGAAAATCCGTTTAATGAATAATCTTTTCGAAGGTCTGCAATTTTGGAGGTTGGCATACGTATATTTTTTTTGAAAAACTAAAAACCTATTTTAAACACCGAAAAACGGCTATATTTATTATTTTTGCAAATCTAAGCGATGACTAGCACATTTACGATGATTAACGACGGAGCAGAACTAAGCGAAAGCGAACAACTCACTCAACAGAGTGTCGATGCCATGGAAGATTTTGAAGTGGTTGAGGAACAGTCAGTTGACTATAGTCAACTAGACAAAAACGGCTTTGTAAACTTGTTGGAAAGCCAATTGGCAATTGCAAAAAATGAAAATGCCAAGCCTGGTGATTTTAAACGGGTAGATGAAGTCCTAAAGGAGGCAAAGGTCTTTTTTGACCAAATAAAAAAATCCGAACGGGAGGAAGCATTGCAACGGTTTGTTGCTGAAAATGACTCAGAAGACGGATTTGAATTCAAGCCCGATGACTTGACGCAGCGCTTTGAGACGCTGTATCGTCAAATCAAGGACATTAAAAATCATTATTTTCAAGATTTAGAAAAATCTAAAGATAAAAACTTCGCCCTTAAAACACAGCTACTTCAACGCTTGAGAGAACTAGTGGACGCCGACGAAGTCAATACCAAAAATCCAGGTACTAGCTGGCAAGAGTTTAAGAAAATTCAGGATGAATGGAAAGCTGCGGGCAATATAGCCTCTCCACATAATAGTACCTTGTGGGCCACTTATCATGCACTTATTGATAGATATTACAGCAACAGAAATATCTATTTTGAACTTAAAGAGCTAGACCGCAAAAAAAACCTTCAGTTGAAGGCTGAGCTGGTAGAGAAGGTAGAAGCTATCGCTGAGAATCTCAAGGAAAAGTCACTAGGTAAAGCTGCGCTCGAAGAAGCTAATAGCTTGTTTGAGGAATATAAGCACATCGGACCCGGCCCCAAAGCAGAACAAGAGTTGCTGTGGCAACGCATGAAAACGGCGCTTGATTCTCTCTATGATGCTCGTAGAGCCCAATCAGAAGAGCAAAAACAAGTACTAGCTCAAAACTACGAAATCAAATCGAAGATATATGAGACCTTAGTACCCTATACGTCTTTCAATTCCAATAGTATCAATGAATGGAATGACAAGACCAAAGAGGTAGTCGCACTTCAAGAGCAATGGGTAAGTGCCAAAGGACAAATGCTACGTGAAGAAGGACGTGAGTTAAGCAAAAAATTCTGGGCTACCTTAAAAACATTCTTCCATAACAAAGGAGAGTTTTTCCGTCAATTGGAGGCTAAGAGAGAGCAAAATCTCAAACTGAAAACCGAGCTTTGTGAAGCCGTTGAAGCTATCTTGGCAACGGGCGAAGATAACTCGTCGAATACGGATAAAGTAATTGCGCTACAAAAGCAATGGAAACAAATCGGGCAAGTACCAGAGAAATTTAAAGATTCTATCTTTGATAGATTCAAGAAGGCCTGTGATGCTTACTTTGATCGCAAACGCGCTAAAAATTCAGAAGTTGAGAAAGAGTTTGTTGAAAACTTGGCTAAAAAACAAGCCATTTGTGCCAAAATAGAAGCAGGCGCTAAACCAGGTGAAGCCAATCTCAATGATCTGAATGCCTTTAAGGCAGAATGGTCGAGTGTAGGTTTTGTGCCCAAAAAAGATATGCAAAGTATCAACAAACGCTACATTGATGCCGTCAATTCCTATGTAAGTGCCATCGGGAAGCTCTCTACTAAAGAAAAAGAGCAGGTGATTTTGGAAAATGAAGTAGCTATGGCTACCGACGGCGAATCAATTCGTAGCTTGCAGCGTAAAGAAGGGGATATTCGCCGTAAAATGACTCAAATCGAAAATGATTTGACTATATGGCAAAATAATATCGAATTCTTTGGCCGCTCCAAAAATGGAGAAAAAGTGCGTGCAGAATTTGAGAAAAAAATTATAGTAGCTCAAAAGCAACTTGCTGATTTAAAGCATCAACTGAAAATTTTGCGTGAAGCACTCTAAAAAAGTTGTAATTTTTTTGCTAGAAAGCTTGCGTGATATAAACTAAACACGTACCTTTGCATCACCAAAATACGGAACGCCTCCATAGCTCAGCTGATAGAGCAACTGACTTGTAATCAGTAGGTCGCTGGTTTGATCCCGGCTGGGGGCTCCAAGAAAACCTGACAATTTCTGTCAGGTTTTTTGCTTTTATAGCCTAACCTCTATAAGTAGCGTCTTCACAAACCAATAAATTGAATGATGTAGCCGTTATAAAAAATAAAAGTGTATTCCTACCCATTATTGTTATGTTTAAAAAATTACTGCTACTGATTTTCTTGGGGATGGGTCTGGGAGGATGCTGGTATCGTCAATGCCCTATTAAAGGTTGTAAAGTTCGTCACGAACATAGCCACGGGGGACCTATTGTGCGAGGGCGAGGTACCTTTCCAAAGCCTTATTTTTTTGGACGACCGAGAACTGCCGCTGAAAAACGTGACCAAGCCAACGAAAAGCGGCGTAAGAAGGCCTAATTTTGCCTTTATGAAGTATTTGGTGTATTTTTGTACAAAAGCATTTAATTTTTGTTTATGTCAGAAAACACCAGCAACATTATCCCCATTAACATTGAGGAAGAGATGCGGACGGCCTATATTGACTACTCAATGTCGGTTATCATCTCGCGTGCGCTTCCGGATGCCCGTGATGGACTAAAGCCTGTGCACCGTCGGGTGCTTTATACGATGTACGAATCGGGCTTTTTGCATAATCGTCCCTACAAAAAATCAGCCCGTACCGTTGGAGACGTGATGGCTAAATACCACCCTCATGGTGATGCCTCTATTTATGATACCATGGTACGTCTGGCTCAGCCATGGTCGATGCGCTACACGCTGGTTGATGGGCAAGGAAACTTTGGGTCGTTGGATGGTGACTCGCCTGCAGCGATGCGTTATACAGAGTCTCGCCTAAAACGTATTGCCGAAGAAATGTTGACCGATATTAATAAAGACACGGTTAACTTCCAGCCCAACTACGACGACTCGGACGAAGAACCTACCGTTTTACCCGCCAAACTGCCCAATTTATTGCTCAATGGCTCATCGGGTATTGCCGTAGGGATGGCAACCAACATGGCACCTCATAACCTGACAGAAGTAATCGACGGGACCATCGCCTATCTTGAAAATAATGATATTACGATCCAAGAACTCATACAATATATCAAAGCCCCTGATTTTCCTACGGGGGGGATTATATATGGGTATCAAGGAGTAAGAGCTGCCTACGAAACTGGACGTGGCCGGGTTATTATGCGAGCGGTGGCTAATTTTGAGCAAACCCGCACTGGCCGTGACCAAATAGTGATTACCGAAATTCCTTACATGGTTAACAAAGCAGAGATGATCAAACGCATCGCTGATATGGTTAACGATAAAAAGCTAGAAGGAATATCGGCTATCAGAGATGAGTCAGATCGTGAGGGGATAAGGATTGTATTTGAGCTCAAAAAAGATAGTATCCCCAATATTGTCTTAAATCACCTTTATAAGTATACACCACTCCAATCGTCGTTTAGTATCAACAATGTCGCCTTGGTTAAAGGGCGACCTGCAATGTTGAATTTAAAAGACCTCATTAAGTATTATGTGGAGCATCGGTTGGAAGTGGTCACACGCCGCACACAATACGACCTAAAAGAAGCCGAGAAAAGAGCGCATATCTTGGAAGGGCTTTTGATTGCACTTGATAACTTAGACGCCGTAATCTCGCTTATTCGCAGTGCAAGAGACCCAGAAACAGCTCGTAATGGCCTCATCGAACAATTTGGCCTCAGCGAAGTGCAAGCGCGCGCGATTTTGGATATGCGTTTGCAGCGATTGACGGGTATGGAGCGTGATAAAATCGTTCAGGAATACCAAGACCTCATGAAATTGATTGAGGATTTGAAGGATATTCTTGCTAATGAAGCCCGAAAATTCCAAATCATTAAAGATGAATTGGTCGATTTAAGGGCGCGCTATGGCGATGAGCGACGTTCAAAGATTGAATACGCTGCCGAGGAGTTTGCTGATGAAGACATGATTGCGGATGAAGAAATGCTCATTACAATTTCGCATCAAGGATATATCAAACGCACACCCCTGGGCGAATACCGTACACAGGGCAGGGGAGGAGTCGGATCAAGAGGCGTTACGACCAAAGATGATGACTTTACCGAACACCTTTTCTCTGCTACTATGCTCAACTACCTACTTATTTTTACAGAATATGGTAAGTTGTTTTGGTTAAAAGTGTATGAAATACCAGAAGGAAGCAAAGTAGCAAAAGGCAGACCTATTCAAAACTTGATTAATATTGAATCTGGAGATAAGGTAAGAGCGGTAATCAATGTACGCACGCTGAGCAATGCAGATTATATCAATAACAACTACATTGTGATGTGTACAGAAGAAGGAACCATCAAGAAGACGTTGCTAGAGGCTTATTCACGTCCACGTGCGAATGGAATTGCAGCTATTACAATCAATGAAGGTGATCGACTTTTGGACGTGGCACTTACCAATGGCGACAACGAAATCATCATCGCCTCAAAAGAAGGAAAAGCGGTTCGTTTTCATGAAGGTCGAGTACGCCCAATGGGACGTACCGCCGCTGGCGTAAAAGGAATTGACTTAGGCGAAGAAGGCACTACCAATAAGGCGATTGGAATGCTTTGTGTAAGTAGCTTAGATAAGCAGCTATTGGTAGTTTCTGAAAATGGTTATGGGAAGCGTTCGCCTATTGAAGAATACCGTGTAACCAATCGCGGAGCGAAGGGCGTAACTACGTTGAACATTACTGATAAAGTAGGAAATCTAGTCGCTATCAAAGAAGTAGTGGAAAGTGACGATTTGATGATTATTAATAAATCAGGAATTGCGATTAGAATGTCGGTCTCAGAAATCAGAATCGCCGGTCGCAATACTCAAGGAGTTCGTCTCATTAAACTCACCGATGGAGACGAAATCTCCTCCGTGACGCGTATAGAAAAAGAAGAACTAGAAGCAGGGGAGGAGGGGGCTACCCCACAAACTGAGCCATCAAGCGAAATTTAATGGAATAGATTGTTGAGAAAAAATAAGTAGAATTATGAACGTAATTTATTAGTAATGAAAGCTTTCATAATTTTTATTAATCTCAACAATCTAAAAATCCATAATATCTCCCACAAAATCCCGTTTTTTGCACAAATTTTTAACATCATACTAACTTATCTCAAAATGAAAAAGTTGATTGTAACATCTGCTTTAAGTTTTTTTGCAATCACTGCCTTTGGGCAAGTGGACAAACTATTGCTAGAGCAGAAAAAAAAGGACAAAGAAAAAAGCGATAAAGCGATTACGGATCCTAAGGCCATGGCCAAATCAAGTACTTGGCTCGACCGTGGTAAGCTATATGATGAAATCGCGCGTCTTTATACAGAAATGGATTCAAGTGCAGCTCTTGTAGCCTACGACTCCTTCAAAAAAGCAGTAGAAGTGGATGCGGCTAAGCCTGGCAAAGTGACCAAAGAAGCTCAAAAATACCTCACTGGTGGAACAGATGATGCTGGTACCAACCTCGGGACGTCTTTGGTGAAACAAGGTGCCGAGAAATTTCAAATTGGAAACTATGACGGTGCTATTAAGTTTTTCAATGTTGCGCAAGAAGTAAACCCCAAAGATACGCTAGCGCCTTTGTATGGCGCTTATAGTGCCATGAAAAGTAACAAAAACGACGTAGCTGCTACGATGATGGAAAGCTATATCGATAAAGGCGGTAAGGATGCTGGTAACTTTGCAATTTTGGCGCAGCTCTATCGTATGGAGAAGCAAAATGATAAGGCGTTGGCGGTACTTGATAAAGGTATGAAAGTTTTGCCTGAAAGTAAAAATGCTTTTAAAGCTGAGCGTGTTAATGTACTGCTTGATACTCAACGGTTGGAAGAAGCGAAAGTAGCTCTAAAAGAACTCATCGAATTGGAGCCTAAAAATGCACAGTATGCGCTCAATTTGGGTATTATAAATGGAAATGAAGCTACTCAACATGCCGCAGAGATTCGTAAGCTGACTGAGTCTAGTAAAAAATTAGCTCCAATTGAGAAGAAAATCAAAGAGGCAGAAGAGACAGAGAAAGTCTTTAATGATGAAGTAAAACGTATTTCAGGTCTAATTGTAAAGCAACCTAAAAACGCTGACTTAAAGCGCCAAAAAGCAGAGCTTGAAACCAAATTGAAGGAAAATAAAGCTGCTTGGGAAGAAGCAAAAACGGAGCTAGCTCAAGCAAAAGAAGAAGCCGCTAAGCTAGGGGATGTAAGTGCTAAAATCGCCGAACTGAATCAAAAGTTAACTCTAGCTCGTACTGCCGAAAAAGAGGCTTATAACAAAGCTTTGGCTGCTGATCCAAACAATTACGATGCACTTTTCAACATGGGTGTGTTTTATTTTAACGAAGCCGTCGAGATGAAAAAAGAAATCGATAGCATGGATATGAAAGATTACAATACCAAAGGGAAAGCACTTCAAGGTAAAGTTTGTGGTAAATTCAAGCAATCAGAGCCTTATTTCATAAAAGCGAAGGCAGCTAAAGAGGAAGAACAAGTAGTTGAAATCCTTAAGCAATTGGAAATAGTAATGAAAGATTTTGAGACAAACAAAGTTGTTTGTGAAGAAGTAAAATAGCAAAAATAAGGAGCAAGGTAACTTGCTCCTTATTTTTAAATGTTTTATTTAACATAATGTAAATTATAAAACAAACTGTATATCCCTGAAATAGCTTGACACAAATTGTGTAAAGTTATGAAAGTGAGCAG
>VFQP010000119.1_pt1 | contig 221592 bp, 203 predicted proteins | sample 3512351 | NCBI WGS metagenome assembly VFQP01 (sample SAMN10412372, study PRJNA504923) | tailings metagenome | isolation source: Relicate 1 Philex TSF1 revegetated site | place: Philippines: Tuba, Benguet | collected 2017-08-29 | reverse complement strand
GAGCCGAGGGGGATCGAACCCCTGACCTCGTCATTGCGAACGACGCGCTCTCCCAGCTGAGCTACGGCCCCGTTCCAGGTCTGCCCCGCACCGGTTGCCCGGCGCGAAGAGCGCGCCGTTTAGCGAAAGCTACCGGTCAAGCAAAGGGCAAATCCGCCCGTCAGCGGCTGGGGCTGTCCCCCTCGCCCTGGCGCGGTGGAATTGCTTGAACCACCGGGGTACCGCTCGGGCTGGCAACCGGCGGAAGCGCCGCACCCGCAGAGCCTTCAGCCGCTGTCGGTGGCAACTGGACCGATGGCGCGACGTCGATCACCGATGCGCCCGGATCAACCTCGGCAATCGTCTGCGGCAGAGCGCCGCTGGTGGCAGGCAGCGGCTGCACCAAGGGCCCCTCGGTCGGCAACGCGGCCCCGGTCCCGCTCGCGAAAACGGTCGGCGGCGGGCCGTATTCCGCATCCCATGCGGCCAGATTGACGCGATACTGCTCGAACGAACGGTAGAAATTATCGAACACGCTCTCGATGCGCTGCAGCGAACTCGCGGCGAAGGCATCGAACTGGTCCGGTTCGACCAGCAGCGATTCGTTGGCGATCGCCAGCGCGGTCGCGCAGAAGTTGCCATGCGCGGGCGGCAGGGCGAAGTAATTGTAGACTTGCGTCATGTAGGTATCGAACATCGCCCGGTGCGCGGCCGCGCCGTGCTGCTGGCGATAGGCGGCAATCACGGCGTCGCTGGTGCGCTTGAGCTTGCGCTCGTGCCGCTTCAGCAAGCCCGAATATGCGGGCAGGATGTTGGCATATTCCGGCTCCACGCAGTTGAGCGCGGCGACGTTGAATGCGGAACGGAAATTCCACGTCGCCTGATCGGTCGAGAGGCCGTAATTGACCGTGCGGCGCATTCCATCAACGCCCAGCGGCGGGATGGACATATGGGCCACCGCGCCACTCGGCGGGATCGGTCGCGGCGGAATCACCTTGACCGGCGGCGGCGGCGGAGGGGGTGGAGGCGGTGGCGGCGGTGGCGGCGTGGCACACCCCGCGACCAGCACTGCGAGTCCCGTCGCCAGCGCCAAGTTTCTGATCTGCGCCCTGTTATTCCCGGCCATCAGCCGCAACCCTCCTCAACCACGGCGCGATGATGCGCCGCATATGCTTTCGCTTGCCTGAAGATGAACCCTAACGCGTGGTAAGGGCAAAGAAAATGCCCGGGGTGCGAGTGGCACCCCGGGCACGATGAACCGAGTCCTGCGTGCGATTATTCGCGTCAGGCTATTCCCGCGAACCCATGAAGGCGAGCAGGAACTGGAACATGTTGATGAAGTCGAGATACAGCGTCAGGGCGCCGAGCACGACCGCCTTGCCGGCGAAGTCGGTGCCGCGCAGATGCTGATACTGCTCCTTCAGCCGCTGCGTATCGTATGCGGTCAAGCCGGCGAAAATCAGCACGCCGATGAAGCTGACCGCGTACATCAGCGCGGGCGACTGCAGGAAAATGTTGATGACCATGGCGACCAGCAGGCCGACCACGCCCATGATGAGGAAGCTGCCCCAGCCGCTCAAATCCTTCTGCGTGGTGTAGCCGAACAGGCTCAGCCCCGCGAAAGCCGCCGAGGTGGCGAAGAACGTCGCCGCGATCGAAGCCCCGGTATAGACGAGGAAGATCGTCGACAGCGACAGGCCCATCAGGGTGGCAAAGCCCCAGAACATCGCCTGGAGCGTGGTCTTGCTGAAACGATTGGCACCGAAGCTCATCGCGAAAACGATCGCGATCGGCGACAGGATGACCAGCCACATCAGCGGGCTGCCCATCATGCTGGCGGCGAAGCCAGAACTGGCGGCAAGCATCGCGACGATGCCGGTCAACAGCACGCCCGAAGTCATGTAGTTGTAGATCGACAGCATATGCTTGCGCAGGCCCGCATCGAACGTCGTGCGCGCCTGAACATCGCCATATGCCCCCGGCGTTGCCCCGAATCCCGTCTGGGTGGGGCGGGGTTCGTTCCAATCAGCCATCTCGCTCCAAACTCCTCAATCGCGGCCCGCTGGAGATAGGGGCCATATCGCGCACAATATCGGGGCAAGGGATGCGTTTTACAAGCGAAACCGGACCCCGGTTCTTGCCGCGCGTTAACCTTCGCCGCGCGCCGCGCGGCCCATCTCGACCCCTCGATCGCGAGTCGCGCGCAGGCAGGCGGCGAGCAGGGTTTCCAATGCCTGGTCCGCGTCAAGCACGTCGAGGCCGCGCTGCGTCATGCCTCCGGGGCTGGCGACGCGGCGCGCGAGTTCGCCCGGCGAATGTTCCGCGCTGGCGGCAAGTGCCCCCGCCCCCTCGACCATCTCGACCGCGATCCGTTCCGCCACCGCCGGTTCGAGGCCCAGCGAGGTCGCGGCGGCTGCCAGCGCATCGATGAACCGGAACACGAACCCCGGCCCCGATCCCGCCAGGGCCGTGACCAGCTCGAACTGTGCCTCGCTTTCCAGCCAGTGCGCGTTCCCGAGATCCTCGGCCAGCCGCGTGACGAACGCGCGCCGCTGCGCGTCCAGCCCTGCCGCCGCCAGCACATTGGGCGACTTGCCCAAGGCAACCGCCAGGTTGGGCATGAACCGCACCACTCCCGCCGCGCGGGGAAAACGGCGCACCAGACTTGCCAGTTCGACCCCGGCGAGGATCGAGACCAGCACCGTGCGCGGCCCTGCCAGCGGATCGAGAGTGGCGGAGACCGTATCGAGCATCTGCGGCTTCACGCCCAGCACCACAGCGTCGAACAGACCGGATGGCAGCTCGGTATGGAAGGCCACGCCATCGGGCGCAGGCTTGGCGCGCGGGTTGTAGATCGCAAAGTCGCCCGGCGCACGTCCGGCCGCAAGCCAGCCGTCGAGCATCGCGGCCGCCATGTTGCCGAAGCCGTAGAGCAGTATCATGATCCGGGGGTTAGGCCTCGCCCGCCGCATCGACAAGCGCGGCATCGAGCGCATCGCGCGGGGTCTTGTCGCCCCACAGTACGAACTGGAAGGCGGGATAGAACCGGTCGCATTCGTCGACCGCGTTCTCGATCAGGGCCTGCGCCTGGCCGATACCGAGCAAGCCGTCCGCGCCGAGCATCGCGCCGTGGCGATAGAGCAGCACGTTGCCGCTCGACCAGATGTCGAAATGGCCGAGCCACATCTGTTCGTTGACCAGCGCCAGCAGATCGTTGGCATCGCGCCGCTTGTTGTCGGGCACGCGGATGTCGGGCAGGCAGAGCAGTTGCAGCACACGGTCTTCCGGCCGCCAGATACCGCGCAACTGGTAGGTCGCCCAGCTGCCCTTGATCTCGCCTGAAATCTCGTCGTCGGACAGATGCTCGCACGGCCAGCCATGCGCGTCGAACAGCGCAGTCAGCATATCGAGCGGCGCGGCGTCGTCGCCCGTTTCGTGGCTCTCGTCGCCAGCCATCATGCTGAGCTGTCCATAATGCGTCCCATCGCGGCAAGGTTTGCCGTGCCACGCGCCGAACGTGCAATCGGTCACTGCTGCGACGCTGGGGACAAGTGGACTTGGCTGTTCAAAGCCTGTGCAAAAACGGGACGGCGGGCCAGTCGGGCCGTCAGCGAAGCCGTTCGATTTCCTGCCCGGCATCGCTGGTGAAGATGAAGCTGTCGACGCCTGCCTTCTCCAGCGCGGCAATCGCCTCGCGCGCGGCTCGCGGCGAATCGTATGGCCCCGCCAGCAGGCGATTCGCCTGTCCCCATCGAGTCACGTGCGGTTCCAGCTTGCCGAGCACGGCGGGGGCCTCGCGAGCAAAGCGGCGCCAGTCGAACCGCAGGGCGGCGCGATCGCGCCCGGTGGCGATCTGCACCCAGTGGCGACTTGGGTGGACCGGGGGGGGAGGCGGTGGCGGCGGGGGTGGCGGCGTCGCCTCTGGACGACGCTCGACCTCGCGCGGGGGCCGGATCGCGGTGATGTCGACCGCCGAGGGATTGCGCGCGACCGCACTGTCGGCGGGTGGCACCGCGAACCCTGCAAAGGCATCGGCGACGCTGGTGGGCGGCGCGGCGACGGCTGGCGCTGCGGCCTGCGCGGCAGGCTGCGAACCGACGCGGGCGAGATCGAACCCCGGTTGTGGCGTCGGTGTCTCGACGGCCGGAGGAGGTGGCGGTGGCGGTGGCGGCGGCGGCGAAGGTGGCGGTGGCGGTGGCGGTGGGGTCGTCTGGACCACCGGCTCTGCCACGCGGGCGATAGCGACGGGCGGCGGTGTCGCGGCTCCCACCGGTGGCAGTTCCGCGCTGGTCGTTCCGGACGAGACCGGCTGCACCATGGCCACCTGGACGGGCGGCGGCGGCGATGCATCGCGGCCCGCATCCGCTTGCGCCGCGCGCTCCGCCACGCGGCTGGTCGCGCGGCCCGGGCGGCGGCGCTGCGAGCCGCTGTCCTCGCGCGGGGTAGGCGACGCAGCCGCACCGAGCGGCGCTCCAGCCGGGGCGAGCGCGGTATCCGCCGCGCGCACCGTGGCGCTGCGACCGGTGTAGGCGGCGATGCGCGGGTCGTCGCGCCCGATCTGCGCCGCGCGCGGGAAGATCCCGAGATTGGCCGCCGCCGCCTGCTGCGACGGGGTCAGGCGGCGCATATAGGCGAGGTACGGCACCATGCGCGCGGCCATGTCGGGAGGCATGACCGCCTGGGTGATGTCGACCGCCTCCTTCTCCTCGCCGAGCACGGCCAACCCGAACGCACGGGTGCGATAGGCGGCCAGGTCGCGCCGCTCCAGCAGCGGCAGGAGCGTTTGCTCGAACCCCTGCCGGTTGCCCTGGATCGCCTGGCTGAGTGCGAGACGGCGGCGGACCTCGTCGCCATCGGCGCCGGACAGCGCGCGCGAATATTGCTCCTGCGCGGCGGAATTGTCGCCGACGAGGTCGTAGGCAAGCCCGCGATCCCCCGCCACCGACAGCGAGGATGCGCCCGCCTGCTCGGCCTCGGCATAGAGCCGCAGCGCCTCGATCGGTCGTTCTGAACGGACATAGGCAGTGGCCAGCCCTACCTTGACCCGCGCATTGGATGGCTGGAGATCCTGCGCCCGTCCGAAAAAGCCGATCGCCGCCTCGATGTCGTGGAGCGCGAGCGAGGCGAACCCCGCCGCCAGGAGCGCATCCATGTCTCGCGGGTTGGAAGCCAGGCGGCGCAGCGCCGCATTGAGATCGCCCGCGGCCGGGGGCGGCAATGGCTGGACGACCGGCTGCGCATGCGCTGACGTCGCGACGAACGCCGACCCGCCTGTCAGCGCCGAAGCCAGCAGCAGATTAATGGCGGTCGATCGCGGTCGCATCGTTCCTTGCACGAAATACCCCTGCGGCCCCGCCTCGAGGCGGCGCGGCCACGCATTGCAGCGATGGGTCTGCTAGGCGCGCACCGGTGAACCTCGCCCGAACGCGCCGCAGACCCCGCTACTGGTTGTTCTGCCGCCCGAGAAACCGGGGGATGTTCAGCGCGGCGCTTCCGCCGCCCGCGTCGTCATCCTCGTCGTCTTCCTCGTCCTGCGTGTGCGAGCCGCGCGAGAGGTTGGCCATCCGCTCGAACAGGGTGCTGCCCGCACCGCCGGTCGCACCGGAAACCAGCCCGCGCCGACGTCCGGCCGCCCCCGCCTGGACAGGCTGATCCTGTTCGGCAAGTCGGTCGGCATCGAGGAGCAACTCGTCCTGGGTTGCGCGCGGTGCATCGGCACCATCGTCGGCGGCGGAAAGGTCGATCGGCTGCTTGCGCCTCTGCGGCTCACCGCCGAACTGATCGAAATCGTCAAGCGCAGGCTCGGCTGCAGGTGCAGGATCGCCATAGCCATGATCCTCGCCCGGATTGGCGAAGGGACCACTGTCGGCGGGCTCGGCCAGCGCCGCGTCAGGGTCGTCCTGGCCGATCTCGTCTTCATCCTCATCGGCGTTGCGAAGACCAGCCAGTGGATCGACGATGCCGTCAACGTCGTCCTCGCTCTCGCTCTCGCCGTAGGTTTCCTCGTCCACCTGGTCGAACCCGGCCAGCGACATGGGTTCGGCTTCGGCGACGGGTGCGGGCTCGGGCGGGACGAGCGCAGGAATATCGTTCGCGCCGACTTCCTCGGCTTCGGTCGGCAATTCGAGCACCGGGCGCTTGGGCGCGCGGCTCGCGCCGAGCCGCAGGGCGTGCCGATCGGCATCGCCATCGCGAGCGATAGCGCCCTGCTCGATCCCGGTGGCGACGACCGAGACGCGGATCTTGCCGTTCAACTCGTTATTGAAGGCCGAGCCCCAGATGATGTTGGCATCCTCGTCGACCAGTTCGCGGATATGGTTCGCGGCTTCGTCCACCTCGAGCAGTTTCATGTCCTCGCCGCCGATGATCGAGATGATCACGCCCTTGGCCCCGGCCATGCTGACCCCGTCGAGCAGAGGGTTGGCGATGGCGCGTTCGGCTGCATCGAGCGCGCGGTTCTCGCCCTCGCCCTCGCCGGTGCCCATCATCGCCTTGCCCATTTCCTCCATGACCGATTTCACGTCGGCGAAGTCGAGGTTGATAAGGCCCGGCATGACCATCAGGTCGGTGATCGAGCGCACGCCCTGCTGGAGCACCTCGTCGGCGAGCTGGAACGCTTCCTTGAAGGTGGTTTCCGCCCTGGCGACCAGGAACAGGTTCTGGTTCGGGATCACGATCAGCGTGTCGACGTAACGCTGCAGTTCCTCGATGCCCGCTTCGGCGGCGCGCATCCGGCGGGTGCCCTCGAACAGGAACGGCTTGGTCACCACGCCCACCGTCAGCACGCCCTTGCGCCGCGCAGCCTCTGCAATCACCGGAGCCGCACCGGTTCCGGTGCCGCCGCCCATGCCCGCCGCGATGAAGCACATATTCACGCCTTCGAGCGCGTTCTCGAGTTCCTCGACCGTCTCCTCCGCCGCGGCCTTGCCAACCTCCGGCCGCGCACCGGCACCTAGCCCGCCGGTAATCTCGGGGCCGAGCTGGATGCGCGTCGCGGCGGGCGAGGAATTGAGCGACTGGGAGTCGGTGTTGGCGACGATGAAGTCGACCCCTTCGATCTCGGCCGCGATCATGTTGGCGATCGCGTTGCCGCCAGCGCCACCGACACCGATCACGGTGATGCGAGGGCGCAGCTCGTCCGAAGCGGCGGGGCCGATGCTGATGCTCATGTAAGTTCCCTCCCGGGGGCGAAAGAAATTGGGTGATACGGCGGCCTAATCTGGCACAAACCGAATCGGCGGTGCATAGCGGAATAGTGCTTATCCACAGTGGTTAACGCGGGTGGCCCGCAGATCGCGCGCGCAGGGATCGCGCGGCGCATCAGAAATGCTGCCGCATGGCGTGCCATACCCGCATCGCCATGCCCCGCCCGGCGTGGCGCACGCTTTGCTGAAAGCGCGAGCCGACCGAACGGATATCGACCGGATCGGCGGCAGCATAAAGGCACAGTCCCGCCAGCGTGGCGAAGCCGGGCGTGGCATGGGCCTCGGGCAATCCGCGCAATGCAGGCGGCTTGCCGATCCGCACCGGCCGGCCCAGCGCTCCTTGCGCGAATTCGGCGATGCCCGCCAGCTCGGCCCCGCCACCAGTAAGCACCACCTGCCCGCCGCGAGCGCCGGAATAGCCCATGTCCTTCAAAGCCTTGCCGATCTCTCCCGTCAGCTTGGCGAGTTCTTCCGTTACCACGGAAACCAGCTCCGCGCGCGGTATCCGGTTGCGATCGTCCGCACCGCGCGCAACCGCGCCGCTGGCGGTTTCGCCGGGCCCGTCGATCGGGATCATCTCGCGGTGGTCGGTCGGGCTGGCGATGGCCGAACCGGCCACGCACTTGAGCCGCTCGGCCTGGAACCGGCGGATGCCGAACGCCGATGCGATCGCGTCGGTGATGTCGGTCGCCCCCATCGGGATCGCCCGCAAGGCGCGCAGGATCCCGCCGGCGTAAACCGACACGTTGGTCACGTCTCCGCCGATCTCGATCACTGCAGTGCCCAGATCGCGTTCTTCGGGAGAGAGGCAGGCGTGGCCCGCGGCGATGGGAGCGGCAACGACCGATTCCACCTCCAGATGCGCCTTCTGCACCGCCTCGATCAGGTTGGTCACCGGCGCGCCGTCGGCCAGCATGACGTGGACCGCCACGCCCAGCCGCTCGGCATGGAGGCCACGGGGGTTGGCGACGCCATGCGCACCGTCGAGGGTATAGTGGGCAGGCTGCGCGTGCAGCACCATGCGCCCGTCGGGCTGGATGCCGTCGCGCGCGGTCACCAGCAGGAGTTCGACATCCTCCTCCTCGATCCGGCGGCCGCCGATGTCGACTTCCACCTGCGCGATCTGGCTCGCGAGCCCGGCACCTGAGCAGCCGACCCAGACGCTGGAAACGCTGGTTCCGGCCTGCTTCTCGGCGCGTTCGACCGCGTCGCGGATGGCATAGGTCGCCGCCGCCATGTCGGTCACGTACCCACGCTTGATGCCGTGGCTGGCGCGGTGGCCCGAGCCGAGCACCACCATCTCGCCGGTTTCGGAAATGCCCATGACCATTGCCGAAATGCGAAACGAGCCGACATTGATCGCGCCATAGACCTTTGAGATGCGGGGCAGTGCCATCAGCGCGCCTCCCTCGCGGCGGCCCTGGCCGCGGCTGCTTCCGCCGCGCGCCCCGGCACGCGCATTATCACCCGGTCGGGCACGCGCATATCGAACCGGGCGACCTTGCCGCCGAGCAGGCGGTTCTGTCCATCGAGACGGGCGAAGGTGACGAGCGCGCTCGCCGCTTCGTGCTCGCCTTGCGGCAGGGCGACGATCTGGTCGGTGGAGAAGGTCAGGTTCCAGCGGCGATTGCCGACCCATTCCGCCGCCGAGACCTGCGGCTTGAGCGCCGGGGCGGCGTCGAGCAGGCGCGACAAGGCTTCGACCTGGCGCGCGGCACCCGGGCCCTCGATCCGCAGCATCCCCTTGGCATTGGCCTGCGACACGGGCTCGAGTTCGGCCCCGGTTTCGTCGATCAGCACCAGGCGACCCGGCTTTTGCAACGCGGCATGGGGCGTGCGCTCGACCACATCGATCCGCAGGGTGTCGGGCAATTGACGCGATACGCGCGCGTCCTTGACCCACGACAGGGCAAGCAATTCGGCACGCATTGCATCGAGATCGACCAGCGGCATCGGCTGGTCGCGGCGGGCGAGCGCGCGTTCGTAGACCTTGAGTTCGTTCAGCCGGTCGACCCCGGTCACGGTCACCCGGCGGACCTCGAACCCGGCGTCGGCTGCGAACACGCCGATCTGTGCCTGCGCCATCGCGGGCACCCCGGCCATGCTGGCGACGAACCATGCCACGGTCGCCGCCACCCCCAGCACCAGCGCGAGGAAAATACGTTCGAGCTGGGCCTGCGTAAACGGCAGCACCGCGAGGGCTGCTCCGACAAACGAGCCGGTCCGCGCCCGAGCCTGACGCGCGGTCTGGCGCCGCCCGTTCGCCGCCGCGACCCGGCGCGCGCCCGGTGCCTTACGCTTTATCGTGGCCATGCGCCCCCGCCCCTTGTTTGCCGTGCACCCGCAGCGCCTCTGCGACCAGCGCCTCGACCAAGTCCTCGTAGCTCATCCCGCAATGCCGCGCCTGCTCGGGCACCAGGCTCAGCGGCGTCATCCCCGGCTGGGTGTTGGTTTCCAGCACGAACAGCCCGTCCTCGCCCTGCTCGTCGTCCCACCTGAAATCGGTCCGGCTCGCGCCTCGGCAGCCGAGCACCTTGTGCGCGCGCAGGGCATATTCGAGGCACAGCGCGGCAATATGCTCGGGGATTTGCGCCGGGCAGACGTGCTCGGTCAGCCCATCGGTATATTTGGCGTCGAAATCGTAGAAGCCCGATTTGGGCACCAGTTCGGTTACGGTCAGCGCACGCGGGCCCTCCGGCCGGTCGATCACCGCCACGGTCAGCTCGCGCCCGCGGATATAGGGTTCGGCCAGCAGGTGGTCGAATTCCTGCCACGGACCCTTGGCATCGCGCGCGATCGGGTTGCCGTAGTTGCCGCCATCGGTGACGATCGCGACACCGACCGAGCTGCCTTCGTTGACCGGCTTAAGCACATAGGGGCGCGGCAGCGGGTCGCGCTCGAGCAGCTCCGCGCTGGCGACGATCCGCCCGCCCGGCATCGGCACGCCGTGGGGGACGAGCGCCTGCTTGGTCAGTTCCTTGTCGATCGCGATGACCGAGGTGGCGAGGCCCGAATGGGTATAGGGCACGCCCATCAGGTCGAGCATCCCCTGCACCGTCCCGTCCTCCCCCGGCACGCCGTGGAGTGCGTTGAACACGACATCGGGTGCGGCCTCGGCAATGCGCGCGGCTACGGTGCGGTCCATGTCGATCCGGGTCACGCGATGCCCGCGCGCCTCCAGCGCCTTGGCGACGCCCTCGCCGCTCATCAGCGAGACCGGCCGCTCGTTCGCCCAGCCGCCCATCAGGACCGCGACGTGCAAGGGGGCAAGCGAATTCATGGACGACCTACTCGTTGGATTTCCCATTCGAGCGCGATGCCCGAATGGGCATAGACCCGGCGGCGGACTTCTTCGCCCAGGTTTTCGATGTCGGCGCTGGTGGCAGTGCCGGTGTTGATGAGGAAATTGGTGTGCTTCTCGCTCACCTGCGCGCCGCCGACCATGAGGCCGCGGCAGCCCGCTTCGTCGACCAGTTGCCATGCCTTGTGGCCGGGCGGGTTCTTGAAGGTGGAACCGCCGGTCTTGGTGCGGAGGGGTTGCGAGGCCTCGCGCGCGGCTGCGATGCGATCCATTTCCGCACCGATTTCAGCAGGTTCGCCCGGAGTGCCTTGCAGCCGGGCGGATACCACAACCGCGCCTTCGGGCAGCGCGGAATGGCGGTAGGTGTATTCGAGATCGGCCAGCGAGAGCCGCGCGAAGGTGCCGTCGGGAAGCAGCACGTCGCAGTCCACCAGCACGTCGGCGACCTCGCGCCCATAGGCGCCGCCGTTCATCCGCACGAACCCGCCGACGGTGCCGGGGATGCCGCGCAGGAACTCCAGGCCAGCTATTCCAGCGTCGCGGGCGGTTGATGAGACGAGGATGCCGCTTGCACCCCCACCGCAGCGCAGGGTGTGGTCGCCATCGTTCTCTACCCCGCTGAATTTCTTGCCTAAACGCACCACGACACCGGGCACGCCGCCATCGCGCACGATCAGGTTCGACCCCAAGCCGAGTGCCATGACATCGCAACGACCCTGCAAGCGCTCGAGGAACAATTGCAAGTCTTCCAGGTCGGCAGGCTCGAACAACCAGTCGGCCTTGCCGCCGGTCTTGAACCAGACCAGTTTCGCCAGCGGCGCATTGGGGGTCAGCGTTCCGCGCAGGCCGTTCGTCGCGACCGGCGCGGCAAGCCCGCCCTCCACATCGCAGCGCGGGGCCATGCCGCCGCCGGTCCAGCTCTCGCCCATCTGGTTCATGCCGTTTCCATCTCGGCGGCGATGGCGGGGGCGAGCGCGGCGGCCCAACGGGTGATGTCGCCCGCGCCGAGGCACACGACCATGTCGCCATGCTCGATCTCGCCCGCCAGCACCCGCGCCAGTTCGGCCTGGTCGGCGACTGTCGCGGCGGAGCGGTGGCCCCGCGCCTTCAGCCCCGCGACCAATGCTGCGGCGTTCACGCCGGGGATCGGTTCCTCGCCCGCAGTGTAGACCGGGGTGACGTAGACCTGGTCGGCGTCGTTGAAGCAGTTCTGGAACTCGTCCATCAGGTCGCGTAGCCGGGTGAAGCGATGCGGCTGGGCGACCGCGATGACCTTGCCTTTCGCGCTTTCCCGCGCCGCCGAAAGCACCGCGCGGATTTCGACCGGGTGGTGGGCATAGTCGTCGATCACCCGCGCGCCCGCGACCTCGCCGACCTTGGTGAAGCGCCGCCGCACCCCGCCGAACTGCGCGAAGCCGCAGCGGATCACCTCGTCCGAGCAGCCCATCTCCAGCGCCACTGCGATCGCGGCAAGCGCGTTCTGCACATTGTGGCGGCCCGGCATTGGCAGGCGCACGCCCGCGATGGTCCGCTCCCCCTCGCCGCGCTGGCGCACGATCACGTCAAATTCGTTGCCGCTGTCGTAGGGGCGAACCTCGGTGCCGCAGATATCGGCCTGGGGCGAGAAGCCGTAAGTGATCACGCGCCGGTCGCGGACCTTGCCGATCACCGCCTGCACTTCCGGGTGGTCGATGCACAGCACCGCCGCGCCGTAGAACGGGACATTATGGATGAACTCGACGAAGGCGTCCTTGACCCCATCGAAATCGCCGTAGTGATCGAGATGCTCGGGATCGATGTTGGTGACGACCGCGATCGTGCCATCGAGCCGCAGGAAGCTGCCGTCGCTTTCGTCCGCCTCGACCACCATCCACTCGCTGTCGCCAAGCCGGGCGTTCGATCCGTATTGCTCGATGATCCCTCCGTTGATCACGGTTGGATCGATTCCACCCGCATCAAGCAGTGCCGCGATCATGCTGGTGGTCGTGGTTTTACCATGTGTACCGGCGATGGCGATGGTCTGCTTCAGCCGCATCAGCTCGGCGAGCATCTCCGCGCGGCGCACCACCGGGATGCGGTTTTCGAGCGCATGGGCGACCTCGGGATTGGTCCGGCGAACGGCGGTCGAGGTGACGACCACCGCCGCGCCCTCGACATTTTCCGCCGCATGTCCGATACTTACCGAAATCCCGCGCCCGCGCAGCCGCTCGATCGTCGGGCTCTCGTTCACGTCGGAACCCTGCACGGTATAGCCCAGGTTGCGCATGACCTCGGCGATGCCCGACATACCGATCCCGCCGATGCCGACGAAATGGATCGTCCCGATGTCGGTGGAAACGCCCTTCATTCGCTCGCCCCCCGCGCCAGCGCACCCTGGCCCGAGGCCTGCACCTCGCCGCCGCCGACGCGGATCACGTCCATCAGCGCGTCGCCGCCGAAGCTCTCGACGAGGTCAGCGAGATCGCTCACCGCGTTGGGCCTGCCGCAGTTCCACGCGGCATGAGCAGCGGTGGCGAGCGTATCGGGCCGCTGGGCAAGCACCTGAATCTGCTTGGCCAGTTCCTTGGGGACGAAACCGGGTTGCCGGATCATCCGTGCCCCGCCCGCCTTGACCATCTCGCGCGTGTTGGCGGCCTGGTGGTCGTCGGTCGCGATCGGCAGCGGGATCAGGATCGCCGGGCGGCCCACGGCGGTCAGTTCGGCGATGGTCGATGCGCCCGCGCGGCCGATGAACAGGTGCGCATCGGCGAGGCGCGTCGCCATGTCCTCGAAATAGGTGCCCAGTTCCGCCGGAATGTCGTGACTGCGATAGCGTTCGCGCACCGCCTCGAGATCCTCCTCGCGGCACTGCTGCGTGACCTGCAACCGCTGGCGCAGCGCGGGCGGCAGCATGGCAAGGCCATCGGGCACGATCTCGCTAAGCACCCGCGCGCCCTGGCTCCCGCCGGTCACCAGTACCTTGAGCAGGCCATCCTCGGTGAAAGGGGGAAACTCCTCCTCGCGCAGGGCCAGGACTTCGGCCCGCACCGGGTTGCCGACGAGGTGAGCCTTGTGGATGTGCTTGTCGGACAGGCGCTGGACCTCGGGATAGGCGGTCGCGATCGCATCGACCCTGCGCGCCAGCAGCCGGTTGACCCGGCCAAGCACGGCGTTCTGCTCGTGCACCACGGTGGGAATACCGGCAGATGTCGCTGCAAGCAGGGCCGGTAGCGCCGGGTATCCGCCGAAGCCGACCACGGCGCTCGGCTGGAATGTCTCGAACAGGCGCAGCGCCATCTTGCGCCCTTCGAGCACGCCGCGCACGCCCGAGAACCAGCCGAACGGGTTCTTGCCGAAGCGCCCGGCGGGCAGGATATGCGCGGGCAGGAATTCCGGCTTGCCAGGAATCTCCGCCCCTCTGCTGTCAGTGATCAAGGCAACGTGATGCCCGCGCCGTTCAAGCTCGATCGCCAGCGCGAAGGCCGGGATCAGATGCCCGCCGGTGCCGCCCGCGGCGAGGACGTAGTGGCGCGATACGCCGGGCAATGCCTGACTCATGTCCGAGCCCCTTCGTCCCTCGACCGTCGTTCATCGAGCAGTGCGCGCAATCCGTGGCTATCGCGGCTGAGGAAGGGATTGCGACGGGTGATAGCCAGCAGCAGGCCGACCGCGAGACACACCGCGATGGTCGATGAACCACCGTAGGAAACCAGCGGCAGCGTCATCCCCTTGGACGGGAACAGTTGCAGGTTGACGAGGATGTTGATGAACGCCTGCCCGCCGATCTGGGTGGCTAGGCCCGCCGCCGCGAGCAGGGTGAACAGGTTGTCCTCGTCCGCCAACCTCACCAGCACGCGCACGATGATCGCGAGATACAGCAGCACCACCACCGCGCACACGATCAGCCCGAATTCCTCGCCGATGACCGAAAAGATGTAGTCCGTATGCGCTTCGGGCAGGTTGAGCTTGCGTGTGCCGAGCCACATCCCCGACCCGGTCCATCCGCCCGCGAGCAGGGTCTTGGACGCCAGGTCGACCTGATCGAACGCAGTGCCGCCGCCGAAGAAGGAATCGATCCGGTGGCGGGCGTTGCCGTAGAAGAAATAAGCGGCGGTCAGCACCCCGACGCCGCCCGCCAGCAGCCCGGCAAGGCGCGACAGCGGCGCGCCTGCCAGAACGATGAGCACGAACCAGACTCCGCCGAACAGCACCGCATCGCCCAGGTTGGGCTGGAGCATCAGCAGCAGGCCGACCAGCACCATAGCGCCGGTCGCCAGCGACAGCACCGGCAGATCGGGATCGCGCAGGCGAAGCGATAATATCCACGCCAGCGCGATGGCGAAGCCGGGCTTGAGGAACTCGGACGGCTGGAACCGGAACCCCAGATCGATCCACCGCTTGGCACCGTTGACCTCGTGCCCGACCAGCGGAACCAGCATCATCAGCCCGATCATTCCTGCCGCGAGGACGATGCCGAGCCGCCGTGCATTGTCCTTGGACAGCATCGACGCACCGAACAGGAACACGAGGCCGACCACCTGCCAGCGCAAGTGCGTCCAGTAGAAATAGAGATCGGGCAGCGCGACCGAGGTGGTCGAGAGGCGCCGGGCGCTGGCGGGAGAAGCCGCCGCGACCGCGGCCATGCCGATCGCCATGAGCGCCATGATAAGGAACAGCAGCACCCGGTCGACTTCGCGCCACCAGATCTTCAGTTCCGAAAGGCGCGAGCGGCGATAACGCTCGGGCGAAGCGATCCGCTCACCCACGCGCGGGACATAGGGTTCAGCCACGTTCATGCCCCGGACCCTTCAATGCCGCACAGGTCGGCGGGCGGATCATCGCCCACCAGCGCGGCGACGATGGTGCGGAAATGCTCCCCGCGCCGCTCGTAGTCGCGGAACTGGTCGAAGCTGGCGCAGGCAGGCGAGAGCAGCACCACGTCGCCCGGTCGCGCGGCGGCAGCAGCGCGCTGGACCGCCTCGCACATAAGCTCGCTGCGTTCGACGTGGATATGCGGTTCGAGCAGTTCGGCAAAGCGCGGCCCCGCCTCGCCGATCGTGTAGGCGGCGGCAATATTGTCCAGGTGCCCGGCACAAGCGCCCAGCCCGTCTTCCTTGGGCAGCCCGCCGACGATCCAGTGGATACGAGGCGCGCCGTCGTTGATGGCGGGTTCGGCGGGAAAAGCGTCGAGCGCGGGGGCGGTGGAATCGGTGTTGGTGGCCTTGCTGTCGTTGACGAACAGCACGCCGTCGAAGGTCCCGACCCGCTCCATCCGGTGCGGCAACCCGCGGAAGGTCTTGAGCGCATTGGCGATGACCTCGTCGGAAATGCCCAGTACGTGCGCCGCAGCCACGGCGGCGGCGACATTCTGAAGATTGTGCGGCCCCTGCAACGCTGGCCATTCGGCCTGCCCCCCGGCATCGAGCGCGTCGAAATATGTCGTCCCGTCGATCACCGCCGCCCCCGGGGTGTCGACGTTGCGGTCGAGAATGCCGCCGAAATAGTCCCCCGAAAACCGCGCTTCGGTGCTGATCGCAGCATGGGCGGTCGACTGCATCGCGAACAGGCGCATCTTGGACCGAGCGTAGGCATCAAATCCGTCGTAGCGATCGAGGTGGTCGGGCGTCAGGTTGAGGAGCATCGCCACGTCGCAATCGAGGCTGTGCGTCAGGTCGATCTGGTAGCTCGACAACTCCAGCACATAGACTCCGCCAGCGGGAAGCGGGTCCTGCGCCAGGATCGGCAGGCCGATATTGCCGCCCATCAGCGCGGGCACTCCGGCACATTCCAGGATGTGGGTCACCAGCGCCGTGGTGGTCGACTTGCCGTTGGTGCCGGTAATGCCGACGACCTGGTGCGGCGGCAGCGCGGCTCGGCCCTGGGCGAACAGTTCGATATCGCCGATCAGCGGCACGCCGAACCGCCACGCGTGCTGCACGATGGGGTGCGTGTTGAGCGGCACTCCGGGAGAGACCACGACGCCCGCGAAGCCGGTCAGGTCGGTCTCCATCGGGTCGGCCAGGGTAGCGCGTCCAGCCAGCCGCTCGCGCGCGACGTCCTGCCGGTCCCACGCCACGACCTCCGCCCCGCTCGCCAGCAGCGCCTCCGCCGCGGCCAGGCCCGAACGGGCGAGTCCGAGAACGGCATAGCGTTTGCCGGAAAAGGCGGGTGAGGTGATCATCGCAGTTTCAGCGTGGCGAGCCCCATCAGGGCGAGCACGATGGCCACGATCCAGAACCGGATTACCACCTTGCTCTCGCTCCAGCCGAGCTGTTCGAAATGGTGGTGGATCGGCGCCATGCGGAACACCCGCCTGCCTGTTCGCTTGAACCAGAACACCTGAATGATGACTGACAGCGCCTCGACCACGAACAGCCCGCCGACGATGGCGAGCACGATTTCATGCTGGCTGGCGACCGCGATCGCACCCAGCGCCCCGCCCATAGCCAGACTGCCGGTGTCGCCCATGAACACCGCAGCAGGCGGCGCGTTGAACCACAGGAAGGCGAGGCCCGCCCCCATGATCGCGGCGCACAGGATCGCCAGTTCGCCCGCGCCGCGCACGTGAGGAATGCCGAGGTAGGCCGAATAGTCCGCTCGCCCGACGAGGTAGGCGATCACCGCGAAGGTGCCCGCCGCGATGATCACCGGCATGATAGCCAGCCCGTCGAGCCCGTCGGTCAGGTTGACTGCGTTACCCGCGCCCACGATCACCACCGCCGCGAACACGTAATAGAACGGCCCCAGCTCGAACCCGAGGTTGCTGAAGAACGGCACGTAGAGGAACGTGTTCACCTCGCTGACGATGATCCACGAGGCGATCCCCGCGACGATGAATTCCAGCAGCAGCCGCACCTTGCCCGAAACGCCCCGGTGGCTGGCCTTGGATACCTTGTCGTAATCGTCGAGGAACCCGATCAGCCCGAACCCGGCCGTCACTGCGAGGCAGGCCCAGACGAACGGATTGCGCAGGTCCATCCATAGCAGCATCGATATGACCAGCGCGGTGAGGATCATCAGCCCGCCCATCGTCGGCGTGCCGCGCTTGGCCAGGTGGGTCTGCGGCCCGTCCTCGCGGATCGGCTGCCCCTTGCCCTGGCGCACGCGCAGCATATTGATGAACCTGGGACCGATGATGAGGCCGATGAGCAGCGCAGTAATCAGCGTCGCACCGGCGCGAAAGGTCTGGTAGCGGACGAGGTTGGACGCCCCCTCGAAATTCAGCCACTCGGCGAGCAGATAGAGCATTCAGGCGTCCCGACCAATCTCAGTACCGGCCCGCGAAATGGGCCACCAGCCTGCCGAGCCCGACAGAATTGGACCCCTTCACCAGGATCGCGTCGCCGGCGGTTATCCCGTATTCCTCCAGCGCCGCGATTGCCTCGGCAGGTCCATCGCAATGCGCGAAGCTCATCCCGCCCGCAAGCGCGCCCGCGCCGCCTTTCCCCAAGTGCCGCGCCAGCGCGCGCATCTCGTCGCCCACCAGCACCGCATGGTCGACGTGCGCTTCGGTGAGCGGCTCGGCAAGTTGCGCGTGGTAGCCGTCGGCGAAATCGCCCAGTTCCTTCATGCTGCCGAGCACCGCGATCCGCCGCGTGGCGGGCGTCTGGCCCAGCTGGCGCAGGGTCGCGCGCATCGAGGCCGGGTTGGCGTTGTAGCTTTCGTCGATCAGCATCGCCTTACCGCCCGGTGCGGCGATCGAATGACGCGCCCCGCGCCCCTTCAGCCCGCCCATCTCGGCCAGCGCCAGCCCTGCCGCGCCCAAGTCGCCGCCAGCGGCTCGCACCGCCGCCATCACCGCAAGCGCGTTGGAAATCCAGTGCTCACCCGGCTCCGCGACCGAGAAACACAGCCGCGCGTCGCCCATGTCGACGGTGACCAGCGAGCCGCCATTGGCCGAAGGGATGGCGTCGAGCAGGCGCACGTCCGCCTCCGCATCGCGTCCGAACGAGACCACTTTCGCCCCCGCAGCCAGGGCATGATCGCGCAGGCGTTCGAAATGCGGACTGTCCGCCGGGATCACCGCGGTGCCTCCGTGGACCAGCCCGGCGAAGATTTCGGCCTTGGCGTCGGCGATGGCCTCCTCGCTGCCGAGGTTCTCGATGTGCGCGGGCGCGATCGTGGTGACGACGGCAACGTGAGGGCGGACGTGCTGCGTCAGCCCGGCGATCTCGCCCGCGTGGTTCATCCCCATCTCGAACACGCCGAACCTGCTGCGCGCGGGCATCCGGGCGAGGCTCAGCGGCACGCCGACATGGTTGTTGTAGCTGCGCACCGAACGATGCGCCGCGCCCCGGCTGCCGCGTTCCAATGCGGCGAAGATCGCTTCCTTGACCCCGGTCTTGCCGACAGAACCCGTTACTCCGATCCGCGTGGCCTGCGCCCGACCGCGCGCGGCGGCGGCGAGCGCGTGCAGTGCGGCGGTGGTATCGGCCACCAGCACGTGCGGATAATCGACGGCTCGCTCGACCACCGCGGCCGCCGCGCCATTGGCGAACGCCTTGTCGATGAAGGCATGGCCGTCCATCGCCTCGCCTTTGAGCGCCACGAACAGGTCGCCGCTCCGCACATCGCGCGAATCCATCTCCACGCCCGAGACCTGGAACGCGCCCGAGGCGATACCCCCGGTAGCCTGGGCGATTTCCGCCGACGACCACAGCGCCAGTGGCAGCGTGTCGCGCGTGGTGACCGGCCACGAGCGCAGGGCAGCGTGCAGGCTCATGCCGACGCCCCCATGCTGGCGGCGCATTCGCGCGCGACCTCGACATCGTCGAACGGCAGGACCCGCATACTTTCTCCCGACCCGATTATCTGACCTTGTTCGTGCCCTTTACCCGCGACGAGCACGATGTCGCCCGCGCCCGCTTCGCGAATGGCTGCGGCGATGGCATCGCGCCGGTCGCCGATTTCGCGCGCCGCCGCGCCCGCGCCGAGCAGGACCGAGCGGCGGATCGTTGCCGGATCCTCACCGCGCGGATTGTCGTCGGTGACGATGACTATGTCAGCGCCTTGCGCGGCAGCAGCGCCCATCGGGGCGCGCTTGCCATGATCGCGGTCGCCGCCCGCGCCGAGGACGATGATGAGCTTGCCCGCGACGTGTGGCCGCAGCGCCGCGATGGCCGCCTCGACTGCATCGGGGGTATGGGCATAGTCGACATAGACCGGCGCGCCAGAGGGGGCGATCACCGCGCGTTCCAGCCGTCCGCGCACCGGCTGCAAACGCGCAACGCCGTCGAACACCGCCGCCGCGTCTCCGCCAGTCGCCAGCACCAGTCCCGCAGCCACCAGCGCATTGGCGACCTGGTATTCGCCAATCAGCGGCAGCCGCAGCTTGCGCTCCTGACCGGCGTGTTCGAGAGTCAACTCCTGCCCGAGCTGGGTTGGGGTACGGGCGAGCAAGCGGATGAACTCCCCCTGCTCGCCCACCGTGAGCACGCGCAGTTGCCGCTTGTGCGCGTGCACGATGGCCCGGTCGGCCCACTCGCTCTGGCCGGTCCAGACCACCAGGCTCGCCCCGTCCGAGACGACCTCATCGACGAGGCGCATCTTGGCGGCGAAATAGTCCTCCATGTCCGCGTGGTAGTCGAGGTGATCGCGGCTGAAGTTGGTGAAGGCTGCGGCAACCACCGGCACGCCCTCGTTGCGATACTGGGACAGGCCGTGGCTCGATGCCTCGTAGGCGACGTGCGTGACACCCTCACGTGCGAGGCCCGCCATATTGGCGAGGAAGGTGACGATGTCTGGCGTGGTCAGCCCGGTGGAAACGCTCTCATCGGGCGTGGTGACGCCCAGTGTGCCGATGCTCGCCGCGCGTTCGCCCGCCATGCGCCACAGCTGGCGGGTCATCTCCACGGTGGAGGTCTTGCCGTTGGTCCCGGTCACCGCGACGATGGTTGGCGGGACGGGGCGGAAAAACCGCGCGGCGAGATGCGCGAAAGCGCGGCGCGGAGTGGCGTCGGCGACATGGAGCGCGCCGTCGACCCGCGCTTCGGGGCGGGCGACAACGGCTGTCGCGCCGGAAGCGACGGCGGCGGGAATGAAATCCTCGCCGTTCACGCTCGCGCCCTGGAACGCGCCGAACACGGTACCGGGCGCGACCTTGCGATGGTCGATGGCGAAGCCGGTCACCTCGCCCCCGCCGTCCGGGCTTGAGCCGCGCTCGACACGGCCCGTCTCTTCCAGAAGCCGGTTCAGGTTCACCGCTTCGCCTCGGGAAGCAGCGGCTTGAGGTCACTGATGTCGATATCGCGCGTTTCGTCGGGCAGGACGCCGAGCAGCGGACCGATCCTTGGCACCAGGCGTCCGACAGCGGGGGCGGCGTTCCAGGCGGCAGTTCGCTGGAACGAGCTGGCGGTCGTCCCCTGCGGTTCGTCGAACATGGTCAGCACTACGTAGCGCGGATTGTCCATCGGGAAGGCCGCCGCGAAAGTCGAGACGAGCAGCTTCTTGGAATAGCCCCCGCGCACCGCCTTTTCCGCGCTGCCCGTCTTGCCGCCGACGCGGTAGCCGACCGCATCGGCATTGCGGCCTGTTCCATAGACCGAGATCAGCCGCAGGAGCTGGCGCATCCGGTAGCTGGTCGAGGCCTTGAACACCCGGCGGCCCTGCGGCACCTCGTGGGCCTCCAGCTTGCGCAAGGTCGAAGGACGCCACACTCCGCCATTGACCATCGTCGCATAAGCCGAAGCCAGGTGCAGCGGCGTGACCGAAACACCATGGCCGAAACTGACGGTGACGTTGGTGACTCGCGCCCAGTTGTCGCCGGGCCAGATCGGGCGGCCGCGCGCGGGCAACTCGATGTGGGGCCGTTCGTGCATCCCCAGGTCCATCATGGTGCGCCGCATCCGTTCCGGCCCAAGCTCGTCCGCGATCTGGCCGGTGACGATGTTGGACGAATGGATCAGCGACTGCGGCATATTGATGTAAGCGCCGATCGGGTGGCTGTCGCGAACCTGGTGGCGGCCGAAGCGAAGCGGCTGGCTGGCCTGGTACATTCGCCCGAAATCGCGCACCGTGCCCGCGTCGATCGCGGCGGCGACGGTGATCGGCTTGAACGTCGAGCCCAGCTCGTAGACCTCGCTGGTCACGCGGCTGAACATATTCCTGGCCCCGCGCGCGTCGATGCGGTTGGGATCGAAGTCGGGCAGCGACGCGAGCGCGATAATCTCGCCGGTGTCAACATCCAGCACCACCCCGCCCGCACCGGCGGCGTTGGTCGCGAGCATCCCGCGGCGAAGTTCGTCCTCCAGCGCGCCCTGAACGCGCATATCGATCGACAGCGCGACGGGCTTGGCCCGCGTGGCGGGGTTCGACAGATGCTCGTCGAGCACCTGTTCCATGCCGACGCGCCCTTGCCCCTCGGCATCGACGTAGCCCAGCACGTGCGCTGCCAGCGACCCTTGCGGATAGTGGCGTTCCTTCTCGCGCGGCAGCTCCAGCGCCAGCTCGCCCAGTTCCTGCACCCGGTTCGCTTCCTCTGGCAGCACGCGGCGGCGCAGGTAGCCCTTGCGCCCGGCGGCGAGCCGTTCGGTCACCTCGGCCTCGTCGAGATCGGGGAAAATCGCCGCGAGCCGCGCTGCAACCTCCCTGGGGGAGCGGACCAGCGGGTTGGCGGGATCGCCCATCGCCTCGGGATTGTACCACAGCGAGTAGGCCGGGAATGCGCGTGCCAGCGGCACGCCGTTGCGATCGGTGATCTCGCCGCGCGGCGGCAGTAGCGCCTCTTCGAGCGAGGTGATCGCGACCGCGCGGTCGCTCATCCCCAGGAACCCGATGCGCGCGACCGAAACCAGCGCCACCACCACGAAGGCGAGCGCAATGAGCAGGACGCGCATCTGCGCCACCAGCAGCGACTGCCGACGATGGGTGACGAGGTTCGCGCGACCGCTCGAAATCGCGGTGCCGAAGCTGAGCGCGTTCACTGCCCCACCCTCGCCGCGCCAAGCGGGTGCTGCCGGGCGAGCCGTTCCGCCAGCGACGCGGCGGTGGACGGGATCGCATCGTCGCCATCATCGTTCGCGTGATCGTGATCGTCGTCCTGCGCCGGTTCACTGGCGCTTACGGGTTTGCCGGTGATCGGCGAGACCATAGCCAGCAGACCGGCCTCCTCGGCCTTGACCGCGCGGGCGACGCGGATCGGTTCGGGCGCGCCAAATCCGCGCTCTACGCCGAGCGAGGCAAGTTGCCGTTCGTTTTCGAGATACTGGTCGGCCGCGGGCGTCAGGTAGCCGTATTCGACCCGGTTCCAGTCGCCGAGCTGCTGCTGGCTCGCACGGGCCTGAAATTCGGTCTCGAGCACCAGCTTCTCGCGCTCGAGCGCGATGATCTGGCGCTCGGCCAACGCCACGTTGCTCTTGATCGTGTTGACCTGGAACGTCAGCGCGGCGAATAGCGCGAAACACGTGGCGAGGACTACGGCCCAGCCGATCTGACGCAGGCGGCTGCCAGGCACCATCACGCGGCCTCCCGTGCCGGCGCGGAGGTGCGCACCGCATGACGCAGGGTAGAGGAACGGGCGCGCGGATTGCGCTCTATTTCCGCCTCGGAAGGGCGGATGCCCTTGGAAATGCGAGTGAACACCGCCTCGGGCTGGTCGGCAGCGGGCAGGTAGCGCGATCCGGCCGCGCGAACCCCGGCATCGCGCAGGAAGCGCTTGACGATGCGATCCTCCAGACTGTGGAAGCTGACCACCGCCAGCCGCCCGCCCGACCGAAGCAGCGTTTCCGCCGCCCGCAAGCCCTGCTCCAGTTCGTCCAGCTCGCCGTTAACGTGAATTCGCACCGCCTGGAAGCTGCGGGTCGCGGGATCCTTCGGCGCGCCGGGTCGGTGGCCGAGCGCCTTGCGCACCACTTGCGCCAGTTCTCCTGTCGTGGACAGAGGGCGCGCGGCCACGATAGCACGGGCGACCCGGCGCGACTGACGTTCCTCGCCATAGTTGAACAGAACGTCGGCGATGGCGGCTTCGTCGGCGCTGTTGAGGAAGTCCGCGGCGCTCTCACCCGCCTGGCTCATCCGCATATCGAGCGGGCCGTCGACGGAAAAGGCGAAGCCGCGGCCGGCCTGGTCCAGCTGCATCGAGGACACCCCGATGTCCATCGCCACGCCATCGACCTGGGCGATCCCGGCAGTGGCGAGCGCGGCGACCATTTCGGAAAAGCGGTGCGGATGGAGCACGAGGCGCGCTGGCACCGCGCTTGCCTCGGGCCAGGCGCGACCGGCGGCGATGGCATCGGGATCGCGGTCGAAGGCGTGGACGGTCGCGCCCCGATCGAGCAGCGCACGGGTGTATCCGCCCGCCCCGAAAGTCGCGTCGACGATCACATCGCCCGGCTGCGGGTCGAGCGCGGCGATGACCTCGTCGAGCAACACCGGGACGTGCGGCGCCGGAGTCATTTCGCGCCCTTCGCGGCAGCCTTGGCGCGCGCTTCCTGCTCCAGTCGGCGGCAACGCGCGCGCATGAATGCGGGCCCGCTTTCGTAGAGCGTTTCCGGCCGGAAGATCACGATATGGTCGCCGACCGAGTGCCAGTAGAGCGCGTCCTCGAATCCGTAACTGTCGACGAGGTCGGGCGGCATCGTGAAGCGGCCGCTATCGTCGAACGCCACGCGATCAAAGGCGTTGAGGCGCGCTTTCCACGTCAGCCTGTCGAAATCCTTGCCCGCTTCGAGCGCATCGGCGCGAGCCTGTTCGATAACGGCGTCGAAATCGCGCCGCCGCGACAGGCCGAACGCGCTGGCGCATTCCCATTCCGGGTGGGTGTCGAGACAGATCGTCTTGCCGTCGCTGGAGGATTTGAGGTCGGCGCGGAAATCCACGGGAATCGCGAACCGGCCCTTCTCGTCTCGCAACGAGAAGCCGTAGCCGCTGAAACCCTCGAAATCCCCGTCCGCCACCTGTGCCCCGTGCCCTCGCCCCTGCGCGTCGCCAATTGGCACGACTTCCCCGCCACCGCCCGCGCGTGTCCGCGAGCAGCACGAACCGCCCCTGCGGATCGCTGCAGCAAAAATCTTGCCCGATGAGAGGAAGCATTAACCCTCCTCATCAGGGGATGGAAGGGGAAAATTGGGGATGCACGGGGATTCTGTGGATTATCCGTGGTTTTCGGCCATTCCTTCGACCCGAATTAAAGCTGGCTCAACCCATCTGGCGACTAGCAGAGGGCTGATTTTCGCCCGATCGCCCGCCTGCCGCGTGCGCGACTCGCGAAATCCCGTGCCATCCCCCGTCATTGCCCCAATTCCCCGGCCACAAGCGTATCCAGCAGCTTGCGCAGTGCCTCCTCCCGTGACGCCGCGCCGCCATGATGCGAATCCTCGAGCACGGCGGCATCGGCGATTACCGTCACCTGCCCCGCACCGATCGCGCAGTGCGCGACCAGCCCCTCGCCCGACAGGCGGCAATTCGCCGCCCCGTCGCCGTGCAGCCGCAATTGTCCCGGCAGGTTGACCGTCAGCGACACCCCGTCATAGGCGACCACGCGTTCGCCCTCGGCCTGTTCGTCGTCGAACACGAGTTCGAGCCCCCAGCGTGCCAGTATCGGCGAGATCAGCACCACGTCCTGCGGGCGTCGTCGATCGCCGAAATGAAACCGCGAGTGCATGGTCAGCATCGGGTCGGCAAACAGCAGCGCCCGCCCGCCGCCACGAACCCAGTCGTCGAGCGCGACGTTCTCCTCCGCCGACAACGCGCGCGGCTGCGCCAGCAGGACCGCGTCGACGGTGCCCACGCCGCGCTCACCCGAAAGCGTGTCAAGCGGGGCCGCAGCGAAGCGTTCCTCGATCACGGTCCGCGTCCACGGGGGGGCGCTCTTGTCCGACAGCAACTCCTCGACCCCGGCAGACTCGTTCCAGTAGATCGGCAAGGTGCCGAAAATGCCCAGCGTCGGACGCGGCGCGGGCGCTTCGGCCTGCCCACAGGCGGTCAGCGCGACCAGCAGTGCGGCGAGCGACGACAGCTTACTGCGACGGACGGAAGGCATCGCCCTGCTCGGGTAAGATGGCCGGCTCCTGCGTGGGGGCGGGCGTGGGCTCGGTCGGCAGGTCGGGCACGACGCCGGCCTCTGCCAACGGGTCGTTCTGCGGTGCCTTGGTCGGCTCGACACCGATGGTAGCCGCCGCCTGGGGCACACTGGTCGCCTGGGTCTGGTTCGCCTGTTCCATGATGACGTTGGCCAGTGCGATCAGCAGGACCATGGTGCCGAGCCCGGCGAGCCCGATCTGCAATCGCTGCATCGCCTGCGCCCGCGCGCTGCCCAGCGGCGGCACGGCGCCCTCCGCCTCGGCAGAGGCACGCTTGCCGTAAAGAATTCTGCTGAGACTGCGCATCGATCAGTGGCTGTCCTGAGTGGCGGTCAATCCGCGGCGATCCAGTCGAACACCGGCAGACCCTTATCACGCAGCCACTCGGCATTGTAGAGGGTCGAGAGATAGCGGAATCCGGTGTCGCACAGCACCGTGGCCACCCGCGCGCCCTTGCCCAGTTCGCGGCCCAGCGCGACTGCCCCGGCCACGTTGATGCCCGACGACAGGCCAAGGCACAGCCCTTCCTCGCGCAGCAGTTGCGCGACCCAGCGCAGCCCTTCCTCGTCGGAAATACGGAACTGGGTGTCGATCGGCGCACCTTCGAGATTGGCGGTGATCCGACCCTGCCCGATGCCCTCGGCGACCGAGGTTCCCTCGGCTGCGAGCTCCCCCGTCGCGTAGTAGCTGTAGAGAGCCGCGCCGTGCGGATCGGTCAGCGCGATGGTGACTTTCTCGTTGCGTTCCTTGAGGCCGAGGCCGACGCCCGCGATCGTGCCGCCCGTGCCCGCGGCGCAGGTGAAGCCGTCGATCCGGCCCTCCATCTGCTCCCACAGCTCGGCCGCGGTGCCCTCGATATGCGCCTTGCGGTTGGCGGTGTTGTCGAACTGGTTGGCCCAGACCGCCCCTTCCGTCTCTTCGGCCAGACGGCGGCTGGTGTGGACGAAATGGCCGGGATTGGCGAATTTCGTGGGCGGAACCAGCACAAGCTCGGCACCTAGCGCACGCAAGGTCGCCATCTTCTCGGCACTCTGGTTGTCGGGCATGACGATGATCGTCTTGTACCCGCGCGCATTGGCGACGAGCGCCAGACCGATCCCGGTGTTGCCTGCCGTGCCTTCGACGATGGTGCCGCCGGGCAGCAATTCGCCGCGCGCTTCGGCATCGCGGATGATGCCCAGCGCCGCCCGATCCTTCACGCTGGCGCCGGGGTTGGCGAACTCGCACTTGCCCCAGATCTCGCACCCTGCCGCTTCGCTCGCGCCCTTGAGCAGCACGAGCGGCGTGTTGCCGATCAGGTCGAGCGTATCGGCGAACGGGCGAGTGATGTTCATCATGCCGGAACTAGGCGCTTGCCCTGATCGCCGCAACGAAGATCAGTCTTCAGGGGCGATAGTGACCCTGAGACCATCGAGTTCGGCGGTGAACGGCAACTGGCACGACAGGCGCGAGGTCTCGTCGCGGTGGTCGCTGGATTCCAGCAGGTCGTCCTCGTCCTCGCTCATGGTCGGCAGCTTGCCGAGGAATGCCGGGTCGACGTGGACGTGGCAGGTGGCGCACGAACAGCATCCGCCGCACAGCGCCAGCAGCTCGTCGAAGCCGTTGTCGCGGATCGCTTCCATCACGGTGAGGCCATCGGCCACCTCGATGCTCGATTCCTCGCCTTCGCGGTTGACGACGGTCAGCTGGGGCATGATGTGCAGGTTCCCTTGTCACGCGAGGCCACGCGGCCCCCGGGGGGAGGCTGCTAGGCAATGCGCCCAGATTTGGCAAGGCGCGAAAGAGGGAGCGGAGATGGGTATCGGGGCAGAGGCTATCAGGGATGGAATCGACACGGTCGCCGCGCGCGAGCCCGCCTTCGCCCGCGCACTGGAGCGGACCGGCTATCCCGAGCCGCGCATCCGTCCGACCGGCTACCAGACCCTGCTGCGCACGATCGTGGGCCAACAGGTAAGCGTGGCCGCGGCCGCCTCGGTGTGGCGCAAGCTGGAGGCGGAACTGGGGGAGGACATGGCCCCCGCTGAACTGCTCGCCCGCGATTTCGACGCGCTGCGCGCTTGTGGCCTGTCGCGGCAAAAGCAGGGCTACGCCCGGTCCCTGTGCGAACTGGTAGCCAGCGGCGCGCTGGATTTCGACAACTTGCCAGCAGGCGACGAGGAGGCAATCGCCGAACTGACCCGGATCAAGGGCATCGGCCGCTGGTCGGCGGAAATCTACCTGCTGTTCGCCGAGGGCCGCCCCGACATCTGGCCCGCGGGCGACCTGGCAGTGCAGGCGGGGCTCGGCAAAATCCTCGCTTTGCCCGAGCGTCCGTCGGAAAAGGCGGCGCGCGAACTGGCCGAACCGTGGCGCCCGCATCGCGGGGCAGTGGCCATATTCACCTGGCACACCTACAACAATCCGGCCCTGTGATCGGCACCTCTAAGTCGTTGGTCGAATTGACGTGACGCCATGGCGCGAGGTGGTTAGGTTTTCATTCCGCACTTCATGCGAGGGGGATGATTCCATGACCAGATTGACTGCCGCGCTGCTTGCCGCCACCGCACTCGTGCTGCCGGCCGTGGCCACAGCCGACACCCAATCACACAACGGACACCAGATGACCCAGACCCGCGAAGCCGCCCCGCTCATCCCGCGCGAGGACCTGTTCGGCAACCCGACCCGCACCGGCGGGCAGGTCAGCCCGGATGGCAAGTGGCTGAGCTGGCGCGCACCCAGGGACGGGGTGCTGAACGTATGGATCGCGCCGGTCTCCGATCCATCGGCGGCGAAGGCGATAACGAATTCGACCGACCGCCCTATCCCGCAGTATTTCTGGGCCCCCGACAGCAAGAGCGTGCTCTACATCCAGGACAAGGGCGGGGACGAGGATTACCTCCTCTATGGCGTCGATGTCGCCACGGGGGCGGAGCGGACGCTGACCCCGTTCGAGAAGACCCGCATCCAGCTTTTCGGCGCATCGAACACGATCAAGGACAAGCTGCTGATCGGCGTCAACAACCGCGATCCGCGCTTCCATGACGTGCATATGCTCGACCTGAACACCGGCGAACTGACGCTGGTGCTTCAGAACGATGCCTATGCCGGGTTCATGGCCGACAACAACCTGAAGCTGCGCATGGCCATCCGGCCCAACATGGCAGGCGGGATGGACTTCTTCCCCGTGGTCGACGGCAAGGTCGCAGAGGCCGCGACCGAGAGCACCACGCTGGAAGATTCGCTGACCACCAATCCGGCCGGCTTCACCACCGACGGCAAGACGATGTACTGGATCGACAGCCGGGGCCGCAACACCGCCGCGCTGATCGCGCAGGATGTCGCTACGGGCCAGAAGCGGGTGATCGCCGAGAACGACAAGGCCGACATCGGCGGTGCGATGAGCAATCCCCGGACCGGCGAGATCGAGGCCTACAGCTTCACTTACCTCACCACCGAGTGGACCGCGACCGACCCGTCGGTCAAGGCCTCGCTCGCCTGGCTCGACGAGCGGCTGGAGGGTGATTTCGGCGTCCAGTCCCGGACCGAGGACGACAGCAAGTGGGTGGTGTGGAACGATCCCGTTACCACGCCGACCAAGGCCTATATCTACGACCGGACAGCGAACACGCTGACCGAGTTCTACACCGCGCGCCCCGACCTGGTCGGCGCGCCGCTCCAGAAGATGCACCCGGTCGAGATCAGGAGCCGCGACGGGCTCACCCTGCCCTCGTATCTCACACTGCCGCCCGGCTCCGACGCAAACGGCGACGGCGTGCCCGATGCCGCCGTACCGATGATCCTGCTGGTGCACGGCGGCCCGTGGGCGCGCGACGGCTATGGCTACAACTCGTATCACCAGTGGCTCGCCAACCGCGGTTATGCGGTCCTCAGCGTCAACTTCCGCGGCTCGACCGGTTTCGGCAAGGACTTCGTCAACGCCGGCAACCTCGAATGGGGCAAGAAGATGCACGACGACCTGATCGACGCGGTCGATTGGGCGATCGCGCGCGGCGTGACAGGTGCCGACAAGGTGGCGATCATGGGCGGTTCCTACGGCGGGTACGCCACCCTGGCGGGCCTCACCTTCACGCCGGACAAGTTCGCCTGCGGGGTCGACATCGTCGGCCCGTCGAACCTGGAAACGCTGCTCGAAACTATCCCGCCTTACTGGGCGCCGCTGGTCAGCCAGTTCCACGAGCGGATGGGCAATCCCAATACGCCCGAAGGGCTGGCACTGCTCAAGGAACGCAGCCCGCTCTATTCGGCGGACAAGATCGTCAAGCCGCTGCTGATCGGCCAGGGCGCCAACGACCCGCGCGTGAAGCAGGCTGAAAGCGACCAGATCGTGGCGGCGATGAAAGCGTCCGACATCCCGGTCACTTATGTCCTCTACCCGGACGAAGGGCACGGGTTCGCCAAGCCCAACAACAACATCGCCTTCAACGCGGTGACCGAGAACTTCCTCGCCACCTGCCTGGGTGGCCGGGCCGAACCGATCGGCGACACGGTCAGGAACTCGACCGCACAGATCGTCGAGGGGGCGGAGCACGTGAAGGGGCTGACCGACGCCCTCGGCGGTTGACGTAAACGTAAATCGGGTGAAATGTGGGCCGCGCGGAGTTTCGACTCCGCGCGGCTTGTTTTTGGGAGGATCGGGTGAGCGGCAAGAAGGCGATATTCGTCACCGGTGGCGCATCGGGCATCGGGCGCGCGATAGCGCAGCGCTTCGCGCGCGAAGGCTGGTTCGTCGGGCTCGGCGATGTCGATGCGGCGGGCATGGCCGAGACGGAGCGGCTGTGCGGCACCGGCTTCACCTATGCCCATGTGTTCGACGTGCGCGACCGCGCCGCGTGGGACGTGGCGCTGGAATCATTCGCCACGGCAGCGGGCGGGCGGATCGACGTGCTCGCCAACAACGCCGGTATCCCGCTCGGCGGTTCGCTGAGCGAAAACACCACCGAGGAAATCGAGCGGTGCCTCGACATAAACTTGAAAGGCGTGCTGTTCGGCGCGCAGGCGGTGCTGCCCTGGCTGAAGCGGACCGCGCCCAGCAGCGCGCTGGTCAACACCGCCAGCGCGGCGGGGATCTATGGCACCGGCGGCGCGTCGGTCTATTCCGCCACCAAGTTTGCGGTGCGCGGCCTGACCGAAAGCCTCGATGCCGAATGGGCCGAGTTCGGCATCAAGGTCGCCTCGATCTGCCCCAGCTTCATCGAGACACCGTTGCTCGACCATGTGCCCAACCAGGGCTCGAACGAATCGATCCGCCAGCGCGTGGCCGATGCCGGGCTCGAACTGACCAGCGCGGATGAAGTGGCGCAGGCGGTGTGGGACGCGGTCCACGGCGAGAAGGTCCACTGGGTGGTGGGCAAGACCGCGCGCAAGATGGCCTTCGCCGTCCGCTGGATGCCGGGCAAGGTGCGCAAACAGGCGAAATCGCTGACCCGCCCGCTGGGGAGATAAATTTTCTGTTCCGGCTTCGCCGAAACGTGGCGGCACCGGCCCGCCCCCCACCCGGCCACCCAACGATAGTACCCTATGGGTGGCCGGGTGGGGGTGAGGGCCGGTGCCGCTTCGGCGAAGCCGACAAAAAGTCTAAACCAGCTTGCCGATCGCCTTGGCCAGCCGCGTGTCGCGGTGGGTCAGGCCGTTCGCGTCGTGCGTGGTCAGCTCGATCGTCACTTTGTTGTAGACGTTCGACCACTCGGGATGGTGATCCTGCTTTTCCGCCAGGATCGCCACGCGGGTCATGAACCCGAAAGCCTCGGTGAAATCGGCGAATTCGAACGTCCGCGCGATGGCATCCCCGCCGCGTGTCAGTTCCCAGCCGGGCAGCGCCTTGAGCCAGTTGTCGCGGTCTTCCTCGGTCAGTTTCTCGAGCGTCATCGCACCTGTCCTTGTGAGCGCTGCGCCTTTCGCCTAGTCCGCTGGCCCATGCAAGCCTCACTCGCCGCGACGGATCTTGCCTGCCGCCGTGGCGACCGCGTGCTGTTCGCAGGGCTGAACTTGTCGCTGGCCCCGGGCGAGGCATTGCACGTCGCGGGGCCCAACGGGATCGGCAAGTCCAGCTTGCTGCGGATGATCGCCGGGTTGCTGCGCCCCTTTGCCGGAACGCTTGCGGTGGAGGGGACGATAGGGCTGGTCGACGAACGGCCCGCGCTCGATCCTGACCTGCCGCTGGGCCGGGCGCTGGGCTTCTGGCAGCGGGTGGACCACTGCGGCTCCGGCCCGCTCAACGCTCAGGTCATGGGCATAGACGCGCTGCTGGACGTGCCGGTGCGCTATCTTTCGACCGGCCAAAGGAAGCGTGCGGCGCTCGCCCGCCTGCTGAACCAGGCCCCGCGCGTGTGGCTGCTGGATGAGCCGTTGAACGGCCTTGATACCGATGCGCGCGGGAAGCTAGGTGCGCTGATCGCGCTCCACTGCGGCGGGGGGGGCATTTGCCTCGTCGCTTCGCATGAGCCGATCGCCCTGCCCGATGGACGCAGCCTCGACCTGACGCGGTACACGGCATGATACTCGCGCTGCTCCGCCGTGATCTCGCCATGCTGCTGCCGGGTGGCCCGCGCGGCGGATCGTTGTTGCCGCTTCTGTTCTTCCTCGCGGTGGCGATGCTCTATCCCTTCGCGGTCGGGCCGGACGCTCCGCTGCTCGCTCAGACCGGTGGCGGGGTGATCTGGGTCGCGGCTCTGCTCGCTGCAATCCTACCGCTGGACCGCTTGGTCGCACCGGATCTGGAACTCGGCGTGTTCGACCAGCTCGCCCTGCGCGGCGTCAGCGAGGAGGCGGCGATGGCGGTGCGGATGCTCGCCCACTGGCTCGCCTTCGCGCCGCTGCTGCTGCTCGCCACCCTGCCCGCCGCCGCGCTGCTGGGCCTTGATGGCGAGACGGTGCGCCTGCTCCTCCTCGGCCTGCTGGCCGGAACGCCGGGCCTTGCCGCAATCGGCCTCGCCATCGCCGCGCTCACCGCCAGCCTGCGCGCCAATGCGGCGCTATCGGGCCTGCTGCTGGTGCCGCTGGCAGTGCCGATCGTGATCTTCGGCGCGGGCACGCTGGCGCGCGGGGACCTTAGCGGGGTGGCTTTAGCGGGCGCGCTCAGCCTGGTGCTGGTTGCGCTGGCCCCCTTCGCGGCAGGTGCCGCGATCAGGTCGGTGCGGGAAAGCTAATCAATACGGCGGACTGTGCAGCCCGCGCGAACTTTCGGTGAAGATCTCGACCCCGTTCTCGGTCAGGCCGATCGAATGCTCGAACTGCGCCGAAAGCGACTTGTCACGCGTCACCGCGGTCCAGCCGTCGCTCAGCACCTTGGCCCAGGGGCGGCCCAGGTTGATCATCGGCTCGATGGTGAAGAACATTCCCGGCTTGAGCAGCGGCCCCGTCCCGGCATGGGCGGAGTGGATCACCTCCGGCGCATCGTGAAACAGGCGGCCGAGGCCGTGACCGCAGAATTCGCGCACCACGCCGTAGCGGAACTGACTCGCATGAGCCTCGATCGCCGCGCCGATGTCGCCCAGCCGCGCGCCGGGCTTCGATGCCGCCTCGATCCCCAGCATGAGGCATTCGTAAGTGACCTCGACCAGCCGCCGGGCCTTGATCGAGGGCTCGCCAGCAAAGAACATCCGGCTGGTGTCGCCGTGCCAGCCATCGAGCAGCGGGGTCACGTCAATGTTGACGATGTCGCCGTCCTTCAGAGGTTTGTCGGACGGAATCCCGTGGCAGATGACGTGGTTGATCGAGGTGCAGCACGAATGGGTATAGCCGCGATAGCCCAGCGTCGCCGGGATCGCCCCGCCATCCAGCATCATGCCGCGCACCTTGTCGTCGATCTGCGCCGTGGTGACGCCGGGCGCGACGAACGTGGTCAATTCGTCGAGGATGTCCGCCGCCAGCCGTCCGGCCTTGCGCATCCCGGCAAAGCCTTCCGGCCCGTGGAGTTTGATCGTGCCGTCACGATAGACGGTCTCGCCCGCCTCGATTACCTGATATTCGGTCATGCGTCGCGATGTAGCGATTGTGGCGGCTAATTGCGAGTGCTCACGGCGTAGCGAAGGCATCCCGATATTCCGGCTTCACCGCGCGCCGGATCGCTGCGTCGACCGGGAAGTCCAGCTCGAACGCGCCCTCGGCATAGGGGCCCGCCACATAGGGGCCGAACCACACGCCGATCCGGTCGAACGTGCGCCCGTTCGAGGATCCGACCAGCACTGTCGCCTCGCCTGTTCCGACACACTGGTCGAAGGTATCTGTGCTGCCGGCCACGACCGGCTCTCCGCGCCGCTTGGCCCGCTCGGAATTCAGCGCGGCGCACAGGCGCGCGCCGAGCGCGGCATCGAGCGCCGTGGGGGAAACGAACATGGCCTTGCCGTCGAACCCAACCCCTTCCTCATGGTCCCACACCAGCGATTCCAGGCCGTACATCCCGTGCGCGCCTCCGGTGTAGGTGTTGAAATCGCCCGACAGGCTGAGGAACCGGGGCGTATCGGCGACGACCCTCCATTCCATCCCGTAGCTATGCGCGCGGTAGGGAAACCCGTCCTGCTCGGCCATCTTGCGTTCCTCGCGCGTCGTCCGTTCCAGCGCGGCGCGGTTCTCGTCGGCCTGGGCCGCAAGCGTGGCGGCCAGCGCGGGGATCGCGCCCACCTGCTGCGGCCAGGCATAGTTGAACAGGAACAGCTCGTTCTCTTCCTCGGTCTTGCGCGCGCCGCCAGCGCTCGCTTCCGCAGTAGCGGTCGCGGTCGCGGTTTGCTCCGTCCCGATCTGCTCCGCCATCTCGTCTGCGGAGGAACAGGCGGCAAGCGCGAGGCACAGTGCGATGAGGGGCGAGCGAATCGGCATTGGATTTTCTCCGGCAATTGGCGCTAGGGACTGGCGCCATGAGCAAGCAGATCGACCTGATCCAGCCCGACCGGGGGCAGGATGCCATCGCCATCCACCTGGTCAACAAGGATGGCTTCGCCAAGTGGGCGAAAACTCTGTCCGCCGGCCAACGCGCGGCGCTGGCAGCGCAGAAGTTCGATGGCGGCGGCTATCAGGTCGGCATCGTGCCCGACGGCGACCAATGGTTCGCGGTCGGCGGGGTGGCCGATCCCGAGCAGCTGACGAGCTGGTGCATGGCCAAGCTGGCCGAGGCATTGCCGGGCGGGACCTATCGCCGCGAAGGCGCGCAACCGGGTCCGGCGCTGTTCGGCTGGCAGACCGCGCAGCATCGCTTCACCCGCTACAAGGCCGAGGCGGATGCACCGGGTCCGCGCGTGCTGCTGACGAAGGACGCCAAGTCCATTCCTGCAGCGCTGGCCGAGGCGCGCGCGACCAACTGGGTGTGCGATCTGGTCAACACCCCGCCCGAGGACATGGGGCCCGCCGCTCTGGAAGACGCCGCCGAGGCCCTGGCCAAGCGCCACGGCGCGACGATCAAGGTCATCAAGGGCGACGCGCTGGAGCGCGACTATCCGATGGTCCATGCCGTGGGCCGTGCCGCCGCACGCCATCACGCCCCGCGCATGATCCGCATGGAATGGGGCAACGAAAAGCATCCTAGGGTGGCGATCGTCGGCAAGGGCGTGTGCTTCGATTCGGGCGGTCTCGACATCAAGACCGCCGCCGGAATGCTGCTGATGAAGAAGGACATGGGCGGGGCTGCGCACGCGCTGGCGCTGGCCGAACTGGTGATGGATGCAGGGCTGCCGGTGCGGCTCCATGTGCTGATCCCGGCAGTCGAGAACGCCATCGCGGGCAATGCCTTCCGCCCCGGCGACGTGCTCAAGAGCCGCAAGGGGACGACGGTGGAGATCGGCAATACCGATGCCGAGGGGCGGCTGATCCTGGCCGACGCACTGACCCGTGCGAGCGAGGACGAGCCCGACCTGATCCTCGACTTCGCCACCCTGACCGGGGCGGCGCGCGTCGCATTGGGGCCGGACCTGCCCGCGCTGTTCACGCGCCGCGACGAGACCGCGGCCGAGATCCTTGCCGCGGGCAAGGCCAATGACGACGAGTGCTGGCGGATGCCGATGCCGGAGGCCTATCGCGAATGGCTCGCCTCCGATGTCGCCGACACCAACAACGCCCACCCCAATGCCTTCGCCGGGGCTAGCGTCGCCGCACTGTTTCTCGACCGGTTCGTCGGCGAAGCGATCGACTGGGCGCATTTCGACACCTTCGCCTGGCGTCCGGCGGCCAAGCCGGGCCGGGCCAAGGGTGGCGCGGCCTATGGCCTGCGTGCGGCGTTCCATATGCTGCGAGCGCGTTACGGCTCCTAACCTTGCCGTAACGGCGATGAAGCTATAAGCGCGCGCAACTCAGAAATGCGGGGTATCTTTTTCACAGTGGGCGCAGAGCACGAATACGAGGTGCCGACCGAGCAGTTGTCGCTGAGCGGACCGGTTTCGCGACCGGAGGCCACGCGCCTACCGATCCGGGGCGATCTGGCGCACGTCGCGCTGGCTCGGCGCTATCTCGTGGCCCATTATGTGGTGCCCCAGGTGCGCACATTGGCCGTCGACTCATCGTTGCTCCGCACGCCGCGCGACGACGCCGAGGAAGTCGCTGCCCTCGTCGCCGCGACCGAGGTCGAAGTGCTCGATTGCGCCGGTGCATGGGCCTGGGCCTGCCTCGGGCCGGAGGGGCCGACCGGCTACTTGCCGATCGCCGCGCTGGAAAAGTGACGCACAGCGTCTTCATCGACGGTGCGGAAGGGACGACTGGCCTCGAAATCCGCGACAGGCTGGCGGGGCGCGACGAATTCGAACTTATCGTGCTCGGCGAAGCGCGCCGCAAGGACGTGGCCGCCCGGCGCGAGGCGCTGAACGAGGCCGATTTCGCCGTGCTGTGCCTGCCCGACGACGCAGCGCGCGAGGCGGTCGTCCTGATCGACCCGGCCAGCAAGACGCGCGTCGTCGACGCCTCCAGCGCGCATCGCGTGGCGCATGGCTGGACTTACGGCTTCCCCGAACTGGTCGGACGCGACACGATCGCCAGTGCCAGCCGCGTCAGCAACCCGGGCTGCTACCCCACCGGTTTCCTCGCGCTGATCGCGCCGCTGGTGCGCGCGGGGCTGCTGCCCGCCGACTGGCCCTACACCGTCAACGCCGTGAGCGGCTATTCGGGCGGCGGCAAGGCCCTTATCGAGCGGTTCGCGCGCGAGCCTGACTTGGCCTTCCGCTCCTACGGCCTCGACCTGGCGCACAAGCATCGGGCGGAAATGAAGCTTCACGCAGGGCTCGTGCACGGAGTGATCTTCGCGCCTTCAGTGGTCCCGGCCTATCGCGGGATGGTGGTGGAAGTGCCGCTGCATCTGGGTGCGATGGATGGCGACATTACCGCCGATGCCTTGCGCGCTGGCCTGAGCGAATTCTACGCGGATTCGCGCGTGATCCGCGTCCGCGATGGCGGCGAGTTGCCCGAACTGCTGCTCCGCACCGACCAGCCGCCCAGTGACGCTATGGATCTCCACGTCCGTGGCAATGCGGAGGGCTATCACGCCCGCCTGATCGCGGTGCTCGACAATCTCGGCAAGGGTGCGAGCGGCGCGGCGGTGCAGTCGCTGAACCTGATGGCGGGTCTCGACGAGACGCTTGGGCTGACACTTCCTGCCTAAAATTTAGGCAGTCACTGGATTCCGATTGGGCAGCCCATCGCTGCGACATGGCCCCTTGGCTCCACGTTCCCTCTGCCCGGAACTGGCACGTTTCTTGAACCTGCGCGCGCATCAGCTTTTGCGTGCCGACCGGTGGGAGATGCCCCGCCCGCGTCGGCACGGGGCGCAGGGATCGGGACCATCAGGAAATGAAGAAGATCGAGGCGATCATCAAACCCTTCAAGCTGGACGAGGTGAAGGAGGCGCTGCACGAGATCGGCGTATCCGGCATCACCGTGACCGAGGCCAAGGGTTTTGGCCGCCAGAAGGGCCACACCGAGCTTTACCGCGGGGCCGAATACGTGGTCGATTTCCTGCCCAAGGTGAAGCTGGAGGTGGTCGTCACCGATGCCATCGCCGAACGCACCGTCGAGGCCATCGCCGCCGCTGCCCAGACCGGTCGCATCGGCGACGGCAAGATCTTCGTTTCCAGCATCGAAAGCGCGCTCCGTATCCGCACCGGCGAGCGCGACGACGACGCGATCTGAACTTCACCCCCTCCTGCTTGCGGGAGGGGGCCGGGGGGTGGGCCAGTCGGCCACTGCTCCCCACACCCACCCCCGTCCCCTCCCGCAAGCGGGAGGGGAGAAGAAAGGAAAGACCGAAATGTCCAAGGCCAAAGACGTCCTCAAGCGCATCAAGGACGAGGAGATCGAATGGGTCGATCTGCGCTTCACCGATCCCAAGGGCAAATGGCAGCACCTGACCATGGTCGCCCGGGTCCTCGGCGAAGACGAACTCGAGGACGGACTGATGTTCGACGGTTCGTCGATCGCCGGGTGGAAGGCGATCAACGAGAGCGACATGATCCTCAAGCCCGACCTGGAGCGGACCTACATCGATCCGTTCAGCGACTCGATGCTGATCGTGTTCTGCGACATCGTCGAGCCGTCGACCGGTGACTGGTACAGCCGCGACCCGCGCTCCACCGCCAAGCGGGCCGAAGCCTATCTCAAGACCACCGGCATCGGCGATACCGTCTATGTCGGCCCGGAGGCCGAATTCTTCATGTTCGACGACGTGCGGTTCGAGGATGGCTATGCCGGTTCGGGCTTCGCGATCGACGACATCGAACTGCCGACCAACACCGGCAAGGAATACGAGAGCGGCAACATGGCGCACCGTCCCCGCGCCAAGGGCGGCTATTTCCCCGTCGCGCCGGTCGACAGCGCGGTCGACATTCGCGGCGAGATGGTCGCAACCATGCTCGAGATGGGCCTGCCGTGCGACAAGCACCACCACGAGGTTGCCGCCGCGCAACACGAACTGGGCCTGACCTTCTCGACCCTGGTCGAGACCGCCGACAATATGCAGATCTACAAGTACGTCGTGCACCAGGTCGCGCACGCCTATGGCAAGACCGCAACCTTCATGCCCAAGCCGATCAAGGCCGACAACGGCAGCGGAATGCACACCCATATGTCGCTGTGGAAGGGCGGTAAGCCGGGCTTCGCCGGCAACCAGTATGCCGGCCTGTCGGAAAACTGCCTCTACTACATCGGCGGCGTCATCAAGCACGCCAAGGCATTGAACGCCTTCACCAATCCGACTACCAACAGCTACAAGCGACTGGTGCCCGGGTTCGAGGCGCCGGTGCTGCTGGCCTATTCCGCGCGCAACCGTTCGGCCTCGTGCCGCATTCCCTATGGCGCGGGCGACAAGGCAAAGCGGGTCGAGTTCCGCTTCCCCGACGCGATGGCCAACCCCTACCTCGCCTATGCCGCGCTGCTGATGGCGGGTCTCGACGGGATCCAGAACAAGATCCATCCCGGCGAAGCGATGGACAAGAACCTCTACGACCTGCCCCCGGCCGAACTGGCAGATGTGCCGACCGTGTGCGGCAGCTTGCGCGAGGCGCTCGAAGCGCTTGAGGCCGACAACGAGTTCCTGCTCAAGGGCGACGTGTTCTCGAAGGACCAGATCGAAGCCTATATCGAACTCAAGTGGGAGGAGGTCGTCCGCATGGAGACGACCCCGTGCCCGGTCGAGTTCGATATGTACTACAGCGCTTGATAGCAGCCACAGCCTGACGGGGGCGTCCGCGAGATCGGGCGCCCCCGTTTTGCCGTCAGGCGCTCACCCGTTACTCACACAGGCCCGCCGCTCGTTTGGCGATGCCGCCCAGACCCCTGCACTTGGGTTTGGCCGCAGGCGGTGGCGCGTCGTCGGTGGTCTGACCACCCTGCCCCGCCATCCCGGCCATGTCCATTCCAAGCATGGTCATGGAGGTCGAGCGGAACCGCGCCCGCGCGATCCAGTCGGGCTGCCACCCGGCGCGCGCATTTGCCGGGCGCGCGGGGTAGGAGAAATCGCGCTGCGGGCCGAACGCGGTCAGATTAGCCATCACGAATTCACCGCCCGCTTGCTTGACCTCCGCCGGAACGGTGCACTCCTGCCGAGTCGACGGCATCACGGTGCGCGCCTCTACCAGCCGGGCGACTGCTGCCGGCGAAAGCCAGTCCCACAGCGGACCGCCGAACGCCTGCGTGGCGGACGACGCCCACCACACCACATCGCCCACGCTGCCGCGGCCCATGTCCTTGGCCGAGAACGCCCAGGCATAATATCCGGTCGCCCCCGGCACCGCGTTCCAGCGCATGGCATAGGCACCGCTCGCCATCGCGGTCGACTGGACCTGCAGCGGGGCCATGAAATCGGTGTCGAGGTCGAAGCCGATCTCGGGCGCATAAGTGCTCGCCACTCGGTGCGCGCCGCGCAGGGATGCGCGTTGTGGCACCGGCTTGGCATCGGTGCCGTTGGGCCAGTCGCCATACGTGGTGCTGTTGCCAGGCGTCACCTCCCAGTCGTCGGACAGGTTCAGCCCCTGCGCGAACAGTCCGGGCGGGACCTGCCCGCGTGCCACCTTGGCGAAATCGATCACCACCGGCTGACCCGGACCCGCGCGCTCGCCGCAGCCCCAGAACAGCAGCAAGCGCCCGCGCGGCATTTCCACCGGGCCGGTCGGGTCGGGCTGAGCGCGACCGGGCGGAATGGTCCTGAGCGGCAGCGATGCACCCATCGTCATCCCGGCGGGAATGAAGTGATCTCCGGTGGGCGCGCCGGTCGGGGCACGGGTCGAACCGAGCTTGAGCCGCAACTCGCGCGCGCTGTTGCCGCCGCCGCCGCGCAGCATCGACATCGCCGCGCCCAGGCCGCCGCCCGAGCCCATGCCTGCCATGCCCGACATCGTCCCTGCATCCAGGCTGTAACGCGCGATGATGCGCGTGTTCTGTTGCTGGGTGGATGCGGGCACAGCCAGCACCGCACCCATCGCGGCGGCTGCTACGCCCGCGCGCCAAGTCCATCGATTCATGTCGATACCTCCCCTTCAGCGAGTGGTGTCGACCCGAAGGGCAGATCAATGCTTGTCGTGGGCAGGATTATCGCGGTGGGCGCGGTCAGTCCAGTTGCATCATCCCGCGCCGACCGATGACCACGAAGCAAGCCGCCAGGAAACCGCCGAAGGCAAGCGAAACGAGATCGAGCGGCGCGGGTCCCTCGATCAATCCGCTCGCCGCCGCCGCGCCCCACAGCGCCAGCACCACCGAAAGACCATAGCCGAACAGCGCGGCCGATTCCTGCACCACGGCGCGCATGAGTTCATCGTAGAGCGGCCATTGCCGCCAACTGATCACGCCCGTCACCACCAGCGTGCCTGTGAACAGCCAGAATGCCGTTGCCGGGCCGACCGGGGCATTGCCGATCGATGCAAACACCAGCAGCAACGTGGCCACGCCGATCAGGACACAGCCTGCACCGCTACCGACCAGCATCGCGCGCTGATCCATCAGGTCGTCGCGATCATGTACGTTGAGCAACTTCGCGCCCACCGCGGGGAACAGCGCGCCCAGGCCTACCAGCACCCCCATCAGCGAGTAGATCACCCCCAAGCCGGCCGCGATAATCACCGACACGCCGAGGTTGGGCAGTTCCTGTCCGTCGAGCAGCCACAGTACCGCCGTCATCCCCGCCGCGCCGCTGGCGGCTCCGAGCACAAGCTGCAGGGCATACTTGCGGCGCTTCGTCCAGCGATCGGCTGCCGGATCCTTCACTGTGTCGGTCATCTCATTCCTCCGGGTGCCAGTCGTCGATGAACAGCTCGGTCACCGGCACTGCGAACAGTTTCGCCATGCGCAGCGCCAGCGGCAGGCTGGGATCGTACTTGTCGGTTTCGACCGCGTTGATCGTCTGGCGCGAAACGCCGAGCCGCCGGGCCAGTTCGCCCTGGCTCCAGCCCCGCCCCTCGCGCTGTTCCTTCAACCGGTTGAGCACCGAATCGCCCTTGCTGCCTGTAAAGAGCTCTTTACTGTAAAGAGTTCTTGTCAGTCAAGGATTCTGGCGATTATCCCCTTGCGACAAGTAAGGGTTGGTGCTAGATAATGGGCATGAAAACGAAAGCCCCCACCCTTCGCCAGTTTCAGGACCGGTTCCCAACCGAGGAAAGTTGCCTGGAGCACTTGATGCGCGTCCGCTTCGGCGACCGTCACGACTGCGAGAGGTGCGGCAAGAGCGCCCATTTTTACCGCGTCGCCAAGCGCCGTTCCTACGCCTGCGAGTATTGCGGCGGGCAAGTCTATCCGACCGCTGGCACCCCGTTCGATCGCACTCGCACAAGCCTTCGCGACTGGTTCTATGTCATGTTCCTGTTCTGCTCGACGCGGAACGGGGTCGCGGCCAAGGAAGTCGAGCGCCAGATTGGTGTGACCTACAAGACCGCTTGGCGGATGTGCCACGAAATTCGCAAGTATATGGCGCTGGTGGACGGTGACGAGCCGCTTGGCGGTGAGGGCAAAGAAGTTGAAATCGACGAGACGCTGATCGGCGGCGCACGGCCCGGTGCCGGAATGGGCAACTATCGCAGCAACAAGACTGTGGTTCTCGGCATGGTCGAGCGTGGCGGCGATATCATGACGCGGATTGTCCCGAACAATCGCAAGTTGTCGCTCCTGCCGGTGATCAAGGGTAGCGTCCTACCCACCACACAGGTCCACACCGACCAGAACCACAGCTACAAGGGCTTGCCTGCGCTGGGCTTTGGTCACGAAGCGGTGAACCATAACCGCGACGAATGGGTGCGCGGTAACTGTCATATCCAAACAATTGAAGGCTTCTGGTCGCAGCTAAAGCGGTCGATCAATGGCACTCACATCCATGTCAGCGGGAAGCATCTTCCGAAGTATCTGGGCGAGTTTGAGTTTCGCCACAATCGCCGGAATTGCCCCGAGACGATGCTTGCCGCGCTGATGGTGTCTTTCCAGCGCTAGGGGCATCACCATCTATCATAGCGCTCAGCAGGGCATCGAAGCGTTGATCCGCCTTATTCATGATTATCACTACCCAATGATATCGGCGCGATTGTTGGTCCTGGCCAAACAATCGCGCCTCTATGGCGCTTCATTTCCCTCCAAACAACGGATCGCAGTCCAGCAATCTCATTTTGAAGTGCGGTGTGCGCTTTTTCTACGCGTCTGGAAAAGCGATACTGCTCGGCACTATCTTTGCAAAATCGGTCATATACTGCTTGGTCAGAAATGCCGTTCGGGAGAGGTGGCGGCGGTTGTGTTGCGTCGATTTCAGCATCAGGATCGGGCCAATTTATGCCCGTCGCTTCATATAGTCCCTTTATTTCTCGGCGATGCCTTTCGACAGCGTTGCGAGCATGGGCCACCGTCGTGTGATAGTGGCCGGGATCATTAGGTAAAATTTCCTTGCGAACGGCCTTTTCAAATTCGTTCCAGAGATTCTGATCGCGTTCACTGACTGTCTCAATTTCGTGCAGTAGGTTCGGCAATCGGTCCTTAAGCGCGACCGCAATTATCAGCCGATGAAGCTCGTTAAACGCGTGTTCGATCGAACCAGCCTGCGGATGCGGCGTAGATGGCCAGCCATCGGGACGAGGCCTTGCTAGAGCATCAATGATCGCCTGATCCGCATCAAAATCAGTCATCGATGCAAGGGGTGTGTCGCTATTTGCGGTCTCGGCTATCGCGAGATTAGATTGTGAGCCTCCGTTCATCGGAACGTTGCGCCGGACATACTCAAATAGGGCCAGCATGAGGACCCCTTGGAACACCAATAGCCAGCCCCACCACGGAAGGAGAGAGCCCGTCATACCCCAAAGCGCCGGAAGTTTTGGTAAACCAAATTGATTGGCTGCTGCATCGTAGCTTGGAATGGCAACGGTGCTGAGAAACGCAATCCGCACCCACCACGGGCGCAATAGTTCGCCGAAAAAACTGCGCTGGCGTTCCATTCCCCCCTCATATCACCAGCCAATCCAGAGTCGAGCGATACTTGTCGGAAAGGGATAATCCCCAGGATTCTTGTCAGGCAGGCACAAACCGTTTTCCTACAGCGCACGGACCTGCCTAGTCGGTGGGCCTCGACTAGAATCATCACGAGGTGCCCCCATGCAGCGCAAGGCGATTTTCGATGCGGTGAGGCGAATGCTTGGCCGCGGGTTCCGGCAGGCCGAGGTCGAGGCGCTCGATCGAGCGATCGACCAGGCGCTCGTAAGCGGGGTCGGCGGTGGGGGGACTTTTTCGCTTCAGGACAGTGTAACAAGTGTAACACGCCCCTCCGCACCCCCGACCGCGATCGGATCAAAGGGCATCGCGCTCATCAAGCAGTTCGAAGGCTGCGCACGGCGGCGGGCCGATGGGCTGATCGAGGCCTATCCCGACCCGGGAACGGGCGGCGCGCCGTGGACCATCGGCTGGGGCGCAACCGGGCCGGGCATCGCGCGCGGCACCGTGTGGACGCAGGCCCAGTGCGACGCACGCCTCGACGCCGACCTGCTGCGTTACGCCAGCGATGTCGCCGCCGAACTGGGCGGCGCATCGACCAGTCAGGCGCAATTCGATGCGCTGGTCAGCTTTCACTACAACACCGGCGCGATCGGGCGGGCGACGCTGACCCGGAAACACAAGGCCGGCGACTTCGTCGGCGCGGCAGCCGAGTTCGCTCGCTGGAACCGCGCGGCGGGCCGGGTGCTGGCTGGATTGACGCGGCGGAGGGCCGCCGAAGCGGCGCTCTATCTCACCCCTGACTTCGCCCCTGGCGACACCATTGCTCCGGCGTGAATATCAACTTCGGAACTTGCGCCGGGATTGTGCCGTTTTGCGCGCAAACAGGAGACATCCGATGCACAAGTTCATCGCCGGAGCAGCCGCCATCGCCCTTGCCGCGTCGCTGGCTCACGCACAACCCGGTCGGGGCGAGGGCAAGGGGCCGCCCGCTGCGGAACGCGGGCCCGATCGAGGAAACGAGCGAGCGGACCGCGGTCCACGGGGTCGGGAGGCCGACAACAACCGCGGCAATCCGCGTGCCGAAGCCCCCCGCCCGGAGCGCAGGCGCGGCGACGATGCGCGCGAAGAACGCCGCGACCGGGACCGCGATCAGGTGCGCGATCGCGGTGACAGGCGCGACGACCGCCGCGAAGCCGCGCGGATCGACCGGCGCGGCGACACTCGCGATTACCGCGATGTACGGCGCGATGACTGGCGCGGCGATGGCCGCGACCGTCCATCGTTCGCCCGGCTGGGTCGCGACGCGCGCAGCGTGATCGATGGATGCCCGCCCGGTCTGGCGCGATTGAACAATGGCTGTATGCCGCCGGGTCTCGCTCGACAGCGCGCGGCCTACTACCGTCCGGCCTACTTCGGTTATCCGAGGCTGGGCGACGGCCGTTACCACTATGGCGACGGCTATCTCTATCGCCTGGGCGCCGGTGACAGCGTGGTCGGCTTTATCCCGCTGCTGGGCGGGGCGCTGGGGATCGGCAACGCCTGGCCCAGCTTCTACGAGCCTGCGCCGCTGTCGCCTTATTACGTCGAATACTTCAATCTCGGGGATGCGCCCGATTATCGCTATGCCGACGACGTGATTTACCGCGTCGATCCGGGCAGTTCCGCCATCACCTCGATCGCGGCGCTGCTGACGGGCGACAATTTCGCCGTCGGCCAGCCGATGCCGAGCGGCTACGATGTCTACAACGTCCCTTACGGCTATCGCGACAGGTATTACGACACCGACGATGCCGCCTATCGCTACGCCGATGGCTACATCTACCAGGTGGACCCCACCTCGCAGCTTATCGCTGCAGTGATCGAGTTGATCGCATGAGCGTGGCGCGGGAGAATCGTGCGGGGCTGCGGGCCTCGGTCACCACTGCGCTGGTTGGCGTTGCACTGGCGCTGGCCGCGTGTTCGGGCGACGCGCAGGACGACGGATCGGGCGCCCCGGCGACCTCGAACCAGACCCTCGCGACGGTATTCGCCAATTCCGACCGGTTCGACACGACGGCCGATGCGCTCAGCGATACCGGGCTGGCGGGCGTGTTCGACGGCCCCGGCACCTACACCGTGCTCGCCCCTGACGACGAGGCGTTCGCGGCGCTGGGCGCGCCAGGTGAGCAACTGATGGTGCCCGAACAGCGCGCCGTGCTGGTCGCCATGCTACGCAACCATATCATTCCGGGCCAACTCGATGCCGCCTCGGTCCGCGATGCGATCGCGCGCAAGCAAGGCCCGGTGGAGATGCGCACGCTGGGCGACGGCAAGGTCTCGTTCGCGCTCGACGGCGAAGCACTGGTCGTTACCGGTCATGGCAACCGGGCCACTATCGACCCGGATGGACAGGTCATCGCCAGCAACGGCACGGTGCTGCCGATCGACGCGGTGCTCGCCCGCCCACCCGCCGCTCAGTAATCCCGACTGGCCCTGGCGCTGACGCTATCGCGGCCGATGGTCGAAATCGAACCAAGCAGCGCCAGCCAGCTCGTCACCCGGTATTCGACCTCGGTCGCGCTATAGCCGCGCCCGTCGGTCACGATCTCGACATAGACCCGGCGGCCCAGGTTCTTGCCAAGCGCGATGCCCGTGCCACGCCCGAGCGCGGGATCGGCGCTGACGATGCGCAGACGGTCGAGCCCGATGGCGCTGCGCAGCTGGTTGATCGGGTCCATCCCGGCCCCGCCCCGCAGGCTCGCCACGGCAGCGCCCAATTGCAGGGCATCGGTCGCCGACAGCTCGGTGATCGAGCCGCCGAACAGCAACTGCGCGAGGATCTCCTCCTCGGGCAGGGCAGGGGTCGAGCGGAAGCTGATTTCGGGCAGGAGCGCACTGCCGCGAACAGCGACCTGCACGTCGAGCCCGTCGCGCTCGGTTTCCGCCAGGATGTCGAGGCGCGGGTCGATCGCGGCGTTGAGGTCGAAGGCTATGCGGCCACGGGTCAGTTCGAACCGGGTTCCGGCGAAACTGTAACTGCCGCGGATCACCTGCGCCTCGCCGCCGATACGGGGATCGTCGGTGGTGCCGCGCAGGCGGATGTCGGCGCTCCATTCGCTGTCCAGCCCCATGCCGTCGACATCGACCCGGCTCGGCGCGCGGGCATCGACCAGGTAGCGCCATATCTGTGTCGCGGCCCGGCGCGGGGCAACGTCGGCGGGCAGGTTGATCTCGCGCGTGCGGATGCGAGGGAGCTGTTCGGCCGAGGCGGCGCTGCCCAGCCGCCAGCTGGCGCGATTCACCAGAACCCGCCCGGCAATCGTCCCGCCCAGCCCGTCGGACACGATCCGCAGCGGACCCGTCACCGTCGCCGACAGGCCTCGCGCATTGAGCAGCCGTGCCTCGCGCGCGGCCAGCCGGATATCGATGCCCGGGCCGCGCACGCCCAGATCGCTGAGGTCGATGGTCCCGCTGCCCGAAACACGCCCGCCGCCAGTCGTTGTGCCGCTGAACCGTGTCAGCCGCAGGCGCGATCCGGCGAAGGTCCCGCGCACACTCGCATCGCGGACATCGGTGCCCGACAGGCTGCTCTGCAAACGCAGCGAATTGCTCGCGACCGAACCTCGCACCTGCGGATCGGCCAGCGTGCCGGTGACATTGGCCGCGATGGCCACCGGGCCGGTGAGGTCGAAGGCATCGATCGCCGCGAGCCGCCACAGCGCGTCGGCCGGCCCACCGTAGCGAAGCTGCGCGAACAGGTCGCCGCGACGCAGCCGGTCGAACAGCGCGCCCGCGGCGGGCATTCCCGTGATGCGCCCCTGCAACCGCCCGCGCCGCGTCCCGCCTTCGTCGATGGCAGCGCGGGCCTCGAACCTGTCTGCCGACAGCTGTGCCACCAGCGCGAGGTCGATCGGGCTCGATGAAAGGACCAGTCCGGAGCGGGTCAGGTTCGCGACCTGGACCCGCGCGGAACCGACCGGCACACCGCCCGCGCTGGCACGATAGTCGATCAGCCCCGAGATCGTCCCGCCCAGTCCGATATCGTCGAGCGCGAGATCGAGCAGCGACAACGGCATTCTGGCCAGTTGCAGTTGCAGCGCGGTCTCCCCGCCTCCGAAGCTGCCTTCGACCAGCGTGATCCCGTCACCGTAGTTGAGTTGCGAACGTTGCAGCGCCCAGCCGCCATCATCCTGCCGCAGCAGCACCGCGCGGCGGGGCATGGCGATGCGGCGGCCGGCGAATTCGCCCCGCGCCGCCACCGCGACCCGGCTGGGCGCGACATTGGCATTGAGTTGCATCGCGAACTGGCTGCCCCGCCGGCCTGCTATCGATGCCGTCACCTGACCGCTCCCATCGACCAGTTCGGCCACCGCCGCGACCCGGCCGAGGAACAGGTTGCCGTAGCTCACACCTTGCGCGAACACGCTGCCCTCGATCGTGCTGCGTCCCTCGACCAGCAGTCCGCTGCCGCGAATCTGCGCACGATTGAGCGCGATCGGGGTTTCGCCGCCGAAGCTGGCGTTGTTGGCGGTCAGTTCCACGTCGAACGCCTGTCCGCCGCCGCGCTGGCTGAGCGCGATGGTCCCGTCCAGCCCGCCCCCGCTCAGCGCCAGTTGCCCGGTCGGTCCGGCATCGGTCAGCAGCACGTCACCGGTGACAGTCGTCTTCCACACCTCGAGCCGCTCGACTGCGATGCGGGTCGGGCCGCCCTCTGGCGCGAACAGGCCCAGCGTGCCCGCGAACGGCCCGAGCAGGGACTGGCCTTCGGTCTCGATGCTGAAACCGTCGGGCGTCGGCGCGATCGCCACCTGGACATCCTTGAGCCCCGCCGCAGGCAGCGGGTCGGCGAACACCAGCACCGCGTTGGGCCCGGCGTCGTCGAGCGTCGCGCTGACCGTGAACGGCCCATAGTCGATGTGCCGTCCGCGCCCGGCTACGCTCGTGCGCCCTTGCGCCACGCTGCCGTCGAGGAACAGGTCGAGCTTGGCTGCATCGACCGTCAGGTTCCTGAAGCTGAGGGGAACCGCACCGCCCATGCCGACTCCGCCGCGAAACGCGATCGCTGGCCCTGCAAGGTTGGCCAGCGTCGCGTTGGTTACACGCGGGATGCGGCCGTTGATGTCGGCATCGAGCACCCAGGGGATTCCGTCGGCCATGCGGAAACGGATATTCGCTCCCGCATTCACCGCGCCTATGTTCTCCAATTGCAAGCCGTTGAGCGTGACCGGCCCCGCCAGCGCGTAGGCCCCCCGTCCCGGCTCGCCGCGCAGGGCCAGCCGGGCGCTGGCACCGGGGAAACCGACCGCCAGGTCGTTCGATTCGAGCCTGCCGCCAGCATAAGTCACGTTCGCGCTGACGGTGCCGTTGACCAGTCTCGGATCGATCAAGGCATTGCCGGTCTGAACCCGTGCCACGCGGGCCGCGACCGGCAGCGTCCATCGCGTGCCGTCATAGCGCGCCGTCCCCGCCTGTTCGATCCCGCCGATGCGGGTATCGCCGCTGACCAGCCGTTCGATGCCGAGGCGGTGATCGAGCGACAGGTCGCGAAAGGCTCCGTCGAGGGTCAGCGCGAGCCGCGTGCCCTCCAGCCGCAGATCCGGGCCGAACAGCGCGGGATCGTTGAGCCGGATCGCCAGCCGCAGATCGTCAAAGGTGTTTCCGGCCAGATCGACCGCGCCGCCACCGGCCCCGTCGATCCCGCGCGTGCGCAGCGCGAACTGGCCATCGAGAACGCTGTTTCTGAGCGTGCCGGTGGCCGCAAGCGATACCGTGGGCCCGAGCGTGCGACCGAGAAGGCCGTCGAATGTATCAGCCGGATAGGCCTGGCCGACAATGCGATACTGACCGGCCCGGTTACGCAGCGTGAACGCCGAGAACACCTCGTCATCGCGCCGCACGACCAGCGCCCCGCGCCAGTCGCGCCAGGTTCCGTCGCCGACGATGCGCGCGTCGTAGCCGGCCTCGGCGCCGAGCATTTCCGCCACCACGCCCCCGCGCGGGGCACGGTAGTCCAGTTCGAGATCGAACTTGTCGCCATCGGGTTCGGCGTCGATCAGCAGCGCGAGCCGGTCGCGCCTCCCGAGCGTGCCGGAAGCGTCGAGCAGCACGCGCCCGGCGCGGATGTCGGCCTTGGCGGTCAGGTCGATCCGTTGCGCCTGTTCGCCCGCGACACCGGGCGCAACCATCAGGTTGTCGATCACGAATTCGTCCACCCGGATATCGAAATCGGGCAGGATCGGCGCATCGGGATCGCCCGGCAGCAGCTCGGGCAGCCGCAGCAACGTGCCGCGCCTGGCTGTCAGCTTGCGAACATCGAGCCCGCTGGTCAGCCAGCTGAGCGGGCGCCAGTCCAGCTCGGCCTCGGGAATGGTGAGGAACGGGCCTTTGGGGTCGGACAATACGACGTCGCGCAGGCGCGCACGGCCATAGATATTGCCCTCGATCCGACCGACCTCGATCCTGAGGCCCGAAGCGGGCGCGACCTTGGCGATCTGGTCGGTTATCCAGCGCTGCCCGATGGGGCTATTGAGCACCGCCAGCGCCAGCACGATCGCCCCGATCAGCCCCGCGAGCGATATTGCCAGCCATTTGCCGGCACGACGCGCGCGCGAACGGCGTGGCGGCGCTTGTATGGCCGCATCCTCCATCAGAATGCCTGCCCCAGCGAAACGTAGACTGCGATGGGACTGTCGTTGGGCCCCGGATTGATCGGCGTCGCCACGTCGACCCGCAGAGGCCCAAACCCGGTCGCGTAACGGACCCCGACGCCCGCCCCGAAACGGATCGTGTCGAAATCGGGCAAGGTGTCCGTGCCGACCGAACCTGCATCGACGAATGGCACGACCGAGAGCGCCCCGCCGAAGAAACCGGTCTTGACCCGGGCCTCGAGCGCGAATTCGACCAGCGACCGTCCCCCGGTGGGCAGGTCGAGCGCATCGCGTGGGCCGATGGCCTGGAACCCGTAACCCCGCACCGAGCCCCCTCCGCCGGCGTAGAACCGCCGCGACGGGGCGATGCTGGCAAGGTCGGCGCCGGGGATACTGCCGAAGCGCGCCCGGCCTGCCATCACCAGGCTTTGCCCGAACTGCTGGTAGTAAGTCGCGTCGACCTGGCTGCGGAGATAGAAGCTTTCCGCGCCCTGCGTCCGGGAAATCTCAGGCGACAATCGCCCGCCGACACGGAATCCCCGGGTAGGATCGAGCAGGTCGTCGGATGAATCGATCATCGCATAGAGCGGGATCGCACCGACGAAATACCGCTGCCGGGGCAAGGCGAGATTCCGGGCCAGCGCGGGCCGTTCGTCGGTGGCGACCGCTTCCAGCCCGACGCTCCAGCTGAACGGCTTCTGGAACAGCAGGGTCGAGATCCGCTCGAACGTGCCGATCACCGAAACCGTCCGCGCGTCGACCGCGTCCGTATCGGTGGTCGAGGCAAAGGCATCGACCGTCAGCACCTTGTCGCGTCCGGTGAAGTTGTTCTTCCGGAAGGTCACGCCGAGCAACTGTTCGCGCGTGCCCGCGATACCGCGGAACCGTAGCAACCCTTCGGGCGGAAACAGGTTGCGGTGTTCCCAGCTCGCCTCGAGCCGGAAGCCCTCGCCCGAGCCATAGCCGATCGCACCGGCAATCGTCCGCAGGCGGGCGGGCGTCAGCTCGACGTCCATTGCCACCGTGCCCGGCTCCTCACCGTCAGGCGGCGCGACTTCGCGTACCCGGATAATGACGGTGGAGACCAGCCCGGTGGCGATGATCGCGCGGCGCAGATCCTGTTCGAGGCTGCGGCGGTAGATATCGCCCGGATCGAACCGCGCGATCCGCGACAGGTGCCGCGCCGAGAGGAAGTCCGGCATATTGGTAGTGACTTCGCCGAACGCATATTTGCCGCCATGCCGCACCGGCATGGTCAGGTCGCCCTCGCTTCGCGCGTGATCGATCAACAGTTCGGGCGCGTCGATCTCGGCAAAGGGATAGCCTGTTTCGCCCAAGGCGCGGTCGAGGTCGAATTGTTCCGACACGATCCTGAAGTTGTCGAGCGGATCGCCAGTGCGAATTTCAAACGCATTGCGCAGCGCCACGGCATCTGGCGCGGTGGCAAGATCGCCAAGGTCGATCGCGCCGAAGCTGTAGCGTTCCCCCGGAACAATGTCGAAGCGGACCTGAGGCAGGGCGCTCGCCGCAGCCTCACCCGGCTGGATCGCGCCGATCGCGCGGATCACCTGGCCATCGTAGTAGCCGTATGCCCGCAGCAGTTCGCCAAGCAGCTCCTCATCCGCCCGCGCGCGCGCCGCGAGCTGCGCGATATTGTCTTCCTCGCCCAGCTCCTCCAGCGCCGAAAGGCTCTCGAACCGGTCGACGAACTCGGTTTGCAGGGGGAACCGACTGACGTCCGCCGGGAAGCCGATCACGATCTGCGAATCGACCTGGACCAGCACAGAATCGTCGCGCAGCAACTCGACATCGGTTTCGAGCTCGGCGAACTCGACATCGGACTCCGCAGTTAATTCTTCGATCGGCGGAAGCTGAGTGTCGTCGGGCCACTCCACCGCCATCTCGGGCAGATCCTCGAGCGGCGAGGTGGGGTCGAGTTCGGGCACTTCATCGGCAGGGGTGCCGGGTTCATCCTGCGCCTCGGCCCAGGCCTCGGGATCGTCGACAGCGGAATCGGGGATCAGTTGCTCGAGCCGCTGTGTGGTGGTCCGGTCCTGCGCCGCGACCGTGCTGGCACAGACTGCCAGCGCGATCGCCAGGGCGATGCGCCCGCTAGTCGGCGAGGCGATACTGCTGCTGCGAACCGTCCTTGCCCAGCTCCGCCGGACCGCGCAGGGCGGTTCGCGGTCGTGCGGTGGCCTGGGCGATAAGCTCATCCTGCTCGGCGCGGGTGACGCGGCTCCATCCGTCGCGACCGAGCCGTTCCATCGGGCGATAGCGGATCTTGTATTGCATTCGCTCGGAGCCATCGACCCAGTAACCGAGATAGATATACGGCAGCCCTTCGGCTGCCGCGCGTCGGATGTGGTCGAGGATGATGTAATTGCCAAGACCTGACCTTGCATCGTGTTCCGGGTCGTAGAAACTGTAGATCATCGACAACCCGTCACCTTGGCGATCGGTGAGGCAGGCACCTACCAGGCGACCCGGCCGCGACCCAGTGGACGGTTCCCGATATTCAATGACATAGCTCGATACAGGGGAATGTTCCACCATATCTGCAAAGTCCATATCGTCCATCGACGCCATGCCCCCGCCGGGGTGGCGCGAGCCGAGGTAAAGCTGCAGCAGTTCGAACTGTTCGCCGGTCGCCCAGGGGCGGCATTCGGTGGCCACGAGATCGGAGTTGCGCCTGAGGTTGCGTGCCTGCGTCTTCGACGGCTCGAATTCGCTGGCGACCACGCGAACCGACACGCAGGCCTGGCATTCGAGGCACGACGGGCGATAGGCGACGGTCTGGCTGCGGCGGAACCCGATCCGGCCCAGCGCCTCGTTCAACTGCTCCGCGTTTGGCCCCTTCAGCTCGGTGAACACTTTCCGCTCCGTCCGGCCCGGCAGGTATGGGCACGGCGACGGGGTGGTCACGAAGAACCTGGGGAAGCGTACAGGGGCCGTCACGGTGCTGGCTGATCCTCTCGCCCGGTTAGAATCGGGGTTGGTGCGAACGTAACGCGACTATGCCCGCCCAGCGTCGCCGGTAAAAGGGTTTTAACCATATCGCAGGGTTAGCAAGTGGTTACTTTGCACAGCTGGGACAGCACCTGCCCCAACCGTTAACGCGCCTGTCAGTCGAGTTCGACCTGGCTCACCGAATAACCTTCGCCCCGCAACGCCGCTACCAACGCGGCGAGCTGTTCCGCATCGCGCGCCTCGCACTCGATATCGGTGATGAGGCCCTTCGCGGGCAGCGTGGTGAAGATGCGCTGGTGATATATCTCGATGATGTTGACCTGGTGCTCGTTGAACTCGCGCATGACCTTGAACAGCGCGCCGGGTCGGTCCTGCAGGGTGATCCGCAGCCGCGCAAGGCGGCCGGAGCGGGCCAGATCGCGCAGCAGCACGTTGGCCAGCAGCCGCGTGTCGATATTGCCGCCGCACAGCGTCAGCCCGATGCTGCGACCGGCGAACCTGTCACGATGCGCAAGCACCGCAGCGAGCCCGGCCGCACCCGCGCCCTCGACCACCGTCTTCTCGATCTGGAGCAGCAACGAGACCGCCTTCTCCAGCTTGTCTTCCTCGACCAGCAGGATCTCGTCGACCCGCTCCGCGATCACCTTCGAAGTAAATTCACCCGGTGCCTTGACCGCGATCCCCTCGGCCAGCGTATCGCCGCCGCACGCCATGTCGCGCCCGTTGAGCTTGGCATACATCGACGGGAACAACGCGGCCTGTACCCCGACCACGTCCATATCCGGCTTCAGCGCGCGCGCGACCGTCGCCATGCCCGACATCAACCCGCCGCCACCGATCGGGACGACCATGCAATCGATGTCCGGCGCATCCTCGAGCATTTCCAGCGCGACCGTTCCCGCCCCCGCCGCCACGCGCGGGTCGTCGAATGGGTGGACGAAGGTCAGACCCATTTCCTGTTCGAGCTTGCGCGCGTGGGCGTAAGCCTCGTCGAAGGTTTCACCTTCGAGCAGGACCTTGCCGCCAACGCTCTCGGTCTGCATGATCTTCACCGCCGGGGTGGTGCGCGGCATCACGATCGTGACCGGCACCCCCAGTCGCGTGCCGTGATAGCTCAGCCCCTGCGAATGATTGCCCGCCGACGCCGCGATCACGCCCCGCGAGCGCACCGCGTCGTCCATCATCAGCAGCGCGTTCAGCGCGCCGCGTTCCTTGTAGGCGGCGGTGAACTGCAGGTTCTCGAACTTGAGCCACACTTCCGCGCCGGTGATTTTCGACAGCGTGCGGCTGTGCAGCGTCGGCGTGCGGACGACGGCACCGCGAATCCGCTCCGCCGCGGCACGGATGTCGTCGATGGTGAGCGGCAAGGTGTCGCCGGTGCGCGAAAGAGGTGCGGTCGATTGGCTCATGGCGCGAGCGCCGTAGGGGAAAACCCCATGCGTTGAAACCTGTCTTGACCAGCCCTGCGACAAAGAATTGCTTTGATGGACGATCTGGGCAACTCGTGCGCGCAACGGATACGCTGAAAAATCGTTAGGGAACGCAGCCATGAAGTCCATCGCCCTCGCCCTCCTCGGCAGTGCCTGCCTCGCGTTCGCGACGCCTGCCCTGGCCGACTCGCTGATCGACAATGTCCAGGGGATCGCCCTCGACGAGGAAGGCAAGGTCGAACGGTTTACCGGAATGTGGATCGATGACGACGGCCGCATCAAGCAGTTGCTGAAGCGCGGGGAAAAGCGCCCGGCGAAGGTCGATTACTACACCGACGGCAAGGGGATGTATCTCATTCCCGGCCTGATCGACGCCCACCTCCATGTCATGGCGCTGGGCTTCGGCGCGATGACGCTCGACCTGTCGGAGACGACCTCGCTCGCCGAGGCGCAGGCGCGCATCGCCGAGTACGCTGCCGCCAATCCCGGTCGTCCATGGATCGTGGGGCGTGGCTGGAACCAGGAAAAATGGGGCCTTGGCCGGTTTCCCACCGCCGCCGAACTCGATGCTGCTGTCGCCGATCGCCCGGTGTGGCTCGACCGGGTCGACGGGCACGCCGGCTGGGCCAACACCCGGGCAATGCAACTCGCGGGTGTGACCGCGCAGTCGGTCGATCCGGCAGGCGGTCGGATCGAGCGTCTCGCCGGATCGCGTGCACCTTCAGGTGTGTTCGTCGATGCGGCGGCGGAGCTGGTTTCGCGAGTGCTGCCTGCGCCCCGACCGGGCGACCGCGACTTCGCGCTGACTCAGGCGCAGGACATTCTGCTCGCCCACGGCATCACTGCCGTTGCCGACATGGGCACTACCATCGAGGACTGGCAGAGCTTCCGCCGCGCCGGTGACGGCGGGTGGCTCAAGGTGCGGATCATGGCTTATGCGGCCGGAAACGAGGCCATGCAGCTGATCGGCGGCCCCGGACCCACGCCCTGGCTCTACGACGATCGCCTGCGCCTCAACGGGGTGAAGCTTTACCTCGACGGCGCGCTCGGCTCGCGCGGGGCCTGGCTCAAGCGGCCCTATACCGACGCGCCGGGCAACACCGGGCTGCCGCTGACCACATCGACGCAATTGCGCAACATGATGAGCCGGGCCGCGCTCGACCGGTTCCAGCTTGCCATCCATGCCATCGGCGATGCTGCGAACGCGGACCTCCTGGACGCGATCGACGAGCTTGCGCCGACCTATACCGGCGATCGCCGCTGGCGGATCGAGCACGCACAGGTGGTCGATCCGGCCGACATGGCGAAATTCGGCCGCCACGGCATCATCGCCTCGATGCAGCCGGTTCACCAGACTTCCGACCGGCACATGGCGGAAGCCCGGCTCGACCCGCCGCGGCTGGAAGGTGCCTATGCCTGGAACGCGATCGCCGCGACTGGTGCCAGGCTCGCGTTCGGTTCCGACGCACCGGTGGAATCGCCCGATCCATTCGCGGGCCTGGCTACCGCCTTCACGCGCCAGGATGCCGCAGGCGAGCCGTTTGGCGGGTGGCTGCCGGCCCAGGCGATCACCCGGGAGGCGGCGCTGCTGGCCTTTACCCACGGTGCGGCCCATGCCGGGTTCGCAGACGACCGGTTCGGCAGACTGGCACCCGGCCTGCGCGCCGATTTCGTGCTGATCGACCGCGATCCATTGCTCGCCAGCCCGCGGGAATTGCGGCAAACGCGCGTGTTGCAGACCTGGATCGGCGGAGAGAAAGTCTACGAAGCGGCCTCAACCGAGGGCGGCCGCTGAGCGGCTTGCCTGATTGCCGCCACATTTGGTCGCATACGGGATGAAACTTCTCTCCGCTTTAATTGTTTAGCAACTGAAACCCTGTCACGGATCGATGAGAACCGCTTGGTTTGTGGTTTCGATGACGTTGAAATAGCAGGGGAGAACCATCGCAGGCTCATTCGCACAAGGTAATCTCGGGCTTCCATCCGGGTTGGTTTCGTTACGGAATCGGCCTTCGTGTATCGCCCGGAAATGATATCGTTGCGAATGATCGGCAATGTGGCTTTCCGGCAACAAGTGACCTATTTTGAGTTGATTAGGGTTGTCAGCTCGAAGTTTCAGGCCTAGTTAGACCCACGAGTTCTACACCTCCCACGAGCTCCAAGGAGACGATTCGATGAAGTTCCGTAATCTTATTGCCGCTACGGCCGCTGTTACCCTGGCGGCTTCGCCGGCCGTCGCCAGCGCGGCGCCTGTCGCGGAACGCGCGGTCGCTTCGATCGATGGCGAAAGCGAAATGGGCGGCAGCTCGGTCATCCTCGCGGTGCTGGCAGTTGCCGCGATCATCGCCGGCATCATCATTGCCGCCGATGGCAGCAACAGCGACGATCCGATCAGCGCCTGATCGATCCGATCTCGATAAACGGAAACGGGGCCTGCGGGCCCCGTTTTTGTATCTGCTATCCGCTGAAAGCCTTGGAAGATAGCGACCCGCTATCGGCTCGGCCTAGGCCTCTTCCTCTGGCATCACCGTCTCTGCCAGCGCAGCGCCGTCTTCCTCATTCGTGCCAGGCTTGGTCCTCCGCTCGGTCAGCCACATGACCGCCAGCGCCCCCTCGAACAGCAGCACCAGCGGAACCGCGAGCATCAGCTGCGAAATGACGTCAGGCGGGGTGGCGATCGCGGCAATGACGAAGGCGGCGACGATCATGTAGCGTCGGGCGGCCATCAATTGCTTGCGGGTCACGATCCCGGCGCGGTTGAGCAGCAACAGCAGCACCGGCAACAGGAAGCTGATCCCGAACGCCAGGATGAACTGCATCACCAGGCTGAGGTAGTCGCCCATCGCGGGCAAGGCTTCCTGCTTCAAGCCCCCCGCAGTTCCTTCGAAGCCGAGGAAAAAGCGAAAGGCGGTCGGCATGACCACGTAGTAGGCCAGCGCCGCACCCGATACGAACAACACCGGGGTCGCCAGCAGGAACGGCAGGAACGCCCGCTTCTCGCGTGCGTAAAGCCCCGGCGCGACGAACGCCCAGAGCTGGTTTGCGATGATCGGAAAGCACACGAAGAACGCGGCGAACAGCGCCACCTTCAACTCCACGAAGAAAGCTTCGTAGAGCTTGGTGTAGATCAGCCTGCCTTCACCCGGCGGGAAGGCCCCTGTCAGCGGACGGACCAGGAAACCGAAAATGTCGTCTGCGAACGAGAAACAGGCAATGAACGCTACCGCCAGCGCGATGATGCAGCGCAGCAGGCGTGCGCGCAATTCGATCAGGTGATCGAGCAGAGGTGCCTGGGTATTGTCGATGTCGGAAATGCGAAGGCCCATCGGTTCGTCTCAGTGCGGCGGGCGTGACGGCAGCGGAAGCTGCGGTTCATCATCGGTTGCCGACGTTGGCGGCGTAGGCGGTATCGCTGGCATGGTTTCCTCGATCCGCGATTCCGCCGAGGCGGCAGGCTGAGCCTCGCCTGTCGCCTCATCTTCACCCTGCGGATATTTGGCCATGATCCGCGCGTTCTGCTCCGCCCACTTCCTTTCCATGTCTTCCATTTCCGCATCGCGGATCATGGCGTCGACCCCGGCCCGGAAATGGCCCGAGACGCGGCGGATCTTGCCCATCCAGCGCCCGGCGGCGCGCAGTGCGGCAGGCAGGTCCTTGGGGCCGATGACCACCACTGCGATAATTACTATCAGCAGCAGTTCGGTGGCGCCGATGTCGAACATGGCTGTGGCAGATCAACTGGTGCGGTCGGTCGGTTCTGCCGGACGGGGATCGTGCGCCGCTTCACCAGCGGGCTTGGCCTCGTGCTGCGGACCCTCGATACGCGGCGACGGCCCCTTGCCTTCGTCCTCGTTCAAGCCCTGTTTGAAGCTTTTGATGCCCTTGCCGAAATCGCCCATTATCTCCGCCACGCGCCCGCGACCGAACAGGACGAGCACGATCAGAAGAACGATCAGCCAATGCCAGATGGAACCGATACCCATTGTAATTCTCCGTGGCCGGGACGCTGACGCCCCGGATGTCCGGATCAATCTAGGGCATGGCTCGCTGCATTGCCAGCGTCGGCGGGCGTTTCTTCTGCCAGCGCGGCAAAGGCATCGTCCACCGGCTCGAGCAGACCGGCAGCGCGCAACTCGTCGATGCCGGGGAGATCGCGGCGCGACGCGAGGCCGAAATGATCGAGGAATTCGGGCGTGGTCGCATAGACTACGGGCCGCCCCGGCACCTCGCGCCGCCCCGCGACCCGCACCCAGCCCGCCTCCATCAGAACGTCCAGCGTACCGGCCGATGTCTGCACGCCGCGGATCGATTCGATCTCGGCGCGGCTGACCGGTTCGTGATAGGCGACGATCGCCAGCACCTCGGTCGCCGCGCGCGACAGGCGGCGCATCTGCTCCCGGTCGCGCCGCAACAGGTGCGCGCAATCCGCCGCCGTCTGAAAATGCCACCTCCCGCCACGTTGAACCAATTCTACCCCGCGTTCGGCGTAGTGTTCCGCAAGCGAGGATAGCGCGGCACGCACCTCGTGCGGGTCGGCGTTGCCCAGGTGCGCCGCGAGAGCTTCCACGCTCATCGGCTGTTCGGCCGCGAACAGCGTCGCCTCGAGCGCTCGTTCAATCTCGCCAGGACGCGCGGTCATGCCGCAATCCGGCGCAGAAGCATCGGCCCGAATGCCTCGTCCTGCGCAATCTCGGCCCGTCCAAGCCGCGCCAGTTCGAGCGCGGCAACGAAGCTGGAAGCGAGCGCCGAGCGGCGCAGGCGCGGTTCGGCATGAGGCGGCAGGAATTCCTCCAGCCGCATCCAGTCGAGCGTGACGCCGAGCATGGCCGACACCCGATCGAGCGCGCTTTCGAGTGTCATGACCGGGCGGTCGCGCACGATGTGGATGGCGGGGGCGGTGCGCGCCTTGACCCGGCCATAGGCGTGGATCAGCGCGTACCAGTCGCACTGCCAGTGCATCTTGCGGTCGATCCGCAGTCCCTCGGGCTTACCCCGCACGAACACGTCACGGCCGATCCGGTCACGCGCAAGCAAGCGCGCCGCCGCCTCGCGCATCGCGCCAAGCCGTTGGAGGCGCAATTGCAGCCGTAACGCCAGTTCCTCGGGGCTGGGGTCTTCCTGCTCCTCGCGTGGGAGCAGCAGCGCCGACTTGAGGTAGGCGAGCCATGCGGCCATGACGAGATAGTCCGCCGCCAGTTCAAGCCGCAAGGCCTCGGCCCGTTCGATGTAGCCGAGATACTGATCGACCAGCGAGAGGATCGAAATCTGTCGCAGGTCGACCTTTTGCCGCCGCGCCAGATCGAGGAGCAGGTCGAGAGGCCCCTCCCACCCGTCGAGTTCGAGATAGAGCGCGCTGTCGTCGCCTGGCGCAGAGGACAGGTTGTCCCATTCGTCCGCCGCTAGCGCGTCCTGCGCCGGGAACAGGAGCCCGTCGTCGGTCAAGCGGCCGACCTCACGAGCGCTAGCAGGCTGTCGCGCTTAGCCAGCAGTTCAGCCTTGCGCGATGAACCCTCGGCGCTGATCGACGTGCCCTCCAGCGCCCGGTCGAGCCGCTCGACACCCTTCTGGGCAAGCGGGGGGAGACTTTCTGCCATCGCAATCATGTCGGGCATCCTGGCCCAGCAGTTAAGAACGAGGTCGCAACCAGCCGCGATCGCCCGTTCGGCGCGTTGGGGAACAGTGCCCGCGAGGGCTTCCATGTCGATGTCGTCGGTAAGCAACAGCCCGTCGAAGCCGATCCTGCCACGGATCACCTCGTGCACGACAGTTGGCGACAAGGTGGCCGGGTTATCCGCGTCCCATGCGGTGAACAGCAAATGCCCGGTCATCCCGATCAGCGCGTCGCGCAGGGCGCGGAACGGGGCGAGGTCGACCTCCAGCTCCGATTCGCTGGCAGTGACGGTCGGCAGTTCCTTGTGCGTGTCGGTACTGGTGCGGCCATGCCCGGGCATATGCTTGATGCACCCCGCGACCCCCGCTCGGGCCAACCCGTCGAGTACCGCCCGGCCGATCGCCGCGACGCGCACCGGTTCGCTGCCTAGCGCGCGGTCGCCGATAACGTCATGCGCACCGGGCTGGCGAACGTCCAGCGGCGGGTGGCAATCGACCGTAATCCCTGCTTCGGCCAGTTCGATCCCGATCGCCTCGGCATTGACCCGCGCTGCCTCGATCGCGCTGGCCGGAGCGATGTCGAAAAGTGCATCGAAGACCGCGCCGGGAGGAAATCCCGCCCACTGCGGCGGGCGCAGGCGCGCAACGCGGCCGCCCTCCTGATCGATGCAAATGAACAACCGCTCACGCCCGTGAATTGAGCGCAGTGCATCGGTCAGCGCGCGTAGCTGCGCCGGATTTTCGCAATTGCGCCCGAACAGGATGTAGCCCGCCGGATCGGCCTCGCGGAAGAAAGCCTGTTCGTCGGCGGACAGCGTGGCTCCGGCCAATCCGAAAATCGCGGGCGTCATCGCCGAAGAGTCGCAGCAAGACGGGCGGCCTGCAAGCGTGGCGGGCCGCCCCGGTGTGGAAATCCGGTCAGTCCTTGACCTGGCAGGCGATTCCCTGATCCCGCAAAGTGCCGCACAGCGTCCGCGCGGCGGCTGCATCGCCCGCCACCGCCTGGAGCCGATAGACCGTGCCGGAATCGATCTGTCCTTCCATGATCCGGTGACGCACGCCGCTCAGCGCATCGGTCTGCCTGGTGAGCGTCTGCCAGCCACGTTCCGCGGATTCGCGGCTCGAATAGGCGCCAACCTGGATGCCGACCCCACTTGCCTGCGAAGCCTCGGGCGCACGTGAGCCAGGCGCGTCGAGGCTCGGGCGTGGTGCTTTTTCCGTCGCCAGGCGCCCTTCGCGTGTCTGCCCTTCGCCTACTGCCGGGGCGACGTCGCCGGTCCCGGCAAATTCCTTGCCGCCCGGGTCCTCGGGGCGTTCCTTGAGCGGGCCGGGAGGGGCCTGGATCGTGCTACCATCAGCCACCAGATCGGGGTTGGGGCGGTTGCTCCAGTACCACAGGCCCGACAGCAGCAAGCCGATGACGACCAGGCCGCCAAGCCCGAACACAATCATCTGCCCAGCCCCCGCGCCGGGCTGCTCATCCTCGTAATCGTCCGATTCCAGCCACGGCAATGACGCGCGTTCGTCGGCCAGCGCCAGCTCCTCGACCGGCTCGTCGCGCATAACCTCGTCAGTCTCGATTTCGCCGGGATCCTCGTCCTTGCCGCGCCCGCCGCTCCCCTGCCCGATCATGGTCACATCTCCTCGACCGCCTCGACGCCTAACAGGGCGAGACCATTGCGAATAATCTGCCCGATCTGCGCGGCGAGGAAAAGCCTCGCCCCCGAAAGGGCCGCATTCTGTGCCAGAATGAAACGCTTTTCCGGGTTGTCGTTGCCCAGGTTCCAGTAGGCATGGAACTCGGCCGCGAGGTCGTAGAGGAAAAACGCGACCCGATGGGGTTCGCGCGCCTGTGCCGCCGCTTCCACCAGTCGCGGAAACTGGGCCGCCTGCTTGACCAGCGCCAGTTCTTCCTGCCCGAGTTGATCGAGATGGTCTGCGGAGGGGGCGAAACCTTCCGCCGCCCCCTTTCGCAAGGTCGAACTGATCCGCGCGTGGGCGTACTGCACATAGAATACCGGGTTGTCCTTCGACGCCTCGACCACCTTGGCGAAGTCGAACTCCATCTGCGCTTCGGGCTTGCGGGTCAGCATGGTGAAGCGGACCACGTCCTTGCCCACCTCGTTTACGACATCGGCCAGCGTCACGAACGTGCCGCTGCGCTTCGACATCTTGACCGGCTCGCCCCCGCGCAGGAGCTGCACCATCTGGACCAGTTTGACGTCGAACGGGATCGGCTTGCCCTGCCCTTCGGAGAGCGCCGCCACCGCCGCCTTGATCCGCTTGACCGTGCCCGCGTGGTCCGCGCCCCAGATGTCGATCAGCTCGTCGGCTGCACCGGCCTTCTGCATATGATAGGCCAGATCGGCGCCGAAATAGGTCCAGCTGCCGTCCGATTTGCGGATCGGGCGATCCTGATCGTCGCCATATCGCGTGGAGCGGAACAGTGGCAGTTCGACCGGCTCCCAATCCTCGGGCGTCTTGCCCTTGGGCGCCTCGAGCATCCCGTCGTAGACGAGGTCGTGCTGACGCAACCACGCTTCGGCTTCCTCCGGCTTGCCCGCGGCCTGAAGCTCGGCTTCGGAGGCGAACAGATCGTGATGGATGCCGAGCAGCGCGAGGTCGCTCTTGATGACGGCCAGCATCGCCTCGACCGCGCGGGAGCGAAACACGGCCAGCCATTCGCTTTCAGGCGCGGCAGCGTAGCGGTCACCGAACTCCTCGACGAGTGCCCGGCCCACGGGCACGAGGTAGTCACCGGGATACAACCCCTCGGGAATATCGCCGACCTCTTCGCCCAGTGCCTCGCGATAGCGCAAGTGCGCCGAGCGGGCGAGTACATCGACCTGGCCTCCGGCATCGTTGACGTAGTATTCGCGCGTGACCGGGTGGCCGACGAATTCCAGCAAAGTGGCCAGGGCATCGCCCACCACCGCGCCGCGGCAATGGCCCATGTGCATCGGTCCGGTGGGATTGGCGGAGACGTATTCGACGTTGACCCGGCTGTCCGAGCCTCGCGCCGAGCGCCCGTAATTGCCGCCAAGCGTGCTGATCGTGCGCAATTCGCCCAGCCAGCTCGCGTCGGTCAGACGCAGGTTGATGAACCCCGGCCCCGCAATCTCGGCCCCGCTGACGCAGGGATCGGCAGCGAGCTTTTCGACCAGCAGCTCGGCCAGCGCACGCGGATTGGTGCCCGCCTGTTTGGCCAGCACCATCGCCGCGTTGGTGGCAAGATCACCGTGCGCGGGATCGCGCGGCGGCTCGACCGCGACCGCCCCGCGCTGGCATCCGGCGGGCAGTCTGCCTTCCATCTCGAGCGCGTCGAGCGCGGCATCTACCTTGAGGGCGAAAGTGGCGTGGATCGTATCGACATCGGACATGGGCGCGCGACTAGCGACCTTACGCAAAAGCGCAAGGTCGCTGGCGCCATGCGCCACGGCTCAGCGCGTGACGTTGTAGGTCAGTTGCTGCTCGGTCAGCTGGAAGCCGATCAGCACTTCGAAGCTCGCCCGGTTCAGCGCCTCACGAACTTCCGGATCGGCCAGCGGGTCGAGCGCCGCGTCCGCATCGCCTGCGCGGCGGCGGCGGGTGATGCGTTCGCGAATGTCGGCCGACAGGGTCGCTTCGGCGCGATCGACGAACGCGCCCGCGCGTCCGCTACCGCGAGCGCGTTCCTGTCCATCGGCGAAATCGATCACCACGGTTCCCACGCGCTTTGATTGTACCGCTGATCCGCCCCGCAGGACGGTGGAGAAAAAGGGCAGTTCCACCCGGCGCGCGCCGCGCGTGTCGGTGCGGCGCGCGAGGACATCGAACGTCGCCTCGGTGTAGACCCGCTCACCCGAATCGTTGCAGGTGGAGCGCACGTTGGTCATCGTGGCGGTCACATCGATGTTGTCCACGGTGCGGCTTGCCGCGGAATCGCGGAACACGGTCATGTCACCGGTGTAGTCGGGCACACCGACCGCCGGACACACACCGCGCACCGCCGTGATACCCACGCCCTGATCGACGACGATGTCGCCCTGGCCAGCGCAGCCGGATAGCGCGATGGCGACGGCTGCGGCACACAGCATCTGGCGGCTTGAAGTCATGCGTACGGGTCCCTCGAATTCATCTTCGGCCGCCCTAGCGGCCCGGGCGGCAAAGCGCTAGAGGCGGGTGCATGAACGCTCCCTTGCAGTCCACCACCGAGTCCGACGGCCGTCTCGCGCTGACCGTACTGATCGCCGCACCGCGCGGTTTCTGCGCCGGGGTCGACCGGGCGATCGAGATCGTCGAGCGTTCGCTGCAACGCTACGGCGCGCCTGTGTACGTGCGGCACGAGATCGTCCACAATCGCTACGTGGTCGAGGGCCTCAAGGCCAAGGGCGCGATCTTCGTCGAGGAACTGGACGAAGTCCCGGATGGCGCGCCGGTGGTGTTCAGCGCCCACGGTGTGCCCAAGTCCGTTCCGGCAGAGGCTCAACGCCGCGGCCTCGACTATCTCGATGCCACCTGCCCTCTGGTAAGCAAGGTCCATCGCCAGGCCGAGCGCCAGATCGAGGCGGGGCGACACATCGTGTTCGTCGGCCATGCCGGACATCCCGAGGTTATCGGTACGATGGGACAGGTCCCGGCTGGCGCGATGACTCTGGTCGAGACGGTGGCAGACGTCGCGGCGCTCGACTTTCCGCCAACCACCGGCCTGTCGTTCCTGACCCAGACCACCCTGTCCGTCGACGACACTGCCGAAATTGTCGAGGCGCTCAAGGCGAAGTTTCCGCACATCGTCGCGCCCAAGGCCGAAGATATCTGCTACGCCACATCCAACCGGCAGGCGGCGGTCAAGGCTATCGCGCCGGGCTGCGACCTGGTGCTGGTGATCGGCGCGCCGAACAGTTCCAATTCGCTGCGACTGGTGGAAGTGGCCGAACGATGCGGAACGACTGCGCGGCTGATCCAGCGGGCATCAGAGATCGATCCGGCCTGGCTTGACGGGGTGGGCACGGTCGGGGTCACCGCTGGTGCCTCCGCGCCCGAGGAACTGGTGCGCGAAGTCGTGGACGGGCTCGCCCAGTGGCGCACGGTGGAAGAGCATACCCTGGTCACGACCGAGGAAAAGATGGTCTTCAAACTGCCCCGCCAACTGGCCGACTGAACGCTGGAAGCGTGGCGGTCTACACCCACTTGGGCGCGGAACGGCTGGCGGAACTGATCGCGTGCTATGATGTGGGCGAACTGGTCTCGGCCAAGGGTATCGCGGAAGGTGTGTCCAATTCCAATTGGTTGGTCGAGACCACGGGGTACGGCGGCTCGGGCAAGCGTTTCATCCTGACGATGTACGAACGGCGCATCGACACCGCCGACCTGCCGTTCTTTCTCGGCCTGCTCGATCACTTGTCCGCCAAGGGTTGCGCCGTGCCGCGCACGATCCACGATTGCGATGGTGCTGCTTTTCGCATTCTCGACGGCAAAGCGGTGGCGCTGATCGAGTTCCTTCCCGGAGTGTCGATCGATCGCCCCACGGCGAAGCAGGCGCGCGCCGTCGGCGCGACGCTGGCGACGATGCATCTGGCGGCGCGGGATTTCCCCATGCAGCGCCCGAATACGCTGGATCCTGCCGCCAGCATGGCGATCCTCGACTCCTGCGACCGCGAGGGACTGGCTACCATCGATGCGGCACTGCCGGAGGTGCTTGGCGCGGCCAGACGCATCAGCGACGATTGGCCTGACAACCTGCCCGCGTCGATTTGCCACACCGACCTGTTCCCGGATAACGTACTGATGCTTGGTGACCAGGTCTCCGGGATGATCGACTTCTATTTCGCGTGCACCGAATCGATGGCCTACGACCTTGCGGTAACTCACGCGGCATGGAGCTTCGACCGTGCCGGTAAGGTTTTCGACGTCGAGGTCGGCCACGCGCTGATCGCGGGATACGAAACTGTTCGGGGGCTCGACGAGCACGAGAGGGCCGCGCTTCCCTTGCTTGCCCAGGGCGCCTGCCTGCGCTTCGTCGCCTCCCGTGCCGAAGACTGGCTCGACACGCCAGCCGATGCGCTGGTCACCCGCAAGGACCCGATGGATTTCGCCCGGCGGCTGAAATTCTACGCCGAAGCGGGCCACTCCCCCTTTGCGGCGAACAACTGAACGGGCATCAGGCGCATCATGAAGCGAGTCGAAATCTTCACCGATGGTTCGTGCAAGGGCAATCCCGGCCCCGGCGGCTGGGCAGCGCTATTGCGCCTTGGCAAGCACGAGAAGGAACTGGTCGGAGGCGAAGCCGACACCACCAATAACCGGATGGAAATGACCGCCGCGATCCGCGGACTGGAAGCACTGACCGAGGCCTGCGCGGTCGAACTCTATTCGGACAGCAAATACGTGCTCGACGGCATTACCAAGTGGGTCGAGGGCTGGCAGCGGCGCGGTTGGAAGAACGCCAGCAAGAAGCCGGTGCGCAACGCCGATCTGTGGCACGAGTTGATCGATGCCGCAGCACGGCACCAGGTCACGTGGCATTGGGTCAGGGGCCACGATGGCCATCCAGAAAACGAGCGGGTCGACCGGCTGGCCAGCGACGAGGCGGACCGGCAGGCGCGAGCGCGCGTGGCATGAGCTGATACCCCCTCGCGGAAATCAGCTTTCGTCGATGGTATCGGCCCCGGGCCCGTTTTTCTTGACCGAATCGATCGCGTTCTGGGCTCCGGCCTTGCTCGCATAGCCTTCGGTCCAGAATATGGGTTCCGAATTGTACATGAAGTAGGCGACGTATTCGCCGCCCTTGTTCTTCTTGATCTTGAAGTGGTGCGCCACACGTACTCTCCTCACGACTCGCCAGAGCCTCGGTAACCTAACAAATATGGCAATTATATACTTGAGTGAGCAGAGACTCGTGGCTATGCCGGAAGCCCCTACGATGTCAGCCGCTTGTTGAATGTGCTTGGATGCACATAACGGAAGGTTTATATAGGGCTTGAGGCGGTCAACGCCGGACCCCCCCAGAGCAGGCGATGAGCTTGCAGGCGAGAGATCGCAATCATGGGCCGGGGGGCCGCCTCATTTTCCAAAGATGCGGAGCCATTGTTCAAGGTCGGCGGGGATACATCCGTCCAGCTTGTGTGCGGCGATCGCTTCGCACGTCGGCACGGTCTTCGCCCCGTAGCTTAGAAAATTCTTGTTGCGCTCATATACGTGGGGTTTGAGCGCTTCGGCGAAGCGCGGCTCAAGATTGCCGTAAACATCGAACTCGATCGCTGACCGCAACCCGCCAACAGCAAGGTCGGCGATTTGCAAGCCGTATCGCTGGCCATGGTCGCGCGCTTCAACGCCATCGATATCGATGACCGGCCAATGGATCTGAATGTCGGGATCGTCCGCATTCTGGAGCAACCGTAGGTAGCTCTGGAAATCCTCGTAGTTCATCCCCCCTCGGCGCGAGAAAATGAGTTTCACCCTACCATCGCCTTCGGGGACGTGCGGGCGGATATCTCGACAGAGCCATGAGACCCGCTCCACGAGATAGCGGGTCATGTAGTGGTATAGCTGGTTCTTCTGGACGTAGATGCCGTCTGGAATAATTGGCTTGTAACAAAAGACGGCACTAATCCTGAAGGGCTTACCCGCGAGCGTGTTGAGCGCCATAACGCGCTGCGCGTGATCTAGCTCCGTGAAATGCAGCGGTTTACCTTGCTTTTGGAGGGGCAGTCGCTCGATAATCGCGCGGGCGTGCTTGACCATATCGAGGTCGCGCGAGGCTCTCCAAACGGTCGCGCCGATGACAAACCAGTGCGACGGTCCACCTTCGCCTCCTGGCTGCCGAAAATGGCCCACAAGGCCGTCATCGCCCGACTCGTCTATGTATGCTAGGAAACTGTGCGTCATGACCGAACCTGATAGCGAAACCTACACTGAAGCTGAAACCGAAGCGCGCCGAGAGGCGGCGCTAAAGCGGATGCTGGCAACGCCGCACAAGCCGCATGAGAAGCTCATTCAGCGACAGTCTCGTAGGGGCGCTCGGGTCGGCGGCGGTAAAACACGCTGACTGTCAAATTACAGCGATTGCAGCGATGTTTGGTTTGGGCACCGCCGCGTTGGTTGCCCCCAGTTTCGAAAGGCTGGAGTATGCTCCTGTGCCCCTGATCGAAGCACTGTGTGCAAAGCCAATGAGGCGGCTCTCCGTCCTCCATGCCTGGCTTGTGCATATATGCGAAGCTAGCGATGTCTATCTGTGTCAGTTGATAGCGTTGGCGCTCGCTAGACCAGTCTTTCAAGCGCACAATTTCCTGTTCAAGGTCCGCTATGCGGCGGGCGTCCGACGACTGCGCCTCTTGCGCCGCGAACAGGCCTTGTTGGGCTTCCAGAATGAGCCCCTGCAACTCGATTTTGACGCCATTGATCGCCGCCTCCGTCTTGGCAACATTCAAGCCTTGAACGATGTCCTTGGCCGCCTTCAGGCTGGTAAGCCCGGCACTGATTTCAGTTAGCATTGGTTCGCCCCCAAAATTGGGAGAGTATAGCTCCTTAGCTACGAGTCCAGCGCTTGCGAGCTTCGCCAATCGAGCGAGGCACCTTTGCCAGCTTAGGCGGCGAGACGATCAATCCGCCGATAGGTGAGGCGGCGACCGATGCCGCCAGCGAGAATGGCATTGGCGCGTTCCGCGTCGTTCATGTCGCGGGTGTTGTAGCGAAGATCGAACTCGGCGCAGTAGCGGCCAAGGTGGGCCTCGCTCATGTGGTGGTAGGTGCCGATCACACCGCGCTTGAAGATCGAAAAGAAGTTTTCGGCGGTATTGGAGTGGGTTTTGCCCTTAGCAAACTGCTTAGTCGAATGGTCGGTAATGCCATGGGCGGCGAACTCGCGCCCGATAGTGCGATAAGCTTGGAACGCGTCGGTCATAAGATGCGAGCTACGATCGACATGAGTGACAAGCGCCCCGCGCAGGGTGGGTGCCGAGACATTGGCGATGTGGAAGCTACGGGCCGCACCATCGCGCTCCACAAGTGTCATAACAATCTTCTTGGGCGCAGTTTTGCGGTTGGCGCGGTTCGCAGCTTTGCCCCCCACAAAGGTTTCATCAGCTTCAACGATGCGATCCGGCCCACCCATCGGGCCGGTGGGATTGGCACCTTCCATTGCCTCGCGGATGCGATGGCAGAGGAACCACGCGGTCTTGTAGGTAACGCCGAGCATACGGGCCATCTGCGCTGCGCTCATGCCCTTCTTGGAAGCGGCCATGATGTGCGTCGCCAGAAGCCACTTGTGGAGCGGAACGTGCGAGCGCTCCATGACGGTGCCGGTGCGGACGGTGAACTTGTCGCGGCAATCGTTGCAGAGGAACATACCGGCCTGGGTCTTGCCGCCCATCTTGCGGACCGACAGCGAACCACAGTGCGGGCACACCGGCTCGCCGTTCCAGCGCTGCGCCTCGATATGGGTGGTAGCCTTGGCTTCGTCGTGAAAGATGGGGTCGGTGATATTGATGTTCATGGCTTCGTTCCTCGTGAGGATCGTATGCCAGATATGGCCTGCTAAGTAAAGTATATAATTGCCACAAATATCAGACTTTTGGCTAGGCGAAGCGTGAGGGCGAATAAAGGGCGGGGTCGAGTGAGGTGGTCATCGCGTCGGGTGGATGACCGAGGAGCAATTGAGCGCCCAGACGCGCGGCGGCGGGCGAGGTCTGGATGCCATAGCCACCCTGCCCGGCGAACCAGAACAACCCTCTGCAATCCCGATCGAACCCGTAGACCGGCCTGCGGTCGGGGGCGAAGCTGCGCAGCCCCGCCCACTTGTGCTCGACCGCCTCGACGCGCCAGTCGACCACCCGCTCGAACCGGTCGATCGCCTCAGCCACGGCCAGTTCTTCGGGCGCCGCGTCGCAAGGCGCGCTCGGCTCCTCGTCATGCGGGCTGAGCCACACTCGCCCGCTTTCGGGCCGGAAGTAGAACCCGCCCGCGATGTCCAGCACCAGCGGCAGGTCTGCAGGCGGAGATGGTGAAACGCGAACCTGTGCGACCGTTCGCCGCAATGGTTGAATGCCGAGCGCTCGCGCGTCGGCGAACTGCGCCACCGTATCCGCCCACGCCCCGGCTGCATTGACGACAATATTCGCATCGAACCGCTTGCCGCGTTCGGTTTCGACAGTCCAGCCATCGCCGTGCCGGGTCAGCGCGGCGACCCGCGCCCGCAGTGCCAGTTCGGCACCGCGCCGCCTCAACAGGCCAAGGTAATGCGCGTGCAGCGCGCCGACGTCGATGTCCGCGCAGGCGGGTTCCCACACCGCCGCAGTCCATTCCATTCGCAGGCCAGGTATCTTTTCCTGCAGTTGTCCGCGCTCCAGCCGCTCGATGCTGGCCCCGGAACCAGCGAAGCGAGCGACGAAGCCATCCAGCAGCCCCCGATCTTCGTCACGCCCAATGTAGAGCGCGCCGCGTCTGGCCAGAAAGCCATGCTCGCGCAGATAGTCGCCCGAGGCGAGCGTGAGCGGCACGATCTCTGGCCCGCCGTAGCATTCCTCCCAGAAGGCTGCAGAGCGCCCGGTGGCGTGGTAGCCGGGGCGGTCTTCTGCCTCGATCACGATGACGCTGGCGTGCGCGGCAAGTTCGGCGGCGATGCTCGCGCCCGCGATGCCTGCACCGATCACGGCGATGTCGTAAGCGGGCATCTTGATCAACGCAGTCGCGGTGCGACGCGGTCGAGAAACTCGGTGATCGCGGCCATCGCGCGGCGGCGGACAGGATCGGCCTCGCGCAGGATCTCGTGACGCGATTCCTGGCCGAACGCGACCAGTTCGCCATTCGGCAGGCGGTACGCGGCGCGTTCGATCGCGTCGAAGCCCACCAGCCGGTCGCTCTTCGCCCCGATCAGCAGCACCGGCGTAGCGACCGCTTCCAGCACGCCGGGCAACTCGATCGCGCGCATGGAGGCATAAGCCCGTTCGACCCAGTGCCAGCTTCCGGGCCCCATTACGAGTTCCGGCCGCGTCTCGCGCCACCAAAGCTCATCGGCATAGCGATCGGCATCATGAGTGAGGAGATCGATGCGGCCTGCCGGAACCTCGCCCGGCTTCTCGCTCCATTTCCACGCTGGTCGCGCAGGATCGCCGAGCCGACGCATGAACCGGGCGACGGAATGGAGCAGGCCCATGGGCAGCCGCGGGCCACTGAAGCCCAGCATGGGCGCGGAGAGGACCAGGGCATCGGGATCCACCCTGTGCTCGGCCAGCGCGCGGAGGATCAGGTGCCCGCCCATCGAATGGCCCGCCAGCACATACGGCCCTGGCCGCGAAGCCTTCCAGTCGGCCCAGAGGGTGGCGAGATCGTCCACCCAGTCGGCAAAATCGCCTATGTGACCGGTTACAGCGTCGTTGCCCACACGCCCCGACCCCGCCTGCCCGCGCCAATCGGCGGCGGTGACGTTCCAGCCCGCATCGTGCCATTCGGCCAGCGTCTCGAGATACTTCTCGTAGGCATCGCCTCGACCGGGCAGGAACAGGATGGAGCCGCGCGCGGGGTTCGCGCCGACCCAATCGATGCGGCGGATCGCATGGCCGTCGTGCGCGCTCCAGCGGCTTTCGACTGCTTCGGCCGGGATGGCACGTCGATCGAACCGGGCGAAGTCCGCTCCACCTTTACCTGCGTGCCTAATACTAGCCTCCCGGCGGTGGTTACTTTTTGGTAAGCCATGATCTGTAGCACTGGCCCGCGAAGGGGATCTTCGGGGGCATCATGCTGGACGGCTACCTCCACTACGGGCTGCTCTGCGCGTTGGCAATCGCGCTGCTCGTGGCGGCATTCACCGACATCCGCAGGCGTCAGATCGACAACTGGCTGACCGCCGCCATAGCTATTGCCGCCCCGCTTTACTGGTGGGCAGCGGGCATCTCGCTATGGCCCGGCGTCGCGGTGCAGGTCGGCATCGCCGTGGCGACTTTCGTCGTGCTTGCCGTGCTTTTCGCACTGCGCATGATGGGCGGTGGCGACGTCAAGTTGCTCGCCGCGATCGCGCTGTGGATCGACCCGGCCATGTTCCTGCAACTGCTGGTCGTGATGGCGCTGGTTGGTGGGGTTCTCGCATTGGTCATGGGTGGCTGGCACATCGCGCAGCGTCAGCGCGAACGGCTCGCCATTCCCTATGGCGTCGCAATCTCCACCGCCGGGCTGTGGGTGCTCGGATTCCATTACCTTCCCGCCGCCGGCGCATCGCTTGGCGCGGGGTGAACCCGATTTTAACCAGTCACCGATTAACGACGACAACCATACCTGCCCGCAATTTCGCCGGGCCGAACAGGGGGCTTGAACAGCCATGGATAGGAAAAAGCTGGTTCTGCTGCTGGGTGCGCTGGTCATCGCGATCGGCACCGCACTGGCTGCGCGGAGTATGTTCGCAGGTGGCGCGGCTCCAGTGGTGGAGGCCGCCGTGCCTGTTGCCGTCGGGCCGAAGGTACTGGTCGCCAACCGCGCACTGCCGGTAGGAACGATCATCACCGCGGACGCGATCGGTTTCCAGCAATGGCCGGAAAAGCTCGTCAAGGACGCATACTTCCTCGACGGCGAATCCGACCTGGGCAAGCTGCTCGGCACCGTCGTGCGCTTTCCGATCACGGCTGGCGAACCCGTCACGCAGGGCTCGCTGGTGGCACCGGGCGATCGCGGCTTCCTCGCCGCGGCACTCGGCCCGGGAATGCGCGCGGTGACCGTGCCCGTGTCCGCCAACACCGGCGTTGCCGGCTTCGTCTTTCCTGGCGACCGTGTCGACCTGGTGCTGACCCAATCGGTCAGCGGGGAAGGCGATCAGGCTCTCAAGACCGCCGAAACCATTCTGCGCAACCTGCGGGTTCTGGCGACCGACCAATCGACCGAATCGAGCACCGACGATACCGGCCGCACGGTCGTGCGCGCTTTCCGCACGGTAACGCTCGAAGTTACGCCCAAGATCGCCGAAAAGGTTTCGGTCGCCCAGACTATCGGCACGCTCAGCCTTTCGCTGCGCTCGATCGCCGACAATCAGGGCGAACTCGACCAGGCTATTGCCGCGGGCGACGTGAAAATTCCCGACAACGCCACGCCCGAACAGGAAGAGGCTCTGCTGCGCCGCGCCATGGCGCGACCCAACGATCGGGGTACGACCTACGTAACCGGGGCCGATGTATCGCGGTTCCAGCGCAGCTCGATGCCCCCACGCGGATCATCGACCCAGGAATCGACCAGCACCGCAGGTTCGAACGTGGCCACCGTCAGGACGGTGCCGTCGCTTCGCAGCGGGCCGACCGTGCGTGTCTCGCGCGGCAAGGACGTGACCGAGGAACAGGTCGGCCAGACGGGGCGGGTTCTCCACTCCGCCACTGTCGAGCGCTGAGGAGGGGACGATGGACCGCCACGCAACCACGCCGAGCGATGTCGGCAAACGTGACATCAAATCGAGGGGCAAGACAATGAAGCGCCGCCTTACCGCTACGGCCCTGCTGGCGACTCTCGCCGTAGCGCCACTCGCTACCCTGCCGTCAGGACCGGCCGCCGCGCAATCGGTGGTGCGACCCGCGCAGAGCATCGTCCTGTCGATCGGCCGCGGCGAACTCGTCACGGTGCCCGGCAACATGGCGGATGTCTTCATCGCCAACGACGCGATCGCGGACGTTCAGGTGAAATCGCAGCGTCAGCTTTACGTGTTCGGCAAGACCGGCGGCGAAACCACCGTCTACGCCAGCAATTCCAGTGGCGACATCATCTGGTCGGCCAACGTACGCGTCGGCTCCAACATCGACAGCATCGACCAGATGCTGGCGCTGGCGATGCCCGATGCCAAGGTTTCGGTCGCGACTATGGGCACGAATACCGTGCTGCTGACCGGAACCGTTGCCGCGCCCGAAGACGCCGCCGAAGCCGAACGGCTGGTGCAGGCCTTCGTGGGCGAGAGCAGCAACGTGATCAGCCGCTTGCGCATGGCGACGCCTTTGCAGGTCAACCTGCAAGTCCGCTTCGCCGAGGTGAGCCGTTCGCTGGTGCGCGAGATCGGGGGCAGCCTGACCAGCTTCGATGGCAGCGGCGGCTTCCGCTTCGGTATCGGCAACGGACGACAGCTGGCCACCGGACAATACAGCGTCGATGGACCGCTGGGCGTCGGCGCGGGCATTCAGAACCCGGCTTTCGTCCTGCCTGACGGAACGCGGATACCGGGCCCCGGCGTGACCACGCCCGATAGTGGCGGGACGATTGCTGGACTGGGCCGCTTTCTCGGTCTCAACCTGCTCGGTGCGCTCGATCTGGGCGAGCGGAGCGGCCTCGTCACCACCCTGTCGCAGCCTAACCTGACCGCGCTGTCGGGAGAAACCGCCGAGTTTCTCGCTGGCGGCGAGTTCCCCATTCCTATTCCGCAGGGACTTGGCACGACCGCAATCGAATATCGCAAGTTTGGCGTCAGCCTGGCCTACACCCCCACCGTGCTGGCCAATGGCCGGATTTCGATGCGGGTCCGACCGGAAGTGTCGGAACTGTCCACCCAGGGCGCAATCACGCTCGGTGGCTTGCAGATCCCGGCGCTTACGATCCGCCGCGCGGAAACGACCATCGAGCTGGGTTCGGGCCAGAGCTTCATGATCGCCGGATTGATGAGCAACAATGCCCAGAACACCATCGACAAGGCACCCGGCGCCGGCGACGTGCCGATCCTGGGCAATCTGTTCCGCTCGCGCTCGTTCCGCAAGGGCGAGACCGAATTGGTTATCGTGGTCACGCCCTACCTGGTGAACCCGGTCAACGATGGCGACATTCGCCTGCCGACCGATGGCTTCGCGACCGCGAGCGAACTGGAAAGCCTGATCGGATACCGCGAGAATTCCGGCAGTTCGGGTGCGACCCGCCCGGCACCCACGGCGCAGGATCGCACCGGTGCTCCGCCGGAAGTGTCGAACTTCGATCCGGCGGCGACCCGCCCGGAGAACAGCCAGCAACCCAAACGCAGCGCGGAGCGCAACCGCAACGACGGTAAGCCCGCCGTTGCCGCCCCCGGCTTCAGCCTCAAGTGAGAAAGGTGATTCCGATGCCTATCAAGCACAAGATTGCCGGCGCCATCGCCGTCTCGCTTGCCCTGTCGCTGAGCGCCTGTGGCGGGATGCCGACCAACCGGACCCTCTATTCTGTCAAGCAGCCGGTGGTGGAACGGACCAACTATTCGCTCGACGTTCGCGCGCCTGGCGGTGGCCTTGACCTGTCCGAACAGCAGCGGCTCGCCGGGTGGTTCGAGGCGATGGACCTTCGCTATGGCGACCGGGTCTCGATCGACGATCCGATGATGAGCGGTGCTACCCGCAACGCAGTTGCCGAACTGGCCGCGCGCCACGGCATCCTGCTGAGCGACGGCGCGCCGGTAACGGCAGGCCGGGTCCAGCCGGGCCTCGCCCGAGTGGTGCTGACCCGTTCCAAGGCGCACGTCCCCGGATGCCCCGATTGGTCGGCCAAGTCGGACATGAACTACAACAACGCCACCAGTCCGGGTTACGGCTGCGCAGTCCACAGCAACCTGGCCGGCATGGTGGCCAATCCGGAAGACCTGATCACCGGTCAGAAGGGCACCGGCGAAACGATCGTCGCGACCTCGAACAAGGCCATCGACAGCTACCGCTCGACCGCCCCGACTGGCCAGGGCGGCCTCAAGCAGACCAGCTCGGACGAATAAGGGGGATATTTGCAATGAACGCGCCCTGGAAACCAAACGCCGGCAACCGCGATCCCTTCGCCGCATTCATCTGCGACGAGGCCGCGCTGGACATCTTGCGCCCCGTCGTGATCGAGATGGGCTGGCAGCCCGAGAAATGCGCCAAGGGCGGCCTGCGCAATGCCGTGCAGTCGCTCTCTGTCGCGGCCAGCCCGAACATCCTGCTGGTCGACCTGTCGGAGAGCGGCGATCCGCTCAATGACATCAACGCACTGGCCGAGGTGTGCGAGCCGGGTACGGTGGTGATCGCCATCGGCCAGGTCAATGACGTACGCCTGTACCGCGACCTGCTCGCGAGCGGGTTGCACGACTACCTGCTCAAGCCGCTGTCTGCCGGGCAGTTGCGCGATGCGTTGACCCAGGCGCAGGCCATTTTCTCCGCCCCGCGTACAAGCGACCACGATGCAGCCAAGCGGCACATTTCCACCGCCATCGTCGGCACGCGCGGCGGTGTGGGTGCCTCGACACTGGCAACATCGCTTGCGTGGACGTTCAGCAGCGAACACAAGCTGCCGACCGCCCTGCTCGATCTCGATGTGCATTTCGGCACTGGCGCGCTCGCGCTCGATCTCGAACCCGGTCGCGGATTGACCGACGCGATCGACAACCCGAGCCGGATCGACGGCCTGTTCATCGAACGCGCCATGATCCGCGCGAACGAGAACCTGGCCATCCTGTCGGCCGAGGCACCGATCAACTCGCCATTGATGACCGATGGCGCGGCTTTCGTGCAACTGGAGGAGGAATTCCGCCAGGCGTTCGAAATGACGGTGGTCGATCTGCCGCGCAATATGCTGATCAATTTTCCGCACGTGCTCAGCGATGTGAATGTGATCCTGCTCACTGCGGAAATGACGCTGGCCTCGGCGCGCGACACGATCCGGCTCCTGTCGTGGCTCAAGACCAATGCGGCACACGCGCAGACGCTGATCGTCGCCAACAAGGTTCAGCCAACCGGTGGTGAGATCAGCAAGGCCGATTTCGAGGCCTCGATCGAACGCGCGATCGATTTCACCATCCCGTACGACTTCAAGGCCTCCTCCACGGCGGCCAAGCTGGGTCAGACCTTCGCCGAGGCCAACCGTTCGGCCAAGGCTAGCGCGGTCATCCGCCAGATTTCCGAGCGCGTCCTGGGCGCCAGCGAGGAAGATCCGGACGGGGTCGAACCGGCCCGCAAATCGTTGCTCGGCAGCTTCGACCTCAAGTCGCTGCTGGCGAAGAAGGAAAAGAAGGCCTCGGCGGCATTGCCGGTCGAATAACCGTTGTCGGCGCGGTCTTCGGACCGCGTCACACAAGCACACCCGTGCGAGTTAGCAAAGGCGGAGCAATCGAATGAGCATCTACCAGCTCCTGCTGTTCGGGATGATCCTGATGGCCACGCTGGTCGTCGGCTACGTCCTGGTGAGCGGTCCGTCGCCGGCCAAGGAAAGCCAGCGCCGCCTCAGCCAGGTTCGTTACCGCCATTCCGAAAGCACCGACGCCAAGGTCGAATCGCAGCTCAAGAAAGCGATCGCCCAGCGTCGACCCAAGATGCACAAGGTCGCCGGTTCGGGCTCCAGGGTCGAGGCACTGGCCACACGGCTCGACCGAACCGGAAAGCCCTGGACGGTGGTCCAGTATCTCTACGCCTCGCTTGGCATAGCTCTGGCGGTGACGGTAATCGTGTTTCTGCGCTCGGGAGCACCGCTCCTGTCGCTGGGCATCGGTCTCGCATTTGGCGCGGGCATTCCACACTTCGTCGTGAACTACTTCATCAAGAAGCGGACCAACGATTTCAACTCCAAGTTTCCCGACGCCATCGAACTGCTCGTTCGCGGCCTGCGGTCGGGACTGCCCGTGACCGAGACTTTGTCGGTGGTAGCGCAGGAAGTGCCCGGCCCCGTCGGCCTGGAATTCAAGAGCGTGGTCGAGCGGATCAAGATCGGCCGCACGATGGAGGAATCGCTTCAGGATACTGCCGACAGGCTCAATATCCCGGAATTCAATTTCTTCTGCATCACGCTGGCCATCCAGCGGGAAACCGGCGGCAATCTGGCGGAAACGCTGTCCAACCTCGCCGACGTTCTGCGCAAGCGGGCTCAGATGAAGCTGAAGATCCGGGCGATGAGTTCGGAATCGAAAGCGTCGGCTTATATCGTCGGATCGCTGCCCTTCATCGTGTTCGGCATGATCTGGTGGATCAACCCGGCCTACCTTGGCGGTTTCTTCACCGACGACCGGCTGATCGTCACCGGCCTGGGCGGCATGGTGTGGATGAGCATCGGTGCGTTCATCATGGCCAAGATGGTCAGCTTCGAGATCTGAGCGGGAACGGAACAAGATATGCTGAACCAGCCATCCGGCCCGACGATCTTCGGCTTTGACGTCATCTTGCTCGGCACGCTTATGGCGGGTGTCGCGGCGCTCGCGGTGATGTTCGCCATCTATGCCGCGGTCACCGTCAGCGATCCAATGGCCAAGCGGGTCAAGGCCCTGAGTGCAAGGCGCGACGAGCTCAAGGCGGGCATCGTCAAAGGGTCCTCGCGCAAGCGCCAGAGCCTGGTTCGCAGAACCGAGCAGACCGAGCGCATGAAAGGCACGCTGGAGAACATGAAAGTTCTTCAGCAAAGCCAGATCAAGGACATCCAGCAGAAGCTGGCGCACGCCGGCATCCGCAACAAGGAACTGGCATTCTATGTGATCGCGGCCCGCATCGTGCTGCCCGTGGTGCTGGGCCTGACCGGCTTCATCATGATCTACCTTATCGACTACTTCCCCGACTGGGGCGGGGTGAAGCGCGTGGGTGCGATGGGCGCGCTACTGTTTCTCGGCTACAAGGGACCGGAACTGTTCCTCAAGAACAAGGCCACCAAGCGCACCGATGCAATCCGCAAGGGGCTGCCCGACGCGCTCGATCTGCTGGTGATCTGCGCCGAGGCCGGCCTAACGGTGGACGCCGCCTTCAACCGGGTCGCCCGCGAGCTTGGCCGCGCCTATCCCGAGCTGGGCGACGAGTTCGCGCTGACGGCGATCGAGCTCTCGTTCCTGAGTGAGCGCAAGATCGCCTTCGACAACCTTGCCCACCGTGTCGATCTCGATGCGGTGCGCGGGGTGGTCACGACCATGATCCAGACCGAACGTTACGGTACGCCGCTCGCCTCGGCGCTGCGGGTGCTCTCGGCCGAGTTCCGCAACGAGCGGATGATGCGCGCCGAGGAGAAGGCCGCGCGCCTGCCCGCGATCATGACCGTGCCGCTGATCCTGTTCATCCTGCCGGTGCTGTTCATCGTCATTCTCGGCCCGGCGGCCTGCTCGATAAGCGACGCCTTCTCCGGCGGCGGCCCCGGCAGCTAACCCGGCTCGCCCGCTTGCTGGCGCACACACGACAGCAGGCGGGCGAAGGTTTCGCGCTCGCTGTCGCTAAGCGGGGCGAACAGCCGGTGCTCCATCTCCCGCGCCAGCGGCACGATCCGGTCGTACATCGCGCGTCCCTCTGCAGTCAGTTCCAGGTGGTGCGAGCGTCCATCGCGCGCATTGGGCTCGCGCCCCAGCAGCCCGCGCGTCTCGAGCGCCTTGCACGCGCGGTTCACCGCCACCTTGTCCATCACCGTGGCCGCGGTCAGTTCGCGCTGGGTCAGCGCCCCGGCGTCGCCCAGCACCGCCATGATCCGCCATTCGGGGATCTTGAGGCCGAATCGGCTGCGATAGACCTGCGCGATGCGGTCGCTGACCGCGTTGGAGGCGATCGAGAGCTGGTAGGGCAGAAATTCGGCCAGCCGCAGGGCTTCGTGGTTCTGGGACATGGAACTGGTTTCTAAGGCAACCGGTTCGGCTGGCAATAGCGGGATGGCACTAGGCGTAGCCAGGCTCCTCCCACCAAGGGTAGAAGTCGGGCATATTGCGGCCGACCGTGTCGGGATAGGCGGGCGGCCGCTTTTCCAGGAAGCTCTGCACCCCCTCGCGCGCATCGGCGCTGCGGCTGAGGCGGTAGATCGCGCGGCTGTCGACCCGGTGCGCCATCATCGGATGCTCGGTTGCCGAGAGCCGCCACAGCATCGCGCGGGTCATCGCCACCGACACCGCCGAGGTGTTCTGGGCGATCTCGTTCGCCAGCGCACGTGCCGCGCCCATGAGTTCGCCCAAGGGGTGGACCGAGCGCACCAGCCCCTTGGCCAGCGCCTCCTGCGCGTCGAAGATGCGCCCGGTCATGCACCATTCGAGCGCGGTCTGGGGGCCGACCAGGCGCGGCAGGAACCAGCTCGAAGCCGCCTCCGGCGTGATCCCGCGCCGCGCGAACACGAAGCCGAAGCGCGCGTTGTCGCTGCAAAGGCGCATATCGAACGGCAACTGCATGGTCGCGCCAACACCGACCGCGACGCCGTTGCACGCGCCGATCAGCGGCTTCTGCGAGTTGAACATCCGCAGCGTCAACCGCCCCCCGCCATCGCGCACGCGCGTGTCCGACAAGTCATCGACCGGGTTGGGGTCAGAGAACACGTGGCCTCCTCCCTCCGGCGTCAGGTCGGCACCTGCGCAGAAGGCGCGGTCGCCATGCCCGGTCACGATCACCGCTCGCACCGCGTCGTCGGCATCGGTCGTGTCGAGCGCGGCGATTACCTCGTCCATCATCACGCGGGTGAAGGCGTTCATCTTGTCGGGCCGGTGGAGCGTGATGGTGGCGATCGGGCCGTCGATGTCGAGCTTGATCTGGGTGAAATCGGTCATCGGGCATGCCCTTTCATGGTCGGGTCCGGCGGAGACATGGACCGGGTGTTACACAGTCCTGGCAAGAAAAAATCCGCCGCCTCCGACCGCCTGCATGTGCTGGCGAGAAGGGAGCGGCGGATCGTCATCGTTCGATCCTAGTCGGGGCAAGCCCGTCTAGGAAAACGCTTTCGACCACTCAGCGCGGCGCCATCCGGATGGCGCCGTCGAGGCGGACATCCTCGCCGTTGAAATAGCCGCATTCGATCATGGTCAGCGCGAGCTGGGCGTACTCCTCGGGATTGCCGAGCCGCTTGGGGAACGGCACCGAGGCGGCGAGCGCCTCCTTCACCTGCGGCGGCGCGGCGTTCATCAGCGGGGTGTTGAAGATGCCCGGCAGAATGGTGTTCACCCGGATGCCCTCGCCCATCAGGTCGCGCGCGATCGGCAGGGTCATGCCGATGACGCCGCCCTTCGATGCAGAGTAAGCGGCCTGGCCGATCTGGCCGTCCTCGCCGGCGACGCTGGCGGTGTTGACGATCGCGCCGCGATCACCGTCTTCGCTCAGCGGGTCGAGCGTCATCATCCCCGTCGCCGACTTGGCGATGCAGCGGAACGTGCCGACGAGGTTGATCTGGATGATCCAGTTGAACGCATCGAGCGGGAAATGCTTGATTTCGCCGGTGTTGCGGTCGCGGCTGGCGGTCTTGATCGCGTTGCCGGTGCCGGCGCAGTTGACCAGGATACGCTCCTGCCCGTGCGCCTGGCGCGCCTTGGCGAAAGCGGCGTCGACCGATGCGTCGTCGGTCACGTTGCATTCGCAGAACACGCCGCCGATGTCGGCTGCGACCTTCAGGCCCTTCTCTTCCTGCAGGTCGAAGATCGCGACCTTGACGCCCTTCGCTGCCAGCGCCCGCGCGGTCGCCTCGCCGAGACCCGAAGCGCCACCGGTGACGACGGCGGGAGTGTTTGCACCGATTTTCATTTTTCTTCCCTTCAACTCGTCATCCCAGCGAACGCTGGAATCTGCCTCAATTGTAGTGCCCGCCGAAGGCGATCCCAGCTTTCGCTGGGATGACGCGGACCTCGCTCGTCAAAGCGCCTCGACAATGGTCACGTTGGCGACGCCGCCGCCTTCGCACATCGTCTGGAGGCCGTACTTCTTGCCGCGCGCACGCAGCGCATGGACCAGCGTCGCCATCAGCTTGGTACCGCTGGCGCCGAGCGGGTGGCCCAGCGCAATCGCTCCGCCGTTGACGTTGAGCCGATCGGGGTCCGCACCCGTATGCTTGAGCCACGCAAGCGGGACCGGCGCGAACGCCTCGTTCACCTCGAACAGGTCGATCTGGTCGATGCTCATGCCCGCACGCTGGAGTGCGCGGTCGGTGGCGAACAGCGGTTCTTCGAGCATGATCACGGGGTCGCCCGCGGTGACGGTGAGGTTGTGAATGCGCGCCAGCGGGGTGAGACCGTGCGCCTTCAGCGCCGCTTCGGACACCACCAGCACCGCGCTCGACCCGTCGCAGATCTGGCTCGAGCTGGCCGCGGTGATCGAGCCTTCGGGATTCAGCAACTTGACCGAGGCGATGCCGTCGAGCGTCGCGTCGAAGCGGATGCCTTCGTCCACCGTGTGCAGTTCGCGCCCCTCGGGCGTGTCGATCTCCACCGGCACGATCTCCTTCTGGAATGCGCCGGCTTTCGTGGCGGCGATCGCCTTCTCGTGGCTCGCCAGCGCGAAGCGGTCGAGGTCGTCCTTGGAGAAGCCGTGCTTCTTCACGATCATCTCGGCGCCCATGAACTGCGACCACTGGATGCCCGGATAGCGTTCCTCGAGGCCCGGCGATTTGTAGTTCCCCAGCCCTTCCTTCATGTGGAACATCGCGGTCGAGCCCATCGGCACACGGGTCATGCTCTCGACCCCGCTGGCGATGACCATGTCCTGCGTCCCACTCATCACCGCCTGCGCGGCGAACTGGATCGCCTGCTGGCTCGAACCGCACTGACGATCGATGGTGACGGCCGGAACGCCCTCGCCCAGCTTAGAGGCAAGCACGGCATTGCGCCCGACCTGCATCGCCTGCTCGCCGCCCTGGCTGACGCAGCCCATCACCACGTCGTCGACCGCCTTGGGGTCGATGCCCGTGCGCTCGACGATGGCATCCAGCGATTTCGCCGCGAGGTCCACCGGGTGAACCCCCGCCAGCCTGCCCCCGCGCCGACCGCCAGCCGTGCGCACTGCGTCAACGATATAGGCCGTCGCCATGCCAAATCTCCCGAGTTGCGATTTGCCACCGGCCTATGGAGAGTTTCCGTTTACGTCAACCGGCATTATCCCGCAGATGACTGGCGCGCCCATGTGCGGGGTTTGCTCACGAGCCGCAACTGCGACCTTTCAGCAATGAAGCTACGTGTTGCATCTGAGTTACACGACAGGAACTAATTACAATTGATATTATGCAGTCCCTTCACAGCCTCTCTAGCTGCGGAGTAGCAGGCTACCAGTTCACCTTGCGGCTGGACGGTTGAGTGGGGATTCTGCCGACTATCCGTTTCGCAACATGTGACGGAAATGATGCGGTGCAGGGTCTAAATTGTCACACCCAAGCTTCGACTCAAGTGGAGTAATCGGAAAATGAAAAGACAGATATCGCTGACATTGAGCGTGGCGCCACTGGCGCTCGGCGCTGCGATGCTCGCAACCCCGGCTTACGCCCAAGACGCGGACGAGCAAACCGTCGAGCAATCCGGGGCCATCGTCGTCACGGGTTCGCGAATTTCTAACCCCAATCTTGAGATCTCCAGCCCCGTCTCGGTCGTGGGCGAGGATGAAATCAGCTTCCAGCAGCCGGTTTCCGCCGAACTTCTGCTTCGCGAACTTCCCGGCACTACGCCTTCGATCGGCGCTCAGACCAACAATGGTTCGAACGGTTCGGCTCGCGTCAACCTTCGCGGGCTCGGCACCAACCGCAACCTTGTTCTGCTCAACGATCGCCGCGTCACGCCGCGCGACACTGACGCGGTCGTCGACCTCAACGTAATTCCGCTCGCACTGATCGAGCGTGTCGACATTTTCACCGGCGGCGCTTCCACCATCTACGGTGCGGACGCGGTTGCGGGCGTTGTCAACTTCATTACCAAGCGTGATTTCTCCGGGCTTGACCTGCGCGGCTCGGTCGGCATTACCGAGCGCGGCGACGGCTTCAGCCTGAACACCTCGGCAACCTTTGGTGCCAATTTCGATGATGGGCGCGGCAATGCCGTGCTGTCTCTCAACTACACCGACACGCGCCCCGTTCTGCAGGGCGACCGCGCCATCGGTCTTGAGAGCCGCCAGTCAACGCGTTGTACTGCCGGACAGGTCGCGCTGGGCTGCACTGGCCAGTTCAACACTGATCGCGGTTTTCGTCAGGGGTCGCCTACCGCGGCGCCCGCCTCGATCGGGTCACCGTTCGTCGGCGCAGTCAGCCCAGACGGCCAGAGCTTCATTGTCGGCAACCAGAACGACTATAACTTCAACCCGATTAACCTCTTCCAGGCACCGCTCGAGCGTTACAGCATGTACGGCCAGGCCCGCTACGAGGTGACCCCGGCTATCGAAGCTTATGTCGAGGGTATGTACGTCAAGACCAAGGTCGAAGTGAACCTTGCTCCGGCAGGCGTCTTCGGCAGCGCGCTTCAGGTTCCCCTGAACAGCCCGTTCCTTTCCACCCAGCAGCGCACGGTTCTTTGTAACGCTGCCGTGGGTGCGCCTGGCGGCCTGCCCGCCGGTTCGGATTGCGGTGCGGCCATCGCCGCCGGCACTCCTGTAACCGTTGGCGTGCTGCGTCGCTTCACCGAAGCCGGACCGCGCGTACAGAAGTGGGATACGGACATGTTCCACTTCAGTGGCGGTGTACGCGGCCCGCTGACCGACAACCTGAACTGGGATCTTTCGGCCTCCTACGGCGAATCCGACCAGGTCCAGTCGCGGACTGGCTGGGGTCTGCTCAGCCGCGTTCGCCAGGGTGTGCTGGGTTGCCCCGCCGGTTCGGCTGCGGGCTGCGTTCCGATCAACCTGTTCGGTCCCGAAGGCAGCATCACTCAGGATATGCTGAACTTCATCGACGTGCCGACCTTCGCATTCGCGAAGACCAGCTTCACCGGGGCGCAAGCCGCTGTTGAAGGCGATCTCGGCTTCGGCAGCCCGCTGGCGGTCAATCCGATCGGTGTCGCTGTGGGCCTTGAGTACCGCAAATACTTCGCTTCTTCCTTCGGTGACGCAACGTCGCAGATTCCGGGGGAAGTGCTCGGCGCTGGTGCTGCTGCTCTGCCTCTCTCGGGTAGCTACAACTCGAAGGAAGCCTTCGTGGAACTTATCGTTCCGCTGGTCGAAGATCGTCCTTTCTTCCACAACCTGACCGTCGAAGGCGGTGCACGCTATTCCGATTACTCGACGTCGGGTGGCAACTGGACGTGGAAGGCCGGCGGTAGCTGGGCTCCCGTCCCCGAAGTGAAGTTCCGCGGCGTGTACACCCGTGCGGTCCGCGCTCCGAACATCGCCGAACTGTTTCAGCCGCAAGTTACGGCGCTGACCTCGCGCCCGAGCGATCCCTGCCAGGGTAGCCTGGCCGATATCGCAGCGCGCGGTTCGAACTTCCAGCAGCTCTGCCTTGCGCAGCTGGCTCTGGTGGGCGCTCCGGCATCACTCCTCGGCACCATCCCGGCTCCGGCCGCTGGCCAGATCCAGTCGACCCAGGGTGGTAACCCCAACCTGGATCCGGAAAAGGCCCGTACCATTACTGCAGGTGTCGTGCTGCAGCCAGATTTCCTGCGGAACTTCTCTGTCAGCTTCGACTATTTCGACATCAAGGTCACGGACGCTATCACCTCGCCCAGCCAGGCGGACGTGATCGACGGCTGTTTCCAGGCCAATTCGATCTCGTCGCTGTGCTCGGTGATCTTCCGCAATCCGCTGACCGGTAGCCTTTCGGGTCCGGCCGACAGCACTTTCGGACCGGTCATCGCGCTGTCGAACCTGGGTACGCTCCAGACCAGCGGTTTCGATCTAGCCGTGAACGCTAGCCATGACCTCGGCTTCGCGAACCTGTCGCTCAGCTTCAACGGGACCTGGACCCGGGAATTCCTGTTCCAGGCAACTCCGCTGTCGATCAATCGCGAGTGCGTCGGTTACTACAGCGTCTCGTGCGGCACGCCGCAGCCGAAGTTCGTTTCCACGGCTCGCGCAACGCTGTCGTTCGAAGAAACCGACATCTCGCTGCTCTGGCGCCACAACAGCTCCACCAGCGTGGAGCCAGTGGCACCGAGCCCGCAGGTTCCGGTTGGCCAGCCGACCACCGGCGGCCCTACGAATATCGTCGATGCCTACCAGCGTATCGATGCCTATGACTGGTTCGACCTCTCGCTCCGTCAGAACATCAACGACCGGATGACGTTTACCTTCACCGTGCTGAACCTGCTCGACAAGGATCCGCCAGATGTCGGCAACAGCATCTCGACTCCGGCCAACAACAGCGGCAACACCTTCCCCATCCGCTACGACCCGCTGGGCCGTCGCTACGCGGTGGGTGTGAACCTGAAGTTCTAGAACTCCTGTTTGCCGAAGCAATTAAGGGGCAACGCTTCTGCGTCGCCCCTTTTTTGTCCCTTGCCCGCACGAGCAGGGCTGAGGCAAAGAACTTATCATGAGGCTAGCCATCTCACATTTCACCGAGGACGAGATCGCGGCTCACGCCCTGGAACTGCGCGATGATGGCAGGACCGAGGAGGCACGCGATATCCTGCTTCAGGCTGTGAAATCGCATCGCGATTCCGCACTGCTATGGCAGGCGCTCGGGCTGACCTTTCGCGCCTTGCTCGAAAGCCTTGATGCTCGCGACGCGCTTTCACGAGCTTCGGAACTCGCGCCCGAGAACCCTCAGATCGCCCATGCGCTTGCCCGTGTAACACTCGAAGCTGGACTGCCCGCCACTGCTCTCTACGACCTTGCAGCGGCCTTGGCTCCGACCGATGGCGACATCATCATCGGTCGCAGTTCTGCCCAGCTGGCCGACGGACTGGAAGATGCCGCGCAGGCAGATCTTGCCGATGCAGTAGCCACCAGCCCGCAATGGCTAGAAGGTCATGCCGCTCTTGCTCGCTTGCGCGCGATGCTCGGAGATGAGACGGACTTCGCCCTGAGCTATTATGAGGCTTTGACCGGCATGCCGAACCACACTCCCTTGTGGCTGGCACTGATCGATCAGCACATCATTCTAGGCCGCCACGATAAAGCTTCGGAACTGGTTCTGGCCGCCCATAGGCAGGTCGGCGATCATATCGGTATTGCCGCCGCAGCCGCGATCTGCGCCAGCGAGACCAACGATAATGCCTCTGCCGATACATTGTTTCGCAGCCTTGCCGCCGTCCAGGATACCGACTTCATTATAAGGCATGTGCGCCACCTTTTGCGCACCGACAGAACAAACGAAGCAGCGCAGAGGGTAGAGTCACTGCTGGTGCGAGCTGATGCAGGCGCGGCGTGGCCTTACGCCGGAGTCTGTTGGCGGATGCTGGGCGATCCGCGCTGGAACTGGCTCGAACAGCAGGCCGGCTTGGTGAGCACGGTGCGCATTTACGAGGAAGCCGAGCTTGCTCCGCCGATAGACACACTGCGCGGGTTGCATCTCCGCAGCCATCCCGCTCCGGGACAATCCGCGCGTCATGGCACACAGACGGACGGCCCCCTTTTCGCGAGGGCCGAGTCGGAAATCCGTGAACTACGCAATCGGATCGGCGCGGCTGTCTCGCAACATCTGGCGGCGCGGCCCCAGAAGGATGAAACGCACCCCGTCTTGCGGCATTCCGCGAACGAGGTGCGCTTCGCCGGGAGTTGGTCTGTGCGGTTGACTGGGGCTGGCCATCACGCTGCGCATATTCATCCGCAGGGCTGGCTCAGTTCAGTCCTTTACCTATCCGTCCCCGAACTTGAAGCTGACAACTTCGGAAAAGAAGGCTGCCTTTTGCTGGGCTCGCCGCCCGATGAACTAGGCTTGGACCTCCCCCCCTTCGAAGTGATCAAACCAGCGGCCGGAGTAATGGCAATATTCCCTTCGATCATGTGGCACAGCACTGCGCCTATTTCTGGCGGCGAGAGAATGACAGTCGCTTGCGATATCGCCCATCCGACCAAAGGGTCTGCCCCCCCTAGGAGCACTCCTTAGATGGTCGAGACGAGAGGCATCGTTGCAGATGGGCAACAACAATATGCCTCCCAACAATTTTCAGCCTCAGCCCATTGATCGCCGAATATGCTTGCGGCAAGCAAGGCAGTCTGAATAAGCATAGTTTATCCGAACAAGGTCGCGCGGATTTGGATTGCCAGCCCAACAGGGTTTGATCCTTTCCCCGTGAATTCATTCAGGAAAACGAGGGGACTGAATCAGTGAGAAGGTCGATCGATTCCGCGATCCGCGGGAAATCCGTTCTGTTTGCAACCGCCGGGGCTTCGGCAATCGCGCTCGCCGCGGTGAGTTCGCCAGTCATGGCGCAGGATGCCACTTCGGCCGACACGACCGAGGTCGACGCGCCATCCTCTCCGATCGTGGTTACTGGCTCGCGTGCGCGCGGCGTGACCCCGTTCAACAGCCCGGACCCGATTTCGGTCATCGATCCCGAGATTGCCAAGAAGGAAGGCCGGTTCGACCTCGCCACCACGCTGCAAAGCTCGCCGATCGCGGCCGGGTCGCCGCAGATCACCTCGGCCATTTCGTCGAACTTCGTCACCAATGGCGGCCCCGGCGCGCAGACGATCGACCTTCGCGGCCTCGGCGCGAACCGCACGCTGGTGCTGCTCAACGGTCGCCGTGCCGGTCCGGCCGGCACGCGCGGCGGCGTCTCCTCGTTCGATCTCAACGTCTTGCCGCTGTCGATCATCAACGATCTCCAGATCCTCAAGACCGGCGCGTCGTCGGTTTACGGTTCGGACGCGGTCGCCGGCGTGGTCAACATCTTCACCAAGTCGCGTACCGATGGCCTGACGCTCGACTTCAACACCTCGGTTCCGTTCGATGGCGGCGGCGAGCAGTACCGGATCAGCGGTTCGTGGGGCAAGACCTTCGATCGTGGCCACATCCTGATCGCAGGCGACTATTCCAAGACCAAGGAACTGGCGCGCGGTGATCGCGGCTATCTGGCCTGCCCCGAGGCGTTCATCTTCGACGAGACCGGCAACCGCAATGATCTGATCGACCCACGCACCGGCCAGCCGCACTGCGAGGACCTGCGCTGGGGTCACATCTGGACCTACAACCTGATCGACAATTTGCGCCTGGATGGTCCTGGTGGCCCCGACAGCGGTATACAGACGTCGCCTGGTGGCCGCACGGTTCTGTTGCAATTCCAGTATCCTGGCGAAACGCTCGGCATTCCTGCATACGGCGCACCCGCCTATGAGGGTGACTTCTTCGCACCTGCCGGCTGGTTCCCCACCGGCTACGACGCGCGCTCGATGGCCGTTCAGAACGCCTACCACCCGTTCGTCGAAGAGCAGACGATTATCCCCGAAACCGATCTCTACACGGTTTATGCTCAGGGCGCTTATCAGCTGACCGACTCGGTCGAACTGTTCGGCGAATTCCTGTTCAACCGCCGCGAGACCTACCAGAACGGCTGGCGCCAATTCTGGAACTTCGGCTGGACTGGCGAAATCTACGGCACCGGCCCGGGCAATAGCTGGAACTTCTGGGGTGACGGGTTTGAAGGCTACAACTTCATCAGCCCGACCGGCATCACGAATCTGTCCGACAGCAGCCAGAAGGTCGATTATTATCGCGGTGTCGGCGGCTTGCGCGGCGATTTCGGCGCGAACGACCAGTGGAGCTACGATGTCCACGTCCAGTACAGCCGGAACATCGGGCGCTATCGCAGCCAGCAGATTCTGCAGGATGCCTATGACAGCGGCTACTTCCAGTATTCTTCGTGCGTCGGCACCACCCTGCCTGTTTCCGGCAAGCAGTGCATCGACATTCCGTGGACCGATCCGTTCTTCCTGCGCGGCGAACTGACCCCGGCGCAGGCGGATTTCCTGACCGACTGGGAAGAAGGCAAGACCATCTACACCCAGCTCACCGGCGAAGCGGTCGTTTCGGGCGAGTTGTTCCAGCTTCCGGCAGGCGCGCTGTCGGTCGTCGTCGGCGGGTCGATCCGCCAGGACAAGATCAACGACACGCCGGGTGAAATCACCCTTGCAGCCAATGCCTGGGGCGCCTCGGCCAGCGGCATCACCGCGGGCAAGAGCGTGACCACCGAAGCATTCGGCGAATTGAGCATCCCGATCCTGCGGGAAACCTCGTTCTTCGAAGATCTGACCTTGTCGGCAGCAGGTCGCGTCACCAATGTGAAGGCGACCCGCGCGTCGGACGGTTTCTCCGATTCCGACAACGGCAACTTCACCTACAAGCTCGGCCTCAACTGGACCGTGACCGACTGGCTCCGTTTCCGCGGCAGCTTCGGCACGTCCTATCGCGCACCGGCACTGTTCGAGCAGTTCCTTGCCGACGAGACGAGCTTCGTCCCGCAGAACCGTATCGACCCATGCGTGAACTGGGCGGCCAACCTCGCTGCTGGCAACATTACCCAGCGTCTGGCCGACAACTGCGCGGCTGACGGCATTCCGGCCAACTACGGCGGTGGCGGCATCAGCGCTACGATCACCTCTTCTGGCGGCCTCGGCCTGCTCGAAGCGGAAACGTCAGAAGCGCTGGTCGTCGGTACGATCCTGACGCCGAAATTCGGCTTCCTGCCCGATACCGATCTAAGCCTGGCGGTCGACTTCTTCGACATCAAGGTCAACGGCGAGATTTCGCAGCTCGGTGCGGGCAACATCCTGTTCGGGTGCTACGATTCGGAAGCTTTCGCCACCGAACCGCTGTGTGATCTTTTCACGCGCGGCCAGAACGCGACCGCGATCTTCCAGATCAACACCGTGCAGGACAAGTTCGTCAACATCGCCAGTCAGCGCAACCGTGGGATCGACGTGTCGTTCCGGGCGGTGCAGGACATCGGTTCGCTCGGCAGGCTCAACCTGACGGCCGACATGACCTGGCAGCTGAAGGACGATTCGCGCCTGCTCCCGACGTCGCCGCTCACGTCGACCAACGGCGAGGCCGGGTCGCCCAAGTGGGTCGGCGATTTCCGTGCCAACTGGATCCACCCGTCGGGCTTCAGCATGTTCTACGGCATCAACGTGATCGGTGGGACGTCCGACCAGCAGGATTTCGAGGACCGTGTCGGCGGCCCATGCCTGCGTTCGTTCAACAACCAGGGCACTGCCGATCCTTCGGACGATCTGCCGATCTACGGTGTCTATTGCCCCAAGCTGACGACGCCGACGACGTTCTATCACAACCTCTCGGTCACGCAGGAAATCGCCGATGGGCGGTTCACGATCACTGCTGGTGTGAACAATCTGTTCGACACCCGTCCGCCGCGGGTATCGGTGTTGAACGGCAACCAGATCGTGATGCTCGGCCCCGTGGTCGCTGCATCGCAGTACAGCTTCGTCGGACGGCGCGCGTTCCTGAACGTCACCGCGAAGTTCTAAGTCGGAACAACATTACAAGTCACGGGGGGCGGCATGGCAACATGCCGCCCCTTCTGCTAGGGTCGCCCCGAGGAGAGCCAATGCCCGAAATTCTGGTCCAGCGGGACAATCTCGACCAAGCGAATGCCCGCTTCGCGCAGGCCGACCTGCGCGAACCCGTATTCCTCAACTCGATGCCCAAGAGCGGGAGCCACCTACTGCGCAATATCATGCGTATGTTCGTGCCCGTCGCGCAGCACTACACCGAGGATTTCATCCAATGGGGCAACCTGCAGCGTCACAAGGTTGCTTTCGACCCGGCCCGCCCCCGGCTTAGCTGGGGCCACCTGTTCTTCGCCGACGCATCGGCCATCGAAACCGCCCGTACCCGCCGGGTGCTGCTGTACCGGGACCCGTACGACTGGGTCATCGCCCGGGCGCGCTTCATCCTGTCCGACCAGTTCAGCAGCAACGTCGATCATCTGAGTTCTGGCGCGCTGACCGGCGACGAACTGCTGACGATGATGATCTTCGGCCTGCCCCAAAAGCTGCCTTCGCTCAACGACATTTATGAGCTCAATGCCGCCGCGTGGCTCGGTTCGCGCTGTCACGTCGTCAAGTACGAGGATCTCGTGCACCATGTCGCCAACCTCGACAGCGTCGAAGCCGAGGCATTTTTTGCCGCTCTCTTCGAAGCGTGCGGCATCGACCTTCCCCGCGACTGGCGCGAGCGTGTCCGCGTCGGCTCCGACCGCAAGGAGAGCGGCACCGCGCGCGAGAACCTGACCGGGGTGGGCATCGAATTGCCCGACCGACTGGGCGAGGTGCACCGTGCATTGGTCGATTATCAGGCGCCGGGCCTGCGCCGCGTGCTGGGCTACGCCTGAGGATGGACACCGCCGCCGCTCCCCTCTCGATCCACCCCCAGTTGTCGCAAGCCAAGGAACTGCTGGCCAACGCAAAGTATGAACAGGCGGCGCAAGTCCTGATCGGCTTTCTGCGCGGCCATCGCAACCATCCCCAGGCGCTCGCCATGCTCGGCCAGACGGCGAGCCGGGTGGGCGCACTGGGGCAGGCAGAGCAGTTCCTGCGTCAGGCGATCGCGGCGGGCGCGCGCGATTTCGACACGCGCCGCCAACTCGCGGCGGTTGTCAGCCAGCAGGAACGGCCCGCCCAGGCCATCCCCCTGTTCGAGGCGCTGGCACAGGAAAGCGGGGATGCCGGAATCCGCGCGATCCACGCGGGGATGTTGGAGAAGCTGGGACACAGCGAGCAGTCTCGCCAGCTTTATCGCCAGCTCACCGAAGACGCACCCGACAATCCCATGCTGTGGAACGCTTACGGGCACAGCTTGCGTTCTAACGGCCAGGTGGACGAGGCCATTGCGGCCTATCGCCGCGCGCTGGCAATCGACGACGGGTTCGGCGAGGCGTGGTGGGGCCTTGCCAGCATCAAGCGCAAGGTGTTCGACGATGCGGACATCGCCGCCATGCGCGCCGCGCTCGCCATCGCCATCGACGAACGCAACATCGCCCCCCTGAATTTCGCGCTGGCCCGCGCGCTGCACGACCGCGCCGACTATGCCGGAGCCTTCGCCCACTATCGCGATGGCAACGCGATCCGTGCCGAATCGCTGCGCTACAACGCCGACGAATTGAGCGACGAGGTTGCCGAGATCGAGCGTACCGTCGACGCGGCCTTTCTCGGGCGCCTGGCGGCCGCGCCGGTCGGCGACCAGACCCCGGTATTCATCATCTCGCTGCCCCGCTCGGGTTCGACGCTGCTCGAACAGATGCTCGGCAGCCATTCCCATATCGAGCCCGCGGGCGAATTGCCCTATGTCGCGGCGATCCTGCGTTCGTACATGGAAATGGCGACCCGCCGGGGCCGCGTTACCGTTACCCAGGCCATCGCTGCGATGCCGGACGAGCAGGCCGCCGCGCTGGGCCGCGAATACCTCGCGCGCGCCGCGCTCCACCGCCGCACCGACTCTGCGCTGTTTACCGACAAGCTGCCGCAGAACTGGAGCAACGTGCTGTTCATTCGCAGGATCCTGCCCCAGGCGCGGTTCATCGACATTCGCCGCCCGGCGATGGATTGCTGTTTCTCCAACTTTACCCAGTCTTTCACCAGCGCCCATCCCGCCTCGTTTACGCTGACCGATGTCGGACGGGCCTACGTCGACAACGTGCGCCTGATGGCACACTTCGCTCGGGTCGCGCCAGGCATGATCCATCACGTCGATTACAGCCAGCTCCTCGACGAGCCCCGATCGCAACTGGGCGGCGTGCTCTCTTACCTCGGCCTCGACTGGGAGGACGGCCTGCTCGAATTCCACCGCCTCGACCGCGTGGTCAGAACCCCCAGCAGCGAACAGGTCCGCCGCCCGCTCAACCGCGACGGCGTGGATGTGTGGAAGCCCTATTCGGAGTGGCTGGCCCCCTTGCGCGAGACTCTGGGCGAATTGGCGGGAGAATGAGGGTCTCCTGTTGCATTTGCGCAACAAGGACCGGTTCCACTGGAAAATCTTCCCCAACAAACATTTCCCATGCTTGTCTAGCGCGAATGGCTTTGCTTTTATGCAGTGGGGTCGTGGCATCGGCCCGATTAAGGGGACGATCACAATGCAGAAGATTCTACCGGGTGGGCACCACCCGCGCGCCGCGCTTTTCGCAAGTGCCGGCTTCGCAGCAATGGCGCTTGCCATCGGGTCGCCTGCGATGGCGCAGGATACGGCACCCGATTCGGACGATGACACCGCCACACAGGCGGCGCCCGGCTCCACTGCCATCATCGTAACCGGTTCGCGCATTCAGCGTCCGACGCTGGCTTCGCCAGTGCCGCTGACGTCAGTCACGGCCGAAGAACTAACCGCTCAGGGCGACATTTCGCTAGGCGATGCGCTCAACGACCTTCCTTCGCTGCGGACCACGTTCAGCCAGGGCAACTCGACCCGTTTCATCGGCACCGCCGGCCTCAACCTTCTCGACCTTCGCGGTCTCGGCACCGAGCGCACGCTCGTCCTGGTCAACGGCAAGCGCCACATCACGGCGATTCCGGGCCAGTACCTGGTCGACGTGAACACGATTCCGACCGACCTGCTGGAACGTGTCGACGTGGTGACTGGCGGCAACTCCGCGATCTACGGTTCCGATGCTGTCGCCGGCGTGGTCAACTTCGTGCTGAAGCGCGACTTCGAAGGTCTGGCCGTTCGTGGCCAGGGCGGCATTTCGTCACGCGGCGACCGGGCGAGCAAGTTCATCTCGGGCACTTATGGCAAGAACTTCGGCGATGGCCGCGGCAACATCGCCATCGCGGGTGAATACGCCAAGACCGACCCGCTCTATTTCCGCGACCGCGACGGCCTGACCGGCGCGTTCAGCGGCCGCTGCCAGTTCAACCTCGTCGATGACCCGTCTGGCGAGCCGTTCGGCACTGACGGCATCATCGATAACGAACCTCTCTGCGGCGTACGCAACGGCGCGATCTCCGATGGAGGCACAATCGGCGGTGTCGGCAACGGTCGTTTCTTGCGCTTTACCCCTTCGGGAGATCTTTTCGTAGATCAGCCAGATCGGTTCATTGGCCCGTTCACTGGCAACGTAATTGGTGGAGGCGGTTCGACACTTCGTAACACCGGCCAGTTGGCAGCGGGCTTGACACGCTATTCCATCAACCTGCTGACTCATTTCGAGGTGAGCGAAGCGTTCCGCCCCTTCTTTGAAGCCAAATATGTCCACATCGACTCAGTTCAGGAAGGTCAGCCCAGCTTCTTTCAGGGTAGCATTCCGGCGTTCTTCGGCGGCGGCGCAAATCTTCGTTGCGATAATCCATTCCTGAATGCACAGGCGCGGAATGCGCTAGTCAACACTGGTCCTACGCCAGCATCGCCAACCGCAGCTTGCGCGGCAAGGACTGCGGCTATTCCAGCCACGTCCACCACCCCAGCCGTGCCGTCCATGTTCATACTGGACGCCAATGGTAACCGCGTTTTTGATCCCAATAGAACATTCGCGATGTCGCGCTTCAACATCGACTTCGGTGGACGCGGCGAACTCCACGATCGCGATACCTATCGCATCGTCGGCGGTGTCGAAGGAACTTTCAACGACGACTGGACCTACGAAGTTTCGCTCAACTACGGGCGGCTCGAAACCAGAATGCGGTCGCTCAACAACCTCAAGTTGTTCGACCTCAACGGTAACCCTGATGGTTTCCTGCTGGCGCTCGACGCAACCCGCAACGGTGCCGGCCAAATCGTCTGCCGCGTCAACGCGGTCACCGTTACGCGACCGGACTGTGTGCCCATCAACGTGTTCGGCGAAGGTGCACCTAGCGAAGCGGCTCTGGCTTTCGTAAACACGACCGCCACTCGCGAACAGAAGGCCGAGCAGTTCGTCGCCTTTGCCTCTCTCGCTGGCGATCTCTCGCAAGTCTTCGAATTGCCGGGCGGGCCTGTCGGCTTCGCACTCGGTGCGGAGTATCGCGAAGAAAAGGCACAGAGCGCGTTCGACGAACTGACGGCGAGCGGTGGCACCTTCCTCAATGCGATCCAGCCGTTCACGCCGCCCAAGCTGACTGTCAAGGAAGCGTTTGGCGAAGTGAACATTCCGCTGCTGGCGGATATGCCGTTCGCCAAGGAACTGAGCCTGGGTGCGGCCGGTCGCGTGTCGGATTACAACACCGCCACGGGCACGGTCTATGCCTACAACCTTCAGGGTGTATACGCTCCGATCTCGGACATCCGCTTCCGCGCGGCATATGCGACATCGGTCAGGGCACCAACCCAGTCGGACCTGTTCTCGCCATTGAGCCAGAACTTCGCCTTCATCGCCGACCCCTGTGATGTTCTCAACATTGGCAACAACCCGAACCGGGCATCGAACTGCGCGGCAGGTGGCGTGCCGGCGACGGCCAATGCCGCCCTCTCGGCGATCTGCGCCAACTCGCCGTTCCCGGTTGCACCAGGTGCTCCGTTCGTCAACTGTACGGCGCGGGCATTCTCGACCAGCTTCCGTTCGGGTGGCAACCCCACCCTGATCGAGGAACGCGGCAAGAGCCTCACGTTGGGCGTGGTGTTCGAGCCGAGCTTCGTTCCGGGCCTCAACTTCACCATCGATTACTACAATATTGAGGTGGAGAGCCTGATCGCGACACTGGCCGCTCAGACGATCATCAACTCCTGCTATGATGATCCCAACGGCATCAACAACCCGTTCTGCACCACCGTGCAGCGTGACCCGGCCACCGGCCTGTTCACGGACGAAGCGGTCATTTCGGGCGGCGTGAACTTCGCAGCGCAGAAGACCGAGGGCATCGATTTCGACGTGCAGTACAACCGCACGTTCGACAACGGCCATCGCCTGCGCTTCCGTGGTATCGCGACGTACCTGATGACGCTGGACGACTTCACTAACCCTGCCGATCCGGAGCTTCCGAACCGGCGGCGCAGCGAACTAGGCGATCCCAAGTGGGCAGCATCGGTCAACCTCAACTACGATTTCGGTGCGATCGACCTGACCTGGGCCATGCGGTACCTCGGGCCGCAGGCCAAGGCTGCTTATGAAAACCAGAACAGCTTCATTGGCCGCTGCCCCAGCACGGGTACTTCGGCCGGGCTGACTGGTTTCACCCAGCGACCCTGCACGCCGGGTGAACTGACCAGGCTTGATCCGCTGAACAACGACCAGTTCGAGAAGCCCTTCTTCAAGGCTCAGACGTATCACAACGTCCGCCTGAACTGGGATATCGAAGACGACAAGTACAGCTTCTACATCGGCATCGACAACCTGTTCGATAACAAGCCACCGTTTGGGCAGCTGGGCATTGCAGGCGGCGATCCGTACGACACGTTCGGTCGCTTCTTCTACGCCGGCTTCCGTATCAACATGTAAGCTGCGGCAGTACTGCAAAAAGGAAAGGGCCCCGCGAAATCGGGGCCCCTTCTCGTTTTACGTGGAATTTCCGGATCGGATCGGCGCGCTTACCCCACCCCGATCACCAGTTCCCCGTCCCCCTCGTCCACCTTGACCGTGCTGCCGTCGGAGATCTTGCCCGCCAGCAGCATTTCGGCCAGCGGATCCTGAACGTAGCGTTGCACCGCGCGTTTCAGGGGGCGCGCGCCGTAGACCGGGTCGTAGCCCACCCGGCCAAGCCAGCGCAGCGCGGCATCGGTGAGGTCGAGCGTGATCTTGCGGTCGGCGAGCAGCTTCTGCACCCGGGCCAGCTGGATCTTCACGATCGGGGCCATGTGCTCCTGGCCCAGCCGGTGGAACAGGATAATCTCGTCGAGCCGGTTGAGGAACTCGGGGCGGAAATGTCCGCGGACGACGTCCATCACCTGGGGTTCGACATCCTTCACATCCTGCCCGTCGTCCATCTGGGCGAGGAACTGACTGCCGAGGTTGCTGGTGAGGATGATCAGCGTGTTCGAGAAATCGACGACCCGGCCCTGCCCGTCAGTCAGTCGCCCGTCGTCGAGCACCTGCAACAGCACGTTGAAGACATCCGAGTGCGCCTTCTCGACCTCGTCGAACAGGACCACCTGATAGGGCCGTCGACGCACCGCTTCGGTCAGCACACCGCCCTCTTCATATCCGACATAGCCTGGAGGCGCGCCGATCAGGCGGGCGACCGCGTGCTTCTCCATGAACTCGCTCATATCGATGCGAACCATCGCGGTGTCGTCGTCGAACAGGAACCCGGCGAGTGCCTTGGTCAGCTCTGTCTTGCCGACGCCGGTGGGGCCGAGGAAAAGGAAGCTGCCGAGTGGTCGCCCAGGGTCTTGCAAACCGGCGCGCGCGCGGCGCACGGCCTTGCTCACCGCCTCGATCGCCTGCGCCTGCCCGATCACCCGCGTGCCGATGATCTCTTCCATCGCGAGCAGCTTGTCGCGCTCGCCCTCCAGCATCTTGTCGATCGGGATGCCGGTCCAGCGGCTGACGACGCTGGCGATATCGTCCTCGGTCACTTCCTCGCGCAGCAGCGCGTTTTCGGTGTGACCCTGCGCGTCGGCCAGCTGCTTTTCCAGTTCGGGGATGCGCCCGTAGGACAGCTCGCCCGCCTTGGCCAGATCGCCCTCACGCTGTGCCTGCTCCAGTTCGATCCTCGCGGCGTCGAGCTGTTCCTTGAGCTTGCTCTCGGCATGGATCTTGTCGCGCTCGTTCTGCCACCGCGTCGTCAGTTCGCTCGACTGCTGCTCCAGCTCGGCCAGTTCCTTGCGCAGCGTCTCGAGGCGGTCCTTGCTCGCACGGTCGCTTTCCTTCTGGAGCGCCTGCTCCTCGATCTTCAATTGGATGATGCGGCGATCAAGTCCCTCGATTTCCTCGGGTTTCGACTCGACCTCCATGCGGATCCGCGAAGCGGCCTCGTCCATCAGGTCGATCGCCTTGTCAGGCAGGAAGCGGTTCTGGATGTAGCGGTTGGATAGCTGCGCCGCCGCCACGATCGCGGCATCGGTGATGCGCACCCCGTGGTGCAACTCGTACTTGTCCTTGATCCCGCGCAGGATGCTGATGGTATCCTCGACGCTCGGCTCGGCGATATAGACCGGCTGGAAGCGGCGTTGCAGCGCCGGGTCCTTCTCGACGTACTTCTGGTATTCGTCGAGCGTGGTCGCGCCGATGCAGTGCAACTCGCCCCGGCTCAGGGCGGGCTTGAGCAAGTTGGAGGCATCCATGCTGCCCTCGCTCGCACCAGCGCCGATCAGGGTGTGCATCTCGTCGATGAACAGGATGATCTGGCCATCGGCGCCCTTTACCTCGTCGAGCACGGCCTTCAGCCGCTCCTCGAATTCGCCGCGATACTTCGCGCCCGCGATCAACGCGCCCATGTCGAGCGACATGAGCGTACGGCCCTTGAGGCTGTCGGGCACGTCGCCGTTGGCGATGCGCAGTGCGAGGCCCTCGGCGATCGCGGTCTTGCCGGTGCCGGGCTCGCCGATCAGCGCGGGGTTGTTCTTGGTGCGGCGGGCGAGAATCTGCACCGTGCGGCGGATTTCCTCGTCGCGGCCGATCACTGGGTCGAGCTTGCCGTCGCGCGCCGCCTGGGTCAGGTCGCGCGCATAGCGCTTCATCGCGTCGTAGGCCTGCTCGGCCCCAGCGCTGTCGGCGGTACGACCCTTGCGCAACTCGTTGATCGCGGCGTTGAGCTTGGTTGCGTCGAGCCCCGCGTCCTTCAATGCCTGTCCCGCCGCGGTGCTGGTTGCCAAGGTCAACGCCACGAGCAGCCGTTCCACGGTAACGAAGCTGTCGCCCGCCTTCTCCGCGATCTGCTCGGCCTGGTCGAGCACGCGCACGGCGTCGTTGTCGAGGCCGGGGGTCTGCTGCGCCCCACCGCCCGAGACCGCCGGGATCTTCGCCAGCTCGGCGTCGATCCGCTGGACCGCATTGGCCGTATCCCCGCCCGCGCGGTGGATCAGCCCGGCGGCCATGCCTTCGGGGTCTTCCAGCAGTGCCTTGGCCAGGTGCAGCGGGGTGATCCGCTGGTGACTCATGCGGATGGCGACGGTCTGCGCGCTCTGGAGGAAACCCTTGGCGCGATCGGTGAACTTTTCGAGATTCATGGGGAATCCTCCTCCTATTGCCGCCGCGATATGGTGTTGCAAAATCGCAACACAAGCCCCGTCCGTGCTTGTCACCGCACGGTGTGTTAGCCGGATATAGGGGTTCGCGCTAAGCGCGCGAGAGGGCGGGCGAAAAAAGTCCGCCGTCCCGTCGGTCAGACGCTTGGCGCGTGGTCCAGCCCGGGCACGAACACGGTGCGTCCACCACCAAAATCATTGCGCACCACGATATGCCCGAGCCGCTCGAGATGCTCGAGCAACCGGCGGATGCGCCCAGGCGAGCTGGTGCCATAGACGCGGCCCAGCTCGTCCTCGTCGGGCGCGGGTAGGCCCTCGCTCGCGGCCTTGGCGATGACAAGGAAGGGGGCGAGCACGTCGTCGTCGATCCCCTCGGCAAGCGCCAGCACCCGCGCGCGCATGTCCGCGTCGAGTTCGGCCAGCCCCGCGCTCGCAATCGCGAAGCGGCGGCGGAAGCGGGCCATGTCGGGCATCGGGCCCGCCAGGCGCTGCTGGCGGCACTTGAGCAGGAAGGTCTGGTAGAGCGCGCTGGCCGACTGGAACGTGCTGCCCTCCTCACCCGCCAGCGCGGTGACGATGGCGTCGATCCGCTCGGCCATGTCGCTTGGCGGCATGATCGCGGGAGTGGGCGCGCGGGCGACCTCCTGCCGCTCGATGCTCTCGGCCAGTTGCTCGGGGCGTGGCGCTGGCGGTGGAGGCGGCGGCGCGGCCTTCGCGGCCTCGCTCGCGAGTTCGCGGGTCAGCAGCGCCGCCATGTCCGCGGGCGCGGCGGTCGGCATGGGCATCAAGCCCTCGACGCGCGCCTTGATTCCGGTCCGCACCGCGCCGATCCGAACCGCCACCGGCACCCGACTGATCGCCGGACCCAGTGCCAGGAAGTGACCCCGTTCCAGCTCGCGGATGCGCTCGGCCTGGCGTCGTTCCATGCCCAGCAGATCGGCGGCGCGGACCATGTCGATGTCGAGGAAGGTCCGCCCCATGAGGAAGTTGGAGGCTTCGGCGGCGACATTCTTGGCGAGCTTCGCCAGCCGCTGCGTCGCCACGATCCCGGCCAGTCCGCGCTTGCGCCCCCGGCACATCAGGTTGGTCATCGCCGACAAAGTCATCCGACGCGTGTCCTCGGCGATCTCGCCGGCGACGGCGGGGGCGAACATCTGCGCCTCGTCCACCACGACCAGCGCGGGATACCAGTGCTCGCGCGGGGCATCGAACAGCGCGGTCAGGAACTGCGCGGCGCAGCGGATCTGTTGCTCGACCTCCAGCCCCTCGAGGCTGAGCACGACCGAGGCGCGGTGCTCGCGGATGCGCCGCGCCAGCGCCTCGATCTCGGGCGGGGAATAAGCGGCTCCGTCGATCACCACATGGCCGAAAGCATCGGCCAGGGTGACGAAATCGCCCTCCGGATCGACCACGACCTGCTGGACGATCGCGGCGCTTTCCTCGAGCAGGCGACGCAAGAGGTGCGACTTGCCGCTGCCCGAATTGCCCTGCACCAGCAGACGCGTGGCGAGCAGTTCCGCCACGTCGAAAGTGACGGCTTGCCCGCCCGCGTCCTGTCCGATGGTGATCTGCGCTGTCACGGGCCGCTCGGTAGCCAGCCGAATCCCGATACAGGAAGAGCCAGGGCGAACTTATCCCGAGCGAATCGCATCCGCCCTTCACCCGGCCCGCGAAGGACGCTAGCCTTGGCCCAAAGAGAGGAATTGTCGTGATGGGGAAGTGGTTTGCGCGCCTGGGGCTGGCGCTGCTCGGTCTCGTGCTCGCCGTGTTCGTCGTGCTCGCCACCTGGGAACCGTTTTTCGCCAAGCGCGGCGTCGCCCCGCCCGACCGCGCCTATTCCGCCGAGATCATGCGCAGCGAATTTGGCGTGCCGCACATCTACGGCCGGACCGACGCGGATGTCGCCTATGGCGTCGCCATCGCGCATTCGGAGGACGACTTCTTCACCCTGCAAGATGTGATCGCGATGGCGCGGGGCCGTTATGGCGCGATCGCGGGGGAGGATGGCGCGGCGGTCGACTATGTCTACCACCTGCTCGATGCGCGCGGGACAGCGGAGCGGCATTACGACAGCCTGCCCGCCGATACGCGCGCGCTGTTCGAAGCCTATGCGGCGGGCCTCAACCAGTATGCCGCCGAGCATCCGGGCGAGGTCAAGCTGGACCGCCTGTTCCCGGTCAACGGCACCGATGTCGCGGCGGGGTTCGCATTGCGCCAGCCGTTCTTCTTCGGGCTCAACAATGTGATCGAACCGCTGGTGGCGGGGAAAGACCTCTACCCCGAGTTCGGCCCGCCCATCGCGCCACCCGGTATCGACACCGCTCCCGATGCCGAGCCGATCATGGAGGAATTGCCCGCGCGGCGCGTGACACGCGCGCTGCCGCTCCACATGGGCGAGGACGGGGCGCTGGCCGGGTCGAACGCCTTCGCCATCGCACCCGCCAGATCCGGCGACGGTGTGACGCGGCTCGTGTCCAACAGCCACCAGCCGTGGCGCGGCGGGGTCTCGTGGTACGAGCTTGTGGTCGAAAGCGGCGAGGGCTGGCACTTCGCAGGCGCGAACTTCCCCGGCAGCCCCTACCCCTTCCTCGGCCATAATCGCGACCTTGGCTGGACTAACACGGTCAACCGGCCCGACATGGTCGACGTCTACGAGCTGGAACTGGACGCAAGCGGCACTCGCTACCGTCTCGACGGCAAGTGGCTGCCGCTGGAGGCCAAGACCGTTACCCTGCCCGTGCGTGTCGGGCCGGTTGTCTTGCCGATCCGCCGCACAGTCCACCGCAGCATCCACGGCCCGGTGATCGTCAACGAGTCCGGCGCCTTCGCCATCCGCTATGGGGGCATGGATTCGATCGAGCAGCTCGACGCCTATTACCGGCTGAACAAGGCGCGCGATTTCGACGAGTGGCGCGCGCAGCTTGCGCGCATGGCGATCCCCAGCACCAACTTCATCTACGGCGATCGCAGCGGAAATATCGCCATGTTCTACAACGCCGCGCTGCCCAACCGCCGGGCCGGGCCCGACTGGCGCAGCATATTGCCCGGCAACCAGTCGGCGCTGATAACGCAAGGGACAGTGCGGTTCGAGCAGATCCCACAGATCGTCAACCCGGCCAGCGGGTGGATCTTCAACGCCAACAACTCGCCCTGGTCCGCCGCCGGGCCGGGCAGCGATCTGACCGAGAGCGATTTCGCCCCTGAACTCGGGATCGAGACCAAGACCACCAACCGCGCGCGCCGCGCGGCGAAACTTATGGCCGAGGCCGAGTTCATCGACCGCCCGACACTGGAGCGGATCAAATACGACACCGGATACGAACGCGAAGGCTACGTTGCTGCCCTGTTCGACGCGGTCGCGGCGCTCGATCTTCGTCGTGATCGCAATCTCCAGCGCGCCCAACGCCTGCTGGCGACCTGGGACTATACCGCCGACGGGGTCGGTAGCGCCGATGCGCTCGCCCTGCTCATGATCAAGGACTTCATGTCGGCAGAATACAACAACAAGCCCGCGCCCGACGTGCGCGAGCACCTAAGCAAGCAGGTCGCGCACCTGATGCGCCACTTCGGCCGGATCGACCCGCCGATGTCCTCGCTGCTGCGGTTGCGGCAGGGGCCGGGGCGCTACTCCGTCGACCTGCCGCTCGATGGGGGGAGCGACACGCTGCGCGCTTCGACGACATGGACCGTAGAGGACGACGGGCGGCTTGCTGTGCGCCACGGCGACAGCTTCCTGATGTTCGTCGAGTGGGAGCCGGGCCAGCGCGTGCGTAGCGAATCCATCCAGCCCTATGGAGCGGCGACCACGCGCCCGGACAGCCAGCACTATTCCGACCAGGCAGCGCTGTTCGTGCGCCACCAGGTCAAGCCGGTTCACTTCTGGCGCACTGATGCGCTACGGAATGCCGTTCGTCGAAAAGTCGTCAGCAATCGCTGACGAAGGAATATCGCCAGTCACGCAAAGCTATTTCCGGGGATCCTGCCATGCGTTCGAAACTTGCTGCCACCAGCCTGCTCGCTCTTGCCCTCGCCGCTTGCTCCACCACCCAGACCGAGCCTCTGGCGAGCGCGACCCAGCCCGCGACGGTGGGCCAGCTGATCGAAAGCGTTTCCATCCCCTACCAGCAGTTCAAGCTCGACAACGGGCTGACCGTGTTGGTGCACGAGGATCGCAAGGCACCCGTCATCGGGGTCTCGGTATACTACGGCGTCGGTTCGAAGCACGAGCCCGATGGCAAGACCGGCTTTGCCCACCTGTTCGAACACCTGATGTTCAACGGCAGCGAGAACGCGCCGGGCGATTTCTTCGAACCGCTCCAGCAGATCGGCGCGACCGATTACAACGGCACCACGTGGTTTGACCGGACCAACTATTTCCAGACCGTGCCGACCGGCGCGATCGACGCCGCGCTGATGCTCGAAAGCGACCGCATGGGCTACCTGCTCGGCGCGGTGACGCAGGAGAAGCTCGATAACCAGATCGGCGTCGTCCAGAACGAGAAGCGTCAGGGCGACAACCAGCCCTATGGGTTGGTCGAATACGAGCAGCTCGAAAACCTCTATCCCTCGGGCCATCCCTATCACCACTCCACCATCGGCTCGATGGACGATCTGTCGAGCGCGACGCTGGAGGACGTGAAGCAGTGGTTCCGCGACAACTACGGCCCCAACAACGCAATCCTGGTGCTGGCGGGCGACATCGACGCCGCGACCGCGCGCGAGAAAGTGACCAAGTGGTTCGGCGCGATCCCGGCCGGCGCGGCGATCCGCCCGGTCGAAGCACCCGTGCCGACGCTGCCCGCGAACGCCGAAAAGACCATCTACGACCGCGTGGCATCCCCGCGCATCTACCGGATGTGGGCAACGCCGGGCCTCGACAATCCCGAATACCTGCCCCTGGCGATGGGAGCGACCGTACTCGGCGGCCTCGCCAGCTCGCGGCTCGATGATGCGCTGGTGCGGGAACAGAAACTGGCGGTGCGGGTGGTCGCGCGGGCCGAGACTTTCGCCCAGGCGGCGCAATACGTCGTCTATGCCGACGCCGCCCCCGGCGTCGATGCGGCGACGCTTGGCGCGGCGCTCGATGCCGAGATCGCGAAGTTCCTCGCTTCCGGGCCGAGTGCCGACGAATTGCAGCGGGCCACCACGACGTATGCCGCGGGGATGATCCGCGGTCTGGAGCGGGTCGGCGGCTTCGGTGGCAAGGCCCCGACGCTGGCCGAAGGGTTGCTCTATTCGAACAATCCGTCGCACTACAAGGCGGAGCTGGAACGCGCCGCCGCCATGACGCCGGAGCGGGTTCGCGACGTTACCGCACGCTGGCTGTCGCGCCCGGTGTTTTCGCTGACGGTTGAGCCGGGTGAGCGTCGTGAAGGGGGCGAAAATCGCGGCGGGTTCTTTACCGGCGATGGTGGATCGGGCCTCGCTGGACCAGCTTTCTATTCCAGCCCGTTATCGATGCAGGGCGGCGCAATGGTGGCCCAGGCCGACCGCTCGCGCATTCCGCCAGTGGGAGAATTGAAGCCGCTCGACTTCCCGACGATCGAGCGCGCAACGCTGTCGAACGGGATGCAGGTCTATTTCGCCCGGCGCGATGCCGTTCCCGTCGTCTTCACCCGCGTGCAGTTCGATGCGGGCTTCGGCGCAGACCCGGCGGGCAAGGCGGGCCTTCAGTCGATGATGCTGCAAGTCATGGACGAAGGCACGACGCGGCTTGATTCGAGCGCGCTCGCGATTGCCAAGGAGCGACTGGGCGCCAACCTGGGCTCATTCGCAAACGCCGACATGACCTCGTTCGCTCTCGACGTACCGGCGGCCAACCTGCCTCAGGCTCTCAACCTGATGGCGGAATACGTGCGCCAGCCGGCGTTCCGCCCCGACGACCTTGAGCGGGTCCGCGCGCAGCAGCTCACCCGGATCCGCAACGAGCTGAACAACCCGAGCCAGATCGCCAATCGCACGCTCGCTCCGATCCTGTTCGGCGAAGGGCATCCCTATGGACTTCCGCCCTCGGGCACCGGCACCGCCGAAGTGGCCGAGGCGCTGACGGCGCAGGAACTGCGCGACTTCCACCAGATGTGGATGCGCCCCGACAAGGCACGGGTGTTCGTGGTCGGCGATACCACGCTGGCCGAGGTCACGCGGATGCTGGAGGCGAGCTTCGGCGACTGGCAGCCGCCCGCAGTGCCCGCGCCGGAGAAGACCTACGACGCGCCGATCCCCCCGCAGACCTCGCGCATCGTGCTGGTCGACCGGCCCAATTCGCCCCAGTCGGTTATCGTCGGCGGGCGCGTACTCGACAGCAAGGGCACCGACGACCTGCTCGTCCTGACCTCGGCCAACGAGGTATTCGGCGGCAGCTTCCTCAGCCGGATCAACATGAACCTGCGCGAGACCAAGGGTTGGTCATATGGCGTGCGCAGCGGGGTCCAGCAGCCGCTCGACCGGACCAGCTTCATCCTGATCGCCCCTGTCCAGGCCGATCGCACCGGCGATTCGATCGCCGAACTGCGCAGCGACCTCACCGCTTTCACCAGCGATCGCGGCGTGACCGGCGAGGAACTGACGCGCCTCATCAACGGCAATGTCCGCGAGTTGCCCGGTCAGTTCGAAACCAGCGCCGCCGTGCTTGGAGGGATCGTCAACATCGTAACTTACGGGCGTCCCGACAATTACTATGAAACCCTCGCCGCGCGGTACGCCGCTCTACAGGCCGGTGCGCTCGACGCCGAGGCGCGGCGCACGCTGCGCGGCGACGATCTGGTATTCGTGGTCGTCGGCGATGCCTCGGTCGTCCGTCCGCAGCTCGAGAAGCTCGGACTGCCGATCGAGGTACGCAGCGCGCAGTGACGCTATTGACAACGATGTAAGCAAGCGCGAGACCCGCGCCATCAATCAAGGAGACGAGCAATGTCAGTTGGCGGAAGCTACGAATGCGTGACCAAGACCCCGATGGGCGACCAGAAGAGCACCTTCACCGTGGTCGACAACGGTGACGGGACCTTCAGCGGCAAGAACGCCGGGACGCTCGGCTCGATGGACATCGAGGATGGCAAGATCGACGGCAACACGCTGACCTGGAAGATGAACATGACGGTGCCGATGCCGATGACGCTCGAAGGCACCGCGACCGTCGACGGCGACACGCTGACCGGTTCGGTCAATGCCGGCGCATTCGGCTCGATGGCGATGAGCGGCACGCGCACCGCCTGACCGCCCGCCCGCGACAAGCGAGAGGGGCGCCGGAAGCGATTCCGGCGCCCTTTCTTTATGTCGTCATCCCAGCGAAAGCTGGGATGACTCTTACCCCAATTTCGCCTTCAGCAGATCGTTCACCACCGCCGGGTTGCCCTTGCCCTGCATCGCCTTCATCGTCTGGCCGACGAAGAAGCCGAACAGCTTGTCCTTGCCGCCACGATACTCCGCGACCTTGTCGGCGTTGGCGGCGAGCACCTCGTCGATCACCGCTTCGATGGCGCCAGTGTCACTCTGCTGCTTCAGCCCTTCGGTCTCGGCGATTTCAGCGGGTTCGCGGCCGGTCTTGAGGACGATCTCGAAGATCTCCTTCGCCTGCCCGCCGCTGATCTCGCCCTTGGCCTGCATATCGAGGATCGCGGCCTGCGCTTCGGCCGTGGCATGGGCGGGGTTCGCCTCGTCGCCGAGCGCATTGATAACGCCGGGCGCGACCGAGAGCGACCAGTTGGCGACCTGGGTGGCGAGGTCCTTCTCGCTCTTGCCGATGCCCCTGGCGGTGGCAGCCAGCAGCGTCTCGAAGCGAGCAAACGTCTCGACCTCGGCGGTCAACTCGCGCGCGTTGTAGGGGGTGAGACCCAGTTCCTCGACATAGCGCGCACGCTTGGCGTCGGGTAGTTCGGGCAAGCTGGCGCGGCATTCGTCGAGGAAGCCATCGTCCAGTTCCAGCGGCAGCAGGTCGGGATCGGGGAAGTAGCGGTAATCGTGCGCGTCTTCCTTCGACCGCATCGAGCGCGTCTCGTTGCGGTCGGGATCGTAGAGCCGTGTTTCCTGCACCACCGTACCGCCATCCTCGATCAGATCGACCTGGCGGCGCGCCTCCTGCTCGATCACCGCCATGACGAAGCGGACCGAATTGACGTTCTTGGTTTCCGTGCGCGTGCCGAATTCCGCGCCCGGCTTGCGGACCGAGACGTTCACGTCCGCGCGCATCGAGCCCTGCTCCATGTTGCCGTCGCACGATCCGACATAGCGCAGGATTGCGCGCAGCTTGCGCACGTAGGCCCCGGCCTCCGCGGGCGAGCGCATGTCGGGCCGGCTGACGATCTCCATCAGCGCCACGCCGCTGCGGTTCAGGTCGACGTAGGACATCGTCGGGTGCTGGTCGTGCATCAGCTTGCCCGCGTCCTGCTCGACATGGATGCGCTCGATCCCGATGACCTTGTCTTGCGCGATGCCCGCCTTCTCGTCTGCCTCGATCGTCAAAGCGCCCTCGCCGACCAGCGGGTGGTAGAGCTGGCTGATCTGATAGCCCTGGGGCAGGTCGGCATAGAAGTAGTTCTTGCGGTCGAATCGGCTCCACCGGTTGATCTGCGCCTCGATCGCCATGCCCGTACGCACCGCCTGGCGGATGCACTCGCGGTTGGGCACCGGCAGCATCCCCGGCATCGCCGCATCGACGAGGGAGACCTGGCTGTTCGGCTCCGCCCCGAATGCGGTCGAGGCGCCCGAGAAGAGCTTGGCGTTGGAGGTGACCTGCGCGTGGACCTCGAGGCCGATCACGACCTCCCACTCGCCGGTTGCGCCCTGGATGCGGTATGTGCTCATCTGCAATCTCACGTCATCCCAGCGAAAGCTGGGATCTCTCTCGGTCATGTCAGCCCTCGCGGCCAGCGATCCCAGCTTTCGCTGGGATGACGAATACGATCACCACCACTTCTCCGGCTTTGCGCTGAACCCGGCGCGCGCCTCGATCGCCAACCCTGCGTCCAGCACGCCCTGTTCGTCGAAGGCCTTGCCGATCACCTGCAGGCCGAGCGGCAGGCCGGTGTCGTCGAGCCCCGCGGGCACGCTCATCGCAGGCAGGCCCGCGAGGCTGGCGGGGACGGTGAAGACGTCGTTGAGGTACATCGCCAGCGGGTCGCTCAGCTTCTCGCCCAGCGCGAAGGCGGCGTTGGGGGCCGTCGGCGTGAGGATCACGTCACAGTGCTCCCACGCCTGTTCGAAATCGCGGGCGATCAGCGCGCGGACCTTCTGCGCCTGGTTGTAGTAGGCGTCGTAGAACCCGGCGCTGAGCACATAGGTGCCAATCAGGATGCGGCGCTTGACCTCGTCGCCGAACCCGGCGGCGCGGGTCGCGGCGTACATGTCCTGCAGACCGGCGCCGTCGGGCAGATCGCGCAGGCCGTAACGCACGCCGTCGTAGCGGGCGAGATTGCTCGATGCCTCGGCGGGGGCGACGATGTAATAGGCAGCGAGCGCGTATTGCGTGTGCGGCAGGCCGATCTCGACCACCTCGGCGCCCGCCTCCTTCACCCATTCGATGCCGCGCTGCCACAGCGCGTCGATCTGCGGGTCCATCCCCTCCATGCGATATTCGCGCGGGATGCCGACCTTCTTGCCGCGCAGGTCGGCCGAGAGGCTGGCGGCCCACTGGGGCACAGGCAGGTCGAGGCTGGTCGAATCCTTCGGATCGAACCCCGCCATCGCCTCCAGCATGATCGCGCAGTCGGTGACGTCCTGCGCCATCGGCCCGGCCTGATCGAGGCTGCTGGCGAAGGCGACCACGCCCCAGCGGCTGCAACGACCATAGGTCGGCTTGATGCCCGCAATGCCGGTGAGGGCGGCGGGCTGGCGGATCGAGCCGCCGGTGTCGGTGCCGGTCGCCGCGGGTGCGATGCGCGCCGATACCGCAGCCGCGCTTCCGCCCGACGAACCGCCGGGAGTGAGGTCGGTGTTGCCGCCATCGCCCCGCCGCCAGGGCGAGATGACATTGCCGAAATACGAGGTCTCGTTCGACGAGCCCATCGCGAATTGGTCGAGGTTGAGCTTGCCCAGCATCCCGGCACCAGTGTTCCACAGGTTCTGCGACACGGTGCTCTCGTATTCGGGCTTGAACCCTTCGAGGATATGGCTCGCGGCGGTGGTCTGGACGCCGTGCGTGGCGAACAGGTCCTTCATCCCGATGGGAACGCCCGCCATCATGCCGAGCGGCTTGCCAGCGGCGCGGTCGGCATCGACCTTGTCGGCGGCGGCGAGCGCGTGATCGGGGGTTGTGACGATGAAGGCGTTCAATGCATTCGCGCCCGCAACGGCGGCGTTGAACGCCTCGGCGACCTCGCGCGCAGTGAAATCACCTGCGGCAACACCGTCGCGGATGCCGCGGATGCCTAGATTGGTCAGTTCGCCCATCATTCGATCACCTTGGGCACGCCGAAAAAGCCGTGCTCTGCCGCGGGCGCGTTGGCCAGCACCGCGTCGCGCTTGCCCCCGCCGGTGAGCGGGTCGGCGTCGACCACGTCGTCGCGCAGGCGCAGCGTGTTGGGGATCACTGCGGTCATCGGTTCGACGCCGCTGGTATCGACCTCGCCCAGTTGCTCGACCCATTCGAGGATGCCGTTCAGTTCGGGCACCATGCGTTCGAGCGCGGCGTCGTCCATTTTGATGCGCGCCAGCGAGGCGATCTTCGCCACGGTGGCCTTGTCGACGGACATCGGTCCATCCCCTCAAGCTACGGGTTGCTGTTGGTGGCGGCGCTAGCAGTGCGACCGCCAGGCTTCAAGCGAACGGCCCCTATTGCGCCGGCGGCGGCATCGGGACATTCTGCGCCGGCGGTGGCGGGGGCACACCGCCCTGCTCGCCGCCCGGCCCCTGCTGCATCTGCATCATCTGCTGAAGCACCTGGATCCGCTGCTCGAATTCCTGCTCGCTCATGAAATCGACCAGTTCGACCTCGAACAAGAGATCGCTCCCCGGCGGAATGGGAGACCCCGGAGGCGGTTGGTCGCCATAAGCCTTCTGCGCCGGAATCTCGACCAGATAGCGGCCGCCCTTCTGCATCTTGCTGGCCGCCTCGCGGAAACCGGGCACGATGTTCTGCATGAACAGCGGGCTGCCTTCGGGGAAGATGCCGTCGACCGGGATCGGCGGCGGCGACCATTCGTCGAACACGGTGCCGTCGGGCAGCTTGCCGGTGTATTTGGTGAACAGGACATCGCTGTCGCCCGGATTGGCACCTGTGCCCGCCTGAATTTCCTCGACCGAAACGCCAGCGGGGATCGCTGCCCACGCAATCCCGGCACCGAGCAGCACGGCGGCGACGACGCCGAGCCAGAGCCGGGTCAACGAGCCCTTGGCGATCGGCTGGATGGGAACGCGGGTGACTTCGGCCATGAGCGGGTCCTGGAAAAGCAAAAGGGCGCGGAATCGCTTCCGGCGCCCTCTTGGCTCAACAATGCTGTGGGTTCAAGCGGGGCTTACTTGACCCCGTCACGCTCCATGCGCTTGCGTTCGAGCTTGCGGGCGCGGCGAACGGCGGCAGCCTTTTCTCGGGCGCGCTTCTCGCTCGGCTTTTCGTAGTGGCGGCGCAGCTTCATTTCGCGATACACGCCTTCGCGCTGCAGCTTCTTCTTGAGCGCGCGCAGGGCCTGGTCGACGTTGTTATCGCGAACGATGATCTGCATAAAATCAACTACCTCACAGCAATGGCCCAGAGCCCGCTTCAGCGCGGGGGTGCGCCATATGAAATCGACGAAAAGTGCGCCGAATCCATTGAGGATCGGCTCGAACCGGGGCGCGCCTAGTCGATTCATGTTCCTTTGGCAACCCTTGCGGTGCCTTTCCACGGCGGCAGCAAACGTCTAGGGAGCCGCGCATGGCCGCCCTGCCCGCATTCTCCACCACACTTCACGTCGCCCTTGGCGGCGCTGTGGGCGCAGTGCTGCGCCACCAGATGGGTCGCGGCATGACACATCTGTTCGGACCGCAGGCAATGACGGCTTTCCCGTGGGCCACACTGGCGATCAACGTGGTCGGCAGCCTGGCGATGGGTCTGCTCGCGGGTTGGCTCGCGCGGCATGGCGATGCCGATTCCGACCGCTGGCGGCTGCTGCTGGGCGTCGGCGTACTGGGCGGTTTCACCACTTTTTCGGCCTTCAGCCTCGAACTGATGCTGCTGATCGAGCGCGGCCAGGCGCTGATGGCGCTGACCTATGCGCTCGTATCCGTCCTCGCGGCGCTGACCGGTCTCTATCTCGGCCTTATCGCCTGGAGGATGGCAGCATGACCCCCAAAAACGGCCAGGGACAGGCTCAGGGTGAGCGGGCCGTGCGCCAATTCACGATCGCCGAGGACGACGACGGCATCCGTCTCGACCGCTGGTTCAAGCGGCACTTGCCCCAGGTCGGATTCGGCACCGTCAGCCGTTGGGCGCGCACCGGGCAGATTCGGGTCGACGGCGGCCGGATCAAGCCGGAGGACCGGCTCGCCGCAGGGCAGGTCCTGCGCGTGCCGCCAGGGGGCGAGGATGCCGCCAGGAAACCTCGCGCCCGCAAACCGCTGACCGAGGAGGAACTGACCGAGGCCCGCGCGATGGTGATCCGCGAGACGCCTTCGGCAATCGTGCTCAACAAGCCGCCCGGCCTTGCCACGCAGGGTGGCAGCGGCACGTTTCGCCACGTCGATGGACTGCTCGACGCCTTCGTACCCACCGAGGACGACCCGCGCCCGCGCCTGGTGCACCGGCTCGACAAGGATACCTCCGGCGTCCTCCTGATCGCCCGCACCCCAGGCAGCGCGGCGCATTTCTCCAAAAAGTTCGCTGGCCGTAGCGCCAAGAAGATCTACTGGGCGCTGGTCATGGGCGTGCCCGAAGTGCGCGAGGGCACGATCGACGCGCCACTCGCCAAGCAGCCCGGCACCGGCGGCGAGAAGATGCACGTCGATCATGAGGGCGGGCAACCGGCCAAGACCAAGTACCGCGTGGTCGACAAGGCGGGCGACAAGGCCGCATGGGTCGAGCTGGAGCCGCTGACCGGCCGCACGCACCAGCTCCGCGTCCACCTCGCCGCGATGGGCCATCCGATCGTGGGCGACGGCAAGTATGGCGGGCGCGACGCCTTCCTGACCGGCGCGGTCAGCCGGAAGATGCACCTCCACGCGCGTCGCCTGATCATCGACGAGCCCGCCAGTGGCGGCAAGAAAGGCGACAAACTCGACGTGACTGCCGAACTGCCCGAGCATTTCGCCGCGTCGCTCGAACAGCTCGGTTTCAACGAGAAGCAAAGCGACGCCGCCCCCGTCCGCGACGATCCTCCCCCCCGCTCGCGCGAGGAGAAGAAGCAGGCCGCCCGCCAGCACGCCAAGCAGTATCGCAAGGCGCGCAAGGGCGAACGGCGCGGGCGCGGCGCGGCACCCAAGAAGCCCGTGCGCAAGTGACCCGGCGACTAGCCGTGTTCGATTGCGACGGGACGCTCGTCGACGGGCAGGCGGCGGTGTGCGAGGCGATGGAGACCGCATTCGATCATGCCGCCCTGCCCCGCCCGCCGCGTAGCGCGATCCGCCGGATCGTCGGGCTGAGCCTGCCGCAAGCCGTGCGCGAACTGGCGCCGCTTGCCGAGGAAACACGGCAAAGCGCGGCGGTCGAGGCCTACAAGGCCGCGTTTCGGGAAAGCCGTAGCAGCGGGCGGCTGGAAGAACCGCTGTTCGACGGGATCGCCGAACTGCTCGAGCGCCTTTCCGAGGCCGGGTGGATACTGGGTGTCGCGACCGGCAAGTCCGACCGGGGCCTTGCCGCCTGCCTGTCGGGCCACGGCATCGCCGAGCGTTTCACGACCATGCAGACGGCCGACCGCCATCCGTCGAAGCCTCACCCGGCGATGCTCGAAGCCGCTCTGTTTGAGGCAGGCGTCGCACCCGGCCAGGCAGTCATGATCGGCGACACCGTTTTCGATATCGACATGGCCCGCGCCGCCGGAGTGCGTTCGGTCGGGGTCGACTGGGGCTATCACGCCGCGCACGAACTGCTCGAGGCCGGGGCCGAGCGGGTGTTTTCCTCGACCGGCGAACTTGGAGATTACCTCGTATGACCCGCGATCCGGCGTTCAAGTATTTCATGCTCATGCAACTGGGCCGCCTGGCCGGGGTAGCGCTCGTGCTGGTCGGCTTGATGGCCCTTCAAGGACAGGTCGACTTACCCGCCTGGGCCGGTTACCCGATGGTCATCGGGGGCATCGCCACATTCTTCCTCGTCCCGCGCCACCTGGCCCGAAAGTGGCGGAGCCCCGATCGGTGAAACGCTTCTACGAGGCTGTCGCGGTCGAAGCCGACCATGATAGCTACCGCGTCACCCTCGACGGACGAGCGATCCGGACCCAGGGCGGCAGGCCGCAGGTCGCCCCCACCCCCGCTCTGGCCGAGGCGCTGGCGCGCGAGTGGCGCACTCAGGGTGATGAGATCGACTCCGCCGCGTTCAAGCTGCGCGACATGACCGATTATGCGATCGACTACGTTGCAAGCGATCGCGCCGGGGTAATCGGAACGCTGCTCGGTTACGCCGAAACCGATACACTTTGCTACCGCGCCGACCCCGACGAACCGCTCTATCGCCGTCAGCGCGAGGTATGGGAACCGCTGCTAGCCGCAATCGAGGCGCGTGAGGGCGTACGGTTCGAACGAGTAAGCGGTGTGATCCACCGCCCCCAGCCACCCGAAACACTGGCGAAATTGCGCACACGGCTTGACGCGCTGGACGCCTTCGCCCTCGCCGCGCTGCAGCCGCTCGCCTCGCTCTCCGCCTCGCTCGGCATCGCTCTCACCGCGCTGGAACCGGACGCCGATATCGATGCGCTGTGGAACGCCGCGAGCCTCGAGGAATTATGGCAGGCCGAGCTGTGGGGCCGCGACGAAGCCGCCGAGCAGCGGCGCGAACGGCGTGGACGCGATTTCGCGGCGGCGGCAGTGTTCGCCCGCTTGGCTCGCGGCGGCTGAACGTCAGCCGCCCGCGACCCACTCCGCGACCTGGCTCGCGACATCGTTGGCCGCACGGTTGAGCGCGTCGCCCACCGGCACCGCCTGCGCCGAAACCCCCGGCACCACGCTTTCGAACCGGCGCGTCTGCACGCTGTCGCCGGCCCCGCCGCGCACCGCGTCGAACCGGACCACGACCGAGGCGCTGCGCGCATCGTAGCCGAAATCGCGCAGCGTGCCCTGGATCTGCACCGCGGAACCCACAGCCGGATCGTCGCCGTCGATCACCATCCGACCCGAGCGGGCGCGGATCGTTTCCGCCAGCAACCGCTGGAACAGGCGCGAGGGCCGTTCCACCCACACCGCGTCCTTGAGATAAGCGACCTGTGTATCATCGATCTGGACCGGAACGCGAGTGACGGCCAGCTTCTGCGGTGCACCCGGCTCCAACACAGAGATCGCGCTTTGCGTCGACCCTTGCGCGGTATAGCCGGCCTGCGGTGCGGCGGTCGGGGTAAGCGTGAGCAGGCTTTCGGGCGGATCGGCTCCGAAGCTGATGCAACCTGCCAGCGCGCCGGCGAGCCCCGCGGCGACGACGATCCTGCCAAACTGCGCCATTGTCCCGCGCCCTTTCCCGATAATGTTCATGGCTTGTAGTCCGGCAGCTTCGGGCTGCCGATCAGGCCGCCTGCGCCTTCGTTCTGGAGCCGTTCGGTGACCTGACGCAGCGCCTTGCTGGTGGCCTGGAGGTCCTTCATCGTCGCCTCAGCCGCGGGCAGTGTCGTCTCGGCCAACTGGCGGGTCGCCGGGCGCACGTCGTCCAGCGTTGCCGACAGCGAGGTCGCGGCGCTGTTGGCCGACTGGAGCGTCTTGCGCAGTTCGAGCGCGAGCGAGGCACCTTCCTGATTGAGCAGACGATCGGTCGATGCGGTGACTTTCTCGAACTGGTCCAGCGCCTCGCCCGCTTCGCGCAACGTCACCTGCAATTCGAGCAGCGTTCGCTCCAATTGCGGGGTCGCATTGGCCAGATCGGCCGACATCCGGTTGGTGTTGGCAAGGATCCCCGAAATCTGTTCCTGGTTGCGATCCGACAGCAGCAGCGACAGCCGCTCGGTCAGGGTCGCCAGCCGTTCCAGCAGCAGCGGCGCGTTGGCGAGGATTTCGTTGAATCCGCCCGCCCGCGGCGGGATCACCGGCACACCCGCGGTGCAGGCAGTGGTCTCGCAAGTGATCGGCGGCTGGCCACTGCGCGCGCCATCGAGGAGGATTGTCGAAACGCCCGTAAACGAACCCTGGATCGTCGCTGCCGTCCCGACCAGGATCGGCACCTCGTCACGCACCGCGATCCGCACGCGTACGAATTCGGGGTCGTCCTCCGACAGCACGATTTCCTTGACCTGGCCGACAGGTACACCCGCGAAGGCAACCTGCGAGCCCTTGGCAAGGCCGGAAACCGACTGCTTGAAAAATATGTCGTAATCCTTCGTGCTGCCCCGATTGAGCTGGGCCAGCCAGATTATGAAGAGGCCGAGTGCGGCAAGCAGCACCAGGGTCACGACCCCGACCCAGACATGATTTGCGCGTGTTTCCATTCGCTTGCCCCTATGCCCCGTTCTTCCGGAGCTTGTCCATCGTTTCGGCGCGCTCCTGGCTCGCCCTGGCGGCGCGGCCGCGAGGCCCGTTGAAGTATTCGTCGATCCACGGATGGTCGGTTTCGAGCAGTTCCGGGATCGTGCCGACGGCAATCACCCGCTGGTCGGCCAGCACTGCCACCCGATCGCAGATCTCGTACAGCGTATCGAGATCGTGGGTGATCAGGAAAACCGTCAGCCCCAGTGTTTCCTTCAATTCGCGCGTCAGCCGGTCGAACGCGGCGGCACCTATCGGGTCGAGCCCGGCGGTCGGTTCGTCGAGGAACAGCAATTCCGGGTCGAGCGCCAGTGCGCGGGCGAGCCCGGCGCGCTTCTTCATCCCGCCCGACAGCTCGGCCGGAAACTTGTTGATCGCATCTTCCGGCAGGCCCGAAAGCAGGACCTTGTAGCGCGCGATCTCGTCCATCAGATCGGGTTCGATCTCGGGGTAGAATTGCTTCAACGGCACCACCACGTTCTCGCCCACCGTCAGGGTCGAGAACAGCGCCCCGCCCTGGAACAGAACGCCCCAGCGGTTGCGCACGCCGAGCACTTCTTCCGGGTCGCCATCGGTCAGCGAGCGGCCGAATACAGTGATGTGGCCTTCCGCCGGTTGCTGCAAGCCGATGATCGAGCGCATCAGCACCGACTTGCCGGTGCCCGAGCCGCCCACCACGCCGAGAATTTCCCCGCGCTTGACCTTCAGGTCGAGCCCGTCGTGGATGACCTGTTCGCCGAAGCGGTTGACCAGCCCCTGGACCACGATCGGATGCGGGCCCCGGAAACGCTCGTGCTTGTGCGCCGCCTCGATCACGGGATCGTCGTGTTCGATCATCCCCAGCCAACCTCGGTGAAAAACACGGCGAAGATCGCGTCGAGTACGATCACGGCGAAGATCGCCTGAACCACGGCCTTGGTCGTGCGCAGGCCGACCTCCTCCGAATTCCCCTCGACCTGCATCCCCTGATAGCAGCCGGCCAGCGCCACGATCAGGCCGAACACCGGCGCCTTGATCAAGCCAACCCAAAGGTCGTGGATCGGCACCACTTCCTGAATACGCATCAGGAAGGTCAGGAACGGGATGCCGAGCATCAGATCGCCGACCACCGCGCCGCCGATGATCGCCATCGCCGAGGCGTAGAAGCCGAGCACGATCATCATGAAGGTGCAGGCAAGGATGCGGGGGATCACCAGCGCCTCGATCGGCGAGATGCCGATGGTGCGCATTGCGTCGACTTCCTCGGTCAGCTTCATGGTGCCGATCTGCGCCGCGAAGGCCGAACCCGAGCGGCCCGCGACCATGATCGCGGTCATCAGCACGCCCAACTCGCGCAGGGTGATGCGACCGACCAGGTTCACCGTCAGCGTCTCGGCCCCGAACTGCGACAGCTGCACCGCGCCCTGCTGCGCGATGACGATGCCGATCAGGAAGCTCATCAGCCCGACGATTGGCAAAGCGGAGACGCCGACCAGTTCGAGCTGACGGACCAGCGCCTTGCCCCGAAAGCGCGAGGGATGCCGGATGAGCGAGCCGATCCCCAGCAGTATCTGCCCGAGAAAACCGATCAGGTCGCGCACGCCGCGGCCATAGGCCAGCGTCATCGCGCCGATGCGCTCGGTCACGCGCTCGATCATCGGCAGGCGCGGCGCGGCTATCTCCACCGGCTCATCCGTCCGCCGGATCGCCTTCATCAGGCGCGCGGCGCGCTCGCTCGCACCGTCGATATCGGCCTCGGTCTGACGGGCCAGATCGCACGCGACATAGGCGCCGACCGTGTCGATCTCGGTCACTTCCGACAAGTCGACGACCTGATAATCGCCGCCCAGATCGTGCAGGTCACGATCGACCGCGCCAATCGTCGAGACGAGATAAGGACCTGAAAGAACGAGCTTCGTTCTTCCGTCCTCGCCCTCCTCGAGCCGGTATTGCGCCCCATCGCTCATGCGCCGACCGTATGGATGCAAATGTCTGACGCGACAAGCTTGGATCGACCCGTGTTGCACCGCAGCGCGCCCGCTGGCATGGGCGCGGGTATATGACCACCGAGCTTGACAAGACTTTCGACCCGTCCGCCATCGAGGCGAAATGGTATTCGCATTGGGAAGCGAGCGGCCTGTTCCGGCCCAAGCGGCCCGACGCCGCGCCGTTTACGATCGTGAACCCGCCGCCGAACGTGACCGGCAGCCTCCACATCGGCCACGCGCTCGACAACACGTTGCAGGACGTGGTCGTCCGTTACGAGCGGCTGCGCGGCAAGGACGCGCTGTGGGTGGTCGGCACAGATCACGCGGGCATCGCGACACAGATGGTGGTCGAACGCCAGCTTGAGGCGAAGCAGGACAAGCGCACCAACTACAGCCGCGAGGATTTCGTCGCGAAAGTGTGGGAATGGAAGGAGGAGAGCGGCGGCACGATCACCCGCCAGCTCCGCCGCCTGGGCTGCTCGATGGACTGGTCACGCGAGCAGTTCACGATGGACCCGCACTTCACCCGCGCGGTGACGAAGGTGTTCGTCGACCTTTACAACCAGGGCCTGATCTACCGCGACAAGCGCCTGGTGAACTGGGACACGAAGCTGAAGACCGCGATCAGCGACCTCGAGGTCGAGACGCACGAGGTCAAGGGCGGGTTCTGGCACTTCCGCTATCCGCTGGCGGAGGGCGTGACGACCAGCGAAGGCAAGGATCACCTCGTCGTCGCCACCACCCGGCCCGAAACGATGCTGGCCGACATGGCGGTGGCGGTGCACCCCGACGACGCGCGCTATGCCAGCGTCGTCGGCAAGTACGTGACGCTGCCGATCACCGGCCGCCGCGTGCCGGTGGTGGCCGACGAACACGCCGACCCCACACTGGGCAGCGGTGTGGTCAAGATCACCCCGGGCCACGATTTCAACGACTTCGAGGTGGGTAAGCGCGCGGGTATGAAGGCGGGCGAGATGCTCAACATGCTCGATGCCGAGGGCAACGTGTGCCAGACCGCCGACGGGCTGGTGCCGGAGGAATTCCTTGGCCAGCACCGCTTCAGGCGCGCCAAAGAAGACGGGGGTGTCGACGGCGCGCGCGAACTGGTCGTGGCGCGGATGAAGGAACTGGGCTTCCTCATCCCTCACATCGACAAGGACGGCGAGGAACACGACGCCGAACCGCGCACCATCGCGACGCCCTTCGGCGACCGCGGGGGCGGGGTGATCGAACCGTGGCTGACCGACCAGTGGTACGTCGATGCGGAGAAACTGGCACAGGCGCCGCTAGAGGCAGTGCGCAGCGGCGCGGTCGAGATCGTGCCCAAGACGTGGGAAAAGACGTTCTTCAACTGGATGGAGAACATCCAGCCGTGGTGCGTCTCGCGGCAGTTGTGGTGGGGACACCGGATTCCCGCTTGGTATGGTCCGGACGGCGAGGTCTATGTTGCCGACACCGAGGAAGATGCGCAAGCACTCGCAGGCAACAAGCCGCTTACTCGCGACGAGGACGTCCTCGATACCTGGTTCTCCTCCGCCCTGTGGCCCTTCGCCACGCTCGGTTGGCCGGAACAGAGCGAGCTCTTCGCCAAGCACTATCCTAACGACCTGCTCATTTCCGGCTTCGACATCCTGTTCTTCTGGGATGCGCGGATGGCGATGATGGGGATGCACCTGCTGGGCGAGGCGCCGTGGAAGCGGCTCTATCTCCACGGGCTGGTGCGCGCGCCCGACGGGCAGAAGATGTCCAAGTCAAAGGGCAACGTGGTCGATCCGCTCGGCCTGATCGACCGGTATGGCGCCGATGCGCTGCGGTTCTTCATGGCGGCGATGGAGAGCCAGGGCCGCGACATCAAGATGGATGAGCGGCGGGTCGAGGGCTACCGCAACTTCGCCACCAAGCTGTGGAACGCGGCGCGGTTCTGCCAGAGCAATGGGATCGTCGGCTCGACCACGATTGCCGCGCCCGCCGCTACCAGCGCGGTCAACAAGTGGATCGTGGGCGAGGTGGTGGAAACGCTGGCAGCGCTCGACAAGGCGATGGCCGACCTGCGCTTCGACGCGGCGGCGAACGCGATCTACCACTTCGTGTGGGACCGGTTCTGCGACTGGTATCTGGAGCTGATCAAGGGACAGATCGACGAGGAAACCCGCGTCGTGGCCGGGTGGGTGCTCGACCAGATCCTCGTCATGCTGCACCCGTTCATGCCGTTCGTGACCGAGGAGCTGTGGAGCAAGCACGCGGATCGTGGGGATTACCCGCTGATCACGGCGAAATGGCCGGAGCCGAGTGCTGGCGTCGATGCATCGGCCAAGGCGGAGATCGATTGGCTGATCGCGTTGACCGGCGCGGTTCGTGGGGCGAAGAACGAACTCGGGATCGCACCCGGAGCGAAGCTTGCGGCGTTCTGCCCTGCCCCGAGCGCGCTAGGGCGCTCCGTGGTCGAGGCCAACAGCGCGGCGATAGAGCGGCTGGCACGTCTGACGCCCATCCACTTCGGCGATGCACCGGCCGGGGCGGCGATGCAGGTTTCCGCGGGCGAGGACGCGTTCGTCATCCCGCTCGAAGGCGTAATCGACATCGCCGCCGAAAAGGCGCGGCTCGCCAAGGCGCTGGAAGCCTCCACCAAGGAAGCAAAATCGCTCGAGGGCCGCCTAGCCAACCCGAGCTTCGTGGAGCGGGCCAAGCCCGAGGCGGTCGAAAAGGCCCGTGCCGACCACGCCCACCACGCCGCCGAGGTCGAACGCCTGACGGCGGCGCTGGCACGGTTGGGGTGAAAGGGAGAAGCGACCGTCCTTGAATGGGCGGCACATTGACAAGTGCCTTGCCAAAAATGCGGAGGTGTGAACATTTTGCGCATCATTGATTCGGGGGAAGAAACGAGATGCTGGAACGTTTCGCGCAGAAGGTAGTCGGTCGTGCCTCTCGAGAACTAGCCCAGCGCGGCTATTTCCGGTCACTTTGGTATCCCAAATATCAATTTCAGTATTTCCCCCGCCAACTTTGCTTTCTTGCGAAGTGCCTCGACGACACCGCTCATGTGGATGGAGCTGTAGTTGAGATTGGCTGTGCATATGGAACAACCACGACGTTTCTTTACGAGTACATGGTTGATTCCAACATTACCAAAGAATACTACTGCATCGACACGTTCAGCGGCTTCACGCCCGAAGACATTGCGGTCGAGAAAGACCAACGGGGCAAGAACCATACCTATGAATACCACTTCACCGACAACGATGTAGCTTGGTTCAAAGAATCGCTGGCACGGCGTCACATCACCGACATCAAGGTCGTGAAGGGAGATATCTGCACGCTCGATCCCAGCCAACTGCCGGAGAAGATTGCGTTCTGCTTGCTCGATGTCGATCTCTATCAGCCGGTTAAACTGGGCCTCGACAAAGTCTATCAGCGGCTGAGCCCCGGTGAGATTATCGTGGTCGACGATTGCTGGACCAAATCCAGGCATATGTGGGTCGACGGTGTCGCCAATGCCTATGACGGTGCGATGCAAGCCTACAAGGAATTCGTCGCGAAGCAGGGCTTGCCCGAGGAATTCGTTGAAACCAAACTGGCCTTGATTCGTCGCTGAACATTGGTCGGAGACGTCTGCGCTCCACCGCAGCAGACCTTTCCTGCGTGTCGGCTTTCTGCTTATGCCGATACGATGGCTTCATATCAGCCTCGTTCCGTGTTTAACCCCGATTGCGTTCGGGTTGCGGCGCTTACCGTTCAGACCATCGCACAATGCACAGGGCCGGTATGCCCCTGATCCTCGCCACGCAGGCCCCCGGTGAGCCCGAGATCTTCGCCTCGCTCCAGGGCGAGGGGCCGAGCGCCGGGATGCCGGTCACTTTCGTGCGCCTCAGCCGCTGCAACCTCGCCTGCGTATGGTGCGACACCGCCTATACCTGGAACTTCGACGGAGATGCCCAAACCAACAGGCGTCCGCATCGCTCGGGCGAAACGTACGACCGCAAGGCCAACCAGCTCACGCTCGAGGTGGCCGAGGTCGCGCACCGGATCGATGCCTTCGCCCCGCGGCGGCTGGTCATCACCGGGGGTGAGCCGCTGCTCCAGGCACCGGCGCTGGCCCAACTCGTCGCGCTGCTGCCCGATCACACGGTCGAGATCGAGACCAACGGGACCGTCGCCGCCCCGGTCCGCCTCGATGTGCGGGTGGATCAGTACAACGTCAGCCCCAAGCTGGCGCACAGCGGCAACGCGGCGGGTCTTGCGCTGCTGCCCGAGCGGCTCGATGCCTATGCGACCGACTCGCGCGCCTTCTTCAAGTTCGTGATCGCCACGCCCGCCGATGTGGACGAAGTGCTGGCGCTGCAAGCCCGCTATCGCTTCCCGGCGGAACGCACCTTCCTGATGCCCGAGGGCACCGACAGCGCGACGCTGAGGGAACGGGAAGAGTGGCTCGCCCCGCTCTGCCTCGAACACGGTTTTCGCCTGTCCGACCGGCTGCACATCCACCTCTACGGCGACACGCGCGGGACTTAGTTCCCCTGGTTCCGCCACCGCTGGACGACCCGGTATACCGACTCCTCCTCGCCGCCGACCTTGTTCCACAGTTGGACGAAGCTCGGATCTTCGGAGGCCGGGCGCTTCACTTCTTCGAGGTTGTCGAAGCTGACGCGCATCGGGATCGCTACGCCCTCGCCGCAGATGATGCATTCGCGGTTGCGGAGCGCGGGGATGGAATCGAGGAAACCGCGCGCGCCTTCGGGCATTGCGGCCTTCACGAACGCCTGGTCGCGCTCGTTGTTGAGGCGCATCGAGATGATCGTGCCGCACTGCGACAGCACGCCTTCGGCCAGGTCGCTGGGGCGCTGGGTGATGAGGCCCAGCGAAATGCCGTACTTGCGTCCTTCCTTGGCGATGCGGCTGAGAATGCGGCCAACGCTGGAGCCGTCGGCGTTCTTCTCGCTCGGCACGTACCGGTGCGCTTCCTCGCACACCAGCAGGATCGGGCGGGTCTGCTCCTCGCGGCCCCAGATCGCGAAATCGAACACCAGGCGGCTGAGCACGGCGACCACGGTGCTGGTGATGTCCGACGGGACGCCCGAAACGTCGATGATCGAGATCGGCCTGCCCTCGCCCGGCATACGGAAGATCTTGGCGATGAACTCGGCCATCGTATCGCCGACCAGCATCCCCGAGAACATGAACTGGTAGCGCGGATCGCTCTTGATCTCGTCGAGTTTGGTCTTGATCCGCATATAGGGCGCGCTGTTGGTCGCCTTGTCGAGCTTGCCCATCTCGTTCTGGATCTCGTTGGAGAGGTCCGAAAGGAGGTAGGGGACCGGCGAATCGACGGTGATCTTGCCCATCGTCTCGGCCAGTCGGCTGCGCGACCGGGCACGCAGCAGGCACTTGGCGAGAATGTCGGCATCAACCTCACGGTCGTTGCCATTGCTGGTGAGCAACACTTCGCAGTGCTCCTCGAAATTCATCAGCCAGTATGGCATTTGCAGGTTCGAGACGTCGAGTATCAGACCGTTGTTGCGAAACGCAGCGGAATATTCGCCGTGCGGGTCGATCATCACCACGTGCCCTTCGGGCGCTGCCTCGCAGATGCGGTGCAGGATCAGCGCCGCGCTGGTCGACTTGCCGGTGCCGGTCGAGCCGAGCAGGGCGAAGTGCTTGCCCAGCATCGCGTCGATGTAGATGCCGGCGCGAATGTCACGGGTGGGGTAGACGGTGCCGACCTGGATATTCGAGCGGCCGTCGCTGGCATAGATCTGCCGCAGGTCGGCGGTGGTCGCGGGATAGATCATCGCGCCGGGTATCGGATAGCGGGTGACGCCGCGGCGGAAACCGTTGATCCGCCCGGTCAGCTTTTCCTCGTTGCCTTCGCCGAGGAAATCGATGTTGGCGAGAATGCCGCCCGCGCGCCGGTCCTGACGCTGGTTGCGCACGCTGGCAAGCAGCCATGACGTGCCGACCCGGATCTTGACCTGGCTGCCGACCTGCCCGGCCAGCGCGACCGAGGGGTCGGCATCCTCCATACACTGGTTGAGCCGTTCGATGTCGAGCGCGATCTGCGAGCCCGATCCAGCGATTTCCAGCACCACGCCGATAGGTTGCAGGGCATTGTCGCTGGGCGCCGGTTCACGCCGTCCGGCGGCAGCTGCCGCGACCGGTTCTGGCCCCGCCGACTGGTCAGCCGGGCGTGCGTTGAAATCGTGATTGCTCAGGTCGCTCATCCCAGGAGCCGCCCCTCTCGTTTGTCCACCCTGCGCGATAGCTTCGCGGAGTTAAGATCGGGTCAACGCCCGCCTCGCAGATGGTTCAAATCAGGGCAAACAGGCGGCCGGCGACCCAGCCCATCCCGACCGACATCAGGACCGCCAGCAAGCCGTAGAGGAAAGCCTGCCGTTGGGAGAAATCCTCGATGAAGCGCTCGAACCCGACCTTGCGGACCTCCACTTCGGCGATGGCCGAAGCGATCACCCGCCCGCGCGCGATGGCGAAGGTTTCGGCGGTATAGGTGCCGGTCTGCACGTTGGACGGCAACTGGATGCGGGCCTGGTAGAGCACCCGCTCGCTGATCCGCACGCCGCCCATGTCCTCCTTGTAGAGCCCCTGGCGATTGCGCAGGTCGACCAGCCCTTGCGAAAAGCGCCGCTGTTCCTCGATGTCGATCATGCCGGTCGGCGACAGCTGGATGAACGCCGTGCCCAATTCGTATATCGCAGCGGTTCTTTCGTCGACGATGCGGTCGATCGGTGCAGAAGATGCCACTGCGAAGAACGACGGTGCCGAACGGAACGCAGTGCTGTCGGCATTGACCCACACGCCCGCGACGCGCTCCTTCTCGCGCACGCGGATGGGTGTGGTCGGGCCCTTGAGCACCACGACGATTTCGTACTGCTCGCCCGCGCGCTGCCCCTGCGGATCGAGGATGGCCCCGAACAGTAGCAATTCGGTGCCGGTGAAGCCCTGGCGCACCTGAACCTCGCTCTGCGATACCTCGGGCACGAGGATCGGATCGCTCTGCGCCGACAGCATCAACAGCGCGAACATGAGGAACAGCCGCTTCACAGTGCCACCACCGTGAATATCTCGTCAGGGCGGTAGAACAGTCCCGAGAACATTCTCAGCGCGACCGCCAGCACGATCGCGGCCAGCATCAGCCGCAGAACTTCGGGCTTGGCCTTCTGCGCCAATTGGGTGCCGATCTGCGCGCCCGAGACCGAGCCGAACAGCAGCAGTGCCACCAGCACCAGATCCACCGCCTGGGTGGTCAGCGCGTGCATCATCGTGGTCGCCATGGTGACGAACAGGATGTTGAACAGCGACGTACCGACCACCACACCGGCGCTCATGCCCAGGATGTAGAGCATCGCCGGGACCAGGATGAACCCCCCGCCGACCCCCATCAGCATCGTCAGCGCGCCTGTCGCCACCCCAAGGAGCAGCGGCGCAAGCGGAGAGATGTAGAGGCCCGAACGATAGAAACGCCAGCGCAACGGCAATGCGGCGACCAGCGGATGATGGCGTCGCTTGCGCGCCTTAGGTGCCACCCCATCCGCAGGCGGGCGAAGCGATTCCAGCGCCTCGCGCGCCATCAATGTGCCGATCGAACCGAGCATCAGGACGTAGAGGATGCTGATGACGACATCGATCTGCCCGATCGACTGGAAGAAGCGGAAGAGCAGGGCACCGATGCCCGACCCGATCACTCCGCCACCGACCATGATCAGGCCCATGCGATAATCGACCGCACCGCGACGCCGCTGCGCCAGCACCCCCGATACGCTGGCCCCGGTAATCTGGGTCGCGGCGGATGCGGCGGCGACCGTGGGCGGCACACCGTAAAAGATCAGCAGCGGAGTCGTCAGGAACCCGCCTCCTACCCCGAACAGCCCCGACAGCACGCCGGTCAGCGCCCCCAGCGCGACGATGACCAGCCCGTTGACCGCAAGATTGGCAATGGGAAGGTAGACGTCCATCCCAGCGCCCTATCGCACGGGGGACACGGATTAAAGATGAACGCGATCAGAAACCGGTCGATAGCGTGACGGCGGGCCCGGAGTCGGGTGCGGCGTCTCCGGCGGCGCGAAAACGGTAGTCGACCGCCAGCCGGGCAGAGGTTCGTCCCAGCCGCATATCGACCACAGCAGTGGGGCCGATATCCACCCGGTTGGCATCGCGCTGGACGCCGCCCCATGCACCGGCACCGGCGCGTAGTGAAGCGCGGGCGGTGTCGCTCAGCTCGCGCGTCACGCGCATCTGGCCGTCGGCGAAGCCGGTCGCGAAGCGTCCATCGACGTAGCCTGCCTGAAAGTAGCCTTCCAGACGCGTGGCGTATCCTAGCTCGACCGGCGGAAACTCGCTGACCAGCATAACAGCGGGGCGCAGTTCGGTCTCGCCCCCGAATTGGTGCAGCCGAGCTTCGGCCATCGCCGCAACCGGGATATCCCGTAACGGTCGAGCCGCGATACCAACCGCACCCTCCCGCCCGTCCCGGTTGTCGAGCGCGGAGGTCAGGCGCAAGTAAACCGCCGGTCCGGCGGTGGCGTCGGTCAAGCGGTAGCGCATAACCGCCCCCGCCTGGCTTGCACCATAGGTCGGGATAACGGCGCCGCCCTGGCGCGCACCTTCGCCGCCCCGGCGCAAGAATACCCAGGCGTCGCCTGACCAGCGACCGCGCGATCGCGCTGGGTTACCCCCGGGCGGAAAACCGAATACCGGAGGCAGCTGACCATCCCGTTGGGCAAACGGCGCAGTAGCGGGTGGGGATTCCTCACCGCTGGCCGAAGGCATTGCGCGAATGTCTGCCCCCCTCATCGAAGCATGGGGCTGCGTGAAGGCCGCGCGCTGCGGATCATGCGCCGCGACCGCCAATAGCGCCAGTCCGGCCCCCGGTCCCACCACGATACTTGCCGGAACCTCGGGCGCGTCGCCGTCGTTATTCGGGGCAACGTCCGCCAGGAAATGTTCGATCGCCTGAGGAACGGACGCAGACGGGCGCAGCGGGGTTTCCCACAGAGCCGCACGCGCAGCCACCCACAGCACGATGACCGACATCAAGGCGGCAATCGGCGCTCCGGGCCTGCGCGCGACGACGCTCATCCGGCCACGCTTGCCAGTTGCAGTGCGGCCGGATGAGCGTGGTGCTCGGTCTTGTCCCAGCGCAGCGGTTTTCCGCGCAGGGTGCGAATATAGTCCGCGAGCGCGCGGCGACCCGCCATTATCGCGATGATGTTGGTAACCGGGATGCGCAGAACCGCCCATGCACCTTCGCGCCAGCCATATTCGCGCGCGGTGAAACCGAACCGCATCGCGGCGCGCCAGGCGAGGCTGAGCAGATTGGCTGCGAGCACCAGTTCCATCGTCGCGGAGAGAACCAGCGGCTCGCCAATGCCGGCGAGCGCAAGCACCCAGCTCACCGCTACCAATGCCAGGACGAGATAGGCGACCGCGAGGACCAGCGCGGTCAACGGCCCACGGCGGTCGCGCAGGCGCATCCAGAAATCCGCCGGATGCGCACGCCAGCCCAGCCGGTCCCAGCTCTGCAGGGCGATGCCATGCAGCCAGCGCGTCTTCTGCCGCACCGCATGGTCTATCCTCGCGGGGAAATATGCCCGGGTTGCGATCAGCCTGTCGTCCGCGGTCCGCAGGCGCAGGAAGCGTGACCGACCGCCAATGGCACCGATCTGGACGCCGAGCTCATAGTCTTCGGTCAGGCAGTCCGAGGCGAACGGCCCCTCGTCCCTGTCCGCCGCCAGCCGGGCAAGCGTGTCGCGCGACAGCGCGCACCCGACCCCGGCCAGCGGCACCCCGGCCCCGAGCGCATCGCGCACGACCATCGTCTTCTGGTGGCTTTCCGCAAACTCCTCGAGATAGTGGCTGCCGATCCAGCGGGAGCGGCTCTGCGGCATCGGCAGCACGGGAAGCTGGACCATGTCGGCCGCGCCGATGGCCTCGTCGAGCAGGGCCAGGGCTGCCGGGTCGACCATGTCCTCCGCGTCGTGCAACACCACCATTCGCGCGCGAAATCCCTGCCGCGCCTCGTCGATCTCCAGCGCCTGGTAAAGTCGATTGAGACAGTCGGCCTTGGTCGTCGGGCCGTCGTGTTGATGGACGACAATCCGCAGCCGGGAATCCCCCTCGGCGGCGCGGCTGGCTGCGACCAGAGTCGCCGGGTCGTTGGCGTAACACCCGACGTAAAGCCGCAGACCGGTTTGCGGCCAGACCGACAGCAGGTGGCGGACGGTGATTCCGACGATGCTCGCCTCGCCCCAGGCAGGAATGAAAACCACCGCCTGGCCAGCCAGGCCCGCCGACGCTTGGTGGTCGAGCCGGTATCTTCGATCGCTCGCCCGCCCGGTAATTCGCAGCCAGAGCCAGATCAGATCGACCGCAAATTCGTCGATCGCGCCGACGAGGAAGAAAATACCGGCGAAAAGGAGCAATTCGTGCTGCACCAGCACCAGCCATTCAGGCAACGTGAAATGGCCGAATTGCAAAGGCGCGACCCCCTGCAAAGTTGATTAACCATAACCTGATGCGCTGGCAACGCGCAAATTTCGTCAGAAGCGCAACGTATTACCGCGCTTGCCCCTCATCCCGGCGTCTGCCCGCAATCGGTCTTCCGGCAGGCGATGCGGCTACCAGCTACCGGTATTGGGCATCGACGCCCAGGGCTCCTGCGGCGGCAGGTTGCCGTCTTGCAGAAGTTCCACGGAAATGCCGTCGGGCGAGCGGACGAAAGCCATGTGCCCATCGCGCGGGGGCCGGTTGATGGTGACACCCGCGTCCATGAGCCGTTGGCAGGTCGCGTAGATGTCCTCGACCCGATAGGCGAGATGGCCGAAGTTCCGGCCGCCCGTGTATTCCTCCGGTTCGCTGCCGTCGGTTGGTGGCCAGTTGTAGGTTAGTTCGACCTCGGCCACCCCTTCCTGCCCCGGCGCGGCCAGGAAGATCAGGGTAAAGCGTCCCTGCTCGCTGTCGAAACGACGCACTTCCTCCAGCCCGATCAGCCTGAAGAATTGCACCGCCGCATCAGGGTCGGCGACACGGATCATGCTGTGAAGATATTTCACCATCGGGCAGCCTCATATTCAAAAACGGTTCATCGACAAAAATGAACATTTCATCTCACGTTCGCTCAGTGGAGGATGGTGCGATGAATGAAGGGAATGTGGCGGTTGGCGGCGGCGACACAAGGGCATTCTGGCGCGAGGCGGCGACTATCCGCTGGTTCGGCGCATCGACCATTGCTGCCGCAGGGATGATCGTGGGCGGATATCTGCTCGGCAACGGCCTGCTGCGCGCCAAGGAAGCCGAACGAGCGGTCACAGTGCGCGGGCTGGCCGAGCGCGACGTGACCGCGGATCTGGCGACCTGGACGATCAGCTACTCCGCGACCGCCGACACGCTCGCTGCGGCGCAGGGCAAGGTTCGGGCGGACACGAGGTCGATCGAGGCATTCTTTCGCGAACTGGGTTTTCCGACGGACGCGCTTCAGCCAACCGGGGCGAACGTGTCGACCGTGTCGGACCTCAATGGCACGACCCGCTACACCGTCCGGCAACGGCTGGCGCTCCGCACGAACGATGTCGCCCGCGCGCAGCGTGCCGTCGCGCGCCAGTTCGATCTGGTGAACCGCGAGGTGTTTCTGGAGGAAGGCTCGGGCATGGCCTACACCTTCACCAAGCTGAACGACATCAAGCCGGCGATGGTGGCCGAGGCGACCCGTGACGCGCGTGCCGCGGCGCAGCAGTTCGCCAACGATAGCGGCGCGTCGGTCGGAGCGATCCGCGATGCCACCCAGGGCTACTTCACTATCGAGGGTCGCGACGGCGATGTCGGCGGCTGGGGGGTGAGCGATTCGCCCTACAAGAAGGTCCGCGTCGTCACCACGGTTGCATTCTCGCTGAGTTGACGCGGATACGCGCCCGCCACCCAGGCGGGTGGCGGGCGCACCGGTTCAGAAGCTCGCGCTCAGCGTCACCACAACGGCGTCCCCGGCAAAGTTGTAAGCGCCAACGGGAATGTCGCCTTCGGCCCCGACGTAAGCGACCCCGAGCGTCACCGGACCCCCGATCGCCGCCTCGGCTCCGATCGACCAGTCGAACGCCTTGCTGTTGTTGGTGAAGGTCAGGAACCCGTCGGTATAGCCCAGGTGCCCGGTCAGCGTGATCGGCGTTCCCGTGATGCCCGCGCTTACATCGGTGTAGAGGTAGAGATTGTCGGTCCCGCCGAGAGAATCCTGTTTCGGCGCATAGGCGACACCGAATTCCGCGCCTACCGGACCGAGCGTGGTCGAAAGCGAACCGTAGAATTCGATGTAGTCGAAATCGCCCGGCCCCGCATTGGGATAGAGATAGGCGATCACGCCGACGTCGGCGGCAAGACCGTCGGTAAGGTCGCCGCTCCAGCCGCCATAGACGTCGATCTCGGTGTGGCCGAAACCGACCGTGTCCTCGTCGATCGAGGAACCCCAGGTGCCGATGTAGAAGCCGGACGAGTGGGCCAGATCGACCCCGCCCTGCACGGCGATATCGCCCCCGGAAAGGTCGATCCCCCGGAAACGGTATTCGCTGACGATGGCGGCGTTGGCCGTCAGTTCGAATTCACTGGTGGATTCGGCTTCATCCTGCGCGAAAGCGGGGCTGGCTGCGGCCGTAAGTACGAAAAGCGAAGCGGCCGCAAGGCCGCGGATGGACGTGAGCATGACAAACTTCCTTGCGTTTGTGGTTTTGCTTCGTCCCGCCTGCTGACCTGCCCGACCGCATCGTTTGCTGTGCGGTCTTCGACAAATACGCAACAATTGTGCCCATTATTGCTGCAACGCACAAGACAAATTGCCCTACCAGTGTTCGTCGGCTGGGGAATGTGGATTTTCGGCACCAGTGTTCGATAGGTCCATTGCCATGCCTCAGGTTGCCGGACAGGCCTGGCGCGCCTATGTGGCGGCGCACACGGTCCTCGCTCAAGGCCTCAGCCATACTGTCCGCAAAACCGATGCTTGAACCCTTTCGAAAACTATTCCGCGCTCGCCAGGAGCAGCCACGGCCCGCCATGCCGGAGGGCGAACGCGCATATGTGGTCGGCGACATCCATGGGCGGTTGGATCTGTTCACGGCGCTGGTGGACGCGATCGAGCACGACGAAGCCAGAGCGCCGGCAACGGGCGGCACCACTGTCGTGCTGCTGGGCGACCTGATCGATCGCGGTCCGGCCAGCGCGCAGGTGGTCTCGCTCGCTCGCGACTGGCAGGCGCGGCGCAAAGTGCGCATCCTCGCCGGCAATCACGAGGAAATGTTCCTCCAGTCCTTCGACGACATTTCGGTCCTGCGCCAGTTCATCCGCCACGGCGGGCGTGAGACGATCCTCAGTTACGGCGTGACCGAAGATCGGTACAACCAGGCCTCGCTGGAGGAATTGCAGGCGCTGATCCATACTCTGGTCCCGCCTGCGGACCGCACCTTTATCGCCTCGTTCGAAGAATATGTCGAAATGGGCGACTACCTGTTCGTCCACGCCGGGATCGAACCGCAGATCCCGCTGGAAGAACAGCAGCGCCACGACATGATCTGGATCCGCGAGCGCTTCCTCAGCTATCGGCACCCGCATTCGCACGTTGTGGTGCATGGCCACACGATTTTCGACGAGGTCGACGAGCAGCATAACCGGATCGGTATCGACACCGGAGCGTTCAAGACGGGCCGCTTGACCGTTCTCGTGCTCGAGGGAACGGAGCGCAGGATCATCCAGGCCGTCGATGAAGACGGCGCAATTTCAATTCACACACGGGATGCATTTCAATGAAGATCGCAATGGTTGGTTCGGGCTACGTCGGCCTTGTTTCAGGGGCGTGCCTGGCCGATTTCGGCCATGAAGTGGTCTGCATCGACAAGGATCAGGGCAAGATCGACGCGCTTCATCGCGGCGTGATGCCGATCTACGAGCCAGGCCTGGACGCGCTGGTCGAAAGCAACGTCAAGGCGGGTCGGCTATCGTTCACAACCGACTTCGCCGAGGGCATCGCGGGTGCGCAGGCGATCTTCATTGCCGTCGGCACGCCCAGCCGACGGGGCGACGGCCATGCCGACCTCTCGTTCGTCCATGCCGTAGCGCGCGAGATCGGCGAGAAGCTGGCGGGCGATGCGGTTGTCGTGACCAAGTCCACCGTGCCTGTGGGCACCGGCGACGAGGTCGAGCGCATTCTGGCCGAATGCGGCGTCACGCACCGTGTCGCGGTCGTTTCCAACCCCGAATTCCTGCGCGAAGGCGCCGCGATCGGCGACTTCAAGCGCCCCGACCGCATCGTGATCGGCACCGATGACGACTTCGGCCGCGAGGTCATGCGCGAGCTTTATCGCCCGCTGTTCCTCAACGAATCGCCGATCCTGTTCACCAGCCGCCGCTCGGCCGAACTCATCAAGTACGCCGCCAACGCCTTCCTCGCGACCAAGATCATGTTCATCAACGAGATGGCCGACCTTTGCGAGCGGGTCGGGGCCGACGTGCAGGACGTCTCGCGCGGCATCGGCATGGACAATCGCATTGGATCCAAGTTCCTTCACGCCGGGCCGGGCTATGGCGGCTCGTGCTTCCCCAAGGATACGCTCGCCCTGCTCAAGACCGCCGAGGATTACGACAGCCCGGTTCGCATCGTCGAGGCGGTGGCCAAGGCCAACGAGACGCGCAAACGGGCGATGGGCCGCAAGGTCATCGATGCGCTCGGCGGGAACGGCGATGCGCGCGGCAAGAAGGTCGCCCTGCTCGGTCTTACCTTCAAGCCCAATACCGACGACATGCGCGACAGCCCCTCGATCGCCATCGCCCAGGCCCTGGCCGATGCTGGCGTCGAACTGACCGCCTACGATCCCGAGGGGATGGAACTGGCCAGGCCGATGATGCCCGGCGTCGCCATGTGCGACAGCCCCTACGCTGCAATCGAGGGTGCCGACGCGGTGGTGATCGTGACCGAATGGGACGCATTCCGCGCGCTGGACCTTGGCCGGGTGAAGCAACTGGCCAAGGCTCCCGTTCTGGTGGACCTCAGGAATATCTACAAGCCTGCCGACATGAAGGCGGCCGGGTTCACCTACGTCAGCGTCGGCCGCGTCTAGCATTTTTCAGCTTCGCCGTAGCGGCACCGGCCCGCACCCCCACCCGGCCACCCACGACACTATACTGTTGGGTGGCCGGGTGGGGGTGCGGGCCGGTGCCGCCACGTTTCAGCCGCGCTGACACAGACCCAATAAAAGTTGCCAGGGAGCCTGTAAGCCGGGTTCTGTCTCGCGGGCGGTTTGCCGTCGGGCACCTGCCCCGCGAGGGCAGCCATTCATCTAGGCCACGGATCGCTCCGTGGCTCAAGCAGCCAACCCGGGCGGTCGCAGCTTGCGCTAGAGGCGAAACACCCCTGCCCGCTTGCGCGGGCGCGCCGCCCCTATTCGGCCTTGCTCCGGGTGGGGTTTGCCATGCGGGCCGCGTTGCCGAAGCCCCGGTGCGCTCTTGCCGCACCCTTTCACCCTTGCCTGTGCTCCCTGGGGAGCCATCGGCGGTATACTCTCTGTGGCACTTTCCCTCGGCTCACGCCGGGCGGGCGTTACCCGCCACCCTTGCTTTCGTGGAGCCCGGACTTTCCTCGAACGCGAACGCTCGCGGCTGCCCGGCCCCCTGGCAGCTGGCTATCTAGTCCGTCCCCGGTCGCGATCCAAGAGCAATTGGAACAGGATCGCGCGGACCTGCCCGTCGATCTCGCCGTCGATGCGTTCCGGCCGCCAGCGCCGCTGAAACGCCTCGACCGCCTTGTGCCCGTCGGTGATGTCGTAACCGAACCGCTCGAGCGCGAGGTAGAACGCAGCGTCGTTGTCGAACGGGTCGCCCTGCTCCAGCTTGTCCGGGCGCGGCAGGCACAGGTGGTATTCCGCCAGCCGGTCCCAAGGGAACAGCTCGCCCGGATCGACTTTGCGCGCGGGCGCGACGTCGGAATGGCCCACGACATTGGCGCGGGGGATGTCGTGTTGGCTCACGATCCGGTGGAGCAGCGGCACCAGTGCGTCGATCTGCGCCTCGGCGAACGGGCGATAACCCAGGGCATGGCCGGGATGATCCAGCTCGATCCCGATGCTGGCCGAGTTCACATCCTTGTGCCCACGCCAGTACGATTGTCCAGCGTGCCATGCGCGCTTCTCCTCGGGCACAAGGCGGACGACCTCGCCCTCCTCGGTGATGAGGTAATGCGCGCTGACCTTGGCCTCGGGGTCGCACAGGCGGGCGAGCGCGGTCTCGACCGGCTTCATCTCGGTATAGTGCAGCACTGCCATCGTTATCGGCAGCGCCCGCTCGTCGAAGTTGGGCGATAGCTGCTCGCGGTGGACCAGCTCGTCTTTCATCAGCCGATCAGGCCCTCGCGCGCGGGCAGCACCGCGCCGAGAATCAGCGCCCCGTCGGCAAGCTGGTATTGCAACCCGCCGCCGCCCTTCTCCGCCAGCATGGCGATCATGTGCGCGGGCGCGGTGCGGCTCGACAGGTCGTCTGCATGGAGTTCACCCTGCAGTGCCCGCCCGATCTGTTCATCAAACGCGACCTTCGCTCCGGTCGCTCGGACGACAATCTCGTGGGCACCGTCGCGCAGTTCCGCGCCGAGATCGAGGGTGCCGCCACGCACCAGCGCATCGATCGCGATCTGGGCGAAGTTGAGCAGGACCTTGACCGCCGGCTTGGGCATCTTTGCCTCCTCCAGCGCCCAGTGTACCTCTATCCGGCGCGATTCGCCGACCAGGGCCTCGATCAATGCCTTGGGCTCGGTCACATCGACATATTCGCCGAAACCGCCAGCCGCGCCGAACGCCAGGCGGAAAAACTTGAGCTTGTCGGTGCTGACCTTGGCGCTTTGTTCGAGCAACTCGAAGCAGCGCTTGCGCATTTCCGGGTCACGCTCCGTCGCCAGCAGTTCCAGCCCGTTGCTCAGCGCGCCGACCGGCGAAAGCATATCGTGGCACAGGCGCGAGCAGAGCAGGCTGGCAAGCTCGAGCGCATCGTTATCGTTCATTGAAAAGGCACCCAATCCCGAGCCGTGTCACACTTGTCACACTGTCCTAGAGCAAAAAAGCCGCCGGGCCAGCATCCGATGCGAACGTCTGCGATCGTGGTGGCGGCGCGTGGCATGGGCAGGTCCTTAACGCTCGTTCACCAAGTATGAAAGCGGTGTGAACCCCGCCTCGCCGTCGCGCCAGAACGATATGTCGCCAGCCGCCACGATCGCCCAGATGCGTCCGTCGTGCGCCGCCTGCGCGCGATCGGTGGCGGATGGCTGCGCGAGGTCATTGGGGTGGGAATGATAAAACCCGGCGACAGCCGGGCCGCCCTCCCGCTCCGCCTTCCACGCCGCGATCAGCGCGCGCGGGTCGATCTCGAAATGCGTTTCGGGCCGGGCGTGGACGTTGCGCGTGGGAATCACTCCGGAAATCCGCTCGCCCTGCCCCAGCAGGATGCCGCAAGCCTCCTCCGGCGCGGCGCGGCGCGCTTCCGCAAGCAAGGCCTCGTGCACAGCGCTTGAGAGTTCCACCGCCATCGCGCATGGCTCATAGCATGACGGCAGGCGAAATCATCACTGGAACGCTGCCCGCAGGCGTGCGGCTCGACAAGGCGCTCGCCGAGGCATCGGGCCTGTCGCGCGAACGAGTCAAGGCGCTGATGGCAGAGGGGCGCGTCACGATAAGTGGCAAACCGGCGACCGCCGCTTCCGTCAAGACCAACGAAGGCCAGCCTTTCGCCATCACTGTCCCTCCGGTCGCCGATGCCGTCGCGCGGCCCCAGGATATTCCCCTCGTCATCGCCTACGAGGACGCGCACCTCATCGTGGTCGACAAGCCCGCAGGCATGGTCGTCCATCCGGCGGCGGGCAACCCGGACGGGACGCTGGTCAACGCACTGCTGCACCATTGCCACGGGCAGCTTTCCGGCATCGGCGGGGTCGCCCGACCCGGCATCGTCCACCGCATCGACAAGGACACCTCCGGCCTGCTGGTGGTCGCGAAGACGACACCCGCGCACGAAGGGCTGGCGCGGCAGTTCGCCGACCATTCTATCGATCGCCTCTATCTGGCAGTGTGCGCGGGCCATCCTAGCCCCGCCGAAGGCACTATTTCCGGGCGAATCGGGCGTTCGGACGCCAACCGCAAGAAGATGGCGCTGCTGCCCGACGCCTCACCGCGCGGGAAGCGCGCCGTGACCCATTACCGCACCCTGCGCCGCCTCGATCACTGCGCGCTGATCGAATGCCGGCTGGAAACCGGGCGCACCCACCAGGTCCGCGTTCACTGCTCGTCAATTGGCCATCCGCTAGTTGGGGATCCTGTCTACGGTCGCACCCCCAGGGCGCTACGCCCTACGCTCGAACGAATCGGCTTCGCCCGTCAGGCACTGCACGCGGCGACACTGGGATTCGCTCACCCGATCACGGGCGAAAAGGTGGAATTTCACGCCGAGCTGCCCGCCGATATGCAGGAACTCATCGACGAAACCGCTCATTGAAATCGACGAAACGCGCTGCAATTCTCGCAGTTTTGCTGTATAAGCGATGATGTGGCCCGAACGGCCGGATGCCCAGCAGGGGTCCGCCAAGCGTGGTCGACACAGAAAGGTTAGGGAAGTAGTGAGCAACAACAAGGCATTGAGCGTCGAAGTAGTGAGCAACAACAAGGCATTGAGCGTCCCGGCGCTCGGCGGTGAGCAAAGCCTCAACCGCTATCTCTCCGAGATCAAGAAATTCCCGATCCTCACCGCCGAGCAGGAATATATGCTCGCCAAGCGTTACGAGGAGCATGAGGATCCCGAAGCTGCCGCGCAGCTCGTGACCTCGCACCTGCGGCTGGTGGCCAAGATCGCGATGGGTTACCGCGGCTACGGCCTGCCGGTCAGCGACCTTATTTCCGAAGGCAACGTCGGTCTGATGCAGGGCGTCAAGAAGTTCGAGGCCGATCGCGGCTTCCGCCTGGCGACTTACGCCATGTGGTGGATCAAGGCGAGCATCCAGGAATTCATCCTGCGCAGCTGGTCGCTGGTCAAGATGGGCACCACTTCGGCGCAGAAGAAGCTGTTCTTCAACCTGCGCCGGATGAAGAAGAACCTCGACGCCTACGAGGAAGGCGACCTCCATCCCGACGACGTGACCAAGATCGCGACCCACCTCGGCGTGGCCGAGCAGGAAGTGATCAACATGAACCGCCGGATGATGATGGGCGGCGACGGCTCGCTCAATTCACCCATGCGCGGCGGCGAGGAAGGTTCCGGCGAGTGGCAGGACTGGCTGACCGACGATCGTCCGTTGCAGGACGAGACCGTCGCCGAGGCCGAGGAAGCCGAGGTGCGCCACGGAATGCTGATCGAGGCGATGGACAGCCTCAACGAGCGCGAGAAGCACATTCTCACCGAGCGTCGCCTCAAGGACAATCCGCAGACGCTCGAGGAACTGTCGCAGGTCTACAGCGTCAGCCGCGAACGCATCCGCCAGATCGAAGTGCGCGCGTTCGAGAAGCTGCAAAAGGCGATGATGCGCATTGCCGGCGAAAAGCTGCTGCCGGGCATGGCCTGATTCAAGCCGCCGCGCTGTGGTGCCCCTTTCCGGGCACTGCGCGCGGCGGTTTGTCGTCCCATTCTTCGAAGACGCCGCGCCGCCGCTCCGTGCGGCGGCGCTGCTCGGCCAGCGCGCGTTCGACAAGGTCGGCGTTGACGATTTCGCTCCAGCACCAGTCGTGACTGGTCATGGCGGTTCTCCCTTCTCGGAGCCGACCTTACCGCATCGGGCCGCTTGGCGATTGCAAGTAACCGACACCTCTTCGCGGGATTCCCAAGCCCTGTAATCGCCGCTAGGGCTCAGCCCATGCTGCGTATCTTCCGGTTTCTCGCCAAGCTGGCGCTGGGGTTCATCGGTCTCAGCCTCGCGCTGGTCCTGCTGTTCAAGTTCGTGCCCCCACCGGTGACGGCGACCATGCTGCTCGACGGCAACGGCATCACCAAGGACTGGGAACCGCTGAACAATATCAACCGCAACCTGGTCGTGGCGGTAATCGCAGCGGAGGACGGCAAGTTCTGCACCCACGACGGGTTCGACCGCGAGGCGATCGAGAACGCGGTCCAGCGCAACGCCCAGGGCGGGCGGATCCGGGGCGGATCCACCATCAGCCAGCAGACCGCCAAGAACGTGTTCCTGTGGCAGGGCGGCGGCTACGTGAGAAAAGGCTTCGAGGCCTGGTTCACCTTCCTGATCGAGAAGATCTGGGGCAAGCGGCGGATCATGGAGGTCTATCTCAACGTCGCCGAGACCGGGATCGGCACTTACGGCGCAGAGGCCGGGGCGCAGCGCTACTTCAATCACTCCGCCGCCAGCCTCAGCCGCGACCAGGCCGCGCGCATGGCCGCGGCGCTGCCGCTGCCCAAGCAGCGCTCGGTGACCAATCCGACCGGGTTCACCCGCCGCTATGGCAACATGATCGCCGCGCGGATGGGTGTCGTCAGGCGTGACGGGCTGGATTCGTGCGTATATAACTGACCGCAATGGGCGGGGCGCACTCACACTCGCATGGACATTTGCACGGGGTTGGGCACACGCACGGCCCGGGGCCCGACTACAATCGCGCCTTCGCCATCGGGGTCACGCTCAATCTCGCGTTCGTGGTGGTCGAGGCGACCTTCGGGTTCCTGTCCGGATCGATGGCGCTGGTGGCCGACGCCGGGCACAACCTGTCGGACGTACTCGGCCTGCTGCTCGCCTGGGGCGCGGCCACGGCGGCGCGCAGGCCAGCGAGCGGGCGCTATACCTACGGCTTCAAGAGCTCGACCATCCTTGCCGCGATGGCCAACGCGGGCCTGCTGCTGGTGGCGATCGGGGCGATCCTGTTCGAGACGCTGAACCGCTTTGCCGAGCCGCCCCCGGTTCAGGGCCGCACGATGGTGATTGTCGCCGGGATCGGCATCGTCATCAACGCCGCCACCGCCATGCTGTTCATGCGCGGGCGCAAGAACGACCTGAACATTCGCGGTGCCTTCCTGCACATGGTCGCCGACGCGCTGGTCTCGCTTGGCGTGGTAATCGCCGGTCTCGCGATCCTGTTCACCGGCCAGAACTGGGTCGATCCAGCCACCAGCCTCGTCATCGTAGCGGTGATCGCCTGGGGCACCTGGGGCCTGCTGAAGGACAGCGTGAAGATGGCCCTGCTGGCCGTGCCGGAGGGCATATCGGAAGGCGATGTGCGCGGCTATCTGGCAAGCCTGCCGGGTGTCGCCGATCTCTACGACCTCCACATCTGGCCGATGAGCACGACCGAAACCGCGCTTACCGCGCATCTGGTCATGCCCGGCGGTCATCCGGGCGACGCCTTCCTGCACGATATCGCGCATGCGCTGGAGCACCGCTTCGGCATCGCCCACGTGGCCGTCCAGATCGAAGCGACCCGAATTCGCGACGGTTGCCAGCCATGAGCGATGCCGCACGCGCGCGCCTGACCGCTGCCATGCGCCGCCTCGCCGCGGGCGACCGCGATGCGCTCGAAGCTATCTACCGCGCTACTTCGGTGAAGCTATACGGCATCTGCTATCGTATCTTGGGTGATACGAAGGAGGCAGAAGACGCCTTGCAGGACGTTTACATCAGTCTGTGGCAGCGCGCCGATCGCTACGACCCCGAACGCGGCAGCGTGATCGGCTGGCTGGCCACGTTTGCCCGCAACCGGGCGATAGATCGCCTGCGTTCGGGCAGGATAGGGCGGAGCGGTGGCGCGCTTGATGAGGCCGCGGCGATCCCCGACCCCGCGCCGCTGGCCGACGATATGCTGATCGATGCGGAGCGAACGGCCCGCATCGGTCAGTGCCTGGAGACGCTCGACCCCATCCCGCGCCAGGCGATCCGACGCGCATTCTTCGAAGGCAGGACCTATTCGGAGCTGGCCGAGGCCGGAGATGTCCCGCTGGGGACGATGAAAAGCTGGATTCGCCGGGGCCTGGCCAGGCTGCGGACGTGCCTTGAGACCGGGCAATGAACGATCCCGAAATCCTGGCCGCCGAATACGCGCTCGGCCTTCTCGAGAAGGAGGAACTGCTGGCAGCGCGCGCGCGGATCGCTCGCGACCCGGCTTTTGCCGAGGCGGTCGCCCGTTGGGATGCGCGGCTGGCCCCGTTGCTCGACGAGATTGACGGCGCCCATCCTCCCGCTGACCTGTGGGCAAGGATCGAGGCCGAACTGCCCGACGCGCGCCCGACCGGCGAAATCGTGGCGCTGCGCCGCAGTGTCCGCCGCTGGCAATGGCTCACGGGGATCAGCGCCGCGGCGGCGGCCATGCTGGCGGTGTTCAGCGGGACGTTCGTCGCCGAGAGGCAGGCTCCCGCGCCCGACCGTTCGCCGCTGGTGGCATCGATCCCCCTGTCAGGCACGCCCCTGCGGCTGGGGCTCACGTACCTGCCCGCCAACGGCGAACTGCTGGTCGCAGCCGACGGACTGGCCGCTGACGGGGTGCATGACCATCAGTTGTGGCTGATCTCCGAGTCGGGGGAACCCGTTTCGCTGGGCCTCGTGGTTCCGGGCAAGTCGACCCGGGTCGATCTTCGCGAGGAAATCGCCGACGACCTGCGCCACGGCAGCACGATCGCCATATCGCGCGAACCGCTCGGCGGGTCGCCCGACGCATTGCCCAGCGGGCCGGTCGTCGCCAGCGGCACGCTCGCCGACATCTGAATTTTTCGCCCCGGCGCATCCGCGCGGCAACCGGCGCCGTATCTCTTCACAGCAAGCACCCTGACTTGCGCCAGCAGGAGAGAACAATGTTCAAGCCAGCCACCAATCTGACCGTCGCAGCCCTGGCTGCGATCGGTCTCGCCGGATGCATGATGTCCGATGGCGGTATGTCCAGCACCACCAGTTCCGCCTCCACCTCGCAGACCGTCATGGTCGGCGGCGCGGCCATGTTCCCCACTCGCAACATCATCGAGAATGCGGTCAATTCCGCCGATCACACCACGCTGGTCGCCGCGGTCAAGGCGGCCGGACTGGTCGAGACGCTGTCGGGGCCAGGTCCGTTCACCGTCTTCGCGCCGACCAACACCGCGTTCGAGGCGCTGCCAGCCGGCACGGTGCCCACCCTGCTGCAACCGGAAAACAAGGGGACATTGACCTCGGTCCTCACTTATCACGTCGTTCCCGGCAGGCTGGCCTCCGGCGATCTGGCGCGGATGATCAGCCGGGGCGGCGGCATGGCATCGCTGACCACCGTTAACGGCGGTACGCTTACGGCGCGGATGATGGGCAGCAATATCGTGATCGTCGATGCCAATGGCGGCGTCGCCACGATTACCCAGGCCGACGTGATGCAGTCGAACGGCGTGATCCACGTGACCAACAAGGTTTCCCTGCCCGGCTGATCCCGAACTTCCCCCAGGCGTCGCTCGCGCTCCCCCTCGGGCGCATCAAGGCGGCGTCCGCCTCATGCCGTCCGGTCAGGGATCGTGCCGGACGGTTTTTTCCTCGGACGAAAAGGAGACGTCGGCTCAGGCCGCCTCTTCCTTCTCGCTCTTGCCGCCGTGGACGCGGATCGGGTCCTTGCGGCCTTCGACCACGTCCTTGTCGACCACGATCTCGTTCACCCCGTCCATGTCGGGCAGGTCGAACATCGTGTCGAGCAGGATGCCTTCGACGATCGAGCGCAGGCCCCGCGCGCCGGTCTTGCGCTTGATCGCGCGCTCGGCGATCGCGGTCAGCGCATCGTCGGTGAAGGTCAACTCCACGTCTTCCAGCTCGAACAGCTTGCGGTACTGCTTGACCAGCGCATTCTTCGGTTCGCTGAGGATCAGCACCAGCGCGGCCACGTCGAGATCGTGGAGCGTCGCGATCACCGGCAGGCGGCCGACGAATTCGGGGATGAGGCCGAACTTGAGCAGGTCTTCCGGCTCGCTTTTTTCAAGGAGCTCCCCCACGCGGCGCTTGTCCGGGTCGGCGACATGTGCGCCGAAGCCGATCGAGCGCTTCTGCAACCGGTCGGCGATGATCTTGTCGAGGCCCGCAAACGCGCCGCCGCAGATGAACAGGATGTTGGTCGTGTCGACCTGGAGGAATTCCTGCTGCGGATGCTTGCGCCCGCCCTGCGGCGGAACCGAGGCGGTGGTGCCCTCCATCAGCTTGAGCAGCGCCTGCTGCACGCCTTCGCCCGAAACGTCGCGGGTGATCGAGGGATTTTCCGCCTTGCGGGTGATCTTGTCGATCTCGTCGATATAGACGATCCCGTGCTGCGCCTTGTCGACGTTGTAGTCCGACGCCTGGAGCAGCTTCAGGATGATGTTCTCGACATCCTCACCCACGTAACCAGCTTCGGTCAGCGTGGTCGCGTCGGCCATCGTGAACGGCACGTCGAAGGTGCGCGCCAGCGTCTGCGCCAGCAGCGTCTTGCCCGAACCGGTCGGGCCGACCAGCAGGATGTTCGACTTCGCCAGCTCGATATCGGCGGTCTTGTTCGAATGCTTCAGCCGCTTGTAGTGGTTGTGAACCGCGACCGAGAGCACGCGCTTGGCCCGATCCTGCCCGATGACGTAGTCGTTGAGCGTGGTGAAGATGTCCATCGGCGTCGGGACTTCGCCTTCCTTGCGGCCCGTCAGCCCCGCCTTGGTTTCTTCGCGGATGATGTCGTTGCACAGCTCGACGCATTCGTCGCAGATGAACACCGTCGGGCCGGCAATCAGCTTGCGGACCTCGTGCTGCGACTTCCCGCAGAAGCTGCAGTAGAGGGTGCTCTTGCTATCGGTTCCGCTCAATTTCGTCATATCCTGGTACGTCCCGATCCCGCCCCGGATTGATTCCTTTGGCGGGATTCTACCGACTCTAAGGCCGGATGGGCATTAATCAACACACTCGCCGCTTACCACGCGCGGCTTGCCACAAGCTGAAACGGCACGGTTGCCGAAATGCTACTACCGTCGTCCCGCCCTGGAGCACAACGGCTGGCAATGGTTACTCCGGGGCGCCGCCCGAACCTTCCGCGTCGCTCGCGCCTTCCGATTCGGGGCGCGATTCGAATACCTTGTCGACGATGCCGAATTTCAGTGCCTCGTCCGCTTCGAGGAAGGTGTCTCGATCCATCGCCCGCTCGATGTCGGTCAGGCTCTGGCCGGTATATTTCACATAAAGCGCGTTCATGCGCTCGCGGATGCGCAGGATCTCGCGCGCCTGGATCTCGATGTCGCTGGCCATGCCGCGCGCACCGCCGCTGGGCTGGTGGACCATGATGCGCGCGTTTGGCAGCGCAATTCGCATCCCCGGCTCGCCCGCGGCGAGCAGGAAGCTGCCCATGCTGGCAGCCTGGCCGATGCACACGGTCGAAACGCGCGGCTTGATGTATTGCATGGTGTCGTGGATCGCCATGCCGGCCGTCACCACGCCGCCGGGCGAGTTGATGTACATCGAGATGGGCTTGCTTGGGTTCTCGCTTTCCAGGAACAGCAACTGAGCCACGATCAGGCTGGCCATGTTATCCTCGACCTGCCCGGTCACGAACACAATCCGTTCGCGCAGCAGGCGGCTGAAGATGTCGAAGCTGCGTTCACCGCGGCTGGTCTGCTCGACCACCACCGGCACCAGCGCGCCGGTCACCGGATCGTGGGTGAACTGGCCGTGGGTCGAATGGCCGGTGCCGTTGAACAGATCGAGCATGGAATTCCCTCTTGGATAATGTCGGACCGCTATGTCGCGATAGCTGAGCCGATGTTCAAGGGGATTAACCGTGCGGTCCCCCACAAGCTGCGCGCTTGCAATCGCCCGGCGCGGTGGCAGGTTCGCGCGATGAACAAGCTCACCCTTGCGCTCGCCTTCTCGGCGGCTGCCAGCCCCGCCCTCGCCCACGACCCACAAGCGGAGGCGCGCGCGCAGATCGAACGCATCGAACGGCTCGACCGGACCGGCCCCGAAATCCGCGCGGTGATCGTGCACGATCCGGAAGCGGCAGGCGCGGCGGACCGGCTTGCCGGAACGGGCCCGCTCGCCGGTCGCACAGTGCTGGTGAAGGACAACGTCGAGACGCGCGAATGGCCCACCACCGCCGGCAGCCTGGCACTGGCAGCCAATGCGCCCGGCCGCGACGCGCCCTTGATCGCACGGCTGCGCGAAGCAGGCGGCGTGGTGCTGGGCAAGACCAACCTCAGCGAGTGGGCCAATATCCGCTCCAACGATTCGACCAGCGGATGGAGCGCGGTGGGCGGGCTGACCCGCAACCCCCATGCCACCGACCGCAATGCCTGCGGATCGTCAAGCGGTAGCGGCGCGGCGGTGGCGGCGGGCTTCGCCTGGGCGGCGATCGGGACCGAGACCAACGGCTCGATCACCTGCCCCGCCAGCGTCAGCGGGATCGTGGGGTTCAAGCCGACCGTGGGCCTGGTCAGCCGCACCCATGTCGTGCCAATCAGCGGAACACAGGATACCGCCGGACCAATGGCGCGCACCGTGGCCGACGCGGCGCTGCTGCTAAACGCCATCGCCGGCAGCGATCCCGCCGATGCGGCAACGGCGGAGGCCGACGGGCGCAAGACCGATTTCTTCGCCGGGCTCGACACCGCGAGCCTCAAGGGGCTGCGCATCGGCGTGATGGCAAACCAGATCGGCAACCGCGCCGACGTGCGCGCGCTGTTCGAGGCGGCGGTGGCCGACATGGAGCGCGCCGGGGCCACGGTGGTGCGGATCGAATATGACTGGCCCGCCGGGTTCTGGGGGCGGTCGCTTCCGGTTCTGCTGTTCGAGCTGCGCCGCGACATGGACGCTTATCTCGCCACCCTGCCGGGGGAGGGTCTGCCGCGAACGCTTGCCGACGTCGTCGCGTTTAACCGCGCCAATGCGGCGGCCGAGCTGCGCTGGTTCGACCAGGGCCTGTTCGAGCAGGCGCTGGAGGCGATTGACGAAGCGGCCTACCGCGAGGCGCTAGAAGCGAACCTCAAGGCAACGCGCGAGGACGGCATCGACCGGCTTTTGGCCGAGCACGGCGTCGCGGTGCTGGTCGCTCCCACCACCGGCCCTGCGTGGGCCACCGATCTCGTCAATGGCGACAATTTCGGCGGCAGTATCGGCGCAGGCTCGCTCGCGGCAATCGCGGGCTATCCGCACCTGACCGTGCCGATGGGCGCGGTCGAGCGGCTGCCGGTAGGTATCAGCTTCATGGGCGGCAAGTGGCAGGACCATGCGGTGCTGAAGATCGGCGCGGCATATGAGCGCGCGCGGACGGCGGCGCTGGCCGAGCCTTCGTTCGAGCGTTGGTCGGCTGAATAGGCCGCAAAGCCATTCCCCCGCCGTCGTCCCAGCGAACGCTGGGACCGCTCTCAGGTTGGCCCTGGGCCGAGAGCGATCCCAGCTTGCGCTGGGATGACGACCGTTACTTCTTGGCCGCAGCCTTCTTCGCCGGGGCCTTCTTGGCAGCGGGCTTTTCGGCGGCAGGCTTGGCTTCTGCTTTTTTGGCAGGAGCCTTTTTGGACGGTTCGTCCTTCGCGGCGGCCTTCTTCGCGGGAGCCTTCTTGGCCGACTCTGCCTTTTCAGCAGGCTTCTTCGCAGCTGCCTTCTTGGCCGGGGCCTTCTTCGGCTTGGCGTCCGCCGCGCTCTCCTCCGCCTCGATCGCGGCTTCCAGTTCCGCGCGGGTCACCTGGCGCTCGGTGATTTCGGCCTTGTCGAACAGGAAGTCGACGACCTTGTCCTCATAGAGAGGCGCGCGGAGCTGGGCGGCGGCCATCGGGTCCTGCTGGATGAACTGGACGAAACGGTCCTGGTCTTCCGGGCGGTACTGCTGACGGGCCTGCTGGATCAGCATCGACATTTCCTGCTGGGTCACGTCGACGCCGTTCTTCTGGCCGATTTCCGAAAGCAGCAGGCCCAGGCGCACGCGGCGCTCGGCGATGCGGCGATAATCGTCGCGCTCGCTCTCGATTTCCTTGAGCGCCTTGGCAGGGTCTTCGTCCTTGGCCGCTTCCTGCTCGAGCTGCGCCCAAATCTGGTCGAACTCGGCATCGACCATTCCAGCGGGGACGTCGAAATCATGGTCCGCCGCCAGCGTATCGAGAAGCTGGCGCTTCATCTGCGTGCGGGTAAGGCCATTGGTTTCCTGCTCGAGCTGACCGCGCAGCAATTCCTTCAGCTTGTCGAGGCTTTCGAGACCGAGGTTCTTGGCAAAATCCTCGTCGATCCTGGTTTCGTCCTCGACCTTCACCTGCTGGACGCGGATCGCGAACTGCGCGGCCTTTCCGGCAAGATGTTCGGCTGGGTAATCATCCGGGAAAGTGACGGTGATCGTTTTCTCGTCGCCGGTCTTGGCACCCTCGAGCTGTTCCTCGAAGCCGGGGATGAACTGGCCCGAGCCGAGCGTCAGCGGCGCGCCTTCGGCTTTGCCGCCCTCGAATTCGACACCATCGATCGAACCGGTGAAATCGATGATGAGTTGATCGCCGCTCTGCGCCTTGCGCGTCTTGGGGGCATCCTTCCAGCTCTTCTGCTGACCCGCGATACGCCCGATCGCCTCGTCTACCTCGGCATCGGAAACCGGCACCACCAGACGCTCCAGCGCCAGACCGTCCAGGTCGGGTGCCTCGATCTGCGGCAGCACCTCGACATCGACGCTCAGCACCGCGTCCTTGCCCTGGTCATACCCTTCGGCCAGCGTGACCGACGGCTGCATGGCGGGGCGCAGCTGCTTGTCCTTGAGCAGCTTGTCGACCGATTCGCGCAGCACATCGTTGACGGTCTGCGCGTGAAGCTGCTCGCCGTGCATCTTGCGCACCAGGTTGGCCGGAACCTTGCCGGGGCGGAAACCAGGCATCCGCACCTGCGGCGCGATCTTCTTCACTTCGGATTCGATCCGCGCGTCGATGTCGGCTGCGGGAATGGTCACCTGGAAGCCGCGCTTGAGGCCCTCGTTGGTGGTCTCTTTGATCTGCATGGTTGGCACTCGAACCTTCTCAATGAAACTGGCGTCTGGGACGGCCTGCGCGCGAGGTTCCGGGCGCGTCACTGGTGCGGGCGAAGGGACTCGAACCCCCACATCTTTCGATACTGGTACCTAAAACCAGCGCGTCTACCAGTTCCGCCACGCCCGCAACCCGAACGAAGCCGCGCGCGGGGAAACCCACGCGAACAGGGGAGCGCCCTTATAAGCGCAGGCGCGAAAGGGCAAGCGGCGATGGGCCAAGGAACGCGCGGGGCGCGACGGACGTTGGCCAAGGGAAAGGAAAGTTCCATGGCCACCCAGCCCGATCCTGCCCCCGATACGGTCGAACCGATCGCTCCGCCCGAAGTTCCGCTCGAAACGCCCGATTCGGTTCCCGACGAGATCGAGCCGCCCGTGCCCGACCACGACAATCCCGGGCGCGGCCCCATCGAGACACCCCCGCCCCCGGATTGAAGGTTGCGGAGGCCATCGCCCGGCCCTAGTGGCGCGGCATGAGCGACGACAACACCAAGGACACCCCGCCCGACCACCTGTCGGTCAATCCGCGCAGCGCGCATTTCGATGCCGAGAAACTGCAACGCGGGATCGGCATCCGGTTCAAGGGCCGCGTGCGGACCGACATCGAGGAGTACTCGATTTCCGAAGGTTGGGTCCGCGTTCAGGCTGGCAAGTCTGTCGACCGCAAGGGCCAACCGCTAACGATCAAGCTCAATGGGCCGGTCGAGGCCTGGTACGAGGATCTGGGCGACGACCCGCCCGTCGCGAAAGCGGATTAACTGCCGTAACGCGCCAGCGCGGCCTCGATTGGGTCGCGCCGCGGGGATTGCTTCGGAGCGGGCTTGGCCTGCGTCGCGGCGACCCGGCGTTGGGGGTCCGGCTGATCGTATCCCGCGAACGCATTCATGAACGCGCGTGATGGCGATGGCGATATCGGCGGCTGCGCAACCGGCGGTTGTGCCGCCGCGAGACGCGACTGGGCAAGGGCGCTCCTCGTGCCGTAGATGAACCCGTGGACGGGCCAGGCGGTGGTACCGATACCGCCGATCGGACCGTACCACACCCGAACCTCGCTCCAGTCGTTCGCAGGCGATACGTCGATCGCGCGAACGTCCTTTTCGATCTGTCCGCGGCGGCCGTCGATGGGCGACCAGTTGGCATGGTCGAGCAGCACCGTGCGGCTGTCGATCACGCGGCTGACCGCGGCCACATGGCCCAGGACCATGTTGGCATGGGGCACGAAGGCCAGCACCGCGCCGACCCTCGGCGATGAACCACGCTCGTACCGCCCCGCCGCCTGCTCCCACCAGGTATGGGCGTCGCCGTAGATCTGGATGCCGGTCAGCGCACGGGCATAGGGCACACATTGCAGGTAAGGCGCGAGTTCAGGCGCAGGCGGGGACGTCGTTTCGGCCACGACCGCGCCCGGCGCGCAAAGCGCGAGCGCAGCGGCTGCGATGGCTGAAGCGGTCCCCCTCATGATGCGTCCACGGTGCGCATTCAGGGTTACCGCGAGCCTTCCAGTCATGGTTAACCGGATTTAACCATCTGCCCTTTGGCTTGCCAAATCCCCCTGCAACCGCCACCTGCACGCGCGAGCCATTCCATGAAACCGCAAGTCATCATCATCGGTCGCCCCAATGTGGGCAAATCCACCCTGTTCAACCGTCTGGTGGGCAAGAAGTTGGCGCTCGTCGACGACCAGCCCGGCGTCACGCGCGACCGACGCCTGGGCGATGCCGAGATCGCAGGGCTCCAGTTCACCATCGTCGACACCGCCGGGTGGGAAGATGACGACCCGGAAAGCCTGCCCGGCCGGATGCGCAAGCAGACCGAGGTCAGTCTGGAAGGCGCGGATGCGGCGCTGTTCGTGATCGACGCGCGCGCGGGCCTGACCCCGCTCGACGAGGAAATCGCACGCTGGCTGCGGGGCCAGACGATCCCGGTGATCCCGGTCGCAAACAAGGCAGAGGGCGCGGCGGGCGAATCGGGCGTGCTGGAGGCATGGTCGCTCGGCTTCGGCGAACCTATCGCGCTCTCGGCCGAACATGGCGAAGGCATCGCCGATCTGTTCGGCGGATTGTGGCCGGTTATCGGCGATCGCGCCGACGCCGCTCGCGATGCGAAAATCGCCGCCCGGCAAGCTGACGCCGACGAAGGCGAGGATGCGCCCGCCGGTCCGCTGAAGCTGGCCATCGTCGGGCGCCCCAACGCGGGCAAGTCCACCCTGATCAACCGCCTGCTCGGTGAAGACCGACTGCTGACCGGGCCGGAAGCCGGCATCACCCGCGATTCGATCGCGGTCGACTGGCAGTGGCGCGATCCAAAGTCCGGCGAAATGCGCGACATTCGCCTGATCGACACCGCAGGGATGCGCAAGCGCGCCAAGGTGACCGAGAAGCTGGAAAAGCTCTCTGTCGCCGATGCGCGCCGCGCGGTCGATTTCGCCGAAGTCGTCGTCCTTCTGCTCGATGCCACCAAGGGGCTCGAGCATCAGGACCTCAAGATCGCCGACCAGGTGCTGCAGGAAGGCCGCGCCTTGATGATCGCGATCAACAAGTGGGACGTGGCCGAAAACGCCAGCTCGCTGTTCAACGGCATCAGGGGCGCGCTCGACGAAGGGCTGGCTCAGGTTCGTGGGCTGCCGCTGATCGCCGTCAGTGCGAGGACCGGCAAGGGGCTCGATACCATGCTGGGCGCCGCGTTCGAGCTGCGCGATGCGTGGTCCAAGCGAGTACCGACTGCCGCGCTCAACCGCTGGTTTGACGACGCGCTGGAGGCGAACCCGCCGCCTGCGCCCGGCGGCAAGCGGATCAAGCTGCGCTACATCACCCAGGCCGGAACCAGGCCGCCGCGTTTCGTGGTGTTCGGCACGCGGCTTGATATGCTTCCCAAGAGCTACGAGCGTTATCTCGTGAACGGTATCCGCGCCAAGCTCGGCTTTGACGCCGTTCCGGTGCGGGTGGTTTTGAAGAGCGCCAAAAACCCCTACAAGAGCGACTGATGCTGCTGGAAATTCTCGCCGACAATCCGAACATCGCACGCGAACTGGTCGAGCGCACGTCGAGCACGGCCCGGGTTCAGCAGATCGTCCAGCTCAGCCTTTCGCCCGCGTTCCTGCTCGCCGCGATCGGCGCGATCATGAATGTCATGGTCAGCCGCCTGATCTGGGTGGCGGGCCGGATCGAGAAGATCGAGCTGAGGATCGAGGACGGCAAGGCCGGGCGCGAAAAGGCCGAACTGCCCACGCTGCGCCGCCGCCGGGTGCTCGCCCAGCGCGCGGTGATGTTCAGCACCGCGGCGGCGGTGACGATCTCGATCGTGATCGCATTGCTGTTCATCAGCGCCTTCATAATCCCGCAGATCGGCACGGTGACGGCGATCGCATGGATTTCGACCATGCTGTTCCTGATTATCGGGCTCGCGCATTTCCTGCTCGAAACCCAGCTCGCGGCGCGCGCCGCGCACGATCGACGCTAGGAACTTTGCGGTGGAACTGAACGATGCCACCGAACTCGTCCTGCTCGACTGGGAAGTCATCGCGCGCCTGGCCGCAGCGGCGGCGATCGGACTGCTGCTCGGGCTCGACCGCGAAATCCGCGGCCATGCGGCGGGGCTGAGGACCCACGGGCTAATCTGCTTTACCGCCGCGATGATGACCGTCTCGATCATCGCGCTGCACAACCAGATCGGGGGTCCGCGCACAGACGTGCTGCGCGTGTTCGAGGCGACGGGCGCCTTCATCGGCATAATCGGTGCTGGCCTGATCGTATTCAGTCGCGGACGGGTTCACAACCTGACCACCGCCGCGCACCTGTGGCTCGCAGCGGTGGTCGGGATTGCCTGCGGAGCCGGGCAATGGCCACTGGTGGCGATCGGCGGCGCGTTCAGCGTGGTGATGCTGACGATCCTCGGATTTGTCGAGGATCGCTTTTTCCCGCCCGATAGGCGCATCGGACCAGCCGACAGCGCCGGCGACGAAGGAACCACGCCGGATCCGCGCCGCCGCAAGCGGTAGGTTCAGCCTTCGCCCTCGCCCGCCGGCTTGCTCTGCAGCTGGACGTAGTTATGCAGGCCCATCCGCTCGATCATGTCGAATTGGGTTTCGAGGAAGTCGACGTGCTCTTCCTCGCTTTCGAGGATGCGCTCGAAAATCTCGCGGCTGACGTAGTCGCTCACGCTTTCGCAGTGCTTGATCGCATCCTTGAGCAGCGGGATCGCCTCCATTTCGAGTGCGAGATCAGCTTTCAGGATCTCCTCGACGGTCTCGCCGACCTTGAGCTTGTTGATCGCCTGGAAATTGGGCAGCCCATCGAGAAACAGCACCCGCTCGGCCAGCACGTCGGCGTGTTTCATCTCGTCGATCGATTCGTGCCGCTCGTATTCGGCCAGCCGGGTCACGCCCCAGTGGTTGAGCACGCGGTAGTGCAGCCAGTATTGATTGATGGCGGTCAACTCGTTGGTGAGCGCCTTGTTGAGGAACTCGATGACCTTCTTGTCGCCCTTCATGGCGTATCTCCTGCGGCAGATTGCTTGCCCGCAATTATGCGCCCAGGGACACCTTAAAACAAGGGCAGGGAGATGAAAAAATGGCGGAATTCCGCCATTTGCGAGCGATTTGCGTTAGCTTGGAATCGGGCCTTTGTCAGGCCGCCTTCACCGCGAGGAATCCGAGCTCGCGTTCCTCGGTGATCACTTCCTCCGCTTCCATCAGGCATTGCCCGCAATCGGGGCGTTTGCCGAGCGCAGCATAGGCCGCTTCGGCATCGCCGGAAACATGACGGGCAACCCGCCGCAGTTCGCATTCCCTAATTGCGTTGCAGATGCAGATATACATCCAGACCGCTCCTGCGAGTGATTCGCAGGGGCTAATTTATGCGAACAGTTCGCAATAGCAAGCCCTTTAGCGTCGCAGTGGGAACAGTCGTCCATATGTGAGACAGCGCCACAGCCATTCGAGCGGGCCATAACGGAACCGCGCCAGCCACGGCTGCGACCATGCCAGCATGATGACCCACGCGGCCAAGACGACCCCATAGAGCGCAGGCCGGGTCAATTCGCCAAACAGCCCAAGGCCCCAGCCATGAAACACCACCAGCATCAGGATCGAAGTGCCGAGATAGTTCGAGAACGCCATCCTCCCGGCCGCTGACAGGCGACGCGCGAGCCAGCCGTTGGCCTGCGCGCCCCACAGTGCCAGCAGTGCCGCCAGCCCGAGGACGACCGGCAGGTGCGGCAGCGGCAGGAAACCCATGTAGGCGGCAATCGTGCTCCAGTAACTGAGGTCGCGCTCGAGCGCCCACAGCGCGATGGGAATCGTTAGCGCGGTCCCCACCGCGATCCCCACCCAGCCCCACAGCCGCATCTTGCGCGTGTCGATGCCGCCAGAGAACAGTCCATAACGAAATAGAGCCATGCCGATGAGCATAAGCGGCAGCGATTCGAGCATGAAGATCGGCAGCATATCCACCGCCCCGGTGGCGTACTCGGAGAAGATGTACCCCAGGTAGTCGGCGTAACTCCCCTCCCCGATGATGGTCAGTTCGCGTTCGGCCTTCTCCAGTTCCTCCTCCAGCTGCACCGCCATGTTGTCGCGCATTTCGGCAAACTGCGGCTGGGTGCCCAGATCGGTCTCGGCAACGAAATAGGGCAGCGACATCATGCCCAGATAGACGATCGCACCTGCCAGATAGCCGAGCAGTCCGACCACCAGCAGTCGGCGGGCGGTCCAACGCAGGCACAGCGTCGCGATGAAACCGCTCACGGCGTAGATTACCAGGATGTCCCCGCGCCAGATCAGGTAGTAATGCACCAGGCCGAACAGCAGCAGCCAGAACAGGCGTCGCACCTGCAACCAGCGAGTCGACCCGCGGGCCCAGGCCCTGTCCATGAACAACGCCAGCCCGGCCCCGAACAGGAGCGTGAACAGTCCACGCATCTTGCCGTCGATCAGCACGAACTGCCCCGCCCACAGCCAATCCGAAACCTCGCCATGGGGCACTCCGAAGGCGCTGGGATACATATAGGCCGTGAACGGCTGGCCGAACCCGACGATGTTCGCCGCGAGAATGCCGAGCACCGCTATGCCGCGAATGAAGTCCAGGCTCGCGATCCGATCCTCGGACCCCACCGGTGCGGCGGTATCGGGCGTGGCCGGCCCGGCGTGCTCGACCTGATCGTTATCGCCCATATTCCCATCCCCTCGTTTCGCGCCGATTAGCAGCACTGCGGCGGGAGGGGAATGCCCGGCCGGGTCAGCGGGTGACGATGCAGCCCTGGCCTGACCGGGTGAGAGCAGTGCACGCGCCCTCGGCGGCCGCCCTGGTGGCGAAACCCGCGGCCTGAAGCTTGGTCAGGTTGCCTTCCGCCACCAGCACCTGCCGCTTGCCAGCCAGCGCGGGATTGCCCGCAAGACTTGCCCACAATCGCTCCGCATTGCCCTTCACCCCGAACGCGCCGAGTTGAACCCGCCACGGCCCATCGCTCGAGGCAGGGGCAGCGGGGGAAGGTGCGGAGGTCGCGGCTGGTATAGCGCGCGGGGCCCCGGCCATTCGCGCCTGCGGAGTTTGCGGGCGCGCGAAGTCGGCCCCGGCGGTGGCGGGGCTTTCGGTGCCCGTAACCCGCGCCGCCTCGGCAATCGCGGTGCGGGCGGTCGCCACGGAGGGAGGAGCCTTAGCCGAACGGTGCGTGATCGTAGGCTCGTCTGCGCCCGATGAGAGATCGATCGCGGCCATCTGCTGCGCGCGGCGAGCGTCACTGTGGCGCTTCATTTCCTGCGCCAGCGTCTGCGCGGCCTGGCGTTGCTCCAGCGGAATGTAGCCATCCATCTGCCGCAAGGCGGAGGGCGCCTGCGGCAAACCAGCGCCATTGGCCAGTGTCAGCAGGGCATAGGCCCGGACCCAGTCCCTGGCCACAAGATCGCCGTTGAAGTGCGCGATCCCAAGCAAGTACTGCGCGCGCGGGTCGCCCCGCTCCGACGCGGCCCGCACGTAGGGCATGGCATCCTCGCGTCGGCCATCTTGGAACAGCAACAGGCCATAGTTATCGGCCGCCTGGACATGGCCTTGCGCCGCCGCCCTTGCATAGTAGATTTCGGCCTGTTCCTGATTCTGTTCGACCCCACGACCAAGGCGATAGGCTTGCGCCATGTTGAACTGTGCATCGGCGTCGCCCGCAGCAGCCGGCTCGCGCCACTCGCGCACCGCCGTGTCATAATTTCCCCGCGCCCAGGCATCGACGCCCGCCTTCACGTCCGCGAGCGCCGGCGCGGCGATGGCGATCGCCACCAGTGTCGCCACGATTGCCTGCCTGCGCCGCTTGTTCATCGCCTCCCGCGCCCCTTCCGGTCGTGCTGTTGCCAGATTGACATAGTGAACAGCCCGTTAGCAAAGGGTTTCTGGCCGCCAACTGCGCAATGACCCCACGCCCTTAACTCAAAATTAGGGGTATCCTGCGATCCCGTTCGACGAACCCGCGCCCATGCGGGGCAACAGGACGGCTATTCCAGGGGGACCAGCCTTGCGAGTTTTGGCATTGGCATCGCAAAAAGGCGGATCGGGCAAGACCACTTTGTCCGGCCATCTTGCAGTTCAGGCGCAACGCGCCGGGGCGGGACCGGTCGTGCTGATCGACATCGATCCGCAAGGCTCGCTCGCCGACTGGTGGAACGAGCGAGAGGCCGAATATCCGGCTTTCGCCCAGACCACGGTCGCACGGCTCGCCAGCGATCTGCAGATCCTGCGCCAGCAAGGCTTCAAGCTCGCCGTCATCGACACGCCGCCCGCGATCACGATGGCGATCCAGTCGGTCATCGGTGTCGCCGAGCTTATCGTGGTGCCGACGCGCCCGAGCCCGCACGATCTGCGCGCAGTGGGTGCGACGGTCGATCTGTGCGAGCGCGCTGGCAAACCGCTGGTCTTCGTGGTCAATGCCGCCACACCCAAGGCCAAGATTACTTCCGAAGCTGCCGTTGCGCTGAGCCAGCACGGCACCGTTGCGCCGATCACGCTTCACCATCGCACCGATTTCGCCGCCTCGATGATCGATGGCCGCACTGTGATGGAGGTCGACCCCGACGGACGCAGTTCCGCTGAAGTCACCGCCTTGTGGAACTACGTCGCCGACCGGCTGGAAAAGAACTTCCGGCGCACGGTGTTCGCTGCTCCGGCAGCGATCGCTCAGGTCACCGGCTCGCACCGCCCTGCGGGCGGCTTCGGCCGCCGCGTAGCGCAATAAGGCGCCAGCGCCATGAGCGAACCGACCTTCGCATCCCTCAATCCCTCGCTGCTTGCCCGCAAGGGCGGCGCGAAACCGGCAATGCGCCCGCAGCACGCCGTCATGCCCCACCCTTCCGTGTCCCCCGAGCCTCTCGAGGACCTCGGCTGGAACGACATGGGCAATGCCGATGACAACGACGACAACGTAGTGCCGCTCGCATCGTCGGAGAACGAGGTGCGCCGTCGCCAGCGTCAGCTGGCGCGCAAGATGGAAGCTGTTTCGACCGCTCCCGGCAGCGAGCGCCGCAGTGCGCTCGATCGCGGCAAGCGCGCCGCCTTCACCCTGCGCCTCGACAGCGAACGCCATCTCAAGCTGCGCCTTGCCTGCACGGTCAATAACCGCAGCGCCCAGCAACTCGTGACCGAAGCTCTCGACCGGTTGCTCGACGAAATGCCAGGCGTCGCCTCGCTCGCGGCGCAAGTGAACAACAACTGACAACGATCCGACCTGACAGGGGGGACGACAAGATGACCCGTATCGTACCGAAGAGCCGGATGATCGCCCTGGCGGCCTCGACCGCCCTTGCGTCGCTCGCGCTGGCGGGCTGCGCGAGTACTGCCGCTCCGCGCGCCGACCTGTCGGCGGGCAAGGCGCAGAAGGCGCTGGAGCAAGGTCGCGGGGATCGCGCCGTCGCCCATGCCGAATCCGCGGTGCAGGCCGATCCGCACAACGCCACCTACCGCGCGATGCTTGGTTCCGCCTACATGGAAGCGGGCAGGTTCCTATCGGCCGAAACCAGCTTTCAGGATGCGCTGACGCTGGGCGACACTTCGCCGCGGACCGCGCTCGGCCTCGCGCTGGCGCAGATCGGCCGTGGGGATATGCGCGGTGCTCAGGCCACCCTGGACCAATGGCGCGGCGATATCGACCCGGCCGACCTTGGCCTGGCATTGGCGCTCGCCGGGCAGCCGCAACGCGGGATCCAGGTACTCGGCGGCGCCCTGCGCGACGGCAACGGCACGCCCAAGGTGCGGCAGAATCTCGCTTATGCCTATGCCCTGAACGGCGACTGGCGCGCGGCACGGATCATGGCGGCGGAGGACGTTCCCGCCGACCAGCTCGACGACCGCATCGGCGAATGGGCCAGCGTGGCCCTGCCGGAACAGTTCCAGGCGCGCGTCGCCGCGCTGCTGGCGGTGCCGGTGGTGGCCGACAGCGGCCAACCGGTCGCTTTGGCACTGCACAACAATCCCCGCACCGAAACGCTGGCGCTCGAGGCCGCTGGCACACAAGAGGCCGAACTGGCCTGGACCGCGACCGAGGGCGAGCTGCCTGCGCTGGCCGCGGCACCGGTGGCTACGGTCGTGCCTACCGCATCGGCTCAATCCGATTTCAGCGCCGCGTTCGCTTCAGCGACCGAGACCACATCGCAGCCCGCCACCGATGGTGCGCGTTTCGCGGCTGCGCCGGTGGTGCAAGACATTCCGGCGGTACGCGCCGCCGAACCGCGCCGCATTGCCCGAACGGTCGAAGCGGCTCCGGTCAAGGCGGCCGCCAGCGGCACGCACCTCGTCCAGCTCGGCTCGTTCTCCAGCGAAGCGGGGGCCAAGCGCGCCTGGGGCATCTACGCCAAGCGCTACCCCCAGTTGTCCGCGCACGACATGGTCATCACCAGGGCGGTGGTGCACGGCAAGACCTATTTCCGCGTCTCCGCAGCCGGCTTCGGCCGCGACAGCTCGCGCTCGATGTGTTCGAAGGTCAAGAGCGGCGGCAATGGCTGCATCGCCTGGGCCGCGAACAGCCCGCTGCCCGGCGCGGTCGATCGCGGCGTGCGCATGGCCTCGCGCTGACACGCGACACACGAACTTTCGGTCCTCTCCCTACCCCTCCCGGCAACGGGAGGGGAATTTTCATGCGGTTCCGGTTTTGCTGATGCGGCACCGGCGCGGCTGAAACAAAAGCTAGCCCAGCGCGACACCGCCCTTGAAAAGTGCCACGACGCGGCCTTGCGTTGGTTGGCCGTCGAAGGGAGTGTTTCCGGCAGTGGCAGCCATGCGCTCGCTGCTGACCACCCACGGCTTTTCGGGGTCAACCAGCGCGACGTCCGCTTCGCGCCCTTCGGCCAGTACTCCGGCGTTGACCCCCAGCAGGCGCGCCGGAATGGCGGCGAGCAGGTCGAACGCGCGACTCAGGTCGATCGCACCGTCACGGACCAGGGTCAGCGTCATCGCGAGCAGTGTCTCCGCCCCGGCCATGCCCGGTTCGGCGTCCGCGAAGGGCAGGCGCTTGTCCTCCGGCCCGCGCGGATCGTGGCCGGATGCGATCACGTCGATTGTGCCGTCGCCGATCGCCTCGATCACCGCCTGCCGATCATCCTCGCTCCGCAGCGGAGGCGAAACGCGGGCGAAGGTGCGGAATTCGGCGGTGGCCAGATCCGACAGCATGAAATGCGCCGGGGTGACCCCGCAAGTCACCGCCGCCCCGCGCGCCTTGGCCGCGCGGACCAGCTCCAGTCCGGCCCGCGTCGTGACCTGACGGAAATGAAGGCGTGCGCCAGACATTTCTGCCAGTGCCACGTCGCGTGCAATTGCAAGCGCCTCAGCCTCGGCGGGGGCGCTCGGGAGGCCCAGCCGGGTCGCCATCTCGCCCGCGGTTGCAGCCGCCTCGCCAGCCAGCCCGCTGTCCTCGGAATGGGCGACCACCACCAGGTCCAGCATCGCGGCATACCGCAGCAGCCGCAGCATCACCCCCGTATTGGCGATCCAACCCCGTCCGGTCGCAACACCGCGCGCGCCAGCGTCCTTCATCAATGCCAATTCCGCCAGCTGCTCGCCCTCGAGCGCCCGCGTCGCGGCGGCGAGCGGATGGACCCACAGGTCGGGCTTGCCGCTGCGCGCGATGTAGGAAACGCGGCTGGGCAGGTCGAGCGGCGGTGACTGGTCGGGCATCAGCGCTGCGCGCGTGATCCCGCCGAAATGGAACGCGGGCTTGTCGATCGCGAACACACCGAAATCGATCAGACCGGGCACGATCAGCGCGCCCCGTGCATTCAGCGTCTCGTCGCCATCCTGCGGTGCGATGTCACCCAGTGCGGCAATTCGGCCATCCACAAGCCGCACGGCACCGGACACCAACCCGCCCGGTGTAACCAGCTTGCCGCCCGTAATCGTAAGGGGCCGGATCTGCCTCATACCCACTGCCCACCCTCGGCCTCGAGGTTCCAACCCGGTACGTCGCGCGCGGTGCGGGTCAGCACGTCGAGGCAGGCCATGCGGATCGCGACGCCCATCTCGACCTGGCGGGTGATGATCGAGCGGTCGAGCATATCGGCGACCTCGCTGTCGATCTCGACCCCGCGGTTCATCGGGCCGGGGTGCATGACCAGCGCATCTGGCGCCAATCGCTCAAGCCGTTTGCGCGTAAGGCCGTAGAGGTGGTGGTATTCGCGTTCGGAGGGCACGAACTGCCCGCTCATCCGCTCGCTCTGGAGCCGTAGCATCATCGCCACATCGGTGCCGCGCAGCGCCGCCTCGAAATCGTGGAACGGCTCCGCCCCCATCGCTTCGATTCCGGCGGGCATCAGTGCGGGCGGCGCACACACGCGCACGCTGGCCCCCAGCGCCGTCAGGCACAGCACGTTGGAACGCGCCACGCGACTGTGCAGCACGTCGCCGCAGATCGTCACCGTCAGCCCGGTGAAGTCGTCCGCCGCCTCGCCCCGTTCCTCCAGCGCATGACGCAGCGTCAGCGCGTCCAGCAGAGCCTGCGTCGGGTGCTCGTGCTGCCCGTCACCCGCGTTGAGGACCGGGCAGTCGACCTTGTCGGCGATCAGGGCCACCGCGCCACTCGACCCGTGCCGGATCACGATCGCATCGGCGCGCATGGCGTTGAGCGTGATCGCCGTGTCGATCAGCGTCTCGCCCTTCTTCACGCTCGACTGCGCGGCGTGCATATTGACCACGTCCGCGCCCAGCCGCTTGCCCGCGATCTCGAAGCTGAGCAGCGTCCGGGTGGAATTCTCGAAGAAGGCGTTGATGATGGTGAGCCCGGCCAGCTCGTCGCAATGCTTGCTCGACTGGCGATTCAGCTCGACCCACTGTTCCGCTTCGTCGAGCAGGAACAGGATCTCGTGTCGTTCGAGATGCGCGATGCCGAGCAGGTCGCGGTGCGGAAATGCGCGCCGACCGGCCGGATAGCGGCCCATCGCGCTGGAGGATCCCGTCGCTGTCATTAAAGCCGAGCCCTTAGGGCCAGTGCCCACTGCTGGCAATGGCCATTGGTCGAACCATGTGGGGCGCTGGAGCGGTTTCCGGTGGCATAGCGCCACCATCGCCCCTAGGTATCGCGCGAAGCACTGAAACCGGGGGTTTTGATGAGTTTTGCAGGCAAGGTCTGGCGGCTGCTGGTCGGCGTGAAGGACGGGCTGAGCCTGATCTTCCTGCTGCTGTTCTTCCTGATGCTCTATGCCGTCCTGACCGCGCGACCGAATGCGGCCCAGGTCCGCGAGGGCGCGTTGTTGCTGGCGCTGGACGGGGTCGTGGTCGAGGAGCGGGCGGCGATCGACCCGTTCGCGGTGCTTCTGTCGGGCCAGCGACCGATCACGGAATTCCAGGCGCGCGATCTGGTCCATGCGATCGACGAAGCCGCAGGCGACAAGCGGATCAAGACCATCGTGCTCGACCTGACCCGTTTCCTCGGGGGCGGCCAGGTTCACCTGCGGGAGATCGGCGAGGCGCTAGAGCGAGCGAAGCGGGCGGAGAAGCCCGTACTTGCCTATGCCGTCGGCTACGGCGACGATGCCATGCTGCTCGCAGCGCACGCGAGCGAAGTCTGGGTCGATCCGCTCGGCGGCGCGGTCGTGGCCGGGCCCGGCGGATCGCGGCTCTATTTCGGGCAGTTGCTGGAAAAGCTTCAAGTCAATGCCCGCGTCTACAAGGTGGGCGAATACAAGAGTGCGGTCGAACCGTTCCAGCGCAGCGATATGTCGCCCGAGGCGCGCGAAAACTACGAGGCACTCTATGGCGCGCTGTGGAGCGAGTGGCAGGCGACCGTGGCCAAGGCGCGGCCCAGGCTGCAACTGGCGCAGGTCACGCAGCAACCGGTCGAATGGGTGCAAGCGAGCAACGGCGACCTTGCCACTGCGGCGCTCGCGGCGGGCCTGGTCGACAAGCTCGGCAGCCGGACCGCGTTCGGCGAGCGGGTCAAGGAAATCGCAGGCGAGGATCCCTGGAACAAGCTGCCTGGAGCCTATGCCCACACCCCGCTCAATGCGTGGCTGGCCGACAAGCGACGCTCGACTTCGGGCAAGGCGATCGGGGTGGTGACCATCGCCGGCGAAATAGTTGACGGTGAGGCCGGTCCCGGCACTGCCGGCGGCGATCGCATCGCCAAGCTGCTTGACGAGGCGCTTGACGACGATCTCGCTGGACTGGTTGTGCGGGTCGATTCGCCGGGCGGCTCGGTGCTCGCTTCGGAGGAAATCCGCCGGGCGATCCTGCGCCACAAGGCGAAGAATATCCCGATCGCGGTGTCGATGGCCAATGTCGCGGCAAGTGGCGGCTATTGGGTATCCACCCCTGCCGAACGCATTTTCGCAGAACCGGAAACGATCACCGGCTCCATCGGCATTTTCGCGGTCATCCCCACGTTCGAGAATGTCGCGCGCGAGATCGGCGTCGGCACCGATGGCGTGCGCACGACCGCGCTGTCGGGACAGCCCGACCTCGTGGGCGGGTTCACGCCTGAGGTGGACGCAATCCTGCAAACCGCGATCGAGAACGGCTACGACGATTTCCTCACTCGGGTTGCCAGTGCGCGAAAGCTGACCAAGGTGCGGGTCGACGAGATCGGCCAGGGCCGTGTGTGGGACGGCGGCACCGCGCGCCAGATCGGGCTGGTCGACCAGTACGGCGGCCTCGAGGACGCGCTGGCATGGGTGGCGGAGCGGGCCGAGCTAGGCGATGGCCAGTGGCACGCGAAATGGCTCGGCGACCAGGTGCGGCCCTATGATACGCTCATCCGCCAGCTGGTGGCTGGCGATTCGGCGGAGCGTTCAGGCGGCGGCGACCTGTTTGCGATGGTTGCTCAGCGCCAAACGGCATTGACGGGCGAAGTCGCGGCCGACCTCGAACGCCTGCTTTCGGTGCGCGGAATGCAGGCCTATTGCCTCGAATGCCCGCCCTCGCCGCGCGCCCGTGTTGCAGCGACCGACGAGCGCTGGTTGACCCGGCTAATCAGGTTCGTCTCGCGATAGGCGTTCAGCCCGGAATGGGCCTTGCGTCAGGCGATGCCGCGTGGCAAAGGCGCGCCCCTGCCGTGGACATCGCCAAATGGCCGTCCGGCGGGCGCGTAGCTCAGTGGTAGAGCACACCCTTCACACGGGTGGGGTCGCAGGTTCAATCCCTGCCGCGCCCACCATTTTCGATTAATATGCCGGGCACGGATCGGCATCATGCGATCCGTGCCCGTGGCGTTTCAATTGGTCAGGACTTGGCGGTCGCCGCCTTCTTGCGGGTCGGCGCGCGCTTCGCGGCGGGCTTGGCCGTTTCCTGCTTGTCCATGTAACGCTTGGCGAAATATCCGCCTGCCGTAATCGCAACCAGAGCGGGAACGCTGAGGCGGCGGGCAAGTGCAGCGGCTCCGACGCCAAGCACGGCGCCGGTCGGGCCACCGATACCACGCGAATGTTGAGCGATCTTGGAGCCGGCGAAGGCCCCGATGATTTTGCCGATCATGTCGAACTCCTTGTTTCGGGTGCTCAACGGGACGGTGGCGGTTCGGTTCCACGTTCGATCGGCAAGTCGTGCCTGCCCATGCCATTGGCGAGGAAATCGTTCGCCAATCGGGCCACTTCAGCAGCATCTTCCCTGCCCGCGCCCCAGATTGCGTAGCGCAGACCGAGGAACACGTTCATCCCCATCACCGCCCAGGCATGGGCCTCGTGGGGGTCGGGCCGCAATTCGCCTCGTTCCGCGCCATTCTGGAGGCGCTCGAATATGCGCGCGGCGACGGTTTCATAGTGGTTACGGTAGCTGGCAGGATCGACGAACTCGGCTTCGTCGATAATGCGGTAGATTTCCTTGTGCTCCGCGGCGAAGCGCAGGAAAGCCTCCAGCGCGGCGCGCTCCACCTCAAGCGCCGACATGGGCTCGCTCAGCGCCTCGCGCGCGGCGCGTTTAACCGCCTCGCTCATGTCGCTCACCAGGGCGCGGAAGATCGCATCCTTCGATTCGAAGTAGGTGTAGAAGCTGCCCAGCGCCACGCCTGCCCGGCGGGTGATGGCGCTGATAGAGGCATCGTAGAATCCGCGCTCGCCGAATTCGACCGCCGCGGCATCGAGCAGCTTGCGCAAGGTGCGCCGGCCCCGCTCGGTGCGCGGATGTTTGGTCGTGTCTTCCACGTCTGCCTGCAAGCCCCGTCCCATGGCAGGGGCGTAAGCTCAATTCCGACCATGCACAAGACAGAACTTGAAAGGTGGTTCAACTTTCAATATTGAAGGGAGCAGAAAGTTTGGGGAGGAGTGTCATGGCAGTTTCAAAAGCCCGTTTCGTTGTCGCGCTCATGACCGGTTCGGCCGGGATCGCGCTCGTTTCAACCCCGCTTCAGGCGCAGGACAGCGCCACGGGAGCGACCAGCGCGGAAAGCGAATCGGTCATAATCGTCAGCGCCCGTCGCCGCGACGAGCGGCTGATCGACGTGCCGATCGCGGTCACCGCGTTTTCAGGCGACCAGCTCGAGGCGCGCGGCGCGCTCGACCTGACCGACATCGGCAACGTGGTCCCCAACGTGACGCTGGAAAGCTCGCGCGCGACCAATTCGACGCTCAGTGCCTTCATCCGCGGCATCGGACAGCAGGACCCGGTCTCGGGCTTCGAGCAGGGCGTCGGGATCTATCTCGATGACGTGTACCTCAACCGCCCGCAGGCGGCCGTGCTCGACATCTACGACGTGGAGCGGATCGAGGTGCTGCGCGGGCCGCAGGGCACGCTCTACGGGCGCAACACGATCGGCGGCGCGGTCAAGTACGTGACCCGGCAGATGCCGCAGGAATTCGCGCTCAAGGCGCGCGCGACCTACGGAACCTATGACCAGGCCGAGGGCGTTGTCACGGCATCGGGGCCGATCGGCGAACTGGTGCGCGTGGGCGGATCGTTCGCCCGACTGTCGCGCGGTGGGTTCGGCGACAATCTCACCACCGGCCTGGAAAACTACAACAAGGACGTGTGGGCAGGACGGCTGTCGCTGGAGATGGGCGGCTATGGCGAGCCTGTGTTCGTGCGCATTTCGGGCGACTACACCCGCGACAAGAGCAATCCGCGCGGCGGCCATCGCCTGATCCCGGGCCTCGTTTCTGGCGCACCGGTGCTCGACGATGTGTTCGATACGCGCGGGGCGCTCAACGACCCGGATCAGGATGTCGAATCCTATGGCCTCGCGATGCGCGCCGACATCAGCCTCAGCGATGCCCTGACCCTGCGTTCGATCTCTGCGTGGCGCAAGGACGACAGCTTCACCCCGATCGACTTCGACGCGCTCCCGGCGGTCGACCTCGACGTGCCCGGCGTCTATTTCAACGAGCAGATCAGCCAGGAGGTGCAGTTCCTGTGGGACGACGGCGGCCCGCTGACAGGCCTGCTCGGATTCTACTATCTCGACGCCAGAGCCGACACGCTGTTCGACGTGCGGATCTTCACCACCCTCGCGGGACTGACGGCGTTCACCTCGGCCGAGGTCGATACGGAGACCTATGCCGTGTTCGGCGATTTCTCGTTCGACCTCACCGAACAGCTCAGCGTCTCGGTCGGCGGACGTTACACCTGGGATGAGCGCAGCGCCTCGATCCTGCGGCAGAACTACCTGGGCGGCGGCTCGCCGTTCTTCGGCGGAGCGGGCATTGCGTTCGGCGCGCCGGGCACCGATTTCAGCGGCAATAGCAAGTTCAAGAAGTTCACCCCGCGCGCCTCGGTCAGCTTCATGCCCACGCCCGACCACAATTTCTACGCCAGCTATTCCAAGGGCTTCAAGGGCGGCGGGTTCGACCCGCGCGGCGTCGGTGCCAACGCGCCCGACCTCAATGGCGACGGGGTGCGCACGGACGACGAGATCGCCGCCTTCCTCAGCTTCGCGCCGGAAGAGGTCGACAGCTACGAGGTCGGCTACAAGGGCAATCTGATGGGCGGTATGCTCAGCGTCGCCATTGCCGCGTTCTACGCCGACTACACCGATGTGCAGATCCCCGGCTCGGTCGCCTGCACCGTGGCGGGTCTGCCCAGCTTCTGCGGGGTAGTCTCCAACGCCGGCAAGGCGACCTTCAAGGGGCTGGAATTCGAGGCCAACGCGCGCCTTGGCGGTGGGTTCAACCTGGCCGGTTCGCTTGGCTACATCGACGCGCAGTACGACGAGTACATCACCAACATCGGCAACGTGCCGACCGACGTGGCCGATTTCCGCGAAGTGCAGAACACGCCCAAGTGGACCGCCAGCGCCACGGCCAGCTACACCGCGTCGCTGGGCGAGGGAGATCTCTACTTCGGCACCAGCGTTTCGTATCGCAGCCGGACCTACCAGTTCGAGATTCCGAACCCGTTCCTGGACCAGAGCGGCTATGCGCTGTTCGATGCCAGCGTGGTTTACACCGCACCCGGTGGCCGCTGGAGCCTGGGGCTCTACGGCAAGAACCTGACCGACAAGGAATACAAGACCTCGGGCTACACCTTCGTCGCGGTCAATCCCACCACCGGAGCGATCCTGACGGGTGCGAACGGACAGCCGATCCCGACGTTGGGGCCGGAAGGGACGCTGACGGCGTTCTACGGCAACCCGCGACAGATCTTCGCGACCGCGACGTTCAAGTATTGAGCACGGCAATCGCATCGAGATGAGAGGGACGGGCCGGGAGCGAAAGTTCCCGGCCCTTTCGCTTTCTCTCACGGTTCCCGGCCTTTTCAGGGTCCGCCCACTGGAAATGCAGCCGCCGCTCGGGCATAGGCCGCGCCCATGCACGACATCCGCCTGATCCGCGAAAATCCCGAAGCCTTCGACGCCGCCCTCGCCCGCCGTGGGGCGGAGCCGGTGGCGGCGACGTTACTCGACCTTGACGAGCGCCGCCGCGCGGTTTCGACCCGGATGCAGGAGGCGCAGAACCGCCGCAATGAGGTCTCCAAGTCGATCGGCCAGGCAATGGCCCAGGGCGACAAGGGCCACGCCGACGCACTCAAGGCAGAAGTCGCGCAGATCAAGGTCGAACTGCCTGCGCTGGAGGAGGAGGACCGCACCCTCGGCGCCGAACTCGACGCGCTGCTCGCCGCGATCCCCAACCTCCCCGCCGACGACGTGCCCGACGGCGCGGACGAAACCGACAATGTCGAGGTCGCCCGCTGGGGCACCCCGCGCACATTCGACTTCACCCCGCGCGAACACGCCGACATCGGCCCGGCGCTGGGCATGGATTTCGAGACCGGCGCGGCGATTTCCGGCGCGCGCTTCACCTTCCTGCGCGGCCAGATGGCCCGCCTCCACCGCGCGCTGGCGCAGTTCATGCTCGACCGGCAGACGCTGGAGAATGGCTACACCGAATGTGCCCCGCCGCTGCTGGTACGTGGTGAATCACTCTTCGGAACCGGGCAGCTGCCCAAGTTTGCCGACGACAATTTCCGCACCACCGATGACCGCTGGCTCATCCCCACCGCCGAGGTCAGCCTGACCAATGCCGTGCGCGAGCAGATTCTCGATCACGCCGCCCTCCCCATCCGCATGACCGCGCTGACACCGTGCTTCCGTTCCGAGGCGGGCGCGGCGGGCAAGGATACGCGCGGTTTCATCCGCCAGCACCAGTTCGAGAAGGTCGAGCTGGTCAGCGTGTGCCGCCCCGACGACTGGGAAGCCGAGCACGAGCATATGGTCGCCAGCGCCGAGGGCATTCTCCAGGCGCTCGACCTGCCCTATCGCAAGGTCCTGCTGTGCACCGGCGACATGGGTTTCAGCGCGAAGAAGACCTACGACCTCGAAGTATGGCTGCCCGGCCAGGCGGCCTATCGCGAGATCAGTTCGATCAGTTGGTGCGGCGATTTCCAGGCGCGGCGGATGAATGCCCGGTACAAGCCGGAGGGATCGAAGAAAACCGAGTTCGTCCACACCCTCAACGGCTCGGGCCTCGCGGTCGGGCGCACGCTGGTGGCGGTGCTGGAGAACTACCAGCAGGCCGATGGCAGTGTTACGGTTCCGCCCGCACTTGCGCTTTACATGAACGGCATTGCCAAGCTGGAACCCGTTGCCTGATGCGCATCCTGATAACCAACGACGACGGCATCCATGCGCCCGGCCTTACGGTGCTGGAGGAGATCGCACGCCAGTTCTCCGACGACATCTGGATATGCTGCCCGCAGGAAGAGCAGTCGGGCATGGGTCACGCGCTCACCCTCAGCCGGCCGATCCGGATGCGGCGGCACGACGAGCGGCGCTTCTCGGTCTCGGGTACGCCGACCGACGCGGTGACGCTGGGCCTGCGCAAGGTCATGCCTTCGCCTCCCGACGTGATCCTGTCGGGCGTCAACCGCGGCGCGAACCTGGCCGACGACATCACCTATTCGGGCACCGTTTCCGCGGCGATCGAAGGGGCGTTGGCGGGCGTCCGCTCGATCGCGCTGAGTCAGGTTTACGCGCGCGAGGGCATGGGCGATGCGGTGCCGTTCGACGCGGCGCGCGAATGGGGGCAGAAAGTGCTCGCCCCGTTGCTCGACGTGCCGCTGCCCGCGCGCACCCTGGTCAACGTCAATTTCCCCGCGCTGCCCGCTGGCGAGGTCAAGGGCATCCGCGCGGTGCGGCAGGGATTTCACGATTACTCGCGCGGCACCGTGGTCGAGGGGCGTGACCCGCGCGGCTACAAGTATTACTGGTTCGGCCTCGAGGCGATCGAGCACACGCTCGATCACGGCACCGACCTGGAAGCGATCGACGAGGGCTATATCGCTGTGACCCCGTTGCAGCTCGACCTCACCCACCACGCCTCGCTCGGCGAGCTTGGGGAACGCTTCGCCCGATGAAGCGCAGCCCGGCATGAACAAACCTGGCAGCGACGCCACTGCCCGGCTGCGGCGCTCGATCCGCATATCGGGATTTCAGCCACTGAGGCGCGCGGTGCGGCTGCCGGTCTGGGGCGACGTCTCGATCCGGCTCGGGCTGGCGCTGTTCCTGATCATGCTGGTGGTGATGATCCACTGGTTCGACCGCGACGGGTTGATCGACCATCACGACGGCCACGTCAGCTTCCTCGACGTGGTCTATTTCACCATGATCTCGATCACCACCACCGGGTTCGGCGACATCGCCCCGATCAGCGATCGCTCGCGGCTGGTAGAGGCGGTCATCGTGACGCCGATCAGAATCGCGGTGCTCTTCATCTTCGTCGGCGCGGCCTACGACTTCATGATAAAACGCGGTTGGGAGAAATGGCGAATGGCGCGGATCCAGAAGAAACTTTCCGACCACATCGTCGTGCTTGGCTACGGCGTTTCCGGCTCGCAGGCAGTGGCCGAACTGATCGAGCGCGGGACCGACGCCCACTGCATCGTGGTGGTCGATCCGGGCGAGGAACGCCTGGCCCATGCCGAGCGGCTCGGCTGCAATATCCTTGTCGGCGACGCCACTCGCGACGATACCTTGCAAGCGGTGCGCATTGCCGAGGCACGCAGCGTGCTGGTTTCGGCCGGGCGCGACGACACCTCCATACTCATCGTTCTGACCGTCCGCCATCTTGCGCCGCGAATTCCGATCACCGTCGTAGTGCGCGCCGACGACAACGAGTTGCTCGCCCGCCAGGCAGGGGCGAACAACGTCATCAACCCGGTGCGTTTTACCGGCCTGCTGCTGGCGGGCAGCGCCGAGGGCGAGCACATCGCCGAATACCTGAGCGACCTCGCCTCGGTCACAGGCCGGGTTCAGCTGGTCGAGCGGCTGGCCGCCGTGGACGAGATCGGCGGACCGCTCTCCGGGCTGCGCTCCGGCGGTCGCGGTCTCAGGATCTACCGCAATGGCGAGGCGATCGGGTTCTGGGAGGAAGGCGCGCAGGCGCTTCAGCCGGGCGACCTGGTGGTCGAGATCGTCCCGACCACCAACGGGGCCCCCGAGGCGGCCCACTAGCGTAATCGCCCGCGCGGGTGTAAGGGGCCGCCCGATCATGGCCACCGCACCCACAGTTCTCCCCGACCAGAAGAAGGTCGGAATGGTCAGCCTCGGCTGCCCCAAGGCGCTCGTCGATTCCGAGCGCATCCTCACGCGCCTGCGCGCCGATGGCTATGCCATGAGCCCCGACTATGCCGGGGCCGACGTGGTGCTGGTCAACACCTGCGGCTTCCTCGACAGCGCCAAGGAAGAAAGCCTGGCCGCGATCGGCGAGGCAATCGCCGAGAACGGCCGCGTGATCGTGACCGGCTGCATGGGCGAGGACGCCGAGAGCATCCGCCGCGTCCACCCGCAGGTCCTCGCCGTGACGGGTGCGCACCAGTACGAGGCGGTGGTCGAAGCGGTGCACGAGGCCGCGCCGCCTTCGCAAGGTCCGTTCATCGATCTGATCCCGCAGCCCGACGTCAAGCTCACGCCACGCCACTACAGCTATCTGAAGATCTCCGAGGGCTGCAATCACTCCTGCGCCTTCTGTATCATCCCGCAATTGCGGGGAAAACTTGCCAGCCGCCGCATCGACGCAGTGCTGCGCGAGGCGGAGAAGCTGGTCGCGGCGGGCACGCGAGAGCTGCTGGTCATCAGCCAGGATACCAGCGCCTACGGCGTCGATATCCGGCATGAGGAGCGGATGTGGAAGGACCATCCGGTCCGCGCCCACATGACCGACCTCGCGCGCGAATTGGGCCAGCTACGGACGCCGGAAGGCGCACCGCCGTGGGTACGGCTGCACTACGTCTATCCCTACCCCCACGTCGACGCGGTGATCCCGCTGATGGCCGAGGGCCTGCTGACGCCATACCTCGACATCCCTTTCCAGCACGCCAGCCCCAGGGTGCTCAAGGCGATGAAGCGTCCGGCGAACGAAGCCAGGGTGCTCGAACGCATCCGCAACTGGCGCGCGATCGCGCCCGACCTCACCATCCGCTCCAGCTTCGTGGTCGGTTTCCCGGGCGAGACCGAGGACGACTTCCAGTATCTCCTCGATTGGGTGGAAGAGGCTCAACTCGACCGTGTCGGCGCGTTCCGATTCGAGCCGGTGGAGGGCGCCGCCGCCAACCTCTTGCCCGACCCGGTGCCGGAAGCGGTCAAGGAGGAACGCTACGCCCGGATCATGGAAGTGACCGAGCGGATCAGCGCGGCAAAGCTTGCCGCGAAAGTAGGGCGGACGCTGCCGGTCATCGTCGACGAGGTCGGCGAGCCGGACGAGGACGGCGACACCGGAGCGACCGCGCGCAGTGAGGCCGACGCGCCCGAGATCGATGGGCAGGTGTTTCTGCGCAATGTCGCGGCGGACCTGAAGCCGGGTGACATCATCGAGGTTCTCGTCGAGGATGCCGATGCGCACGATCTCTACGCGGTGCCGGTCTGATCGGGAATATCGCCTGATTCAAATTGCTTAACCGCAAGTTCGGGTAATCCGCCGCAAATCCCGGTCGGCCCATCCCGGCTGCGGAAACCTTCGTTGATGACCATCCGTTCGCCCCATGCCTCCCACCCCCGAGAGAGGCGGAAAGAGAAGGATGCAATGGCCAACAATAACCAGAACGAACGCGATCGCCAGCCGAACGAAGGCGGCAATCGCGGCGACCAGCAGCGCGAACAGCAGCAGGGCGGCGTGAAGCAGCCCGGCCAGGATCGCGAGCCCGAAGATCGCAACAAGGACAGCGATCGCCAACCGCGCTGACGGTCGCATCGCGTCAAGGAGGGCCGCTCTTCGGAGCGGCCCTTTTTATGTCTGACCCCTCGCGAAACTTCCGCCAAGCGCATACGTTGCGGCGATATGCCCATCGCTATTCACACGTCCTTCGCCTTTTCGACCCAGGCACCCACTGACGTGCTGCTACAGTTCGAGGCGGCCGCGATTCCCGAACAGCGCATCCTTTCGACCCACACCCGCATGGGCACGGCGGAACACTTCGCCCGGGTCGCCGCGGAGGACGACATCGGCGAGCGGATCTGGCTCGATGTCGAGGGGCGGTTCGAGGTCGAATACCGGGCCGAGGTCGAGGTGCGGCGGATCGTCGCCGACATCGCCACCCTGCCCGGCCTCGCCCCGCACGATCTACCGGGCGAGGCGGTCAAGTACTTGCTCGATTCCCGCTATTGCCCCGCCGACAGCTTCCAGTCCTTCGTCGAGGCGGAGTTCGCGGGCACCAGTGGCGGCGCGCGGGCGGAGGCGATCCGGGCATGGATCGCGGAGCATTTCACCTATTCCCCCGGTGCAAGCCATGCCGCCACCACCGCGCGGGACAGCTTCATCGAACGGCGCGGTATCTGCCGCGATTACGCCCATATGCTGGTGACGCTGGCCCGCGCGAGCGCGATTCCGGCGCGCTATGTCGCCTGCTTCGCGCCCGGGGTCGAACCGCCCGACTTCCACGCGGTGGCCGAAGTGTTCCTGGCCGATCCCGCCACGCCGGGGGGCGGTGCCTGGCACCTGGTCGACGCGACCGGCATGGCGGACCCGGCCGAAACGGTTAAGATCGGCGTCGGTCGCGATGCCGCCGACGTCAGTTTCCTTACCAGCTTCGGCCCGAGCGAGTTCCACGACAAGACAGTCAGCGTCACGCGCGCCTGAGCGGCTGGCCTGAATATGTATGCGGCGCGTGGGCAATCCGCGCCCGCGCTGCTAGTCCTTCTGCCATAACGGAGGACGGCGATGGAGCTGGTGGCGGTTGACATAGGCGGCACGCACGCGCGCTTCGCGATCGCGAGCGTCGCGGCGGACGGCGCGATCGCACTTGGCGAACCCGAGACGCTGCACACCCGCGATCACGCCAGTTTCCAGACCGCGTGGGAGGATTTTCGCGAGCGCCAGGGCGGCACCCTGCCCGATGCGGTCAGCATCGCCATCGCCGGGCCGGTGGGCGGAGACGTGATCCGCTTCACCAACAACCCGTGGATCATCCGCCCGGCGCTGGTGAAGGAAAAGCTTGGGGTCGAACGCCATACGCTGGTCAACGATTTCGCCGCCGTGGCGCACGCCGTGGCACGGGCGGGCGAGGACCAGTTCCTCCATCTCGCCGGACCGGACCAGCCGCTCGGAGCAGAGGGGACGATCAGCGTACTTGGTCCCGGCACCGGGCTGGGCGTCGCGCACCTGTGGCGCGGGGGCGGCACCTACCGCGTTCAGCCGACCGAGGGCGGGCACATCGACTATGCCCCGCTCGACACGATCGAGGACGCGATCCTCGCCCGCCTGAGGAAGCGGCACAATCGGGTATCGGTCGAGCGCGTGGTCGCGGGGCCTGGCATCGTCGACATCTATCAGGCGCTAGCCGCGATGGAGGGCCGCGCGGTGGCCGAGCGCGACGACAAGGACATCTGGGCCGCCGGAATGGATGGCAGCGACAGCCTCGCCGCCGCCGCGGTCGACCGGTTCTGCCTCTCTCTCGGCTCGGTCGCGGGCGACATCGCGCTCGCGCAGGGCGGCTTCGCGGGCGTCGTGATCGCGGGCGGGCTCGGTTATCGCATCCGCGAGACGCTGGCCAGGAGCGGCTTTGCCGAACGTTTTCGCGCCAAGGGCCGGTTCGAGAGCCTGATGTCGGCGATTCCGGTCAAGCTGATCATCCATCCCCAGCCCGGCCTGTACGGCGCGGCAGCAGCATTCGTCGCGGAGCATGGCGCATGAGGACCGTTGCCGATCTCGAGGCGCGGCTGGGCGTCCTGCACCGTCAGACGCAGGAAACCCCGCTGTTCAACCCGGTATTCCAGCTCTCGCTCGACCTCTCGCGCCTGATCGAGAGCGGCGAACTGGACTTCGCCGCTCTCGAATCGCTGGTTGCGGAGCTGGAATGCGAAAGCATGAAGACCCGCGCGGGGCGTTTGCGGGCACTGCTCGCCCCGCCCGGCGGCAAGGTGGATGCCGCGCCGGATTACGAGGCCTTCCGCGCGCGCTGGGAACGGCCGCAGATGCACTGTGTGTTCACCGCGCACCCGACTTTCCTGCTGACCCCCGAACAGGGCGCGGCGGTGGCCGATGCGGCGGCGAGCGAGGAAGCGATCGACGAGGGGGTCTGCGTGCTTGCCGCCGAGCGCCCCGCGATCACCCTCGCCCACGAACACGCCCAGGCTCTGGCAGCGATGGCGCGCGGGCAGGACGCGCGCGACCGGATCGTGGCCGGATTGCTGGACGAAGCGCGGCGGCGCTGGCCGGACGACTGGCAAGGGTTCGCACCGCTGCCGTTCCGGTTCGCCACCTGGGTCGGTTATGACATGGACGGGCGCACCGACATCGGCTGGCACACCTCGATCGCATTCCGGCTGGCGGAGAAGGCGGAGCGGCTGAAGCGCTATGTCATCCAGCTGGAGGCCATCGACGCGGCGCATCCGCTGCTCGGGACGCTGCGTCCGGCTGCCGATTATGCCAAAGCGCGGGCGGAGGATTTTGCCGGTGACCTGTCGGATGGCGAGGCGTTCGCGCGGGCCGCCAACCGGCTGACCGCCGACGACCCCGCTAAGCTGCTCACGCTTGCCCCCCTGATCACGGCCCTGGAAGCCGAGGCGCACGGGTCCGCCAACGCGATCGCCCTGCGCACCCTCGCCGCCGCCATGCGCGCGGACGGGCTGGGCATGGGATGGATTCACTTCCGGGTGAACGCCAAGCAACTCCACAATGCGATCCGCCGCCGCCTGCCCGAAGGCGAGGCGATCGACCTCGCCAGCAAGAGCGCGCTCGCGACCCTGCGCCGGATGGTCGAGGAGGCGAAGCCCCTGCGGACCAATTTCGCCGCCCTCGCAACCGAAAGCTCGACCGCGATCCGCCAGTTCATCGCGATGGCGCAGATCATCGGCCACATCGACGCCGACGCGCCGGTGCGAATGCTGGTGGCCGAATGCGAACAGCCCGCGACGATGCTGGCGGCGCTCTATTTCGCGCGGCTATTCGGAGTGGCCGACAAAGTCGATGTCTCGCCGCTGTTCGAGACCGAGACCGCGCTGGAACACGGCGGGCGCTTCCTCGACGCGCTGCTAGCCGAACCGGCCTACCGAGCCTATGCGCGCGAACGAGGCCGCGTGGCGGTGCAGACCGGCTTTTCCGACGCCGGACGGTTCGTCGGGCAGATTCCCGCCAGCCTCGCGATCGAGCGGCTGCAAGGGCGGCTGGCCGAGGCGATGGCGGCCAACGGCCTGACCGACGTGGCCGCGCTGGTGTTCGACACCCACGGCGAGAGCATGGGGCGCGGCGCGCATCCGGGCGGGTTCAAGGACCGCATCGAATGGCCGCTATCGCCCTGGGCGCGGCGCCGGTTCGCGCGCGCTGGCATTCGCATCGAGCCCGAGGTCAGCTTCCAGGGCGGCGACGGCTACCTGTTCTTCGCCAACCCCGAACTGGCGCTGGCGACGCTCGGCCGCATCGCCGAGCTGCGCCCGGCCGAAACCGACCCGGCCGCGCCCGCAGACCCGTTCTACCGCCGTACCGACCTCTCCCTCGATTTCTACCGCGCGGTGAAGGACCACCAGCGCGAACATCTGGAGAGCCGGACCTACAGCCGCGCGATCACCGCGTTCGGACTGGGGCTGCTCAATCCCACCGGCAGCCGCGTGTCGCGCCGCCAGTCGGACATCAACGCCGACCGCGAGATGAGCCTGAGGCAAATCCGCGCGATCCCGCACAACGCGATCCTCCAGCAGCTTGGCTATCCGGTCAATGTGATCGCCGGGGTCGGCAGCGCGGCGGAAGGCAACCGCGAGGAACTGGCGGCGCTGCTCGGCGAGAGCCCGCGCGGGCGGCAGATCGTGCGGCTGGTGCGCGCCGCCAATGCGCTCGCCAGCATCAAGACGGTCGCAGCCTTCGGTGAGCTGTTCAACTCCGCCTACTGGGCCAGCCGCACCTATCGCGGCACCGAACCGGGCATTGCCGGGGCCTGCGCGATGCTGGCCGAGTACCTCGTCTCCGACGACCGCACAGGCGTGTTCCGCCGCCTCGCCTCGCGCCTGCGTATCGACGCGCTGAAGCTCCACCGCCTGCTCGAACTGGTGCCCGACGAGACGCCTGCTGGCGACCGTGAAGGCGTGCGGCGGCGCATCGGCGTGCTCCAGGCGCTGCGCCTGGCGCTGCTCCAGCATATGTTCCTGCGCGCCGTATCGGTGCCCGCGTTCAGCCGCGCCAACGACGTCAGCCGACGCGACGTGATCGAGATGGTGCTGACGCTGCGTGTGGACGACGCCTTGGCGCAACTGCGCCGCGCCTTCCCGGTGCGCGTGCCCGGCCCGGGCGATTTCGCGCTCGACCAGCCGAGCGACTATCCGGACGGCGGAGAGGAAGGCTACGGCGCGATCGAGCGCGACTGCATCGCACCGATCGAACGTGCCCAGGCACTCTGCCTGCGGATCAGCACCGCCATCGCCAACGAATTCGGCGCACACGGGTGATCAGGCGCGCGCGGTGCTCCCGCGCGGAATGAGCGTCACCGGCACACGCCGGTTCTCGCCCTCGCCGCTGCCCAGCACCGCATCGACCAGCGCCGCGCCTGCCGCCGCCGGGTCCGGTCCGATCGTGCTGAGCGGGGGGCGGCTGAAACGGCCCGCGAGCAGATCGTCGAACCCGATCACGCCCATGTCTCCGGGTACGCTCACGTCGGCATCGGCCAGCGCCTCCAGCGCCCCCAGCGCCATCGCGTCGCAGGCGGCGAACACCGCGTCGATCCCGTCGCCGCGCTCGATCAGGCGCTGCGCCGCGCGGCGGCCCTCGGCTTCGCGGCTGGCGTCGCTGACAGTGGCGACGAGACACGGGTCGAGCCCGGCGGCGCGCATCGCCTCGGCGTATCCTTCCCACCGCTCGGTAAACTGGACCTGCGGCGTGTCGAGCGCACCGAGGAAACACGGGCGGCGATAACCCTGCGCCAGCAGGTGCTCGACCGCCAGCCGCCCGGCGGCGCGGTTGTCGGACCGAACCCATTCGAGCTCGTCGAACGGCGAGCCCCAATAGGCGACCCGCCGCCCTTCGCCGTCCAGACCGCGGAAATAGTCCCACGCCGGCGCATTGGTGGTGGTCCCGATCACCACCAGCGCGTCGGCCCAGCCGCGCTCCTGATAGTGCCCGAACAGGCTTTCCTCGCGCGCCTGGAACGAGACCAGAGTTTCGAACCCGCGTTCGGACGCCGCCACGCACACGCTGCCCAGCAGCGCATAGGCGAACGGATTGATCGTCGCCGCGCTCTCGCCCGGACGGCAGATCACCACCACTGCCAGCGTGCCGGTCGACCCGCGCCGCAGCCGCGCGGCGCGCTCGTCGACGAAATAGCCCAGCTCTTCCGCCGCCTTGACCACCTTGCTCCTGGTCGGCTCCGCGATAACCGGCGACCCTGCGAGCGCGCGACTGACTGTCGACTGGCTGACGCCGGCGCGCTCGGCCACGTCGAACGATGTCGGTCGTCGCAACTTCTGGCCCTGCCTTTGGTCGTTCATGCCACCGATCTATCGGCTTTGGCGGCAATCGGGCAAGCACCGGGGGAAAGCTGCCAACAGTGATCGGCGCGCAGGTGAATATGTATGCGTCCCACTGGCGCGCCGCCGCCCGCGCCCGTAGGGAAGCAGGGTATTGGAAAGGCACGTCGATGAGCTTTACCGCTGACCGCCTGCTGTTGTTCGGCGCGACCGGCGATCTGGCGCAGCGAATGCTGCTGCCCTCGCTCTATGCCCTAGACCATGATGGGCTTCTGCCGTCCAACTTGCGGATCGTCGGCACCGCGCGGACGGCGATGGGCGACAGCGAATTCCGCCAGTTCGCCCGCACCGCACTCGAGAAGCATCTGCCAGTCAGTCGGCGCGGGGGCATGGCCGACTTCCTCAACCGGCTGCATTACCAGGCCCTCGATGCCACCGAGATCGACGGCTACGCCGCGCTGGCCAGGACGGTCGGCACGCCCGAACAGGGCCTGGCGATCTTCCTCTCGACCGCGCCCAGCCTGTTCGAGCCGACCATTCGCGGGCTGCGGCACGCCGGATTGACAGGCGACAACGTAAGGATGTGCCTGGAGAAGCCGCTGGGCACCGACCTCGCATCGAGCTGCGAGATCAACGACGCTGTCGCCGCCGCCTTTCCCGAAAGCCGCATCTTCCGCATCGATCATTACCTCGGCAAGGAGACGGTGCAGAACTTGCTCGCGCTGCGCTTTGCCAACGTGCTGTTCGAGCCGCTGTGGAACGCGGCGCATATAGACCACGTCCAGATCACTGTGGGCGAGACAGTCGGCCTCGAAGGCCGCGTCGCGTTCTACGACGACGCCGGTGCGCTGCGCGATATGGTTCAGAACCATATGCTCCAGCTCCTCGCGCTGGTGGCGATGGAGCCACCGGGCAGCTTCGACGCGACCGCAGTGCGCGACGAGAAGGTCAAGGTCCTGCGGGCCCTGCGCAAGGTCGGAGAGGGCGAGACGGTGATCGGCCAGTATCGCGCCGGAGCAATCAAGGGCCAGGCCGTGCCCGGCTACGACGAGGAACTGGGGAAGGATTCGACCACCGAAACCTTCGTCGCGATAAAGGCACACGTCGACAACTGGCGCTGGAAGGGTGTGCCGTTCTACTTGCGCACGGGCAAGCGCCTGCCGCAGCGGGTGACCGAGATCGTCGTCCAGTTCCGCTGCGTGCCGCATTCGATCTTCGCCGAGAAGGGCGCGCGGATGCAGCCCAACAAGCTGGTGATCGGCATTCAGCCCGAAGAGAACATCACCCTGTCGCTGATGGCCAAGGTGCCGGGGCTCGACCGCGAGGGTATCCGCCTGCGCAGCGTGCCGCTCAATATCGCCATGCCCGACGCGTTCAGCGGCGCGGTCCGCCGGATCGCCTACGAGCGGCTGCTGCTCGACCTGGTCGAAGGCGATCAGACGCTGTTCGTCCGCCGTGACGAGGTGGAGGCGCAGTGGGAATGGATCGACGCGATCCGCGCGGGCTGGACGGAACAGGGTCTCGAGCCCAAGCCCTACCCTGCGGGCACCTGGGGCCCGAGCGCCGCGATCGCGCTGGCGGAGCGCGACGGGGTGACGTGGCATGAGTAGGGCTTTCATCACGCGGCGACGCGGAGACGCGGAGAGAGTTTCGCCTGACCTTCATTTGTCATCCCCGCGAAAGCGCGGACCCATGCCGCAACGTCCGACCCTGGGTCCCCGCATTCGCGGGGATGACGTGAGTGTGGTAGTTCTCTGTGCCTCCGCGTCTCCGCGTCTCCGCGTGAGTCATTTCTCATGACCCTCCACGACACGGTTCACCGCGTCACGCAGCGGGTTATCGCAAATTCGGCGACAAGCCGCGCGGCCTATCTCGATCTCATGGAGCGCGAGGGCGACAATGCGCCCGACCGCGACATGGTATCTTGCTCCAACCTCGCCCACGCCTTTGCCGGGGCGCTCGAGGACCAGGCGGCACTGAAGGCGCATCACGGGCCCAATATCGGGATCGTCACCAGCTACAACGACATGCTTTCGGCGCATCAGCCCTATGGCCGCTATCCCGAGCGGCTGAAGATCTACGCGCGCGAGGTCGGTGCGACCGCGCAGGTCGCGGGGGCCACGCCGGCGATGTGCGACGGGGTGACGCAGGGCGAGACGGGCATGGAACTGAGCCTGTTCAGCCGCGACGTCATCGCGCTCTCCACCGGCGTGGCCCTCAGTCACGCGATGTATGACGGCGCCCTGATGCTCGGCATCTGCGACAAGATCGTGCCCGGCCTGCTGATCGGCGCGCTGCGCTTTGGGCACCTGCCCACGATCTTCGTGCCCAGCGGGCCGATGCCGACTGGCGTTTCCAACAAGGACAAGCAGCGCGTCCGCCAGCTCTATGCCGAAGGCAAGGCGGGCCGCGCCGAACTGCTCGAAAGCGAGCTCGGCAGTTACCACTCCCCCGGCACCTGCACCTTCTACGGCACCGCCAATTCCAACCAGATGATGATGGAAATGATGGGGCTGCATATCCCCGGCAGCGCCTTCGTCCAGCCCGGCACCAAGCTGCGCCAGGCGCTCGACCGTGAGGCGGTGCACCGGGTCGCCGCGATCGGGCGCGGCGGCAACGATTATCGCCCGCTGGCGCGCTGCGTCGATGAAAAGGCGATCGTCAACGCGGCGGTGGGCCTGCTCGCGACCGGCGGTTCGACCAACCACGCGATCCACATTCCGGCCATGGCTCGCGCAGCGGGGATCGCGTTCGACTGGACCGACCTCGCGGAGCTTTCCAGCGCCGTGCCGATGATCGCGCGGGTTTATCCCAACGGCGCGGGCGACGTGAACCACTTCCACGTCGCGGGCGGCATGGGTTTCGTGATCGGCGAATTGCTCGAGGCGGGGCTGGCGCACCGCGACGTGCTGACGGTGGGTACCGGCGACCTTGGCGAATACGCCAAGGAAGCGGGGTTGGAGGACGAATCGCTCACCTGGCGCGATGTCGGCCCCAGCGGCGACCTCGAGATGCTGCGCCCCGCCGCCGATCCGTTCCAGCCCGATGGCGGGATGAAGCTGGTCCAGGGCAACCTCGGTCGCGCGTGCTTCAAATCGAGCGCCGTCGATCCCGAACGCTGGACGGTGGAGGCCCCGGCCCGCGTGTTCCAGACCCAGCACGATGTCGCCGAGGCGTTCAGGAACGGCGAATTGGATCGTGACGTGGTCGTTGTAGTCCGCTTTCAGGGTCCTTGTGCAAACGGAATGCCGGAGTTGCACAAACTGACCCCGCCACTCGGCGTTTTGCAAGACCGTGGCTACCGCGTGGCGCTCGTCACAGACGGGCGGATGTCGGGTGCGAGCGGCAAGGTGCCTTCCGCGATCCACGTCACTCCCGAGGCGCTGGGCGGCGGCCCGCTGGCGCGGCTGCGCGACGGCGACGTGGTGCGCCTGTGCGCCGCCACCGGCGAGCTTTCCACCAGCGCCGATCTTTCATCCCGACAGCCCGCCCCCGACCCGCGCGACGCTGCGGGTATGGGGCGCGAACTTTTCACGATGTTCCGCCGGTTCGCCGACGGTGCCGAGCAAGGCGGCAGCGCGATGCTGGCCACCGCAGGACTATGACATGAACGCTATCGATACTCTCATGCGCACCGCGCCGGTGATCCCGGTGATCGTGATCGACGAAGTCGCTCATGCCGTCCCTCTGGCCGAAGCTCTGGTTGTTGGAGGGCTGCGCGTTCTCGAGGTGACACTGCGCACGCCCGCCGCTCTCCCGGCCATCGCCGCGATGAAGCAGGTCCCCGGCGCGATAGTGGGCGCAGGCACTGTGACCAATGCTCGCGAACTGGACGAGGCGCTGGCGGCGGGGAGCGAATTCATCGTGTCGCCCGGCCTCACCGAACCACTCGGCAAAGCCGCTATCGCGAGCAAGGTTCCGTTCCTGCCGGGCATCGCCAATGCGGGCGACGTGATGCGCGGGCTCGACCTTGGCCTGACGCACTTCAAGTTCTTTCCCGCGATGGCGGCGGGCGGACTGCCAGCGCTCAAGGCGCTCGCCGCGCCATTCGGCCAGTGCCGGTTCTGCCCGACCGGCGGGATCGGGCTCGACAACGCGGCCGAATGGCTCGCGTTCGACCCGGTGCTCTGCGTCGGCGGAAGCTGGGTCGCTCCGCGCGGCGCGCCGGATGTCGTCGAGATCGAGCGGCGGGCGCGCGAGGCCTTCGCCCTCGATCCGCGTTAACTTTTCGGGCCTGCGCGTTCAGTGGCGGGACGCACAGCCATTCGCACTGGCGTTCCAGGGCCGGGAGGGCCAACAGTGCACGCATGGACCCGATGCTCAAATGGATTGGCGGTGCCAGTGCTGCCATCGCGCTTGCCCTGGGCATCGCGGTCGCGAGCGGCGACCGCCTGTTCCCCGCGACTGAAGCGCCTTTTTCCGACCAGGCCGAGGCGATACCTGTCGATCCGGCCAAGGTTCCGCTGACCGACGAGCGCGTTCCCGATCAGGTGGGGCAAGCCACCGATCCGGCAGACGCGCCGTTCGTCATCAAGCGCATCCTGCCCATAAACGGCCCGATCAAGTACGGCGAATGGCACTGGGACGACAAGGACGTGCCACCAGGGCCGCTGGTAGTCACGGTCGATCTGGAGGCGCGGGTGATCTCGGTGTTTCGAGACGGATACGAAATCGGCGCGGCGGCGGTCCTGCTTGGCACGCAGGAGCATCCGACCCCGCTCGGCACGTTCCCGATCCTCGAGAAAAAGCGCCACAATGTCTCGACCATCTACGACGTGCCCATGCCCTACACCATGCGGCTGACGTGGGACGGGATCGCGATCCACGCGAGCGAGGTCGAGAACGGCTATGCCAGCCACGGCTGCATCGGGACGCCCGAGGAATTCGCGGCCAAGCTCTTCGCGGCGATCGAAACGGGCGACAAGGTCATCATCACGCGCGGCAAGACGCTGGCGCTGGGGGATGCGATCGTATCCTGACTTACCCCGTGCGGCGCGGATTTTCCGGGCTGAACAGCCACATCCGCTCGCCCCGCTCATCCGCCACGCGCCCTGCGATCCCGCCGATATTGCACCGTTCGCCGGCGATCAGCGCATTCGCCATCCGCGCCGCTGCTGCCGCATCGATCGATCCACCGAGCTTGCGCACGATCGCCTCGATCACCCCGATCCGCACGATGTTGGCGCCCGGCATCCCCGAGCGCAGCGCCGCATAGCGCAACCCTCCCGGCATATCGGTGACGCACTGGCCCCATTCGCGCCCTATGGCGAACGCGATGGCGTCCTCCGCGTCGGCCAGCAACGCGGCGCTGCGCGCCAGCCCCGGCACCTCGATCCAGTCCGCCTCGGCCAGCGCGCGGCGCACCCGCACGCGGTCGAACCGCTCGTCGTCGTTGGACGGATCCTGGACCGCCGAAATTCCCGCGTCGGCCACCAGCGCGGCCAGTTCGGCCCTGCGCCAGTCGAGCAGCGGCCTGAGCAATGGCAGGTAATGGCCCGGAACCCTGCCAACGGCGCGGATACCCGCCAGACCGCGCAATCCGCTGCCCCGGTTGAGCCGCATCAACAGCGTCTCGGCCTGATCGTCCATCTGGTGCGCAGTCGCCAGCGCCTCCAGCCCGCGATCCTCGAGCCAGTCGCCTAGCGCCGCGTAGCGCGCCGCACGGGCCCGGTCCTGCAGGTTGCCCCTGCCGACCTCGACCACGAGTGTGGCATGAGGCACGCCCAGTGCCGCGCACACCTGCGCCACCCTGGCCGCCTCGCCCGCGCTTTCGGGCCGCAGGCTGTGATCGACCGTCGCTGCAGCGACCATGCCGGGAAGCGCCGCATGTGCGAGCAGGAGCAGTGCCAGACTGTCGGCTCCGCCCGATACGGCAAGGCCGATGCGCCCGCCCTGCGGCCAAAGCCGCGCGAGATCGGCGCGAAACCGCTCTACCGAGGCGGGGTCGACAGGCCTATCAATTGCAGGTCACCTTGCGACGGCTGGCCTGGAACTCGGCTGCGAGCCGCCCGGTGGCGATGGCCGGATAGGTTTCGCTGAACTCGGCCAGCGCAATACAGGCGCGGCTCGTATCGTTGGTCGCAATCATCGATTCCGCCAGATACAGGAGGCTGTCGGCGGCGCGCGCGCCGTTCTTGTCGGACTGGTAGTTGCGCAGGAACCACGAGGCCGCCTCGCGCGGCTTGCCGTCGTCGAGATAGGCGCGACCGAGCAGATTTCTGCCGAAGCTGAGCCGCGAATGGCGCGGGTGCTTCTCCACGAACAGGGTCAGCTGCTGCTGCGCTTCGGGGAAGAACCCGGCATTCCACAGGCGGAAGCCATAGGTATATTCGTCGTCGCCCGGATCGCTCGTCTGAGGCTTGGCGATGGCCTGCACCGCCGCGAGGCGCTGGGCGCTCGGCCCAGTCGCCGCCGGCTGGGTGGCGGGTCGCGAGGCACCCATCGCGGCGAGATTGCCCGATGTCGCGGGAAGCTGGGTCGATGTCGGCGTCGGAGTGGACGATGAGCCGGGGACCGGCTGCGGCCCCGCTGGAACCGTGCTCGCGGCGGTGGTGGTCACCTCCAGCGCGGCCAGCCGCGTCTGCAACTGGGTGAGCGAATTGGTGTTCTGCTCGGTCTGCGCGGTCAGCGCTGCAAGCTGACCCTCGAGCGCATCGAGACGGACGAGAATATCGGTCACCGCAGTCGTGCTGGGCGTCGTCGTAGCCGGGCGAGGCTGGGTTCCGGTGGCAATCTGCGGCTCGAAGAAGCGCCCGTCGCCGCCAGGGAATACCTGTCGCTGAAGCGCCCGCACCTCTGCCTCGAGCTTGCGGATGCGGCTTTCGGCGGACGTGTCCTGCGCCAGCACAGGCGCGGCGGTCACCGCCGTGGCGAACATGGCAAGGGCGCCGATTGCAGTTCGGCTGGTGCGGGAAATCATCGTCCTCGTCGCTCCTGTTTCTTCAGTGCCGCGCCAGACTTGCCGGTAGCTGGCGAACGGGGGCTGAACGCACGCGGGCAATCTCTGCCCAAGCACGGCGCGGCTGTCGAGCGCCGCGCGCGGCAAACTGGTGGAAAGCGCCCGCTCAGGTGCCGGATGCGGGCGGGTCGGCGACCGGCGGAGAAGCGCCATTGGTCGGCACGACACTCGCGGCGACATCGTTGCGCGCGAGCAGCGCGCTGGCGGTCACCGGCACGTCGCGCACGATCCGCTGCGCTTCGGCGAGCTTGGGCACCTGGCGACCGCCCACGGTTATCTGCAGCGCATCGGGCCTGCCGGTCCACAGCTGCGGTCCCTCGGCATCTGCAGGCACCGTGTAGCGTTCGTTCAGCGCCATCTGCTTCTGCATCAACTGGGTGCCCGCGGCATCGTAGAACTTGACCCACACCCCGTCTTCGATCGCGGTGAAGACCACTTCCCCGCCAGTGATCGCGGTGGTGGTCGCGTTGGCCTGCACGGGAAGCGCCTGCGCCTCGGCCTGAGCGGCAAGATCAGCCGTATCCGTCAGCGGCGCGGGGCCGAGACCAGGCGCGAAATAGCTGCGGTAGAATGAAAATCCACCGACCAGCAGCAGCACTGCGGCTAGCGCGGTGAGCCAGGCGAGCCCGCGCGACGGCACCCGGGCCGGATCGCCCGGTTCGAATTTCTGCGCTTCCGACCGACCAGCCCCACTCGCCCGCGCCAGCTCCTCGCGCACGTGATCGGTGATCTCGCGATCGTCCAGCCCGACGGCCTTGGCATAGCTGCGCGAAAAGCCGATCGCGTAGGCGCGCGACGGCAAGGCGGCATAGTCGCCGCTCTCCAGCGTCAGGATATGCCGCTGGGGAATGCGGGTCTCCGCCGCGATCTGTTCGACAGTGAGCTTGGCTTCCTCGCGCGCGCGGCGCAGGCGGCTGCCCGCGCTGTCGAGCGGCAATTGCTCAGTGAGAACGTCTGTCTCGTCTTTCATCCCGACCCCGGTTTGCGCCCGTTTTATAATATTTCCCAGCAAAATGACGGATGAACGGCTCTGTCAAGCGCGTCACCGGCCACGATCCTCGGCGATTCGACAGAACGGCGCGCGCAAGCGGCGAAGTTCGCCCCGGTTTCGCCACGGATCAGTCGTGCTCGATCCCCCGCTCGGCGGCCCACGCGGTCAAGGCCGCACGCATATCGGGCGGGGGGGCGGCCAGCCACGCGGTCATCGCAGCGGTGATCTCGCTCAAATCGACCTTGCGGATCAGTTCCTTGATCGGTCCGACCGAAACCGGAGTAATCGAGAGTCGGCGATAGCCGAGGCCGAGCAGCGCCAGCGCCTCCAGCCGCCGCCCGCCCATCTCGCCGCAAACGCCCAGCGCCACGTCCGTGCCGACGGTGGCCTGCGAAATCCGCTTCATGAAGCGCAGGATCGACGGGCTGAGCCAGTCGTAGCGTTCGGCCAGCTTTGGATTGGCGCGATCGGCGGCGAACAGGAACTGGGTCAGGTCGTTGGTCCCGACCGACAGGAACGACAGTTTCGGCAGGAGCAGATCGAGAACCTCCGCCAGCGCCGGAACTTCGAGCATGGCACCGAAATGGATCGCCTCGGGCAGCAGCTTCTTGCGCTGGCGCAGGAAAGCGAGCTGATCGTCGAACACGGCCTTGGCGGCGTCGAACTCCCACGGCTCGCTGACCATCGGGAACATGACATGGAGCGAGCGGCCCGCCGACGCCTCGAGCAAGGCGCGGGCCTGGGCCTTGAGCAATCCTTCCCGTTCCAGCGCGAGACGCAGCGCGCGCCAGCCCATGGCTGGGTTTTCGTCGAACCGCGCCTCCTCCTGCCGCAGGTAAGGCACCGCCTTGTCGCCGCCGATGTCGACCGTGCGGAAGATCACCGGCTTCTCGCCCGCCGCGTCCATCACGTCGCGGTAGAGGCGCGTCTGGCGGTCGCGCTGCGGCAGGGTGGCGGACACCAGGAACTGGAATTCCGTGCGGAACAGCCCGACCCCGTCCGCACCGGAGAGCTGGAGCGCGCTCATGTCGTCGCGCAGGCCCGCGTTCATCATCACCTGAATGCGCGTGCCGCAGCGAGTGAACGGTTCGACATCGCGCAGCTCGGCATAGAGCGCCTGGCGTTCGCGCGACTTGGCAAAGCGCGCATCGAACGCATCGGTCATCGACTGCGTGGGCCGCACCGTCGCGGTGCCCTTGTCCGCATCGAGCAGGATGGCGTCGCCTTCACGCACCAGCGCGCGCAGGCTGCGCACACGCCCCAGTACCGGCACGCCCATTGCCCGCGCCACGATCACCACGTGCGCGGTGAGCGAGCCTTCCTCCAGCACGACGCCCTTGAGCCTGCGGCGGTCGTATTCGAGCAATTCCGCCGGCCCGAGATTGCGCGCGATGAGGATCGTGTCGCGCCGCAGGCCCTGGCTCGCGGCGGTGCCGAACTTGCCCGCCACGATCCGCAGCAGCCGGTTGGCCAGGTCTTCGAGGTCGTGCATCCGGTCGGCCAGCAGCGGATCGTCGATCTCGCGCATCCGCATCCGGGTGCGCTGCTGCACGCGCTCGATCGCAGCCTCGGCGGTGAGGCCGGAATCGATCGCCTCGTTGATGCGGCGGCTCCACCCCTCGTCATAGGCGAACATCTTGTAGGTCTCGAGCACCTCGTCATGCTCGCCGCCGGTGCCGAATTCGGCCTGGCTCGCCATCGCGTCGATCTGTTCGCGCATCTTGTCGAACGCGCGATAGACACGCTGGCGTTCGGCCTCGATGTCGTCGGCCATGACCTGGTCGATGGTCACGCGCGGCTGGTGGAACACCGCGTGCCCGGCTGCCAGACCCTTGACCAGCGGCAGACCTTCCATGACCTGTGGCTCGGTGCTCGCCTGCGACAGGCCGAGCGCTTCCTCCTCGTCGACCAGTTCGGCGTTGGCGATCAGTTCGGACAGGACCATGGCGGTGGTCTGCAACGCCTCGATCTCGACATCTTCGTATCGGCGCGGCTCGACGTGCTGGACGATCAGCGCCCCGACCGCGCGCTCGCGATAGACGATCGGCACCCCGGCGAAGGAATGGAACTTCTCCTCCCCGGTTTCCGGGCGATAGGCGAAGTCGGGATGCGCCTTGGCCTCGGCCAGGTTGAGCGTTTCCACGTTCGCCGCGATGGTGCCGGTCAGCCCCTCTCCGATCGCGAGGCGCGTGACGTGCACCGCCGCCTGGTTGAGGCCGCGCGTGGCATATAGCTCCAGCATCCCCTCGCGCAGGAGATAGACCGAGCACACCTCGCTATCGAGGCTTTCGCCGATGATCTCGACCACGCGGTCGAGCTTGCCCTGCGCGTGCATACGCGAGGCCATGACCTCGTGCAGTCGCGTGAGGATCGTGCGTGCGGCAGTGGCTGCGGACATGGCCCGCAGCTATAACCGTGCGGCGTCGAATGGCAAATGGCGTGCGGGCGGTAGCGCGCGCCTAAGTCGCGGCCAGCTCCTCCTTGATGCGGAGCTTCTGGCGCTTGATTACCTGGATCGTCGCAGCATCGGGAGAGGGGCGGTTCAGTTCCGCACGGAGCTTGGCTTCCAGACCGGCGTGTTTGTTCTGCAGGGCGCTGGTATGCGACGATTCCATCTAGGCTCTCCTTGGTAGCTTCACTTACCCCCGGTGCAGGCGACTCGGCTTGGGCGCCGAACCGCCCGAAACGCATCAAAACATACACACGACACCTTGCGAACCCCCTACTTGGCCCTAAACGACGAAAGCAGGCCAAGGCACGGCAGATCGAACGGGGCACGGGTGAACGAACAGGAACTGCGCAAGCGGCTGGCGACGCTCCGGATCGAGCATCGCGACCTCGACGCCGCGATCCACGCCTTGCGCGAATCGGGTTCCTCCGACGAGTTGCAGATCGCCCGCCTGAAGAAGCGCAAGCTGGTGCTGAAAGACCAGATCGCGGCGGTCGAGGACCAGTTGCTGCCCGACATCATCGCCTGATTCCGTGCCATCGCGGGACAGTCCCGAAATGGTTATGGATGGACCGCGCTTGCGACTGGCGGACCGGCGCACAAGGGCATACCGCATCTGGCTGCAATGGGTACGCCGACCGACATAAGCGAGCCGATTATCGAGGCGCTTTATTGCGAAGCCCTGGTCCTCGCCGACGAGGCGCGCATGGTGTTCGACCTGCGGCCCGTCGAATGGCCGGCGAACGACGATCCGGATCTGCGGCTGGCGATGTCGGTCGAGGGTCTGCGCACGACCACCCGGATCATGCACGTGCTGGCATGGCTGTTGAACCACCGTGCCTATTTCGCCAGCGAAATGAGCGAGTTCCAGCTGCGTCGTTATGGCAATCTGCCGACCGACCGCCCGTCCGATCCGACCAATCTGTCGCTGCTCGATCAGTCGGCCCGGAACCTTGTCGCGGCGAGCGAGGCGATTCATGCCCGCATCGCACGGCTCGACGCGGCCTGGCGGGAACGCTTCCGCCTGCGCCCTTCGGCCGTGCACAACCTGCGCGAACGGCTCGGGCGCGAGGTCGGCCAGATCTAAGCGAAACCCTACACCGCAGCGAGCGCGCGGCGCCAGTCGGCGAGGCGGGATTGCCTTATCTTTGCGTCCATCGTCGGCAGGAAATTACGCACTGGTCCGCGCATCACCTGTGCCGCCTCCGCCAGCGACAGATGCAGCCCGCACCCGACCGCCGCCAGCATCGCCGCGCCCAATGCGGTCGTCTCGACCATGTCGGGCCGTTCCACTGGCAGATCGAGCACATCGGAGAGATCCTGCGCCATCCAGTCGTTCGCACTCATCCCGCCGTCGATCCTGAGCGTGTGCCAGGGCGCGCCATCGGCGGCGAAGGCAGTGGCGAGATCGTGCGTCTGGTGCGCCATCGCCTCGAGTGCGGCCCGCGCCACCTGCGCCTTGCCGCTGGCGAAGCTGAGCCCGGCGATCACGCCGCGCGCCTGCGCGTTCCAGTGCGGCGCACCCAGGCCCGACAACGCGGGCACGATCGTCACCCCGCCACTGTCTGGTATCGAGCGCGCCAGCGCGGCGGTCTCGGCGGCGCTCGACAGAATGCCCAGCGTGTCGCGCAGGTATTTGACCAGGCTCCCGGCGACGAACACCGACCCTTCGAGCGCATAAGTGCGCGCGCCGTCTTTCTGCATCAGCACCGTGCCGAGCAGGCGGTTGGCCGAATGCGGAACGCGCGCGCCCATGTTGGTCAGAACGAAAGCACCCGTGCCGTAGGTCGCCTTCGTTTCGCCGGGTGCGAGGCAGGCCTGGCCCACTGTGGCCGCCTGCTGGTCCCCCGCGAGACCGCAGATCGGGATCGCACGCCCGAACAGTTCGACGGAAGTTTCGGCAAGGTGGCCGTGCGTATCGACCACCTCGGCGAGCGCCCCGTGCGGCACGCCGAACAGGTCGCACAGAGCCGGATCGAACTGTGCCCCGTCCAACGACAGCAGCAGCGAGCGGCTGGCGTTGCTGGCGTCGGACACGAACGCGCCGCCAGAAAGGTTCCACACCAGCCAGCTCTCGATCGTGCCGAGCGCCAGCGAGCGTCGCTCCGCCGCCGCGCGCACCGCCGCCTCGTGGTCGTGCAGCCAGCGCATCTTGGTGGCGGAGAAATAGGGATCGAGCAGCAGGCCGGTGGCCCGCTGGACCTCTCGTTCGTGTCCGCGCGACTTCAGCTCGTCGCAGAATTCGGCGGTGCGCCGGTCCTGCCATACCAGCGCGCGCGCGAGCGGTTCGCCGGTGGCGCGGTCCCACGCGACTACCGTCTCGCGCTGGTTGGTGATGCCGATCGCGGCGATACGGTCCGCCCCGCCCGCTTCCGACATCGCCTTGCGCGCGCAGGCTAGCGTGCGCTGCCAGATCTCGCCCGCGTCGTGTTCGACCCACCCGGGCCGGGGATAGTGCTGGGTCAGTTCCTCCTGCGCCAGCGACAGCAACCGGCCATCGGCGGCGAAGACCATCGCCCGTGTCGAGGTCGTGCCCTCGTCAAGAACCAGTATCGCCTCGCCCATCGCGATTCCCCCATCCATTTGTCGGGCGTGACATGGGGCAAGCATCCCCCCATATGCAAGCTATGGCAGGACCACCGCCCAAGCCCTGGCCCACCGGCCTTTCCGAACAGTGCGAGCCGCTGGTGCGGCGCGTGCTCGCGCCCAACCCCTCGCCGTATACCTACACCGGCACCCAGACTTATGTGGTCGGCGCGGGCGAGGCAGTGGCGGTGATCGATCCCGGCCCAGCGGAAGACGACCACCTCGACGCGATCGTGGCCAGCGTGGGCGAGGCGCGGATCGCAGCGATCATGTGCACCCATACCCACCGCGATCATTCTCCCGCCGCCAAGCCATTGGCACAGCGCACCGGCGCGCCGGTGGTCGGCTGCGCCCCGCTAGTGCTCGACGATTCCGGTCCACGTGCCGATGCCGCGTTCGACCGCTACTACGCGCCGGACCGGGTGATGGAGGATGGCGAGGCAATGACCGGGCCCGGCTGGACCCTCACCGCCGTGCACACACCCGGCCACACCTCCAACCATCTCTGTTTCGCGCTGGAGGAAAGCGGCGCGCTGTTCACCGGCGATCATGTCATGGCCTGGTCGACCAGCGTGGTGGTGCCCCCGGATGGCGACATGAGCGCCTATATGCAGAGCCTGGAAAAGCTCTATGCCCGCGAGGACCGCATCTATTACCCTGCCCACGGCCCTGCGGTCGACAAGCCGCGCCAGCTCGTGCGCGGAATGATCGGCCACCGCCGCCAGCGCGAGAACCAGATCCTGCGTCTGCTCGGCGAAGCGCCCTCGACCTCCGCCGGGTTCGTGCCGAAGATGTATCGCGGCCTCGACGAGCGACTGGTCGGGGCGGCGGAAATGAGCGTCACCGCGCACTTGATCGATCTGGAACGACGGGGCTTGGTCACCCGTTCAGGAGAGACATGGCAGACGATCTGAAGCACTCGCCCGACACGCTCACCCCCAAGGTCCGGCGCGAACAGGCGCTGGCGAGGGTGCAGGCGGTGCCGTGGTTCATCGTCATCGCGCTGATCGCACTCAGTGCGTGGCTCGGGTGGAAGGCATTCTTCGACCGGGTCGAGGGCGATCCCGTCGGCAGCGCGATGCTCGCGTTCCAGAAGCAGAACTCGCTCACGGTATTCAGTTCGCGTTTCGAGGTTGTGGCGACCAGCGAGGACAGCCGCGGGGTGCTCAACATCGACCTGCTGCGTTCGCGCCAGGCGGCGGTGATCCCGGCGCTTGTCGAGTACCGGATCGACATGGCGCAAGTGGATCGCGACCGCTTCAATTGGGACGACGGCAGCGACACCCTCACCGTGACGCTGCCCCCGCTGCGCATTTCACGCCCCAACCTCGACGAAGGTGCGGCGCGTTATTTCACCGAAGGGACCTTCGTCACGCGCGACGCCTCGCGCGCGCTGTCGCGCAACAACACCCTTCAGGCGGAGCGCAAGGCGGTGGAATTCGCGCGCAACCCCGAAGTCATCGCGCTCGCCCGCAACGCGGCGCGTCAGGCGGTGCGCCAGAACCTCGCCATTCCGCTCGAGGCGGCGGGCTACGGCAACGTTACGGTAGAGGTCCGGTTCGACGGCGAAAACGCGGTTCAGCCAGCGGGCTAGGAACCCTCTCGCGCAGGAATCGATTGCGACTATAAGCGCCCCAATATCGGGCCAGACGGGACGAAACATGAGCGTTGAAAGCAAGCTTCCCACCGGGCAGGACCTGCTCGCCGAGATCGACCGCCTGCGCAAGGAGCGCAATGCGGTGATCCTCGCGCATTACTACCAGCGCCCTGAAATTCAGGACATCGCGGATTTCGTCGGCGACAGCCTCGAACTCTCACGCAAGGCGGCCGAGACCGATGCCGACGTCATCGCGTTCTGCGGGGTCAAGTTCATGGCCGACACCGCCAAGATCCTCAGCCCCGACAAGATCGTCGTCCTGCCCGACATGGACGCGGGGTGCAGCCTGGAGGATTCCTGCCCGCCGGAAAAGTTCAAGGCTTTCCGCGAGGCGCACCCCGACCATATCGCGCTGACCTACATCAACTGCTCGACCGAGGTGAAGGCGCTGAGCGACGTGATCGTCACCAGCTCCAGCGCCGAGACGATCCTCAGCCAGATACCAAAGGACCAGAAGATCATCTTCGGTCCCGACCGGCACTTGGGCGGTTACCTCAGCCGCAAGTTCGACCGCGAGATGCTGCTGTGGCCGGGCGTATGCATCGTGCACGAGGCTTTCAGCGAGACCGAACTGCTGAAGCTCAAGGAACAAAACCCCGGTGCGCCCATCGCGGCGCACCCTGAATGCCCGCCCGCGATCATCGACCACGCCGATTACGTCGGCTCGACCAGCGGCATCCTCCAGTTCGCCAAGACGTTCGAGGGCGACACGCTGATCGTCGCGACCGAACCGCACATCATGCACCAGATGGAGCTGGCGATCCCGGAAAAGACCTTCATCGGCGCCCCCGGGGCGGACGGCAACTGCAACTGCAACATCTGCCCCTACATGGCGCTGAACACGATGGAGAAGCTCTACACTGCCCTGCGCGACCTGGAGCCCCGCATCGAGATCGAGGAGGGCCTGCGTCTCGCGGCCAAGAAGAGTCTCGACAGGATGCTCGAAATGGCGAGCGGTACGGTTGGCAAGGGAGACCTGGGGCCGACGGGGGATTAGGCGCTGGGCCGCTTCTCCCGGGCCAATGCCAGCGCCAGCCCCAGCATCAGCATCCCGGCAACGTCGGCCAAGCCCACGCCCTCGCCAAAGGCCCACCAGCCGCTGAGCGCGGCGACGGCGGGTTGGGTCAGGAGAGCTAGGCCGATCACCAGTGGGCTGAAGTGCTTGAGCGAGAACACCAGCAGCCCCTGCCCTACGAGTTGGCTCCCGACGAACAGCGCGACGAGCGGCCACCAGTTGCTCGGCCACACCGGCTCGCCCAGAGCGAGCGCGATAGCGAGACACACCGGCGCGCCTGCAAGGCTCGCCCAGAACAGCAAGGTCCAGCTCCCCAGCCGCTCGCGCTTGCCCTGAAGCAACAGCAGGTAACCGGCATAGAACAGCCCCGCGAGCAGGCAGAACAGGTCGCCTATCAGCGTCGTGGTCGAGATTTCGAGGCTGCGCCCGAGCAGGATCGCCGACCCCGCCAGCGCCAGAACTATCGCGCTCCATTCGCCCCCGCGCGGCAGGCGGCGCAGCACGACGAAAGCCCAGACCATCAACACCAGACTGCCCGCGTTGCCGAACAGGGTGGCATTCCCGAGCCGGGTAAGCTCGATCCCGATGTGCCAGCTCGCCAGGTCCAGCGCGAAGATCACGCCTGCCAGCAGCACCGGCCACATGGCCGGACCGCGCACCTCGCCCAGCCGCTCGCCATTGGCACTTGCGAGCAGCGCGAGAAACGGCAGCGCGAGCGCCAGTCGCCAGAATCCGGCCGCGACCGGCCCGCTGTCGGCCAGCCGCACCGCCCACGGGCCGAGCGCCAGAGCGACGTTGCCCGCCAGCAGCGCGGCAAGCAAAACCCACCGGGGCCAAAGACGTTCTTGCCGCGGCTCGAAATGAGGGGCAGTTGAATTGCTCACTTGCGCGCCTTAGCTGCGAAGCCGGGTTTGCACAGTCGCTATTCTTGCGAAGGGGCCAGCACTTGCACGAAGTTTTGTTTCAGCCGTTGAAGCTTGGCACGCTCGAAGCGCGCAATCGCATCCTGATGGCGCCGCTCACGCGCGGTCGCTCTACCCAGCCCGGGTCTGTGCCCAACGAGATGATGGCGACCTACTACCGCCAACGCTCCTCGGCGGGTCTCATCATCGCCGAGGCGACCGGGATCAGCGTGGAGGGCCTGGGGTGGCCCGCCGCGCCGGGCGTGTGGAGCGACGAGCAGGTCGAAGGCTGGAAGCTGACGACCAAGGCAGTCCACGACGAAGGCGGGCTGATCGTCCTCCAGCTCTGGCACATGGGTCGGCTGGTCCATCCCGATTTTCTCGGCGGCAAACCGCCGGTCTCGGCCAGCGCCACCAAGGCTCCCGACCACGCGCACACGCCGACCGGGCGCAAGCCCTACGAGCAGGCGCGCGAACTGTCGGTCGAGGAAATCAAGCGCGTGATCGGCGACTATCGCAAGGCGGCCGAAAACGCCAAGAAGGCGGGCTTCGACGGGGTCCAGCTCCACGGAGCGAATGGCTATCTGGTCGACCAGTTCCTGCGCGATGGCACCAACCTGCGCACCGACGCATACGGCGGCCCGGCGGAAAACCGCGTCCGCTTCCTGCGCGAGGTGCTGGAAGCGTTGATCGAGGTTTGGGGAGCGGACCGTGTCAGCGTGCGCCTGTCGCCCAACGGTGAGACCCAGGGCTGCGACGACAGCGACCCGGCGACGACCTTCGCGGCTGCCGCAAAGGTATGCGAGGACCTCGGTCTCGGGTTCCTCGAACTGCGCGAACCGGGGCCAGAAGGCACCTTCGGCCGCACCGACGTGCCCAAGCAGAGTCCGATGATCCGGGACATCTACACCGGACCGCTAGTGCTCAACAGCGACTACGACGCGACCAAGGCGGCAGACGACATCGGCTTCGCTCGCTGCGATGCGATCAGTTTCGGGCGTCCCTACATCTCCAACCCCGACCTGGTCGAACGGATCAAGCAGGGCGCGCCGCTGGCACCCAACCGCGACATTCCCAAGACCTGGTATCTTCCGGGTCCCGAAGGCTACATCGACTATCCCACTTTCGCCGAAGAAGGCGCGTTGGCCGACGGTTGAGCGCGCGGGCGCGCGTGGTTTCAATCCTCGTCGTCGGGTGAGGGGGCCGGTTCGGCCTCCTGCGCCGGAGTATCCGGCTGCGTGGCGGACTCTGCCTCGCCTGCCGAATCCGTTGCTGTTGCCGCAGCGCCGCCAGTCGACTCGGCACGAAGCGGCGGCGATTGCGAGCGGAGCTGGTCAAGCGGGATCATGTCGTCGCTGATCGTTCCGCCCAGCACCTCGCCCTCGGCGCGCGCGCCGGGTTCGGTCTGCGCCGGATCGCCCCGGTCGCAGGCTGCGAGCGCCAGTACCGATAACGCGAGCAAGCCACGCACGCCCATCTTCAAGTCTTCCTGTCCAAAGCAGCGAGAAATTCGCCCATGCGCGCGTGCAATGCCGCATCCCACTCGGCCGGCGCAAGCGACAATCCCAGCCGTTCGAGACTGGTCACCCCGAATTCCTCTATCCCGCATGGGACGATGCCGGTGAAATGCGACAGGTCCGGCGCAAGGTTGACCGAGAAGCCGTGCATCGTGACCCACCGCCGCACGCGCACGCCGATCGCACCGATCTTGGCCTCGCCCCCATCCACGTCGCGGGTCCAGATGCCGATCCGCCCTTCCGCGCGCCAGCTTTCGATGCCGAGGTCGGCCAGCGTGCCGATCACCCAGCCTTCGAGAGCATGAACGAAACAGCGCACGTCACGGCCGCGCTGGCCGAGGTCGAGCAGGACATATCCGACCCGCTGTCCCGGCCCGTGGTAGGTGTAGCGCCCGCCCCGCCCAGCCTCGACCACCTCGAAGCGCGGATCGAGCAGTTCGTCCACCGCCGCGCTGGTGCCCGCTGTGTAGACCGGCGGATGTTCGAGCAGCCAGACCAGTTCGCGCGCCTCGCCAGCCGCTATCGCGCGGTTGCGCAGATCCATCTCGGCCAGCGCCTGGCGATAGGGCACCTGCCCATTATCGGCGCGCCATTCGATCAGAGCGGTGGAAGGCAGCGTCATCGAAGATTGCGTGGCGGGTTCCAAGCCGCTTATCAAGGGGGTGAAATTGCAACCGGGAGGGCTTGGGCATGACTTTCGACATGGGACGCGCGTGGAGCGAGGGCATGGCCCGCGTGAAAGCCAATTTTCAGCTACTGGCGATCCTGGGCGGCATCTTCTTCTTCGTGCCTTCGGTCCTGCTGTTCGTGGCCATGCCCGACGCGATGGGCGCGATGATGAACCCGCAGATGGACGCGACCAATATGGAGCAGGTCATGTCCGGGCTCGGCGCAGGCTTCTTCGGGATGTACCTGATCATCGTGCTGGCAAGCTTCATCGGACAGACCTCTATGGTCGCGCTGATGGGCGATTCGCGGCGAATTTCGGTAGGCGAAGCGATTGGCACGGGGGTGAAGGTGCTGCTGCCGCTGCTGGCGATCCTGATCGTTTTCGTCATCGGCTATTTCGTGGTGGCCCTGATTGGCGGAATGATCATGGGCTTGCTGATCGCGGGCGCGGGTGCGCTCTCAACCGGGCTTGCAGCGGCGCTGACCGCGGTAATGGTCATCGCGATCATCGTGGCAATGCTGTGGGCGTTGACGCGCTTCTCGATGACCCTGCCTGTGCTGGCGCTCGAAGGTTCGCTCAACCCGTTCGCTGCGCTCGGACGCTCGTGGCGGATTACCAAGCCGGTGCAGTGGCGCCTGCTGCTGTTCTACATACTGCTGTTCATTGCCTACATGGTGCTGGCGCTGGTGCTGTTCATGCTGATGGGCCTGATCGCCGCCGCGATCGGAACGCCCAGTGCGCTTGGCTTCCTCAACGGAGTCGTCGGCGCGCTGGTGGCGATGGTATTCTCGGGCGTGGTGGTGGCGATCTACCTCCAGCTAGCCGGAACCGGAACCGCAGCGGTCAGCGAAGCATTCGAGTAAGCCAGAACGAGGCGGCGTGTTACGCCGCCTCGTCCTTCCAGCCCCAGAACAGTTTGCACGGCAACACGTTGAGCGGCTCGAAATCCTGCTCGATATGCGCGAAGTGGCGCGCCATGTAATCGCGCGCACGGGCCGAGAACTGATAGACCAGGAAGGCGCCGCCCGGGCGCAGCACATTGTGGGTCGCCTCGACTATCGCCGGCCCCACCCCTTCGGGCAGGGTCGAGAAGGGCAAGCCAGACAAAACGTAGTCGGCATGGTCGAAGCCCAGCGCCGCGACGATTTCCTCGACATCGGCAGCAGAGCCGTGGACCGCATGGAAGCGGCTGTCGGCAATCGTGCGCTTGAGATAGTCGATGTAGAGCGGGTTGGTGTCGATCACCAGCAGCGCGCCGTCGCGCGGCAGACGCTCCAGGACGGGAAAGCAGAACGTCCCCACGCCGGGTCCGTATTCAACGAACAGCTTGCATTGCTGCCAGTCCACCGGTGCGAGCATTCGCCGGATCGTGAACCCGGACGACGGGATGATCGAACCGACCATCCTGGGATGTTCGAGAAAGCCCCGGAAGAAAACGCCCCACTGGCCGAACAGCCGGCCCATGCGTTGGCGGAGGCTGCGCGGCCTCGCCAGCGCCAGATCGCTCGAATTGGTCAAGAAATGCGCCTCGTACTGCGACCGGCGCGCTGCCGGCAATGATTGCGCGAAGTCGCAAATTCCCCAGCCCATTGCAAGCCCCAGCCCATTGCAAGCACGGCCTTCGCGTCGTAGCGGCTGAACGGTCATGGCAGAGGTCGACCCGCACCAGCCGCCCGTTGCTGCACCCACTCCGCGCAAGCCGATCTCGCGCGAGCGGATGGCCTTGCTGTTCATGGTCATGCTGGTGACCGCGGCGGGCAACACGGCGATGCAATCGGTCATGCCGTCTATCGGGACCGAGCTGGGCGTGGCCGACGTGTGGATCAGCCTCGCCTACACCTGGTCGGCGCTGCTGTGGGTCATCTGCGCGCCATTGTGGGCACGCCGGTCCGACCGGCGCGGACGCAAGGCGATGATGGCGATCGGGCTGGGCGGTTTCATTGCTTCCTTCACCCTGTGCGGCCTGGTGCTGTGGTTCGGCCTGGCCGGGGCGATCTCGGCCGCGGCGACACTGCTGTTCTTCGCCGCCGCGCGCAGCCTTTACGGCGGGTTCGGCTCGGCTGCACCGCCAGCGGTCCAGGCTTACGTCGCCAGCCGCACCCCGCGCGCCGAGCGGACCCAGGCGATGGCGCTGATCGCGTCGAGTTTCGGCCTCGGCACCGTGATCGGCCCTGCCCTCGCCCCGCTGCTGGTGTTTCCCAGCACCGGGCTGACCGGCCCGTTCTTCGCCTTCGCCGTGGTCGGTATCGCCGTGTTGCTGGCGCTGCGTCTGCGTCTGCCTGACGACACTCCTGCCTTCGCCGCGCGCGGGGATGTGGTCGGTGCACCTTTCAGCGCCAATTCCAACCCCTCGGTCGGGCCCGCAGTGACCGACGACGACGTACTGCCCGATCCCGAAACGATCCCCGACCTCTCATGGCGCGACCGGCGTCTGCGCCCGTGGCTGGTGGCAGGCCTGGTCGGCGGCCACGCGCAGGCGGCGACGCTGGGCATAATCGGCTTCTTCATTCTCGACCGGCTTGGGCTCAGGGGCGATCCCAGCGCCGGAACGGGCCAGATCGGCTTGGTGCTGATGGGCGGGGCGATCGCCACACTGCTGGCGCAATGGGGGCTGATCCCGATGCTCAAACTCGGCCCGCGCGCTGCGACGCTGTGGGGGATGGCGCTGGCTGTAGTAGGCGTGATCGGGTTCGCGGTGGCGCAGGATATTCACGCCATCGCACTGGGATTCGCGGTGGCCTCGCTCGGCTTCGGGCTCTACCGGCCGGGCTTTACCGCCGGTGCCTCGCTGGCGGTGACCCGGCCCGAGCAAGGACAGATCGGCGGGATCGTGGCCTCGGTCAACGGGGCGGCCTACATTGTCGCACCGGCTGCCGGGGTCTGGCTCTACGGCCACCATCCCACGGTGGGGTTCGCGACGATCTGCCTGCTGTGCGCGGCGGTGTTCGTATTCGGCTGGCGCACTATCGAGGCGGACGACGTGACGGAGGAGCGGCGCGAACCGGGCGGGACAGGATAAATCACTTTTCGTTATTGATTGTCATTCTCAATAGCGTTAGCGGCTGCTCCATCAGGAGGAGCTACCCGCATGATTCGCCGCCAACTCGCCGCCGCACTTGTTACCGGTGCCACACTGACGACTGTTCCGGCATTGGCCGAGACCGACGCAGAGGAGGCGGTGCAGCCGAGCATCACCGTGACCGGCGAGTACACCGCTTCGGAATTGTCCACCCCGCAGCATCAGTTGCCGCTGCTCGATACGCCGCAGAGTGTGACCGTGATCGAGGACGACCTGCTGGCCGAACAGGGCCGACGCACGCTGCGCGACACCATGCGCAACATCACAGGCGTCAGCTTCCAGGCCGGCGAGGGCAATCCGCCGGGCGGCGGCGATGCCTTCAGCGTGCGCGGTTTCTCCGCCCGCGACGACATCTTCGTCGACGGCATCCGCGACCCCGGAAACTATTTCCGCGATCCGTTCTATGCCGAACGGGTCGAGGTGACCAAGGGGCCGGCATCGGCCTTCGCCGGGCGCGGCAATGTGGGCGGCACGGTCAATATCGTCACCCGCCAGCCCGAACTGGCGAACAGCTTCGGGGGCGAGGCCACGATCGGCACCGACAACCTGTTCCGCGGTACGGCGGACGTGAACCGGGTGCTGGACGCCGACAACGGTATTGCCGTGCGCCTCACCGCTATGGGCCACAGCGCCGACGAACCTGGCCGCGACAATGTCTACAACAAGCGCTGGGCGGTCGCACCGTCGATCGGCTTCGGACTCGGCGGCGACACCAGCTTCATCGTGAACTATCTCCACCTGGAGCAGGACGACCGTCCCGATCTGGGCATTCCCAACGCCCGCAACCTCAGCCTCGCTGGTTCGGGGCTTGAAGGCCGCCCCGCGCCGGTCGATCGCGACAACTTCTACGGCTATTCGACCGACTACCGCAATGTGCAGACCGACAAGGTTACCGGGCACTTCGAGCACAGGTTCAGCGACGTCTTCTCGATCAGCAACGTGACCCGCTACGCCCGGGTCAGCAATGACCAGATCGCCTCCGCGCCGCGTTTTGTAGGCACCGTCACCACGCTCGATACGAACACCCAGACGGTGGGCAATTTCAAGCCGCGCGATCAGGTCGACAAGCTGTTCATCAACCAGACCAACCTGACTGCGGAATTCGGCTCCGGGTTCATGCGCCACACGCTGGTGATCGGCGGCGAATATGTTGATGAATCGACCCACAACCGCCGCCGCCTCGATGCCAACGGCCCGGCCCGGAACCTGTTCGATCCGGCATTCGTGGCTGCCCAGTCGCTGCCCTACAACGGCACCCGGGCGCGGATCGATCTCGAGACATTCTCGCTCTACGCTTTCGACACGATCGAGCTGGGCGAACAATGGCGCGTGGTCGCCGGGCTACGCCACGACTGGGTCGAGACGCGCGTGCGCGGGTTCGACGACAACAACATCGCCCCGGGTTTCGTCACCGATCTCACCCGCCGGGACAGCGAGTTCAGCGGCAACGCGGCACTGGTGTTCAAGCCCACGCAGAACACCAGCCTCTATCTTGCGTATGGCACCGCGTTCGAGCCGGGCAGCGGGGCCGAGGTCGTCCAGCTCGCCGGAGGCAACAACAATGCTCCCGTCACGGCGGCGAATTTCAACGTCGATCCCGAAACGAGCCAGGCCTGGGAAGCCGGGGCGAAAGCTGACCTGATGGGCGGCCAGATGCAGCTGTCGGGCGCGGTGTTCCAGATCACCCGCGACAATGCCCGCACCCCTGGCATCAACCCGGGCGACCCGGCGGTGGTACTCGACGGCGAACAGCGTGTGCGCGGGTTCGAGCTGCAGGCGGTCGGTCGCCTGACCCCGCGATGGAACCTGTTCGCAGGCTATACCTACCTCGATGGCGAGGTGATCGCCTCGAACCGCTCGTTCGAGGTCGGCCAACGGCTCGACAATACGCCCGAACATTCGTTCAGCGCGTGGACCAGCTATGCCGTTACCGATGGCCTGATCCTGGGCGGAGGTGTGCAGCATGTTTCGAGCCGCCGCAGCGACGTCCGCCAGAGCCCGACCTCCAACATTACCATCACCGTTCCCGCCTACACCGTATTCGACGCCTTCGCCGAATACCGCTTCAGCCCGAACATCGGCGCGCGGGTCAATGTCTACAACGTCACCGACAAGGACTATTTCTACTCGTTCGCCAGTGGTCAGTCGATCCCGGCCGCCTCACGCGCCGCGACATTGACCTTGACCTTCGACTATTGAGGGCCGCAGGTTCCGCCCCATGATGATCGAGATCGAGGGGCTGCTGGATGCGGATGCGCTGCGGCGCATCCGCGACCGGCTGAACACCGCGCCGTGGGCTGATGGAAAGGTCACCGCAGGCTACCAGTCGGCGCTGGCCAAGAACAATGAACAATTGCCGCATGATTGCGCTGAGGCGGGCGAGACCGGCGCGGAAATCCTCGCCGCCCTGAGCCGAAATCTGCTGTTCCAATCCGCCGCCCTCCCGCGCGCGATCTTCCCGCCGCTGTTCAACCGTTACGGACCTGGCCACACTTTCGGCACCCATGTCGACAATGCCTTCCGCCCCCTGCCTGGAGGAGGGCATCTGCGGACCGACCTGTCGGCCACGCTATTTCTCGCCGATCCGGACGAATACGATGGCGGTGAATTGGTGATCGAGGATGGGCACGAGGGCAAACGGGTCAAGCTGCCAGCCGGACACCTGTTCCTCTATCCCGCAACCACGCTCCACTCGGTCACCCCCGTCACTCGCGGCGCGCGGCTGGCGTCGTTCTTCTGGATCGAAAGTCTGGTTGCCGATACCGGTCGGCGGGACGTATTGTTCGACATGGATCTTGCGATACAGTCGCTGCGCCCGCGCGTTGGAGATGAGGACCCGGCGCTGATCGCACTGACCGGGTGCTATCATAACCTCCTCAGGACCTGGTCCCGCTAGTCGGAGTTCGCCATCGCGGGCACCTCGCGCGCGGCATCTTCCGGATCGATCCCCGGTGCCGGAGCGGCGCTGATCGTTTCACGGCGCAGCGCCACCCGCCCGGCGCGCTGGACCGCGCGGACCAGCCGCGGATAAACGCCGCAGCGGCACAGGTTGGGTATCGCGGCCTTGACCTCGTCCTCGCTCGGGCTGGCCGTCTTGCCCAGCAGCGCCGCGGCGGCAATGGCGATGCCGGGCGTGCAGAAGCCGCACTGGATCGCGCCCTCTGCCACCAGCGCCTGCTGCACCGGATGCGTTCGATCGCGCGACAGCCCCTCGATGGTCGTGACCAGCCGACCCTCGGCTTCGGCCAGCGTGACGAGGCAGCTGCGCAGCGCCTGCCCATCGACGATGACCATGCACGCGCCGCAATCGCCGTTGCCGCAGCCGTACTTGGTCCCGGTGAGGTTGGCGGCATCGCGCAGCGCCCATAGCAAGGGCGTCGCTTCGTCCATGTCGAATTCGACCGGTCGACCGTTGACCGTCATGCGCGGCATAGCAAGCCCTCAGTAAGTCAGTCGCGCCAGCTCGGATCGATCCGGTCGATCTTGCGCTTCCACGCCTCGAAATCGGCCGCACCCGGGCCGCCCGGCAGGGCAACCTGGCCAAGGTCGCGCTGGTGCACCGCGATGACCTCGTCGGGGATCATGATCGGCTTGCCCATCGCATGGGTCGCAAGCTGGATCTCACACGCGCGCTGCAAGGCCCACATCTGCACGAACATCTCGCCGATCGTGCGACCCATCACCACCGGTCCGTGGTTGCGCAGCATCAGGATGCGCTTGTCGCCGAGGTTCTCAAGCAGCCGCTCGCCCTCCTCCGCGCGCACGGTCACGCCCTCGAAATCGTGATAGCCGATCTGGCCGATGAAGTTGCAGGCATAGAAGTTGGTCGGCTCGAGCCCGTTCTCGCTCGCGCATACCGCCATCGTCGCGGTGGTGTGGACGTGGCAGATGGCGTGCGCCCATTCGAGATGCCGGTGGAAATAGGCGTGCTGGGTGAATCCCGCCTTGTTGACCGGATAATTGCCCGCCAGCACGTTGCCGTCGATGTCGATCTTGACCAGGTTGCTGGCAGTCACCTCGTCATACATCAGGCCAAAGGGGTTGATGAGGAAGGCATGATCCTCCCCGGGCACCTTGTAGCTGATATGGTTGTAGATCGATTCCGACCAGCCGAGGTGGTCGAAGATGCGGTAGCACGCGGCCAGGTCCTGGCGGGCTTTCCATTCGGCTTCGCTGCATTCCATGCGGGGCTTCAGCTGGGTCGCCATAGCTCTCTCCTGTCGATTGCCTTTCGCCACCTATCGCACGGCTGAGGTGCGGCGCACAAGCGGCGCGAAGCCCCTTCCCTCGCGCGGCAGGCCCGGTTAGTCCCGCTGGCGATGAGCGATGCGGCCCGACTGACACGCGGATCGATCCGCGGCCACCTGGTCGGGCAGACGCTGCCGATGGTGATCGGCGTGGCGGCGCTGATGTCGGTCGGGCTGGTGAACGCCTATTTCATCGGGCGGCTCGGAAGGGACGAACTGGCGGCGGTCGCGTTCATCTTCCCAGTTACGATCGCGATTTCGAGCATGGGCGTGGGTGTGATGGTCGGGATCAACTCGGTCATCGCCCGAGCGCTGGGCGCGGGCGATGTCACGCGCGCGGCGCGGCGGGCGAATTTCGGTGCGGTATTCGCGCTGGGGGTGGGCATGGTCGTCGCGCTGGCGATATTCGCGCTGATCGACCCGCTGTTCCGTCTGATGCAGGCCCCCGAATCGCTGATGCCGCTGATCCGCGACTATATGCGGCCCTACGCCGTGGGCCTGCCGCTGCTGATGGTCCAGATGGGCCTCAATGGCGTGCTGCGCGGCCAGGGCGAGGCGCGTGCGGTCAGTTATGTCGCGCTGAGTTATGCGGCGATCAACTGGGCCCTCAACCCGGTATTGATCGAAGGTATGTTCGGGATCCCCGCGCTGGGCGTCGCCGGAGCGGCGTGGGCGACCAACATCGGCTTTGCCGTCGCCGGCGCCTTTGCGCTGTGGCTGATCGCGCGCACGCCGCTGCCGATCAACCCCGGCCTGATCCGCCAGTGCCGGATGGGCGAATCCGCCGGAGCGATCCTGCGTGTGGCGGGTCCCGCAGCGTTCTCCAACGCGATCAACCCGATCGGCCTCGCCGTGCTCACGGCATTGCTCGCCGCCGAGGGACCGGAGGCGGTGGCCGGGTTCGGCGCTGCGGGTCGGCTCCAGAGCTTTGCGGTGGTACCCCTGCTCGCGCTATCGGGTTCGATCGGCGCGATCGTGGGGCAGAACTGGGGCGCGGGCCACTACGACCGCGCCCGGCTCGCCATGTTCGAAGCAGCACTGTTCTGCATCGGCTACGGGCTGACGATCGCAGTGCTGCTTTATGCTTTCGGCGATCCGCTGGCGCAGGTTTTTACCGACGACGACGTCGTCGTTGCGGAATTCAAGAGCTACCTCGCGGTTTCCGTCTGGGGCTATGCCGGGTTCGGCCTGCTGATCACCGCCAATGGCGCGCTCAACGCGGTCGACCACGCGCGTTTCGCGCTGGCGCAGAGCTTCGCCCGCGTCTTCCTGATCATGCTACCGTTCGCACTGGTGATGCGTAGCGCGTGGGGGGCCGAGGCGGTCTATGCCGCCGAACTTGCCGCCAACCTCGGTGGTGGAGCACTCGCAGCGATTATTGTGTGGCGTCTGCTGCGCGCACCGCCACGCCCGATTGCCGTGACAGTTCGTTAACCATCTTGCCCCATAGCTGATCCCGACCGAACGGGGGCGAAAGAATGGACGACCTGCTGGCGGATTTCGTAGCCGAAACCCGCGAGATGCTCGAAGCGATCGGAGGTGAGCTGGTGGCCTGGGAAGCCGACCCGGCCGACCACGCACGTCTCGATGCGATCTTCCGCTTCGTCCACACCGTCAAAGGCAATTGCGGCTTCTTCGATTTTCCCCGGCTGGAGAAACTCAGCCATGCCGCCGAAGGCGCGCTCGCCGAAGTTCGCGCCGGGAGGCGCCAGCCAGGCGCTCACCTGGTCAACGGCGTGCTCGCCATCATCGACCGGATCGCCGAGATCGTCGATGCGATCGAGACTGGCGAGAGCCTGCCCGAAGGCGGAGACGAGCGCTTGATCGTCGCGCTCGAACCCGAACCTGAAGACGACGCGATCGATCAACCCGGCACCACCTGCTCCACGTCAGAGCGCAAGGCGAGCAACGGCAATGGATCGGCGCGCTCGATCCGCCTGCCCGTCGATCTGCTCGATCGCCTGATGAGCGGTGTTTCCGACATGGTGCTGGCGCGCAACGACCTTGCCCGCCGCCTGCGCGATGCCGGGAACCAGCCAACCATCGACGGCCCCTTCGAGCGCCTCTCCGCCATCCTCGACGATGTCCGTGAAGGCGTCACCCGAATGCGGATGCAGCGTATCGAGCATCTCTACAACGCGCTGCCCCGCCTCGTTCGCGACTTGTCGGCCGAACTCGGCAAGCAGGTGATGATCGATCTCGAAGGCGGCGATGTCGAACTCGACCGTGAGATGATCGAGACGGTACGCGATCCGCTGACACATATCATTCGCAATGCGATCGATCACGGGATCGAGACCCCCTCCGAACGGCTGGCGCGCGGCAAGCGCGAGATCGGCCTGTTGAGCATTTCCGCGCGGCAGGCGGGCAACCGCATCGTCCTTGTCATCCGCGACGATGGCGGCGGGTTCAATGTCGATCGCATCGCCGCCAAAGCCGTGGCGCAAGGCATCGAAACTCAGGCCGCGGTCGATGCGATGAGCCGCCAGCGCAAACTCGAACTGGTGTTCGAACCCGGCCTTTCCACCGCCGATCAGGTCAGCGAGGTATCCGGACGTGGCGTGGGCATGGACGTGGTCCGCGCCAACCTGGAGCGTGTAGGCGGAACCATCGAAATCGAGAGCGAGCCGGACGAAGGAACGGTGCTTACGCTCCAGCTTCCATTGACGCTCAGCATCATCGCTGCCCTGACGGTCAGCTGCAACGGCAACCGGTTCGCCATTCCGCGATCCTACATCGAGGAGATCGCGCGCGGTTCGTCCTCCGCCATCACGCTGGAAACGCACGGCGACACCGATTTCCTGAATTTCCGCGCAGCGCGCATTCCCTGCATCCGGCTGGCGACAGTGCTCGGGCTGGAGGATTCGCGCGCGTTCGAGGAATCGACGTTCGTGTTCGTTCGCCTGGCCCGCGGCGACCTGTTCGCGCTGGCGGTCGACAGGGTGCTCGACAACGAGGACCTGGTGGTAAAGCCGCTCGCCCCGGCGATCATGGCGACCGGCGTCTATTCGGGGTCCACGCTGCTTGACGACGGCAATCCAATCCTGATGCTCGATATGCCCAACATCGCCCAGCGACATGCGCTGGCCGTGCCCGGTCGCGCGGGCAAAGTGCCGGTCGAACTGGCCGATGGTGGCCCTACCGATACCGACGCCGCCCAGGTCATCCTGTTCCGCGACCTTGCCGGACGCCGCCGCGCGATCCGCATGGATCAGATCCGCCGCATTCAGTCGCTCGCGCCAGAAGCCGTGACGCGCGAGGGCATCGAGCTCCAGGCGACCCTGGACGGAGCCATCATACCTCTGGTCGGCGTGGACACGGATTTCGTTCCCCAAGACCGACTGACCGTTCTGCGCCTTGGCGACGGGTCGAGCACCCTGTTGTTCGCCGTCGCCGAGATCGAGAACACCGCCGCGCTGGTCGAGGCAATCGTTCCGGTGGCGGGTGACGAGACGATCGAAGGTACGGTGTTGATCGACGGCATTCCGGCCGGGGTGATCGATGCCCATGCGCTGTTCGCCCGCCACGCGCGCCACCTTGCGCCGCGAGAACGGCTACGCTGCCGCCTGCCCGAGGGCGACGAATGGGCGCGTTCCTTCCTCGCGCCGCTGGTCGAGGCCGCTGGATACGCGGTGGTCACCGGCGATGAGGTCGACGCCGACCTGGAGTTCCGTTTCGACGGCACGCTGGCGAAGCATCAGCCCCTAGCCACGGTGCCGGTCATCACATTGCGCACCGAAGCGCACTCTGACTGCTCCGAGAGCCAATCGATCTATCGTTACGACCGCGACGCCCTTCTGGCTGCGCTCCGAACCGCAGCGGGAGCGGCATGATGGGCGATCTCTACCTGATGACCGAGATCGCGGGTCGCCGGGCTGCGATTCCTTCGGAAGCGGTACAGTCCGTGATCGAGGTCGGCAGTATCTCGCCCGTGCCGCACGCACCCGCCTTCGTCGCCGGGCTGACGGCAATGCGCAGCCGCGCCCTGACCGTGATCGACGCGCGCCGTGCGCTCGGGATGGCCCCGGACACTACCGACAGCGACGGGCGCGCCGTGGTGTGCGCCGTCGATGGACATACTTACGCGATCCTGGTCGATCGGGTCGAAGACGTGGTCGAGGCGACCATCACCGCCGAACGACCGGAAGCCGACCTCGGCCCATCTTGGGAACGGGTTACCCGTGCCCTGGTGGAAACACGTATCGGACCGGCACTGGTGGTGGACATCGCGGCCATCGTCGCCGGCCCCGAAACCGCGGGAACAACGGCATGACCGTCGTAAGCGGAACATTAACCTGCGAACGATATTGCATGATTTCAATCAGGGGATCGCATCAATGAAGAGCTGTCTGATCGTCGACGACTCGCGCGTGATACGCAAGGTATCGCGCCACATACTCGAATCGCTCGGGTTTGTGGTCGACGAAGCGGAAAACGGTCAGGTCGGTCTCGCCAGGTGCGAGGAATCGATGCCGGATCTGGTCATGCTTGACTGGAATATGCCGGTAATGACCGGGATCGAATTCATCGTCCAGCTGCGTCGACGCCCCGGTGGAGACAAGCCGAAAGTGGTCTTCTGCACCACTGAAAACGATGTCGCTCATATCCGTGAGGCAATCAGCGCGGGTGCAGACGAATACGTCATGAAGCCCTTCGATCACGAAACGCTACAGATCAAGCTTCAGCTCGTCGGCATGGCCTGAGGGCCTTCCGTGGATTCCGCCCCAGGCCAGTTCGGCACACTGACCCGGCCCCGGGCGAACCGCCGTGCGGGACCGGTCAGGGTGATGATCGTCGACGATTCGCTGATCGTGCGTTCGGTCCTGTCGCGCGCGCTGGCACCTGAACCCGATATCGAGATCGTCGCCAAAACCGGCAGTGCAGAGCTGGCGCTCGCGCAGCTTGGTCAAGTCGCGGCGGACGTAATCCTGCTCGATCTGGAAATGCCCGGAATGGGCGGGCTGGAGGCTTTGCCCCGCATCCTTGCGGCCGACCGCCATACACAGGTGCTGGTGGTCTCGTCGCTGACCGAAGCCGGCGCGGAGCATACGCTCGCCGCGCTGTCGATGGGCGCGGCCGATACCATGCTCAAGCCGCGCTCGGGTGAATTCGACGACAGCTATCGCGAGGCCCTGGTAGCCCGTGTTCGTGCCCTGGGCACCGCGCACTGGAGCCGTCCGGTGCCCGCCTCAGCCAGCCCTCGGATACCACCCGCACCACGCCCGAGCCTGCCGCGTGTGGGAGCAATAGCGATCGGGGCCTCGACCGGAGGCGTTCATGCGCTGGGCATCCTGCTGCGCAACCTTTCTGGCAGGGTTACGGCCCCGATCCTGGTGGCGCAGCACCTGCCTGCAAGCTTTGTCCATGTTTTCGCACGCCAGCTCGAATCCGCATCCACGCGACCGACCTTTGTCGCCGAGGATGGAATGCCTCTCGAAAACGGCGCTATCTACGTCGCTGGCGGCGCAGGACACATGATCGTTACCGTCGGCCACGGTGGCCAAATCGTCATCGCAACCGATCGGACACGCGCGCCCAGCGGCTGCACGCCTTCGGCCGACCCGCTGTTCTCCTCGCTTGCCCGGCACCTGGGACCTCAGGCCCTGGCGGTCATATTGTCGGGCATGGGCCGCGATGGATCGCTTGGCGCGGCGGACCTCGCAGCCGCCGGGGCGACCATCCTGGTGCAGGACAAGGCCAGCTCGGCCGTATGGGGAATGCCCGGCAGTGTGGCAGAAGCGGGGCTGGCCCAGGCCATCCTGCCACCGGAACAACTCGCCAGCAGGATCGCCGGCCTGTGCGGCAGACGCGCATGAGCCCCCACAACGCCTCGCACCAGATTATCACCGAACTGCTCCACGCCCACACCGGCCAGCAATTGACCGAGGCGCGGCGCTGGCGGATCGATTCCTCGCTTGCCGCACTGTTCCGCACGCACGGCATTTCCAACGTCGACCAGCTTGCCTGTATGCTCACGATGCCTGGCGCGGAGAAGCTGAGCCGCGAGGTGGTCGAGGCGCTGCTCAACAACGAGACTTATTTCTTTCGCGACCGGCCGATGTTCGACCAGCTCGCGCGCAAGGTGCTGCCCGATCTCGCCAGCCGCCGCGCGAACACCCGCCGCCTGCGAATCTGGTCGGCGGGCTGTTCCACCGGACAGGAAGTCTACACGCTCGCGATGCTGTTCGCCGACCAGCCCGAACGCTGGCGCGGGTGGGACATCGAGATCGTGGGCAGCGACGTGTCGGGGCGCGCCATCGAGGCTGCCCGGCGCGGCTGCTACAGCCAGTTCGAGATCCAGCGCGGACTTGGCGTCGGCCAGATGCTGACCTGGTTTCGCGAAACGCCCAAGGGGTGGGAGCCCGACCCCAGGCTGCGCGCGATGGTCCGGTTCGAACAGCGCAACCTGCTCGAACCCGTTTCCCGCGCGCGCGGCCATGACCTGGTGCTGTGTCGCAACGTGCTGCTCTATTTCGATGCCGCCACCCGCCAAACCGCGTTCGAGCGGCTCGACCGGGCTTTGGCGGACAACGGCTGGCTGATGCTCGGGGCGGGTGAGACCGTGGTCGGCCGCACCGGCATTTTCACACCCGTGGAAGGCAACCAGGGTCTGTTTCGCCGCAAGTCTCAAACTGCGCCGGCTGGCACGGGCGCAACACGCTCGACCGCAGCCGGGAAGGTAAATTCCGACTTAACGGTTCCTTAGGTTGCTGCGGCTAACCCGATCAACTGAAAGCGCTAAGAGGGGGTCACATTGGCGTTGATGGCGGCATCTTCCGGTACGAACACGCGCGTGTTGGTGTTCGCCCCGATTCTGGTGCTTACCGCCATTTTCGTGGCCACCTGCGCGCTTCTGGTCGTGAGCAAGGACTTGCCAAACGGCGTCATCGCCTCACTGCTGGCAGGCACCATCGCGCTCTACGCCGCCGCCGCCGCGCTACTCGGGCGCATGGCGCTCACGCACGTCCACCGGCTCGAGCGGCTTGGGGTCACGGACAGCCTCAGTCATCTGCCCAACCGCCGTGCGCTCCATAATGAAGTGCAGGCCGGCGCGCAGGTCCATGACGAGGTGGCGGTCGCCTTGATCGATCTCGATGGCTTCAAGATGGTGAACGACCTGTACGGCCATTCCGTGGGCGACAAGGTCATCAAGGTCGTCGCCGACGAACTGTGCGATGTCGCAGGCAGCGACGCGCGCGCCTATCGCCTGGGTGGCGATGAATTCGCGCTAAGCGTCAGCGGACCGCTAGCGGGGACCATTCTCGAAGGGCTGTGCCGCGGCGTGATCGACCGGCTGTCGCAACCGATGGCGATCGAAGACCGTCGCATCGTGATCGGAGCCAGCATCGGCCTCGCCCGTTCGCGTCGGGCCAGCGAGGTGCAATCCTCCGAGCTGCTCCGCCGCGCCGATGTCGCCATGTACGTGTCGAAGCGCGGCGGCAAGATGCGCTGCACCTGGTACAAACCCGAATTCGACCGCAATCTCGAAGCGATGCGCGACCTCGACAACGAATTGCGCAATGCTCTGCTCGCTGGCGAATTTCGGCTCCATTACCAGCCGCTGGTCGATGCGCGCAGCGGGCGGGTCGTCGCGGTCGAATCGCTGATCCGCTGGGAAAGGCCCGATGGCAAGGATGTCGGACCCGGAGTATTCATTCCGGTGGCGGAGGAATCCGGTCTGATCAATCCGATCGGGCTATGGGTACTGCGCCGCGGCTGCACCGATGCGCTCGAGTGGGACGACATCATGTTGTCGGTCAACATTTCGGCCGCGCAGCTGCGCAATGCCGAATTCCCGATCCAGCTTGGAACGATCCTGGAGGAAACGGGCTTCCCGCCCGAACGGCTGGAACTGGAGATCACCGAGACCTGTCTCGTGATCGACCCGATCGTGGCCGAGCGCACGCTTGCACTGATCCGCGAGTTCGGGGTCAACGTCACGCTCGACGATTTCGGCACCGGCTACGCCTCGATCGGCTTCCTGCGCCAGTTCCGGTTCGAGAAGCTCAAGCTCGACCGATCGCTGGTGGCTGATTCAGCAGGCGACGAGAGCAGCCGCGCGATGATGCTGTCGAGCATATCGATGGCGCGCGCGCTCAAGATGCACGTGACCGCCGAAGGCGTCGAAACCCAGGCTCAGGCCGACATGGTTCGCAGCGCCGGCTGCGACCAGATCCAGGGCTGGCTCTATTTCAGGCCGATGCCCGCCAGTGAAATCGCACAACATCTCCACACCGGTCGCGACAACCGCCCGAAGAGGATAGCATGACCATCGCCACCGAAATCCTGTCCGCGCTCGAATCGACGGAGGAATACGCCGAGAGCGACGCGCTGCGCGCCGAACTCGCCCTTGCGGAAGAAGCGAAGGCGCCGCTCCTTGTGCGGCTGTTCAGCAAGCTCGATTCCGATCGCAAGCTGATGGTCACGGTGGGTGTGCCCCTGGGGCTGCTCACGCTGATCGCCGGTATCTGCGTCGCGGGGATGCTATGGGTGGAACAAGCCGCTGTATCGGCCGAAGCCGCTGCTGTTATTGCGACCATTCGCTGGCTGGTCATCGGCGCGGCACTCGTGGGGGCCGGACTGCTGGTGACGGGCGGATATGTCCTCAACCGCGATATCGTGCTGACCATCAGGGCGCTGAACGTGGCCATGGCCAAGATCGCGCGGGGCGAAACCGATGTGGCGGTGCCCGCGCGCGGCCGCGGTGACGAATTCGGCGAAATGGCCAAGACCATCGAGATTTTCCGTCGCGGGACGCGGCACTTGCTGTCGCTGTCCGAATCCGAACGCGCAACAAGGGCCGAAAAGGATCAGCTCAATCAGGCACAGCGCGATCAGCTGGCACAACTGGCACGCAACTTCGAAACCACCGTCAGCGACGTGGTCGCCGCGGTCGCTGCCGCTTCCAGCCAGTTGCAGAGCACGGCCCGCGCCATGGCCGAATCCGCCGATTCCGCGGCGCGCGAGGCCGGCTGCGTTGCGAGCGCAATGGACGAGGCATCGTCGGGAGCGACCGCAGCCGCTGCGGCGAGTGACGAGTTTGCCATGTCGATCGGAGAAATCAGTCGCCAGGCAGCCACTTCGGCGGAACTTGCCCGTCATGCCTCGGCTTCGGCCGACGAAGCTGACGCGACAATTTCGGGGCTGCTGTCGTCCGCCGATCAGGTCAGCCAGGTGGTCGAGCTGATCCAGACCATCGCCCGGCGCACCAACCTGCTCGCACTGAATGCCTCGATCGAGGCTGCGCGTGGCGGAGAGGCAGGGCGCGGCTTCGCGGTCGTGGCGAGCGAGGTCAAGGAACTCGCCGCGCAGACCAGTCGGGCGACCGAGGAAGTGGCCGCGCAGATCCGCTCGATGCAGAATTCCACCCAGGCCAGCGTCGCCGCGCTGCGGTCCGTCGGCACGCAGATCGAACAGCTCGAAGCGACCGCAATCTCGATCGCCTCGGCGGTGGACCAGCAATCGGTCGCGGGCCAGGACCTGGCGCGCAGCATCGATCTGGCCGCGCGCGCCGCGGATCAGGTGTCGACCAATATCGAAAGCGTGCGGGAAACCTCGCTCGCGACTGGCGCTGCAGCAGCTCAGGTGCTGTCGTCTGCAACCGAGCTGGAAGGGCAGTCATCCAACTTGCGTCAGCACGCCGACCGCTTCCTGCGCCAGGTGCGCCAGGGCTGATCGGGACTAGACTCGTTATCAGTTGGACGGCACCGAAGCTGACAACGAGTCTAACGCCGCGCTAGCAGCCGTTCGGCCATCGCACGCACCTCGGCTCCCATATCCTCGCGTTCGAGCGCGAGGGCCAGCGTGGCCTCGACAAAACCGGTCTTGTTGCCGCAATCGAAGCGCCGCCCGTCGAACGTGACGGCGTGGAACGGCTGCTGTCCGATCATCCGGGCCATCGCATCGGTCAGCTGGATTTCCCCGCCCGCGCCCTTTTCCTGCCCCTCGAGCGTGCGCATCACCTCGGGCTGGAGGATATATCGGCCCGAGATGATCTTGTTCGACGGTGCCTGGTCCACCGGCGGCTTCTCAACCAGCCCGCGCACTTCGGTCAGCGCGCCGCGACTTTCGCCCGGGTCGATGACTCCGTAGCTCGAAACCTCCTCACGCGGCACCTCCAGTACGCTGATGAGGTTGCCGCCAACTTCCTCGTAGGCATCGACCATCTGCTTCATGCAGCCCGGCTCGCCGATCATAAGTTCGTCGGGCAGGAAGATCGCGAAAGGCTCGTCACCGACGATCGCGCGCGCGCACCAGATCGCGTGGCCGAGGCCCAGCGGCACCTGCTGGCGCACGGTGATGATGTCGCCGGGTGTGAACCTGGTCGGTTCCAGCGCAGAAAGGTCCTTGCCGCGCTCGGTCATCGTCGTTTCGAGTTCGTAGGCGACATCGAAATGCTCGACGATTGCGGTTTTCCCGCGCCCGGTCACGAAGATCATCTGCTCGATCCCCGCCTCGCGCGCCTCGTCGACGGCATACTGGATCAGCGGTCGATCGACGACCGGAAGCAATTCCTTGGGAATGGCCTTGGTGGCTGGCAGGAACCGCGTTCCCAGACCGGCTACAGGGAATACGGCTTTTCGGATCGGTCGGCGCATGAATGTCTCGTGTTGCGTTGGCTCGCGATACGATGGTCGATATCGCGCGCCAGACGGATAGTTCAGACCCGCGCGCCGGCCAACTGCTGGTTGACCGGCTCGACGCGTCTGCGGGCGTGCGTTTCGATTTTTCGCCAGTTTGTCAAATAGATTGCCGCCAGCGTCACTTATCGAGATCTAGGCGACCTTGCCGATCTGCTTGCCTTCCTCGACATCGAGCAGGATCATCACATCGCGCGCAGCAAGCGGCTCGCTGAACAGATAGCCCTGGATATATCCGCAACCCTCGCGCCTCAGCACGTCGAGTTGGTCGTGGGCCTCGACCCCTTCCGCCAGCGTTTCCATGCCCAGTGCGTCGGCCAGCGTGGTGATGGCGCGGATTACCGCGTGGGCATTGCCGTCGTTGGCGAGATCCTCGACGAAACTGCGGTCGATCTTGACCTTGTCGAACGGGAACGAGCGCAGATAGCTGAGCGACGAGTAGCCCGTGCCGAAGTCGTCGAGCGCGATCCGCACGCCGAGATCGCGCAGGTTGTGTAGCGTCGCCAGCGTCTTCTCCACGTTGACGATAAAGATGCTCTCGGTGATCTCCAGTTCCAGCCGCGCAGGCGACAGACCGCTGGTGAGAAGGGCCTGCATGATCGATTGCGCCAGTCCCGGCGTGCCGAACTGCTTGGGCGAAATGTTGACCGCGATCGACATATCACCCGGCCAGGCTGCTGCCTGGCGGCACGCTTCGCGGATGACCCATTCACCGATCGGGATGATGAGGCCGGTTTCCTCGGCCAGCGGAATGAAATCGACCGGGCTGATCATCCCGCGTTCGGGATGCGGCCAGCGGATCAGGGCCTCGAACCCCTGCAGCTTGTTTTCGGCGATGTTGTAGAGCGGTTGATAGTGAAGCTCGAACCCGCCCTCGCGGATCGCGCGGCGCAGGTCCAGCTCCATCTGTCGCCGGCGGCGGGCCTGCTCGTCGAGCGCGGGTTCGAAGAAGTGATAGGTCGCCTTGCCGTCATCCTTGGCGCGGTAGAGCGCAAGGTCGGCGTGCTTCATCAGTTCTATGCCGTCGGCGCCATCGGTCGGAGCAATCGCGATGCCGAGGCTGGCGCAGGACGATGCCTGCTGCCCTTCGATCAGGATCGTCCGGTCGAAGCAGGCACGGATCCGCTCGGCCATGGCCGCGGGGCTCTGCCCTTCGTCGAGCGCATTGGTCAGGATCGCGAATTCATCGCCGCCCAGCCGCGCGACGAGCGCATCGGGCAATTCCGCGCGCAGGTGACGCCCGACCTCGCGCAAAAGCGCATCCCCCGCGGCGTGGCCGAGGGTGTCGTTGACCAGCTTGAAATCGTCCAGATCGGCATAGACGATCATGATCCGATCATCGCCGCGCAACCGCGCCAGCGCCTGGTCGAGCTGTTCGACGAACAGCTTGCGATTGGGCAGTGAAGTGAGGCCGTCGTGCAGGCCGACATGGATGATCTTGCGCTCGCGTTCCTCGATCGCATCGACCATCGAATTGAAGCTTACCGCGAGGCGACCGATTTCATCGTCGGTCTCGATTTTCAGCTCCACATCGCGGCCTTCACTGATGAGGCGCGTGGCGCGATCAAGCTGCTTGAGCGGTTTGGTCACGCTCCCGGCGACGCGCCAGCTGAGCGCGATAACCAGCGCGATCGCCCCGATGGCAAGTGCGGCCAGCAGGTACTGCAGCCTGGTGTATTCGGCCATCGACCGTGTGAGTGAATGGCGCAGTACCAGTCGCGGTTCGAGCCCGGCCTCCAGTGCGGGGATCTCCGATGTCTGGTACAGGAACCGTTCTTCCGACTTGTGTTCGACCACGCGTCCTTCGCCGGTCTGATTCAACCAGCTCGGCAATTTGCCCGCACTGGCGACGCGCGCTTCGACATCGATCGCGGCCAACTGAACCAGCCGCTCCAGTTCCGACTGATCGAGCGGCTGGGCCAGCACGAGCCAGCCCATAAGGTCGGGCGTTTCTATCGGCGAAGCGGCTGCGAGCGCGAGCTTGCCGCCGATCTCGATGATGCCGCGCTCACCGCCTTCGTCGAGCGCATTCCATAGCGCATCGGGCGAAGCGATCCGCTTGTCGCCCGATGCCATCAGCGTTCCGTCGAGGCCGACGACGAAGGCGGCGTCCGTGCGCGAACGCGTACGCAGGCTGGCCAACGCGCTGTCGATGGTGGCGCCATCGCGCGTCGCCACCGCCTCGCGAAAGCCGAAGTCGCGTGCCAGGACATCGGACGAGCCGCGCATCTGGGCTGCACGCAAATCGAGCAGTTCGCCGAAGACGCGCGAGTTCGCGGCGAGTTCGCGCTTGGCATTGGTCTCGCCGAACCGCGCCAAGCCGCCGCCGGCAATCGTCAGGATCACCGCAAGCACCGCGGCGAACAGCCCGGCATAGAGGATCGCAATGCGCAGCCCGAGTGAGCTGAAACGCATCTTCAACGAGGCTAGCTTGGGGCGGTTCATCTGAGCCGGACCTCCACCTTGCGCGCCTGGCTGCCTGCGGCGATGGCCACGTTCTGCTTCATCTCGCCGTCGGGAGCGCGCAGGCGCGGATGCCACACAGTCACCACGGATGACCCGCGCGGCAAACCGGCGAAGTTCGCCATGCCGTTGGCATCGGTCTTGAGCGCGAACGGCGTGTCCGTCACCCGGATGTAGCCGCGCATATTGTCGTGGATGTTGCACCCCAGCGCCACCGATCCGGCGACCGGGAAAGTGTGGCTGCGCGTCTGATCGCGCCCATACAGTTCGATCTCGAACCGCGCGGCCTTGGAAAAACTGTAAACCGAATGGCGCACCCGGTCGAGGTTGGGAAAGGCAACCGTGCTGCCGCGCGCGACGATCAGTGTTCCGGGAACGAAATCCATGTCCTTCTGCGCCATGGCCATTCGCCAGGGGAAGCTGATCGAACCGCTTCCACCGCTGGTCGGGCGAACCTCGACCACCGCATCGCGCACCGGCACCCCGCGGTCGTCCACCACCTGGAACCTGAAGCTGGAGCTCGATTGCGCCTGTGCGACCGCGAGCGCACTGACGAGCGCAATCAGCGAAAGGAGCGAAAGGAGGATGGTCCGCAAGGTCATGCCTCCTGCGCTAGAGGCAGCTTGTTAAGATTTTGCCCTCGTGCGTTTAGCCGGAAATTAACCATCTCGGCTTAGCGTCCCGGCTATGGAACGCTGTACGATCATATCCGCCTGCATCCTGGCCGCGCTTGGCGCGACGGGCGTAAATGCACAGTCCATGACCTGGTTCGAAGGCGAAAAGCTGATCCTGACCAACGGTGTAAGCACGATCGAAGGTTCGAGCGGCGGCGGCATCGCCACCTGGTCGACCATCGCCGGGCGCGAATTGGACAAGGACGTCGGCATATCGGCCCATGCTACCCTGGTCGAACTGCCCGATTTCCGCTGGCAGAGCCACGGTGTCGCGATAGGCGTCTCCAACCGGGTGGAGCTGTCCTATGCCCGCCAGAATTTCGACACTCGCGAGGTCGGTGCCGCACTCGGCCTGGGCCGGGGCTATATGCTCAACCAGGACGTATTCGGCGCCAAGATCCGCCTGTTCGGCGACCTTGTCTATGGTGAGCCGATGCTGCCGCAGGTCAGCATCGGGGTGCAGCACAAGCGCAACCTCGATGGGCCGGTGGCCCGCGCGGTAGGCGCCGCCAGCGACAGGGGCACCGATTTCACCCTCAGCGCCACCAAGCTGTTCCTCTCGCACAGCGTGCTCGTCAACACGACCGCACGGCTGACCAAGGCGAACGAGAACGGGTTGCTCGGGTTCGGCAGCGCCGCAGGCAAGGGATACACCCTGCAGTTCGAGGGATCGCTGGGCTACCAGCTGTCGCGCCGCGCCGTGATCGGTGCCGAGTTCCGCACCAAGCCTGACAATCTCGGGCTGGGCGAGGACGACTGGCTCGACCTGTTCGCAGCCTATGCGGTCACCGACAATGTGACCGTGACCGCAGCCTATGCCGACCTCGGCACGATCGCCACGTTTGAAAAGCAGCGCGGCGCGTTTCTGTCCGCTCAGCTCGCATTCTGAGGAACCCATCGATGTACGCCCTTGCAGTCATCGCACTCGCCGCCCAACAGGCGCCGGAACCCGAAATCGATTGGGACAAGGAATTCGGCGTCGAACAGGCCGAACGCGACCCCGTCACGGGCGAAATTCCGGTCGAACCTTACGAGCAGAGCAATGCCAATGCAGGCGCGACGCCGTTTGCCGGCAATGGCATGGCCCGCGCGTTCAACGGCCAGGACGGGATCCGCCGGATCACTGCCCGCCTGATCGAGCTCAATCTGGACGATCCGCGCATTGCCGACATCTTCGTCGCGCACGACATGGTTCGCCTGCAGCGCACGCTGTTCGAGCAGTTCTGTTTCATCCTCAACGCAGGATGCGACTACACCGGACGCGACATGGCCGCGTCGCATCGCGGAATGGGCAGCCGGATGGCCGACATGAACGCCCTGGTCGAGAACCTCCAGCAGGCCATGCGCGAGGAAGGCGTGCCGTTTGCAGCGCAGAACCGCTTCCTGGGCAAGCTCGCCCCGATGTCGGGCGACGTGATCGAGCGCTGAGCAAGAGGGACGGCGCAGCGTGACGCTGCGGTGGGGGTGAGTTACCCGTCAAACGCAAAAAGGCCCGCCGCTCGATAGAGCGCGGGCCCTTTTGCGTTGCACTGGTTGCGGGGGTTGGATTTGAACCAACGACCTTCAGGTTATGAGCCTGACGAGCTACCGGGCTGCTCCACCCCGCGGCACCAATGTTGTCTGGCCTCAGGCGCCGGCGGATGCATTCGCATCCTTGGCTATCCTCGCGGCCTCTGGCCGCTGCGGGCGGCCGGTCGGCCTTGCGGTCCTGCGGACCGGGGACCACGCCTTCGAGCCTACGCCCGTAGACGAAAAAGCCGCCGCTCGGGGTATCCCGGCAGCGGCTTTCGAACATCATGAATGGGTTTCAACTCTCTCGCACCCACCGGCTACAATGCCTGGCGGCGACCTACTCTTCCAACGCTTGAGCGTTAGTACCATCGGCGCTGTCCGGTTTCACGGCCGAGTTCGAGATGGGATCGGGTGGGTCACAGACGCTATGGCCACCAAGCAATGAAGCAGGCGGATGCGTGAGGGTTTCTAAATCGATGCACCTTGTTCAAGGCGTGTTGTTCAAGGCGTTATCCGGCTGTGGATGTTCCTCCACCGGACAAGTCCATTCAGGACTGTCGTTGATGGTGGGATTCATCAAGCGCGAACAGAACTATTAGGATCGGTTAGCTCCACGCATTACTGCGCTTCCACACCCGACCTATCAACGTCGTGGTCTACGACGGTTCGATGATTGCTTATCTTGAGGGAGGCTTCCCGCTTAGATGCTTTCAGCGGTTATCCCGTCCATACATAGCTACCCTGCTGCGCGGCTGGCGCCACGACAGGTCCACCAGAGGTACGTTCAACCCGGTCCTCTCGTACTAGGGTCAACTCCTCTCAAATATCGACGCCCACGGCAGATAGGGACCAAACTGTCTCGCGACGTTCTGAACCCAGCTCACGTACCACTTTAATTGGCGAACAGCCAAACCCTTGGGACCTGCTCCAGCCCCAGGATGTGATGAGCCGACATCGAGGTGCCAAACGACGCCGTCGATATGGACTCTTGGGCGTCATCAGCCTGTTATCCCCGGCGTACCTTTTATCCGTTGAGCGATGGCCCTTCCACGAGGGACCACCGGATCACTATGACCGACTTTCGTCTCTGCTCGACTTGTCAGTCTCGCAGTCAGGCAGGCTTATGCCATTGCACTCAGCGAACGATTTCCGACCGTTCTGAGCCCACCATCGCGCGCCTCCGTTACTCTTTAGGAGGCGACCGCCCCAGTCAAACTACCCGCCACAGAGGGTCCCAACACCGGCTAACGGTGCGTGGTTAGATATCAGAAAACAGCAGGGTGGTATTTCACCTATGGCTCCACGACAGCTGGCGCCGTCGCTTCAAAGCCTCCCACCTATGCTACACAACTCTTTCCTAATACCACTCTGAAGCTGCAGTAAAGGTGCACGGGGTCTTTCCGTCTAACCGCGGGTACTCCGCATCTTCACGGAGAATTCAATTTCGCTGAGCATATCCTGGAGACAGTGGGGAAGTCGTTACGCCATTCGTGCAGGTCGGAACTTACCCGACAAGGAATTTCGCTACCTTAGGACCGTTATAGTTACGGCCGCCGTTTACTCGGGCTTCAATTCGGAGCTTGCACTCCTCCTCTTAACCTTCGAGCACCGGGCAGGCGTCACACCCTATACGTCGTCTTGAAGCCGACTTAGCAGAGTGCTGTGTTTTTGCTAAACAGTCGCTACCCCCTGGCCTGTGCCCCCCACCAGTGCTTGCGCATAGATGGGGCCTCCTTCTTCCGAAGGTACGGAGGCAATTTGCCGAGTTCCTTCAGGATACTTCTCTCAAGCGCCTTGGTATACTCTACCTGACCACCTGTGTCGGTTTCGGGTACGGTCTATACGGAGAGGCTATTTCCTGGAACCACTTGGCTGCCCTCTCAATCCAATAAGAGAGAACAACTTCCGCGATCCGTCACACATCTCCAGGCCCACGAATATTAACGTGGTTCCCATCGACTACCCCCTTCGGGCTCGTCTTAGGGGCCGGCTCACCCTGCGCCGATTAGCGTTGCGCAGGAACCCTTGGTCTTTCGGCGAGAGGGCATCTCACCCTCTTTGTCGCTACTCATGTCAGCATTCGCACTTCCGATACGTCCACGGTCGGTTACCCTCCCGCTTCGCTCGCTTACGGAACGCTCCGCTACCGCTCATAGTAAACTATGAACCCTAAGCTTCGGTGCATCACTTTAGCCCCGTTACATCTTCGCCGCAGGAACCCTTATTTAGACCAGTGAGCTGTTACGCTTTCTTTAAAGGATGGCTGCTTCTAAGCCAACCTCCTGGTTGTTTTGGGATTCCCACATGCTTTCCCACTTAGTGATGACTTGGGGACCTTAGCTGTAGGTTAGGGCTGTTTCCCTTTTGACGACGGACCTTAGCACCCGCCGTCTGTCTGCCGGATAAGACTCGATGGTATTCGGAGTTTGGTTAGGTTTGGTACCGCTCGCGCAGCCCTAGCCCATCCAGTGCTCTACCCCCATCGGCATACGTCCGACGCTCTACCTCAATAGATTTCGCGGAGAACCAGCTATTTCCCGGCTTGATTGGCCTTTCACCCCTAAACACAGCTCATCCGAGAATTTTTCAACATTCACCGGTTCGGTCCTCCAGTGCGTGTTACCGCACCTTCAACCTGGCCATGCCTAGATCGCCGGGGTTCGGGTCTAATGCATCATACTCAGTCGCCCTATTCAGACTCGCTTTCGCTGCGCCTACACCTAACGGCTTAAGCTTGCATGATACACTAAGTCACTGACCCATTATGCAAGAGGTACGCGGTCACTCCCTAAAGGAGCTCCCACTGCTTGTAAGCATTCGGTTTCAGGTACTGTTTCACTCCCCTAATCGGGGTGCTTTTCACCTTTCCCTCACGGTACTGTGTTCGCTATCGGTCATGTACGAGTATTTAGGCTTGGAGGGTGGTCCCCCCATGTTCAGACAGGATTTCACGTGTCCCGCCCTACTCGAGTCCTTCATCATCACTTTCGCATACGGGGCTATCACCCGCTACGGCCACACTTTCCAGAGTGTTCTGCTAGTTGAAATGAAGGCACTGGCCTGGTCCGCGTTCGCTCGCCACTACTAACGGAATCTCGGTTGATGTCTTTTCCTCCGGGTACTGAGATGTTTCAGTTCCCCGGGTTCGCTTCACCAAAGCTATATATTCACTAAGGTGATACCCTATCCACCTCTTCTGCGGCTCCAAAAGGAACAACAGAGGAAATGGTGAGGGTGGGTTTCCCCATTCGGAAATCGCCGGATCAAAGTTTGCTCACAACTCCCCGACGCTTATCGCAGCGTGCCACGTCCTTCTTCGCCTGTACATGCCAAGGCATCCACCAAATGCTCTTACCTCACGCTTGAGAATCCACACCATCAACGACAGGCCTGCATAAAAGCCTGCACGTCTTGCGACGGCATGGAGGAATATCTCAGCCAGATAATCAACTTGTTGGTTGATCTTGTGATGACATCGCACACCGGCCCGAAAGCCAACGCACAATGCCGCCACGGCATCGATTTAAAAACCCATTCACAATGTCAAAGAGCGTGGGGGCAAATCCCCCACTACCGGCCGAGCCGGATCTCGTGTTTTCATGCAATCGGATGTTCTTGCAGCGCTCCTGCGGAAAACCGCTACGCGCAATGCCTGGTGGAGCCTATCGGGATCGAACCGATGACCTGATGCTTGCAAAGCAACCGCTCTCCCAGCTGAGCTAAGGCCCCATAACCAGACAAGATGGTGGGCCGAGGAGGATTCGAACCTCCGACCTCACCCTTATCAGGGGTGCGCTCTAACCAACTGAGCTACCGGCCCGTCCCCGCCTATCGCGGGCCAGATGGCCGCGGGCGGCGTGAGCCTGCTCAGGCGCACAGCCTGCAGAGCATGAGCCCCGCTGGCTGTTTCCGATTGATGAAAGGACATGAGGACGACGGCAATGTTCTTTGGAGATCGCGAAGCTCTTCCGGATGCAAGACCCGGCGCTTTCGCGAAAATCCTTAGAAAGGAGGTGATCCAGCCGCAGGTTCCCCTACGGCTACCTTGTTACGACTTCACCCCAGTCGCTGAACCCACCGTGGTTGGCTGCCTCCCTTGCGGGTTAGCGCACCACCTTCGGGTGAATCCAACTCCCATGGTGTGACGGGCGGTGTGTACAAGGCCTGGGAACGTATTCACCGCGGCATGCTGATCCGCGATTACTAGCGATTCCGCCTTCATGCTCTCGAGTTGCAGAGAACAATCCGAACTGAGACGTCTTTTAGAGATTAGCGTGGCCTCGCGGCCTAGCTGCCCACTGTCAACGCCATTGTAGCACGTGTGTAGCCCAGCCTGTAAGGGCCATGAGGACTTGACGTCATCCCCACCTTCCTCCGGCTTATCACCGGCAGTTTCCTTAAAGTGCCCAACTGAATGATGGCAACTAAGGACGAGGGTTGCGCTCGTTGCGGGACTTAACCCAACATCTCACGACACGAGCTGACGAC